>TARA_R110000823_G_scaffold291858_1_pt1 | contig 467787 bp, 428 predicted proteins | sample TARA_R110000823 | Tara Oceans TARA_R110000823 (sample SAMEA4397722) | marine metagenome | biome: Polar Biome; feature: [DCM] deep chlorophyll maximum layer (ENVO:01000326); material: water (ENVO:00002006), including particulate matter (ENVO:01000060) such as... | depth 20 m | reverse complement strand
CGGTAGTCTAACACAGCGTATTGATTATTTCCGCCTTATTAGTAATACACTCACTCCACTATTAAAAGCTTGTCCATGCCAGGTGATATGGAAGCGACCGCCGAATTGTGACAGCGGTAGCGATCGAGAAAATTGTATTTAGCCGATTAGATTAGTGCGTACAAAATACAGAGAGTCGTTTGAAGCTTCCTACTAGAGCTTGTTGACTGCGCTCGACGCAATTTACGAACCATCACTATTGATTAAGTAATGTATCAGTTTGCTGTAATGTGTTTTTTAACTGCGCTAGTGATTCTTCTACACTTTTAATGTAGTCGAAAGAGTACTTGCTCATTTTTTCCTTGATATGAGGATAATCGCTAGCCATCAAATTTCGTATCATAAGTATTTTACTTTCCATGGCGGTAATTTGGTCTTGGAGATTTTCTATTTTTTGCCCTGAGTACTGTAATTGATCAAATTCGGACTGTCGGGTCGCAATCGTCTGATCTTTTTTGTGAATTTCCTTAACAGGGTCATGTGCTGAGTGGGCTGCGGCGAAAAGGGGGCTAAGGATGAATACTGCCAGCATATATTTCAAAGTATAATTAGCGCTTGCCATGGCTATTTCTCTGGTTGTTAGTAGAGTTTTTAAATGTCATCACAGAAGGGTAGTGCGGTATTCATATTGAATTATCGAGTGTATAGCGTTAATTGGAACATTGATTAGGCAGTAATCAATGTTCCTGTTTTTTGGTGTTGTCACTACGTGCAGTGAGAACCTGGTACTGCCCAGTACTTAGTTCAGGTAATCGTTGTAAAAATGACACCATATTCCATATACGCTCATCGTCATGCCCAGGTGCCCATGATGGCATGCCAGATGCTTTGATACCGTGTTTAATAATCCAGAATTGGCGTTGTAAAGCATAGGTGTTGTCATCGTGGCCGCCATCATGGCCATGATCATCACCCTTCTGTGCGAGATTGGGTGGGGCAGGGTAGAGGCCCAAAGTAAAGTCGCTTTGGTTTTTACCAGGTTTCAGGTGGCAGCTCGCGCACATCGCATTGTAGTCAGCAGCACCTTTTAGCAGTCGCTCTGATGAGGCTAGATCATTGGGAACCTCAATCGTACTTGCCGCTCGGGAAATGGAGCGTTCCCGCATCGTTTCGAGCCCCCAATATGTTAGGCCATTGTGCGGCACATCAGCTCCCATCGGGTAGAGACCAGAGTAAAGAAATGCTAGACCGCCCAACATCGCGACAACGGCGGTAATCATCAAACATTTACCACAGCGTAGAAATTTGTTTGCGGCCATAATATTTCCAAATCGTCTAAAGAGTTAATGAAGTCTTGCTGGGTGACTCGAAATAGTTATATCAGTGATTATGGCCAGTCTGTTCCGTGCTACTTTCATTTCCGTGTTGCGCCGGTTTAGCGCCTTGAGGCGCTTCACTGCCACTCATACCTTCCATACCTTCCATGTCGCCCATGCACTGTTTCATCATGGCTTGCATGACAGGGTCGTTCATATCCATTTTGCTGTGATCCATATTTTCCATGGCCGCGCAATCTGGCTTTTCTGCGTTGTTCATGTGCTCTTTGGGATCATGAGCCTGGGCTGATAAAGTAAAAGCCAGCGTAGAGATTGCAATTGACATTGTTATAAATTTTGAGCGCATTGGAATAATCCTTAATCTTTGAGTTGGGAATATGAGCAATCGATAATTTAATTAAAACCAGAACCGCAGGCCTGCTACTAATTGCGTATCGTTAATGTCCTGTCCTGCAGCTTGTCGATAATCAGCGGTACCGCCATATGCGTCCGACCACTCCACGCCGACATAGGGGGCGAATTGACGGCTGATTTCATAGCGCAGTCGCAAGCCTATAGATAGATCTGATAGACCGCTGCCAAGGCCATTACTCGGGTCATCTTTACCGTAAAGGTTAAGCTCGGCTCGAGGCTGTAATACTAACTTTTGGGTTAGTAATAGCTCGTATTCCGCTTCGAAGGTAAGCGCCGTACGTCCATCGTCACCGAGATAAGCGGTAGCGTCTAGCTCAAACCAATACGGCGCTAAACCTTGGATGCCCGCAGCGAGCCATTGGCGATCGCTACCTTCTTTGTACTGATCCAGCCGCACACCCAGCTGAGTATCAAAGAAGACGCTGATAGCGTGACTCCAGAGTAGATCTGTCTGACTTTCTTCCAATTGACTACCCTTAGTATCACCTTCAGCTTTTACAACGAGACTATCGTAAGTAGTACCATACCGAGCTAAAAGGTCGAAGGTCGTATCGCCACTATCCTCGCTGTATTCAAGGCGGTCGCCTAATACAGAAAGGAACGCATGTTCATCAGCCAGCTTTAGTTGCCTCGGGCCTTGTTGGGCATATGGGCCGTCTGTAAGCGTGTAGCCATCTGAATAGGCATGTGGGTCGCGAGCGTTATCTGGTGCACTACCACCTTGCATTTGCATTTCGCCATGATCCATTTGCGCCCATGAGGTCGAGGCATTAAAAGCTGCGCTAATCACCGCGAAGCCGACGATATGTTTCATATTACTCATGACACCACCACTTCGCGGAACATCCCCGCATCCATATGAAATAATAGGTGGCAATGCCACGCCCAGCGACCAAGGTCATTGGGGGTTGTTAAAAAGCTGATGCGTTGCGATGGCTGAACGGGAATGGTGTGGCGCCGAACTCGCAACTCTCCCTGGTCGGTTTCGAGTTCACTCCACATGCCGTGTAAATGCATTGGATGCGTCATCATGGTGTCATTTTGCAGAATAACTCTAACGCGCTCACCGTGTTTCAACGACACCGGTGTGCTTTTACCAAACTCCAAACCGTCGAATGACCAGCTGTAGCGCTCCATATTGCCTGTGAGGTGTAGTTCAAGTTCCTTGGTTGGTGTGCGACGATCATCCAGCAGCCCGTTAATTGATTTCAGGTCGGCTAGGGTCAATACTCGTCGGCCGTTGTTACGTAAACCGATACCTGGATCATCAAGATTGGTGCGCGGTGTATCCACTCGCATATCGACAGACGCGCCGTATTCACTACTGGCGTGGTTGACAGTGCTAGAGGGCTTGGCCAAAGGATTCTTTGGCTGGTGATTCATGGCGGAATGATCCATACCCTTCATTCCTGCCATGCCCTTCATACCGTCCATGCTGCCCATTCCCTGCATGCCCTTCATCGAGCCATGATTCATTCCTTCCATACCTTTCATGGAATCATGATTCATGCCGGCCATGCTGCCCATTGCACCCATCATATCTGACATCGTCAGCCACTCTGCCGGATCAAGCGCAGGGACTGGCGCAGATAGACCTTGCTGCAATGCTAATGTGCCTCGGGTATAACCGGTGCGATCCATACTCTGGGCAAAGATGGTGTACGCATCGTCTGCAGGTTCAACCAATACATCGTAGGTTTCGCCGGGGCCAAAGCGAAATTCATCGACGGAAACCGGTTCGACATCTTGGCCGTCGGCCTGAATGACCGTCAATTTTAAGCCGGGAATACGCACATCATAAAAGCTATTGCTTGCCGCATTAATAAAGCGCAGGCGTATGCGTTGCCCTCTTTGGAACAGTCCCGTCCAATTACCATTAGGCGCTGTACCGTTCATGAGGAAGGTCAGCGTGGCCGCCGATAGATCGTTTAAGTCGGTGGGATTCATGCGCATCTGGTTCCACATCTGACGCTTTTCCAGTGCGCCCTGTAAACCGACCTTTGAAACATCTTCGCTAAAGTCAAAGAAGGTGGGCTGATTGAAATTGTAGACATCGCTCTGCATTTTCAATTTACTGAAAGCGCGCATAGGATCTTCGTCAGTCCAATCTGAAAGTTGCACCACATAATCCTGGTCAGAACGGTGTCTTTCGCCTGCTCTAGGCTCAATGATTAGTGCGCCATACATCCCCGTCATTTCTTGAAAACCGGAATGGCTGTGATACCAGTAGGTACCGCTTTGCTGTAGGGTAAATCGATACGTAAAGGTCTCGCCCGGCGCTATGCCTTTGAAACTGATGCCAGGCACGCCATCCATTTGGTAGGGTAGAAGAATGCCATGCCAGTGGATGGAGGTGGCAACTGCTAGGTGATTGGTGACGCGAATCGTCACTTCATCGCCTTCGCGCAGACGCAAAGTAGGAGCGGGTATGGAACCGTTGATCGTTGTTGCCATACGTGTCACGCCGGTAAAGTTGACGGGACTTTCGGCTATAACAAGATTGATTTCACGCCCACTTAGAACAGGCGTTTGCCCCTGTGCCACTTTGCTGCTCATTGCTGCCTGTAACCAAGTGGGTGTTGCCGCCAGTACGCCGCCAGCCGCAAGGCCTTGCACAAAGCGACGGCGGTTTGGTTGCAAAGATCTTTTTTGTTGGGGAAGCCATTGGCTCACGGGCAACTACCTCATACATTCAGTGATTTGTGTTCGTAATACTAGAGACCTACACCTGTCACTCGCATGACTTAAAGATTACAAATCTGTAATCTTTAAGTCATCTTTGTGTTGGAAGGCCTCATCCATAATGTTTATCAAACTGACTTAAGCCAAACGACGGAGCGACGCAATTTTGCGGATATTGGTAGTGGAAGATGAACTCAAGACCGGCGATTACTTGCGCCAGGGGCTTTCTGAGGCAGGATTTATGGTCACGCTGGCGCGCAACGGCCTCGATGGCCATCATCTTGCAATGACGGAAGTTTTTGACCTGATGGTGTTAGATGTCATGTTACCCGATGTTGATGGCTGGCGAATAATGCAGTCCCTTCGGGAAGCTGGTCGGCAAACTCCAGTACTTTTTCTTACCGCCCGAGATAGCGTAGAAGACCGGGTTAAAGGGCTTGAGCTTGGCGCAGATGATTATTTGGTTAAGCCATTTGCCTTTGCTGAGCTACTAGCTAGAGTTCGTACCTTGCTGCGCAGAAGTGTAGCGCCTGTGCTTTCAGATCAAATTACTGTTGCAGACCTCACCTTAGATCTTCCGCGCCGCCGCGCTAGCCGTGGAGGTAAAAAAATTAGTCTTAGCCACAAGGAATTCTGCCTGTTGGAGCTTTTAGCGCGTAGAGAGGGCGAGGTATTACCACGATCCCTGATAGCCTCCCAAGTTTGGGATATGAATTTTGATTCCGATACAAACGTTATTGACGTTGCGATTCGCCGTCTGCGTGCCAAAATCGACGACGATTTCCCAGCAAAGTTGATTCACACTGTGCGTGGCATGGGCTACAAACTGGAGATCGAAGACGATAATGAAGTGGCTTAGTCGAGTTAAGCGTCGCCCGTTATCGCTAACAACAAGAGTGATGGTCTTCGTTGCCCTTGCCATCGGCCTAAGCCTACTGATGACTGCACACCTTGTTCAACAAGCCGTAAAACGTCACTTTGCTGAGCAGGATGCCGATGAGCTCATTGTTATTACTCAGGCCGTGGAACGGGCGTTACGGGCAGGCGCAGACGACATCCCGCGGCTACCTGAAGTGCTATCCCACGCGGTTTCAGGACATCATGGCGTATATTTCCAAGTTTGGAGCCCAGACGGACAACTCATCTACGGGCCGAGTGATGACGAACTGCTCACGCCAGTGACTCTCTATACGCCCGTCTCCCGTATTTTAGCAGCTAATTTACATAGCTGGGGCGCAGGGGGAAATGCTTACCGAGGTGCCATTACCCAAACTCTAATTAGTGGACGTAATTATCGTATTGTCGCGGCCATGGATATGAACTTCCATATCTTCTTTCTCGATAATTTTAGGCGCAGCCTGTGGCTTATTATGACTTTAGCTGGCGTCGTCACGTTGTTGGCCGCTTGGTTTGGCGTACATCAGGGGCATGCGCCGCTGCGCGGCTTAAGCGACACTATGCGCGATGTCCAAGCCGATCGCCTGCATGTGCGAATAGACCCAAATATTGTACCGGGTGAGCTGCGAGGGCTTGTTGACTCATTCAATTACATGATCGGTCGTTTGGAAGACAGCTTTGCTCGACTTTCGCACTTTTCTGCTGATATCGCCCACGAACTGCGTACACCCTTAACAAATTCCATTACCCAAACCCAAGTCGCGCTTAATCGGGCCAGAAGCTTGGAGGAATACCAAGAGTTACTATACTCAAATTTAGAAGAACAGGAGCGCTTAGCGAAAATGGTCAACGACATGCTGTGGTTGGCTCAAAGCGAACACGGTTTACGTAATCCAGTACGTGAGTGGCTGGATCTCGGGCATGAAGTGCGGGAGTTATTTGACTTTTTTGAGGCTTTGGCAGAGGAGAAACAGATTGTTCTGACTTTAGACGGAAGCACACCCATGCTGAGTGGCGATCGGGCTATGTTGAGGCGCGCCATATCTAATTTGCTATCAAATGCATTGCGATATACACCGGCCGGGCAAACAATTAACGTGAAACTAAAAAAAACAGATGATGCATGGGTAGAGCTCCGTGTTGAAAACCCCGGTTTAGAGATCCCCCCAGAACATCTACCAAAAATATTTGATCGATTCTATCGCGTTGATCCTTCGCGTCAGCGACTCAGTGAGGGAGCTGGCCTGGGCCTGGCAATAGTTAAGTCCATTGTTGAAGCTCATGGTGGTAGGGTCGATGCTGACTCTAATAGCAGCGTGACATACTTTTCAATACGTTTACCTATCAGCATGATCGAAAGTTAAGATATATTAGTGCGTATTGGATATTTACTATAAAGCAGTGCGCCAAAAAAATTCGCGGTTTTTAAATTCGATGAAGGGGCCTTTATGGACACCAAAGCGCATTGGAATGCAGTATACACAACAAAATCAGCTGACTCTGTAAGCTGGTTTCAGCCCCACGCATCCCGTTCGCTGCACATTATTCAACAAATCAATATTGAGAAAACAGCAAAAATAATAGATGTCGGCGGCGGTGCATCCACTCTTGTAGATTCATTGCTGGAAAATGATTTTGTTAATGTAACCGTCATGGACATATCTGGGGCCGCGCTTAACGCGGTCAAAAAACGACTAGGAGATACTTCTAAAAAAGTACAGTGGATTGAGGGGAATGTTCTTCACTTCCTTCTTCCTATGCAGGGTATCGACTTATGGCATGACCGTGCGGTGTTTCATTTCCTGATAGAGGGAGCCAATAGGCGCAGCTATGTTGAAACAGTATTAGATTGCGTTAAATTAGGTGGGCACATGATCATTGCGACTTTTTCCGAGAATGGCCCCGAGCAATGCAGCGGTCTGCCTGTGCGCCGTTATTCTCCGAGTACGTTACACGCCGAATTAGGTGCGCAGTTTGAATTATTAGGCCACGAAGAAGAATCTCACCAAACGCCGATAGGCAAAATGCAGAGTTTCATTTATTGTCATTTCAAGCGGATAAATTAACTCACCCACCCTAAATTCGTTGCGCTCGTCATCGCTGATAATTGGTCGACCTCGCATGAATTTATCTACGTTGGGTATAGCGGGGGATTTGGCGCCTCAACCTGCGATCCCTCAGCGGTTCCGCTTCTGTTTATCATTTAACCCATTTTCTTCGTTGTAGTGCCTACGAAAAAAACGATTGACGATCGGTTTTTTCGTAGGCACTATACTATTCTTCTGTAAACCTAGGTCGAATGTGGCATGCAATTGGGATATTTGGAAAAATTGGTTCTCCAGTATTTTTGGGATACAGATGAAGCAGACGCTAAGCGGGTACATCGCGAGCTTACGGATGATTCGGTGAGAACGTTAAACACGATCCAAAGTACCCTTGACCGGCTATATAAAAAGAAGCTCTTAATCCGTAATAAAGCTGGCCACGCCTTCATTTATCGTGCAGCTATGGCCAAAAATGCTTTTCTGGCGCAATTGATGCGCGAAGTCGCCGCCGATTACACTGACAATGAAGACACCTTATTGGCCGCATTTAGCTCCCTGTCAGCAGAAATGACTGAAACGCAATTGCAGGCATTGGCATCGCTTATTGATCAGCGCCGCGCCAGCGATAAATCGGGGAAATAAGAATGCTTGTCGGCGGTTATGCGATTACCCTAAATAGCGTGTTTATTGCCGCATCGGTGTTTTTCTATTGCTCACTAATTCTTACTTTCGTTTTTCGAACTACTGAACAGTGGCGGGTCAAATTATCCGCAGGCGCTCGCCAATGGGTGTTGTGGTCATTTGTTTTGATCCCTTGGCTTGTTGCTCTAAGCGTTGCAAGCGTTGTACTAATGCCTGATTCTGCCGCGGTTATGCCCTCGTGGTTCTTGGCGCTTACCCATTGGCACCATATTAATGTTTTCAACTTATATAGCTGGCACAGCGCGATAGTACTTCTATTTTCCGCGGCGTCTTTTCTAGCGATAGTTCGCCATACTCACCAATTGCTTAAGCATCGGTCTGCCCTTGGTGCGCTGCTTACCCTTGATGGTTTTACTAAAAATAGTAGCGTGGACTCTACGGTGATTTATGCGTTCACCGCTGGTCTTTTTCGGCCTAAAGTCTTCATTAGTTCTGCCTTGCAAGCACAATTATCTGCGGCTGAAAATGACATCGTTTGTCGCCATGAACTCGCCCACCAGCAGAGGTTTGACCCTTTACGGAAGTGGTCTTTTTCCTTTCTTGCGGCGTTTTACCTACCATTCACTAGCAACCGGTTACGCCGCGAATTTTCTTTGTGCTTGGAGCTTGCAGCAGACGATTATGCGGCTGTGGGCGGATCGGGTGGCACCACCGTTGCTAGTACCGTGATAAAACTATGCCGCTTGTCGCGAAATCAGCAGCAATTCTCCAGTCCCTTGTCTTGTCATTTCTATGCGTCTGAAATTGAAGCGCGTGTTCATTATCAGCTGAGGTCTGAACCAGGCCGCAGTTTCCCCTTATCGTTGTTTGTTGTATTTCTGTGTGTACTTTTGGCTTCCTGCCTTTTGAGTGTGGATAGCTATCATCATGCGGTTGAAGCAATTTTTAGTCATTGAGGCGTATTTATGTATGTTTTTAGTCCGTTTCTAACGCCAAAAAAACCGATTGTAGATCGGTTTTTTTGGCGTAAAACGCTTGCCCTAATTCCGTTATTGCTGACTATGTCGACGGCCTCTGTGGCAGAGAAATCCTTAACGTTAAACGAGGCCATTCAACGAAGCTTTACTAAACACCCAGAGCTCCAAGCCTTTTACTACCGTCGCGCAGCTGCCGATGGAATGGCGCAGCAGGCACGGGTCGGCAGTCGCCCCCAGCTTGGCTTAAGTGTTGAAGATGGATTTGGCTCGGGGGACTACAGCGGTTCTGACAGCCTTCAGTCAACGCTCAGAATTAGTTGGGTTTTAGAGGGTGACTTACTGCAGCAGCGCGGACATAGTGCTGACGTGCAAAAACAGGTGATTAGCGATGAGCAAGCGATAAAGAAGCTGGATGTGGCCGCCGAGACTGCCCGTCAATTTCTCACCGTAGTCGTTTATCAGCAGCGTAAAGAACTCGCTGCAGCCGCAAGAGCGCAAGCGGATTCAGTGGTTAAAGAACTGTCAAAGCGCATGGATGCAGGCAAATCGCTGCTCGCTGACAAGCTTCGTGCTGAAGCCGAGTTAGCGCGGGCAGAGATAACACTCGAAGATCTGGATCATGAAATTCGTGGCGCTAAGCGGATGTTGGCGACCCAGTGGAGTGCGCGACAACTCGATTTTGATACAGTATCAGGCTCCCTCGCCATTGCCACCGGCAAACTGAACTACGAGGAGCTAGCGCTGCAGCTAAGCAGTCATCCGCGCGTGCAGAAACTACTCAGCCAAGAGCGCATTGCGCAATCCGAGATCGCCTTAGCAAAAACGGAAGCCCAGTCACGATGGCAGTTTTCAACCGGTGTAAGGCGTTTTGAAAATACCGACGACTACGCCTTAGTGGCTGGCTTTACCGTCCCCTTAGGGGGCGAACAGCGTAATCGTGGACGTGTAGCCGCTTTAGCTGCGGAGCGTGATGCTTATCGTGCTGATGCTGAAGCGGTGCAAATAGTACTGGAAGCGCGCTTGTACGTTTTGCTGCAAGAGTTTCAGCACGCGCAGCATGTGGTTGGTGCACTGCTTGAGCACATTATCCCAACGCTTGAACAAGCCCAGAAAGAAGCCCGAAACGCCTACCAGCTTGGCAGGTACAGCTACCAAGATTGGCACGGAGTGCAGCAGGAGTTGCTCGCGACACGAAGTCATTTATTAGATAGCCAGTTTAAAGCACAGCTCACACGCGTCGAAATTGAACGTCTAACCGGTTTGCCTCTGTTAGGCAACGATGAGGTAAATCCATGAGTAATTCAGTAAAGCGATCGTTAATCGTCAGTATGCTTGTCTCGCTATTAATGAGTTTAAGTAGCGCTGCACTCGCCGTTGGCGCCGAAGTGCAGGAAATTGAACCTGAAAAAGGCCCGCATCGGGGGCGTATGTTGCGCGAGGATGATTTCGCCATTGAATTGGCAATCTTTGAGACCGGTGTACCGCCAGAGTTTCGTGTTTGGGCAAGTCAAGGTGGTGAGGCCTTGCCTCCAGAGAAGGTCAAAGTAAGCGTTACTTTAGGGCGACTCGGTGACGGCGACGACCAAATCAATTTCAAGCCGCAGGATGATTTTTTGCGGGGTGATATGGAAATAGTCGAGCCACATTCATTTCTAGTTACCCTTAACGCTTCTTATGGTGGTAAGCGCTATCAGTGGCAATACGAAAACTATGAAGGGCGAACTCGGATTAATGCCGACGTTGCTGAGGCGATGGGTATTAGCACTGACACTGCGGGTTCGCAACTGCTCGTCGAACGCTTGCCGCTTTTCGGTCGACTGGTAGCCGATACCAATGCTTTAACGCAGCTAAGCGCCCGTTTCGACGGTGTGATTAAAGCCATTCACGTAAGCTTGGGTCAGCAGGTGAAAGCGGGCACTCCGTTGATGAGCATCGAGAGTAATGAAAGCCTGAAATCCTATGTGTTGCGCGCTGATATTGCAGGTGAAATTGCGGCGCTGCCGGTCAATATCGGCGAAGCGACTGCTGGCCGTACGCTGGTGAGTATTGTCGATCGCTCCCGCCAAGTGGTTCTACTTAAAGCCTACCCTGACGACCGGCGTCGAATTGCGCTAAACAACAGCGTGCAGCTGCTCAACGATGCGATGGAAGAAATTGGCGAAGGTGTCGTGCAGTGGATTTCACCGCTGCTCAATGCGGATCAATCTGCGGATATACGCGTTAGCGTTGACACCAGTAATCTTGCGCTGCCAGTGGGGAGCTTTGTACGCGGCAATGTGGAAGTTGCTCGCTATGAAGTACCCCTCGCGGTAAAGCGCCAAGCACTGCAAGGCTTTCGGGATTTCACCGTGGTCTACGCCAAAGTCGGCGATCAATACGAAGTGCGCATGTTGGAACTCGGTCGCGAGGCGGGCGACTGGATTGAAGTCCTAGGTGGACTAAAGCTGGGAACCGAATACGTTACCGAGAATAGCTACATCATCAAGGCCGATATCGAAAAATCCGGCGCTTCACACGACCACTAAAGGACGTCCCATGCTTGATGCAATTATACAATTTTCCCTAGCGCGGCGCGGTGTGGTGATGGCCGCTGTGCTTGCGCTTTGCGGTTTGGGTTTATGGAATTTCAACCGACTGCCGATTGATGCCGTTCCCGATATCACCAATGTTCAGGTCATAATCAATACTGAAGCACCGGGCTACACGCCACTGGAGGTAGAGCAACGCGTCACCTATGCCATAGAAACCGCGATGGCAGGCCTGCCCGAGCTGCAGTACACCCGATCTGTTTCTCGCTACGGGCTTTCCCAAGTCACGGTCATCTTTGGCGATGACACCGATATTTACTTCGCACGTCAGCTGGTGAACGAACGGCTCGGCAACGTGCGGGCCAAATTGCCAATCGGGCTGGAGCCTGAACTTGGGCCGATAGCGACGGGTCTGGGGGAAATTTTCATGTTCACCGTGGACGCTGAGCCCGGTGCGACTGATGCTGATGGCAAGCTAATTACGCCAACGGATTTACGCTCAGCGCACGACTGGATTATTCGCCCCCAGCTATTGCGCGTGCCCGGTGTGGTTGAGGTTAACCCCATTGGCGGCTACAAGCGGGAAGTGTTAATTGGCCTGCAAGCCGAAAAAATGCTCGCCTATGGTGTCTCTCAGCAAGAACTGATCGATGCGGTTGCCAACAATAATCAAAACCGCGGTGCAGGCTTTGTTGAGCAAAAAGGTTCGCAGTGGCTGCTACGTATTCCAGGACAAGCCGAGACGCTTGCCGATATTAGCAAGATCGTCATTAAAACGGTGGATGGTCAGCCTCTGCGTGTTGCTGATGTGGCAACCGTGGGCGAAGGCAAGGAGCTGCGTACCGGTGCCGCCACCCAGAATGGCCGCGAGGTCGTTATGAGCACGGTATTTATGCTCGTTGGTGAAAACAGCCGCAGCGTTGCCAAAGCTGTGGGTGAACGACTTGAAGAAATTAAGTCGAGCCTGCCAGAAGGCATTACCGCGACGGCGGTATACGACCGCACCGGCCTCGTGGATAAAACCCTGAAGACGGTAACAACCAATCTGCTCGAAGGTGCTTTGCTGGTTATTGTTATTCTGTTCTTACTACTGGGTAATGTGCGCGCGGCGATACTGACGGCGGCGGTTATTCCGGTTGCCATGTTAATGACCATTACCGGCATGGTGCGCAGCGGCGTCAGTGCCAATCTGATGAGTTTGGGGGCATTGGATTTTGGCCTGCTAGTAGACGGTGCAATTATCATTGTAGAGAACTGCCTGCGACGCTTGGGCCTTGCCAGCGACAAGCAGACCTTGTCGCTGAATGAGCGGCTAGATGTTGTGTTTAGCGCCACCAAAGAGGTGATACGACCTGCACTGTTTGGCGTATTCATTATCACAGCAGTGTATTTACCGATCTTCTCCTTAACGGGCGTAGAAGGCAAAATGTTCCACCCCATGGCCATGACGGTGGTTATTGCCCTGAGTGCAGCCATGCTGTTGTCCGTCACCTTTGTTCCCGCGGCAATCGCCTTGATGTTTAAGGGGCCAGTAGTAGAAAAAGAAAATCGCGCATTTGAAGCAACTAAACATCTTTACGGTGGACTGCTGCGCAAAGCCATCGCCATGCGCGGCGCTGTGGTTGCAGCTGCGCTGGTATTACTTGTTGTGTGTGCGGGCTTGGCAAGTCGCTTGGGCAGTGAGTTTGTGCCAAATCTCGATGAAGGTGATATCGCGATGCACGCGCTTAGGATTCCTGGCACCTCGCTAAGTCAGGCAGTGGCCTTACAGGAAACCTTAGAAGCCGCAATTAAGACCATGCCTGAAGTAGAGCGTGTGTTTGCCAAGATCGGCACCGCCGATGTCGCGACTGATGCGGTTCCCCCTAGCGTGGCAGATAACTTTATTATTCTAAAACCGCGGGATCAGTGGCCAGACCCGAGCAAGACTAAAAATCAAGTTGTGGAAGAACTCGCGGCCTTGGTAGAACCCGTGCCGGGCAATCGCTATGAATTTCTTCAGCCGATTCAGATGCGCTTTAACGAGCTTTTATCAGGCGTGCGCGCAGAATTAGCCATAAAGCTATTTGGTGATGATTTGGCTCAGCTCGAAGCCCTTGGCGGTGAAATCGAAGCTGCAATTGGCGCTGTTGACGGCATTGTCGATATCCAGATGGAGCAGACCACGGGCTTATCCATGCTAACGCTCAAGCCTAAACTGTTCGCTTTAGGCCAATACGGTGTTGAATTGAATACTCTGCAAGATCAAGTTGCCACGGCAATGGGGGGGCAGGGCGCAGGTTTTTTCTACGAGGGTGACCGTCGTGCCGAGATTGTTGTGCGCCTGCCTGAAGAGCGCCGCAGTGATATTGATCAGCTGGGTTCACTCCCTATTCAAATAGCCGGTGGCGGCTATGTGCCGCTGAAAGAATTGGTGGATATTGAACTGACAACGGGACTCAATCAGGTCAATCGCGAAAACGGTAAGCGCCGCGTGGTGGTAACGGCGAACGTTCGTGGCCGCGATCTTGGCAGCTTCGTTAGCGACGTAAAGGCAACCATCGAATCGCAAGTAACCCTGCCAGCAGGTTATTGGGTGGAATACGGTGGCACCTATCAAACCTTGCAATCTGCTGCGCAGCGACTGGCGGTGGTTGTGCCAGTGACCTTAGTGATGATTATCGGCCTCTTATTGCTGGCCCTTGGCTCATTAAAAGACGCAATGATTATATTCAGCGGTGTGCCACTCGCACTTACCGGTGGCATTTTGGCGCTGGTATTCAGAGATATCCCCTTTTCCATCTCAGCGGCGGTGGGTTTTATCGCCTTATCTGGTATCGCAATACTGAACGGCTTGGTGATGGTGTCGTTTATTCGCGAGCTGCGTCGCGATGGCCTGGGGCTAGAGCCTGCGATTATCGAAGGTGCGCTGACACGCTTAAGGCCGGTCATTACCACGGCGCTGGTCGCGTCCTTGGGCTTTGTACCCATGGCATTAAACACCGGGATAGGCTCAGAAGTGCAGCGCCCCCTCGCTACCGTGGTGATTGGCGGCATTTTATCGTCAACACTGCTTACCCTATTTGTGCTGCCGTCTTTATACCGTATGCTGCACCGCGCCGATAAAGGAGCATAATGTGAATAAACATAATGTGGAAAAAATAGTGTTTACAACTCGTTTTTACGCGCTCATTACTGCCGTAGCGGTATTGATGTTCAGCAGTATAAATGTGCTCGCCCACGGCATGTCTGAGGCAGATAAGCAACGCGCAATTGAGGCGGGGCTGCCAGACTATATCTTGTTGGGTGCAGGCCATATGCTTACCGGCTATGACCACTTACTCTTCTTGTTTGGAGTTATTTTCTTTCTCAGCCGCTTTGTCGATATTATTAAATTCATCACGGCGTTCACCTTGGGCCACTCGCTAACGCTGGTGTTTGCCACGCTTTATACAGTACAGGCAAATTACTTTTTGATTGATGCGGTGATTGCACTCACCGTTTGTTACAAGGGCTTCGAGAATCTCGACGGCTTCAAACGTTATCTGGGCGTAGCGTCGCCTAATCTAATGTGGATGGTGTTTGGCTTTGGCCTGATTCACGGTTTTGGTCTGTCGACTCGGTTGCAGCAATTGCCGATGGGGGACGGCAGTATCGTGATGAAAATACTCGCCTTCAACGTCGGTGTTGAACTGGGTCAAATCGCGGCACTTACCGCAATGCTAGGCTTGCTGGCAGCGTGGCGCAAAACCGAATCATTCAAACGCTTTAGCGTCATGGCCAATACCTTGCTGGTCATCGTTGGTGGCTTGCTGTTCCTGCATCAATTGCACGGCTATCAGCACACTGCCTTTGCTGATAATTTCCCGATCAATACCGACGACCACGCGCATATCCATGAAGATATGGCGATGGAAGCGAAATCAAATATCCTGGAACGCTATCCCCGGCGTATGATTACTCCTCAGCCTTCGTTGCAGGACGAAGCATCCCATGAGCACGGTGATGGTGCTTATCACAGCCACTAAAGAAAGGTGAAAATATGAAACTCCGAATCGCTTTATGTTTGTTAGCAAGTTTGTTTATAAGCTCAAATCTATTAGCACATGGCGGTGGCCATGCGCCAATTACTGAACAAAAGGCTTTAGTGATAGCAACGGAAATCACCCAAGGCTTTGCCGGCGCCGACCCTCAGCTTGGCTTTGGCAAGGTTCCTGAGAGTTGGTCGAAAGTAGACGCTGAATCAGCAACGATTTACCAGAGTGGGCCCGGCTACTTTATCGTAAAGGTTGTTAACCCTAGCGATGAGCGGGCACTTTATATCCTGATGTCCGCCGAAGGCGAAGTATTTGATGCGAACATCAGCGGTAAGTTCGAAGGTGTGAACTAAAGGTGAGCTTATGACAGCCTATATATTTGCCGCTAAGCTGATTCTTGCAGCAGCGGTTATTGGTTATGCGTCGTGGCTATCGGATAAGAAACCGGTGTTGGCGGGCTTTATTGTCGCGCTACCACTGGTTTCTATTTTGGCTTTGTTATTTTCGTACATCGAACACAAAGACCCGCAGGCCAGCATCACCTTTGCCAAAAGTATTCTTTTTGGCGTGCCGATTTCTTATTTATTCTTCCTGCCGTTTTTACTGGCTGAGCGGTTTCATCTTGGCTTTTGGCAAAGTTATATATCGGGTTTGCTTTTGCTGGTTGTGGGTTACTTTGTACACCGCGCAATAATGATTGCCATTGGGTGATTTTCAAATTTTCTATCAAACTCATAACCAATTTCCGTTAAGAAGTCAGCCTCCCTCCCTCACTGTGCAAGAAGGGCCGGCAAAGTGTTGTCACTAAATGTCCGCTATTGTGAGAGGCTGTATGAAAACTCCTATAATGAAATTAATCACGCGATCCTACGTGAAATGTGTATACGATGGGCTAGAAAACTTGGTCAGATTTTGATGTAAGACACATATTCACATCAATCCTTGTCTAAATTATGACTTGAAAATAGTTTTCACACAGTCTGGTGACGCAGGAGCTTTCGAAGAACTAGATTCTAACGTTACTTGGTGTCTAGCAAACCCTAGGAAGTCCAATTTGGCGCAATGACTAACAAGGCTGCACCCTAGAAACTCCATTCTAAGCGCATAGCAGCTCCATTCTCATTCTCGTTTAACCGCTCAATTCTCAATTGCGATCAAATTCATAAGTGCCTGTTTCGCTGTATTCGCCGAGATAAAGATGCACAAGCTCGCGCCCCTTATTGACCTAAGATATGATAATCATTATCATTACGATTCGTAAATGAATAACATTAACAGAATGGGGTTGGGTGTGAAGAAGTCGCTATTGTATACGTGTATCGTGTTGTCGCCCGTAGTTCCGGCATTCGCAGATATCGCTAGTATCGAAAAAATGCTTGTCATTGGCAGTGTTGAAGGAGCACGAAGTCTACCTGGCTCAGGTGCTGTTATAAGCTCAGAACAGCTGCGAACAGAAGTCACCACAGATATTAACCAAGCACTTAAAACTGTTCCCGGTATTTATATCCTTGAAGAAGACGGCTTAGGTCTTCGTCCAAATATTGGTATTCGCGGTGCGACCAGTGAGCGCAGTGGTAAAATTACCTTGATGGAAGACGGTGTGCTGATTGCGCCTGCGCCGTATTCAAACCCAGAAGCCTATTATTTCCCAACGGCGCTTCGTATGTCGCTGTTTGAAGTACTGAAGGGCGCCCCCTTGTTACGTCACGGGCCCCAAACAACTGGGGGCATTGTAAATATGTTGTCTACACCGATCCCTGAGGAAATGAGTGGATCAGTGTTAGTCACCGCCGATCAACGCGGTTCTTCAGATATACATGCCTATTTTGGTGGCCAGACAGGCGATTGGCGCTTTTTGCTCGAAACCGTTCAGCGTAATGGAGAGGGCTTTAAGGATATCGACCGCAGTAGTCAGAACCCAGGATATGATATTTCTGATTATGTGTTTAAGCTCGGTTGGAGCGGTGAGCGTCAGAGTGTCTTGTTGAAATTACAATCTTCGGATGAAATTTCCAACGAGACCTATCTTGGACTAAGTGATAAGGACTTCAATGAAGATCCTAATCGACGGTATGGCTTAAGCAGTATTGATGAAATGGATAATGATCATCAAGCGCTCAACCTAAGCCACGTTTTTAAGTGGTCTGATACCGTGACGTCCACCGCAACGGTATATAGAAATGACTTTGCTAGGAATTGGTTTAAGTTAAGTGGCGGCGGAGATATCGTTCGAGCTGCTAATGAGGGCGGAGCGCTTGAGCAAGCCATATTAGATGGTAGCGCAGAAAAAGATGGTCTGAACTATACGAACAACAATCGGAAGTATATTTCGGAAGGTGTTCAGCTTAATTTTGATATCGAAGCGGGCGCTCATCAGTTCGCTGTAGGGTTAAGGCGTCACCACGACGAAATGGATCGTTTTCAAGTAGTAGACACCTACAAGCAAGAATCAAACGGTGACTTAGTATTCCAATCTCGCAGCAGTGATACTGGACAGGTTTCGGGTAGTAACAACCGAGAGGAAGAAGCCGACGCCCTTAGTTTTTGGTTAACCGATTCCTGGCAAGTTAGCGACGCTTTAAATATTAATTTGGCCCTGCGATACGAAGATATTGAAAGTAGCAGGCTAGAATATTCTGATACCGCTCGCACCACGTTTGCCACTGATAAAAATCGCCAAAACGACACGGCTATTTGGTTGCCCGGGGTATCATTTAGCTTCGACGTGAACGACCAAATACAATTGCTAGCCGGTGTTCACAAGGGTTTTTCGCCGCTAGGTGGTGGTGCCAAAGTATCGCAAGATCCGGAGGAAAGTAAAAACTGGGAGGCGGGTGTTCGCTTTAATAACGACCATATATTTGTCGAAACAATAGCATTTTACAGTGACATTACCGATACCACTGAAAACTGCTCAGTGGCTGCGCCATGCAGCAATGGTGATACTTCTGGTTCTTTTGCCCTTGGCGAGTCGGCGGTGTCAGGTCTTGAACTACAAGTAAGCGCAGAGGCCGCAATCGGTGCTTTTCAGATTCCACTGGACGCTGCATTCACCTACACCAAGGCCGAAATCACCAAAGACAACGCCGTTTCTGGCTTTGAATCAGGTGACAAGCGAAAGGATGTTCCTGGCCGGGTTTTTAGTTTGCGAGCGGGCTTCGAGCACCAAAGCGGTTGGAATAATTACATCGTAGCCAAATACATTGATGAAATGTGTTCTGTTGCTGGCTGTAATCGGACTGGCGACTCTTATGAAGAGACTGAAGAACTATTTGTGATGGACTTCATCAGTCGTTACCAACTCTCGCAAGATGTTGAAATATTTCTGAAAACTGAAAACATCTTTGACCAGCAGAAAATAGTCTCACGTAATCCTGACGGCGCCCGTCCAAATCGACCGCGCACCACACTAGTTGGCATCCAGTACGATTTTTAATATCAGCCTCCGATAATAACTCCCGCGTAATAACCTGCATCTGAAAAGTCCGCAGATGCTTGGTACTGTAATAAGGGTTAGTAGCTATATATTTAGCAATGCCGTGAGATAAGTACTGCGGGTCGGCGGTTCAGCCAAGGCGCTTGAACGGTGCTAGCATTTGTGGAATATAAGCTACGGGATAATCCGGCGCGGTTCCGATGCCCAGATCTTCTGAACGGATAACTCTCTCTTTGTCATAGTACGCAGTGCCTAAGAGATGATCCGTTAACGTTGTGAATAGACCGAAGTTGACATCGCCTTCTTTTGCCGTATTCAGGTGGTGGAAGCGATGAACTTGATTAATTGCCAGAACAGATCTGAGCGGCCCTGCGAAATAGGCAACATTGGAATGTTGCAGTAACAGCTGAATAACCACCGCAACAACCAGCAGCAGTAAGACTTCTTGTGGAGCGCCCATCAAGAGTAGCGGGGCAGTACCTGCAAGGGTTTCAATGGTTTGATGCAAGGGGTGTTTCATAAGACCGTTAAACCCATACATACGTTTCACACTATGATGTACTGCATGTAGCTGCCACAGCGCGCTGTACCTATGACTGGCGTAATGTGCCAGTGTAATGCCTATATCGGCGATGATCACCGCCAACAACACTTGCAACCACAGCGGTGCGAAGGAGGGCCAAATTGAATTAAATGGGATAAAACTAGCAATGATTGGGACACTTAATACGCCGACAATACTCAGTGATTCATTGACGAAGGCGTGAATAACATCACGCCCCGAGTCTGCTTGAGGCTTGTTGAATTCGGGACTAAATGGCATCCATTGTTCAATTAAGAACGACACTACGATGAGTAAGCCGACCCATGCAACCAAGGCTAATTTCGAATAATCTTGTTCCGCCATATAAATAGCGATGCCATTTCCTACGATCAGAAAGAAAGGCAAGTAGAGGACTTTGACAAACATTTCCAATGTGCTTTTCATATGCAAAAGCTTCCAGAGCTACAGAGTGCTTAGTTTGTCATTTTTCAATGGCGGCACATTGAACGAAAAAGCTATTTTGGTAGCAGCAGTTGCTTAATGGTTGTAGCGCTTACGCTGAAGGCCTGCGTTACTGCTCGGCAGAAGTGGGCCTGATCAGAAAAACCAGATAAAAGTGCTGCATCGGTGAGAGGCATTCGTCGCGATAGTTCAAATCCGACCAGCAGTTTAAGCCACTTCCTGTAACTGCGTAATGGCATGCCTGTTTGCTCTGTAAACCAATGAGAGAACCTGCTGGGTGAGAGATTTACCAAACTCGATAAGGTTTTCTGCGTAGTATTGCTGCCGCTACTAATATCATCGTTAAGTGCTGCCAAAATGACATTCAATCGCTCGTCTGGAGTGTCACTGAATTGACAGCGACATTGTTTGTCGAAGCTAATCAACGCTGCGTGGAGGTTTTTTACTTTGGCAAAGCGCGTTACATACGCGGATGAAATTTCTTCATTCAGCAAGGATATAGACCATTCCTCTACGGCTACCTGCGGTAGCAGTGTTTTACAAAAATCATGTGTTGGGTCGATATAGATGCATAATACATGTGCGGTTTCTAGTTGATGAGCGGTACCTGCAGGTATCCATAGCCCGCGTTCGAAATATCGTGTTTTGTCAGATAGCAGCGCTATTGGTTCTTCTAGGCCAATAGCGATTTGATGAGCCCAATGCCGGTGAGGTTTGTTGTCGCCCGAGGCGCCAAGAAATACCCCCATGCCTGCTGTTATGGCCGCCGACCCTAGCCAAGGCTGTGATAACAATTGATTATGATGCATTTTATCGAGTCCTCAGGGTCTATCTTGGATCAACTATTTCGCTTTGATATCTTATATAAAGTCGTTAAGGAAAAGTCAGCCTAAATTTATCTATACGCTAGCATGCACCTTTTCCAGAATAATTCTAATGGATCAGCAAACCTGAATATTTGAAACTCACTCCAATTCAATTACGCTGGCCGACTGTAAATTGAGATTCACCTAGGCTCCATTGTAATACGGCGCTATATATCGGAGGGAGACTTGCTGCGAATTTATAATAATGCCGGGTAGCCTTAGCTCCCCGGCCAGCGTTAAGCAGTAGTTTTATGAGGATTTGATTGCCGGTACTACTTTTTTAGAGCGTTGCTTCCAGATCACGAACAATGCCGGAAACACCACTAGAACCATAATGAGCGAGGTCACAACCCCACCCAGCATTGGCGCAGCGACCCGTTTCATTAGATCGGCGCCGCTGCCATTACTTAGCATGATCGGTACTAAGCCCAAAATTAATGCGAGTCCAGTCATTAATTTTGGGCGTAGTCGTTTGGCTGCACCGTCGACTACTGCCTCAGTAAGGTCATTAAAGGAGTTGAGTAGGCCGTCATCACGACGTTGTCGCCAAGATATATCTAAATACAGCATCATCAGTAGACCAAGCTCTACCGCTAAACCTGCCACGGCGATCATACCCACGGCCACGGCGACTGATATCTTGTATTCGAGCATCCACAAAAACCACAAGCTACCAACCAGAGAAAAAGGCAGCGCGAGCATGACAATGAGCGTTTCGACTAGCGATTTTCGATGAAAGTACAGCATCATAAAAATCAGCCCTAGGGTCATCGGTACGAGAATTTCTAGACGCGATTTTGCACGCTCGTAATTTTCGAACTGCCCAGCCCAGGCGAGGCGATAACCAGTGGGGATGTCGACATTTTCAGCGACCACTTTTTTGGCTAACGCGACGTAGTCCGGAATGCCGATATTGTCGGCAACGTCGACAAAAACAAAGCCGACTAACTGGCCGTCTTCATTGCGAATCATTGGCGGGCCTTTGCGATACTGTAACGTCGCGACTTGGCTTATCGGGATTTGGCCGCCATGGCTGGTAGTGACGTAAGTACGTTCTATAGCTGCTATCGAGTCGCGATAGTCACGGTTATAGCGCATTAAAATATTGTATCGCTCACGTCCTTCAACTGTCTGAGAGACTACTTTACCGCCGATGGCCATCTCAATAACATCTTGAATATCAGCAACATTCAATCCATATCTCGACGCAGCGTCTCGGTCAATATCAAAATCTAAGAAGTAGCCACCCGTGGTGCGCTCGGCAAATGCGCTTCGCGTAAAGGCAGTGGTACGACTATCACTTTGAAGTGCACGTTCGATCGCGGTCGCGGTGCTTTCAATCGTCGCGAGATCCGGCCCAAACACTTTTATGCCCAATGCCGAGCGAATCCCCGTAGCGAGCATTTGTGTCCGTGTCTGAATGGGCATCCACCAAATATTGGGCATGCCGGGGAAGCGTAACTTTTGATCCATCTCGGCGATTAAGCTATCCCAATCCATTCCTTCGCGCCATTCGCTTTTCGGCTTGAGGGTGATATTGGTTTCAATCATCGATAGTGGTGCGGAGTCAGTAGCACTCGTTGAACGCCCCACTTTTCCAAACACCGTTTTTACTTCCGGGAAGGTCATTAGTTCCCGGTTCATTGTGTGGAGCGTCTTTTGAGCTTCACTGATCGACATTCCGGGTAGGGCTGTGGGCATATACAAAATACTACCCTCATTCAATGGCGGCATAAATTCACTGCCAAGTCCACGGAAGGGGATGATCGCGGACAGCAGCACAAGAACACTGACACCCACCACCAGCCAGCGCCTATCTACCACCCAGCGTACCACGGGCGCATATAGCGCAATCAAACTGCGATTTAACCAACTGTATTCGCCGCGAATACGCCCGCGAATAAGTAAAACTGCTAGAGCGGGTATCAGAGTAACGGACAGCAGGGCTGCAAAAAACATGGAGTAGGTTTTGGTGTAAGCCAAGGGTTTAAAAAGCCGTCCTTCACTGCCTTCAAGGGCAAACACCGGCAAAAATGACACGGCAATAATTAGTAATGCGAAGAAAATGGATGGCCCCACTTCTTGCATCGCGGCAATAATGACGTCTGTGCGGTTCTGCGAGCTATCAGTTTGCTCTCGCCACAGCGCGAGACGGCGGTGTATGTTTTCTACAATGGCGATCGCCGCATCGACCATCGCGCCAATGGCAACCGCAATTCCGCCGAGTGACATGATATTGGCAGTTAATCCTTGGTAATACATAGGAATAAACGCTAATAATATGGCGATAGGCAGGGTGATGATAGCGACTAGCGCCGAACGCAGATGCAGCAAAAATACAATAATAACGAGCGAGACTATGAGGATCTCTTCACTCAGGGTTCGGCTTAAGGTATCGATAGACCGTTCAATCAGGCCGGAGCGGTCATACACGGGGATAATTTCAACTCCATCAGGCAAAGATGTCTTAACCTCATCCAAGCGAGCTTTAACTCGATTTATGACGTCTAAGGCATTTTCGCCAAAGCGCATGACCACGATGCCGCCGACGGCTAAGCCTTCGCCATTAAGCTCGGCACTGCCGCGCTGCATTGCGGGTCCTAGTGACACGGTCGCAATGTCAGACACCTTTACAGGAATACCATCGCCGGTAGTGCTAAGAACGACGCCTTCTAGATCTGCCGTTGAGGTGATGTAGCCTCTACCGCGAATAAAATGTTCGTGGCCTGAAATCTCCAGAACCCTGCCACCCACATCATTATTTGAGCGTCGTAGTGCAGCGGCGACGTTTTGTAGCGGAATGTTATAGGCGGCCAAACGGTCAGGGTCGATATTAACCTGATATTCTTTTTCATATCCGCCAACGGATGCCACTTCCGCAACACCTTGTACTGCCTCCAACGCATAGCGTAAATTGAAGTCTTGCAGACTGCGCAATTCCGAGAGGCTAGTGTTCCCCGTTTTGTCACTAAGGGCATATTGATAGACCCAGCCAACCCCAGTCGCATCCGGCCCTAAGGTCGGGGTAACGCCGTCTGGCAAATCGGCACTGGCACTATTGAGGTACTCCAATACGCGCGAACGCGCCCAATAAATATCGGTGCCATCTTCAAAGATGACGTAGACAAACGACAGCCCCATAAAGCTTTGGCCACGCACAAATTTCACTTCAGGTGCTGCGAGTAGGGTAGTGCTTAACGGGTAGGTGATTTGATCTTCCATTAAATCGGGACTGCGCCCCGGCCAGTCGGTAAAAACAATGACTTGGGTGTCTGACATATCGGGAATGGCGTCGAGCGGCGCGGCCATGAGAGAGCGCCAACCCCAGAGTGATGCTCCCACACACAGCAGTATTGTGAGTAGCCAGTTACGGGCACAAAAGCTAATTAGCGACGCAAGAAAACCCTGCGGATGCTTACTTTGGGGGTTTACCATTGCGCAATCCCCGTTTTCAGTTTCGCTTCGGCGGCAATTAAGAAATTACCAGACGTGATTACCTGTTCACCGCCGGATAAGCCCTCTGTAATTTCTATCCAGCCTTTTGTTCTTTGGCCAGTGTTGACTAAAACGGGTTTTATTTTCCCCTCGCTACCTAAATCCACAAAGACAACACGAGTTTCTCCCGCAATCATGACTCCCTCTTCGGGTACCCAAAGGCGTTTACCTAATTCCTTGTTGAAGTGAACCTGAGCGTACATATCCGGCCTGAGCTCGCCATCGCTGTTGTCGAGAACTAAACGAATGCGAGTGGTGCGGGTGAGGGGGTTGACGCTTGGGTAAATGTAATCGATTTTTGCGGGGTACTCTCGCTCACTGAGGTTTCGCATGTTAACAGTCGCAGACATCCCCTTTTCCAGTAACGACAAATCCGCTTCATAGACCTCCGCCTCAACCCAAACAGTCGAGAGATCAGCCAATTGCAGCAGCGTACTGCCCGCTTTTGCATAACTGCCACTCACGATGGATTTATTCACCACGACGCCATTTTTCTCGGCGTAAATTGGCAGAAACTCGATTGGCCTACCGCGCTGTTCTAGTGCGCGTATGTCAGCACTTGAAATATTCCATAGACTTAAGCGGGAGCGGGCGGCCTTTAGCAAGCTGTCGTCTGATCCACGACTTGCTAATCGACCTCGAGTTTCTAAATATTCTTGTTGTGCTGATAGCAGTTCTGGACTGTAAACCGTAAACAGTACTTGGCCACGCTTGACACGGGCGCCAATAAAATCGGCTTTTAACTCACCAATCCAGGTATCGAATTTTAAATTTATTTCGCTAGCACTGTGCTGGTCGTAGGCAATACGTCCCACCGCCGTGATCGATTTACTGAGCTCTCGATATTCTGCTGTCGCCGTTTTTACGCCGATTAATTGTCTTCTGCGAGCATCAATACTAATGACTCCAGACTGCGTTTGTTGTTTGCTGACCGGCACTAAATCCATGCCGCAGATAGGGCAAGATCCCGGGGCGGCCGCGCGAACTGAGTGTGCATTGAACAGGTGTAATGCGAAATTCCCGCAGGTGTTGCTGTTGCAGCATGTAACTCACTGCTGCCAGTTTGACCGGTCAGAATTAAATCACCGTGGCCCAGTAATTCACTGGATACGTCGATAGCAAAGTCGTAATCCCCTGCTTGTGGCAGGACAATAGTGCCGCGGTAACGGCCATCCGTACTTGGCAGTAACGTCACAAGGGCGGCATTGTCTTGCGCTGGAGTGTCCTCGGCACCGGGGTTTGTCATCGACTGCGTGACTAGCAGGCGAATATCAATATTGTTCAGCGCATTATTCTGGCTGTCCTGCACAGTAATGATCAGCGGATTATCACCTTGGCGGAGTTTGGCATTTTCTAATAACGCCACTTTGATAAGGTATTTGCCAACGGTATAGAAACCTTGCTTATTTGAACTAAGGTCGACACCTGGCGTAGAGGGAAATGTGGCTTGGTTGTCGTTGACGGGCATTTCACTAGCCATTGATACTCCGCCGCCACTGATTGTGAGGCTTGAGCGTCCAGTCGCCATATCAAAACTGAGATCGGCTGACGTATTGTCTTTGCTGATCTGTAATTTTAATGGCCATTCACCGCGCATAGCGAGGTCGAATTCGGCAGTGTAAAAGCCTGGGGAAATCTCATTAAATATCACGGGAGCCCGCATTGATGGCATGCTGCCCATTGCGGCCATCTCTGCCTGCCCGCGAATTTTAGCCTCCGAAACAGCATTTCCCTTGGCGTCTCGCAATTGCAAAATGGCCGTGTTGTTACCCACTGCGGGAACGCCATCTTCGAATGCAATGGCGATGCGATAATCGTCCGTGCGATATTCCTTTGCATCACTCATTTGCTGAGTGAAGGCATTGGTAGATGAACGATAGACATAGCTAAAATAGCTTAAAATCACGGCTAAAATAATAATGATACTGACAAGCAATCGCTGTTTCATTGGGCGTGCTCCGAGGTGGTATTTGGTTTGATTTTTGCGGTAGCGCTATTTTGACTCGTCGCCATGTTGGCGTGATGCTGGCTAGTTTTGGGTAAGGCCAACGGTCCGCCGAGCGCGTTCTCAAGTGCGGCTTTTGCAATTAGGTAATCAGCGCGAGCACGCTCTAAGCTCAATTCGGCATCAAGATGAACTTGCTCGGCGCTTATCAATTCACTAAAACGGCCGCCGCCTGCGCCATAGGCAGCCCGCGTCGCGCTAAGATTCTCGGCTGTTCTCGGTAATAAATCGTGCTCATAGAGGGCTATGGTATGCAGTGCTTCGTTGACGAGGACACGGGCTTCTTCTAAATCTCCCAGCACCTGCGAGCGCAGCTCATCTAATTCAGATTGCCGGCCAACGGTGTTCGCCCGGGACTCATCCCTAGCCGCGCGATATTTATCCCGCCCTAGTGGTAAGTTAATACCAATACCGACTACCCAGCGTTTGGCCGTTTCATCCCAAAGGCTGTTATAGCCAGTGAATAATTTAAAATCTGGATAGAAATCTTTATCGGCCAGTTTTTCCCTGTCGCGACTTGCTGCTATTTGTTGCTTGGCAGCTGCTAGACCTGGGTGCTGACTCAGGGCGATAAGCCGAAGCGTATCGAAATCAGGGATTGCCGTTGGCGGGGGGAGAGCGTTTGAAAGCGCAATGTCGGCGGTTGTACTGCGATTGAGCAAGGTGTTTATTTGCGCACGCAGGGTCGCCATTTGCCGTCGCAATTGAACACTTCGGTGACGAATATGCTGAAGCTCTACCTCTGCGAGCAGCACGTCTGGTTGATTGGTTATCCCCGCGGCGTAACGCGCTTCTGCCACGCGACGAAGTTCATCAACTAAGGTGCTATTGCGCTCATTAATGGTAATGGCCTGATGAATGTAGTTCCACTGCGCATAGTAGCTGAGCGCCACTGTACGTAGCTCTAGCCGCCGCAGCGCGAGATTACCACGCTCCGCCTCCGCTGTTTTAGTCGCAGCGTCGCCGCGCAAACGAAGCTTTCCCAGCCATGGAAGCGTTTGCGTTAATTCCACTCGAACATTGCTGCCGCGCCCGTTCGGCGAGTTGTAACCGCCGATGGTGTCGGGGGCAACCGCAGTAAGCAGCTGTGGGTCGGGCAAGGCAGTAGACTGAACGATTCGTGCTTCAGCCCCTTGAATCGCAGCTTCAAGGGCAGTTATTCCAGGGTTGGCACGCAGCGCTTCGTCAACGAGCGCCTGGGCAGACATTACTGCCCCCGATGACGATGACAGCGTTACCGAGCGGGTGTATTCCTCAGCTGCATACAGTGCTGGGGCAGAAATCAGGGACAACACGGCGACGACCGCAACAACAAAACGTCGGGCCAGGGCGGCGATACACCACCAATGTTGGGCGAACATAATCAATCCTCATAAAATACCTTTTGCTTGGCGCTATAAATAGGCCAAGCCACGCACCGTTATCCGGTGCCTACTAGTAAATTATGAAAATTTTGGGGGTCTGAGCAGTACGCGCTGAAACGCTGGATTGGGTGGCGGCGGGAGGGTGATTGTCTGCGTCGTTGGTTTTTTTTCAAGTGCAGCGATAGGGAGGGGTGGTAGAAAACTTGCTGTTAGTCCACCAATGCCACAATCGATGTTTTCACAGCTATTATTGCTATCCACACAACAACAGTTTGCTGGTGAATCGCAATCAGCCTGCATATCGCTGGCTTGCATGTTCGGCGTCATGTGTTCAGCCGCAACGGACGTTGTTGGATCACAATAGGCGGCCTGCAATACGCTGCCCCAGCCCGATGTAGTAAACAGCATCAGCGAAAGGATAAGTATGTAGGTGAGGCGCTTTTTCATTCGATGATTTTATTCTTTCCCTGCTTGAGCTGCAAGACGTTCATTTCAGATGGCTTTTTAGAATTACCATGAGGAGGTCATAGCTATAACATATCCGATACGGTGACGTATTGGAAATAGGGCGTGCGGGGTGCTAGAATGCTGATAGCCGATTATATACACTTATCTGTAAATATCAGGAAAATCCATGGCCATTCCTAAACCTGTCCCGCTGTACCCGACATACAAAGACCTCAAAGATGTACGGCTTGAAGAGTTTCCCGACATCGCCGCCGTGTTAGCCGATACCGATCAATGGAAATCTAAAGCGTGGCTATGGGGCCAAGAATTTCTATCTTATATTGGCCGCAACAAATCAGAACACACATACACGCGATTTCGTTCTGAAGTCGAGAAATTTCTGCTCTGGGCATTTCTCATCAAAAATAAGCCAATCGACCAATACCGAAAAGCCGATATTTTAGAATATGCAGATTTCTGCTGGCGACCGCCATTAACGTGGATATGTTTATCGAATGTTGAGAAATTTCTTATTAAAGGCGGCCTTTACACAAGTAACGCTGAATGGGCGCCATTCCGGTTGATGACTGCCAAAGGCGATACATCAACGCCAGACAAGAAAAAATACCGTCCCTCGCAAGAAACCTTACAAGCGACGTTTACCGCGATTAATGCCTTCTATAAACATCTAACTGATGAAGAATACTGCTACGGCAACCCTGTCCAATTAGCCAAGAAGGACTGTCGATATTTGATCAAAGATGCGCAGGTCAAGGACGTAAAACGCTTAACAGGAGACCAGTGGAATTTCCTGCTGGAAGTTGCTCATACCATGGCCGATGACGACTCGCGATATGAGCGAAGCCTGTTTCTCATTGCATCATTAAAAACCCTTTTTCTCCGCATTTCTGAGTACTCAGATCGCGCAGAATGGTCGCCCACCATGAGTCACTTTTGGAAGGATAATGACAATAATTGGTGGTTGAAGATCTATGGTAAGGGCCGAAAAGTCCGAGATATTACGGTGCCGCCGAGCTTTCTTAGCTATTTAAGCCGATACCGACTCTATCGAGGCCTAAATAAACTCCCTGTTGCCGGTGAAAACCACCCTATTATTGAAAAAATCCGCGGCCGTGGCGGGATGACAGCGCGACAATTATCAAGATTGGTGCAAGAAGTATTTGATATGGCTTACGAGAGAATGAAAGCCCGTTATGGCGAAGAAAATGCCAGTAACTTTAAAGAAGCGACGTCACACTGGCTGCGTCATACCGGCGCCAGTTTAGAGATTGAACGCGGTCGTGCGCTAAAAGATGTATCAGAGGATCTTGGTCATGCCAGTATGTCCACAACAGATACGGTGTACGTCCAGGCTGATGATAAAAAACGGGCTGCTAGCGGTAAGGAAAGAAAAGTTTAACTAGATACGAGATAGCAATCTACGCAATAAAAAAGGCCACTCGGGCCCTTTTTATTGCTCTTTTCAAGCGCCCGCCCCTTATTCGAAGTAACCTTCATCACTTTGAAACCGCATCGACATATCAGTATTTAAATTTTCTCCGCCCAGCTGGCCGTCAGCGCCCAGAGTGGTTAATTCAAAAGCTGGCGGCGCATCTGAACTCTCGTAAAGATAGGCATTTTTCCACGGATCATGGATGAGGGTTTCGCGGTTTATATACGGACCCTTCCAGAAGTGAGCTAGGGGCTTGATTTGCGGCCTTTCAAAAAGCGCCAATAGATTTTGCTCGGTGGTCGGATAGCGCTTGTTATCGAGTTTATATTGGTGCAAGGCAACTGAGATTCGACGAAAATCGCTCTCAACTTGCTCAACCATTGCTGAACCAATGCGCTTTTTTACGATAACGCCAACACCGATAGCAATTGCGACAGAGATAAGTAGAACAAGCATCAACTCCCAGCGTTTAATACCCCGCTGTTTTTGTTTTAACTTAATTACTTCGCGCTTGGCGACGCGGGCTTGGTACGGTTTAATCAACATTTATCGCTCTTAAATCTCTACCCATTCCGCACGCTACTTACTATCGATGCTTTTGTCTTTTTTGAATCAAAGCGACAGTGAATCAGTCGCTCGTCAGCAATTATCCCCAGTACCGATTTTGCGTCAATTTACCTAATAAATTGCTAACGCCGCGGTTTACTGCCGTTTCCGCCGCAAAACCCAAGCGCTCTGGCAAGCTCCGTTTTTGACGATATTTAACGGAATACAGGTCGGTATCAAGACGTTTACTCAGCAAATAATCATCACTGGTACGCACTTCATCGATAAGCTTTTGATCCAATGCACGCGTTCCATACCAAACTTCACCCGTCGCGATATGGTCGATATCGAGCTGCGGTCGGTTCTCGCTCACAAACTCTTTAAACAGTACATGGGTGTCTTCTAACTCTTCTTTAAATTTCTGCCGGCCTTCGTCGGTGTTTTCACCGACCATGGTCAAGGTTCGTTTGTGCGCACCCGCCGTGTGAAGCTCAATGTCGACATCATGCTTTTTTAACAGGCGATTAAAATTAGGCAGTTGAGCTACCACGCCAATGGAGCCGATCACGGCAAAAGGCGCAGCGAGAATACGACTGCCGATACACGCCATCATATAACCGCCACTAGCGGCCACGCGATCGATAGAAATGGTGAGGGGAATTCCGTGACTTCTAATTCGCTGTAATTGCGATGAGGCGAGACCGTAACTATGAACCATGCCTCCGGGGCTTTCCAAGCGCAGCAATACTTCGTCTTCAGGTTTGGCGACAGTTAGAACTGCGGATATTTCATGCCGCAGAAATTCTACGTCGGAGGCGCTCATATCACCGTCAAAATCCAACACGAAAAGGCGTTTACGGGTTTCGTCACTGCCCTTCTTGCGATCTTGCTTTTCTTGCTTTTTCTTTGCCTTACGATCTTTTTTAAAATCGGCTTCGTCTAGTATTTCAAACTTTAGCATGTCTTCCCAATCCTCAAACTTGTGGTTTAAGGTGGTGACTTCTATATGACCGTCACTGCTTTCACGCTTATTTCGCTGACTTGCGACTGCAATAGCACTAACGATAACAATAACGGCGATGACAACAGTGACCGACTTGGCCAAAAATAAGCCGTATTCCAGTAAGAATTCCAACTACGTACTCCCAGAGGTAAAAAGTGCCACATAGTGGTATGTGGATGTGGTTTAAGTCAAGTTGGCCAATTGCCTAAGGCCTTGACTGCGATGGGGTTTCCCGCCCGAATAAACAAGCCATCGCGGCCTAAATAAACGTTGAATTGAGCGCCATCTACCATCGGCGCGAAAACGGCGTTGCCGTAATCAGCTTCAACCCACTTATTTAAGTAGCTGTTGCTGTGCAACCAGGCCCAAATATCCACAGGTTCGGAAAGGCTGATAAGGTAGATAGTGCGCGCCATATTGCGCTCTTCTTCAATGCTTTGGTAGCGACCGGAAAGGCGCTCTAATCGATATAAATTATCAAAACCAAGGCGCGCGATTGGCAGCTTCCAACGAATCACCCTGCTGTCTAATTGCCACTGATCGCCCATGATCAGAAACGTCTGTAAGGGGTCCTCGTTAACAGTGTCAACGCTGACTATATATTGTTGCTTAGCTTTACCCGCGACAAAGATCCTGGCGACAAGTTGTTCGTCTGCTAAATGGCGATAGCTGTATACGTCTTTGGTAATGACTACCGCTGCACCGGTAAAGCTTAGCGATAACAGTACTGCAATGAGACCAGTAAACACGTGGCGGCGAAGCCTTATAAACGCCAAGAAACACAGCAATACGCCCACACCACAGATGATGAGCAAGGCTTGATCTAATCCGACAAACGTATCCATATATTTAATTGAAAGCCTGTAGCGTTGCGATACTGTCTTCTGCCACTAGTAGGATACGCTCGTCGGCGATATGACGGCGACCTAGTTCGTTGAGATAGTATTCGATACTGATCATGGCGTCCGCCAGAGTTTCTAGCGCTTGCACATCTGTAGCTGGATTTACCGCCTCTCGGTTAACGAAACGACGCATGAACTCAGTTGCCCCTAGTGTCACAGCCGGGAGTTTGTTGGCATTTATCATTTGAAACGCGCCGCGCACTGAATCGAGCAACTGAGGTAGGTTGGCGATATGTGTATTATCAAAACCTGAGTCTATATAGGCCGAAATAGCTCTTTTCACTAGGCCAATTGCCGCTTTAGATTCTTCAATGACGATACTACGGGCTTCGCTAACTTGGTTATCGGCGCTGATGGCATCACGGCGCTCAAGCGAAATTTCGCCCAGGTCTTCATAGTTTAATTTACGGCGATCAATTTGCGCCAGACTGCCATCTATAAATAGAAGGGTGTCTGCCAGGTCTTCAAGTCGGCCGCGCTCCTTACTCAAATCACACCCCACTAATTGATGCAGGGCGTCAGCGTGACTGGTAAGCGTGCCCGCAAGGGCTGGTAAATTAAGCACAGCTAGAATGTCGGCGCTTTGCTTTAGGACTGAAGTCAGCGGCAATAATTCTTCACTTTCACTGCGCTGGTGCTGGGCAAGTAACTCCAATACATCTTTGGCATGCCGCAATTCCGTCCGCAATTCATGAATCACCGAGGACACAGTGTCGTAACTCAGGCCGAGCATGATACCGCGCAAATTTTTGAGCTGGCCGTCATCAATCTCCGCTGCCTGAAGTTTCGCTGCTTTCATAACTTTGCCGACAAAACCATCGCGGTAAGCGCTGACACAAAGTAGAAAAACGAGCTCGCGCTCAAGCACTTCATTGAGCACCAGTCGATTTTTCAAGCGCGCCCGCATTTGCCCTTCCAGGCTGGCTAGAACACGTTTGCGGTAGGGATTTAACTCCAGCCCTTGATTAACAAAGGCGTCTAAAACCGCATCTGCTAGCAGCCAAAACCGCTGCTGTGGCCCCGGCTCTAAACTGCTGCGCAAACGCCTGACTGCCCTTGACATAATGACGAGCTGCATCGGACTATGTGCGTCTTTTAACAAGCCTAATAGGCCGCTTTGATAGAGATGACTGGCTCGTTTTAAGCCTGCAATAAACTCAGCCTCAGCGAGCGACTTGCCCCGCAAACCAAGATTAGAGTCGCGACTGAAAAGAAAATCGTCGGCGTCGGCGAAGTAGCTATCTGGTAACAATAGTTGGTTGTGAGCGGCGCGTAATTCGTTGACGTGAGAAATCACCAGATCTGGAATCTCGGACTGCCTGGATTGCACAAATTCTAAATATCTAGGCAGGACAAAGAACGCCGTACTGAGGGCATTGAGTTGACCTTCTGGAACGGCAGCAGTGCTTTTTAAAATGGCACTACACAGTGCCCGCATTTCGTCCGCGAGCAAGGCCCCGCCGGGAATCTGCAACAAGCGTAGTGTTCCACCTACCTGGCGCAAGTTTGCTTCGCATTGTTCTAACAGTGATAAATTGTGACGTTCAGACAGGAATGTTTCAAAAACATTGGTGGCCTGCTGCAATGTCTTACCTAACTCATCCGCAACCATGGCATATGAGCTGGTATTAATTTCTACTTTCAGTCCCACACAGCATCCTTATAGCCCATTGGGCTTGCCATCAAATATCACTCTGACGTTGATAAACTGCAAAATTTTGTTTCGTGTTTACTACCTCACCAAAACAGGGGGTATCACAAACACATTACAATTTTTTTCAGAATCAGTCTTAACTAACGGTTATTTATAGACTATTTAGCACTAAAAAGGCATGAAGCACAGCATTATTATTCGATATAAACCGCAATTATGTGATTCTTACCCGATGTACTAACGAGTTTGATTCGCTATTTTATTCTTGTGATGTACGCTGCCAGAGGCAATTCCCGCCGCTGGCCTTATCGACTTCGGCCAACTGCTTTTGATGTTGGGAAAGTTCTTCGCTAGTGGCGCGAATGACTCTTAATTTTCGCGGTGAGCTGTCTAAGCGCCGGTGCTCACTGGCCGCCCCGCCCTCATTCTGCTGGGAACCATCATCCCCAGCCAATGCTAGCGCTGTTTGACCGCCAGTCATCATTAGATACACATCGGCAAGGATTTCTGCGTCTAGCAGTGCACCGTGTAAATCCCGTTGCGAATTGTCGACATAGTAGCGCTGGCAAAGTGCATCGAGACTATTGCGCTGCCCAGGATGCTTTTGCCGCGCCATAATAAGGGTATCGATAACCCCACAAATGGCTCTTACTTTGGGTATTTTGCGTCCGAGCAAGGCAAACTCAGCGTCGATAAAACCAACATCGAAGGGGGCATTGTGAATAATCAGCTCAGCGCCCTTAATAAACTCAAAAAACTCGTCGGCGATTTGGGCAAAACGGGGCTTGTCTTTTAGCATCTCATTCGTGATGCCGTGAACTTCAATTGCGCCCGCCTCAACCTCGCGATCTGGGTTGATATATTGATGGTAATGCCGACCTGTCAATTTGCGATTGACCAGCTCTACGCAACCGATTTCAATAATACGGTGGCCGGACGCATGCTCTAGGCCAGTAGTTTCTGTGTCGAGTACTATTTGTCGCATTAGGCTTTCTCTAATTCATCGATACCGCGATTGGCTAAGGTGTCCGCAATCTCATTTTCTCTGTGGCCGCTGTGCCCCTTTACCCAGCGCCAGTCAATCTGATGCCCCTGCGTCGCAGCGTCAAGCTGCTGCCAAAGATCCGCATTTTTAACGGGCTGTTTTGCCGCTGTCTTCCAGCCGCGCTTCTTCCAATTGACCATCCACTCTGTAATACCTTGCCGCACATATTGGGAGTCAGTGGTCAATATAACCTCGCAGGGCCGCTTTAAAGCGCGCAAGGCTTCAATCGCTGCCATTAATTCCATGCGATTGTTTGTCGTCGCCGGCTCGCCCCCAAATAAACTGCGCTCCTTGCCTTGGCAGCGCATTAAGGCGCCCCAGCCGCCTGGGCCGGGGTTTCCGCGACAAGCGCCGTCGGTAAAAATCTCAACTTTCTCTTGGGTTTTGCTCATAGTCAGCTCGTGATTTTATGGTGCGTGTGGCGCCCGCCATTGTGGGGTGGCGAAGTATCTTCGCCCGGCGCGCCAAGTTTTGAGCCGAAGGGCTTAAGGGCGCGCGGTATTTTGTCGCGCTGAGGATGAAAACACCACCCATAGGGACGTTTTTTGCCACTGTTTTATGCGACATGAAGTAACTCGGGCTGCTTACCGGCAGGCGATGGAAACCGTAATCGACCACACTAACTTCAAACCCTAAAAGTGACAGCCAGTCTTGTAAACGATGGATTGGCAAGCGGTGGTTTTGCCACATGGGGCTGCGCTTCACTCGGCCAAGCAATCCGCGCACAGCTAATAGTGAATAAGGATTTATGCCGCAAATCACGACTTTGCCGTGGGGCACAATGACGCGCTCTACCTCACGCAGTACCTTATGTGGGTTGTCGACAAACTCTAAAAGGTGGTGCAAGACCACCACATCTTGTGACTCACTCGCGACCGGTAAATTTTCAAAATCGCAGATAACATCTAGGACTTGGCTCAAACCGTAATGCTGCATACCGCCGATACAAAACTGTCGCTGGAACACATCGCTCGCAATTGGGCAGCGCTCGGGAATAACGCTAAGGTTTAACAGGTTGTACTTCGCGGTCGATGAATCGCTTATCGCATCGGCGATTAAAGGCCGCTCCTCCGCCAAAACGGTTCGTCCTACCGGCCCTTGAAACCATCGCCTGAGGGCCGGTAACAGGACTTCTGGTGAATGCTGTGTGCGCCATTTTGCCATAATTCTTCCTAACGATTTTCCTGTTTCGCCACTTGCGGCAAGATAAAGGAATGTTTATGCTTCGCTGTCCACATTAAAATAATGATTATGCTGTCAATATCACCCATATCTGCTTTTAGCGACAACTATATTTGGTGTGTCGCACGCGACGGAGAGGCAATAATTGTCGATCCTGGCGATGCCGCGCCGGTGCTTAATCATCTAGACAAAAATGGCTTAACCCTGTCGGCAATCATTATTACCCATCACCATTACGACCACGTAAATGGTATCGAATTACTCTGTGAACGCTTCCCCAATATTCCGGTGTACGGTCCAGAAAATCAATGCGAAAGTATCAATCAGCGCCTCAAACACGGCGATAAAATCACTCTGTTCGACTACACGTTTAGCGTATTCGCCGTTCCAGGACATACTCTAGACCATATTGCATACTATATAGACAGCGCCACTTCTGCGCCTGCCCTATTCTGCGGTGACACCCTTTTTGCTGGTGGCTGCGGTCGGCTTTTTGAGGGTACGCCGGAACAAATGTTGCAGTCTCTTGGACTAATCCAAGCTTTACCTGCAAATACTGCGGTGTACTGCGCACATGAGTACACGTTAAACAATCTGCGTTTTGCGCTCGCGGTGGAGCCGGACAACAGCGAATTACGCGAGAGAATGGCGAATACCGCAGACCTACGAGAGAAAAATTTACCAACGGTCCCTTCTATACTGGCACTTGAATTGCTGACGAATCCCTTCATGCGAACGGACCACTTAGCTGTGCAGCAGCAAGTTGCGGCACATGCAGAGCTTAAGTATTGGAATCAAAACGATATTTTTGCCAAATTACGGGCATGGAAGGATGACTTTTGAATGATGTTAGCGAAATTATTTTATAATGACGACACTCAGTAGTTACCTAAATAAGGTCATTTTTGGTGCAGTGCTATTGTCACTGCTGGTCGCGTGTGCCCAAACACCTAGCCAGCGCAGCGTGCGAAATAAAACTGACCAACTGTATTGTGAGCGATCGGAAAACCGAAATTCTAGACTGTGCAAATATCAAGAAGTGGTTGAACGACGAAAAGGCGGTGGTGATCCCGCGAGAGACACACTCGAAGGCCTAAAATATAAACCAAAGCCAAGCGTAGAAACCGCTAAAGTAAAGCCAGCTCAAGTAGCACAGCGCCGCGCGGCGCAAGAATCGCCAACGAAGGTTAAAAAGGTCAAAGAGATTTGGCCTCGCTTAGCCTCAGATCTGCAGTTTGATGCCTTAACAGGCCATGCTAGCGTTGAGGAGCGGGAGGAATGGTATGCCGAACATTCCTATTACCTCGCTAACGTCAGCAAGCGCGCGTCGCGCTATATTCACTACATACTTGAAAGCTTAGAAGAGCGGGATATGCCAGCCGATTTGGCTTTACTTCCCTTTGTTGAAAGCTCCTATGATCCCTTTGCGTACTCTCATGGTCGAGCGTCAGGTTTGTGGCAGTTTGTACCTAACACCGCTAAGCATTTAGGGATCGATCAGAATTGGTGGTACGACGGTCGCCGCGATGTCATTGTCGCCACTAACTCGGCTCTCGATTACCTTACCGAACTCAATAAGCGCTTTGACGGCGATTGGCTGCTAACTTTGGCGGCCTATAACGCTGGCGCAGGCACGGTAAATAAGGCAATAACAAAAAACAAGAAGAAAGGATTGCCTACCGATTTTTGGTCGCTAAAACTACCCAAAGAAACCAGAAATTACATCCCTAAAATGTTGGCGCTGGTGAAAATATTCAAAAATCCCGCCTCGTATAACCTAACCTTACCTTCAGTGCCTAATGAACCCCACTTCATAGCAGTGAATACAGGTAGCCAGCTAGACTTAGCGCAAGCCGCTAAACTGGCCGATATCAGTGTTGATGAACTCTATCGTTTAAACCCCGGTTTCAATCGATGGGTGACCGCACCTGAAGGGCCGCATCGCTTATTAATTCCCAGTGCGAAGGCGAAAACATTTTCATCGCGGTTATTGAAAATTCCAGCCCGCGATCGCCTGCGCTGGCAGCAGTACAAAATTCAGCGTGGCGACAACTTGGTTACGATTGCACGTCGCCATCACGTCGATGTGGCAACCCTGCGGGCCAGCAACCAGTTAGATAGCGACATTCTCAAAATAGGTCACGTGTTACTAATTCCCGATGCCGGAAATGGAATATCGCCTCTTCACGGTGCGAATCGCGGTTTGGCTTCAACAGAGGCCTCGCGTATCGAGTACAAAGTGAATAGCGGCGACACCGTCAGTGGCATAGCCAAGAAATATGGCGTAAGCACCAAGCAAATATACGCTTGGAACAAATTAAAGTCAGATTCAATTATCAAGACGGGTCAAAAGCTTGTGGTATGGGGTAAAACACCACAACAATCGGATCAAGGCATTATTCGCAAAGTGGGTTATAAAGTGCGCAACGGTGATTCTTTATCACTGATAGCCAGCCGGTTTAATCTGCGCATTCGCGACATTATCGAGTGGAACTCGATTAAAGCTAGCCAGTACTTGCGCCCCGGCCAGTCATTAACCTTATATGTAGATATCACACACGCCGATCTTTAACGGCGTTTTGATATAGTATAGCCTCTTCGCTTTGCCCAGGTTGTTATCGCGTTTATGACAGGCTATTTTGTTCGCCGTTTCTTATTAATTATACCCACCTTTATTGGCATTACCTTATTGGTTTTTGCCATCACCCGTGTTGTACCCGGAGGGCCGATTGAGCGTCTTATGACGCAAATTCAATTGGGCGGTGAGACCGGCGGTTTGCATCGCAGTCAGGGCGGCGGAACGCTATCAGATGAGCAATTAGACGAACTAAAGCGATATTACGGTTTTGATAAGCCCATGCTGAGTAGCTATGCTATTTGGCTAAAAAAGGTCGTTCAATTTGATTTAGGTTTATCGACTCGCTATCAAGATCCCGTCTGGCAAATTATTAAAGAACGCTTCCCTATTTCGATTTTCTATGGATTAACGACACTTATTTTAACGTATGTGGTCTGTATCCCCCTCGGGCTTGCCAAGGGTATGTACCACGGCAGTGCGTTAGATAGCTGGTCATCCGCTGTGGTGTTTTTAGGCTATGCCCTGCCCAGCTATGTGATTGGTATCGCACTCATTTCACTTTTTGCCGGCTATTGGGATATTTTTCCCCTCGGCGGGTTTATCAGCGACAACTATGACGACCTGAGCACCTTCGGCAAAGCTGCCGACATTTTCCATCACTCGGTATTACCCTTAATTGCTTACTTAGCGGGTAGCTTTGCAGTGACTACCCTAATGATGAAAAATTCACTCATGGACAATTTGTCCTCTGACTATATGCGAACTGCGACCGCAAAAGGCCTGAGTCGCGGCGAAAGTGTTCGGGGTCACGCCTTGCGCAACAGCCTCATTCCGGTTGCGACCTCATTCGGAAATAATATCTCGCTGTTACTTGGCGGTTCATTTTTGATTGAAACCATTTTTAACATCGACGGCATTGGTTTACTGGGCTACGAAGCCATTATCGAGCGTGACTACCCGATTGTGATGGGGATACTTGTAATTTCATCATTGCTGTATCTGATCGGTAATATTCTATCTGATATTTGTGTGGCCTTAGTTGACCCACGAATCCGCTTTGGCGGTCGAGGTGCCGCATGAGCTTGTTTAACAATCCGGTTGCCAGAAAACGCTGGCAGCGCTTCCGAGAGTCTCGGCGTGGCTATTTTTCTGCGTGGATTCTACTCGCACTTACCCTGTGCAGTTTTGGCGCGGAAATGCTGGCCAATAATCGTGCGTTAGTCGTAATCCATAACGGAGAGTGGCACTTTCCTATCTATGGTGATGTGCTTTCTGGTAAGGATTTTGGCCTAGACTATAGCTATGAAGTTAATTACCGAGAGTTAAAATCGCAATCGGCCGGTTCAGACCGAAGTTGGGTGCTAATGCCCCCTATCCCTTTTAGCCCACTAGAGACTGATTTGATAGCCGGTGACTTCCCCCCACACGCGCCCTCCTTGGATTCCCGTCATTATTTAGGCACGGATACCAGCGGCAGAGATGTAGCTGCACGCTTAATCTATGGCTTTCGTACGGCAATCACGTTTTCATTGCTACTGCTGTTTTTTAATTATGCGGTGGGTGTGGCGATCGGTTGCATGATGGGGTTTTGGGGTGGTGCCTTTGACCTTGTGTTTCAGCGCATCATCGAAATTTGGTCAAACATCCCCTTTCTCTATGTGATCATGATCGTCGCCTCGGTTATTACCCCGGGGTTCTGGACCTTGCTCTTTATTATGGCCTTCTTTGGCTGGACCAGTATGACCTGGTATATGCGAACCGCGACCTACAAAGAAGTGGCGAGAGACTACGTTATGGCGGCCAGAGCGTTGGGGGCATCCGGACCGCGTATTGTCTTTCGGCATATATTGCCAAATAGCGTTTCGACCTTAGTTACCTTTGTGCCATTTTCGGTAGCCTCCGGCATCACCTCGTTAACCGCTCTCGACTATTTAGGTTTTGGTCTGCCGCCGCCGGTATCAAGCTGGGGTGAACTGCTTAAACAAGGCACTGAAAATCTTGAATCACTTTGGCTGGTTGGCTCTGTTGTCGTCGCGATGACCGTCATCCTGATGCTTGTTGCGTATATTGGCGAAGCGATACGAGACGCCTACGATCCCAGAAAATTCAGCTTTTATGAATAAACCACATTATGCGTAACCTGATCTTATTTTTGCTCGGCATCACTCTCGGCTCACTGAGTCTTAACACGCTGGCGCTGCCCGAAAAGCTGCCTGCAGATTTGGTTTGGCAAACCAACCACAGCGACCCTGTTTTTGCAGACCCAAACGCGCAGCGGGGCGGTCGATTTCGGACCTTTGTATCTACCTTCCCATTGACGCTGCGCCTGGTTGGCCCAGATTCCAATGGCAGCTTTGCAGGTTATATGCGGGCCAACAATTTGAGCTTGGTCGGCATCCACCCGAACACCCTTAAACCGATTCCCGAGCTGGCGACGGAGTGGGCATTTGGCACAGATGGCCACAGTATTTACTTTCGCTTAGACCCAGAGGCACGTTGGTCTGATGGCACACCGGTTACCGCCGACGACTATGTATTTGGTCTGGAATTTATGCGCTCGAAGTTTATTTTGGCGCCCTGGTACAACAATTATTTCAGCGAAATTATCACTGATCTCGTCAAATACGATGACCACACGATAGGCATTGAAGGCGCGACACCGAAGCCAGACGACGAAATGTTATTTGAGTACAGTGTGTCGCCAGTGCCCAAACATTTCCACAAGCTCGACGAAAATTGGGTAAGGGACTATAACTGGCGTATTGAGCCCAATACGGGGCCGTATATCATTACGGAAATACGCAAAGGTAAATATGTTGAGCTCTCCCGAAAGCAAGATTGGTGGGCTAACGAAAAGTACTATTTTAAGCACCGCTACAATCCCGACCATATTCGCGTCAAACTCATCCGCGACCTGAATATTGCCTATCAGTATTTCCGAAAAGGTGAGCTAGATACCTTCCCCCTGCTAATGCCCCGCTTTTGGCATAAAAAAGCCCAGGGCGACATCTATGAAAAGGGCTATGTTGGAAAAATCAAATTTTACAACGATGTCCCCCAACCCATTAGCGGACTTTTTTTGAATGAAGATGCCCCGCCGCTGGACGATATCAATGTTCGTTACGCGATTGCGCACGCGTTGAATGTCGACAAAGTCATTAACACGGTTTTACACGGTGATTACGAGCGCTTACAAACTGCGCATGATGGCTATGGCGACTACTCCAACACCAGCATTCGCGCCCGCGAGTTCGATTTAAAAAAAGCAGCGAGCTACCTAGAGAAAGCGGGCTGGGATAAGCGCGGCAACGACGGTATTCGGGTAAAAGATGGTAAACCCCTGAGCGTTCGTATTACCTATTACAACAGTGGTCACAATGATCGCCTGGTGATTTTGGCGCAGGAAGCCCGCAAAGCGGGTATCGATTTCCAGTTACAACTACTGGATATGTCTGCTGCATTTAAACAGATTATGGAAAATAAGCATCAAGCTGCGTGGATGGGCTGGGCCGGTGGTGGACTATCGCCCCGCTATTGGGAGTTCTACCATTCCGACAACGCCCACAAGTCACAAACCAATAATGTCACCAACACCGACAATAAAACCCTAGACGAAAAAATAATGGCCTATCGCACCGCCACCGAAAAAAGCACCCGCGTCGCGCTCGCTCATGAATTAGAGCAAATGGTGCACGATCAAGGCTCTTTCATCCCAACCTTCAAAGTGCCTTATACCCGGGAGGCGTTTTGGCGCTGGATAAAGCTGCCAGCCAGTCACGGAACCCGCACCAGCGACGCCCTGTTTGATCCTCTTGGCGGCAGTGGCGGCCTTTTTTGGATTGACAAAGATGAACAACAAAAAACCCTGGACGCCAAACAAGATGGCGAGGCACTCCCCACTATTATGATCATCGACAAAGACTGGGCGGTGGCACCATGAGCTTGTTGTCGGTACAGGGATTGTCGGTCGCGATTCGTGGTGACGACGGTGTCCTCCATGAACTGGTGAGTGCGGTGTCTTTCGACATTGCCGCCGGCGAAACCATGGGGCTCGTGGGAGAATCTGGCTGCGGCAAGAGCCTAACGGCCATGTCTATTTTAGATTTACTGCCAAAACCGCAAGCGCTTCGCAGTGCTGGCACACTATCCTTCAAGGGCGAAAGTATTAGCTCAGCCAGCCCACGCCGTCTGCGTGAAATACGCGGGAAAAACATTGCCGTTATTTTTCAAGACCCGATGACAGCATTGAATCCCGTGCAAACCGTCTCACAGCAAATAAGTGAAGTACTCGCGATTCATTTTCCCGAACAGTCGAAAAAAATTCGCGCGGATCGTGTGTTATCGCTATTACATGAAGTCGGCATACCCGCCCCACAAGAGCGTTTATCCGCCTATCCGCACCAACTTTCCGGGGGAATGCGGCAGCGGGTTATGATCGCAATGGCGCTAGCCTGTGAACCCGATTTATTAATTGCCGATGAACCAACCACGGCGCTCGATGTGACAATACAGGCGCAAATTGTTCGGCTTTTGAAAGGTCTGCAGGCAAAAAATGGCATGGCCATGTTGTTCATTACCCACGACCTCGCGCTGGTATCCCAGGTAAGCGACAAGATTGCGGTTATGTATGCAGGAAAAATCGCTGAATACGGATCGGCGCAACAGGTTTTTGCTAAACCACATCACCCCTACACACAAAGTTTACTCGCGGCGCTACCGGGTGCTCATCACCCACCAAAGTCGCCCTTACTTGCGCTCGAAGGTCAGGTACCTGCCATTCAAGACATGCCCAAAGGTTGCCGTTTTGTAAATCGCTGCCCTCACGCCGCCGATATCTGCCGCGAGGAAATACCTCCACAAGATATCACTACAGAAGCCACGGTCGTCGCCTGCCATCGCTGGAAGGAGATTGCACAATGAGCGATCTGATTCTAGATGTTCAAAATCTGCAGCTGCACTTCTCACAGCGAAGCGGTATTTTCGGCCGTGAGCGCGCGGTGGTTCGCGCAGTAGATAATGTCAGCTTTCAGCTTCGCGCGGGTGAAACACTGGGCTTGGTTGGCGAATCCGGCTGCGGTAAAAGTAGTCTGGGCAAAGCGATTCTGAATTTACACCGCCCTACCAATGGCAGCGTGATCTACCAAGGTAAAGATATAGCCGGACTCACAGATCGCGCGATGCGTGAATATCGCCGCTCCTTGCAGATCATTTTTCAAGATCCCTTCGAGTCGCTTAACAGCCGCCACACCGTGTCTGCAATATTAGAAGAACCGCTTTTAATACATGGTATTGGCGATCGGGAGAGTCGACGCAAGCGTGTGGAAGCGTTGTTAGATATGGTGGGTTTGCCGAGTTCGGCAAGCAGCAAATATCCCCATGAGTTTTCTGGCGGGCAGCGCCAGCGGATCGGGATTGCACGCGCCATCGCGCTCAAGCCCAAGGTGTTGATTTGCGATGAGGCGGTCTCTGCGCTTGATGTTTCTGTTCAGGCGCAAATATTGAATTTGTTGCTAGATATTCAGCGTGAACTTCACCTTAGTATGCTATTTATTTCCCATGACCTGGGTGTCGTTCGTCATATGAGCGACCGCATCGCGGTGATGTATTTAGGTCAGATTGTTGAAATTGGCGACGCCCAAGCGATCTATCAACAAGCTCGCCATCCCTATACACAAGGTCTACTCGCGGCAATCCCTAAGATTGGGCGTCTGCCTGAGGAAACCAGTCAAATCGGGGGGGATATCCCCTCGCCAATGGCGCCACCATCGGGATGCCGCTTCCACACCCGCTGCGCCTATGCCCAACAAAAATGTAAAGCGGAAGTGCCATCATTGACCGCCAAGGACGATAGGCATTTCACGGCCTGCCACTTTTGGGAAGAGCTCACCCCCAGCGCCTAAATATCGTTTAATCGGACGTCCTTTTTGTCGCCAATACGAGGTAAACTTCGGAGCTCGTGTAAAATGCAACTCAGACATCGAGGGCTCGGTTAACCGAGAGCCCATTAAGTGAATCATATCGTTAAGGTTTCGCGTGCGTAGCAATTACCCATCACATAAAGATCTTGTTCCGCTTAAATATGCGCGGAGTATGCTTCAGGTAGCTGAAGCTCAGGGTTACAGCGGTGCAGAGTTGTTACGGTCGCTAGACTTACCCATTGATCCACTCGCTGCCAACGCCAATTTAGACACCATGATCGACGGCCGTTACTACAGCCAAATATATCGTCGGGTAATGTGGTTACTACAGGATGAGTCCTTTGGCTTGGGCCTGGATCGGCGTACACCCGCCGGCAGTTTCCGCATGCTGTGCTTATTTATCATTCACTGCGAAACCCTTGAACAAGCGTTGCGTCGAGCTGCAGAATTTATCAATTATTGTCGCACGCTAACTGACGCACCTAGCAGTTACAGAAGGCCTGTCGAGCGTCTATCCGACGGCACAGCACTCTACCGCTTCCCTGAAAACACCGACTTAGTTGGTGCCAGCGATATAAATTCTGCCAGCACGACGATCGCCCAAACAATGGCAATTTGGCGTCGCTTTTGCCAATGGTTAATTGGTAAGCCCTTAGATTTAATCGCGGTTCACTTGCAAGCCGATGCACCGGCGCGGCTTGGATATTTTGAGCAGTTGTTCGGCTGCGAGGTTCATTTCGGTAGCGAACACAACGCATTTTTGTTGGCCGAATACTGCCTTGACTGCCCGCTTATTCACACCGAAGAGTCACTGCAAAAATTCCTTCGCAATGCGCCGTATCATTTACTGGTATCGCAAGAAGACGACGATAGCTCCCTACTCTCTCAAATGAAGAGAATCGTGGGCAGCGACCTCAGCCATGAATTCCCAAGCGTTGTGGTGATGGCCGAACAACTAAACATGTCGGTGCGAACATTACGTCGTCGCTTAAAAGATTTAGACACCACCTACCAGCGCTTTAAAGATGAATTGCGTCAAGAACATGCGACCCGCTGGTTGAATCAACCCGAGTTAAAAGTGAATGCCGTGTCAGCCTTACTCGGCTTTGATGAACCCAGTGCATTCCACCGCTCCTTTAAAAAATGGACGGGAATGACGCCAGGTGAATATCGCGCCAGTCGGCAACCACATGCAAAAGACTAGCGATTTATTTTTAAAAAATTACATTAATATTAGAATCTAATTATATGAATGCCATAGATTTAATACACACCACACCGCAATCTTCGGATCAATCGGTACCGGCTGAAATTCGCCCAATCCCCGCGCTATTGCCGGCCTCACAGCGCCAGTCTGTCCGCAAGCTAGCCTTTGACGGAATGTATAATTTTCGCGACCTCGGCGGGTATCGCACCAATGACAATCGTCAGCTTAAATGGGGACAAGTCTATCGCGCAGATAAGCTATCTTCACTCACCTCAGAAGACCAGCAGTTTATTGTGCGCCTCGGAATTCGCCAGGTAAGCGACTTTCGATCGGACGAAGAGCGCATAGAGTCTCCTCATAAACTGCCAGCCAGCAGTGGAATTACGGTAAAAGAGCTACCGATTACAGTCGATGCAGCACAGATTGAGCATATAACCGCCAGGCTCCAGGAAGAAAATGTAACTGCAGACGACATGGCGCACTTTTTAATCGAAGCCAACCGCGAAATGGTTGAGCGCTTTACTCCAACCTACCGTGAGTGGCTGCAAAATTTATTGAACGAAAACAGCTACCCCCAGGTTTTTCATTGCACAGCTGGCAAAGATCGCACCGGTCTGGGCGCAGCCTTGCTGATGAGCATACTGGGTGTACCTTACGACACGATTTTGGAAGATTATCTTTCAACCAATACGTTCACTGCAGAGCGGGTTGAACATATTGTCCATTACGTGCATGAAAAAACCATGCACCAAGTGAATCAGGACGTCATTCGAACCTTATTTACAGTTCAAGAGCAGTATTTAGCCGAAGCCTTTAAAGCCATCACCGAAGAATACGGCGACGTCGACAACTACATCGAGACCGCTTTAGGTTTTGGGCAAACTGAGCGCTTAGCAATACAGGCCCTACTTCTTGAACCTGTTAGCGATTTCTAATGCCCCACACCGCCATCTTTGCTACGCCGTTTAATAGCTTGCAACTTAGCCGCCGGCCGCACCGCGAGCGCGAAACCCTGCAAGCTTGGGATGCGGCTGATGAATATTTATTGCACCACATCGCCGATCTAAATATTGCCGACGACAGTCGCCTGCTAATTGTTAACGACAGTCAGGGTACATTAAGTACCGCACTTTCCGGCTATCACTGCACTTTGTGGGCAGATTCGGCAATAAGCGCTCTGTCCGCTACCGAGAATTGCGCTCGCAATGGCTTAAGGCCACCGGTATTTATGCCTGCCACCGATAAGCCGGAAGGACGTTTTGACTACATATTGTACAAACTGCCCAAAAGTCGCTCTCTACTTCAATACCAGCTACAGCATTTAGCGTTGCTGGTTTTGCGACCGGAACAGTTTATTGCTGCAGCAATGGCTCGCCATATTGACCACCATGTCGTCGCCGCGTTTGCTAAAAACCTTGCTCCCGCCAGACCGAGTTTAGCGCGCAAAAAAGCGCGACTGATTCAATTAGAGGCTGCGCCGCAAAGTATCGCGGTTAACGACGACACAAAAGTCATTACCCTAACTGAATTCGATTTAACACTGCATAACCGCGCCAATGTCTTTTCCAGGGATAAGTTAGATATAGGTAGCCGGCTCATGCTGCGGGCCATGGATAAATTGGCAGCGCCCAGTCACGTCGCAGATTTAGCCTGCGGCAATGGCTTGCTGGGTATTTATGCTGGCCGTAAATGGCCGCAGGCGCGACTCCACTTCTTTGATGATTCGTTTTTAGCGCTAGATTCTGCCCGTAAAAACTGCCTCACCAATCTGGATTCGGTATCGCAAACCGACGCCGACCAACTTTCATTTAGTGCTGACGACTGCTTGTCCAACTACCAGGGCGCGGCCTTTGATTTGATTTTATGCAATCCGCCATTTCATCAAGATCACCATGTCGGCGACCACATTGCCCAAACCATGTTTCGCGATTGCCAAAAACACCTTGCGGATAACGGCCGACTTTGCGTTGTCGGCAACCGCCACTTGGGCTATCACGTCACACTAAAAAAACTATTTGGACACTGCGACGTGATCGAGTCTGATTCGAAATTTGTTGTGCTCCTGGCCTATCGCTAAAACAGCTATCGCTGGTGACTCCCCACCAAACGGATGATGTCACAATGCGGTAGGAATGCTACTTTAGGCCCAGTATTCATCGATTGGAAAGCCTGCGCTGTAATGTCAATTCATGTGGTTTTTGTTTGTCTGGGTAATATCTGCCGCTCCCCTGCAGCACAAGGTGTGTTTGAAGAGCTACTAAAACAAAACGGCTTAACATCCGCGATAAGCGTAGATTCCTGCGGCACTGCAGCGTTCAATATCGGTAAATCCCCAGACACCCGGTCGGTACAGGCAGCACTGAAGCGCGGCTATCGCATTGATCATCAAATAGCGCGACAAATTGACGATAGCGACTACGAGCGCGCGGATTACGTGGTAGCAATGGACCGCATGAACCTGACGAATATTGTGGCGTGGGCACCTGCGGGCTACAGCGGTGAATTAAAGTTGTTAATGGATTACTGCGGCAACGCCGGCAACACCCAAATTCCAGACCCCTACTATGGCGATGACTCGGCGTTTGATCTGGTTATTGCACAGATTGAGAATGCCGCTGCGGGTTTGTTGACATATATTTGTGCGAAACATGACTTAAAGCCTACTGACAACGCGGTTTAAACTTTAAGCCAATAACAATAATAGGAAATCGTCATGCGATTTGTTTTATCGACGTCGTTTAGCAGCGTCGCAGATTTAAAAAAATTAGCTATTGCCGCAGATGACTGCGGCTGGGAAGCAATGTCATTCTCTGATCACGTCGTGAATCCAGAAAAAATTACCACTCCCTACCCTTATACCGAAAACGGCGAGCGCCGCTGGCAAGCTTTTACTGACTGGCCTGATCCTTGGGTCATGATCGGCGCCTTAGCCAGTATCACCCGCAATTTGAAATTCACCAATAATGTGTTTGTTTTGCCCATCCGCAATCCATTTTTAGTCGCGAAGGCCATCAGCACGGCGGCGATCATATCTGATAATCGGGTGATACCCGCGATCGGAGTAGGCTGGTCGAAGGATGAGTTTGAGTTGTTACAACAGGATTTCCACACCCGCGGCAAGCGCGCCGACGAGATGGTCGAGATAATGCGTCTGCTATGGACCGGTGAGCTGGTTGAGTACCACGGTAAGCACTACCAATTCCCCCCCTTGGAAATGAACCCAGCACCCAGCGCGTATATTCCCATATGGGTGGGCGGCATTAGCGAAGCGGCGATGCGCCGTGCAGCGAGAATGGCAGATGGCTGGGTTACAGATTTGCAAACGAGCAATGATATTCTCGCCAGCATTGCAAAGATCAAGGAGTACCGCCGTGAGTACGGCCGCGACCATTTGCCATTTTCTGTGATGGCAACCCCTTCAGATGCGTTTACGATCGACGGCTACCGCCGCTTGGAGGACGGTGGTGTAAGTCATATTTTGACGATGCCTTGGCCCTTTTATCACGGCGACACCCAGGATGTGGAGAAGAAGATCGACGGCATAAAACGCTATGCGGACGATTATATCAGCGCTTTTAACCGTTAGAGTTTAACGCCTCTGCACATTAGCGCCTAAGAAAAACCGCACTTTCGACATGGTGGGTATGTGGAAACATATCCGCCATAGCCGCATCGTCGACCTTAAACCCCGCCTGCCTAAGGATCGCTAGATCACGCGCCAAGCTTGCTGGGCCGCATGAAATATAGACAATGCAGTTAATTGCTTGGCAGGCCGCTAATTGTTCGCACAGCGTTTTTGCGCCGGCACGGGGTGGATCTAACACCACTTTACGACAGCCCGCCGGAATCGTAATTGCATCGGGATCAAATAAATCTGCGCAAAAATAGGTGGCAGGCAGGCTCTTCTCAAGTGCTTGCTGATTTGCGCTTTCAATCATGCCCGCGCCCGCATCGAAGCCCATCACTTGTGCGCCAGATTGCGCCAGGGCAAGGCTGAAATTACCCAGACCACAAAAGTAGTCAGCAATTAATTCATCCGCTTCTGGCGCCAGCCAAGCGATGCACTGGGCGATAATCTGGCGATTAATTGCTGTATTCACCTGGGTAAAATCCCCAGGCTGATAACGCAATGTCAGTGAATCCGTAACTTGATAGGACAGCGACGCCCCAGCCCCTAGCCACAACGGCCCCTTTGTACCAACTACGCTGTGCAAAAACGCTGGTGCGCCGATATCTTGCGCGAGCTGCTCGCTGCGCTTCACATCTACAAAGCCGTCTTTCTGAATTCGTATGCCAACACGACCTTCGCGATCTGCGCTAAATACCACCTCGCCACTGACCTTTTGACCAAAGTAACGTGCCAGGGGATCTCTGGACTTAGCTAGCGCAGTATTGATGGCATCTTCGAGCAAGGGACACTGTTCAACACCAACAATACTGTGACTTGATTTGGCTTTAAATCCAAGTTCACCATTGGCATAGGCTAAGCGCGCCCGGTGCCGGTAGCCGGTCGCGCTAGCCTGAATTATTGCAGGACTAAATCCAGCAGATTCTCCGCCATCAATAAGTTTGCTGAGTCTCGCCAGCTTGTAGTTAAGTTGTGCTTGGTAGTCCAGGTGCTGAAGCTGGCAACCACCGCACTGATCGTAGATGGCGCAAATCGGGGTAACCCGATCTGGTGATTGCGTGTTGATCTCAACCAGCTCTGCTTCGTCAAAGCGTTTGTGGGAGCGAGAAATTTTTGCCTTTACGTGTTCGCCAGGGAGCGCACCGCCAACAAAAACCACCTTGTTATTGTAGCGAGCAACGCCGCGACCATCGTCAGCCAAACTTTCGATCTGCAAATCTAATAGCTGCGACGGTACTTTCGTCGGCACTTTCCTAGCGGGCTTAAATGTATTAATGGCGCGATGTTTTGCCATTATTTTAGCCCCTTATTGGGAATAAACTGCTGATAATGAGTAAGACAGGCCTGCTTGCGCTCAGCCAAGATCCGTTGTTCAACGGCATTTTGCGCTGTCGTTTGGGCCAGTTCCTCGCAGGACATATCAGTAAAGTCGCGATTTTGGCTGGGCTCGATACGAATTTGCGGTGTCAGTTTCACAACGGGCAAGTCAGCCTCTTCATTTGCATAGGCGGGTGTGACTAACAACAAGCAAACTGAAAAACTGCAGATACCCGCCAGTCGACATATCGGGGCAACACCCGGAATGCACTTAACTTGGAAACGATTTTGGCTCACTCGGCAATTTTCCCTGCAATTTCAGCGTATTTTACCTGCCTAAGGCGGTACTGGATATTTAATTGGCATACTTTTACGTTAGAATGGTGAGCTGAATTAAGTTTATAGGTCTCCGAAACCGGAAGTATTATGTCTAACACCGTTATTGAAAACGTCAATGTCGATGCGCAGGAAATTCTTATCACCCCTGCTGCATTAAAAGCTGCCCTGCCAATGAGCGACGCCGCTAAAGAAGTTGTTTCACGTGGTCGCGATACCGTCAGAAATATCCTAGACGGCAAAGATCACCGCATGTTCGTGGTTGTGGGCCCCTGCTCTATCCACGATGTAGACGCGGCAATGGATTATGCTCGGCGCTTAAAGAAATTAGCCGATGAAGTTAGTGACACGCTGGTTATAATCATGCGCGTCTATTTCGAAAAACCACGCACTACCGTAGGTTGGAAAGGTTTAATCAACGATCCCTATTTGAATGACACCTTCAAAATTGAAGAGGGTCTGCATATCGGTCGCAAATTGCTACTCGATATTAGCGAGCTGGGTTTGCCAACATCTACCGAAGCTTTAGACCCCATTTCGCCGCAGTATTTACAAGATTGCATTTCCTGGTCGGCGATTGGTGCGCGCACCACCGAATCACAAACCCACCGAGAAATGGCCAGCGGCCTGTCCTCTGCCGTGGGCTTCAAAAATGGCACCGACGGCGGCTTAACCGTTGCACTAAACGCTATTGGTTCAGCGGTAAAACCACACCGTTTTCTGGGCATTAATGGCGAGGGGCAAGTTGCGGTCATCCATACCCGAGGCAACGCTTACACCCACATCGTTCTGCGCGGCGGCAGCCAAGGCCCCAATTACGATTCAGTGCATATTAAGTTGTGCGAAGCAGAGTTGGATAAGTGCGGCATACCCTTAAATATTATGGTGGATACCAGTCACGCGAATTCCAGTAAACAGCCTTCGCTGCAGCCCCTGGTTATTGAAAACGTGACCAATCAGGTGATTGAAGGCAATACCTCGATTATTGGTCTTATGGTAGAAAGCAATATTAATGCTGGCAACCAGAGCATTCCAGAGGATCTGTCTAAGCTCGCATACGGTGTATCGGTCACTGACGGTTGTATTGGCTGGGACGACACGGAAACCGCGCTGCGAACGATGCGTGAACGCTTAAAAGATGTACTGCCACAGCGGAAACGCTAAGGTTTTTACATTTACAGTCTGTGATTAAAGCGCCTGCGGGCGCTTTTTTTTTGCTTTAGCAACTGTAAAGAACATCCAATTTATCTATAGCTGCGTATACAGCCTGCTTCACAACCATAATGCATGGTTTATTTGCCCCTAGCTTCTAGGGGCTTTTTATCGCCATCTCTAAAAAGCCGCCCCAAAATACTTACTTAATGAGCTCTAGCTCTGCGTAAAGTGCACAGTGATCTGACAGTGAGCGCCAAGGTTCGCCACTAAGCCGCTTCGCCGTCACCGCAGTAAAACCTCTAAAATAAATTCTATCTAATCGCAGTACGGGACGCTTGGCCGGAAAGGTTTTGGCAAGCCTACCGTTCGCCTGCACAGATGCTTCTCGCAAATTTAAGATACGCTTAAAGCGTGAATGCAGCGAGCCACTCCAGTCGTTGAAGTCGCCGGCGATGATTAACGGTGCATCAGCAGGAATTTTCTCTGCTATAACCGCTTCCAAGCGCTTGAACTGCTGGCGGCGCTCCCAGCCCAATAAGCCCATATGCACGCAAATCACATAGATACCAGGCTCAATTACACTGAGCAGCAATCCGCGCTGTGAGCGTCGATACATAGAGACATCAATATTCTCGCTGTCGACAATCGGATATTTGCTGAGAATGGCATTGCCGTGGTGACCGTGGTCATACACTGCGTTTTTACCGTAGGAGAAATGCGGCCAAACCGTGTCAGCCAGAAACTCAAATTGACCCTCGTCAATCCAACCATCGATCTGCGAGGCGTGCTGGCTGTTTTCGCCAACGACTTCCTGAAGAAAAACCACTTCGGCATCGACACTACGAATACTTTCGCGAATTTGCTTGAGAAGGAATTGCCGATTAGCAGAACAAAAACCTTTGTGCACATTGTAGGAAAGGACGCGTAATACCGACATTCAAGCTCCTATTCGGGGTGGCACTTCTTTATTTTCCGACCGCTACCACACCAGCAGGTTTCATTCCTGGCAAGTGAGATTGGCGGTAGCATATCACCATCCACATAAAACCATTGGCCGTCTTCAAAAAGAAATCGCGAGCGCTCATGGAGTTGCCCGCTGGTATCGCCATCGATGTAAAATGCCGCGAATTCGACCTCGCCCTGTCGCTGACCATCCTTACCTTGCTGGCTGCGAATGACCTTGAGCGAGCGCCATTCGGTACTACCAAAGCTGCGCAGCAGCGCCTTCTTACTTTCCTTGGCCCGCTTATCTATATGTAAAGTGGCAAGTAGGTAATCTGCATTTTGAAGACAAAAAGCACTAAATCGGGAGCGCATTAGCGCTTCGGCACTTGGTGCCGCACTCTCACCACTTAAGTACTTATTACAACATTGGTCGAAATGAGTACCGCTGCCGCAGTAACAAAGCATGATACCTAGGATTCGTTTGTCGTTTCCGGGGGAAGCACACCACTGATATCGGTAGCCTCCCATTCGGTTGGGAGCGCAGTGGACTTTCTGGTTTCGCGATCAAAGCCAACCAATACCGTTTGGCAGGTAGTCGCCAGCGCGCCATTAGCATAGATGTGATGCTCGATGGTCATACTCTTGGTACCCATTTTCGAGCACCAAGTGTCTACTATCACGGTGTTATCAAAGCAAATCTCGCGAAGCATATCCATTTTAACGCTGGCAACAACGTGTGATGGATTGACGCGCTCGCTAAGATTGGAAATGTTTCTAAAAAACGTGACCCGCGCCAAATCAAAATATTGAGCGTAGTAGCTGTTTGATACGTGCCCGAGGATATCAAGGTCGGAAAACCGCACCTGAATCTCTGTGCGCGAATGGGGTAACTGCATAGTGTATTTTCCTAGAGAGCCAGGCCCTAAGCATAAGGGCTGGCTTTTTTGAGTGCGCTGGCGATCGCGCGTTACTATTTGAAGTAAGCGTTCTCGGTATTGCTGTGGTCGGTAGAGTCCTTAACACCAGCTAAGCCAGGCACTTTTTCTATTAAGGTTTTCTCAACACCTTCTTTAAGCGTGACATCGACCATGCCGCAACCTTGGCAGCCGCCGCCAAACTTCAAAATGGCAAACTTATCGTCAGTCAGCTCCTGGAGTGACACTTCTCCACCGTGCGCTGCCAATGAAGGGTTTACTTCGTTGTAAAGAACATAGTTAATTTGATCTTCTAACGGGCTATTTGCATCGACGCGCGGTAACCGCGCATTAGGCGCCTTAATCGTTAACTGCCCACCCATGCGATCCTTGGAGTAATCGATAAACGCTTCGTCCAGGAATGGGATGCTCCGCCCTTCAAAATAGGCTTTGAATTGCGGGTAGTCACGTATCACATCATGTTCAGTCATATCGCCTTCGCGGCAATAGGCGATGCAGGTTTCCGCTTTCGGTGTACCAGGCTGCGTAATGAACACCCGTACGCCAATCACATCATCCTGCTTTGTCAAAAGATCCGCGAGGTAGTCTTGGGCTGACTCTGTGATCGTCAAATTAACGGCTGTTTGCTCTGTCGACATAATTACCTCTGTATATCTCGCTGTTTTGCCAAACAATTTCAATGCTGGGCCGTGTATCTGTTAGAATTGCACAGTTTACCATGAAGCCCATTCCGGCCACAGCCCGAGACGCGCTTTAGCTATTTAATTGTTTTTAATATCAGGATATTCATGAGCCAGCCCACGCATCGCATCGCCCAACTCACCCAAGCACTAAAAGATCGCATATTGATTATCGATGGTGCTATGGGCAGTTTGATTCAAAGCTATAAGCTTGAGGAGATGGACTATCGCGGCTCTCGTTTTGCTGAATTCCATAAAGATTTAAAGGGTAATAATGATTTATTAACCCTCACTCGGCCAGACGTTATTCGAGAGATCCATCAAGCCTATTTAGATTCCGGTGCCGATGTCATCGAAACCAATACCTTCAATTCAACGGCCGTTGCCCAAGACGATTATGAGCTGGGCGAGATAGCCGAAGAGTTAAATCGTGCTGGCGCCGCGTTAGCGCGCGAAGTCTGCGATGCAGAAACGGCTAAGAATCCCGACAAACCCCGTTTCGTCGCCGGTGTCATCGGCCCCACCCCGCGCACCGCGTCTATCTCACCTGACGTAAATGACCCCGGCGCCCGCAATATTAATTTTGATCAGCTCGTAGAAAACTACTATGCAGCGACTCGCGGCTTGATTGATGGCGGCGCCGATATTCTGATGATTGAGACGGTATTTGACAGCCTCAACGCCAAAGCAGCGGTCTACGCGGTATTGCAATACTTTGAAGACAGCGGCAAAAAGCTGCCGATTATGATCTCCGTGACCTTCCCCGACACCAGTGGCCGAACCCTGTCAGGGCAGACCCCAACAGCTTTCTGGAATTCTATCGCCCACGCAAAGCCATTGATCATTGGTACGAATTGTGGCCGTAGATTCAGTGAGATACGCCCGTTTGTTGAAGAACTTTGTGAAGCATCTGACTGCTATTTTAGCGGTCACTTTAATGCTGGCCTACCCAATGAGTTTGGTGAATACGACGAAACGCCTGAGGACATGCACGGCGAGTTAAAAGAGTTCGCTCAGCGCGGCTTCTTGAATTTGGTGGGCGGTTGCTGCGGCACCACACCCGCACACATAAAAGCCATCGGCGAAGCGATGGACGGTATTGCTCCTCGGCCACTGCCAATTCGGGAGCCCATATGCCGTTTAGCCGGTCTAGAGCCCTTTCATATTGGCCCCGACTCCCTGTTTGTGAATGTCGGCGAACGTTGCAACGTCACTGGCTCGGCTGCATTCAAACGCCTGATTCTGGAAAATGACTACGATGCAGCACTGTCGGTTGCCCGTCAGCAAGTGGAGAATGGTGCTCAGGTTATCGACATCAATATGGATGAAGGCATGCTCGATGCCGAGAAAGCCATCGTCACCTTCTTAAACCTGGTTGCCGCAGAGCCGGATATTTGCCGGGTTCCCATTATGGTCGACTCATCCAAATGGGATGTTATCGAAGCGGGACTCAAGTGCATTCAGGGTAAGCCTGTCGTCAACTCCATCTCGCTAAAGGAAGGCGAGCAAGAATTTCGCGAGCGCGCCCGCTCCTGCTTAAAGTACGGCGCTGCGGTGGTAGTCATGGCTTTTGACGAAGACGGCCAAGCAGACACCTTTAAGCGCAAATCTGAAATCTGCAAGCGCAGCTACGATATCCTGGTTGATGAAATAGGCTTTCCGCCACAAGACATTATTTTTGACCCGAATATTTTTGCAGTCGCTACCGGCATAGATGAGCACAACAATTACGCCGTCGACTTTATTGAAGCGACAGCTTATATCAAAAAAGAGCTTCCCTATGCGATGGTATCGGGCGGCGTTTCAAACGTGTCGTTCTCCTTTCGCGGCAACAATCCTGTGCGAGAGGCTATTCACTCCGTATTTCTATACCACGCCATTAAGGCCGGTATGGACATGGGGATTGTTAACGCCAGCCAGCTAGCTATTTACGACGACCTACCCGCTGAACTGAAGGATCACGTAGAAGACGTTATTCTCAATCGCCGCAGCGACAGCACCGAGCGCCTGCTCAACATTGCCGACAAATACAAAGGCGATGGCAGCACCGCCGAAAACAAAGAAGATCTGAGCTGGCGTGAGCTGCCAGTAAATAAGCGGATTGAGCATGCCTTGGTAAAAGGTATATCAACCTATATAGAAGAAGATGCTGAAGCTGCGCGCGCCGCCGCCGTTAAACCCATAGATGTTATTGAAGGCGCATTAATGGACGGCATGAACGTGGTTGGAGATCTCTTCGGCGACGGTAAAATGTTTCTGCCGCAGGTGGTCAAATCCGCTCGGGTAATGAAACAGGCGGTCGCCTACCTCAACCCCTTTATCGAGGCGGGTAAAGAAGTGGGCGCCAAAGCCAACGGCAAAGTACTGATGGCAACGGTCAAAGGCGATGTTCACGATATTGGCAAAAATATCGTCGGTGTTGTGCTGCAATGCAATAACTTCGAGGTGATCGATCTCGGCGTAATGGTCTCTTGTGAAAAAATACTAGAAACCGCGAAACGCGAAAATGTCGACATAATCGGCCTTAGCGGCCTGATCACGCCGTCTTTAGACGAAATGGTTCATGTGGCAAGTGAGATGGAACGCCTTGGCTTCACGATTCCCCTCATGATTGGTGGCGCAACAACATCAAAAGCACATACAGCCGTAAAAATTGAACCTAGATACAAGAATGATGCCACTGTATACGTCGCCGATGCCTCACGCAGCGTTGCTGTAGCCACACAGCTCATTAGCCAAGATTTAAAGGCAGCCTTTGTTGCTGAGCGGAAAGACGAATATGAGCGCGTTCGCGCGCGCCGCGCCGGCAACCAAGGCAAAAAACGGCTTCACAGCTACCAAGCAGCCTGTGATTTAGCCTATCAATGGGACTGGGCAAACTACACGCCCCCTACTCCGACATTTTTGGGCACTCGGGCGTTCACCGACTACCCGCTAGAAGAGTTAAGGGAAACCATCGACTGGACCCCCTTCTTTATTTCGTGGGGCTTGGCGGGCAAATACCCGAAAATCCTCGATGATGAAACGGTTGGCGAAGCGGCGCGCAATCTGTTTAACGACGCGCAGCAAATGCTGGACAAAATCATTAGCGAGAAATTGCTACAGGCAAACGGTGTAATCGGCTTTTGGCCCGCCAAGCGCTCTGGTAGCGATGATATTGCCGTGTTTAATCCGGCGGGCGACGAGCAGCTGGCAACGCTGCATCACCTTCGCCAGCAGTCCCAAAAGCCAGATGATAAGCCTCAGATGAGCTTGGCTGACTACATTGCGCCAGAAGAAAGTGGTATTGCCGACTTCGTAGGTGGCTTTGCGGTAACAACCGGCTTGGGCGCTGATGAACTCGCGGCCCAATACGAGAAAGCGAATGACGATTACAATTCCATCATGGTCAAAGCGCTGGCTGACCGCTTAGCCGAGTCCTTTGCCGAGACGCTCCACCGCCGTGTTCGTAAAGAGTTTTGGCACTACGCGCCCGATGAAGAGCTGACAAATGAGCAGCTCATCAAGGAAAGCTACCAAGGAATTCGGCCGGCACCGGGCTATCCCGCCTGCCCGGACCACACTGAAAAAACAACGCTGTTTGAGTTATTAGACGCCACCAATGAAACAGGCATTATCTTAACAGAGCACTTGGCGATGCACCCCGCCGCGGCAGTCAGTGGATTTTATTACTCTCACCCGCAATCGCGTTATTTTGCTGTGGGCCGTATTGCGAAGGATCAGGTTGCCTCCATAGCCAAACGCAAGGGCATGGAAATGACCGCAATGGAGCGGTGGTTGTCGCCAATTTTGGATTACGATCCATAGCCGCTCGGACTAACCGCTGCGCACGAATTGAATATTGATAGGAGTTACAAATGACAGATTCCGACGACGACACCAAGAAACCTGGCCTTATTGCGGTTATTGGAAGCGTAATTTCGGCGGCTTTTGGTGTGCAGAGCAGTAAAAATCGAGAACGCGACTTCACCCATGGCCGCTTTAGAAACTACGTCATTACCGCGATTATTTTCGTTGGCGTCTTTATCGCCACCGTCTATACCATCGTGCAAATAGTCTTGAAATAAGACTGCATCTTAATATTCAGTCATAAAAAAAGCCGCTAACGCGGCTTTTTTTATGACGTCAACATGGTTCTAAGTTGGCATGCCTTGCAGCCAATATACAACAGTGCCGACAACGAGAACTAAAATAGCAACAGCGGCGCAGACATCAGCAAAATCGTCTTCACGCTGTTCTTGAGTTTGATCAGACATGGGAGCCTCATAATACGAGTAAAAAGACGCCGAAGTTCGGCAGATAAATTCCACGACATTGTAGCAAAAAATACTTTCTTGGTTAGCTTTTATTCGCAGCAATAGGGAGATTCGCAGATATTTAGGACTGCACGGGCAAATTAAATAGCGCCTGCCCCCTCCCGCACTGCCGGCTTACCAAGGGCTTACCTGAACACCGTATAAGCATTACCCACAAAATCAGTTAGCACATTGCCGCTTTACTCTTTACCATTACGGCCGTAAAACGTGATCTCAGGTGATTTTCAGCGTAAAATGCGGAGCGTTTTTTTAAGCAGCGCAGTTATAGCGCGCTACTGCGCTACTACCCGCCAAAACTCTTTAGACAAAGGTTTCTATGTACACTTACGACAACTTTGACCGTCAGATTGTCAGTCAGCGCGTCGCGCAGTTTCGCGATCAGACTCAGCGCTATCTCGATGGAAAAATAACGGACGAGCAATTTTTGCCACTGCGTTTGCAAAATGGCCTATACGTGCAGCGCCTTGCGCCCATGATGCGCATCGCTGTGCCCTATGGCACTTTAAACGCAAACCAATTGCGTAAGCTTGCCCATATTAGCCGCAAATACGACAAAGGCTATGCGCATATCAGCACGCGTCAAAACGTGCAGTTAAACTGGCCAAAGCTGGAAGAAGTACCCGATATATTGGCTGAATTGCTCGAAGTTGAAATGCATGCCGTGCAAACCAGCGGTAATTGCATTCGCAATACGACTGCTGATCAATTTTCTGGCGTCGCGGCAGATGAGATTGAAGATGCCCGCCCGTATTGTGAAATCATTCGTCAGTGGTCAACCTTTCACCCCGAGTTTGCGTTCTTACCACGCAAATTTAAAATTGCGGTGTGTGGCTCAGAATCAGATCGCGCAGCTATTATGATGCACGACATCGGCTTGCAGATTATTCATGACGCCGAAGGCAAAACCGCGTTTAAAGTCTTTGTAGGCGGCGGTCTGGGTCGCACCCCTGTCATCGGCAGCCTTATTCACGACAAGCTTGAACCAGAACACCTACTCACTTATCTTGAAGCGATATTGCGGGTATACAACCAGCTGGGGCGTCGTGACAACAAATTTAAAGCTCGCATAAAAATACTAGTACGCGCAATGGGTGCTGAGGCATTTAAAGCGGAAGTCGAAAAAGAGTGGGCACATATTAAGAGTGGCGCCCTTAGCCTGACTGATGAAGAAATCAGTCGCGCCAAATCCTTTTTTGTACCGCCTAGCTACCAAACGCTAGCGCAAGAGGACATGCAGGCCCTCGCGCTAGAAAGTGCTGACTTTGCACGCTGGTTGCAACACAACACCCATGAACACAAGGTGTCTGGCTATCGCATCGTTACCTTGGCGCTGAAGACCGTTGGCGTCGCACCTGGGGATATCACCGCTGAACAATTCGAAGCGGTTGCAGATCTATCTGAACGCTATGGCTTTGGTGAAATACGCAGCACCCACCAGCAAAACCTAGTATTGCCTGATGTAAAACAACGCGATCTTTTTGCACTCTGGAAGGAGCTTGTAGCCCTAGAAGTTGCCTCTCCCACCGTAGGCACCCTAAATGACATTATTTGCTGCCCAGGCGGTGATTTCTGCTCTTTAGCCAATGCGAAATCGATTCCTATCGCGGAAGCCATTCAGCGCCGCTTCGATGATATCGATTACGTATACGACCTCGGCGAGATTGAACTCAATATATCTGGATGTATGAATGCGTGTGGCCACCATCATATTGGAAATATTGGAATATTGGGCGTAGACAAGAAAGGCCAAGAGTTTTATCAGGTGTCCCTTGGCGGTAGCCAAGGTTTAAATGCATCTATCGGTTCAATTCTCGGCCCATCCTTTGCGCAAGATCAAGTGCCGGATGTTATTGAAAAAGTATTGGAAACATATGTAAATCTACGCCAGCCAGAAGAACGCTTTTTAGATACATTCCGTCGCGTTGGCATTGACCCCTTCAAGGAGCGCGCCTATGCCTAAGATTATTAAAGACCAACAAATCTGTGACGATAGTTGGCAAGTATGGCGCGACACTGAGACCCTTCCAGAAACCGCTGGGTATATTGTCCCGTTGAGCTTATGGCTGAGCAACAAGGAAGCCCTCAAGTCTATGGGTGATGTTGCCGTCTTTCTTGCCAGCGATGAATCACCAAAAGCGCTTGGCAATGATATAAACGAGCTAGGCCTTATCGCAGTGGATTTTCCGAAATTTGCTGACGGCCGTGGCTTTTCCTATGGCCGCGAATTGCGCGAGCAATTAGGTTTTACGGGCGAATTGCGGGCAATAGGCGACTTCATTCGCGATCAACTGTATTTCCTTAATCGCTGTGGCTTTAATAGCTTTGCGTTGGAGACCGCTGACCTTGAAGAGTCGCTGGCAAGCTTCCAGGATTTTTCTGAGTCATACCAAGTGGGCATCGATCAAAAGCTGCCACTGTTTCGCCGTCGCTAAATACCCATACTGTAAGTGAAGCCAAAATGCCGTCTAAATGACGGCATTTTTTGTTTCCAGTGTTGTTTCGTAACGCAAGCCTGTGTGATGATGTTTTTCCCGCCACACTTTGAGGGTATCACGCGTGGACGCCAGCCTGACCTCATCTTTTTTTATGATATTTAGCGGTGCGGCGGTACTTGCGTCAATCGCCCTTTACACAAGACAACCGCTATTAATCGCCTACATTGTCTTGGGTGCCATCATCGGTCCCTACGGAACTGGCTGGGTCACTGATTTAAAGCTACTAGCCGAAATTGCTGAATTTGGCATTATTTTTCTGCTGTTTCTGCTCGGCTTGGATATGCAACCCAAAGCCTTGCTGAGCACCCTGAAAAAAGCGACGGTGGTCGCGCTTGTAAGCTCCCTAGCATTTGCCGCCATTGGCTTTGTACTCGCCTACAATTTTGGCTTTAGCACGACTGAAAGCCTTATTGTCGGCGCAGCGATGATGTTTTCTAGCACCATCATCGGTATAAAACTTCTACCAACCACGGCGCTTCATCATCGTCACACGGGCGAACTGATGGTGGGCTTACTACTATTACAAGATATAATCGCGATTTTTGTGTTACTTGTTTTATTCAGTATGAGTCAGGGTGAATTTTCATTCACAAATTTGCTGATCACGCTTGCCGCCCTTCCCGCAATGATTTTATTTGCCTTCGGTTCAGTTCGCTATGTGTTGTTACCAATGCTTATGCGCTTTGACCGGTTCCACGAGTATATATTTCTACTGGCAATTGGCTGGTGCTTGGGTATGAGCGAGGCCGCACATGCGCTGGGACTATCTGCAGAAATTGGCGCTTTTTTGGCTGGTATCAGTTTGGCAACAAGTCCAATTTCACAATACATCGCAATCAGCCTAAAACCATTGAGGGACTTTTTCTTAATATTATTTTTCTTTTCACTTGGTGCACGCTTTGACTTAAGTCTACTTTCCGAAATCCTTTTACCTGCGGTGATACTTGCCGGTCTCGTCCTCACCTTAAAACCGATCATTTTCCGCTACCTCATTCACGGCATGAGTGAGACTAAAAAACTAGCGTGGGATCTGGGGTTTCGCATGGGGCAGATTAGTGAGTTCTCATTGTTAATTGCCTATGTGGCAGCGGAAATGGTGTTGATTGGGCAGGAGGCATCACACTTAATTCAGGCCACCGCGATTATTAGCTTTGTCGTTTCCTCGTATATTGTGGTGTTTAACTACCCTACGCCCATCGGGATATCAGATAAATTGCGGCGAGACTAATCTCTCGCCGCGTATTTTTTACTGAAATACCACCGAGAAAGTCACGGGCACAACCAAATCAATATTTTGCAACCCAGCCAAACTGCGAAGCTTACCGATACCGGGCGCTAGCTCGAAGCTATTGGCACTAATAAACGCCGGCGAGCTTGTTGCCGCATGGAAGCTTTCATCGCTACGCTTGGTGACAATCACCTTGAAAACGACAGGCGCCGTATTACCATGAAGCTTAAGCTCACCCCGTAATTCAATATTTTTTTGCTCCCCGACAGCCATGGCATTTAAGTTCGCCATTTCGACCGTTGCGCTATATGTCGCGCTTGGAAATTTATCAATCTGAAACAAGTGCTCGCGCATGCGATCGTTTCGAATATCGATACCAGTCTCTACGCTAGACAAATCAACAATTAACTCTGCTTTACCGGTGGCGTCATCAATACTGCCGGTCAGTGATGAGAAACTCATCAACTCTGCTACCGCGTCGTTTTTGACCGTTACAAAATTTAAAACCGACTCCTCTTTGACTAGTTCAAGTGCATTCAGCCCGCCCATCGGAAGTAATAAGGCTAAGGCACATACTAGTTTTTTCATGACTAACTCCTTTTGCTTTTGCAGTGTTTAAATAACTTATAACAAATACTAAGCTCAAAACGGATAAATACAGGAATTTATTTTATAAGAACAGTTGTGACCTTTGAGATCGAAAACTATTCCATAAAACAGCTTTAAACAGGCAAAAAAAAAGCCCGGCTTTTATACCGGGCTTATTTCACTGCTTGTTTGCAATTGTTTACAGGCTTGAATCAAGCTCTGGAACAGCGTCAAACAAATCTGCAACTAGACCGTAATCTGCAACCTGGAAGATCGGCGCATCTTCGTCTTTGTTAATAGCAACAATGACCTTCGAGTCTTTCATACCCGCCAAATGCTGTATCGCGCCAGAAATACCAACGGCAATATACAAGCCGGGAGCAACGATTTTACCAGTCTGACCGACCTGCATATCGTTTGGTACAAAGCCTGCATCAACAGCTGCGCGTGAAGCACCCACTGCTGCACCAAGCTTGTCAGCCAAAGAATACAACATAGCGAAGTTGTCGCCATTTTGCATGCCGCGACCACCAGATACTACAATGCCGGCTGCAGTCAGTTCTGGGCGATCGCTCTTAGCAACTTCTTCACGAACGTAGCTCGACTTCCCAGCATCATGCGCGCTCGCAACTGTTTCTACCGATGCACTACCACCCTCTGCAGCAACTGCGTCGAATGCAGTGGTACGAACAGTAATGACCTTAATCGCATCAGAAGACTGAACGGTTGCAATTACGTTACCTGCGTAGATTGGACGCTTGAACGTATCTGCGCTTTCAACCGAGATAATTTCAGAAATTTGCGCAACATCTAGCAGTGCAGCAGCACGCGGTAAGGTGTTTTTACCGTTAGTCGTTGCTGGCGCTAAAATGTAGCCATAGTCTTTGCCAAGCTCAGCTACCAAAAGGCTCACATTTTCTGCGAGTTGGTGACCGTAGGCAGCGTTGTCAGCAACTAGCACTTTGCTAACGCCGTCAATCTTAGCCGCTGCTTCCGCAGCAGCGCCACAGGCCTCACCAGCAACAAGAACAGTAATGTCACCACCAATTGCTTTTGCAGCAGCAACTGTATTTAACGTAGCGCCTTTAATAGAGGCGTTATCGTGTTCTGCAAGAATTAAAATACTCATCAGATTACTTTCGCCTCGTTTTTCAGCTTATCAACAAGTTCAGCAACGTCTGCGACTTTAATACCCGCTTGACGTTCTGCAGGCGGCTCAACCTTCAAGGTGGTCACTCGAGGAGCCACTTCAACACCTAGCTCTTCTGGTGTCATAGTGTCTAAAGGCTTTTTCTTTGCCTTCATAATATTTGGCAGCGATGCGTAACGTGGCTCATTCAAGCGCAGGTCAGTTGTTACAACCGCAGGCAATGCCAACTTAACAACCTGTGAGCCGCTATCGACTTCACGGGTAACAGTCACGCTATCGCCTTCAACAACGACCTCTGACGCAAATGTACCCTGCGACATGCCAGTTAATGCAGCCAGCATTTGTCCAGTTTGATTGTTATCGCCATCGATAGCCTGTTTGCCAAGAATAACCATTTTTGGCTCTTCTTTGTCGACAACGGCTTTCAGCAATTTAGCGATCGCTAAAGGCTGAACTTCAACGTCTGTCTCTACCAAAATACCGCGATCAGCGCCCAAGGCCAACGCAGTACGAATCTGCTCTTGGCATACTTTAGCACCAATTGAGACAGCAACTATTTCAGTTACCACGCCTTTTTCTTTCAGACGTACGGCCTCTTCAATGGCAATTTCGCAAAATGGATTAATAGCCATTTTTACATTATTCAGATCAACGCCAGTACCGTCCGATTTCGGACGTACTTTTACGTTGTAGTCAACTACTCGTTTGACAGCAACCAGAACCTTCATGGATTCCCCAGTACACGCGTAAATTAATAGGAATGGCTTTATATCCCTACGCTGTGGAACGGTTAAACAGTCCCATCCGGATAAAGCCCCTTTTCAAAGCGCCGTTATATTGACGCTTATAAGACCTAAGGTCAATAAAAGCAGCATATTCACGACACGAATAACAACTATCCGAAAGCGAATCATATTTTGGTGCAAGCTTAATAAGGTTTTGTTTAAAAAAGGTTTTTTTTACTGTATCTACGTAAACAATAAGAAATAAGTAAGGAATTAAAGCAGTGCTAAAGTAGCGTTTTAAGGGCTCAAGTTTTATAATTCGCGCTTTCCATCAGTGATTAATGCCCCAAAATAAGGGCAATGCTGGTAATGCATACAGAGGAGAGAGTCTGTGGAACGCGAATCAATGGAGTTTGACGTCCTAATCGTTGGGGCTGGTCCCGCCGGTTTAGCTGCGGCGTGTAAAATTCGTCAGTTAAGCGAAAGTACCGGAAAGGACATCAGCGTTTGCGTTGTAGAAAAAGGCTCAGAAGTCGGCGCCCATATCTTGTCAGGTGCGGTTTTTGAACCCACTGCTCTGAATGAGCTCTTCCCAGACTGGAAAGAAAAAGGCGCCCCGCTCAATACGCCGGTCACCGGTGACGACATTTACTATATGACCAGTGCGGAGAAAGCGATCAAAGTTCCTGGTTTTGCCGTCCCTAAAACCATGCACAATGAAGGCAACTACATTATTAGCCTTGGTAATTTGTGCCGCTGGATGGCAGAGCAAGCCGAGGGGATGGGTGCGGAAATATACCCTGGATTCGCAGCTGCAGATGTACTATTCCATGAAGACGGCAGTGTAAAGGGTGTTGTTACTGGCGATATGGGTATTGCTGAAGATGGCAGCCATAAAGACAGCTATATGCCAGGGATGGAACTTCACGCCAAATACACACTATTCGCAGAAGGTTGCCGCGGCCACCTTGGCAAGCGCCTGATGGAAAAATTCGATCTTAATGCCGGCAAAGACCCCCAGCATTACGGTATTGGTATTAAAGAACTTTGGAAAATCGATCCAGCCAAGCACGAAGAAGGCAAGGTAATGCATGCCGCAGGCTGGCCTCTTGCTGAAAATGGCGCAGCTGGCGGTAGCTTCCTTTACCATATTGAAGACAATCAAGTGTCGATTGGTTTGATTACTGATCTTTGCTACGACAATCCATACTTATCGCCCTTCGAAGAATTTCAACGCTTTAAAAAGCACCCGAAGGTCATGCAATACTTAGAAGGTGGTGAACGTATTTCTTATGGCGCCCGCGCTATCGCCAAAGGTGGTTTGCAGTCACTACCCAAAATGACCTTCCCCGGCGGCTTACTGATTGGCTGTGATGCCGGCACGCTGAACTTTGCCAAAATTAAAGGCAGCCATACGGCGATGAAATCAGGCATGATTGCCGCGGAAGTTGTTCACAAGGCAATCACCGAGAACGAAGCCACCGGCGCAGAATTAAGCGAATATACCACGGCCTTCGAAGCTTCATCAGTATACAAAGAGCTCTACGAGCAACGTAACTTTGGTCCAGCACAGCACAAGTTGGGCAACTTTTTTGGCTCGGCTTACGCCTTCCTTGATCTTAATATCTTTGGTGGTAAGTTGCCGTGGACATTAAGTGACACCCACCCTGACCATGCAGAAATGAAGCCTGCGGCGGAATCGAAGAAGATTACTTATCCCAAGCCGGATAATAAAATCACCTTTGACCGTTTAACCTCTGTATTCTTGTCAAACACGAATCACGAAGAAGATCAGCCCTGCCATCTGACCCTGAAAGATCCAGCGCTACCTATTCGTGACAATCTACCGAAATATGCCGAGCCCGCCCAACGCTACTGTCCGGCGGGCGTTTATGAAGTGATTGAAGATGAAAATGGACCGCGCTTTCAGATCAACGGTCAAAACTGTGTCCACTGCAAAACCTGTGATATTAAAGACCCCGCTCAGAATATTGTGTGGGTCACACCGGAAGGTTTGGGTGGTCCCAACTATCCCAATATGTAATAAAAAAAGGGCAGCTTAAGCTGCCCTTTTATTATTTTAAACCGTTCAAATATTGAGCTAAACCAGTTTTATACGCGACCAAGCTCAAACTCAGCCCCACCTGCCTCCAACACTAAATACTCATTTTTACACTCAGCTATTTCTACTAATTTATAAAAACTGGCTCTATTAATTCTAGCTTGTAGGCCGTGGGACAAATGCACAGAGGGTTTAGGCTCCTGTGTAACAGGATCAATATCCACCACTAAAGGATGCTCCGCACCAAGCTCGAACCAAGTATCCACATTAGTTTTCAGCACAATACGCTGGCCGGAGCTTAAATCACTACACTCAAAATCGATGATTAACAGGGGAAGGTCTTCAACCGTCACTCGCCATTTTTCAACAGGCGTTACTAAATAATATTCGCCATCATTTTCGCGGCGCAATATTGAGGAAAAAAGTTTGACTAGTTTATGGCGCTTTATCTCACCACCCTCATGAATCCAGCGACCATCCGCTTTTATCACGATATCAATATCACCACTCAACTCCGGATGCCATTTATCAATAGGGGGCGCGCCGCGTTGACCACGCAATAAGGTTTCTATACTCGATAATGTCGCCATCAATCCCCCTCCCTACTTCTATAAGTAGTAATTAATAAATTACCCTCACATTAATCACACCTTCCAGAGCAGCGAGTTCGCCTACGAGTTCCGAACCAACATCGCCGCCCAGATCAATAAGGTTATAGGCAATTTCGTCGCGACTCTTATTTAGCATATCCACAATATTGATATTAGCATCGGCCAATATACCTAAAATACTACCTAGAATTTTAGGGACGTTGTGGTTGGCGATCGCCAATCGGCAATGGCCGCTGCGCTCTAACTGAAGATTAGGAAAATTAACAGAGTTCTTTATGTTGCCATTCTGAAGAAAATCAGCAATTTGCTCTGCAGCCATCACCGCGCAATTATCTTCTGCCTCGTCGGTGCTCGCGCCAATATGCGGCATCAATATGACGTCTTCGCGGCCAATTAAAGATGGAACGGGGAAATCAGTAATAAACTGACGGAGCAGACCTTTATCAAGCGCGGCGATCACAGCATCGACGCTGACAATCTCCTCACGCGCAAAATTCAGAAGACAAGCTCCTGGCTTACACGCAGCTAACAATTCAGCGTTCACCATGCCGCGTGTGGAATCCAGCACCGGTAGGTGAAGCGTAATGTAGTCCGCTTTAGCGAACAAACTAGTGATATTCTCCATCTTCTTTACGGAGCTCGGTAAGCGCCACGCTGCGTCTACAGAAAGCGCAGGGTCATAGCCGACAACGTCCATATCCAAGCTCAGTGCAGCGTTAGCAATCATTGAACCTATCGCGCCAAGGCCGACAACACCAAGTGTGCGCCCTGCAAGTTCATTCCCTTTGAAGCGCTTCTTTTCTTTTTCGAGCAACTTGGCCATTTCGCTGGCATCAGTCATATGTCCAAGTGAATTGACATAAGATACCCCCTGCATGATACCGCGCGAGCCCAACGCTAAACCTGCAATGACTAATTCTTTAACTGCATTCGCATTGGCACCCGGGCTATTGAATACAGGAATACCACGTTCCGTGCAGGCACCAACCGGGATATTATTTGTTCCCGCTCCCGCCCGACCAATTGCCTTAACAGTCGTAGCAATATCGTCCGCTTGTAATTTATGGCTGCGAAGAAGAATTGCGTCTGGCGTAGTGAATTCACTGGCAATCTCATAGCGTTCGCGAGGTAAGCGCTCTAAGCCTTTTGTTGAAATTTGATTAAGCGTTAAAACTTTATACACAAACTAATCCTCGATTTTTCACCCAATCATACGATTGCGTTGACCGCTATCGCTAACTGGAAAATTGTTAAACGCTTCCTCAGCACTTAGCTCCAATTGCTTTACCAATGGAATGCTATGGAAATACGTAATACTGTTTATTTTTCGGCCCAAAGCGATGGCCGCTGTGTAGTTCAAATTCTTACAGACAAGACTAAAATCCCATCGATCAGCCTCTGGGCCGACAAATTCGCTAAAGGCACCCTGTTCATCTAATAAGATTGAGAAATCGTGTAGCGGGATCGATAAACCCTCTCCGCGCGCTTTGATATACGCTTCTTTCAAAGTCCAATAGCGATAGAAATAATCAAGCTGTTGATCATCTGCACGACTGTTCAATGACTGTAATTCAGATGCTGAGAAATAATCATCGGCCATATTGAGAATGCCGCGGTTTTCCGCAGGGCTCTCAACGTCGACCCCGATATCAGTTTCTCTCGTAACCACACATACAGTTAGACCACTAGTGTGAGCGGTATTAAATTGAATTAATCCCAGCTCCTCACTATTGCTTAACTCCGGCTTCCCGTAAGCATTAACACAGAAGCTAATATCTTCAGGAGCCAGATTGCAGTATTCCGACAACACAGTACGCAATAGCGCACGACTAACGAGATAATCTCTGTCATTGCTGCCATGCATCAACAATTGATACTGTTGCTGCTCCGCAGGGGACAGCATAGCTTCATACCGAGCTAATTTACTATTGAGGCGCGCGTCATCTGTAAAGCAATACCAAACATCAACGTGCCCCGATAAGGACGATCTTTTTTCTACAGCGGAATTCATTATTTTTATATATCCAGTTGCTTGCCACGCTCCATTTCCAAAGGTGGCAAGCACATTACATCAATTAATTTTAATCTCGGCGCTCTCCCACAGACTATTAAAGTAAGCGGAAAATTCCTGAGATGATTTGTTACGATATGCGTTCTTTTTAGCTTCTAGAGCGACACTTTCATTTAATGCAGAAAGGTCTCCGTAGCGAACGTCCAGCAGTTGCAAAACAACACGGTCGCCGTTATTTTTTCGCAGAGTGCTAACGCTAGCATTCGAATCTGGACGGGGCATTGCAAACGCCTGATTGCGGATTCCGGAATCGATATTTATATCGCTGCGCTTTCCATCCAATACCGCGTTCCAACTTAAGCCCTGCTCCTTAGCAACGGTCTCAGCACGGCCACCTGCAATTAATGCAGCTTGTAGCTCACGTGCCTTAATTTCAGCGGCAGCATCAGCCTTATTCTCAGACAATACGCTTTTAATTTCATTCCGCACTGATTCAAGCGCTTTTGGCTCAGGTGCTTTGTATTCTTCTATATGAATAACTACGTAACGTTCGGGCGACAGCTCGATCACATCGCTATTTAACCCCTGGCTACGAAGTTCAGGATTAAACGCTGCTTGTTTTACACTGGGGAAGCTGAATAGCCCGTCGTCAGAGTTTTTGCTGAGCCACTCACCTTGCTCGACGCTTAAGCCCATTTCCTTGGCTGGCATCGCAAGGCTTTCTGCATTGAATACCAAATCTTTTAAGGTATCTACAGCGCCGACTAATCGAGGCTGAGCCTTTTGCGCGCGAAGTTGCTCGGTTATATTTAAACGCGCTTCCTCGATACTTTGCACCTCTGGTTTACGGATACTGACGAGCTTAATTAGATGAAGTCCTGCCTCTGTCTCCACTACGGAGGACACCTCCCCTACTGCTAAGTTAGCTAATGCCTCCTCAAACTCAGCGGGGAAACTTTCACCACTAGTGAATCCCAATAAGCCTTCACTGCCTGCAGAACCAGCGTCTACTGAGAACTTTTTGGCCTCGTCGCCAAAATCAGCGCCAGCGACAATATCGGCACGTATTTTTTGCAACGTCGCTAACGCATCTTCGCGACTGCGGTCATCGTTTATATCCAGCAATATATGCGCTGCTTCACGCTCTACTTGAGCATTACTAATATCGACCATACGCTGATATTCTGCTTGAACTTGGTCTTCCGACACGGGTTCATAAAACTGTTGTTCAGTGAGCTCTATATAAGAAAAACGCACCTGCTCTTCGCTTAAAAAGGACTCTGAGTTATCGGCATAGTAGCTAGCAACCTCTGCGTCACTAACACTGATATCCTTGCTGTAATTCGCTAACGGAACATTTATATAGTGAAAATCACGTGATTCATAAAGTAATCCAACCGACCTAGATAACTCTGCATCACTAATAAAAGCTGAGCCGGCAACCGCCGTTGATAATTGTTGAATTGTTAAATCAGATTTCAAAAGCTGCTTAAAGAAACTGCTGTTATAGCCTTGCATACGCAACACTTGCTCGTAGCGCTCTTGAGAGAAACGGCCATCCTCCTCAAATTGCGGCATAGCTGCAATGGTGGCGTTGAGCTGAGCATTTGAAATTTCAATGTCTTCTGCTTGTGCAGCCTGCAGAAGTAATTGCTGCTTTATTAGTGTATTTAAGGCAGGTTTACGAAGTATTGAATCGTCGAGCATAGCGGGATCAATTTGATCACCCATCATACTTAATAGACGGCGCTTTTGCAGCGTTATGGCTTGCTGTAGCTCCGCCTCTGAAATCTCTTCACCATTGACGACCGCAGCCGAAGAAGGTGCTGAACTACTGAATAAGCTGTCAATCCCGAAAAGTGCAAAAGGCACTATGATTATCGCGATGATGACTTTGGCCGCTGTACCCTGGATATTATTGCGAATATTTTGCAGCATCTATGCTAAACCTGACTCTGAATCAAAAAAAAAGCGCACCTCTCGATGCGCCTTCTGTAAGAGGTTGTACCTCTACGGCCCCCGGAATTAACCGGAATGGCAATCTATACCCTAGTTGCAGGCATCTTTCAGCGCTTTACCCGCTTTGAAGCTTGGGATTTTTGCTGCTGAAATTTCAATTGGTGCGCCAGTTTGTGGATTGCGACCAGTACGTGCTGCGCGGTCTTTAACACTAAACGTGCCGAAACCTACCAAAGAAACTGAATCATCTGATTTCAGTGCATTAGTAATAGCTTCCACGGCTGCATCCAATGCGCGGCCTGCTGCTGCTTTAGACAAATCTGCAGATTCTGCGATAGCGTCGATTAGCTCAGATTTATTCACTTATTCTTCCCCTTCAAATTGTTATAAAAAATATTTTTACATTAACTGACTGGTGACCGTCACAAACATACACATCGGCCGAAAAGGCCAGATGCGTAAAGAGTGGGATTTATACCAACTGCGCCGTATATGGTCAAGATATCTCTGCGCCTAGTGTGCGTTTGCACGCGACTCGCCAAGAATATCGCCGTTCCCATCTACGTTTTTATGACTTTCGTCAACACCTGCAAGGTACGCTTCTTCAGAAATTTCCTCTGGAAGACTTTCCAGCGCGATATCTAGAACCTCATCAATCCATTTTACTGGTCGAATTTCTAAATCGGCCTTTATATTTTCCGGAATTTCTTTCAGATCCCGCTCGTTTTCCAGCGGTATTATAACGGTTTTTATGCCGCCACGGTGAGCCGCAAGTAGCTTTTCTTTTAAACCACCGATCGCTAAAACTTGACCGCGAAGGGTAATTTCACCCGTCATTGCCACATCCGAGCGCACTGGAATGCCGGTAATCACCGAAACCAGCGCCGTGCACATACCAATACCCGCTGAAGGACCGTCTTTAGGCGTAGCTCCCTCAGGCATATGGATATGTATGTCATGTCGGTCGTGATAACGAGCGGGGATACCTAGGCGCTTAGAACGGCTTCTAACAACCGTCGTTGCCGCCTGGATAGACTCCTGCATGACATCACCGAGCGAACCCGTTTTAATGTGCCGCCCCTTACCAACCACCGAAACCGCTTCAATAGTTAGGAGTTCACCGCCAACTTGAGTCCAAGCCAAACCGGTAACCTGCCCTACTTTGTTTTCTTCCTCAGCCTTGCCGAAGGTGTATCGACGCACACCGAGATAATCTTCTAGATTAGCGCTAGTGACAGAAATAATGCCGCTATCGCCGTTTAAGGCCACACTTTTAACGACTTTGCGGCAAACTTTGGCGACCTGACGCTCTAAGCCGCGGACACCCGCTTCACGGGTATAATAGCGCACGATATCTTGCAGTGCTTCGTCGTCTATTTCAGCTTCGCTTACTTTTAATCCGTTGTTTTTCAATTGCTTGGGAATGAGATAACGCCTAGCAATATTAATCTTTTCATCTTCCGTATAACCGGGAATCCGGATTACTTCCATACGGTCCATTAGCGCCGGTGGAATATTCAAGGAGTTTGACGTACAGATAAACATTATATCTGACAAGTCGTAGTCCACCTCGAGATAGTGGTCGTTGAAAGCGTGATTCTGCTCTGGATCTAACACTTCCAGCAAGGCCGACGCTGGATCGCCTCGATGATCCATACCCATTTTGTCTATTTCATCTAACAAAAACAGTGGATTACGCACTGCTGTTTTTGACATTTTTTGGATGACTTTGCCAGGCATTGAGCCAATATACGTTCTGCGATGACCGCGAATCTCCGCTTCATCGCGAACGCCCCCCAAGGCCATACGTACAAATTTACGATTAGTTGCACGGGCAATCGACTCCCCGAGGGACGTCTTACCAACCCCCGGCGGTCCAACTAAACACAGTACCGGCCCCTTTACCTTTTTCACCCGCTTTTGTACCGCGAGATATTCAAGAATACGGTCTTTAACCTCTTCGAGTCCGTAGTGATCTTCATCTAATATTTCTTGAGCGCGCTTAAGATCGTGCTTAACCCGTGAGCGCTTCTGCCAAGGAATATTAACTAACCAATCTATATAACCACGCACCACTGAAGCTTCTGCCGACATCGGCGACATCATCTTAAGCTTCGCTAATTCAGCTTTCGCCTTTTCAAGCGCCTCTTTGCTCATCCCCGCCTTTTGAACGCGGTTCTCGAGCTCTTCAAGCTCGTTAACACCTTCTTCAGACTCTCCGAGCTCTCGCTGAATCGCCTTCATTTGTTCATTCAAGTAGTATTCGCGCTGACTTTTTTCCATCTGCTTTTTAACGCGACCGCGAATACGTTTTTCTACCTGAAACAGATCGATTTCGGCTTCCATTAAGCCCATTAAATGCTCGAGGCGCTCGCGCTCATTGGCCATTTCAAGCACAGCCTGCTTTTGCTCTAACTCCATGGTCATGTGGGCGGCAATCGTATCGCCCAGCCGGCCAGGTTCATCTATACCTGATAGTGATGTTAAAACTTCAGCGGGAATTTTTTTACTAAGATTAATGTATTTCTCAAACTGAGAAATCGCAGAACGAAGCATTACCTCGGACTCTTCTGCGGCAATTTGCTCACCAACTATCTCGGTGATTTCTGCACTAAAATAGTCTTCTTCAGCCGTCACTGCATTCAATTGCGCGCGATAGCTACCCTCGACCAAGACCTTAACAGTGCCGTCCGGGAGCTTTAACAACTGGAGAATGTTCGCAACAGTACCAATATCGTACAAATCATCGGTACCGGGCTCATCTAAGTCTGGGTTGCGTTGTGCCGCAAGTACAATCTCCTTGTTGCTGGCCATAGCCAGCTCTAAGGCCCGAATCGATTTGTCACGACCGACAAAAAGCGGGATTACCATGTGGGGATAGACCACCACGTCGCGCAAAGGAAGCAGTGGCAATTCCAATGTGTCGTGTTTGTCAGCCATTACATTTCCTCTTAGTTGATCAGATGTGCAATCCACATATTGTGGATATATGCCCACTATAAAGTCAGCTTAGTTCTAAGATGGGGATTTGGCGTGTTAAAAACAAGACTTGACTGTAAAGAAACGGAAAAAAAAGAAAACGCCGCGAAAATTGACATTTCGCGGCGTTAGATAGCGCGGGGATTACTCTTTAGGAGCCGCTTTGCGCTGCTCAGTATTGTGATACACCAATATCGGCGCAGAATCACCCCTAATCACCGAGTCATCGATAACGACTTTGCTGACGTTATCCATAGACGGTAAATCATACATAGTATCCAGCAATACCGACTCTAAAATGGAACGCAGGCCGCGGGCGCCGGTTTTGCGAGTCATGGCCTTCTCTGCCACCGAGCGCAAACCATCTTCTCGGAAGTCTACTTCAACGCCCTCCATGTCAAACAGCTTCGCGTATTGCTTGGTTAAGGCATTTTTAGGTTCGGTTAAAATACTAACCAAAGCATCAACATCCAGCTCTTCCAGAGTCGCAATCACCGGTAAGCGGCCGACAAACTCAGGAATTAAGCCGTAGCGCACCAGATCATCAGGTTCGACATCAGCGAGGATTTCGCCAACATTACGCGCCTCATTCTTACTTTTAACCTCAGCACTAAAACCGATACCGCCCTTCTCCGACCGGTCGCGAATAACGCGATCCAAGCCCGCAAAGGCACCTCCGCAGATAAAGAGGATGTTCGAGGTGTCAACCTGCAAAAATTCCTGCTGAGGGTGCTTGCGCCCACCCTGTGGCGGAACCGAAGCAACCGTGCCTTCAATTAATTTAAGCAGTGCCTGCTGTACACCTTCACCTGATACGTCGCGTGTAATCGACGGATTATCCGATTTACGAGAAATTTTATCGATTTCATCGATATAGACAATACCCATTTGGGCTTTCTCTACATCGTAATCACATTTTTGCAGCAACTTCTGAATAATATTCTCAACATCCTCACCGACGTAACCCGCTTCGGTCAATGTTGTTGCATCGGCAATAGTGAACGGAACATCGAGTAGGCGTGCCAGCGTTTCCGCAAGCAATGTCTTACCGCTACCCGTTGGCCCTACCAGCAAAATATTACTTTTGCCTAGTTCGACTTCATCTTTGTGCTTGTCACCGTAACGCAGCCGCTTGTAATGGTTATAAACCGCGACCGCCAACACTTTTTTGGCGCGCGACTGGCCAATAACATATTGATCCAGCGTGCCATTAATTTCCTGTGGCGTTGGCAGCTTGTCACGCCCTGCCTCGCTTGCCGCTTCCTGAACTTCCTCTCGAATGATGTCATTGCAAAGATCGACACACTCATCACAGATGAAGACAGACGGCCCTGCAATTAGCTTGCGGACTTCGTGCTGGCTTTTACCACAGAAGGAACAGTACAGCAGCTTGCCGTTATCATCTGTGCCGTCTTTACTACTCATTCATACCTACCTTGTTCGAATTTTGCGGGATGATCGAATCACCTTGAAGTAAAGATGACGCCTTTTACCCACTTTTGCAAGTTTGCACTATTCCGATATCGATTCGAATATCGCCCTAAAAGCTATTACGCGCGGGTAGATAGCACTTCATCGACCAAACCATAATCACAAGACTGCTGCGCATTCATAAAGTTATCGCGCTCGGTATCGCGTGCGATAGTTTCGTATGTCTGGCCAGTGTGCTCAGCCATTAAATGGTTAAGCTTCTCACGAATGATCAAGATTTCTCGCGCTTGAATATCGATATCCGTAGCCTGCCCCTGAGCACCACCGCTGGGCTGGTGAATCATAGTGCGGGCATTTGGCACAATAAAGCGCTTACCTTTAGCGCCGCCACTCAGCAAAAACGCGCCCATACTCGCAGCTTGACCAATACACATGGTACTCACATCAGGCTTAATGAATTTCATGGTGTCATAAATTGACAAGCCCGCCGTCACCGAACCCCCTGGCGAATTGATATAGAGGTGAATGTCTTTATCGGGGTTTTCTGATTCAAGGAAAAGTAGCTGGGCCACAATGAGATTGGCCATATGGTCTTCAACTTGACCAACGCAAAAAATTACGCGCTCTTTCAGCAAACGGGAGTAAATATCGTAGGAACGCTCACCACGGGCCGTTTGCTCTACAACCATAGGCACTAAACCTAAATTGGTTACAGTATTATTATTAAAACCATCAATCGAATTGCGCGACATATTGAATACTCTTCCGTACGTAATAAATGTTTTAAATTTACGGCCAGCAGAAAAAAATCAAGCGACGGAACTTTCGTTCAGTCGCTTGAGCGGAAAAAGCCAGAGTATCCTTATTCAAATTAGGATTCTTCTGCCTCTTGCGCTGGTGGCGACATAATTTCTTCGTAGCTTAAAGTTTCTTCGCTAACCTTCGATTTTTCAAGCAATTTTTCAACCACTTCTTCTTCAATAACCATACCTTCGATTTGTTGAAGCTGCTGCGGGTTACTCATATACCAATTAATAATTTCGTCTTTATCTTCAAAGCTTGCGGCCATTTCTTCAAGCGCAGCGCGTACTTTGCCTTCTTCTGCCTTAATACCTTCTATGCTGATCAGCTCGTTCAACACCAAGCCCAGCTTAACGCGACGCTCCGCATTCTCACGAAAAAGTTCATCTGGCAGGATATCAGCCGCATTCAATTTCTCTGCCATGGCACCGAATTGCTGCATCTGCTGGTTGCGAAGCGCTTCGATTTCTTGAGAAACCAATGCTTTCGGCACTTGGAGATCAGCATGGATGGAAAGTACACCTTCCATCACTTGATTCTTAATGCGGGACTTTGTAGCGTTTTTCAACTCACGCGCCATATTTTTTTCTACTTCTGCGCGAAAAGCCTCTTCACCACCCTCTTTTACACCAAAGGCTTCAAATAATTCAGCATCAAGCTCTGGCAGCTGCTTCTCGCTAACGCTATTTAGAGTGATTTTGAACTCAACCGCAGCGCCTTTAAGCTCTTCACTGTGGTAATCATCCGGGAAAGACAGAGCAACTACTTTTTCTTCGCCGGCAGACATACCGATTACGCCAGTTTCGAAGCCAGGAATCATTCGACCAGAACCCAGCTCTAAATCACTACCTTCAGCCTTGCCGCCATCAAAAGGAACACCGTCTTTGGTGCCAAGGTAATCAATATTTGCTTTATCGCCTTCAGCCGCAGCGCGCTCAACGGGTTGCCATTCGGCGCGTTGCTGACGGAGATTTTCAATCATTTTGTCGATGTCAGCGGCAGTAATTTCGGTTACTGGCTTCTTAACCTCAATTGCGCTGTAATCTTTTGCTTCAACTTCTGGAAAAACCTCGAAAGTCGCAACAAACTCAACATCTTTGCCAGCTTCTAGGCTTTTCGGCTCAATGCTTGGACGACCTGCGGGTTTTAAGCCCTGCTGTTGAATCGCTTCGTAAAAACTTTCATTCATCACTTCGCCAAGTACTTCCATGCGGACCGATTCGCCAAAACGCTGACGCACCACACGCATAGGGACTTTACCAGGACGGAAGCCGTCTAATTTTACAGTGCGCGCAGCATTTTGCAGGCGAGAATCAACTGCACTATCAATACGCGCAGCAGGAACGCCTACTATCAGGCGACGCTCTAGGCCAGAAGTCGTTTCAACTGAGACTTGCATGGGGGGTCCTCAAAACAGGGCTGTTAAACATAAATGGCCACTATATCGTTAAAGCGGCCATTTAAAAGAATTCTATGAAATGGTGCGGATGGAGAGACTCGAACTCTCACGCCTTGCGGCACCAGAACCTAAATCTGGCGTGTATACCAATTTCACCACATCCGCATACTTGTAAAACCGTCTTAAGGTATTGAATTATCACGGTTTACAAATGATATCGCAGAACCATGGCTCCGCGAGGAACGAGATTGTGCCACAGCACATGGGCGCGATCAAGCAGACCAGCAAACAATTATTGTTAAAGGCCGCTATTGTATAAATCTCGAGCAATAGCAGCCCTTAACAGGGTATTACACCCGCTCAATAATTGTACTAATGCCCTGCCCCATGCCAATGCACATTGTCGCAAGACCAACCGAGGTGTCGCGTTGCTCCATCACATTGATCAAAGTCGTAACAATACGCGTACCGGAGCAACCAAATGGATGACCAAGTGCTATAGCGCCACCATTGAGGTTTACCTTGTCTTCCATCTTATCTAAAAGCTTAAGGTCTTTGAGTACAGGCAGTGCCTGTGCTGCGAAAGCTTCATTTAACTCGACTGTTTCGATATCGTCCATGCTCATACCGAGACGTTTGAGCGCTTTTTGGGTAGATGGCACTGGTCCATAGCCCATAATCGACGGATCGACACCAGCGACGGCCATGCCGGTGACTTTTGCGCGAGGAGTCAAGCCTAAGTCCATCGCACGCTGGCCCGACATCATGATCATTGCGGAGGCGCCATCTGCAATTTGTGAACTCGTGCCCGCAGTAACGGTACCGTTGCGCGGATCAAACGCTGGACGCAGCTGGGCAAGACTTTCGAGTGTGGTTTCTGGACGAATAGTGGTGTCATTCTTAACCAGAATCTTACGGCCATCATCACCGTGCCCTTCGATGGCAATAATTTCTCGCTCGAAGCGGCCATTAGCCCTCGCGTCAGCAGCTAACATATGCGAGCGCAAACCGAACTCATCTTGCTGCTCACGGCCAATTCCGTGCATCATCGCCAATGCCTCGGCGGTCATTCCCATCATACCGGCGGCGCGGGCAACATATTTGCTGGCCTGTGGATTGGGGTCGACACCATGATTCATCGCCAAATGGCCCATGTGTTCAACACCACCCACCATAAACGTGTCGCCGTAGCCGCTCATGATGGCCTGTGCTGCAGTGTGCAATGCCGACATAGAGGAGCCACACAAACGGCTTACCGTTTGCCCAGCTACTTCATGCGGAAGTTTGGTCATCACAGAAATCATGCGCGCAATGTTCCAACCCTGCTCATTGGTCTGGTTAACACAGCCCCAAATCACATCTTCGAATAAAGCGGGATCAATGCCGGGATTACGCGCTAGAAGACTATCGATTAAAGATGCAGACATATTTTCTGCCCGCACATTTCTATACACACCGTTTTTTGAACGCCCCATTGGAGTACGGGCGCAATCGACGATTACTACATCATTTGCTTTAAAAGTCATGGTTATATCTCCGCCCGATTATTTGAAAAACGTAGTGCCATTGTTCGCCATTTGGCGAAGGCTTTCAGTTGGTTGGTATAGCGGCCCAAGATCCGCGTAGCGATCTGCCATTTCACAGAAGGCTTTAGCACCCATCTGATCGATGAAACGCAGTGCGCCGCCACGGAATACGGGGAAACCAATACCCATCACCAAGCCCATATCAGCATCAGCGGGATCACGTAAGATACCTTCATCTATACAGCGTACTGTTTCAATGCACATCGGGATCATCATGCGTGCAATGATATCGTCGTCAGACAATGTCACGGCAGCTTGCTTAGCAGACTCTGCCATAGAGAGCGCAGTGTCATCTTCGCATTTTTTAGGCTTGCCTTTGGCATCCTCTTCGTAGCGGTAGAAACCGATGCCGTTTTTCTGACCGTAGCGCTTGGCCTCAAACATCATTTGCGAAATGCCGGTAAAATCGTGACGCATACGATCAGGGAAACCTTCGGCCATAACTTCTGCGGCGTGGTAACCCGTGTCGATACCGACTACATCCATCAAATAAGCAGGCCCCATCGGCATGCCGAAACCTTCCATGACCTTATCGACTTTACGGAAATCCGCACCGTCGCGGACTAACATGTCAAAACCGGCAAAATACGGGAATAAAACGCGGTTCACATAGAAGCCAGGGCAGTCGTTTACTACGATGGGAGTCTTGCCCATTTGCAGCGCGTATTTTACAACCTTTGCTACCGTACTATCGCTGGTCTTCTCACCGCGAATAACCTCGACCAAGGGCATAGCGTGCACTGGGTTGAAGAAGTGCATTCCACAGAAATTCTCCGGCCTTTCAAGTGCTTCCGCAAGATAAGTAATGGAAATTGTGGAAGTGTTTGACGCCAAGACCGCATCGTTGCGAATGTGCTTTTCAGTTTCCGCCAGCACTGCCCGCTTCACTTTGGGGTTCTCGACTACGGCTTCGACAATAACGTCTGCTTTATCAAAGCCATCGTAATTCAAGGAGGGGCGAATACTGTTTAATACCGCGGACATTTTATCCGCCGTCATACGACCGCGCGACACACGTTTAGCAAGCAGCTTGCCAGCTTCCTTCATACCGAGCTCTAGACCAGCGTCAGCAATATCCTTCATCAATATAGGCGTGCCCTTGTACGCCGATTGATAGGCGATACCACCGCCCATGATGCCCGCACCCAAAACCGCGGCCTGCTTAATATCGCCGCCAGTTTTTGCAAAACCGCGAGCCGCCTTGCTAACAGCCTGCTCACTTAAAAACAAACCGACTAATGCTGCGGACTGCGGCGTGCGAACGAGCTTGATAAAATGATCAATCTCAACCTCAATTGCCTCCGCACGCCCTAGACCCGCATTGCGCTCCATAGACTTTGCAGCGGTCAATGGTGCCGGCATATTTCGTCCAGCTTGCTGTGCAACCATTGCCTTACCGGTGGTGAAAGACATCATGCGTTCGATATCATTTAGCTTTACTGGCGACGTTTTCTCGGTCCGACGCGCTTGGTAGTCAAACTCGCCGGCGATTGCATTTTTAAGCAAGTCTAGCGACGCTTCATGCAGTACGTCCGGCGCAACAACCGCATCTACACCGCCATCTTTAAGAGCTGCATCTGGTTTTTGCTGATTACCCGTTGCAACCCAAAGCATTGCATTGTCGCAACCAATCACTCGCGGCAACCTTACCGTGCCACCGAAACCAGGGTTTATTCCCAACTTCACCTCGGGCAAACCCACAATCGCGGCAGATGACATGACTCGAAAATCACAGGCTAAACACATTTCAAATCCGCCGCCCAGTGCCACACCATTAATAGCGGCAACGGTAGGGACCGGCAGATCCTCAAAAGCATTAAATATATCGTTGGCCTTGCTCGCCCACTCACGCAAATCAGCATCTGGTAGTTTAAACAGCTCGGTAAACTCAGTAATGTCAGCGCCTACGATAAACACCGATTTACCGCTGGTCACTAGTACACCTTTCAAACTCGCCTCAGCAGCTAGAGCTGTAGTGGCTTCACCTAACTCCTCTAGAGTCAGCCGATTAAATTTATTTACTGAGTCGCCTTCCAGGTCGAAACACAGTTCCGCAATACCATCATCCAGGTACTTTGCAGTTAACGCCTTGCCTTGATAAATCATTTTTGTTCCTCAAAGTGAGTGGTGGCGGCGGCATTTGCCATACTTTCATGTTTACCATGTAAACATTGGGTGCTAAAACTACCGTATTACTAAAATCTTGGCAAGCGCCGCAATCAATTAATCAGTTAAACACGCAGGGTCAAATTGATAACCCTCAGTTAGCCAATCGCAAACCTCTATCGCTACTGGATGCGTTATATTGCGATACTCATCCACTAGGCTAATTTTCTCCGCAGGCCCTATACCATCTAAGCCTTGCTGCTGGAAAAGTCTAGCATCTCGGGCAATTAACCTTGCCAATTCGTCCGGCAAAACAGCAATTGCTCGCTCGAAAGCAAGCGCAGGGTCGTAGTTGGATTTTGAAGTATAGACGTCTGCCAGCGTTGGCAAGACCAACGTGGACAAATGAAATTGATTCATTGGGTTTATCGCATGGCCGCGGCACCAGTCAACCATGTCCGGTGATCGCCCACTAAAGGGGGCCAGATGCAAAAACCGACTAGTTTTACGGCCATCATTAACGGGATAGTTATCCCAAATGAGTGGTTTTCTACCCAGCAGTATTGCAGCCCGCTGACAATCGTCGCCGGAATAGGTGTCGCTAATGACGCGATTCCCCGTCCACAATATATCAATATCTAGCCCGAGACCGGCATTTAAATCTTGAAAGTAATTTGCTGGACATGCCCCAAACAGCTCTTCGAGTATGGGATCAAAACTGTAATAGCTCGGGCACATGGCAAGTTGAGCATCGGGTAGCTGCTGCTGTATATCGCTGACTACCGCAACCTGATTCTCTGCCAGCCGTTTATTTCCAGCAGGCAAATCATCGAATAAAACCCATAAGATATCAGGCTTAACCATTTGTATTTCATTAATTTTATTTTTTAATTTCTTCCTTTCACTAACACCGTATTTCGCCTGCAAGCCGACCGGCGACAAGCCTAAGCCCCACGCGATATCCGCGGCATGACATGCCCTACACAGCTTTTCAAAATTGGCGAACTGCTCACTAGAAAAGGCATGCGACCATTTATGCCGTAAACTAGTATCGCCTTTCGGCGCATAGATATAGCTGCTGTATTGCCACTTTGCGAGCAGCTCTGGCAATGCGTAGCGCTGCTCCCAGCTCCACTGACGGCCGTAAAAACCTTCGATGATCGACGTCGTAAACGATTTGCGCACGTGACCTCTTTCGATTTTGCCCAGTAAATTATCCGCGATGATAGCGCTGCTCAACAAACGATGACTGCCGAACAATAACAGGCAACTGTTTGCCTCTGACACTGGCAAATAATTCCTGCCCTGAATCTAAGGCTGCCGTTGCCACATAAGCCATCACCACGGGCCGTCCAATACTTGGTCCAAAACCACCGCTGCTCACCCGGCCCAACACCTGGCCGTCACCATTAACGATTTCCGCCCCTTCACGAACCGGTGCCCTGCCCTCAACATCAAGTAGCACCCGTTTTTCAGATACGCCATTGGCGAGCTGATCGGCAATCACTTCCGCCCCAGGATATCCGCCGCTGCGCTCGCCATTGGGCCGCCTAATCTTAGAAATAGACCACAGCAAATTAGCGGTAATGGGGGTGATGGTGTCATCCATATCGTGGCCATATAAACATAGGCCCGCCTCAAGACGCAGCGAGTCGCGAGCGCCGAGGCCAATAAACTCAACCTCAGGCTGCGCCAATAAAATGCGCGCTAGTGAATCTGCATGTTCAGGCGCAACGGAAATCTCGAAGCCGTCTTCGCCGGTATAGCCCGAGCAACTAAGCCAACAGGGTATGCCTTCGATTGTGCAATCAGCGGTATCCATAAAAATCATATTTGCAGTAGCTGGCGCCAAACGCGAAAGGACGTCGCGTGCGCTCGGCCCCTGCAAGGCTAATAATCCATAATCTGCGAGCATATCCATTTCAATACTTGCGGGCAGATGTTCTCTCAACCACGCAAAATCTTGGTTTTTACAGGCCGCGTTTACAATGAGTAGAACGTAGTCACCACAATTTGCGAACATTAAATCGTCGAGAATACCGCCGCTGTCATTTGTGAGAAGACCATAGCGCTGTCGATTTAAAGGAAGCCCAAGTACATCCTGCGGCATCAATTTCTCTAGTTCGAGCGCCAAATTGGGCCCGCGCACACGAATTTGACCCATATGGGAGACATCGAATAAACCCGCGGCGCTCCGCACATGTAAGTGTTCTTTAAGTACGCCCATTGGATACTGTACCGGCATATCATAACCAGCAAAGGGCACCATTTTTGCCGAGAGCTCTCGGTGCAAACTATTCAAGGGGGTAGTCAATAAATTTTCTGTGCTCAATGCACTTCTCCTCGGCGGAATAAGCCTGCCGCAATTTCGTTAATTTACTTTGCTAAAGGGAAAAGCCGCTCAAAATTTTGAGTGGTGTACTGCAATACGTCCTGATAAGAAAGACCCTTGAGATCCGCCACACACTCGGCAACCTCTACCACGTACTTGGGTTCATTTTTCTTACCCCGATACGGCACCGGCGCCAAATATGGGGAATCAGTTTCCACCAGCAGCCGCTCTATGGGAACACGTCGCACTACCTCGCGGAGTTCCTCGGCATTCTTAAAGGTGATGATGCCCGAGAAGGAAATGTAGTAACCCATTTTTATCGCGGCTTCTGCCATCTCCCAAGATTCAGTAAAACAGTGCAGAACCCCTCCAACGTCAGGAGAACCATGTTCAGCAATTATCGCCAAAGTATCTTCGCGAGCATCGCGGGTATGAACGATGGTGGGCTTACCGCAGGAAGCAGATACTTGAAGATGTTGGGCAAAACTCCGCTGCTGATCGACTTTTCGCTCGCTACTGTAGTAATAATCTAACCCTGTTTCGCCAATAGCGACGACCTTCGGGTGATTCGCCAATTCCGCAAGGGTTTGTATTGAACAAATTTCGTCGCTGATATCGAGCGGATGCACGCCGACCGAGGCATAGATCTGCGGAAATCGCTCCGCAATCGCCACAACTGTTGGCGCATTGCCTAAATCAATTCCTATACACAACATCTTTGAAACGCCGCGCTCTGTTGCGGCTTGCACCGCTAAATCTAAGTCGCCGCCATAGGGTTTTAAGTCTATGCGGTCGAGATGACAATGGCTGTCTACGAGCATGGGATTTCCGTTTACAGTTTTTGTTTAACGACAGGCCGATGCCGGCCAGTTTTGCACTTACATGGTATGGGTGGGTTTATCCGACTCCATAATACCCGCTAGGTAGGACTCTATTTTTTTATTGGCGACGCCGTCACCGCCAATAAACTGTACGCCAATTCCAGCCGCACGATTACTTTGGGCACCACGCGGGGTGATCCAGACTACTTTTCCGGCAATGGGAAGTTTCTCGGGCTCATCCATCAGGGTCAAAAGCATAAATACCTCGTCCCCAACCTTATAAGGTTTAGTGGTTGGCACGAATAAGCCGCCATCGCGAATAAATGGCATATAGGCCGCGTATAACACCGCCTTGTCTCTGATGGTAAGGGACAAAATACCGTTACGTGCACCCTGCGCACCACTCATACACTCAACCCCAATAACCTAGACACTATGTCAAAAACACAAACTACTATAGCAATACAGCTATGATGCCGCACTACGCTTGCACAATGCCACCCATTCAAGAAACAGAGTTTCTAGAACAAGCTGCTTATTCAGCGCTACACCGCGGCTAAAACCTGAACGCAACTCCAAGCCCCGCTGCAAAGTCTGCATTACGAGATTTGCGGGCAAGTTTTTATAATTAGCCCAGCTTTTAGCAAGCAATGGCACTCCCGCAAGTTGGTGACGCGACAACTCCATCAATCGCGAGCACCACCAATCGAGAACCTGCAATATATCCTTATCCTTTAACTCTAGCGCAACTTGCAAGGCCGTTTTTCCGCCATCCAGCAGTGCCGACATCGCCGCATCAAAACTTTCACGCACCGCCAAACCATCTTCATCAAATGTTTGCCTCGCCGCCAAGGGACGCCCCCCCGCCTCTAGAAGCAATTTTTTACTCAGCTCAGCATCGCCAACATAGTCACGTAACCAGGACTCCGCGAGTGAAGAATCTGGAATACCAAACCGTAATTGCACGCAGCGCGATCTTATCGTTGGCAAGAGTTGACTGCTAGTGTGACTAATCAAAATCAAAATTGTACCTGAATTAGGCTCTTCCAAGGTTTTTAGCAGGGCATTTGCCGTATACACATTCATCGCTTCCGCAGGATGAATAACCACGATTTTTCTGCCTTTATCACGATGAGCGTGTTGCGCAGAAAAACTCTGCAAGTCCCGAACCTGATCGATACCAATTTGGCGTTTGCCCTCGTCTGGACAAATTTCACGATAGTCAGGGTTGCTAGCGTCAATTTGAAAATGGCAGCTACGGCATTGGCCGCAAGCGCCTACTTGACTAGGCGATTCACACAATAGAAACCCGGCAAGGGCTTTAGCAAAACGAAGCTTGCCTATCGAATCCGGCCCCGCCAAAAGGAGCGCATGAGGCAGGCGGCCAGACTCAATCAAGCGCTGCAAGTCATGCCATTGATTCATTTGCCAAGAATAGGCAAGCAGTGGTTCAGCCATGTCGGCCGTCCAGATTTACCTTGTCAGAGGCAGCTTTGTGACTATCAATTTGCAAGCTCAACGCCTTGGCGATACTGTCCTGAACAACTTGCAAATCAGTGCTGGCGTCCACTACTACAAACCGATCCGGCTCCTGCGCAACACGCTCCAAGTATGCCCCGCGTACCTTTTCAAAGAAGACCTGTTTCTCCTGCTCAAAACGGTCAAGTGCGCCGCGAGCGCCCGCTCTGGCCATACCCACATCGACAGGGGCATCGAGCAACAGCGTACAATCTGGTCTTAAGCCGCCCTGCACCAAGTCCTGTAACTGGCCGATAACCGCGGTCGACAATCCACGACCACCGCCCTGATAAGCGAATGTCGCATCAGTAAAGCGATCACAAAGCACCCAGATGCCCTTGGCCAAATTCGGCTCAATAAGTGACTGTAGATGCTGAGCACGAGCGGCAAAAACCAATAACAACTCGGTAAGTTCGCACATTGGCTCCTCTCTGGGCACAACCAACACATTGCGAATTTCTTCTGCCAAGGCAGTGCCGCCGGGCTCTCTTGTTACAATGTGCTCAATGCCAGCTGAACTAAGTAACCCTTGAATAAACGCGATATTCGTTGATTTACCTACCCCCTCAGTGCCCTCAACAGTAATAAAACGGCCTCTCACTTGCTCAGTCATTTATTTCTCCGAGATCGGTGGCGCAGAACGGTAGTTGGTTTTGCGTTGACTCAGTTGATAACGCTTAACGGCCGCTTCATGCTCTTGGAGTGTGGCTGAAAAAGCGTGCGTACCATCACCTTTGGCAACGAAGAAGATGGCATCGCCATCGGCGGGATGTAACGCAGCATGAATTGCCTCCCTGCCGGCTAAGGCTATCGGAGTTGGCGGCAAACCTTGCTGCTTGTAGGTGTTGTAAATATTATTTTCGTCACGTAAATGCGAGCCGCGCAGATTCCCTTTATAGACATCACCCAAGCCGTAAATTACGGTCGGATCCGTTTGCAAGCGCATCCCCATGCGCAATCTGCGTACAAATACACCAGCTATTTGCCCCCGCTCCTCAGGTACACCGGTTTCTTTTTCAATAATGGACGCCATGACCAAGGCTTCATAAGCATTTTCATAGGGTAGTCCAGCCTCGCGCGCCTCCCACTCTTCATTCAGTACAAACTGGAGGCGCTTATATGCACGTAGCAGTATATTGCTTGGCTGATCATTGAGGTGATAATCGTAGGTATCCGGAAAAAACAGGCCTTCCGGCAGTGTTGCAAGTGGCTCATCTACACCAAGCGTCTTCCATAAACTTGAATCATTTGTTAGTACTTGTTTCACCAGTAACTCTTGGCTCTCTAAATACAAGAGTACCTGCGCCACCGTCCATCCCTCGAGAAGCGTTAATTGATGCCGAACAACATCTCCAGCGCGCATCATCGCCAAAGTTTCTGCTAACGTCACTCCCTTCTCAAAGCGATATTCGCCCGCTTTTATTTCCGCTGCGGCAGGGTTGAGTCGGCCGTATAGCTTTAATACCCGCGGCTGCTTAAGCCAGCCCAATCCTTGAAGCTGATTTACCATCGCTGAAAAGCCGGTGCCCGGCGCCAGAACAAACACCGCGGTTGGCTCTGTGAGGCGTAGCTCACGATTTAAATAGGTATTGAGATACCAGGTTGCCGCTAACACCGTCAGTATAAGTGGAAATAGAACCGCCAGTGCGGCCTTAAAAAGTTTATAGATAGAAATAGGTATCAAACTCCCGCTGTAGTAGGCGGCTTATTGGGCCAATTTGCATATGCGCGCATTCAACTTTGCTAATTGGCCATATTCCGAAAAGGCTATTGCAAACAAAGGCTTCCTCTGCACCGCACAAAACTGAAACACCTAACTCTTTTATGCGGGTCTCAAGCCCCAAGGCATTGGCATGCTTTAAAACACGCTGACGCATAATGCCGTCTACGCCACAACGACTCAAGGACGGTGTAAGCAAAATACCGTCAACAACCACAAATAAGTTGCTGCGGCTGCCCTCTACAACCAAGCCCCTCTCTGTCATCAACCCTTCATGGAAACCGCGGCGATGTATCTCTTCAGCCGCCAAGACTTGTTCCAAGCGATTTAAGTGCTTGATACCGGCCAGCTTGGGCTGGGATGAGAGCTGGGTTTGGCAAACTGCCACGGCAATTCCGTCATCCCAAAACAGTCGATTTTGGGTATAAGCAGCAATGCTAACGATGCGCTCTGAACGTGCCGCGTGAGGAGTGTAACCCCGCATACTCGCGCCGCGAGTAATTACGATTTTAAGCGCCGCCACCGGCTTGGAAAAATCGGCCAATAAGCGAGCGCAATCTCGCTTTAATTCCGCGATATCACAGGGGATATTTAGTTGTTTTGCCCCACTGACTAGTCGCGCAAGATGGTCGTCCAGCCAAAGCGGACGAAAATCGCGCACAAGAATGGTCTCAAAAAGGCCATCCCCATAGGCTAAGCCTCGATTACTGACGGAGACATCTTCGCAAAACTGGCCATTTATCAGCGTTAAATCTGCGCCCTTCGTCATCAATTTTGCAATTGACCAAATAGCAGGCTGCCATTGGTGCCGCCGAAACCAAAGGAATTTGACAATACGTAGGCAAGATTGCGCTGTTGCGCAGTATTGGGAACGTAATTTAGCGTACACGCGTCGTCGGGTTCGTCTAAATTTATCGTCGGCGGCGCCACTTGGTCGCGAAGCGCCAATATCGAAAATATCGCTTCTACCGCACCCGCCGCACCTAACAAATGACCAACCATAGACTTAGTAGAGCTCACAGCCACTTTAGCGGCTGCCGCCCCAAGTAATTGCTCAATCGCCTTACTTTCGGCAACATCACCAGCGACCGTTGACGTACCGTGGGCATTAATATAATCAATTTTTTCGGCATTTAGACCGGCATCATTGAGTGCATTTTGCATAGCAGCTTGAGCACCACGCCCATCTTCTGGTGGTGATGTCATATGAAACGCATCGCAACTCATACCAAATCCTAGCAACTCTGCGTGAATCTCGGCACCGCGACGTTTTGCAAACTCATACTCTTCCAAAACCAGCATGCCGGCACCATCACCCAAGACAAAGCCGTCTCGCTGCTTATCCCAAGGCCGGCTGGCAGCTTGCGGATCATCGTTGCGGGTCGACATCGCACGCGCCGCTGCAAAACCGCCAAGGCCAACGGGCGTAGTCGCCATTTCTGCACCACCAACCAACATGGCGTCAGCATCTCCATAAGCGATCATTCTGGCCGCCATGCCGATATTGTGCGTACCCGTTGTGCAGGCGGTAGCTATGGCAATACTGGGGCCCTGTAAATTGTGTTTAATCGCTAATACCCCAGCTACCATATTAATAATGGCACCCGGTACGGTGAAGGGGGATAATTTTCGCGGACCGCTTTTATCTATAATTGTTCGGCTACTTTCTATTAAGCCTATCCCACCAATACCCGAACCGATAGCAGTGCCAATACGCTGAGCATTGGATTCGGTTACTTCAAGACCAGAATCAGACAGCGCCTGCTCTGCAGCGGCAACGCCGTAGTGAATAAATGGGTCAAAGCGCTTCGCTTCTTTCGCGGCCATATAGTCGGCAACATCGAAATTTTTAATAGCACCACCAATACGGGTGGTAAATTCAGACACGTCAAAGCGATCGATCAATGCGATACCGCTTTTCCCCGCCAATACATTTTGCCAGGTCTCTGCCACCGAGTTTCCGAGCGGGCTAATCATACCCATACCGGTGACGACTACTCTTCTTTTAGTCATGAACCACTCCCGAGCTTATTTTTACGCGCATTATACGTAATTTTTACTCTACAGATGTGTACGTACAGGCATAAAAAAAGCCGCCCTACATTACATAGAAACGGCTTTTTAAACGGCTAGGCCGCTACATACTGCTTACTGAAGGTTTTCTTTGATGTAATCAATAGCTAAACGAACAGTTGTGATTTTCTCAGCTTCTTCATCAGGAATCTCTGTTTCGAATTCCTCTTCCAGAGCCATTACCAGCTCAACCGTATCCAGAGAATCTGCGCCCAGGTCTTCTACGAATGATGCAGACTCTGACACATCTTCTTCCTTAACACCTAGTTGCTCTGCAACAATCTTTTTGACGCGCTCTTCAATGCTACTCATGGTCGTTGGTGACTCCTAATTAAAATTAAAATTTTGGGCCTGCTCTTTACTTTGCCAAGGTACAAAACCTTAAGTAAAAGCGCAGCCGCCGAAATCGTGTTTCATACTGCCTGCACTTGGGCGCTCATTCTACCGCGACTAACGTCGCTTGTGCATAGCAAAATATGAAAAATTCACATTCAGATAGGAAAAATCCTTCCTGAACATATGTTTACGCCATATACATGCCGCCATTCACATGTATAGTTTCGCCCGTTACGTACGCTGCGGCATCGCTAACCAAAAACGCAACAACACCTGCGATTTCTTCTGGGCTACCAAGACGCTGCAGCGGAATCTGATTTTTTAGCGCGTCACGCTGATCATCGCCCAATTTTTTAGTCATATCGGTATCGATAAAACCAGGCGCCACGCCATTTACAGTAATACCGCGCGAGCCAATTTCACGCGCCAAGGCACGGGTAAACCCGTCCATACCCGCCTTTGCAGCGGCATAGTTAGCCTGCCCCGCATTACCCATGGCACCGACTACTGAGCTTATATTTACAATACGGCCCCAGCGCGCTTTGGTCATACCGCGCAAGCAGGCCTTGCTTAAGCGATACAGAGAATTCAAATTGGTGTCGATAACGTCATACCATTCGTCATCTTTCATGCGCAGCATGATGTTGTCTTTGGTTATACCGGCATTATTAATCAATACCGATGGTGCACCGTACTGTTCGCCAATAGCCTTAACCACGGTGTCCACTGACTCAGAGTCGGCAACATTCAACATCATACCCACGCCTTCAACGCCAGACGCTTTAAAATGCGCGCTAATAGCGTCGGCGCCATTTTGCGAGGTGGCAGTACCAACCACCGTATACCCCAATTTTCCGACGGCAATCGCAATGGCCTGCCCTATTCCACGGCTAGCGCCGGTTACTAATGCAATTTTTGCAGTCATGCCAAACTCCTTAACAATTTTATTTTCCCAAACAACAAATTAGGCGATAGATTCCAATGCGACGCTCAGGCTTTCCGGAGAATCAATATTGCTGCAATTCAGCGTTTTGTTAATGCGCTTATTCAAGCCACTAAGCACTTTGCCTGGCCCGCACTCGATTGTGTGGGTAATTCCCGCAGCAAGCATGGTCTCCACACAATCAACCCATTTAACTGCACTGTAAATTTGCTCCACTAGCAGAGCCTTAATCACCGCTGGATCAGATTCGGTTTTGCCATGCACATTGTGCACAACAGGAATGTTAGGTTGTTGCACGGTTATATCGGCCAGTGCCAAGGCCAATTTATCGCCCGCAGGACGCATCAAAGACGTATGGAACGGTGCGCTTACAGGTAGCGGCATGGCACGTTTGGCGCCTGCAGCCTTCAGTAGTTCTATCGCCTGATCAACGGCGGCTACCTGCCCAGCAATGACCACCTGCCCTGGCGAGTTAAAATTCACCGCCTCAACCACCCCAGTGCTAGACGCCTGAGCGCAAATCTCGACAATCTGCGCATCTTCCAAGCCCAATACCGCAGCCATCGCACCCTCACCTACCGGTACCGCCGTTTGCATATATTGACCACGCGCGCGCACCAAGCGAACCGCATCAGCAAAATTTAAGGCACCGGCACACACCAGCGCCGAAAACTCACCTAAGCTGTGCCCCGCCAATAACGAAGGCCGCAATCCACCCTGCTCGCACCACAAGCGCCACACCGCAACACTCGCGGTTAACAAAACTGGCTGGGTGGTTTCGGTAAGATTAAGCTGGCCTTGCTCACCGTTCTGAATCAAGTCCCACATATCGTAAGCAAGCGCTTCCGACGCCTCGGCAAACGTGTCTTTAATTACACTAAATGACTCACCTAGTTCGGCCAGCATACCGACTTTCTGAGAACCCTGACCTGGAAAAACCAGTGCAAGCTGCTGAGTATCCATTATGTCTTCCTTTTTAACGTCGAGTTATTAAGATTCAGTTGCGTGTAATTGGCTAGCAATAGCCTGCGTCAAATCACCGCGAACCGCACGCGCAGCTTGGTGAATTGCTGCCTCAAAGCTTTTCACACTAGAGCCGCCATGACTTTTTATGACCACGCCATTTAAGCCTAATAAAGCAGCACCATTGTAACGCTCAGGATTAATGTCTTTTTGAAAGGTATTTAATACCGGCTTAACCACCAGCGCCGCCAGTCTGCCATACAGGCTTTTCATAAATGTTTCTTTTAATTGACCGCGTATAAAATTAGCCGTGCCCTCACAAACTTTAAGAGCAACATTACCGGTGAATCCATCGCACACCATAACGTCGATATCTTCAGAAAAAATATCGTTCCCTTCGGCAAAGCCAATGTAATTGAGGCGGGAATCGGCAGATATCAGCTCGGCCGCTTCTTTTACAACAGACGTGCCTTTGATTAACTCCGCACCGACATTTAATAAAGCCAAGCGCGGCGCATCGCGCCCATCTAATGCATTCGATAGCGCCGCTCCCATCACCGCAAACTGGTATAAATGTTCGGCATCACACTCAATATTCGCGCCCAAATCGAGCATGAGGGTATAACCATTTTTAGCGGGAACCGGCGCACAAATAGCCGGGCGACGAACACCCGGCAAACGATCCAAAATAATACACCCCATCGCCACTAACGCACCGGTATTACCTGCGCTGACAACACCTGCAACATTGCCGTCGCGAAGGAGTTCAAGGGCGCGGTACATAGAGGATTGTTTTTTGTATCTAAGGGCTTTAGAGGGCAGATCGTCCATGGCCACAACATCGGGGCTATGGCAAATTGACAGTCTCGCGCTGTCGTAATTGCTAGCAAGGAGAGCTGATCGAATGGCGGCTTCATCACCGACCAAACAAATATGAAGGGCTGAATTTTGATTCAGCGCATTGAGCGAGGCAGAAATAGATGAGCGAAGACCGTGGTCTCCGCTCATTGCATCAACGGCTAATCGCAGCTGCGATGCCACGCAAATATTTAGTCGTCTTTACCAGCAACAACTTTGCGGCCGCGGAAAAATCCGTCCGCAGTCACATTGTGACGAAGATGCTTTTCGCCGCTAGTCTGATCAACAGACAGAGTTGCACCAGTCAGTGCATCATGTGAACGACGCTGACCGCGACGTGAACGGGTCACTTTACTTTTTTGAACAGCCATGGCCTAAAAATTCCTCGTACTAAAGATTAATCGCGGGGCTTTAATTGCCCCAATATAGCAAACGGCTTATCACCTTCCTCTACGTCTTGAACAACCTCAACCGGTTCGGGCTCAGGTATAAATTCGCGACACTCTTCATCATGAAAACTGACAAAGGGAGTATTTATGATTAACTCTTCTTGCAACAAATCAGCGAGCACTAGACTTTCCTCTTCCAAAATCAAAGGATCCAATGATTTTGGCAGCGCCTTGGCCTGCTCATCCGTCCACACGATAGCTAAATTAAATTCAGCTTCAATGCATATAGGCATCGGGTTTAAACAGCGCTGACAAATAACTTCAACCTGCGCAACCGCGTTACCTTGTATGCACTTAAACCCCTGCTCGTCTCGAAAAAAACGCAAATCAACGTCTACCGAGCCGCTGTTATTGGCGAGACCGGCAACGAAAAGATCGAGGCCATCAACTTGTCGATAAGCATGAATCTCCATGCCAGACGCAACAAATTTACGAGCATCAACAAACTTGGGCAGGGGCTGTCTTTGCATAGGCGCGCAATCATAGGGACTTCGCAGTCTATTGTCAAAGCAAAAACACCCGTATTATTGGGGGCTTAGGGCTAAAAAGCACTACACCTTGTGTTCACGACTAAAATTCGGCCCACGCCCAACAAACAGGACACCGCCTCCAATGCAAACCGGCACCCAAGCTCAACCATCATTAATTTTAGCGTCAGGCTCCCAATATCGGCAAAAACTACTACAGCAAATCGGTTTAGACCCACTTTGTATCTCCCCCGATATAGACGAGACGCCTCACCCAGGTGAAAGCGCTGGAGAGCTAGCAAGCCGATTAAGCATAGAAAAAGCGCACAAAATCGCAGAAAACCACGGCAATGCTATTATTATCGCCGGCGACCAAGTATGTGATGCCGGCGGCGTCATGTTAGGCAAGCCCGGGGATGCCAATACCGCAAAGCAGCAACTGGCTTATTGCTCGGGCCGCGAAATTATCTTTCACACCGGAGTCTGCGTATTAAACTCCGCCACCAAGCACCTACAACACCGCACTGCAGAGGTATTTGTTCACTTCCGAAATCTGAGCAGCGAAGAAATTGACAGGTATATAAAGAAGGAGCCAGCCTTGGATTGCGCAGGCAGCTTTAAAATGGAGGGGCTGGGGATCAGCCTCTTTAAACACATTCGCAGCGACGACCCCAACGCCTTAATCGGCCTCCCCCTTATTACAGTCTGCGAATTTCTTAGAAACGAAGGGCTCTCTATTATTTAAAGGATCGCCTATGTCGTTCAATTTCTGGCAATAACTCGGAGAACTCATCAAGCACCGACAGCGGATCCCAACGCAATAACCGCTCTACGCTATGGGCACCATAAGAAACACCAATACGCGGCATGGCAATACGGCTTGCCATCTCCAGATCATATTCAGTATCACCAACCATTACCGCATCAGCGGGGTTCACTGAACGCTCAGCGCATAACTCGCGAAGCATTAAGGGATCTGGCTTAGACGCAGTTTCATCGGCACAGCGGCTAGCACTGAATAGCGCACAGATATCTAAATTAGCAAATACTCGATCCAAGCCTCGGCGACTTTTCCCTGTCGCCACACACAAATCGTGTCCAGCATCTTTTAGGGCATGTAGCGTTTCGGTCACACCGGGGAATAGCTGGCACGGTCTACGATCAGCCTCGATACAGCAACGCACATAATGCCCGCGCATCTCCTCCACCCCCTGCGTATCTAGCTCAGGATAAAGATAGGCAATGGCCAAGCTTAGCTCCAAACCAATTATATTTCGTATCTCGTCAGCACTACGCTCCGAAACTCCGAAATCCCTCGCCCCTTGCTGCATGCAAAATACGATCTTATTACTAGAATCTAAAATCGTACCATCCCAATCAAAAATTATATGCATTACAGCTCACTACCACCTATTTCTAATATTTTTTCTAGGTCGGACGGCAAAGGTGCCTGGACGTTAATTCGCCGCCCATCTAAAGTAAAAGCCAAAGAGTGCGCATGAAGAAATAAGCGCTTCAAGCCCAATTGCTTAAAATTCGCGTTTGCCCCGTCGTCGCCGTATTTCTCATCACCAAGGATTGGATAACCGGCGTACTGACAGTGAACTCTAATCTGGTGCGTCCTACCCGAGACAGGACGCGCCTCAACCAAGGTTGCACCAGATATACGACTTATTACGGTGTATTCGGTCAGCGACTTTTTACCTTCCAACTCAACCCGCACCATCCGTTCACCGGAGTTCAGCACATTCTTTTGAAGTGGCGCATTCACCTGCTGCTTTCTCATCGGCCATTTACCCGCGACCAAAGCCAAATAGCGCTTATCAACCCCCTTGCGGGCTTTTAGCAATTCATGGAGCTGCTTTAAAACGCTGCGCTTTTTTGCCACCATCACGCAACCGGAGGTATCGCGATCTAGACGATGAACCAATTCCAAGCTGCGCTGCTCAGGATACATTTGCCGCAGCGCTTCTATTAAACCCAGCGAAATACCGCTGCCACCATGAACCGCAAGCCCCGACGGCTTATTAATAACGATTAAGCCCTCATCTTCGTACAAAATAGCGGATCGCAGATTTGAATCTAAGCCTCCCGGCACCACAACCCCTTCGCGAACAGCTACCCTTACCGGCGGAACCCGCACCACATCGCCGAAAGCCAATTTTTGATCAGGCTTTACTCTAGCCTTATTTAACCTGACCTCCCCGCGCCTTAAAAGGTTATAAATCCGTGACTTAGGGACGCCTTTTAATTCTCGCATTAAGAAGTTATCGATACGCTGACCCGCATAATCAGCCTCGACAGTCACCAAGCGCACAGTCGGATTGATGACAGTTTCTGGACTCACTTACACTCCCGTAACTCATTGAGTTAGTTATTGAATACTGATATAGTCGCCCGGTAGCTACCGGGTCCGGTTCCCGCCACAGCATGGCTGTGACGTGAGGGAAGACCGCCGGCCATCTACTAAGGCAAAGACCGCGATTAAAACGCATAGCCTTATTTCCATCAGTGAATAGCAGTGTACCGGCGGCATTCTAACGCAGTGTCGGTACATTAATTAATAGTACTGCCGATATTTGTTTACACCACGGCTGTGAAAGAACTCTGAGAAAGCGACGTAAAGAACGTTACCAATACTGGCGTAGCAGATAAGCGCCCAACAGTAATAGATGAAAGACGCCCAGCGCGGGGTCATAAAGATATAGACCCTAGCGAACTGGAATATAAAGGCCAGGTTACAGGCCAAAACTGATGTACCCGTGCAAAGCAGCATAAACTACTGCCGCACCCACAAGGTAATGCAGCGCACATCAGAACGCTTAAAGATGCTCGATCGCACGAGTGGCGCGACAAATCCCGGCTTTTGGGATTTTTAGCTCATGAAAAGAATGCTTATAAACGCAACTCAGCCAGAAGAGTTGCGCGTTGCCCTCGTAGACGGCCAACGCTTATTTGATCTGGATATAGAAAACCGTACTCGCGTACAGAAAAAAGCCAATGTCTACAAAGGCACCATCACCCGCGTAGAACCCAGCCTAGAAGCGGCTTTTGTCGATTTTGGCGCCGAGCGCCACGGCTTCCTTCCCCTTAAAGAAATCTCTAAAGAATACTTCTACCGCAATCCTTCCGATGTCAGCGGCCGCGCCAAGATCAAAGATTTGGTCAAGGAAGGCACCCAAGTCATCGTCCAGGTTGAAAAAGAAGAACGCGGCAATAAAGGCGCGGCCTTAACAACATTTATCAGCCTCGCCGGCCGCTATATGGTGCTAATGCCAAACAACCCGCGCGCTGGAGGCATTTCTCGTCGAATTGAAGGCGACGAGCGCAGTGAACTGCGCGACGCACTCAGCTCAATCAACATCCCAGACTCCATGGGCGTTATCGTCCGCACAGCCGGTGTAGGCCGCAGTTCAGAAGAACTACAGTGGGATTTAGACTACCTCCTCCACCTTTGGTCTGCCATTAAACAGGCCTCAGAAGAGCGCAAAGCACCTATTCTGATCCTACAAGAAAGCAATGTTATTATTCGCGCCATTCGCGACTATTTACGCGACGATATAGACCAAGTTTTGATAGATGCGGAAGAATCTTTTAACGAGGCCATGCATTTTGTCGAACAAGTCATGCCGCACTTTAAAAACAAGATTCGCCTGTATAAAGATCAAGTCCCCCTATTCAATCGCTACCAAATTGAAAGCCAGATCGAATCTGCATTTCAACGCGAAGTGCAACTGCCGTCAGGCGGTTCGATCGTTATCGACCCGACGGAAGCCCTAGTTTCAATCGACATCAACTCTGCCCGCGCAACCAAGGGCGGCGATATCGAAGAAACTGCACTGCAAACAAACCTTGAAGCGGCCGACGAAATCGCCCGCCAGCTTCGCCTACGCGATATCGGTGGATTGATTGTTGTCGATTTCATCGACATGCTGGCTGCCAAAAACCAACGCGAAGTCGAAAATCGCGTACGCGATGCCATGGAGCCAGACCGCGCCCGCATTCAAATCGGCCGTATTTCGCGCTTCGGCTTGCTCGAAATGTCTCGTCAACGCCTTCGCCCTTCACTCGGTGAAACGAGCGCAAAGGTTTGTCCACGTTGCAGTGGCCAAGGCACTATTCGCGATACCAACTCATTGGCACTGTCGATTCTTCGCCTAGTTGAAGAAGAGGCCAATAAAGAGAAAAGCGCCGAAATTCGCGTTATCGTCCCCGTCAATGTTGCGTCATATTTATTAAATGAAAAGCGTACAGCGATATATGATGTAGAGCAGCGCAGCGGTGTCCGCGTAGTCGTGATCCCAACCCCCGCACTAGATACACCGCATTTTGAAGTAATGCGTTTACGCGAAAGCGATATTGGCGACGAAAAAGAAATCAGCTACAAAATTGTTTCCGAAATGGAAGCTCAGGCAGAAGCGCTGGATGAAGTTACCTCAAGCGCGCCGATAGCAGCGGCCGTTGTTCGCACCTTAGCCCCCAAAGGCCCAGTACCTGTGGCAGCGGCAAGTAGCGAAAAAACGCAAGTAGAAAGCAAAAGCACAACAGAAAGTAGCGAAGGCTTCTTTAGCAAATTAGCCAAGTCACTGAGCGGATTATTTAAAACCACGGAGCCTGAGCCGGAACCAGAGCCAACACCGGCGCCACGGCCTCGCAGCAGCAACAATAATCGCAGCAACAACCGTTCGGGTAACAGAAATAACAACCGTGGTGGCCGCAACCGCCGCAATCCAGATCAACGTGAGCGCGCACCCCGCGACGACAACCGAGTCACTGATAATCGCGGCAACAAGGCAGAAAGCATCCCTGCGCCTGAAACAGTGACTGGCACCGATGCAGCTAGCCCTGAGCAAAATCCGGCAACTGAGAATGGCAATCGCCCTAAACGCCGCCCAGGGAACCGCAAGCCGCGCAACTCTCAGGAGCGTAAGCGTACGCCCGCGCCAGTATCAGAAGAAAATTCAGCGACAGATCAAGCTAGCGCTGACAGCCAAGCTGTAGTCAGCGACACGCCCGCCACCGGCGAACAAGAAAACAAGAGGCCAAACCGCAACGCAAACCGCTCACGTGGCCAGGCAAATACCGACGCACGGGCTGAAGTTAGCGACGCTCCGGCAAGCTCACCTACCGGGACAAGCAACGCAACACCGACGGCTGAAGATACTAAGCCGGTAGAAAGCGTAAGCACAGATACGCCTGCGCCGACTGAAGCTAAAGTTAACGAAGTCGCAAAAGAGGACGCACCTGCAACTCAGCCCGCTGCTGAGTCGGAAGCACCTTCCGAGCCCCAAACGCCTTCAGAGCCGCAGGCAGCGGAAGAATCAACTGCAAGCCCAATAGCTGAAAACACAGCAACTGAGGAATCAGCAGCGATTGCCGTGGTAAAAGAAGAAACAGTCGCAGAAGCAGCTCCCGCCGGAGAAAAAGCACCTGTCGCCGAAGAAGCAAAAGCACCTGCGCCCAAACCTGCCCCTGCGAAAACGGCTGAGCCCGTGAGTACCGCTACGGTAGAAAAAGTGAAACCCGTTGGACGCGCAGCCAATGATCCGCGTATCGCACCGCAACCGGTTCAGAACTTACAGATTACCACTGCCAAGCCAACACCACCGGTACTTGATGCCGCCATTATGGCTCTGCCAGATCCAAGCCGTCCAAAATTACCACGGGCGGTTAACGATCCACGCAACTGAAGCCAGCACTCTTTAAAGGAGTAAACGTAAGCCCAGCTAAAACGCTGGGCTTTTTTTGCCTAAAATTTATCCAATCAGAACGTCATCAAACTGATTTATAAGTCTTTTTTATAATACTGCTTGTTTCGCTAAACAAGCTATGTATAATTCGCAACTGCTGCGGAGGGGTGGCAGAGTGGTCGATTGCACCGGTCTTGAAAACCGGCGTTGGTTTATCCCAACCCAGGGTTCAAATCCCTGCCCCTCCGCCACTTTATCCCCCTTCTCGTATCCTCCGATCTTTCTTTGCAAGTCACTCCACACCCAGTATGATATGCCTTCGGTATCAGAATTTTATTTGGCAATTAACGGAGTAAGACATGCAAGATAAATCAGTTTTTCAGACACACGCGGGATCAATGCCTGCGCTGGAAACAAGCAAGGTACTTCGCAATACATACCTATTACTAGGCATGACTCTGGTAACTAGCGCAATGTGCGCCGGCCTAGCGATGGCAATGAACATCGGCCACGGTACCGGTCTTGTCCTTATGCTTTTGGGTTTTGTTATGCTCTTTGTGGTCAATAAAACGGCAGACTCTAGCAAAGGTATCGTCGCCATATTTGTGTTCACTGGTTTATTGGGCGCTGCGCTTGGGCCCATGCTGAAAGCCTATTTAGCGCTGCCAAACGGCGGTGAGCTTGTTATGCAAGCGCTCGGCGGCACGGCCTTGGTATTTTTTGGTTTGTCGGCATATGTATTGACGACTCGTAAGGACTTCTCCTTCCTTGGCGGCTTCTTGATGATCGGCCTGCTAGTTATCGTCGTCGCGAGCATTGCAAACCTGTTCTTTCAAGTGCCTGCGGCATCTCTGGCGATATCTGCAGCTGCTGTATTTATTATGTCTGGCCTTATTTTGTTTGATACCAGCCGCATTATTCACGGCGGCGAAACCAATTATATTCGGGCCACTGTCGCGCTATATCTAGATATTTATAACCTGTTTGTTCACCTCTTACACTTATTAGGTGTTTTTAGCGGCGATGACTAAGCGCCAAAGCAATAAGTCTATGCAAATTCTAAAACAGAGGCTCCTATGAGCCTCTGTTTTGCTATTCTGGTTACCGGCCAATCGTATTCAGATCAATCAAGCGCCACCGCCTTGCGATTTTGCAAAGCAGTTCTTGCACGTCAGCACCAAATTTACCGCGTTTTCTTTTTTAATGACGGCGTGCACTGTGCAAACAGTTACATTACCCCACCACAAGATGAAAAAGCCTTACCGGATCAGTGGCAACAGCTGCAGCAAGAGCACGAACTTGACTTAGTAGTATGTGTATCAAGTGCACTTAAGCGCGGCATCATCGACGAAAAAGAAGCGCAACGCTACGAGATTGGCGGCCACAATATGGCTGAGGGATTTAGCATAGGTGGTCTTGGTCAATGGGTAGACGCCTGCATAAACGCTGATCGCATCATAAGATTCGGGAATTAAATGCACTTCCTCTATCTATTTACTCACCAAGCCTATGGGCACAGCCTAGCACGAGAGGCGCTAGATATGGCGCTAGCGACGGCGGCCTTCGACCAAAAGATTAGCCTGGTGTTTCTACAAGATGGTATTTACCAGCTTCTTAGTAGCAAGGACGCCAGCAGCATTGAGACAAAGCCACACTGCGGGGTAATTAGTGCCCTGCCCCTATACGACATAGAAAACATATTTTACCTAGCGACGGATCGTGACGATCGCTGCATCAATGAAGAAAGTTTACTGGCCCATGCGACTGCAATTTCACCGTCGGATCTTCAGGCATTAATGGCTTCAGCCGATCGGATTCAGAGCTTCTGATGCGCCTACATATATTAAACAGCCCAGAGAGCCTAAGTCGATGCCAATCGATCTTAGTTGAGACGGACTCATTGATATTCATCGAGGACGCCGCCGTCTTAGCGTGCAGGCAACTCAGTGGCGTAAACGCCGACATCTCCCTGTACGCTTTGGACGATGATCTAAAACGAAGGGGCATTATTGCTGCCAGCAATGTAAACGCTGTCACAATGGAAGAATTCGTCGATTTGTGCGCAGAACATAGCCAATGTTTAAGCTGGTAAAATGACCCACCTCGTCGTACACGGAAAAGAAATCGCCACCGACAAAGATGGCTTTTTAAAACATTTAGACGATTGGTCGCCGGAAGTCGCGACAGCGCTAGCAGAAACTGTCGACATTCAATTGACCGACACTCACTGGGAATTGATTTCATTGGTACAAGAGTTCTACCAAAAATTTGGCCTATCCCCCGCCATGCGCCCGCTGATAAAATACGCCAAGCTCGAACTCGGTGTCGACAAAGGAAACAGCCTTTATTTCTTGCAACACTTTCCCGGCAGCCCAGCAAAAATTCTCAGCAAAGTTGCTGGCCTGCCGCGACCGGACAACTGCCTCTAATCCAATGCGAGTATTATCATGTCGCTAGAACACCCCTTCGCGCAGTACGTGCGTATTCTCGGCAAAGGCAAAACCGGCTCGCGCTCACTAACCGAAGACGAAGCGCGCGAAGCAATGGGAATGATTTTGAGCGGAGAAGTTCAAGACGTACAACTTGGCGCCTTTCTTATGCTGCTTCGCGTAAAAGAAGAAAGCTATCAAGAGCTAGCGGGGTTCGTTCGCGCAGTCCGAGACACAGTTTCTGCACCGTCAATACCAGTTGATCTTGATTGGGCAAGCTACGCTGGCAAACGTCGTCAATTACCGTGGTATTTACTTGCGGCACTCGCGCTTGCAGACAGTGGCGCGCGGATCTTTATGCACGGCGCGGCCGGCCATACTGCCGAGCGAGTTTATAGTGAATACGTGCTTGAAAGTATGGGGGTAAGCCCGGCGAAAAGCTGGCAAGAGGTAAGTGACAAACTGGATCAAAGCAACTTCGCCTACCTGCCCTTGTCGGTTTTTTCCCCACAATTGCAGCGTATGATAGACCTGCGCAATGAGTTTGGCCTCCGCTCGCCGGTACACACACTATCCAGGTTATTAAATCCCTTAGCCGCGCCCTACTCTCTGCAAAGCATCTTCCACCCCGCCTACGCCGAAAACCACCAACAGGCGGCGGCCATGCTCGGCCAAGCTCACGCAGCCGTGTTTAAAGGCGAGGCCGGCGAAGCTGAGCGCAAACCAGAAGCAGTCTGCAAGGTGAAGATGGTTCACTGTGGCGAGCTATCTGAAGTCGAGTGGCCAAAATTGATTGATGGCCGCCAAGAAAAACAAGAAACATTAAACATCGATGATCTAGTCAATGCATGGCGAGAAGATAAGGTTGACGAGTATGGCAAGCTGGCGATAATTGGCACCATCGCAATCGCTCTACATTTACAATCGCCCGAACTTGATCAGCAGCGTTGCCTGGATCGCGCCGATAACATTTGGAAGAACCGCGACCGCACTCGCCTCGCTTCACGCTGAAAAGCGCCATACCACCGGACAATTTATGAGTATCAACCCCGTAGACATAGACAATTACCCGAAAATTCTCGACGACAAAACAACGAGAATAACGGCCCTGTTTAGCGAATTGGCCTTACCTAAACCCACTGTCTTTCCGTCTGAGCCTGCCCACTACCGTTTGCGCGCAGAATTTCGCTTATGGCACGACAAAGATTCGGCGTATTACGCCATGTTCGATCCCGCCGAACCCAAAACGCCAATTCCTGTAGAGCAATTTACTGTCGCATCAAAAAGCATCTTTGATTTAATGCCAGTATTGCTAGAAAAACTTAATAGCCAAGTGATGCTTAGCAAGCGTCTTTTCCAAGTGGAGTTTCTCAGCACCCTCAGCGGCGATATGTTGGTAAGTCTTATTTACCACCGCCGTCTAGATGAAGAATGGCAAGTCTTAGCAGAGAAATTAGCTAGCGAACTGGATATTCAAATTATTGGTCGCAGCAAAAAGCAAAAACTGGTGCTTGGCCGCGACTATGTCGTTGAGAACCTAGTGATAGACGGCGAACACTATGTTTACAATCAATATGAAGGCGGATTCACCCAGCCGAATGGCAAACTCAATGCAACGATGATTAGTTGGGCAAAAGCGCAGGTTGGCGAGAATCCTGATACCGACTTACTCGAGTTGTACTGCGGCAATGGCAATTTCACCATTCCCCTGTCTGCCCAATTCCGAAAGGTGTTGGCGACGGAGATCTCAAAGACCTCGGTAAAAGCGGCACACGAAAATTTTGCGCGAAATAACGTCACAAGTATCGACATATTAAGAATGTCTAGCGAGGAACTCACCTCAGCACTGAATAAAGAGCGCAGCTTTCGCAGACTCGAGCATATCGATTTAGACAGCTACAATATTAGCCACGTGCTGGTTGACCCGCCAAGAGCTGGCCTCGACGAAAATACCCGCCTGCTAATTTCAGGCTTAGAGAAGATCGTCTATATATCGTGCAGTCCAGAAACGCTACATCGCGATTTGCAAATATTAACCAAAACTCATGACGTCGATGCCTTCGCCCTCTTCGACCAGTTCCCGTACACTCATCATATGGAATGTGGAGTGTATTTAAAAAGAAGGGTCAAGCCATGACAGTTAAGCTAACCGATTTAGAAATTAGCAATGCGCTTAAAGACTTAGACGGATGGGCGCTAAAAGACGAGAAATTACATCGCGTCTTTGAATTTGATGATTTTATCAGCGCATTTGCTTTTATGACGCGCGTTGCGATTCGCGCCGAAAAGATTGACCACCACCCCGAGTGGAGCAACGTTTACAAAACCGTGACCATTGCATTAACAACCCATGACGCCGGTGGTCTTTCCGCAAAAGACCTAGCTCTAGCAGAGGCGATAATGATTGAGTTTGGTCGCTAGCTTAAACACCACCAATCTGCTGCATTTTGGGCTAGTAGAAGTCCACACCAAGCTGCTGCAAATGACGACTAAGATAATCGTCTAATACCGACATATCTTCCGGGTGAATGTCCAGCACCGATAAATTCAATTCCTTGCATAACTCAGCTCGGCGCATGCGCGCCGAAATAGCGTCAGAGTGTTCGCCAGCGCCCCAATACTCCAAACACACGCCACCCTCTGGCAAATAAAAATCGCTTAGCTGACATTCATCCACCGGTAATGGCCGATAAATACTGTAGCGAATTCCGGCAAGGTAAAGCCACTGCGCGATTTGGCAGTGCTCCCGCGTCTTGCACGCGACACCATCTAGAGAGACCCAGGCGCCATTTTTCTTCTCAAATAAATCATCAGTCGCCTGCTCGTCAATCTGACAATCGCGCAATAATCGCGTGAATGGCTCGCGACTGCGAATATCTTCGGGCCACAACACATAGCTCAGACTACTTTGCTGATTTTCAAAAAGCTGACCACCTTGCGCACCACCCGCTTTAGTAAGCTCCCAGCCACGGGTACTGGGCTTTAACCAGCCTAACTCGACAAGAACGCGATTCAACTCACGACCACTGAGCCCTTCTGAACGGCCAAGTGCCGTGGCGGAAAGGAGTTTGGTGCTCTCCATCGCCTTAAATAATTGATGATCTAGCAAATTTTGCGGCCAAACAATATAACGACCGTAACGCTTGCTAGTTAGGTAACTACCACCCTCAAACTCACCTTTGTTTGTTAACACCCAACCATCGTCGACTTTGCGTATCCAGCCATAATCTTTAAGCACCGAAAATAGCTGCTGAACGGGGATTTCCCCCTGCTTAGCGAGTGCCGATGTAGATAGCTTGTCCGACATTACCGCCTCCACCTAGGCCGTGGGATACCTAGCCGAGAGACCTTGATAAACATCATCAGCAAATTGCGGGGACAGGACATTCGCATTAGCCAGTATCTCAACCAAGTGGACATTGTCTTCCTGACCTTGCCAAATTTTTATATAACTACCGTCTTTGTAGCCGTGATCCTGGCGGAAAAAATTTAAGACGTTCTTGCCAACGTACTGCTTGTAAAGATCGTCAAAGCTTAATTCAGCAGCGGTCATCAAATCCCAAAATAGCGGCACCGAAAAACCTTTGCTACGCAAGCAGTACTCGGCCAAGGCCTCGGTAGATTCCAACACACCGGCCTCGCTCACACGATGACCGTCAAGCGCGACAATAATCTCATCTGCTAGCGTCTCAACGGTTACCCCCTCGCGAAACAAGGCACTCATCCCAAAATGCCAAATATCGACTATTTCAAGCTGCACTTGCGCCAAGTCAGGAGTCTGTTTCTTCCACCATTTATAGCCGTAGTGATCCATAAGCTCACCGCACTCGATCCACGCGGCACGATACCAGGCATTACCCCGAGCCATCCAATCGGCATTTACTTTGCTATTCATACGGTTCTGCAAGTCCAGCATTATAATAAATGCTGATCGACGCGTTGAATCGGACACTGTTTACCCCACCCATCTAAAATCTGAGTTCACATGATAAACAAGGAAGGCATATTAAGCAGCGACTATTTGTCGCTTTCTATCGCGGATGGTGAGTTTGCAAGCGAGATTACTTCGCTAAATTTTCACCTAGTTCAATGAAGTAATTTAAAAGGTCCGCGCCGACAAGCTCGCGATAATCATCGCCCAAGCGGTCACCGATGCTTTCAGGAATCTGCGCTTTGAAATTGGGGCCATAGCTCACCCGCCTCTCTGGTATGCAAAGCGTAATAGTAGATTGCGGCCCATGTACTGAGTAGTGGTTCGACTCTAGCGGGCGACTTCTTTGCATATACCCCATGCTAGGCACAACGCTGCTGATCAAGTGGATAGACCAGTGATAACTTTCGACCGTGAGCAAAATCAATCACCTGTAGTGGCTTTCCAGCAAGGAGGTGTTTTACCGCATTGTCAGGAAGTGAGGGTAAGCACACAATATTATTGGGTGCAGGCGCGTCGGCAAACAGCATGATGAGATCGACAACCTCCGTAACAGAGTCGTCACAACGGCCCCGAGAAAACAGACGCATCTCAACACAATCCAATTGCTCGGGCAGAATATTGTCGACCGCGAGATGCTTTACGCTGTCTTTATTGTCGAAACCGAGTAGATAGCTTGCTAACAGCATTGCGACTCTCATTCAAACTAGGAATGATGTCATTATGCCCTTTTCAGGAATTTAGCCTATCCGGTGATTTACTTATCGCCCGCAAACAATGCATTCAAGCCAGCACCTATTGACGAACTCCGCGACTATTGGCCGGATCAAAGACAGGATCACTACTCCGCCAAGGGTTAATATCCAAGCCCCCGCGCCGTGTATATCGTGCGTAAACGGCTAAGAATTCTGGCACGCAACGCCGACTAATATCGCTAAATATCCGCTCAACGCAGTGTTCGTGAAACTCATCGTGCTCCCTAAAAGAGACAATATAGGCCAATAGCTGTTCGCGATTAATTTTTGTGCCGCGATAGCGGATTTCTACACTCGCCCAATCGGGCTGCGACGTTACTGGGCAGCGCGAACGCAGCAAGTGGCTATAAAGTATCTCGCTGTAAACTGCATCACCACTAACTTCAAGCAGCTCAGCATTTGGTGCGTAGAAGCATGGATTTATATCTAAATCATCCAGGCATTCGCCCTCAGGCGTGGCAATTTGGTAGGCCTCGCCCCACCGATCAGGGGTAAACACACTTGCCTGCACTTCCGCACCGCTAGCCGCGCTTAAATCCTCTGCCAGCGTTTGCTGAACGGCAGAGGCATCACGAAAACGGCTCTGATTAAAGGAGTTTAAATACAATTTAAACGATTTTGATTCGATAATATTCGGGCTATCAGCAGGAAAACGGAACTCAGCACACGCGACTTGTGGCTTTCCCGACTCGTTTAACCAGGATAATTCATAGGCGTTCCAAATATCGACGCCAGCGAATGGCAGTGGCATCGTCGCGTCAATACCCAGCCCATCCCGCCCCTGCTTCCTCAAAATGGGATGAAGGCAAGACGGATCGTATTGGCTCGGATAATTAACCTTTTCGCCGAGTGGCCCGTGGCCGCTATGCTTAGTCACTTAACGCCCTCTTTACTGACGCAGACGCGTACCGCTAGACAACAAATACATACAGTAGGCATAGGCAGCCAGAGTGAAACCGCCAACCATCAAAAATGCGGTAGTCACATTAACGTCAGACACACCAAGTACGCCATATCGGAAGGCATTAACAATGTAAAGCATGGGGTTTAAGCGTGACACTGCTGCCCAAAAGTCAGGAAGTAGGTCAATTGAGTAAAACACACCGCCAAGATAGGTAAGCGGAGTTAATACAAACACCGGCACGATCGAGACATCGTCAAAATTATTGGCAAAAACCGCATTAATAAAGCCCGCCAAAGAGAACATAATTGAGGTCATTAATACAATCGCGATAGTGACCCCGATGTGCTGTATGTTCAAACTGGTAAAGAATAGGGACAGCATCGTTACTATCAGGCCGACCAGCAAACCGCGAGCAACGCCCCCGATAACAAAACCCCACAACACCGTGTTGTTTGACATCGGTGACACTAAAATTTCTTCCACAAAACGCTGAAACTTCGCACCAAAAAATGAAGACACCACATTAGAGTAGGCATTGGTAATGACCGACATCATAATCAAACCAGGAACAACAAACTCCATATAGCTAAAGCCGCCCATCTGACCAATTCGCGAGCCGATAAGCGCGCCAAATATGACAAAATACAGCGACATGGTGATCGCTGGTGGTAATAGGGTCTGCATCCAAATACGCAAAAAACGGCGGATTTCTTTGCGGACAATGGTGTAAAACGCCACCCACTGCTCTGCTAATGTCATTTAATACTCCATCCACTTTGTGTCGACGATTTTCGCCGGCAAGCCTAAATTTAAAACGCCAAGCTTACTTAGCAGCTAATAGCGACACGAATAACTCTTCCAAGCGATTTGCCTTGTTCCGCATGCTGGTGATAACCATATTTTGTTGAGCTAAAGCGGAGAAAACGTCGTTGAGCGAACTGCCTTTATTCAGCACAAGCTCGAACATATGCTCGTCTAAATAGCGGGTATCAAAGCCCTCAATAGCGAGGTCGGGACTAATAGTATCGCGGGTATCTAATATAAATACTTCCTTCTGAAGCTGTTTTAGCAGCGCCTTCATGCTGGTGTTTTCTACGATATTACCACCGTCAATAATCGCAATATGGCGACAGAGACTTTCCGCTTCTTCTAAATAGTGGGTAGTGAGAATAATCGTTGTACCGCTGCGATTGATCTCGGTTAAAAATTCCCACATTGAGCGCCGCAACTCAATATCGACACCCGCGGTAGGCTCATCAAGAATCAATAAGCGCGGTTCATGAATGAGCGCTCGCGCTATCATTAGCCGCCTTTTCATACCACCAGACAGCATCCGCGACGCGACATCGCGCTTATCCCAGAGCCCGAGCTTTTTTAGATACTTCTCGGCGCGCTCGCCCGCAGTCGCCCTGTTTAACCCGTAGTAACCCGCCTGATTTACGACAATATCCCAGACCGATTCAAAGTTAGAAAAGTTAAACTCTTGCGGAACAACTCCGATCTCGCGTTTGGCTGCGGCCAAATCAGTCTGAATGGAGTGTCCGAAGACGTGCACATCCCCTGTCGTTTTTTTTACCAGTGAGGACACGATACCTATTGTTGTCGACTTTCCCGCGCCGTTGGGGCCGAGCAACGCGAAAAAATCGCCTTCTTTTACTTCTAAATCAATACCTTTTAGTGCTTCAAAGCCATTGTCGTAAACTTTACGCAATCCTTTAATTTGCAGGGCAATTGCCATAGTATTCGCCTAAAATTATTGATAGCTAAATGTATTCAAGCACTTCGGCGGCGAGATCTTTTGGAACTTTGCAGCAAAAATCGAGGCTTATAGCTTCATTTTTTGCAAGACACCCGAACTGACTTGTTACTACCGACGGTAAATTGAAAATGAAAGCCGTCTATTTTGCCACGGCCACGAAGTGGAATACACCTAAGTATGAAATCTACGCCAAATGGAGACACAGTGACGACGCGTTTAGAGTATTACCACCAGCTAAATGATGCACTTAAGGCGCTATGCCTAAAGGCAGTGCCAAACCACCCCTCGCACAGCGACGAAAGCAACGAGGAATTGTTGAGTTTATTTACACAGCTTGATGCTAGCCTTTCTGCGGGAGATGATTATGCACTCATCGGCCAGCAAATTATCACTCGAATCGTCAGTCACTATCCGGATATAACACCGCAGCTGCACCGCGACTTGCTATGGTTTTTTGGCGGTGACTGCCTGCACTACTTGGGCGACGAGGAAATACAAAAATACCAAGATTTAGAAGAGCGCTATTATGAGCTCTGCAACAGCGAAGCCAATGGCTGCTATAGAAACCTTCGCGCCCAAGTTTTCAATATGCACTGATTAAAATAGCAGACGAAAAAAAAGCGAAGCACAAGCTTCGCTTTTTTAAAATTTGGAGCGGGAAAGGAGGCTCGAACTCCCGACCTCAACCTTGGCAAGGTTGCGCTCTACCAACTGAGCTATTCCCGCAAATTCCGGTTTTAGTATTTACCTCAAGCAAATAAATAACCGTACAGCCTTGATAAGAAACGCTTTTTTGCCCCTCTTTAAAGACCGGCGCATAGTAAAAAGTTTTCTTTAAGCTGTCAACAGCGCCGTGGCAGGCATTTTGCTGACATTATTCTACGCGCTGTAACGTAGAAATTGGCGTCCCCTAGGGGACTCGAACCCCTGTTACTGCCGTGAAAGGGCAGTGTCCTAGGCCACTAGACGAAGGGGACGCCGCGAGCCTTTCAGAGCGATACTGCTGTCCCTGAAAGAGGGCGCAATTTTAGAGTGACTCCCCCACCCCGTCAAGGCCATTTTGGCACTAAATAGAGGAAAAACAACAAAAAAAAAGAGAAGCATTTCTGCTTCTCTTTTAGCGTCGCCGGCGATGCCGACATCGCGGAATAATGGCGTCCCCTAGGGGACTCGAACCCCTGTTACTGCCGTGAAAGGGCAGTGTCCTAGGCCACTAGACGAAGGGGACGCCGCAAACCTTCCAGACTCCGAGTCACTTGACGTCTGAAAGTGGCGCGAATTCTAGAAACCTTAGGCCCCGCCGTCAAGTCGCTTTTTACAGTTAATCGCAAAAAAGCAAAAAAACCCTATAAATCGACTACTTAACAGCCAAATTGGCCACAATTCAATCAGTTGACTCATCTAATCGCAAAGAAAGGGAGTTGATACAGTAACGCAATCCCGTCGGTTCAGGCCCATCCGGGAAAACATGGCCTAAATGCGCCTCACAGCGCGCGCACACCACTTCTTCACGAACCATGCCGTGGCTCACATCGCGGTTTACCCCCACGACCTCTTCGTCGACAGGCTTGTAAAAACTAGGCCAACCAGAACCGGAATCATATTTCGTGGCCGATTCAAACAAGGCTTGCCCGCAACAGCGACACACATAATTACCAGTCGATTTTTCATTGTAATACTCACCGGTAAAAGCACGCTCCGTACCCTTCTGTCGACACACGTAAAACTCGTCGTCTGTTAGAAGTTCCCGCCATTCTTGCTCAGATTTCACTACTTTTTCCACGAATACCTCTCCACCTAGCCACCTTTGAACACGTATACTTGTTTGCTACGCCATTTAAAGTCCATAAGTGACCTTAGTGTATACCGCTTTAAATGACACACAAGATGATTAACACAGTTCGCAATAAGACTTTGCTAGCTGAACACAAAAACTCCGGCACGCTGCCGGTATAAGAAGGCAGGACATGGGCCAGCATTTAAAATCTAAAAAACTAAACAACGTCTGCTATGAAATTCGTGGGCCGGTACTACAACGCGCCAATGAATTAGAAGAAGAAGGCCACCGTATTCTGAAGTTGAATATTGGTAACCCTGCGCCTTTTGGCTTTAATGCGCCGGACGAAATCATTCAAGACGTGATTCGCATGCTGCCAGACAGCGAGGGCTACAGCGATTCAAAAGGCCTATACAGCGCACGCAAAGCGGTTATGCAGGAATGCCAGAAAATTGGTATTCCCGGCGTCGGTGTTAACGACATTTACCTTGGTAACGGCGCCAGCGAACTGATCAGCATGGCAACCCAAGCGCTGCTAAATCAAGGTGACGAGGTACTTATACCTGCCCCCGACTACCCATTATGGACCGCTGTTGTGTCCCTATCTGGCGCAACCCCAGTGCACTATCTATGCGATGAAGATAATGGCTGGCAGCCGTCTATTGAAGATATCGTGAGTAAGATCACACCCAATACCAAAGCGATTGTCATCATTAATCCAAACAATCCAACAGGCGCCGTTTACAGCCGCGAAATGTTGGAGCAACTCGTTGCGATCGCCGAAGCGCACAACCTTGTGGTGTTCGCCGATGAAATTTACAGCAAGATTTTGTATGACGATGCAGTGCATATTCCCATTGGCAGTTTAAAAGCTGACATTCTCTGCCTTACTTTCAACGGGCTATCTAAAGCCTACCGACTAGCGGGCTTCCGCAGCGGCTGGCTAATAGTCTCCGGCGCGAAAGATCGCGCCACCGATTACATTGAGGGGCTGAATATACTGTCCTCTATGCGTTTATGCGCCAACGTACCGGCTCAACATGCCATCCAAACGGCGCTAGGCGGCTACCAAAGTATTAACGAGCTAATCCTGCCCGGCGGACGTCTGCTGGAGCAACGGGATCTTGCGCACAAAATGCTAAATGAAATCCCCGGTGTCAGCTGCACAAAGCCTGCCGGCGCGATCTATATGTTCCCCCGCCTCGATCCCCAAGTGTATCCTGTGCGCGACGACGAACAATTGGTTTTAGACTTGCTGAATCAAGAAAAAATACTCTTGGTGCAAGGCAGTGGCTTTAATTGGCATGAACCAGACCATCTTAGAATCGTATTCTTGCCAAATAAGCTTGATCTCGCCGACGCAATAGAGCGCTTTGCGAATTTCTTAGCGTCCTATCGCAAGCAGCTTTTACTAAGCAAACAAGCCTAGCTCGCTTATCCAAGCACCGCAGCCGGTTTACGCTGCGGTGCTCTTCCCTCGCTTCATTGCGTGAGTGGCGGTCCGGTAAATTCAGCCTCGATTATCACCTCAATGCTATCGCCTACCCCCATCGTCGATCCTGGCTCTGGAATACCGTAGGAAATGCCGAAATCAGATCGCTTAAAACTCCCCCGTGCCGAAAAGCCAATCCGCCCATGTGGATCTAAGGGATGACCAGCGTAGCCACCATTAAAGACCGCATTGAGCACAACTGGTTTGCGAACCCCGTGTAAGCTTAAATCCCCAGTAATCCGCACCGAGTTTTTCCCCGTGGGCTCAACCCGTGTCGAACTGAATTTAATCTCTGGAAACTGAGCCGCATCTAGCCATTGGGTCCCCAACAGGGTATCGAGGAAATCTTCCGGTGGTGATGGCAACACCAGCGAACGCGGATCAATGGTGGCAACGACGTTCATTTCTGCTGGTTTAAGCGGATCAAAATGAAGATCAGCAGAGAAGTTTGTAAAGCGCGCTGTATACCAAGAAAACCCCAAATGATTAACACGAAACGACAAATCAGCATGGCTAGGATCAACGTGATAAGCCCCGGCGGGCGCTTCAGTTGCAAAGGGTTCAATAGCCACTGTAGTCTGATCCTCAGCCATCGGTCCACATGCAGCTAGTGTGAAAACGACAGTGATCAAAGCCAGGCAGTTTATGGTATTTATCTTCATACGTTATTGCCTTCTCAAAGGTGTTAAGAGTTCAGTGCAGTATGGTCGTTCCCGTATACACCGTGCCAACCTATAGTCGAATAGCCAATTAAAATTCGACAAACATTCGCGGTTTTTATCCGCTTTTCCGCGTTTAGCAGAATCAAACAGCTAAAATATCGAGCATTATTAAAGCCGGTAAAGCAACACTTTCAAGGCCGCATCACTATCCGCTTCCGGAAAATCTGGCCGCCCCTCAAGGCGAGAGATAAACTCGGCCGCGGAACAATCCTCAGCCATCAAGTCTTGCAGAAAGCCCTGCCCCAGATAGGGCGCATTTAAACAAACTAAGACGTCACCGCCCTCTGCCAGCAGTGCCGGAAATTGGCGCACCAATTTTCGATAGTCTTTGACGGCATCGAAGCTACCTAGTTGGCGCGACGGGGGATCGCATATCACAATATCGAAGGGCCCCATTTTTTTTAATCGACCCCAGGATTTAAGAATATCGTGACTGAGATAGGTTATATCCGCAGACTCCTTAGATGAAGGATTCAGTAGATGATTCTCGCGTCCCTGCCGCAACGCGGGTCTGCTGGTATCGATATTAACAATGCTAGTCGCGCCAGCCTGTTCAGCGGCGACGGAAAAGGCGCAGGTGTATGAAAACAGGTTAAGTATGCGCTTTCCTTCCGCCCGCTCAGCAAGCCACTGTCTAGCGGGTTGCATGTCCATAAAGTAGCCGATATTTTGCTTGCTACTTAAGTCAAGTTTAAATCTGCAATCACCCTCTTCTGCAAATATCCTTTCTGGACATTTGCCCCATAGACAATGGATCGGCGCGGTCTTTTCGTAACGCCGTTGAACCACCGCTGCGTCGCAGCAAGCACTATAGCGAGCTTTTAAAGCTTCGCAAAATTCTGCCCAGAACACCTCATCCGGCTGTCGATATAAGACAATCCAAAGTATTGGCTGAAAGTAATCTACGGTGAAATATTCGAAGCCGACAAAACATTGGCCACGACCGTGAAACAGCCGCCGAGCGCCCTTTTCTGACGTTAACGCCCAATCAGTGAAACCAGAAATATCGGTGAAACGCGTAAACTCACTCACCGCTGGCACTGACTCGATACATCACACTATCCCGATAACCGGTCACCACTTTAATAAAACCCTGCCACTCTCGGTCTACGTCTGGGTCATTGCTATCAACTAATAATGGGCGCCCGTTTAGCTCGGTAATCTTGGTTTTCGTTGCGACAATAATGAAGTTGTCTCTACCGATTCGCCTAATTATCGCCGGCGTTAGTTGCTGGTTTCCGCGCCCAAGAATATGACCTTGCCCGCCGATAGCGGTAATTACCGCTTTAACTGGCCCTTGGTGGTCAGTGATAGCCTGCATTAATAACTCTGCATTAACATCGCTGGCCTGCAGCTCAAAATTGGCGATGAGGTCTACACCCAGCAAGGTATTGTCTAGACCGAGCTGCGCCATAATCGCGGCGGTAGTACTGCCGGGACCGACGACATAAAGCGATTCGGGGTCCATTTCTTCGATAATATGATCGGCAATATCCGCTAGCACCAACTCTTTTTGTTCGCGACCGCCCGCTTTTACATGCTGTAAAAATCCGCCGATACTCGGCACAGTCAGTTCGCCAAAGTATTTAGAACGCACCGTGCCCGCCCTAAACGCCTCTTCATCAATATCCCTGACCTCTTGCTGGGTAACTTCAACCAATTTGCCGGTGATCAGCGCAACGACAATATCTGCCGCACTCTCCGGACTCACGGCATAAACGCCGGAATGCATTTTCACTCCCGCGGGCACACCAAGGCAGGGAATACGCGTACCTACCGCAGTAAATATGTCACGAGCGGTGCCGTCACCACCGACAAATAACAGCAAATCAACTCCGGCTTTCACTATAGCTTGCGCCGCTTCCCGGGTGTCGACTTGAGTCGTCAGATTAGGATCAGCAGGCTGGCCGACGGAAATAAAGGGAAGTCCGGCAATACGGAGAACATCATTCGCTGCGCTTTGGGCGGACATCAAACCGGCAAAGCCATACACGGTCAACTCTTCAATGCCACTCTCAGCTATTCTTTCCAAGCATCGCAAAGCTCGCGCCGCAGATCGGCCCAAGTCATCGGCGTGAACACGAGACAGATCCAGTCCGTCGCTTCCCTTCATTGCCATGGGGCCGCCAAGGCCCGCAAAGGGGTTAACCACAATCCCAAGTTTAAACATTAAACCTTCAAAACCCCGTTAAATCACCGCTAATTTGTCCAATAGACACGTTACAAAGATGTTCACTTACCGCTCTGCAGAGCGTTTAGCAGCGATAAGAATTTAGCATCGCCGACTGTGAGATCACTAAACGCAAGCTCTCTGCGAACAGGGTAGGATTTGCGTAAGAGATCGAACGCTTCTCCCCGTGCAGATGACTGAATGATTGCGCGAAAGCGCAGATTATCTTCCTCAACGTCATAGACAGAGGCAACCGTGCGACGAATGAAATCAGCTACGTCGTTTCCGTCACAGCATATGGGAGCAGCGTGAGCGATATAATCAGGCTTATCAAAAGACGTCAATTCCACGCCCAAAAACGTCGCCAATTCTAACGCGACCATGTTTAGTCCCGTTAACTTGCCATCGGCGCTATAACCGGCAATATGTGGCGTTGCGATGCGGCAAGCCGAAGCTAGGGCGACAGGGAAATCAGGCTCCCCCTCCCAAACATCAAGGGCCAACTGAATATCTGGCCGTCGCGCAATAAGTTCCTGCAAAGCCTCGGTCGCCACGACCTCTCCCCGCCCAGCATTGAGCAACACCGCATTCTTAGGCATCGCACACAGCTGGTCTGCGCTCATCATATGGTAGCTTGGAAAGGGACCATCGCGGGTTAATGGCGCATGCAGACACAACAAATCACTGTCAATCACCTCCTCTAAACTACATAGTTCAGGGAACTGACTTTGATCTAATAGTGGGTCATAGGCACGGCACGTTATACCCAAAGCACTTAAACGACGGCCCAAACGACGGCCGACATTACCGTAACCGACAATGCCCACAGTTGCTCCCGCGAGTAGACGGTCCAGTATATTATCGATACGGCATATTACGCTGAGAACGTAGTCCACAACCGATTCTGCATTTGAACCGGGGGCATTACAGTAGTGAATATCATTGGCGTGTAAATAGCTTAGATCGAGATGGTCTGTACCGATGGTGGTTGAACCGACAAAATGAACGCCGCTACCCGCTAGAAGATTCTCGTTAACCTTGGTGACGGAACGAACAATTAACACCTCCGCATCGCCAATGCTGTCCCTCGTTAATTGCCTGCCATTGACCTGCTGCACTTCGCCAAACTGGGAAAAACACGCCACAGCCGCGGGAATATTTTCGTCAACCAATATCTTCAATCGTTCTATAACTCCCAGGTTAGCTCAAACACAAATCTATAATAAGAATTAATAAACATACATAATTCACTGATTTAATTGCATATTATTTTACCAATTAAATAGTTGTCGGCGTTCGCATAGAAGCCTGTTCTGAAGTGCGCTTGCAATGCCTGGCAAAACAGCGCTGCCCGCCGCGGAAGTCCAAACACCCGATAACGATGCGCCGCTTGCCACACCGCAAGCTGAAAAGGAAAAGGATCAATGGCGCCGCCATCTAAATTGTCGATGCTGACTCTAAACTGACGGCCCGCCGCAACACTGAACATCCATTCCAAAGCTTGGGGTTTAGCCTCTACCGCTTCAAACGTCCGCTGCTGCTCTACGCCTCTACCGTCAGGCTCGTACCAATATCCGTAGTCAAGCAGCAATCTTCTTTGCTCGCCTGCAATACACCAGTGCGCAGCCTCGTGCAATGCGCTTGCCGCGTAATCTGAGCGGAAAATAATCTGGTGGTAATCGATCTGCTCATCTGCAGGTCGATATAAGGGCTCCTCACCCCCGCCACGCAAGCGCGTTCGATCCGACGCCCAAAAACAAGACTCAAATACCGAACAGATAAGGTCCGCATCTGTAGAAATGTATTCCGGTGCTAAGTTGGCGTCAGGCATTGCGCAACAAGCCCTGCTCGCCGAGAAGAGGCTCAGAGTATACGCTCTCGTGGCCGGTCAATATGTCGATGTATTCACTGGACAAAAACTCGCGCCCCGCCAATAAATGGGCGAGATAACTACTCTCCGGCAATAGTGCATTGTTGATATAAGCTGGGTTGGCAAGGTAAATCCACGTCGCACGCTGACCAGAACTTGTGTGAACGTGCATGCACTCTCGGCTGTAACGTACCGGCGTACCCTCAAAATGATCCATTAAGCGCAATTCATCGATACTGGCTAATGTATATAAAACGCCCTCGACATGGCATTTACCTGCCTGCTGCACGTTGGCATAGGCGACACTCGGCTTGCAGTGAGATTGTTTGTTGAAAACCAATTTAAACCCCCGCAGCGACGCAGCTTCCGCCGTCAAAAAGCGTAAGCCGCGGGCCTTCATTCTGGCGGGATTCATATTGGAGCCATAGGCAAAATAGCAAGAAGTCATGATCAAACACTTGGCAAATCAATAAACAGAGAGTAATTTTAGCAGAAAGGGACATCGCAGCGACCGAGTTTAGTTCATATCGGTAATCATTCGAGGTTTTCCTTGAAAGGTTTTGTGCAAGGTGCACACCTCACAAAATCCGCTGGCATGTACCGCCCGCTACGTGAGGAATGATATATGGCTCCACGTAACCCCGGTAAACCTTCGTCCGCGAAGATAATCCCCTTTCCTCTGCGTTCTTCACGCACAGAGCAGCATCGAATCCTTCGGATTTCCCCAGAGTACGAGGGCCTCTGTTTGCTCTACGCCCACCACGCATTGAGTCGTGACAAGCTCTATGCGGTGAAAATTCTAGCTTGGGCGCGCTTGGCAAACGGACAAGATGTCGCGATCTTACCCTGGCTAAGCGGTATTGTTCGTTGCATAGACCTTAAAGACCCTGAATCTGGTCAAACCCGTGGCTATTACGACCCGCGCAGCTCTCGTCATTTTAGTGACATTCCACCCCATCACGCTGCAGCATTAGATGCGATGTGTGAGTACCCACAACAAAGTGGTATGCACATTGTGCAGGAAATCCCTGATCTTATAGGCAGCCACGCGGCATTATTGAGTGACGACAAACAGTTTTTACTAGAACCTGTGATCAGCTGGCGATTGCATAGCGACGGGAAATTAGAGGCACTTGTGGCAGACTTAAGTCTTGCCCGAGAATCGCCAGTACTTCCGAGTGACGAGTGCCTTTATCCGGTTCAGCGCGAGGGAAACTTTCGATACTTTTTTCAATACCACATTGCCAATCAAATTAAAGCAGGAGGACAAATTGCAACGCGAGCACTTCAGCAATTATTAACCTAAGTGCATGCGTTTAAGCTTTTTTAACGAAATAACGATAGTTGCCGGGGCCTTCTTCTTGCGACAGTAATTCATGGCCGAGGAAGGTGCAGAACTTGGGAATATCCCGCGTCGTGGCGGGGTCAGTGGCAACTATTTCAAGAACATCGCCAGAGGAAATATCGCGAATTTTATTGTGCAACAACATGACCGGTTCCGGGCAAAAAAGCCCGCAGGTATCAAGTGTGTGATCTGCCACTATAGCCAAACTTAAACTCCAAAATTGTCATCGTTGTTGCGCACAACACGGCTGTTCGCTGCGTTTATGTCGTTAGTCCTTAGCAATAACGCTCCAACTTTCAGTGTCTGGACTAAACACAATAATAGCCTTGTTGTTTTCCAAGGCCATGCGAAGTTGGCTTATTTTTTCCTCCTGGCTTATTTCTGTCTCGCCGTAATCAGTGCCGTCCCGCGTCACCATTTCCTCTAGCAGGCCTTGAAACGCATCCGCGCTCAGCTTCTGCCAGGGGATTTCAACATAATCACTCATGAACAGGTTTACCAAATTTAAGGGTCATTCGATCGCTTTCGCCAATCGCCAAATATTTTTCTCGCTGCTGGTCGCCCAGTCGCAAGCTGGGAGGTAAAGTCCAGACACCTGCCGGATGATCGTGATTATCCTTGCTATTGGCATTAATTTCACTGCTATCCAGCAGTAAAAATCCAGCAGATTCCGCCAGCTCAATAACTTGCTTTTCGGAGACATAGCCGCTCTTTATCATGGTTTGCAATGATGCATCTGGATCTGCCCGATGCTCAACCACACCGAAGATACCGCCAGGCTTTAAGGCTTTATATGCAGCGGCAAAAACGTCCTCAGCGACGCCCGATTTAAGCCAGTTGTGTACATTGCGAAAGGTAAGCACCTTATCAGCTGTGCCGGCTGGCGCGATATCTCGGTACTCTGGCGGCTGCAGTGTGGTAACCACCACTTTTTCATAAACCGCGGGATCTTTCGCCAGTTTGGCCTCAAAAGCAGAGCGCGACTTGCTGTAATAGCTCACATCACTATCTGGCGCAAAGTGCGCTGTGTAGAGCTTGCCGCAATCTTTGACTATCGGTGTAAGAATTTCGGTGTACCAACCCCCACCGGGCCATAACTCTACTACGGAGTCACAGGGTTGAACGCCAAAGAAAAGCAGTGTTTGCAATGGGTGGCGATACTCATCGCGGAGGTGGTTTTGGGCGCCGCGGTGCTCACCATCCAACACTTCCGCCCACATTAAATCATTCACCGCCGGTGCCGCGACAACACTTCCAATACACAAAGACTGGATAAGCACGAGCATACAAATACGTTTCATTTTACTTTCCTTAATTAATAAATTGCTCGCATTCACGGTGCCTACTTGGCTAAATGAGCACGCACATGTTCGACTTTATCTGCAATAGTTTGTTCACGATCAGATCGTGTTCCAATCTTTAACTGACTTGATAACCTAGGCGCACCCATTTCATGAAGGCGGACATGACATCGCTTCACCGCATCCATTACCACCTCCCACTCACCCTCTATATTGGTACCATAAGCGTGTAGTTGATGAGATAAACCCATATCTATGAGGATTAATTGGCATTCTACAATATACGGCGTCAGCGATGTTTCAACCCCTAAGGGGGTAATGCAAAAATCCACAATCACTTTCATATCGAAGCCTCTGCCTTTCTATGGTATTACTCTGTTCGTCAGCTAAGACTATAATCTAACACTACCTACGCATAAAAAGGACGACACCGTGAACAACTCTCTTGTCTTTACCTTTTTGGGATTGGATCGCCCAGGACTGGTTGAACGGCTGGCCGACATCGTCGCTGACCACCAAGGCAACTGGCTAGAAAGCCGTATGACCCAGCTCGCCGGCCAATTTGCTGGCATTGCCCGCGTCACCGTTCCCGCAAGTGAGATCGACGAACTCAGCAATGCACTACTAAGCCTTAACATTGAAGGCTTAACAATCAATATTCAACCAGGCCAAGCACCAGCAGCTGGCGCCAAGCCAAAACTGTGTAAATTGCATATTTTAGGTAACGACCGCCCGGGAATTGTGCGCGAAGTCAGTCGCGCGCTAAAGCAACAGCAAATCAATGTTGTCGAAATGAGCTCAAATATTACCAGCGCCCCAATGAGTGGCGATGCCTTATTTGAAGCCCACGTCAGCGCGGAAATGCCACAAGGATGTAATTTTGATGAGCTAGAAGAAAGCCTCGATACCATCGCAGAACAGCTCAGTGTTGATATCGTTTTAAGCTAGTTTAATGGCCATTAGCCTTGAATCTTTTTCATTACAAAAACCAGCGCTGCGGCCAGCAGCGCTATAAACGCCACGCCCAGCACACACAGTAAAAAATACTGCGCAATATCACGCCAAGGCACATCGAAACTCCAAACCGCAGAGCACACCAACATAACTGTCGCCAATACCGCCAACACTGGTGTTCGATAGCGTTTGTACGCCTTTACATACTGATTTGCCACGTTGTATTACCGTTTTAATGTACTTGTATCGCTTAGCTTAACGAATCTTCCCTAACCCACTCACAGCGCAACTTCCCCGTACCCTGACCCGGCACATGACATTCGTCTTCTGCCTGCCAAACAAAGGTGTGGGTGCCGCTGTAGGCCGTTTGTAGGTGCACCGTTGCCGTCACCCAATACATCTTGTGAAGGACCTTCTCAAACTGTTTCAGCCAAGCATCCCACTCATGCTCTATTGCTTTATAGGAACTGCCAAAATGAATCACATCGGTCTGGCAATCGCCAAAATCTATGGCGGGTCGCGGTGCCGAAAACATTTCACGACACAGCAAAGGCCAGTCTTCCGACGCTGGCAAAGAGGCTGTCACCAACTGATTATTGTCTCTTCGCTCAGCGACGTCCTCTTTGCTGCGCGCGTACAACATATCTGTGATACAACCGTAAACCACCGATTCCTGTGCCATAACACTACCTAAATAAGTATTTCCAAGCGAGTCTACAAAAGCTGCTCGTCATCGGCTAGTTATTTTAAGAATGCTCGGTGATCGCAGATTGTTCGTATAGCGGCGAGCGAAGATAGTGCCAGGCAATGGCAAAGGCGACTGCAGCTGCAAACGCGGCCACGGTAAAACACAACACCCCGCTTAAGTCCCAAGCCCAGCCACTCAGAACGGCACCAGCCGCGCCACCTAAACCAAAACTTAAGCCGCTATATAAAGCCATACCTTGGCCCTGATGACCGACAAAAGACCGCCGAATAATCTCGATGCTCGCGGCGTGATAACTACCAAAGCTGGCCGCGTGCAAGCACTGCGCAAAAATGAGTACCACGGGGTATTCGACAAAATAAGCAATTAACAACCAACGCAAGCATGACAAGCCCAAACTCCACAGCACAATATTGCGAAGGCTAAACGCCGCCAACACCCGGTGCATCCCGATAAAAAGGAGTACTTCGGCAATCACGCCCAGCGACCACAAAACACCTATTGCGGACTTTGAATAATCCTGTGCCTCAAGATAAATGCTGAAGAATGTGTAGTACGGGCCGTGGGATAGCTGCAAAAAAAAGCTGATCGCAAAAAATGCCAGCACCGCGGGATGACGCAGAATAATCAAGAGAGACGCGCGGGTTTGAGCCCCCCGCTGATTCCCATTCTTTTCGGAAACCAACAAGCTGGCAAGCCAAATACCGCTTAGCAATGCGCTAATAAGATAGAGCAGATGAACAATAGGATGGGTATCTAACCACCAGCCCACACCTAGAACCGCGACGATAAAACCGATTGAGCCCCACACTCGAATACGACTATAGCGCCCGTAACGCCCGGCGAGATGAGAAAGCGTCACCACATCAAACTGTGCTAGCACCGCATTCCAAAAAAAACTGTATGCCACGACAACAGCGGCCAACCACCAAAAATCCGAGCGGAGATACACGCCGCTGAATGCCACAATGCCGAAAAAAGCCCCATAGCGAATAATCCGGCTTCGGTGACCGTAATTATCAGCCATCCATCCCCATAGGTTCGGCGCAACGATCTTAGTCGCCATCACCAGAGCCGACAAAACACCAATTTCTTCGGAGCTAAAACCTAGAGATTTAAGGTAAAGGGCCCAGTACGGCACCCAGGTTCCCAATAATGCAAAATAGCAAAAATAGAAACCCGACAAGCGCCAGTACGGCACCGAGGCAGACACACTAATTACGAGTTAGCAGCGGGAATGACTGGTGTTGTGGAATGCACATCGGCATTTTGAGCCCGATTGCGGAGCAAATGATCCATCAACACAATCGCAACCATCGCTTCAGCAATGGGAACCGCGCGAATACCCACACAGGGGTCGTGACGACCAGTGGTGATGACTTCAACGGCATTGCCATCGACGTCTACCGTCTTGCCAGGCACGAGAATACTGGAGGTAGGTTTAAGCGCGAGATGGGCAACCAAATCTTGGCCACTGGAGATTCCACCAAGCACACCGCCGGCGTTATTAGAGGTGAAACCGTCTGGCGTGAGCTCGTCGCGGTGAAGGCTACCTAAAGCATCAACACAATCAAAGCCGGCGCCCAATTCAACACCTTTTACTGCATTTATGCCCATGAGTGCATGAGCGATATCCGCATCCAGCCGATCGAACACCGGCTCACCCAAACCCACTGGCATACCGCTGGCGACAACGGTTAATTTTGCCCCCACAGAATCACCGGATTTGCGCAATTTCTGCATATATTCTTCCATTTCCCCCACTTTACTTTCATCGGGACAAAAGAAGGGGTTGGTCTCCACCACATTCCAATCTACATTTTCCACCGCGATCGGGCCGAGCTGGGAAAGATAGCCCCGCACTTCAATTCCGCAGTGTGTTAGCAAATATTTTTTAGCGACCGCACCCGCAGCCACGCGCATTGCCGTTTCCCGCGCAGAGGAGCGACCGCCGCCGCGATAGTCGCGGGCGCCGTATTTTTGTTGATACGTATAATCTGCGTGCATGGGACGAAAACGATCTTTTATTTTGCCGTAGTCTTTTGATCGCTGGTCGGTGTTTTCGATAAGTAAACCGATCGAGGTACCGGTGGTTTTTCCTTCAAAAACACCGGACAGAATTTTAACTACGTCATCCTCTCGGCGCTGAGTTGTATAGCGAGAGGTGCCTGGTTTGCGGCGATCCAAGTCCAGCTGCATATCCAGTTCGGAGAGCTCAATACCTGGCGGGCAGCCGTCGATAATCGCCCCTAAGGCGAGACCGTGGCTCTCACCAAAGGTGGTTACCGTGAATAATTTACCGATGCTATTACCTGACATGAACCTTCCTGAATCGACTTTAATTAGCGCCACACTGCTGGCGGATTATACGGCAAAACGACAAAGGCCGTCAGAACCTCATGCAAAACTGTCTGCATATTCAAGCAATTGCTCGCGAGTCATGACAAAGACCCCGTGCCCTCCGCGCTCAAATTCCAGCCACATAAAGGGTACGTTTGGATAGGCCTCATCCAAGGCCACGCAGCTATTCCCCACCTCGACTATCAATACGCCGCCGACATTTAGGTGATCTGCGGCATGACGCAAGATTTGCCGAGTAATATCTAAACCGTCAGGCCCAGATGCTAAGCCTAGCGCTGGTTCACGGTGATACTCCATGGGCATATCGGCAAGGTCTTCGGCATCGACATAAGGCGGGTTGCTGACAATTAAGTCATAGCGCTCACCTGGCAGCCATTCAAAGACATCTGACTGCACAGCCCGAACGCGGTCAGAAAGCTCATGGCGAGCAATATTAATATCGGCGACATTAATGGCATCAAGGGAAATATCGGCCAAATCAACACTGGCATCTTCAAATTGATAGGCGCAAGCAATACCAATACAACCGCTGCCGGAACAGAGATCAAGGATTCGCTGCGGGTAAATACCAGACAGCCAAGGCTCAAAATCCTGCGCTATTAATTCTGCGATTGGCGATCTCGGCACCAATACTCGCTCATCAACGTAAAAGGATAGTCCTGCAAACCACGCCTCTCGCGTTAAGTACGCTGCGGGAACGCGCTCAGTAATCCGGCGTTCTAACAGCGACAGAATTGATTCGCGCTCGGCAATAGTTAAGCGGGCATCCAACAGTTCTGTCTCAAAATCAAACGGCAAATTTAAAACATGTGAAACCAAAACCCGAGATTCGTCGTAAGCGTTATCTGTACCGTGGCCAAAAAACAAGCCAGCGCGCCCGAATTCACTGACACCCCAGCGAAGGTAGTCGCGGATGCTTACTAGTTCATTGGTTATATTGTTTACTTGGCTCACGACGATACCCAAAAAATGTAAAGACGTAATTTTACACTAGCTAAACAAAGAATCCTGCACTGTTTTGACATGACTAGTACCCCGTCAACATGATATTGAAGGAGTACTGGCAGCAGCCGCAGAAAACAACAGCTATGTTCAAGATCGTTTGGAAACTCACGGCGGGTTTGCTACCATTCCAGCCCCAATAACGCATGAAGGATAAACAGTGGAAAAGGCGTTTGCAGATATTATTAAAAAAATCGGCGAAGATCCGACCCGTGACGGCCTGATAGACACGCCGACTAGAGCAGCAAAGGCGTTCGAGTTCCTAACCGAAGGCTATCGTCGCAATGTAAAAGACGTTGTCAACGATGCCCTATTCGAGTCTGATTGCAATGAGATGGTTGTGGTATCAGATATCGAACTCTATTCCCTGTGCGAACATCACTTGCTTCCCTTTATCGGCAAATGCCACGTTGCATATATCCCGCGCGGCAAAGTGCTAGGCTTGTCAAAAGTAGCGCGAATCGTCGATTTGTACGCGCGACGCCTGCAAATCCAAGAGGGTCTCACTACCCAAATTGCGAATACGATGATGGATGTCACTGGCGCAGACGGGGTCGGCGTTATCATTGAAGCCCGCCATATGTGCATGATGATGCGCGGTGTGGAAAAACAAAACTCAGTAATGCGCACCAGCGCAATGCTCGGCGCCTTTAAAGACAATCAAGCGACTCGCACCGAATTCTTATCTCTTATCAGCATGTAAATGTATCCGCACCAGACGCTATCAGTTCAAATTAGCAACTGGTGTGGATTTTTATCATGAAAGCCACTTATTTTAAGCGCTTTTAGCCCCGATAAAATCCTTAATCCACGCTACCATTTGTACCGATTGCGCTTCCATATGGCAGTGATGCTGACCTTCAATTTCCTTAACAACGAAACGCTTTGTGATATCGAAGGGCAATTTTGGCAACCATTGCCCCAGGCCCTGTTTGGCGGAAATCAGCAGCGCCGGCGAGGAAATCGCTTCCAGTGCCGCCTGCAACTGGCCAAGGCTTAATTTTACCGGGGAGGCAAATTTCAATCGTCTATCACTGCGCCAATAATAGCGACCGTCGTCTGCCTTGACGCTAGCTCGCTCTACAATTAAAGCGGCGGCTTCGACCGTCATTGGCGTCGCCCTTATCCTCGCCGCGACCGCCGCCTCAAAACTGGCGTGTCCCTGGTCACCACGCGGGGATTTGCTATCCGCAAAATCAGTGATATACCTGCCCAATTGCAGCGGAAAGTTGCTATCGGGTTCTGGCGGTGGCAGTAAACCATCTATACAAATCAGATGGCTCACTCTGTCCGGCAGCGTGGCGCTAAGCAGGGTCGAGATATTGGCACCGCGGGAATGACCAATAACAGAAAACTCAGACCAGCCCATTTGATCTACGACGGCGGTGATAACGCGCAAGTCGTCCCAAATCGCATAGTTGCCAGACGCTGGCTTGTGATCACTTAAACCGTGACCCGGTAAATCGATGGCCAAAACCTGAAAATCTGTCAGCTGGGCGGCGATGCAATCAAAGCTGCCAGCATTGTCCAGCCACCCATGCAAGGCTATAACGGGGAGTCCCGCATCGTCGCCCCACAATTTTGCCGCAATGTTTAAACCTTCAACATTGAAACGTTTTTCACATGCCAAACGAACACTCATCGCCCGTTATGATCGTAATTAGGATAGTGACGAAGCCATTCTAAATTGCCGCAGCCCTGCGCAAATACCTCTGCGCTGATAAGGGCCATACTCGCCGGCTGCATACCCCAGTAGCTTTTATTGGCACCGCCATGCCAAGAGGCAATGATATTGCTCAACAGAGGGTTGTGCGACACCACCATTAGTCGCTCGCCGCGAAACGTTGCCAACATAGCTTCTAATTCTGACTGCGGCGTATCTGGCGTTAATGACGATTTCAATCTTGGTCGCAGCTGCCAGTCGCGATTTAAAATCGCGGCGGTTTGAACCGCGCGCTTGTATGGACTCACCCAAAGCTCGTCGGGTCGCCAGGAACTGGCTGCTATCCAGCCCGCCGCTGCATTAACTTCTTGTTCACCAACCGCCGTTAGTTCACGCTCGATATCTGTTTTGGTATCCCACGAGGCTGAACCGTGGCGTATTAACAAAATTTCCATATTACCTATTACATTACTTAATGATGAACTCTACATCGCGGTTTTGTTCAGCACACATCATCGTGCCAATGACTTCGCTGACTTTACGACCATTGTAAATAATATCGTAGAGGCCATTTACCAAAGGCATATAAATCCCTAAGGCTTCTGACTGCTCTTTCATTAGTCTGAGGGTATTTACGCCCTCGGCAACCTGCCCCAGACTTTCAACCACCTCGTTGAGATCACGCCCCTGCCCCAACTCATAGCCAACGCGATAATTTCGGCTCAGTGGCGACGTGCAGGTGACAAATAAATCCCCGACTCCAGCCAGCCCTAAGAATGTCAGTGGATCGGCGCCTTTCATCACTGCGTAGCGACTCATTTCTGCCAAACTGCGGGTCACGAGCATACTGATCGTATTGTGACCGCACCCCATAGCCGCCGCCATACCCGCGGTTATTGCGTATACGTTTTTCAGTGCACCAGCCAACTCCACGCCGTACATGTCACTGCCGGCGTAAACTCGAAAGTATGAGCACTGCAAAATATCCTGAACGACGCTACCCACTTCCGGATCTGCGCTTGCAATTACGGTGCCTGTAATCATTCTGGCAGCTAATTCTTTGGCGAGATTAGGGCCGCTCATCACGCCTAAGCGAACCTGAGGCAATTCTTCTTTTAGCACCTCGCTCATGAGCTTATTGGTATCGAACTCTATACCTTTGGTGGTGCTAACCAAAATTGTGCCAGGCGCGAGGTAATCGGCGAGCTGGCGCGCAACTTCGCGACTGGATTTACTTGGTATTGAAAAGAAGACGGCATCGCAACCCGCGACTGTCTCCTTAAGATCTGAACTAGCCCTTAGGGCAGGATTAAGCTTAATCCCCGGCAAATAAACTTCATTTGTGTGTAGTTCATTGACTTCGTCTACACGTGCAACCGTTCTCATCCACTGGCAGGTATCATGTCCATTATCCGCCATGATGTTAGCTATTGCAGTGCCAAAGCTGCCACCGCCTATGATCGCAACCTTATATTGTTTTCCCATACTAGACTTAACCCCTGTCTTATTTACTGGGAGTTTATCACTGCTACACCGGACTAAAACAAAAAAGGCGGCTTTCGCCGCCTTTTACTGCAAATAAATTATGCACTTAACTCAAGCAAGAGCTTGTTTAACTTGTGAACGTAGCTAGCCGGATCTTCCAGCTGTGCGCCCTCCGCCAAATGAGCCTGATCGAATAAGACATCAACCAAATCAGCGAAACGATCTTCATCACTTTCTTGATCCAGTTTCTGCACAAGCGGATGAGCAGGATTTAGCTCAAAAATAGGTTTGCTCGGAGGCAGAGCCTGCCCAGCAGCTTCCATCATACGGCGCATTTGCGCACCCATATCGTCTTCAGTGACAACTAAACACGCGGGGGACTCGGTTAGACGGCTAGTGACTCGCACTGTCTCTACTTTTTCAGCCAGGACTTTATTCACTCGCTCGACCAGATCTTTGTGCTCCTCTGCGAGAACTTCCTGTGCCTTTTTCTCTTCCTCGTCTTCCAAATCGCCGAGATCCAGTTCGCCGCGACCTACGTCTAGGAAAGACTTGCCATCAAACTCCGCTAAATGGTTCATCAACCAATCGTCTACGCGTTCGGAAAGTAACAACACTTCGATGCCCTTCTTGCGAAACACTTCCAAGTGCGGGCTGCTTGACGCTGTTTTATGACTCTCGCCGGCAACATAGTAAATTTTAGTCTGACCTTCCTTCATCCGCGCCACATAATCTTCAAGTGAGTGCGTTTGTTCAGATTTATTGTCGAACGTGGTCGCAAAACGCAACAACTTCGCGATTTTTTCCTTATTAGTGAAATCTTCCGCGGGGCCTTCTTTCAGCACTTGGCCAAAGGCTTTCCAAAACTGCTGGTATTTCTCAACATCACTTTTTGCCAATTTGCTAAGCATATCAAGCACGCGCTTAGTCAAGGCACTCTTCATCGCGTCGACAGCGGGGTCTTGCTGCAGTATTTCTCGAGATACATTTAAAGATAAGTCGTTTGAATCAATAACGCCTTTCACAAAGCGCAAATACAAGGGCAAGAACTGCTCAGCGTCGTCCATGATAAAGGTGCGTTGAACGTATAATTTCAGGCCACGCGCTGCATCGCGATTCCACAAGTCCATCGGCGCTTGACCAGGTAAGTACAGCAAGCTGGTGTACTCTAACTTCCCCTCAACTTTATTATGGCTCCAGTGCAGGGCCGGGCTAAAGTCATGGCTAACGTGCTTGTAAAACGCCTGATACTCTTCGTCAGTCACTTCACTGCGAGAGCGCGTCCAAAGTGCAGTTGCACTGTTCACCGACTCAAAACCCGGCTCCGCTTGCTCTTCACCCTCTTTGGCCTTAGGCGGGGTATTCAGCATTTGCACAGGAATACTAATATGGTCGGAATATTTTTTAATGATGGAGCGAACGCGCCAATCGTCGGCAAACTCACTATCTTCTGGACGAAGATGGAGCACAACCGTGGTACCACGATCGACTTTTTCGCACTCCTCAACTGAGAAATCCGCTTCACCAGTGGACTCCCAATGGGTGGCAGATGAAGCCGAGTCACCGGCGCGGCGGGTAAACACCTCGACGCGCTCTGCAACAATAAATGCCGAGTAAAAACCAACGCCAAATTGGCCAATTAACTGGGAGTCTTTTTTGCCATCGCCGCTGAGATTCTTAAGGAATTCAGCAGTACCTGAGCGCGCGATGGTACCTAAATTGGCAATAACCTCATCGCGTGACATGCCAATACCGTTGTCACTAATGGATAGCGTATTACCTTCCTTATCAAGGGTAACGCGAACTCGAAGATCAGGATCATTTTCAAACAACGCACTATCGGATAGCGCTTCATAGCGTAATTTATCAGCGGCGTCAGAGGCGTTTGATACTAGCTCTCTAAGAAAGATTTCTTTATTGCTATACATTGAGTGAATCATTAACTGCAGCATTTGCTTTGCTTCAGTTTGAAAACCCAGAGTTTCTTTTTCTGCTGTCGACATTGTTGCTACCTTTCTTCAAAAAAATTAAGTGTGGCCACAGCTTCTGCGGTCAGTGCTTATAAGATGGGGCCATCACTTTTTTTTTCAAGACTCAGCGCAATCAAACTCTGGAAGCACCCTTGATAAAATCATGTGTACGTCGACACCTTCGGGCAAACAGCCGTAAACAGCCTGACCACCACTCAAACGTGAGCGAACAAAAGCGTCCGCAACCGGCGGTGGGGCAGATTGCACCAATAGTGCCGCTTGCATCGTTAATGCTAACTGCTCAATCAAATAGCGCGCCCGAAACTCGAGGCTTTCCGGCTTATTGAAGAAAGTTTGCAGCCGCTCTACTGCAGCGTCTAGCAAGGGATAGCTGCCTGCGGATTTAGCCAACTCCTTAAACCAACGCTCCAGCACCGCCGGTGTTTTTTGTAGCGCCCGCAGCACATCTAATGCTTGTATATTGCCCGAACCTTCCCAAATGGCATTGATCGGGGCCTCGCGGTATAGACGCGGCATAATGCAATTTTCAATAACGCCGTTCCCCCCCAAACACTCCATAGCCTCATATGCGTGGCCGGGAGTGCGTTTACATATCCAAAACTTGCCAACCGCCGTACCTAGGCGCATTAATAGTTGTTCGCTCGGATCATCCGCGTTATCGAGCGCCTTCGCCATGCGCATGGTCAGGGCAAGCGAGCCCTCTACCTCAAGCTGTAGATCCGCTAAGACATTCTGCATTAAAGGTTGATCTATTAAGCGCGCGCCGAATGATGAGCGCTGTTGAGCGTGATTCACTGCTTGGGCAACCGCTTGGCGCTGCCCTGCCGTTGAGCCAACCATGCAGTCGAAGCGCGTCAGCGACACCATTTCGATAATCGCCGATACCCCACGCCCTTCGTCGCCAACCATCCAACCGTGGGCCTGACGCAACTCTACTTCTGAGGAGGCGTTGGATACATTACCCATTTTATTTTTAAGGCGCTGCACGTAAAGCCCATTCTTGGTGCCATCTTCACGCCAACGCGGCACTAAAAAGCAACTCAGGCCACCCTTCGCCTGCGCCAGCATCAAGAAGGCATCGCACATTGGCGCCGATAAAAACCATTTGTGGCCGCTTATTGTGTACAAGGCACCATTGCCCGAAGCAGTGATTGGCTCTGCCACCGTGCTGTTCGCACGCACGTCTGAGCCACCCTGCTTCTCGGTCATCCCCATGCCAATGGTGACAGCACTCTTTTCAAAATACGGGACATTGTCAGGCTGATATTTGTTAGCCAGTATTTTCGGAAGCCATATTGCAGCCAATACCGGGCTTAACTTTATCGTCGGAACCGATGCGAAGGTCATCGTTAGCGGACAGCCGTGCCCCGCTTCTACCTGCGCCTGCATATAGCTAAGCGCAGCGCGCTTTAGGTGGGCACTTTTAGCGCTGTCGCGCCAGGGACCGGAGTGAATCCCATTGCTAAGCGCCAATTCCATTAGGCTATGGTAAGCGGGATGGAATTTAACGAGATCGACGCGCCTGCCGAAACGATCGTGAGTATCGAACTGCGGTTTATTCTCATTGGCATCAAAGCCCCATGCAATCACTTCTGCTTCACCACAACGGGCACCGTGGGCAGCAAGGCTCTCGGTATCTTCAACGCCATAGTGATGAAGGGCTTCTTGAAGAGCGATATCGCTTTTATACAAATTGTAATTTTCCAAGGCAGAGGACTGGTTAAATACCTCGTGAGTTTCACCACTTGTACTTTCAATATGCTCAGCATGCTTTTGTATAAGCGACATACGCCCTCCTCATTGAATATGATTTTGTACTAAGGTTTATATAAAACCCCAACTGCTCTTAAACAAAACTCTCGCAACGCGACTGTCGTAAGTGAGTCGCTGCTAGGATGATCCAATGGCCCTAACAGGCTCTCTGCCATTGCGCCAACTAAGGCAGCGGCTGATAAGGACGGCGTCTGCGATACCAAAACCCCACTTTCTACGCCCTCGGCGATCACCGCTTCGAAAAGTGCGGAATAGGCTTTTCGATATTCTAGGCGCGCCAGATCTACTGCCGGATCAACAGGTTCGGCGATTAATGCCCATGCTAGTTTCGGCGCGGCAAATGCGCGCTGGGCAAATACTTCAGCGGCAGCCGCGAGACGCCCTGCAACCGATAACTCAGCTGACAAGGCGAGCTTGACCGCCTCGAGCTCTCGAATCGTTGCGCGTCTAAACACCTCAGTGCTCAATTCATCTTTATTGTTAAAGTAGCGATACACAGTGCCGACACCGATACCGGCCTCGGAAGCGACAGCTTGGATGGTAAGTGCGGCAAAACCGCCCTCCCTCACCAAGGATTCTGCTGCACGGAGCAAACCCGATTTTTGCGCAAGCTTGCGCTGTTTTACCATCGGTGTTTCGCGATATGCCATATAGACTTCCTAAGATGTTAAAGAAGTGAATCATGATTCATTTCTTTAATCAAGACTCAGTTAATTAATTACGTCTGCCCTTAAACGCAAAAAGGCGGCCGAAGCCGCCTTTTCTAACAATGCAAACTGAACTTACCAGCCGGTAATTTCTTTCAGCGCTTTGCCGATATCCGCCAGCGAGCGAACAGTTTTAACACCAGCGTCTTGCAGTGCCGCAAACTTCTCGTCAGCAGTACCTTTACCACCAGAGATAATCGCGCCAGCATGGCCCATGCGCTTACCAGCAGGTGCGGTAACACCAGCAATGTAAGATACAACAGGCTTGGTCACGTTTGCTTTGATGTAAGCAGCAGCTTCTTCTTCAGCAGTACCACCAATCTCACCGATCATCACAATCGCTTCGGTCTGTGGATCATTCTGGAACATTTCCAAAATGTCGATGAAGCTTGAACCAGGAATCGGATCACCACCGATACCTACGCAAGTAGACTGACCAAAACCATAATCAGTTGTCTGCTTAACTGCTTCATAGGTCAAAGTACCTGAACGAGATACGATGCCCACTTTACCTGGCAAATGAATATGACCAGGCATAATGCCGATCTTAGACTCACCTGGAGTGATAACACCTGGGCAGTTTGGTCCGATCAGACGCACACCCATCTCATCGCACTTCACTTTACATTCCAGCATATCCAGCGTCGGAATACCTTCGGTGATACAAACAATCAGTTTGATACCGGAAGTGGCTGCTTCAAGGATAGAGTCTTTACAAAATGCAGCGGGAACGTAAATTACTGAAGCTTCTGCACCAGTAGCATTAACCGCATCAGCAACAGTATTAAATACAGGCAAACCCAAATGTTCTTGGCCACCTTTACCCGGCGTTACACCACCGACCATTTTTGTACCATAAGCGATGGCTTGCTCAGAGTGAAAAGTACCCTGTGCGCCAGTGAAGCCTTGGCAAATAACTTTAGTATCTTTGTTAAGTAAAACGCTCATTATTTACCCTCCGCTGCTTTAACGACTGTTTCAGCCGCTTCAGTGAGGCTGTTAGCAGCGATAATGTTCAGGCCGCTTTCTGCAAGAATCTTGGAGCCAACATCTGCATTGTTACCTTCAAGGCGAACAACAACAGGGATCTTAACGCCCACTTCTTGTACTGCACCGATGATACCGTCTGCGATCAAATCACAGCGTACGATACCGCCAAAAATATTTACCAGAACCGCTTTTACACTGTCGTCTGACAAAATAATTTTGAATGCTTCAGAAACACGCTCTTTAGTTGCACCACCACCTACGTCGAGGAAGTTAGCAGGAGCGCCACCGTGCAATTTAACGATATCCATGGTGCCCATCGCCAAGCCAGCGCCGTTTACCATGCAGCCGATGTTGCCATCTAGCGCGACATAGTTAAGCTCAAAGCTCGCAGCGTGCGCTTCACGTGCATCTTCCTGTGAAGGATCATGCATTTTTTTCAATTCAGGATGGCGATACATCGCATTGCTATCAACAACCAGTTTGGCGTCTAGGCAGTGCAAATTACCTTCACTGGTAATAACCAGCGGGTTGATTTCCATCAACGCAAGGTCTTTGTCTTGGAACAATTTAGCCAAGCCCAAGAAAATATTTACAAACTGCTTAACCTGAGTTGGGTTTAAACCCAATTTGAACGCCAGTTCGCGACCTTGGTATGGCTGAGCGCCAGTCATCGGATCGATAATTGCCTTGAGAATCTTCTCTGGAGTCTCTTCTGCAACTTTCTCGATCTCAACACCACCTTCGGTAGATGCCATGAAAACGATACGACGTGAAGAACGGTCTACAACCGCGCCCAAATATAACTCTTGATCAATGTCAGTGCACGACTCAACTAAGATTTTAGAGACGGGCTGACCATGTTCATCTGTCTGATAAGTTACCAGGTTTTTACCTAGCCACTTTTCAGCAAATGCCTTGATCTCTTCTTTGCTGCTAACTAGCTTAACGCCGCCAGCTTTGCCTCGGCCACCAGCGTGAACTTGGGCCTTAACTACCCATTTGTCGCCGCCAATTTTATCAGCTGCTGCTGCAGCTTCTTCCGGGGTATCACAGGCATATCCTGTAGAAACAGGTAGCCCGTATTCAGCAAACAACTGTTTGCCCTGGTACTCGTGAAGGTTCATGTTGGAATTACCATCTCGGTCTGTGGAAGTGTTAAGCGAGTTAGATCCTGTCAGTGACTTGGCCCGCTCCCTCTGCACATTGCAGTAACAACGCGAAATCGGGATGCGTATTTTCCCGAATTTCGCGCACTACCGCAAATCTATTTACGCTTCTTACGATTCGGCATGTGTATAGCCTGTCCATTTACCGCTAACGCGGCCTCATGAACAGCTTCAGACAGCGTTGGATGACCAAATACAGTCAAGCCAATATCTTCCGCTGAAGAACCAAATTCCATAGCGATAACAATCTGTTGCACTAAATCCGCTGCACTGGCACCGATAATATGGCAACCAAGAATACGGTCAGTCTCTTCGTGGGCGAGCATTTTAACCATGCCCGTTGAGTCATTTGCAGCTACAGCTCGGCCGATGGCCGCAAATGGGAAAGTACCGACTTTATACGGAACCCCCTCTGCTTTCAGCTGCTCTTCGGTTTTACCTACGCCGGCGATCTCTGGGTGAGTATAAATAACCGAAGGGATGCAATCGTAGTTCATCGTGACTTTGTGACCAGCAATACGCTCTACAACCATCACGCCCTCTTCAGACCCCTTGTGGGCGAGCATTGGGCCACGAACCACGTCACCTATAGCGAATACGCCAGCGGCATCGGTTTTGCAGTGATCGTCAACAAAGATAAAACCGCGCTCATCAAGATTAACACCACAATCAGGGGCAAGTAGACCATTGCTCATGGGCTTACGACCAACGCACACAATCAACTTATCAAAGATTTCGGTTTTCTCTTCGTCGTTGTGGGTATAACTTACTTCAACTTTACCCTTGGCAGTTTTGGTCGCAGTAACGCGTGCACCCAAACGAATATCTAAGCCTTGCTTCTTAAAGACTTTTGCCGCTTCTTTTGCAATTTGGCTATCTACAATTGGCAGGAAAGTGTCCAAAGCTTCTAGTAGCACTACTTCACTACCTAAACGGGACCAAACGCTACCCAACTCTAAACCGATAACCCCAGCGCCAATTACACCAAGCTTGGCAGGCACGCTTTGAAACTCCAACGCACCTGTAGAGTCAACGATAATGTCTTGATCTACCGGCGCCGGAGGAATTGCCACTGGGATAGAACCAGTAGCGATAATAATGTTCTCCGCTTCGAGAATGCTTGTGCTGCCGTCAGCGGCGGTCACTTCTACTTTTTTACCAGCAAGTACCTTGCCTAAGCCTTCAATAGAGGTAACGCCATTTGCTTGGAAAAGGCCTCCGATACCACCAATCATTTGCGCAACGACAGCATCTTTGCGCTTGATCATTGCGGGCACATCAATCGTTACGTCCCCAGTGCCAATACCATGATCAGCAAAGTTATCCTTCGCTTCATGATATTTGTAACTGCTATCGAGCAGAGCTTTAGACGGTATACAACCAACATTAAGGCAGGTTCCACCCAAGGCCAATTTGTCGCTTTTGTTGCGGGCCTTTTCTATGCAGGCGGTTTTCAAACCGAGCTGTGCTGCACGAATGGCGGCAACATAACCCGCTGGGCCAGAACCAATTACTACCACATCAAATTTCGACATTTCCACTTCCCGTTCTGTCGTTTGCAGCAGATAAGCCTACCTTCCGCCAACCACTGCTAAAAAATACACGCGCCGGCGTATTCCGGCGCACTCAATTAAACTTCTAGCAAAATACGCGCTGGATCTTCAATTAAGTCTTTAATCGCAACTAGAAATTGCACCGCGTCTTTACCATCGACCAAGCGGTGATCGTAAGACAGCGCCAAATACATCATCGGCAAAATAACAACTTCGCCATTTACCGCCATTGGGCGATCTTGGATTTTATGCATTCCCAAAATGGCAGTTTGCGGCGGGTTTAGAATTGGCGTTGACAGCAAGGAACCGAATACACCACCGTTGGTGATAGTAAACGTACCGCCAGTCATATCTTCCATACTTAGCTTGCCATCTTTAGCGCGCAAACCGTATTCGCGGACCTTCTCTTCAATTTTAGCCATACTCATGTTTTCAGCATCGCGGAGAACAGGAACAACTAACCCCTTCTCAGTTGATACCGCCACACCGACATCCTGATAACCATGGTAAACCACATCATCGCCGTCAATAGAGGCGTTTACGGCGGGGAAGCGCTTCAGCGACTCACAGGCCGCTTTCACGAAAAAGCCCATAAAGCCTAGACGGGTGCCGTTGTGCGATTTTTCAAACAAATCTTTATATTGATTGCGCAAATCCATAATCGGCTTCATGTTGACTTCGTTAAACGTCGTCAACATAGCAGTAGTGTGCGTCGCCTCCAGAAGGCGCTCAGCAATACGCTTACGCAAGCGCGTCATTGGCACGCGCTTTTCAACCCGCTCACCTGCGGGCACATCTACGGCTGGCGCAGCGGCAGGTGCTGGCGCTGATTTCGCAGCTGCTACTGCAGGTTTATGCGCAGCAACGTCTTCTTTTGTAATAAGTCCACCCTTGCCCGTACCTGTAACAGCGGCCGCATCAATGCCTTTTTCATCTAGCATTTTACGCGCCGCAGGACTGATCTTTAGATCGGCTGCTGCAGCCGGCGCGGTAGCTTCTTCTGCTGGTTCAGCAGAAACGCTTGCCGACGCACCTTCCTCAAACAAGGCAACAACCTCATCGCTTAGAACCGTATCGCCCTCGCCTTTTATAATTTCTTTCAATACGCCGTCCGCAGGCGCCACAACTTCAAGAACCACTTTATCCGTTTCAATATCTACCAAGGGTTCATCACGGGTCACCGCTTCGCCGACTTTCTTGTGCCATGTTGCAATAGAACCGTCTGCTACTGATTCCGGAAATGTTGGCGCTTTGATTTCAGTACTCATCACTCTTCCTGTCATTAAATTCGCTGTACGAGACAGTCTTTATAAGTTGATTAAAACCTTAAAGTTTTAATGCCTGTTTAATAAATTTCTCTTGCTGTTCAAGGTGCAAAGCCATGTATCCAGCTGCAGGTGATGCAGAAGGCTCACGCCCCACATAACCTAACAACAGGTTTTTCTCAGGCTTAAAGCTGCGAATCACTCGGGTCATACGGTGGCGGCTGTTATACCAAGCACCTTGGTTGCGCGGCTCTTCCTGACACCAAACCACCTTCTTGAGGTTTGGGTAACCCGCAATCGCATTGCGCAAATCGTCATAAGGGAATGGATAAACTTGCTCTAGACGAACAATGGCTACCGAGTCTTTACTATGTTCACGACGAGCTGCACGCAAGTCGTAGTAGACTTTACCGCTGCAAAGGATCATCCGCGTGACTTTAGACTTATCGATATCGTCGGTCTCATCGATCACATTCTGGAAATGACCTTCGCTTAATTCCTCAATACTTGAAACGGCTTCTTTATGACGAAGCAAGCTCTTCGGCGACATTACCACCAGTGGGCGGCGTAGAGGCCGAATCGCCTGACGGCGCAGCATGTGATAAACCTGCGCAGGCGTCGACGGAATACACACTTGGATATTGTGCTCAGCACAAAGCTGTAAGAAACGCTCTAAACGAGCAGACGAATGCTCTGGCCCCTGCCCTTCATAGCCATGTGGCAGCAACATGGTAAGTCCACACAGGCGCCCCCACTTCAATTCACCGCTGCTAATAAACTGGTCAATAACAACTTGGGCACCGTTGGCAAAATCACCAAACTGCGCCTCCCAAATCACCAGTGAGTCTGGCTGAGTAGTCGAATACCCATACTCAAAAGCGAGCACTGCCTCTTCCGATAACAAGGAATCGAAAATTGAAAAACTAGGTTGATCTGCAGCCATATTCTGCAGCGGGACATACCGGTTCGCATCGCTCTGACTATGCAGTACTGCGTGACGGTGCGAGAAAGTACCGCGACCGACATCCTGGCCGGTTAGACGCACTTTATGACCTTGCTTCAGCAGTGAGCCATAGGCTAAAACTTCAGCAAAGCCCCAATTTATCGGCATCGCGCCTGCGGCCATCTTGCGACGGTCTTCATAAATCTTGGCTACTTGACGCTGCACAACAATACCTTCCGGTACCGCATTGACGAGTTCAGCTATTTCTTTTAACAACTTGGGATCAATTGTGGTGTCACCGGCAACATCCCAAGCGTGACCAAGATAGGGTGTCCAATCAACAAACAACTCAGTATTTGGTTGCATCACTAGACTTTTGGCAACGTGCTCACCGTTATCAAGGGCCTGACGATAATCGTCAGCCATTTTATCGGCCAGATCTTTAGTTACGACACCTTCTTCAAGTAATTTATTAACATACAATTCGCGTGTTGTTTTTTGCTTGCTGATCTTGCTATACATCAATGGCTGAGTGCCCGAGGGCTCGTCAGCTTCATTGTGACCACGGCGGCGATAGCAGATAAGGTCGACAACGACGTCTTTCTTAAACTCTTGACGGAAATCTGCAGCCAACTGACTGACAAACAATACCGCTTCAGGGTCATCACCATTAACATGGAATATCGGCGCCTGAACCATTTTTGCTACATCGGTACAGTATTCAGTCGAACGCGCATCTTCTTGCAGGCTAGTGGTAAAACCAACTTGGTTGTTGATAACAATGTGAACCGTGCCACCCGTTTTGTAAGCACGGGTTTGAGACATTTGGAATGTCTCCATCACCACGCCTTGACCGGCAAATGCTGCGTCGCCGTGCAATACAATGGGGACAACCTTGTCGCCAATTGGGTCGTTTCGGCGATCCTGTCTTGCTCGTACCGAGCCCTCAACCACTGGCGAAACGATTTCTAAATGCGATGGGTTGAACGCCAAAGCCAAGTGAACTTCGCCGCCTGGGGTCATCACATTAGACGAGAAGCCTTGGTGATATTTAACGTCTGCTGAGCCTTGGTATTTAACTTTACCTTCAAACTCATCAAATAATTCAGCAGGGCTTTTGCCCAAGATATTAACCAGTAAGTTTAAACGGCCGCGGTGAGCCATTCCGATAACCATTTCTTTTGCGCCGTAAGAACCAGCACGCTGGATAATGGCATCCATCATAGGGATTAAGCTTTCGCCACCCTCAAGACCAAAGCGTTTGGTGCCTGGGTATTTAGAGCCAAGCGATTTCTCCAAGCCCTCCGCAGCGGTTAAGCGCTCCAGCAAATGGGTACGCACCTCCAGCCCGTACTGCGGCTGAGACCGAACGCTCTCCATTCGTTGCTGAATCCAAGTGCGCTCGCGGGTATCCACGATGTGCATAAACTCTGCGCCGACCGAGCGGCAATAAGTCGAACGCAAGGCATTGTAGATTTCTTTTAAGGTCGCCTGGTCTTTGCCAATATAGAGACTGCCAGTTTGGAAAGTAGTGTCAAAATCAGCTTCAGTCAGCTGGTGATACTGGAGCTCAAGATCGGGGACCCGTGCGCGCTGCCACAAACCCAACGGGTCGAGCTCTGCCTCCTGATGACCACGCTGCCGATAGGCACTGACCAACTGAATAACTCTTACCTGCTTACGCTCGTGAACACTAATATCGCTGCTCACTGGACCGCTATACCGAATAGGCGTCTTCGCTAATTGCGCAAAATGATCGCGAATCGGCGAGTGAGGGATATCGTGAGTGGTTTTTTCGCTTACGCGGGGTAACTGTTGAAAATAATCACGCCATTCGTCGGAAACGGCATTGGGATCTGTGAGGTAGGCTTCATACAACTCTTCTACGTAAGTCGCATTGCCGCCAGATATATGTGAGCTCTTCCATAAAAGCTCCATTGAGTTTTTCTGCATTCCTGTCCACCTAAAAATAAGGGAAGTGGCAGTTCGAATGATTCTGGCCCGATAAGGCCTTCCTCACCCTGTGTAGTCCAGCGACATCAGTGTACGCCGCAGAACCGACTCTCACCACAGGGAACGTTTCTTCCCTCTTATACGCTTTAACGCTCATATAGTGCCGGTAAGCACCGAGTTGTATTTTATTTGGCGCTGCTCGTAAGCAGCGCCAGAGGACTAACTATACGCAGAGTTTTATAGCTCGGCCAAAGCCGAGGGAATACTTAAGTTGCTCTGCTTAGCAACATATTCCGAATATGTCCGATTGCCTTTGTAGGGTTTAAACCTTTCGGGCAAACATTGACGCAGTTTTGAATACCGTGGCAACGGAAAACACTGAATGGATCATCAAGATCACTCAAGCGCTCCTCAGTTGCGGTATCGCGACTGTCGGCCAAAAAGCGATAAGCCTGTAACAAGCCACTTGGACCAATGAAACGATCAGGGTTCCACCAGAAAGACGGGCAAGCCGTTGAACAGCATGCACAAAGAATACACTCGTACAATCCATCCAATTTCTCGCGCTCTTCAGGAGACTGAAGGCGCTCGATCGCGGGAGCCGGCGTGTCGTTTAGCAAGAATGGCTTAATCTTCTCATACTGCTTGTAGAAAAGACTCATGTCGATGACGAGGTCACGAATTACCGGCAGACCAGGCAGCGGACGCAATACTAATTTATTGCCACCTTTGCCATTTTTTAGCGCTTCGGAAATCGGCGTAATACAGGCCAGGCCATTTTTGCCATTGATATTCATACCGTCTGAGCCACATACACCCTCACGGCAAGAGCGGCGGTAAGCCAAAGATGGATCACTGCCTTTCAACAACTCGAGAACATCTAATACCATCAAGTCTTTGCCTGCGGTATCAAGCTCCACTTCCTGCATGTACGGTTCCTGATCAGTTTCAGGATTGTAACGATAGAGACTAACTTTCAACATATTCGTTTTCCCCTGAATCAGTACGTACGAATTTTTGGTGCAAACGCTTCACGTGTTTTAGGCGTAAAGTTTACCGCCCGCTTACCAACACGCTTCTCACTAGGGAAGTACACAGAGTGGCAAAGCCAATTGTCATCATCGCGCTCTGTGAAATCTTCACGAGCATGGGCACCGCGGCTCTCGTTGCGCGCTTCAGCGGCGATTGCAGTCGCCTCGGCAACTTCAAACAAGTTATGAAGCTCAAGCGCTTCAATACGCGCTGTATTGTAGGCGTTGCTCTTGTCCTCAAGGTGCGCGTTTTCAATGCGAACACGAAGTTCAGCCAGCTTTTTAATACCTTCCTGCATAAAGTCACCGCGACGGAATACGCCAAAGTGGTTTTGCATGATGGTTTGCAACTCAGTGCGCAACGCCGAAACGCTCTCGCCGCCAGTTGTATTGTTGATCTTATTCAAGCGCTCCATAGCCACTTCAATATTGGCTTCAGAGGCGTCCTTCATTTCAATGCCTTCACGCAGACTCTTTTCAATAAATAAGCCTGACGCGCGACCGAATACGACCAAGTCTAACAGCGAGTTACCACCCAAACGGTTCGCACCGTGCACAGATACGCACGCCACCTCACCGCAGGCATACAAACCTGGGATAACAGTGTCGTTGCCGTCGGCATCAACAGTCAGAGCCTGACCGTTAACATTAGTTGGAATACCACCCATCATATAGTGACAAGTCGGCACCACAGGAACCGGCTCTTTTACCGGATCAGCGTGAGCAAAGGTCCGCGACAGTTCGCAGATACCCGGAAGACGACTTTCCAATACTTCTTCGCCAAGATGATCCAGCTTCAAGTAAACGTGATCGCCATTGGGACCGCAGCCACGACCTTCAAGAATTTCCAAGGTCATTGAACGCGCGACGACGTCGCGACCAGCCAAATCTTTAGCATTTGGGGCGTAACGCTCCATAAAGCGCTCGCCATCTTTATTGACGAGGTAACCGCCCTCACCGCGACAGCCTTCTGTTACAAGTACACCAGCGCCGGCGATACCGGTTGGGTGGAACTGCCACATTTCGATATCTTGCACTGGAAAGCCAGCACGCAAAGCCATACCCACGCCGTCACCGGTATTGATATGAGCATTGGTAGTAGAAGCATAAATACGACCAGCACCACCGGTTGCGAATACGGTAGCCTTAGATTTTACATAGACCACTTCGCCAGTTTCGATGCAAATCGCGATAACACCGACCACTTCGCCATCGTCGTTTTTAACCAAATCAGTGGCATACCACTCATTGAAAAATACGGTATTGTTTTTCAGGTTACCTTGATACAAGGTGTGAAGCAGCGCGTGACCAGTGCGGTCAGCCGCAGCACAGGTACGAGCAGCCTGACCGCCCTCACCAAAATTCTTAGACTGACCACCGAAAGGACGCTGGTAAATACGGCCCTCCTCGGTACGCGAAAAAGGCATACCCATGTGATCCAGCTCGTATACAGCCTCAGGGCCAACCTGACACATATACTCAATGGCTTCTTGGTCACCGATATAATCAGACCCTTTTACAGTGTCATACATATGCCACTGCCACTGATCCTGTGGATCTGAGCTGGCAATCGCACAGGTAATACCACCCTGAGCCGACACTGTGTGCGAACGCGTTGGAAATACTTTAGAAATTACTGCTGTTTTGTAACCTGATTGCGCCAACTGCAATGCCGCGCGCATACCAGCACCGCCGCCGCCAACAATTACACCATCAAAAGAAATTGTACGAATATTAGCCATTGTTTAACTCCAAAGAATCTGGATGCCCCAAACGAGGTAGGTGAACAACACAACAGCTGACGCTGCCTGAAACGCCAAGCGCAGCACTGTGCCTCGACCACCCATCGTTCGTTCAGTTAAATAATCGGTAGAGACAGACCACAAACCGATCCAAGCATGCGCAACAATGGACAACACCGCAGCGGTACTAAAAACACGCATAAAGGTGCTATCAAAATAGCCGCTCCACTGCACATATGTCAGGTCTGAGCCACTGCACAGCAAATAAAAACCAACCACCAGCATATATGCCAGTAACACCACACCAGAAACCCGCTGAACCAACCAGTCAGATAAGCCGCTACGGCCTAAATTTGTTACTGAACTTACCATATCCACAACCCCGTCAGCAGAACCAATACCGCCGTAACGACCAACACCAATTTAGCGCCAGTCTCACCACCTTTCATACTCTCACCAATACCGGCATCCATTACCAGATGCTTTACACCGGCAGCAGAGTGGTAGCTCAAACCGATCAATACGGCCCAAATACTTAACTTGCCCCAGAACGATGCCAAACAGGCTTTAGCTTGAGCAAACCCTTCAGGGCCATCCAAACTAGTGCCCAGGAACCAAAACAGCAGGGCTACGCCCGCCACAAGAAACACACCACTAATGCGGTGTAAAATAGAGGTATATGCGGTAATCGGCAGCGCGATTGTTCCGATATCCAGGTTTACAGGTCGTTTATCGTTCACGGTATTTGCCACACTTTTAATTTCTGGCCCGTTTTTTACGAGCGGTTTAAAGGGAGTGGATCAATCAGACACCGAACTCTCCAATCCGGCATCGCTTCTTTAGGAACAGGAGTAGATAAACTCCCGTAGAAACGCCGCGCATTATAGGGCCATCGAAGTGCAATTACAAACCCTTACGGCCCCATAAATCAGCGGCAAAAAACTCGAATATCAAGGGCTTAAAGCGCTATTTCGCACCATTATGGCGCCATACAATTTTTCAGAGCGACCCAAATTAACATTCAATATTTAGTGGACATTTATGTACAAACGATAAAAACCTTCCCTTCCCGTATATTTAGAATTCCATCCGAGCCAATAGCAGGCTAAAATATGCGACCGTTGACAAAACATTTCAGCTCTCTATATTTGTCACTCCCGCAAAAGCGGATTTCCCCTCTGTTACTCTTGGCAATACCTTGCCAAATGCTAGACAAGGGGTACTAACGCCACAAGCTATGTCAAAAGTTACAGGAGCCCGTCCCAATGAGCGATAAGAAAGCAAGTCTGAGTATCGATGGAAAAACGCTGGACCTTAAAGTCCACTCTGGCACCATCGGTCCTGACGTCATCGAAGTCAGCGCCCTGACGGGGAACGGATACTTCACTTATGACCCCGGCTTCGTTTCAACAGCCGCATGTGAATCAAAAATCACCTATATTGACGGCGACAAAGGCGTATTGCTGCACGGCGGCTACCCTATTGAGCAACTCGCAGAACACTCAGATTATCTAGAAACTTGTTACCTCTTACTTTACGGCGCCCTGCCAAACACAACGCAGAAAGAAACCTTTGTTAACAAGGTACGTATGCACACCATGGTCAACGACCAAATGAGCACCTTCTTCAAAGGTTTCCGCCGCGACGCTCACCCTATGGCGATCATGTGTGGCGTGGTTGGCGCGCTGTCTGCGTTTTACCATGACTCACTTGACATTACTGACGAAAAACACCGCGAAATTTCAGCTATTCGCCTAATTGCAAAAATGCCAACCCTGGCGGCAATGACCTACAAATACACCATTGGCCAGCCTTTTATGTACCCGCAGAACCACCTGAGTTATTCAGAAAACTTCCTGCACATGATGTTCGGCAACCCTTGCGAGCAAGACAAGGTAAATCCCGTACTTGCTAAAGCAATGGATAAAATTTTCCTATTGCACGCCGACCACGAGCAAAATGCATCAACGTCTACTGTGCGCTTAGCGGGCTCAACCGGCGCAAACCCATTTGCCTGCATTTCTGCCGGTATTGCAGCACTGTGGGGACCATCACACGGCGGCGCGAACGAAGCCGTATTGGATATGCTTAACGAGATTGGCGACGCATCGCGCATCGATGAGTTTGTTGCAAAAGCCAAGGACAAAGACGACCCATTCCGCCTCATGGGCTTTGGTCACCGGGTTTACAAAAACTTCGACCCACGCGCCAAGGTAATGAAACAAGCTGCTGACGAAGTGCTAGCAGAACTAGGCTTAGAAAATGATCCACTTTTGATTATTGCCAAACGCCTTGAGCAAATCGCGCTGGAAGACGAGTACTTTATTGAAAGAAAACTCTATCCAAATGTCGACTTCTACTCAGGTATTATTCTTAAAGCGATTGGCATTCCGACAAGCATGTTTACAGTCATTTTTGCACTGGGGCGCACCCCAGGCTGGATCGCACACTGGAATGAAATGATAAGCGGCAGCTACCGTATCGGTCGCCCTCGCCAGCTTTACACTGGACCAGCTCAGCGCGATTTTGTGCCTCTAGACAAGCGTTAATAAATAAAAAAGGCCGCTATTGCGGCCTTTTTTATTTCTATTTATTAATAACCGTTGCAGCAACGGCAATGCTAAAACGTTTTATATTCAAAGCCCATTTCTGCGCCGTCCACCGAATCCCCGTAACTACCTAAATTACTATTTTTATCGAACTCTGCGCCCTCCTTGATACGAAGTTTCGTTTTTAACTTTAAACGTCGCTCCTCACTTTTGCCCTCCTCGAACCAGGTTTCAACACCATAACGGCTTTCTTGCTGCGCATTCCAATCTTGGGTATTTAACTTCTCGCTGCTTGGCAAACTTAAATCCAAGGGCTTTAATTCCTGTGATGACGTAACAGGAGGTGGTATCGCAGGCACCGAAACCATTGCTTCTTTGGCCTCAACACTGCCCTGCTTCAATTCAATTAAACCGGAATCCTGCTCTTGCAATACCCCACGCTCCTGTTTAACTTTTTCACCGCATGCAAGTAGTAGCACACTAAAAAAAATCATTAACAAATAACGACTCAACATACCTACCTTTCAACTTATTTAAAGACAATCCACAAACCCTAGTACTCCTTCAATTTGATGTTGCCTAATGCCAAAGTTTGTAGATTGAGGAACGACATGCCTTCAGGCTGGACGCCCGTCAGGGCGCCCCGAAGGGGTTTATCAAACCCAACATGGCGGGATGCCCTACCAACGCTTGTTGGGTATCGCTACCGCTCCACCCAACCTACAAAGTCACACGTCATTTTCAAATTGAAAGAGTACTAGTCCAATTGGACAATAGCCAAGATCAAAAGTGGCGTATACATTTAGCTCATTTTACACCACCAAGAAATAAGGAATATAAAATGAGCAGACTAGCTGGAAAAGTCGCCATAATCACTGGCGCCGCTCGCGGCATGGGTGCGGTAACCGCTAAGTTATTCGTTAAACAAGGCGCTAAGGTTATTATTGCAGACATTCTCGACGACGCTGGCGAGTCCTTGGCTACCTCACTTGGTGACAGTGCTCAGTATGTACACGCCGATGTATCAAGCGAGGCTGATTGGGTAAAACTAGTAAGTGAAGCGGAAAAGCTAGGCCCTTTAAATATTCTAGTAAACAACGCCGCGATATTACACGCCGCCTCCATTGCCGATTCCAATGCCGAGGACTATATGCGGGTTATAAAAATCAACCAGCTAGGCACCTATTTGGGTATTCGCGCGGCAATAGCGCCGATGAAAAAAGCAGGCGGCGGCTCTATTATTAACATTTCATCCATCGATGGCCTACAAGCAAAAAATGGCCTGTCTGCCTATGTCTCAAGCAAATGGGCGGTACGAGGCCTTAGCAAGTCAGCTGCAATTGAATTAGGGCCACACAAGATTCGAGTGAACACGGTTCATCCAGGCGGAATATTCACCGCCATGCACGGCGCTGAAGGCCAAGCTGAGCCATCCGAACAAGACAATGCATTTTACGTTAACCACGCCCTTCCCCGAGTAGGTTTACCAATTGAGGTGGCAAATATGTCCTTATTTCTAGCCTCTGACGAGAGCAGCTACTCAACTGGCGCAGAGTTTCTCGTCGACGGTGGCTGGCAGGCGGGGCTCCGTCTCAGCATGTTGCCAAGCTCTTGATTTAGGCCACATCTAAACAAACACTGGAAAGCTAGCAAAGGGTCTTCTATATTGGGCGGGTAACTACGATTTCGTCTGTGGAGGACCCAATGGACACCGAACTACATACAATGAACTTGCTCTTTGACCAGCTTGGCCTGCCTAGCGAAGACAAAGAGATAGAGCGTTTCATTGTGCGACACCGCCCCCTACCCAGAGGCTTACAAATTCACGAAGCAAGCTTCTGGAAACCAGCACAGGCACAATTTCTTAAAGAGTCACTAGATATTGACGCCGAGTGGGCCGAACTTGTCGATGAGTTGGATGCACGCCTGCGCTATTAGCGCAGGTAGTACACCACGATTTAACTATTTCCTTCGTCTAAACCGATATAGCTGATCTTTGGGTACGATACCCATTTAAATATCTGCTGATAACTGCAAATCATGCACTTATGCGGGATTTCACCGGTCGACGGATTCATCTCTCCCGCGCTGACCATCATGCCGTGTCCGCACTTATCGCAAACATAATTTACTTCTATTGCTTGTACCGGGCGTTTTATTTCAGGCATTGACAGAATCTCGTATTAAAGCGGACCGTTACCAGTATTAGGTGCAGGATCGGTACCCGGTGATGTTTGACTAGGCTGCGTTGTTTGCTTTTGACTTGCAATCCCCTTTTTCGCTCGCTCCAACTCTTTTTCCACTGAATCAATCATAGCGGACCAGCCGTGAATCAGAGCGTCGTTTGCGCTTTCAATTAAGCCGCCGAGCGAATTCTGCTTCATTGTGTCTAATTCTGTTTTAGCTGACTGGATCCGCTCATCAATACTATCCACCCGCTGCGACAAACTTATCAACTGAGTATTTAAGGCGTTTCGATAAGCCTGCTCATCTCGATACTGCCAATACTCAAAGGCGAGTAAAACAAATACAATAATGGCTGCGAGCAACACACCAACGGATGATTTCATAGACACCTCTACCGCACTTTCACGCATTAAAAATAGAGCTTAATCTCTAAAGACATTACTATGTTACGAGAATAAAGCATAGGCCAACTTTATATACCGCACAGCCAGCCGCGACAATCATTTAAGCATTGGGGAATTCCGTACAGAATGAAATTACAGCTACTTCTCACCGGTAATGAGCTTATGGCCGGCGATACCATTGACTCAAATTCAGCCATGATAGCCGAGCTCATAACCGACTATGGATGGCGTATTGGAAAAAAAGTGACGGTTGGTGACAACCTTCAATTACTAGAGAATCAAATTCGCAGCTTAGCTGCGGAGTGCGAAGTACTCATTATAAACGGCGGTCTCGGACCAACCGTGGACGACATGACCTCTCTAGCCCTTGCGAAGGTGACGGGCAACACCATCTGCGAGCACCCGGAAGCCCTTACTCATTTGACTCAGTGGTGCGAGCAAAAAGGGTTTCGCCTCAATGCATCAAACCTAAAACAAACAATGTTGCCAGCTGGCTGCCATATAATCGCCAATGCCGGGGGCAGCGCGGTCGGCATAAGACTGACAATAGGCAACTGCTTAGTTCTGGCCACACCCGGCGTGCCTAGCGAATTACGCACAATGATGAACGATGAAATTATCCCCTTGCTGAAAAGGCAATTTGAATCCGACTACGTGCAAACTCAACGACTAGCTGTATTCGGTCTGGGAGAATCGTCCATCCAAGAAAAGGTCAACGCAGCCTACCCAGACTGGCCGGATGACGTTGAACTCGGCTTTCGAGCGTCGATGCCAGTACTTGAAGTAAAGCTCACCACTTACGGCCAAGACGCAGGCGAAAAATTAGGCGAATGGCGCAGTAAAATAATTGCCCTAATTGGCGATCATTTACTTGGGGATATGCCGTTAACGATCGCGCAGGCAGTCATTGCTACAGCCAAACAACATAAGCTAAGTCTTTGTACCGCGGAGTCTTGCACAGGCGGCAGAATTGCCGCAGAGCTCACTGGAGTGCCTGGTTCATCGACGGTATTCCCCGGCGGCATCGTGAGTTATTCCAACGCACTAAAACAACAGGTTCTCGGCGTTTCAGAATCCAGCTTGGCAAGCGAAGGAGCCGTTAGCGAAACCGTCGCTAGGCAAATGGCGCTAGGCGCCTTGCAGGTTTGCAAAGCTGATTTGGTCATTGCCGTCACCGGTATCGCCGGACCAGATGGCGGCACTAAAGAGAAGCCGGCCGGAACCGTCTGGATGGCATGGGGTAGTAGAGATGACTTACGTGTAGAAAAGTTTTTCCTTCCCGTAGACCGCGGCCTATTTCAAACCTTGGTGACGGCATTGGGCCTAGATCTTCTGAGACGATATATAAACGGTATTCCGGGACTTCCAGAGTTAATGACACGTCGCAGAGCTTAGCCCTGTCGGACTAAGCTCATCATTGGCTTATTTCTCGGCGGCAAACCAATCGGCAATCCACTGCAGCAGCATTTCGTAGGCACCGTTGATCATTGCAACCGCATCGGAATCGCTAACACCTTGGGGCTCAGCGCGGCCATACCAATCAATTTGACAGCGGCCATCATCTAGCGCAGTAACTTTCGCGTTGGCTGAATAATTGGTCACCGGCATCGGCACACCCCGTGGAATATCGTAGGCGAAACTCATCGTAGAAGCGTCTTGCGCGGTTAATACCTCGTCAATAGGATCGATGCCCTTGATATGTAAACGACGGGTCATCCCGATACCACTGCCAATCAATTCGATTTTATCAATACCTGGCGCCCAACTTATATCGCCAAAATCTTCCAAAAGTGCCCAGACTCGCTCGGCGGGAATATCTAACTCCCGCGCCAAATGTGTTTCAACCATGCTTTATTGCTACCTTATGACGTAAGTTATTTCTCGCATCATGCCTCATCACTAAAAATCAAGCCTCACCCGAACGGCTTATCTCTTCCTAAACCTTTTGCAATGTAAACCTTCGCTAATTGGCGCCTTGTTTAAAGGCTGTTACTCTTAGGTAACAGACCCTTAACATAAAAAGCGTCAGGCATATCGAGACGATCGGAAGACAAATATGAAGGCTACACCAACCACGCCCGTGCTGCTGTTTAGCATGGACTCGGACCAATTTTGGGCGGCACCCACCACAACCGGCGGTTTAAAAGCCTATTACCAAAAATACGGTAGTCAAACTGAAAAATATCATATTGATTTAATTCATTTTAAGGATGAATCCGCCATCGTCTGTTGGCAGCAATCGTGGCAAGACCACTACCTGCCTGCGATACAGGACGCCACCGAGCGCGGAGAACAGGTGATTGTCGGTTTTAGCATGTACACCTGGAACGCTGCCGAATTTCTCGATCTCATCCACCAGATAAAAGCTCAATGTCCAGATGTGCTCTGCATCGCCGGCGGCCCGCACGTTCAACAAGCGGAGGATTATCTCGGTGAAGACCCTATCGATATCATTATTCTTGGCGAGGGTGAAACTAGCTTCCAAGAAATTTTAGATGCACCACAACGCTCTCATTGGCCTTCAATTAACGGTATCGCGTACTTAGAAAACGGCGTAATTCAAAAAACGCCTGAGCGCCAGCGCAGAAAAAATCTCGATGAACTGCCCTCGCCGCTTGATGTTGTTGAACTATCCGACGCAGAAGGCAAGCCCCTCTATGATTCCATTTCATATGAAACCAGTCGTGGCTGCCCCTTTAAGTGCGCTTTTTGCGAATGGGGCACCGGCGCTATTGGCAGCAAAATGTACCAGTTTTCAATGGACAGAGTGCGCAGCGATTGGCACAGGATTGTCGATGCAGGCATAAAAGATATATGGCTTGCCGATTCAAATTTTGGCGCATTAAAAGAAGATCTTGAGAAGGCGCAACTGATTTGCGAACTAAAAGAGAAAACCGGCTTACCCAGCAGTTTCGCCACGTCGTGGTCAAAAAAACACAGCCCGAGAGTGCAGGAGATTGTACTCCTGCTGCATAAAAACGGGCTGCTTCCCCACTACCAATTAGCGCTGCAAACACTGACACCACTGGCTTTAGAACTGAGTAATCGCCAGAATATGGCCGCTAATAAATACGAGCCCATTGCCCGCCAAATGGCAGCCGAAGGTGTACCAATCGCCGCCGAGTTAATTTGGGGCTTACCGGGGGACAATCTCGCGGATTTTGAGCGCAATCTAGATCAATTACTGCGAACCTTTCCAAACCTCAATATCTTTGCCTACACGCTATTACCAGGCACAGAGTTTTATGAAAAGCGGCTTGAATATCAGATTGAAACCATTCCCGTCGCGGGTTATGGCAAAGCCAAGGGTGAATATGTGGTTGCCTGCCATACGTTTGATCGCAATGAAGGAATTGAAGGCTATTTCCTTATCACTGCGCATATTCTCTTCGCCCACGGCCATTTGATTCCTTTGGCAATACGTTTCCTTGCGCTGCAAAATGGCATCACAACTGCACCGCTACTCCGCGCCTTGTTGCGCGCTGTATGCACCGAATATCAAGACGAGCTGACCGATCTAGACCTACAAGACCGAATGACGGTCTATGAACATCGCGCCAGAATATATACGTGTATTCTTAACGACCCTAAACGGCTGTATTCACTGATAGAGAAAGAAGTCAGTGACTTTTTACAAGCCAGTGCTAACAGCCATTTTATCGCTGATACCCGCTTTATACTGGCCTTAGACCACGCCCTGTCACCACGCTGTGGTAGCGCAACTGAAATCACATACGACTTTGATTTCGATGCCCTCAGCAGCAAAGCGGCACTCGACTGCCTAAGCCTTCCCTGCGAGGAAGACCTCGCCCCCTCGACGTCACAAAGTCTTTTGATCAAAAGTCCAGGCGGTGTTGGCAGTATCTTAAAAGATCCTGACGGCGGCGCATGGCTGAGGGGAGAAATTTTGCACCGCCAAGTCGATATCCAGACAGTGAAAATACTTCACCCCAATGTAAAACCAGTGCAACCTAGTTGATTCAGGGTGTACTTAAAGCAGCGCGTATTTTCTCCGCCGCGGCTGCTAGGGAATCGCCATCAGCGCGCTTGGCATTGCTTATATTTGCATCGGCCATGTCATTAATTGGCGAGAGGTGAATATGGGTGTGGGGTACCTCCAAGCCAATAATCATCATGCTGACACGCTGGCAGGCGTAAGCTTTTTTCAAGGCCTTCGCTAAGGTCTGAGCTACCGACATTAAATGTGCTGCCAGCTCGGGCTGCAGATCGTCCCAATGATCGACCTCCTGCCTAGGAATAAGCAATAAATGCCCCTCCTGAATCGGTTCAATGGTTAAAATGGCGACTGCATGCTCGTCTTGCCATACAAAGTGACCGGGCAGCTCACCTTGAATTATTTTAGTAAATATACTGCTCATTTTTGCTCCACTTCTACAATAGTTAGCATTTGTTCAAACACCTTTCTGAGCTCTTGCTCAACAGCAGCTCGGCCGGCTAATTGATACTTGAGAGACACGCTAGCCCAATCAAGTGCGAACAAGAGTAAATCGACTGCCAGCGCCGAATACGTTACTGCGCAAAGATCAACACACAGACTTAAGCGCGTGGCGCTAGCGACAGCCTGCTCGAAAACCAACTCTCTGCGGCAATAGCGGCGCACCGTATTGCTATCAAACAGAGATAGCGTTCCAGGCCCAAAACAAGACAACAGTGTCGCCAGTGAATCAGTACTCAGGTTTCGATGCACGCTTCTCAAGCTCAGTGGTAAATCACTGCGCAAGCGCTGCTGCATAAGATTGAAATCGGTATCCAAACCGTCACCCAGCGATTTTACGACAAGAAGAGAATACGCTCCGCTAGCGGAGTCTCTGCGACTCCCAAGCCAAACGGGTAGAAATTCCTGCCGCCGCCAAAACAGAATAACATCTGCAGATACCGCGAAACTGGATGATAGATAGCTCGCACCTTTATGTCGAGCGCACTCCTCAGCCATCCCCAACATCAGGCGGCCAACACCTTGTCGACGGCATTCAGCCGCTACCGCGATACGGTTCACACGATAGCTGTGACCGCGAGCGTAGTTAGCATTGCCACTGATATGCGCTAAACGCTGCGCGACCAAGTGCCCTTTCGGGCGACGCTCGCCCGCTATAACTGCGTTGGTAGTTGCCTCATCCAACCCCCCTTCTGCCAATAGTTGGCAAACGCCGACGATACAGCCATCAGATTCTGCGGCAATCACTTGGCATCGTGAATCCATTAAATACTGGAGATCACTTGGCGTAGTTTGATAATGCGCCTGAACAAGTAGTCCAAAAACTTGGCTTAGCACGCCCTGCTGCTCCAAATCTGTTTGATGCAGCACGCGTACGCTAACGTGATTTAACGAACTGGTTTTTTTCGGCTCGGCATCTAGAAGAAATGCATTGTTTAAGAATTGCTCAAGAGGATCATCACTTGCCCACCGCACCGGCTCTCGCAACTCTATGCGCCGCCACTGAGGCCGTTCCCGATGGAGAATATCCTTAAAACGAATATCAAAACCGCGTCCGCTGCCTTCATAGCCGTGAACCGTTGTCGAAAAAACAATTCTCGGGTGCTGTAGCAACTCGCTCAACACGCTTACGGGAAGAGTCGCCGCTTCATCTACCAGCACTAAATCCCAATTATCAGTAGGCTTTAAAGCAAAGGCCGGCAAAAACTGCAGTTCGCAGTCATTGAAATAATAAGCATCGCCGTGCCTCTCCCCCGCCGGCATCAACGTCTGAACCCTGCGAAATGCGGCCTCAACGGCCTCTGCGCGCGGCGCCGTTATCGCAATGCGCCGACACAGTCCACCTTGAAAAAGTTCTGCCACCGCAATACCAAGTGAGGAGGACTTACCACGCCCGCGATCTGATCGAATCACCAGTGGTCGCTTCGCTCTGCCGGTGACAACTCGGATGATCGCATCCACCGCGGATTGCTGATCAAACGTCGGCAATTGCGACAGCCACTGCTGGCTTTTACCTGGCAGTTGCGGAAGGCTTTGACTGTCCAACAATCCCTGCCGGCTAAGGTGATAAACCCCCGCGCTATCACCGACCATCGTCAATATTCGGGCTAGGAATTGAGACTCGGGGTAATCCTTTGCAGCGGCAGAATGACGTTGAAAGATTTGCGGCCAACGGCCAAAATCTGGGCATAAAATTACGAGCAGCCCCCCGGCCAACAGCGTGCCCGCGGCCGCCAGCCAATCATCTACGGACTGTGCGGAATTGGCGTCAATAACAACAGAGCTAAACTCTCGGCCCAATTGTTGCTTTGCAATCTTAGGTTTTACACCACACAGTGGATGTGCGGCGAGTAACAAGGTTTCGGTTTCACCTAGCGCAAAGCACGTGAGTTGTTCCTCAGCCCAGTTGGGCTCGCCACTAAGAAATATTAAATACCGATGACCGTTATGTTGAGCCACTTCACGAAGCTGCTCAACAAACTGCTGTAGCTTCGCTATTTTCATAATACTAATCGACCTTAGAAGGATATACCGGCGCGTCATGCATACGGAGATGCAAAACAAGTCGCTCGTCGTCGCGATACAGGGCAGCGCTATCGTCACCCAGATAACGCCCTGCAAGTTTGACTAGGCGGCTTTTTATTTCAGTTTCACTAATAAAAGAGGAGAGAATTCCGGCCTCAATAAACCCTTCTAATCGATACAATACGGCGGGAGGAATATCTAAGCCGGATGCTTGATCATCAAAAAATGCCGTAAGTCGCTCCTCCAACGCGGCTAAATACTGGACCGAAACTGACGCTGTCACGCCGGACTCCGATCCTGTTGCACCAAAACCCACGGCGCAACAACGACCGCCCACACTTCGCAATTTTCCGCCAACCATGTCATCGCAAGCTCTTCCGTTGCTTTCTGCAATAGATTGTCTTTCATCCACGTCGACACAGCCGCGGCATCGTCATTCGCGACCGCTGCAGCAGTGGCAATTAAATCTAACTCTGGCGCCACCACTAATACAGCGCCTTGCGCATAAAAACGCTGTAGTTCAGTCCACAGAATACGAGAGGTTTCACGATTCAACTTGAGCATTAACTCGGAAGATTCATCTGGGGTCACACGAATACCTTATATATTTTCAAAAACAAAGATCATCACTCGCCGTTTTACATAGCGTGCTAACGTTAATTCAGGGCGGGCCATTTGATATCCCAAGGCGGATCACAGTCTAACAGCACTGTTTGTATGGCTGCATCGCTAAATGCCTCTCCTTCATGAGGGAAACAGACATAATGCTTTTCTATACCACGGAATTGGAAACGCAATGCCATGGCGTGTAAATACATGCGACCACACTCTTGATTGCTCGGCCCGTAGCGGCGATCACCAAGGATAGGCACCCCAAGACTCTTCATTACCACGCGTAATTGGTGTGTTTTACCCGTATGGGGCTTTAGAAGGTAGGCGCGTCGCCCATCACTTAGTGAATAACTAAAAAATTGGCTCACCGCGGGATTAGTGCGCGTGCGGCTGAGCAGGTAACTGCCGCTGCGGCTCTTTTTAATGTCGCCAACAATGGTGCCCTGCTTTTTACTCGGCTTGCCATCGGCGAGTGCAAAATAGAATTTTTCAACCTCTCTATTCGCAAATAGATTGCCTAACTCCGCGGCGGCTAGTGGACTTTTTGCAATCAATAACAAACCAGACGTCGCATCATCCAAGCGATGTACCAAATGCAAAGACTCTCCGGGAAAATCTGCATGCAAAACATCAAGCAAGCTCTGTTGATGCTGATTTCGATGTAAGTTCACGCCAGGCGCTTTATTGACTACGAGGTAATCTTCATTATTTTCTACAATTAAATAAGTTAGTTCGCGGGTACTCGTCATGAATCTTTTAATCAGCTCTGCCGTTGCCAAAGAAAAACGTATTTTTTTCTAGCTGTTCACGCAACACCTTTATCTCTCTTTTAACTGACGCCTCAGACGACGACAACTCAATCTGCGAGGCTAAATTTTCAAACTCGTCACGCTCGCCACTGCTGGCATATAGATCCAGCAACTGCATTTTTAGCGCCACGTTATCGCGGTGAATGATAGCACCCTCTTCCAGTATCTCCCGCGCGCCCGCATAGTCGCTTAGCTCAATGCATGCGGACGCTCGGCTAATAAAACTTTCAATCTGTTCATCGCTCGCTCCAGATGCCGACCAATCTCGTTCGAGATCATTAATATCTAGTGCTAAAAACTCTTTGTCATCTTCCAAATTGCCGTGCTGACGGAGGGCGTCCTCGTCAAGATCAGCAAAAAAATCATCGTCAATATCAGACATATTGGTGTTGCCGATTGCGCCCGCAGACAGCGCGGCCGGGTTGCCCAACTTAGGCTCTGCCTCGTCTATTTCGCCATCTGGTGCGCTATTCTCGAACCGTCTACCGATTGACTTTGCGTCTAGTGCCGAAAAAATATCGTTGAAATTATCCTTGGAAAGATGCCGGTCTGCCTGTGCTTTAGCGGCAACCGCAGCGCTTACGTCTGATAATTCGCCAGTCACACTAAGATCATCGGTATGGTGCGACGACGGCGATTCACGTCGATTGCGCATTAACAGCAATATCGCCCCAATTACGGGTAGCGACAACCACCACAGCCAAGACCATGATTCAGTGTGTTGAGATACCATCACCGGACTATTATCAACGTTTGCCACTGCCGGCTCAGCAACTCCGCCGTTAATCATGACATCATCGACGAATTCAGCCTCGTCACTTTGAGCTGGGTCGGCGACGATAACGCCATCGTCCAAGGTAACGTCGCGAAATGCCCCATCATCAAATTGCGACGACGAATCCGTGCTTTGACTTTCCAGCAACATGGCTTCAGGCTGAGGAGTTGAATTAGCCTCTTCGCTCGGTTCAGAATTCAATGATATCGCTTGCGCGTTTAAACTCGCTAACTGCACCTCTAATGCTGCTAACTTATCTGTCATCAGGGCGATATTGGCAGATACGTCCGCAACCTGTGTGCGTACTTGTTTTAGACTTTCTTGTAAGAATTGTTTCTCGGTCAGTGCCTCACTGCCCGATGAATCACCTAAATCAAACTCTCGCCGTAGGCCGGCATTGTTCATTGCCTCAGCTGATGAGCCTGGTTGTCCGCTCGGGCTACCCCGCAATTCATCTTTTCTTGCTGGCTTCAGCGGTTCAACCGCCGCGCTTCGCGCTACTACTTCCGCATCAACTACACTTTCAAACAAATCCAGCGTGACACGCTCTTTTAATAAATTACGATTATTGCGAATAAACGCACGGGGATTATTTAAATACAGGCGCTCCATCCATTCATTGGCACTGCCCCCCTTTGCACGGGCAGCGCGCTGCGCAATACTCCAGAGACTATCTCCGCGAACAGTTGTATAAACACGGGTATCAGCATTCATTGCTTGCGCCGGGGAATTTTCACTTGCGCCCCCCCGACTCAATGCCGCTGGCAAAATACTGGCAGACTGCCTACGTTCGTTTAACGGACCAGCAATACTAAGGGCAGCATTATTCAAAACTTGGGTATTCGACGTGCTCGCAATGCTGTCAGGCAAATCTAGAAGTAAGGTATAAGCGCGGCTTAATTGACCGCCCGGCCAGCGAACCGTGATCAAAAAATGAAGATACGGTTCATTAACTACCGCATTGCTTCGAAGATAAATTGTCCCGGCGCCCAAACTGCCCATTTCACCCACCGCGGAAATAGACCGAGTATCGACGCTCCCAACTTCGACCCCCGTGTCTGGATCGATAACGGAATGCAATGAGACTCTCACTTGCTCGCTACCGATGCCCTCAGCGCCAAAGATCGGAATTCGCGCAAACAAGGGTTGCCCAAGTTTTGAGTCCAAATTTGCCGACCCTAAACCCAAGGCCATTGCATCTCGCGCCATGAAAACCGCCATACACAGCGGCAGTAGGGCTGGTAGTTTGCCTAGTCCCATAATATAACTCTCTAATGACCCTGCCAGTCACCAATCATATTCATTAGGCAGAGTAGAATCCCGTCTTATAAAAATTAAGCCAAAAAGCACACTCCTATTAAACGCCCACCGAAATGTGAACACAATCACAAATTCGCCCCGTAGGGGTCAAGTAACTACCATCGCCGAGTTTTCACTTAGCTGTGTATAAGTCCTTGCTGAAAGATGGCACCGAAAGAAAGTTTTCCCCAATAAAGGTGAATAAGCTTGTGGATAAGCATGTAGATTACTAGCTTGAGGCAAGGCTCATGGTACACGAGAGAAACCGCATAGTTTTTAACCAAACTGTCACATACCTATGATTTATGCTCGCCAGGACTTCTCGAAAAACATAAATAACAAAATGACCGCTGACATCACCATCGCCGCACACCAATAGGGGTAGCTCGGCGAGATACGATATAGCGCACCGCCCAACAAGGGTCCGAACATAAAGCCAAGTCCCGCTATAGCGCCCAACAAACCAGCTAATCCACCCTGCTCGTGAGCTTCAACCGTCATGGTTGCAGTAGCGGTAAATGAGGGGCCGGTTAAGCCCATGCCAAAGCCAAACAAAGCCATCGCAAGATATAGCATTGCAATATTGCTGGCATTGGCCAAAAGTAAATACGACAACAACATGAATGGCAGGCCGACGCGCAGTAAACGCATCGGCAGCCCGCTATAGCGACGCACCACAAGCAACTGAGCCAGTAATACGGATATCGATGAAATAACCATTGCAGTCGAGAACAATTGTGCTGCACGTTTACCATCCACACCTAAGATATCTTGATAATAGAAACCCAAGGTCTGCTGAACCATTCCCAACAAACTGAATATGGTAAAACCAATGGCGATGTACACCCGATATCGAGGGTCAAAATACGACAATTTAGGCAGCTTTTTACCACTGCTGTTACTGGCGGCAATCGGTGGCAGGTACCGCCAAACTAGTACCCCAACAATGAGGGAAACTCCAGCTTGAATATACAAGGGTGCGAGATAACTAAGCGTTACAAACCATGCCAAAGCGGGGCCGACCATCACCCCTATTTGGTTAAAGGCTTGTAGTTTGCCCATGCCCTTGGTGCGCTCATGAACCGTCGTAACGTCCACCATATACGCCGCCGATGCCGGGTGTGTTGGCGTCATTATCACCGCGTGAAATGCGCGACTGATAATCAATAGAATAAACAGAGGCACGCCCAGCAAAACCCCCGAAAGGCCTAATTGAGCAACAGCATTAAATAGCAGCGTGCCAATAACATAGCCAAACAATCCTAATATAATGAGCGGTTTGCGCCCCCAGCGATCACTGAGGCGCCCCCATTTTGGCGCCACGATAAAAAATACAAACGCAGTCAGTGCTGACAGTGAGGTAATTGCGAGTTCTTTGGGCTGAACGTCGAGGTTGAAAAAAGGAATGTGGAATACTAGCTTATCGAGTTGAAGCTCTCTGCCGAGCATCGGCAGTATTGCGAACACCACTGTTTGGCCCATGCCAACACACATCATGGCAAGGTAAAGACTGAACATCGCCTTATTACTAGGCTTTATCGCGTTTACTTCTGAAACACTACTCACTAATCACCACCTCACGGCCGAATGGAACGCAGAGACATGGCGAACCGAGATTAAATTATGACCTAGTTGGGCTTTATATACCTTAATCGTGCTGAAAATATTCAGAAATTGATTAATAAATACACGAAGCCAAAACTACACACATGAGATTTTAGCACTGCTAAGCAATAGCGAAAATGTAAGCCAGTAAAATTACGCCGCAGCTATGCCAGAATAGAAAGTTAAGAATAAAGATAGCTTAAACGGGAATGCTGCTAACACGGCTGCCTAGCGACGGGCTTCCGCACATCACTTACACACCGCTTGCAGAATAGAATTGACGACACCTATTGCTGAAAAAATAGCTGCGCTAGCGGTTATACTTACGAATTAAAGATCTAAGACGCAGGCTTCAAAGATGAATAATGTGGAACAAAGCCCAACTTTAATCCAACGCTGGCTAAATCGGCTTGAGCGAATGGGCAACCGACTCCCCGATCCAGTACTGCTATTCATTTTATTCTGTATCGCCATTATCGGTATTTCGGCCATTGCCGATATGTTCGCAGTCTCCGCCGTTCATCCGGTTAGCCATGACATTATCGCCGCAAAATCTTTACTAAGTGCCGACGGTATAAAGTGGATGGTCGCCAATACCGTCGGTAATTTCATTCATTTCGCGCCGGTCGGTTCAGTTTTGGTGGCGATACTGGGCATTGCGGTCGCGGAAGATTCGGGCCTGCTCGGCCACACACTGCAGCGTCTAACGGCGAATGCCCCACCGCGCAGCCTGAGTAGCTTTATCGTATTCGCGGGGGTGATGTCTAGCATCGGTTTTGATTCTGGCTACGTCGTGCTCATACCATTGGCAGCGCTTATTTTCCGAGCAGCTGGTCGCTCGCCACTGGCGGGTATAGCTGCCGCATTTGCGGGTGTTTCCGGTGGGTATAGCGCCAACCTGTTACTTGGTCCTGTAGACGCTATTTTGTCGGGCATCAGCACCGAAGCGGTTGCGTTAGTCGCACCGGACCAGCAAGTATTAACCAGCGCCAACTATTATTTTACCTTAGCGTCTACATTATTTATCACCATCACTGGCGCCTGGATTAATGAAACCATAGTCGAGCCAAGACTATCGAAACCCAGCGATCAGACTGCGCTTGCGGAAGATTCGACAGCTATTGAATCCCCAGCCTTAAAAACCGGCATGCGCAGAGTCGGCCTATTCAGCCTATTTTTTATAGGGTTGCTAGTTTACTTAGTTGTTCCCGACCATGGCATCTTACGAAACCCCGAGCCCAATGGTTTGGCCGCTTTACCGCTGTTAAATGGCATCGTGGTTTTTATTGCGCTATACGCGACGATTAGTGGGCTGATATTTGGTTACAGTACCGGTAAATACCAACGTCACCGCGACTGGATTGCTGGCATGGAGACAGGTGTACGCACCCTGTCTGGCTATATGGTGTTGATGTTTTTCGCCGCGCAGTTCGTGAACTACTTCAACTGGACCGGCCTGGGCGCCATCTCAGCCATAAATGGTGCAAATTGGCTTGCCGGACTCAGCCTGTCGAAAGCTAGTCTATTAGTTGGCTTTATTTTAATCAGCGCGAGCATCAACCTTTTGATTGGCAGTGCGTCAGCGAAATGGGCTTTGATGGCACCCATTTTCATTCCGATGTTATATCTATTGGGGGTAGATCCAGAATCAGCACAAATGGCCTATCGCATCGGCGATTCAAGCACCAACATTATCACGCCGCTGATGCCCTATTTTGGTGTTGTTGTTGCCTTCATGCAGCGCCATGACAGTGAAGCGGGAATGGGTACCCTAATCGCCTTGATGCTGCCTTACTCGGTGATATTTCTTGTCGGATGGGCCCTACTGCTCAGTCTTTGGCTCGCGGCAGGTTTACCCCTAGGTCCAGGCTAAAACCTGAACCTAGGCAAAGTGGCTCACTTACTCCTGAACCGTCGCCGCCATTTCATCGATATCGACGTGACGTACGTTGGCGCCTTTCACTAAATAAATAACATGCTCGGCAATATTTCGCGCGTGATCACCGACTCGCTCTAATGAACGCAAGGCCCACATGACCTGTAACACAGAGGAAATCGTACGCGGGTCTTCAATCATGTACGTCACCAAGCTGCGCATGGCGGTGCCGTATTCTAAGTCGACTGCCTTATCTTCTTCAGCGACTTCCAAGGCTAAATCGATATCAAGGCGTGCGAAGGAATCCAATGCATTGCGCACCATGCCAGACACATGATCGCCAATGTGACGGATTTCCAAGACGCTGCGCGGTAAACCGCCAAGCTCAGTGAGTTTAATAGCGCTGTCCGCAACCTTGCTGGCCTCATCGCCCATGCGCTCAAGATCACTTAATATTTTGCTGATCGATAACACCAGCCGTAAGTCACTTGCCGCCGGCTGACGACGCGCCAGAATGATGGTGCACTCTTCATCAATCGAGACTTCTAAATTATTAACGATTTTATCGCCCAGCTTTACGTCTGAGGCTAAGCCAGTATCCAAGTTCATAAACGCATTAGTGGCATCGGCAACCTGCTTTTCGACCAAGCCCCCCATTTCCAACATACGCGTTTTTATATCGTCCAGCTCAGTATTAAACTGCTGAGATATATGATGGGTATGCAAATTTTTTTCTTTCATTTTCAATCTCCCAAAAATCTAATAGCAAACCTCAAGGCATTACCGAATGAGTCAGAACTGCCTTAACCATAGCGACCGGTAATATAATCTTCGGTTTGCTTGTTACTGGGGTTTGTAAAAAGAATATCCGTGTTATCAAACTCAATTAATTTGCCCATATACATAAACGCCGTATAGTCTGAAACACGCGCCGCTTGCTGCATATTATGAGTAACGATAACGATAGTGTATTTGTCTTTTAGCTCGTAAATAAGTTCTTCTATTTTTAGTGTAGAAATAGGGTCAAGGGCCGACGCGGGCTCATCTAGCAATAGCACTTCTGGCTCTACCGCGATGGTACGAGCGATAACGAGACGCTGTTGCTGCCCGCCAGACATTCCTAGAGCATTGTCGTGTAAGCGATCTTTTACTTCGTCCCAGAGTGCAGCACCTCGCAAAGAGCGTTCAACCACTTCATCCAGCACTCGTTTTTTGTTTATGCCCTGGATGCGCAAACCGTACGCCACATTCTCATAGATAGATTTAGGAAAGGGGTTCGGCTTTTGGAACACCATACCAACGCGGCGGCGCAAGGTGGCAACATCTACCCGCTTGTCATAGATATTGGAACCATCTAAGGAAATCCCGCCATCGGTCCGACAGGTATCAACCAAGTCGTTCATGCGATTAAAACAGCGCAGTAACGTAGACTTACCACAACCACTTGGCCCGATGAATGCCGTGACCTTTTTACGCGGGATGACCATATTCACATCAAATAAGGCCTGCTTCTCACCGTAATAGAGATCCAGATTATTTACGGTCAAGGTGATGTCTTCATCGTGAATAGATTGTTCCACGCGATTACGTCCAAGCGACTCCATATTAATAGCGTGCGCCTTTACCGTTGATTTGTCACTTGTCATAAAACTCGCCGCCTTATCGTTCAGTTCATTCACGATTACATTTCCAATGATTTGTATTTTTCGCGCAGATGATTACGCAAAGCCACCGCACTTAAATTCAGTAAGGCGATGATAACAACCAACAGCAAGGCCGTGGCATAAACCAGGGGTCTCGCCGCTTCTACATTGGGGCTTTGGAATCCAACATCGTAAATATGAAAACCCAAATGCATAAATTTCTGATCTAAGTGGAAGTAAGGAAAATTGCCATCAACGGGCAGCGATGGCGCTAATTTAACAACCCCTACCAGCATAAGTGGCGCTACTTCACCGGCCGCACGCGCAACCGCAAGTATCAAACCGGTCATCATTGCCGGGCTAGCCATCGGCAAAACCACACGCCAAAGCGTTTCAGCTTTCGTTGCGCCCAACGCTAAGCTACCTTCACGCAAATTGCGAGGAATACGCGCCAAGCCCTCTTCCGTCGCCACGATAACAACCGGCAACGTCAGCAGTGCCAAGGTCACTGATGCCCACAATAACCCAGGTGTACCAAAGGTTGGCGCAGGCAATGCTTCAGCAAAGAGGGCCTTGTCCATCTCCGCACCAAGGAAATAGATGAAGAAACCCAAACCAAACACACCATAAACAATAGACGGCACACCAGCCAAATTATTTACTGCGATGCGCACGATACGAGTCATCAAGCCCTGTTTGGCGTATTCCCGTAAATATACTGCTGCCACCACACCAAACGGCGTCACCAATACCGACATAATCAGCACCATAATGACGGTTCCAAAAATGGCTGGGAAAATACCACCTTCGGTGTTGGCCTCCCTCGGCTCGTCTGTTAAAAACTCGCCAAATTTCGCAAAATAGAAGCCCACCTTCTGAATCAGGTTCATGCTATTAGGCTGATATGCTTTCACTACCGTCGAAATACGCTGCTCTTTAATTTGGCCCGCCGCCGTTTTCATCGTGAAGGTATCGCGATGCCATTGTTTATAGAGATCAGCAAGCTGGCCCTGCAACACTTTATACTCAACATCTAACTCGGCGCGCTCTGCCGCGATATCTGCCTGCATTTGTTGGCGCCGGCTTTCACTTACTGAGCTATCAAGTTCAAGACCGCGCTCTTTCAAGCGCATTTTCTCAAGTCGATAATTAATTGCGCCAATGTCTTTCTTTTCTATTCTTTTAATTTCTTCGTGAATATTGTTTGCGCGTGCAATGCGCGCTTGGAATTCATCCCACGCCTTGCCGTCGTCAATGCTAGCGACGACATTGCCCTGCTCTTTGACATTTTGTAAATAGCCATAAAAATTCCCCCACTCAAGCCGTTCTATAACAACAGCATCAGCTGGGTAACTTATCTCAGACAAATAGCGCGTGATTACCCATTTAAAATCTGCACCAGTGACATCACGATTACCTAACTTAACGAGTTGACGGTCAACAAATGCATCATCCGTTTCAATCTTAAAACCCGCACTCAGCAGCTGCTCTATAGGTACTGCTTCGGATTCTACCTGCTCAGCTAAAACCGGAGTAGCCTGCTCGCTAGGAAGCGTATATTGAGCCTGCATTACTGACGCGGGCCAAAAATGACCAAAACCACGAACAGCTAATAGCAAAAGCAAGCCGATAACAGCCAAGGTACTGACGGTTACCGCCGACGCATTGAGCCAAATCATAGGCTCGCCGCGCTTACACCACTCTATAAAGCCTTGCTTGTTATCATCGTGCAATGACATGACTTAACATCCCGTAATTCTTAGTCTGGCGCATCAGTAAATTCAGTAAACACATCATAGGTTTCCGTAGCGCATACGCAGGCGCTGACGCACGGTTTCGGCGACGGTATTCACCGCGAAAGTAAACATAAACAGCACAAAGGCCGCTAAAAACAGCACGCGATAGTGCGAGCTATCCACCTCGGTCTCACCGATCTCTACCGCAATATTCGCCGCTAAGGTACGCATACCCTCAAATATATTGGCGTCCATGATCGGCGTATTGCCCGTGGCCATCAGGACAATCATCGTTTCGCCAACGGCTCGGCCCATACCAATCATTAGCGCTGAGAATATCCCTGGGCTAGCAGTGGGCATTACCACGCCAACTAAGCTTTGCCACGGCGTTGCCCCCAAGGCTAACGATCCGTAGCTTAGGTGTTTTGGTACTGAAAAAATGGCGTCCTCGGCGATCGAGAAAATGGTGGGGATAACCGCAAACCCCATGGCGATACCGACAACTAGGGCATTTCGCTGATCAAACGACACGCCGATATCGTTTGTTAACCACGAACGCATATCGCCGTTAAAAAACCATCGCTCCATTGGCGCACTCATCTCGACGCAGCCCACCACAACAAAGAGTACGACGGGCACAAGCAAAAGCGAATGCCAGCCGTCAGGGACGTGGCGCCGAAACGTAGACGGTAATTTTGACCACGACCAAGCGAATAACAAAATGCCTACGGGAAGTAAGAGGAATAATGAAAATACCGCCGGTAAATTTTTCTCAATGAACGGCGCCAACCAAAGTCCCGCCAAGAAACCAAGAATGACGGTTGGCAAGGCTTCCATCAACTCAATTAGCGGTTTGGTCTTTCTGCGCAGAGCGGGCGCCATAAAATAGGCGGTGTAAATAGCGCCGCATATCGCCAGCGGCGCGGCAATTAGCATCGCGTAGAAAGCGGCTTTTAAGGTTCCGAAAGCCAAGGGTGCAAAACTGTACTTCGGCTCAAAATCATTACTCGATGCCGATGACTGCCATACATAATCCGGTTCGGGGTAACTTTCATACCACACCTTGCTCCACAGGGCTGTCCATGACAACTCAGGGTGCTCATTATGCAGGTCGAAACTGGCGAGTCCGCCATTGCTATTTTCTACTAATATTTTATTCGCACGGGGCGAGATCGCCAGGGCACTCACACTGCCAACATCAAGGTCTTTGCTCAGCAAGCGACGATGTGAGGTGGTGTAAAATAAATCTAATTGGCCCTGAGGCGATATGCTCACAAACCCTTTTCGACGGTGCTCTGTCACCAAGGCGGCACTGCCACCATCGGGTATCTCAAAATCCCGAACCGGCTGTAATTTATAACCAGATTCACGCTCTTTGTCGCGGACGACAAACCACTGCCCAACCGAACCGTGATCACTGGCAACTAATAGGGAAATACCTCCCAGTAAAAACCGCGCTTGGCTCAGCTTGCCGTTGTCGAATAAATACCCACGATCTGTAACGACCTGCTTGCGAAGATCAATTAAACGAAAACCGCCATCAGCCGCCAATACATAAAGCCATTGCTGGGCAGGACCAATTAAGACTCGACTGGGCACAATATCTAACTTAGGCAGCAGTAGTTCTTCTTCGCTGAGAGTCACTTCCTCACTGAGGAAATCTTCTTCTTTCACCCAACGGCGGCCAAATAATTTACCCTCGCTAATGCCTATAACAATAAGCGCATCATCATTATCACTAATGCCAAGCTGTTCAATCGGCATGTCTTCTGCGAGTAAAAAAGCCTGTTCACCATAGGGGTAACGTAATACCGGTGTAATTAGGCGTTGGTCATTGGGGTAGCTGGTTCGGTAATCATGTTTGGCGATAAGTACTTTCCCATCGCTCAAACCCAAAGCAAATAAACGGCTTTGCTCAGATTCAAGTGCAAAGCTGAGAATGTCCGCTCCCTGCAAGGGTAAATCTGAGGCGGACGACACGCTGCCGTCGCTGAGCTGGAAGAACTCTGCATAACCCTTAGAATCCAAACGGAAACCTATTTCCGCCTGTTCTTCCATAGCAAGATATAGGGCTGGCGATTCGCTAGCCGTTGTGAACTGCGAGTCCGCCTTTATAGACGCCGATTGAAACAGCGGCATAATTTCATATAGCAGATAGAAAAAGATAAGGAGGATGGCGAACAGCACACCGATGCCGCCAGCGGTGATCGTCGTCGTAGCGATTCCGTCTTTTACTTGTCGCCATTTACGGTAGGCGGAAGCGGTAGCTCGTACCTCAGATTGACTCATTTCTTCTAGCTCTCTGAAAACTCACAAACACAATATGACACTTTTGTTACAGTTTGATGACGGAGGCTTTTCAAAAAAAATGCCGCGGGTATTCCTACGGCATTTATGCTGATCACTCCATCATTGCTAGAGCGCCATCTTCGCCTTAATTTTCTCTACGACACTCGCTGGGAGCGGTATATAGCCATCTTTTACGACGACTTCTTGCCCTTGCTTAGACAGAACCAGTTTCAGGAACTCACGCTCCAAAGGAGCAAGTGGTTTATTCGGTGCTTTGTTTAAATAGACATACAAAAAACGAGACAGTGGATAGGTGCCAGATGTCGCGTTTTCTGAATTTGCTTCGACAAACCCGCTTTTGTCATCTTTCGCTAAGGGCACTGTGCGCACGCTAGAGGTTTTATAACCAATCCCCGAGTAACCGATGCCGTTAACTGAGGTAGAAACCGATTGCACCACAGAGGCTGATCCTGGCTGCTCGTTCACACCATTTTTAAAATCACCCTTACACAGTGCAGCCTCTTTAAAGTACCCGTAGGTACCCGATACCGAGTTACGGCCGAACATTTGAATATCGCGAGTCGTCCATGCGTCGCTCATTCCCAACGCGCCCCAGGTCTCTACGTTGTCGGGGTGGCCACACTTATGCGTGCTAGAAAAAACCGCATCTACCTGCGCCATGGTCATGCCTTCAATCGGATTATCTTTGTGTACAAAAACCGCTAAGGCATCTATCGCTACCGGAATGGCCATTGGCTTATAGCCGTACTTGATTTCAAACGCCTCAATTTCCTTGTCTTTCATTTTACGGCTCATAGGGCCGATGTTTGAGGTGCCTTCTGTCAAGGCTGGCGGCGCTGTAGACGAGCCCGCAGCTTGGATTTGAATATTGACGTTGGGGTAGAACCGTTTGAAATCTTCGCCCCATAATGTCATCAAGTTGGCCAGCGTGTCTGAACCAACGCTGGACAGGTTGCCGGAGACACCGGACGCACTTTGGTATGTCGGCAACGCCGAATCAACTTCAGTTGCCGCAATAGCCGCTACTGAAGACAAGGCAACAATGGATCCCGCCAAATACTGTTTAATGTTCACGCACCCTACTCCCAAACCAATTAATTACATTAACGCAGCCACTTTATAGGGCAATTATGACAACTTTGTGACAGTCGCTAGGAATAGTGACGACTTTAAGCCGTCTTAACTTGAACCGCGGCGGAACGGGGAAATACACAGGTAAACACACTACCTTTTTCTGGCACACTTCGAATCCGCAGCTCTGCCCGATGTCGAATTAAAACATGCTTAACAATGGCTAAGCCGAGACCTGTACCGCCAGTGTCCAGCGAGCGACTTTGATCTACGCGATAAAACCGCTCAGTCAAACGCGGTATATATTGCGGCTCTATTCCGATACCGGTGTCTTCGACCTCGAAGTAAGCGTGGTCATCATCGCGGTACCAGCGCAGGGTTATGGTGTCGTTCTCTGCGGTATACCGAGCGGCATTGATCGCTAAATTAGAAAACGCACTGCGCAACTCATTGGCATTTCCACGGATTGAAATCGTATCGTCACATTCAATCACAATACGACGCGGACCTTTCGCCGCGGAGCCGCACTCCTCTCTAATCATCTCCATCAAAGACCGCAAGCTTATAACGGTATCATCGCCGGCTTTGGGAACCGCCTCTAAGCGCGACAACAGCATAAGATCCTGAATCAGCATATGCATACGGCGTGATTGCTGAAGCATCTGGCTTACTGCACGATCCCAGCGCGGGTTATCACCGCCGTGTTCTGAAAACGTTTCGAGGTAGCCATTTATCACGGTTAGCGGCGTGCGAAGTTCGTGGGAAACATTGGCAACAAAATCTTTGCGCATTTTTTCCAAGCGGTGGGTTCTGGTGACATCACGGGCAAAAAGCAATCGATTGCGCTGGCCGAAGAAGTTCACACTAACGCTCAAACTTAAACCGCCATTCACTGGCGACGTCATCTCAAGTGGTGTCTGATAACGCTCCGCTTCGAAATAGCGCAAAAAAGCCGGACTTCGAATTAGGTTGATCAGTTGCCGACCGGTGTCGTCAGACTGTCGTAAACCGAGTAAGTCGTGGGCTGAGGCATTACACCATTCAATATTACCCACGGGATCTAGCATCACAACGGCATCTGACATCGAGGCGAATGAAGAGTGAAGATAGTCGATCATCGCCTGTAATTTGGCGCTATTCTGCGTGGTCTCACGCTGCATGTCATAAATGACATCAAAAACCTGCCCCCACATTCCCGATGCCTCCGGAGGCTCTTTATCAACGCCGCTGTAAAGCCAATCTGACAAGTGCTGCAAGTTGCGTAGCAACCAAGCACAAACCAACAGCGCTGCGATAAATAAAGGCCACAAACCCAAATCAAAAATTGCACAAACAGCCGCTACCGCCGTCAGCAGTAGGCCAATGCGCAATAATTCCGTTTTCCAATTGTAATAGCGCATTAATTCATGTGCGCTAAGCGCAAACACCTGTCGTCGAAAAACGATAACCGGTGCCACGTACCGTCTGGATCAGCAAACCACAGTCTCGTTGATCAGTTTGCAGGGCTTTGCGGAGGCGACGAATATGCACGTCTACCGTGCGTTCTTCGACGTAGACATTGCTGCCCCAGACTTGGTCAAGTAACTGACCACGGCTGTAGGCACGCTCTTGGTGGGTCATAAAAAACTTAAGTAGTTTAAATTCTGTCGGCCCCATATCTAAGGGCTGAGTGTCGACAAAAACGCGATGACTAGCGGGATCCAATTTTAAACCGCCGACTTCAATACTTTCTTCCTGCTCACGGGTGGTAGACCGGCGCATAATCGCCTTAATCCGCGCCATCAACTCACGGGAGGAAAAGGGCTTGGTAATGTAATCGTCTGCGCCGACATCCAAGCCCTGCACACGATTATCTTCATCGTCTTTCGCCGTTAGCATGATAACGAGCAAGTCGCGGGTGAGCTCATCTCTGCGCAAGCGTCGCAACAACTCTATACCGCTTGTGACCGGCATCATCCAGTCTAGCAAGACCAAATCGGGGCGCTGATCAACAATAATACCGTGAGCGTCCTGTGCATTGCTTGCCTCCAGGCACTCGTAGCCGGCAAGTTCTAGCCCAACGCGGATCATTTCCCGTATGGCGGCCTCGTCGTCGACAATCAGTATGGTGGTTGCAGTCATCCCTCTACCCTTTTTTAACAATATTTGTAAGCAGCATTAAAACGACATTTGGTGACAATTTTATGACAGTGCCCGTTTATCTAGATTAATCAAACACTACCGTCTTATTCCCGAGCACTAGCACCCGGTCTTCTAAATGATTTCGCAACGCCCTCGCGAGCACAGACTTTTCGACATCTTTACCCAGCCGAACAAGATCGTCCTTGCTGTAGCGATGCGACACGCGAATAACATCTTGTTCGATTATCGGCCCTTCATCAAGGTGCTCCGTCACGTAATGACTGGTTGCGCCAATCAGCTTCACACCTCGATCAAACGCTTTCTGGTAAGGGTTTGCGCCAATGAATGACGGCAAAAAGCTATGGTGGATATTGATCATTCGCCCCGTGTAAGCTCGGCAAAATTCAGGTTGAATAATCTGCATATAGCGCGCGAGCACCACGCAATCTGCTTGATACTCGCCAGTAAGTTCCATAATGCGCGCGTGTGCCGGCGCCTTGTTTTGGGGGTCAATAGCGACGTATTCAAAGGGAATACCGTGCCACTCCACCATGCTACGCAAATTCTCGTGATTAGAGATGACACAGGGAATGTCACAATCCAGCTCACCGCTATGCCAGCGGTGTAAAATATCTGCAATACAGTGCGAGGCATGACTCGCCAATATGACAACTTTGCGTTTTACCGACGAATCCACCAACTCCCAGCGCATACCGTATTCGTCTGCGATCGGGGCAAAGGCGGCGCGAACAGCCTCCGCCCCCATCTGCAGAGAATCGGCGCGGATTTCATTGCGCATAAAAAACCAATTATTCTCAGCATCAGCATGATAGTTAGCCTCCGTAAGCCAGCCGCCTTGATCCGCTACAAACTGACTTACTCGCGCAACAATACCCACCCGATCTGGGCAACTGATTACCAATCGAAATGTATGATTCATGAAGATGTTTAAACCTTATTCAAAATTCCGCGCAAGGCCTGTGGCAAATCTGCAGGCAATACGACTGTTTTAGCATTGTTTGAGGTTGATAGTTTCACTAAGGCGTCCGCGTATTTCTCGCCTAAAAGATACAAAACTGGCAAATCCTGGTCGCCAACCGCTTCCGACACCAGGGTAATTGCCTCGCCGCTGGCTTTGGCTAACACTACCTGCGCCTCCGCATCGCGACGAGATGCCTCTAAGCGACCATCCGCCTCCAGAATCGCAGCCTGTTTTTCACCTTCGGCTTTAGTCACGGCAGCACGTCGCTGACGCTCTGCTGCAGCTTGCTCTTCCATTGCCTGCTGCATGGTCATGGAGGGATTTATGTCCTGTATTTCTACAGTCTTTAAGGTGATGCCCCAGTCAGCGATATCGGCTGATATCGCTGCTTTCAACTTGGCTTTAATTTGATCCCGTGACGATAGGGCCGAATCCAGCGCCATTTCACCAACAATAGAACGCAATGCGGTTTGCACTAAATTCTGAATGGCAAAGGTATAATTTTCTACGCCATAAACCGCTTTTTCGGGTGAGACGATGTTTATATAAGCAACAGCGTTTGCAATGATGACCGCATTGTCTTCGGTGATGACCTCCTGCGAGGGGATATCCAGTACTATATCTTTGGTGGTGAGCTTGTAGGCTACCGCATCAATGTAGGGGATAATAAAATTCAAACCGGGATTCAATGTGACATGATACTTACCTAAACGCTGCACAATGTGTTTGTAACCCTGTGGCACGGTGCGAACACCCTTCGCTAAGGTCACCACTACCAAAATCGCCAACGCGACTACCACTGCTAAGCCATCCATCGCCCATCTCCTTTAATGACGTAATACCATTTCCAATAAATTGCTTAGTGCGCCTGCCCTAAAGCCAGTTTGACAATCAGTGAATTGCCAGACACATCTTCAACCGCTACCCGATCACCTACAGATACGGGGTCGCGACATATAAACTCCCATTCGTCGCTGCCCAATATCGGTATGGAAAATCGCAAGGTGCCGTGACCAAATTCTGCCCCCAGCTTTATTACCATGGCTTCCTGCCCTACCACCTGCTCGCGTGACATACCCGACAAAGATTTGTTTTTCATCTTGGGGTGAACAAACTTAAACCACACCGCCAAATCGATCACCGACATGAGTAACCACACCAGCAACTGGACGCTAAACGGCATGTCAATCGCGGCTAAAATTAGGCCTACCGCAATGGCGCTAGCGCCAAACCAGATCATCACGAAACTGGGGATAAAAATCTCACTTGCCACCAACAGCATGCCAAAAACCATCCAGTGCCAATACGCAATATTGGTATTTAACCACTCCATTTTGTACCCCTTTACAAAAGGTCCGCCCACAAGGCATCTATTTAGTAATTATTTATTAAAATATTCAAGCACTTACTGCATGATTTTATATTTCGTTGGAAGCTGACTCAGGCCAGCAAGAAACCACATTATCACGTATAATGCGCCTTCATTCAGAATTCTGCGTCCGCACCATGTCATCAGTTATGCAAACACCTAAAGTCATATTTAGCCATCGCCCATATTGGGCTGAATGTTTTGGCACCGCCAGCTACCTTCCGACCTCACGGGCGGAGATGGATGCGCTGGGCTGGGACAGCTGCGACATCATCATTGTGACCGGTGACGCCTATGTAGACCATCCAAGTTTTGGCATGGCGGTCATTGGCCGCGTCTTAGAAGCGCAGGGCTTTCGCGTTGGCATTATTGCCCAACCTGATTGGCAGTCCGCTGAGGCGTTTAAACAACTGGGCCAGCCCAATCTGTTTTTTGGGGTCGCGTCGGGCAATATGGACTCGATGATCAACCGCTATACGGCTGATCGCCGCTTGCGTCATGACGATGCTTACTCACCGGATAACGAGGGTGGCAAAAGACCTGATCGCGCCGTTATTGTCTACTCACAGCGCTGCCGCGAAGCCTATAAAGACACGCCCATTATTATTGGCTCCATCGAGGCCAGCCTTAGGCGTATCGCCCACTATGACTACTGGAGCGACAAAGTTCGGCGCTCGGTACTACTTGATTCTCGGGCAGATTTACTGCTGTACGGCAATGCCGAGCGAGCAATAATTGATGTTGCTCACCGGCTAGGCCGCGGCGACCCAATTGATAGCATCACTGACTTGCGCGGCACAGCCTACGTTATTCGAGACATCCCAACGGGCTGGACCGTAATTGACTCTGCGAGCGTAGATCAATTAGGCAAGGTCGACCCCATTACCAGCCCCTACGTCGATACCAGCGCCACCGAGAGCTGTAAAAAGAACGACGATGAAGACGTTGCCAAAGCCCAAGAAGAAGTTCAAACCGTCCGCATTATTGATCCCTTGCAAGCGCGCAAGGCTGGCACCGATTCAGCAAAAACAGTCATTCGCCTGCCGGACTACGAGGTCGTTAAAAATGACCCGGTAAACTACGCCCACGCGGCACGGGTTTTACATCTTGAAACCAATCCCGGCAACGCCCGCGCCCTGGTTCAACGCCATGGCGATCAAGAAGTCTGGCTGAATCCACCGCCCATTCCCTTGACCACCGAAGAACTCGACTGGGTGTTTGAACTACCCTACCAGCGTAAACCGCACCCGGTGTACGGCAAGGCAAAAATCCCCGCCTACGACATGATTCGATTTTCAGTCAACATCATGCGCGGTTGTTTCGGCGGCTGTAGCTTCTGCTCTATCACTGAGCACGAAGGCCGTATTATCCAGAGTCGCTCCCACGAATCGATCGTCAAAGAAGTTGAAAACATCCGCGATAAAACCCCGGAATTTACCGGCGTCATCTCGGACCTTGGCGGGCCAACAGCAAATATGTGGCGGCTAAATTGCAAGAGTACCGAAATAGAAAGTCGCTGCCGACGCCTGTCCTGCGTGTTTCCCGGTATTTGTAAAAGTCTGAATACCGATCAAACACCATTGATAGATTTATACCGTGACGTGCGCTCACTGGACGGCGTGAAGAAAGTGTTAATCGCCTCAGGTCTGCGTTACGACTTAGCGATCGAAACCCCGGAGTACGTGAAGGAATTAGTCACTCACCACGTTGGTGGTTACTTAAAAATCGCCCCCGAACATTCGGAAGACGGCCCGCTTTCCAAAATGATGAAACCGGGTATGGGTAGCTATGACAAGTTCAAAGCCATGTTCGATAAATATTCAAAACAAGCGGGCAAGGAACAATATTTAATTCCCTACTTTATCGCGGCTCATCCCGGCACCACCGACAAAGACATGATGAATCTGGCGATGTGGTTAAAAAGCAATGGTTTTAGGGCCGATCAAGTTCAAGCCTTTTACCCTTCGCCAATGGCCAACGCGACCGCCATGTATTACTCCGGCAAAAATCCGCTCAAGAAAGTATCGAGAACCAGCGAAGACGTTGTCAGTGCTAAAGGCTTAAAACAAAGGCGCTTACATAAAGCCTATCTGCGTTATCACGACCCCGAGGGCTGGCCATCGATTCGCGACTCACTGCTAAGCATGGGCCGTAAAGATTTAATCGGTTATGGCAAAAAGCACTTGGTCCCGCCGCGCCAACCCGCCAACTGGACGCCCAAAAATGGCAAAGGTCGCAGAATTCTCACTCAGCACACGGGTTTGCCGCCGAGAAAAACGAAATAAAAAATTCATTTTTTAGGGTGCAAAAGTCTTCCTATCGTGCTTGCGAGTATGTATATAATGGATCTGCTGGCTACGGATGCAGCTTGGTTTTATGTATATAGCACCACGAAGTCGTTTTTAGTACCTCGTTCTGTTTCATAAGTCCCTGCCTATCTCAGCTCAAGCACCAAAAAAGGCAACCACGCAACGAGGTACACAATATGTCCAGAAGCACTGGAAAAGTAAAATGGTTTAACGAAACTAAAGGCTTTGGTTTTATTGAGCAAGACTCCGGACCAGATGTTTTTGTTCACTTTAGCGCCATTGGCGGTTCAGGCTTTAAAACCCTGGCAGAAGGTCAGGCAGTCGAGTTTGACGTGACGACTGGCCAGAAAGGCCCTCAAGCAGCAAACGTAACACTTCTCTGATTTATCTAGGGCGCCGCAATTGCAGCGCCCTTTTTCTTCCCAGCTATTCCCCAAGCGAAGCCGGTAATATGCCGAATTAGCGATCGCCGCTCTGCCGTGGCAGGTGGTAAACATTGGAAAGTTGAGCACAGCCGTTCACGCTATTTATTTCAGGGAAAACAACAATGACCGCAATGCATTTCACTCGCACTCTCTGCTTAACATCGGCAGCTTTATTAATGAGTCTTGGCGCCCACGCTGAATCTTCGACACCCAATATGCTACCTAAACACATCGTCTTTTTGGGTGGTTTAGCCCACAACAAGGGTCCAATCGCCAGTGAAACCGAAGATGGGCCCGACGTAAACATTGCCTATCATCATTTGCTGAAACGCTTCGACAATTCTGGCCTTTACGCACATGGCGGCGCTGTCATCAACTTATCAGATGGCACCAGCTACGCCTATCTTGGCGGCACGGGGCGACTCGCCTTCGGTGCCTCCCCAGTGTATGGAGAGATCGGTGTCGGCTTCGCAGTACACGATGGTGATTTGGAAAAGAAATCGAATAACAAGCGCGAGCTGGGATCGCGAGAACTATTCCGATTTGAAATAAGCTTGGGCTACCAAATAAGCGATGCGATATCTGCCAGCTTATTTTTGGACCACATATCTAATGGCAGCATTCTCAATAACGACGACAATCGTGGACTCGACACCTACGGTCTGCGAATAGGTTATAGCTACTAAACTTCGCCGTCATTATTGAAGAAAAACGCCCCCCCTAGCGGTGGCGTATATACCAGCAGTAGTGAATCGGTTTACCACCGCGGGAAAAGTCCTCATCTAAGGACCATTTCGTTTTATCTTCTATTTGATATTTCTCTGCCACGCCATCGTCGAGACTAAAGTCGCGTTTATTGGTAGAGAATATCAGCAAGCCATCCGGTGCTAAGCAGCGCATTGTGTCATCTATTAACTCGCCGTGATCGCGCTGAGTATCGAGCACATCATCCATGCGTTTTGAATTTGAAAATGTAGGCGGGTCTAACAGAATAAGGTCATATTGATCTTCGCAGCTTTTTAACCACTTTCGACAATCCGCGTGCTCAGTTCTATGCCTAGCCTCGCTGAGGCCATTTAGAGATAAATTACGCCTCGCCCACTGCAAATAGGTTCGCGACATATCCACCGACGTAGTAAAGCGCGCACCGCCGATACCAGCCTGCACGGATGCAACGCCGGTGTAGCTGAATAAATTTAAAAACCGCTTTCCCTTTGCACGCGCGGCAATATCTAAACGAACCGGACGATGATCTAGAAAAAGTCCCGTATCCAGATAATCAAATAGATTAACCAGAATCTTAGCCTGCCCCTCTCTCAATTCCATAAAAGAATTTCGTGGTGCCTGCCGCTGGTACTGATCTTTGCCGCGTTGCCGCCTGCGCTCTTTGATAGCGATATTACCGGCGGAAACAGAAAATACTTGGCTTACCGCTTCGATGACTTCCCGCAATCTGCGCTCAGCATCTTCTTCTGAAATAGTCACCGGAGCCATATACTCGGCGATATGCACTGCGCTGCCGTAACAATCTACCGCCACGGCGTACTCGGGCATGTCGGCGTCGTAAACCCGGTAGCATTCAATCTCGTTTTTGTTTTTCCACTTGCTTAAACGTTTAATATTTTTCCGAAGACGGTTCGCAAACATTTGACCGCCGGCAGTCAGCTGCACATCCGACGCCGCGTTTTTATCCTGCTGCTGCGCCTGATCGCGCTCGACGACAAATGCCTCAGAATTAATATTAAATAATAATAACTTCGCAGGAATGGTGCCGTTTAAGAGCTGGTATTGCTTATGGCTTCTCACGCCCATACGCTTACCGAGATCCGGATTCCCGGTAAATATCGCCGCTTGCCAGCCTGTAAAATGAGCTTTCATGGCTTGACCAAGGTGACGGTATAAATGCAGCAACTCCGCCTGCTCCCCCAAGCGTTCACCATAAGGCGGGTTGGTAATGAGCAAACCTTCAGGCACGGTTCTGTGAGTCGGCATTGCTAATTGCGCAAGCTCACGACGAGATACTTTTACAAAGCGACCTAGCCCCGCATTGTCGATATTCTCCTCAGCTTGGGCGACAACTTTGCCGTTGGCGTCGTAACCGCGAATTTCCGGCCAGTCTTTAGCCATCGCCTTACTGCGCAACGCGCGCGCCTCTTCCAAGAGACTATCCCATGCGATTGAGTCGTGGCCACGCCAGCCGGTAAACCCCCAGCGGCTTCGTAACAAACCCGGCGCAATCTGCATCGCCATCATCGCCGCCTCGATCAGCAGGGTGCCTGATCCACACATTGGATCAATTAAGCCACCCCCTCGGCTTGCCATACCCGGCCAGTCGGCACGCAACAATAATGCCGCGGCCAAATTTTCTTTTAGCGGCGCCATAGCGCCACTGCTGCGGTAGGCGCGGCGGTGCAGACTCTCCCCTGATAAATCGATTGCTACGGTGATATAGCCCTTGCGCAAGCGCACATTGACTCGCACATCAGGGTTTTCTTTATCAACACTTGGGCGCTGCGCCCCCCTAGCCAAAAAATAATCGACTATGGCGTCTTTGCTTTTTAAAGCACCAAAATGCGTGTTGCGGATATCATTAGACTGGCCATTAAAGTCGACGGTTATTTTGCTATCTGCAGATAAATGCTCATCCCACTTTAGATTTTTTAAGCCGTCATACAGTGCATCGGCGCTTTCGCCGCGAAATTCAGTCAAGACCAGCAAAACACGATTGGCCAAGCGCGACCACAAGCAAATTCGGTAGGCTGTCGCGACATCCGCGCTAAAACTCATCGCACCGACGGTCTCGCGATTGAGCTCTGCCCCCAAGGCAGAGATTTCTGAAGCCAAAAGTTGCTCCAAACCCTTTGGGCAAGTAGCAATAAAAGAATATCTTTGACTCATAAAACCTCTAATGGGTGCTAGTGATGGAAAAATTCAACTTACTTAACAACAACTTAATTCTTTATACGTCTTACATCTAAAACCAGCAATACTTATAAGTAATAGGTCTTCGACGAAACATATGAAAGTTTGATTACATGAAGATCCTGTCGCGATCAAACGCATCGCGATGGTGACAGAAAACCGGCTGTTGCGCGAACAAGCAATACCGTAGCGACATGTTGACTAAATACGTGGAGGCTAATGCCCTATGAGAAGACAGAAACGCGACATGACTGAAAGAGCATATCAACGTGGTTATCAAGCAGGCATTTCCGGCAGGCAAAAAGACAATTGTCCCCATAATCAAGAGCAACTTAAACAGGAGTGGATGACAGGCTGGCGAGAGGGACGCACCGATCATTGGGATGGTATTGATACCGCCACCGCTCTGGAAAAACAGGCGTTTCATTAATCAAATACTGTAGATAAAAGGCCCTTAGGGCCTTTTTTTATTCCCGCTCAATACCTAGTTAAACCAATCCAATTCCAAGTTAAAATTGATCAGCAACTTAATTACCGCGTTCTACGCCCCCGCCCGCCAGCAGGTGCTTCGGTAACTGGCATCGCTAATTCTGCCATGCCGTAGACATTGGCAATCTCTTTTTCATCTAACTCTATCCACTGCCCCACTTTGACTTTAGAGGGAATGAATACCGAACCGTAACGCACGCGCTTTAAACGATTAACCTGTAATTCTTGGGATTCCCACAGGCGCCGAACCTCGCGGTTGCGACCTTCCATAATGACCACGTAATACCAGTGATTAATGCCTTCTCCGCCACCGTCGACGATATCGCTAAAGCGCGCGACACCGTCTTCCAGCTGCACACCGTCTGTTAAGCGCTTCAACACGTCTTCTGTCGCATTACCCATCACCCGACACAGATACTCGCGCTCAATGGTTGTTGAGGGGTGCATTAGCTTATTCGCGAGATCGCCATCGGTTGTAAACAATAGCAGGCCGGTAGTATTGAAATCTAAACGCCCAACGGATATCCAGCGCTCACCTTGTAAGCGCGGTAAACGATCAAATACCGAGCGTCGCCCCTCGGGATCCTTGCGGCTACAGATCTCGCCCTCAGGCTTGTTATACAGCAATACCCGCGGCTTTGCCGCAGCGGTATCGAGACGCAAAGGCTTACCATCTACTTGTATTTTGACTGCCGAGTCTACGCGGTCGCCCAACGTTGCTACGCGGCCATCGACGAGTACACGACCTTCGCTAATTACTTTTTCCATTTCCCGGCGTGAACCCAAGCCAGCTCGAGCCAATACTTTCTGCAGTTTTTCGTCGGTTTGTATCATTAAAAGTTGGTCTCGGGTGGGAATTCTTTGTCGTAAACCTCGTCTTCAATAACGTTGCTTTCCGACTCAGCTTCTATTTCAGTATCTATTTCGGTAACTAGCTCGGACTCTGATTCCGTCTGCGCGTCTGACTCCGCCGTCGTGTCTTCGCCGTTGTTGCTATCTAAAGCAAACTCACCGGTGTGCAGCTCTAACTCACCGTTCATCGTATCGAGATCGGTAATTTCAGCCAGGCTCGGCAATTCATCGAGATTACGCAAATTGAAGTAATCTAAAAATTTACGGGTGGTCGCATACATCGCAGGCCGACCAGGTACATCTTTGTGGCCCACCACGCGCACCCATTCGCGCTCTAACATAGTCTTAATGATTTGCGAACTGACCGCTACACCGCGTATATCTTCAATATCACCGCGGGTGATCGGCTGGCGATAGGCAATCAAAGCCAAGGTTTCTAGCATGGCGCGGGAGTAACGCTGCGGTTTTTCCTCCCACAGGCGACCTACCCAAGGCGCGAGATCTTCACACACCTGAAGGCGGTAGCCACTGGCGACGACTTTAAGCTCATACCCTCGACCAGCGCAGTCCTGGCCAATCGCATTCAGCGCATCTTGAATATCACCCGTACTCGGCCTTTCGTCGGCGTCAAATAACTCGGCGATATGCTGCAGGGATACGGGCCTCCCCACTGCCATCAAGACGGCTTCGATGATTCGTTTTAACTGCGGTAAATCCGGCATCATATAACTTTCGCTTTTACGTGGATTGGCGCGAAGGCCTCTGATTGTACAATTTCTACTAAAGATTCTTTGATCAATTCCATAATCGCCAGAAAAGTTACCACGACGCCTAAACGTCCCTCTTCCGCTTTAAACAAGGTAACAAACGGCACGAAGCTATCCGATCGCAATACGGCTAAGACCTCGGACATACGTTCGCGAGTTGACAGCTTTTCGCGCTGTATTTGATGGCTTTCAAATAGGTCGGCACGACGCAATACTTCGCCCAACACAATAAGCAATTCTTTTAGGTCTACATCCGGCTCAGCGCGCACCTTTGACATCGGTGGTGGCTCAATAACAACCGCGTAATTATCACGCCCCATTCGCGGGAGTTGATCGATGTTTTCAGCCGCTTGTTTAAAGCGTTCGTATTCTTGTAAGCGGCGAATCAGCTGCGCACGCGGATCCTCTTCGTCGTCGAGCACGTCCGCCGAACGAGGCAGCAGCATACGCGACTTGATCTCGGCCAGCATGGCCGCCATGAGGAGGTATTCCGACGCCAATTCAAACTGCATCGCGCTCATCATATTCACGTACTGCATATACTGCTGAGTGATCTGCGAGACGTTTATTTCCAGAATATCGAGGTTTTGACGCTTAATAAGATAAAGCAGCAGATCGAGTGGCCCCTCGAACGCCTCTAAAAACACCTCTAGTGCTTCAGGTGGTATATACAAATCTTTGGGAATTTCGGTGAGCGGCTTGCCCTGCACCACCGCGAAAGGCATTTCGCCCTGCTGTGGTAATTGCCGAATAGCCTTGAGACTAACAATCTCGATGGCTTGCTGCGCAGCGTCTGGCAAAGGCTCCAGACGACCGAGCAATATGTCAGGCGACACCGAATCCTGTTCAGCCAGCGGCGCTGCATCAGGCTGTTCTACGGCGAGCTTTTCTGAAGGTTTATCTTGCACTGTTACTGAGATCTCACGATATCATCTACCAAGGGCGCGATTATACGTTGATCTGGGCGCCCGTCACAGCGAATCCTCAAATTGACTCACATCACCCAAACCACGGCGAATAATGACGGGAACATCGTCAACCAAATCGATCACCGAGGTGGCCTCCATGCCGCAGTAACCGCCGTCAATAACAAGGTCTACGAGATTGCCGATGGTATCGCGAATATCGTAGGGATCCGTCATGGGTAGCTCTTCACCGGGCAATATTAAACTCACACTCATCAAGGGCTCGCCGAGCTCCGCCATTAAATCCAAGCAAATCTGATTTGCCGGCACACGCAAACCTACACTTTTACGCTTAGGATGATGTAAGCGTTTTGGCACCTCTGGCGTCGCCCGCAATATAAACGTATACGGCCCAGGGATATGTGCTTTCAGCAAGCGAAACGCGCTATTGTCGACCTTGGCATAGGTTCCCAGCTCAGAAAGATCGCTGCACATTAAGGTGAAGTTATGCTTTTCATCTAAGCGGCGTATAGCTCGCACACGCTCAAGCGCTGATTTATCACCTAATTGACAACCTAGTGCGTAAGCCGAGTCGGTTGGGTAAGCAACCACCCCGCCCCCTCGAATGATATCGGCCGCCTGCTTAATTAAACGAGCTTGCGGGTTTTCTGGATGTATTTGAAAAAATTGAGTCACTGCGCCTACCTTAAAGTACTTATATTGTTGATTCTACATGTTGCCAGCGCGCCCAAACCGGCTTGCACGGCGCCACGATATCGGCATTGCAACCGAGTTCCAGCCAATTACTGGGCTGGTGAAAATCGCTGCCTGCAGACGCCTCAAAGTCGAATTGAGTGCAGAGCTGACGGAGGTAATTTAAATCACTAGGCGATGGTCGGCCATTGCAGACCTCTAAGCCCTCACCACCGGCTTCTTTAAAATCTGCCAACATGCGCCGCAGCTTGGCATTGGTCAGCTTGTAGTGCAGTGGATGTGCCAATACCGCCACCCCACCTGCTGATTTAATCCAGTTTATTATGGTTTCAAGTGACGGCCACATCGCCTTAACATCACCCACTTTGCCCGCACCTAAATATTTATAAAATGCAGTCGCCATTGAATCTACATAACCCTGTGCCACCATAAACCGTGCAAAATCAGGGCGGCCAATGGCTCGTCCATCAGCTAGCGCTGATGCACCTTCAAATGTGTCTTTGAATCCGAGCTTTGCAAGCCGATCGCCGATGATTTTAGCTCTCTCGCCACGCGCAGCGCTCTGATCAGACAGCTCTGCCTGTAACCGACTGCAAGTGGTATCTATACCCAAGCCAAGCACATGAATATTAACGCCCGACCACGTACACGATAGCTCTATCCCCGCGATGAGTTTTAATTCTCCAGTGCTGATTTCGCTGATCGATGTATAGCCGTCAATGGTATCGTGGTCAGTCACCGCCAGTAATTGCACTCCACACTCCTTGGCGCGCAACACCAACTCCTCTGGGCTCAAGCCGCCATCTGAGGCTGTGGTGTGGGTATGTAAATCAACTATCACGCCAAATATGCTCCGAGGCTAGTGGTGAAAAATTAAAATGGGTATAGTGGGCGGATAATCTTCTCCAACCCTTTTACTGACATTTATCGACGGGATTTCCAATGCCGGACCAGGCAAATACACCTCAGCGCCACAGCGTCATCGTCAATCTTTTGTTCAACATCATTGTACCCACATTGATACTAACTAAGCTCAGCGGCGATGCCTACCTGGGGCCTCGCTATAGTATCGTGATTGCCCTCGCCTTCCCATTAAGTTTTGGCATTTACGACTTCATGAAATCACGTCGCGCCAATGCCTTTGCGATCCTTGGCTTTATCAGCGTCTTATTAACAGGCGGTATTAGCCTATTGGAGCTGGACGCCGAATACATCGCCATTAAGGAAGCCAGCATACCGGCAATTATCGGTATCGCCACTTTAGTGTCACTGTATACCCCTTACCCCCTGATCAAAACCTTCCTCTTCAATGACGAAGTTATCTACACTGAAAAAATAAGCAGCGCGCTGCAGGAGCATAACAACGCAAGCATGTTTGACGCGGCACTTCGCAACGCGACCTATTTAGTCGCCTTCTCATTTTTTCTGTCGGCGACGCTCAATTATATCCTCGCCAAAGTACTCTTGGTGAGCCCACCGGGAACAGCTGAATACAGTGCGGAATTAGGAAAGATGACCGGCCTCAGCTTTCCGGTAATAGCGCTGCCTTGCACCTTAGTTATGCTGGGCGCCCTATTCTATTTAGTCAAACAGATCGAAAAATTAACCGCGCTCAGTTTCGACGACATTTTCAGAATACATTAGGATTTTCTATGTTATACGCAGTAATCAGTGAAGATGTTGCAGACAGCCTCAGTAAAAGACTAGGCGCTCGAGCCGCACATATTGAGCGACTTCAAGCACTCAAAGCCCAGGGGCGCCTCGTGCTAGCTGGACCTCACCCCGCTATTGATAGCGAGGATCCGGGCGAAGCAGGTTTTACCGGCAGCTTGATCGTAGCTGAGTTTGCATCGCTTCAAGAAGCACAGCAATGGGCCGACAGCGACCCCTATATTGAAGCCGGTGTTTACGCCAAGGTGTTAGTTAAGCCTTACAAAAAAGTATTACCGTAATTGATGCAGAATTTGAACTACTCTAATAAGTGCTTTATCCTTCAATGTTAAATATTTAGCGCAGTTTATTAACGTGGAAAATACAGTGAAAAAATCATTTATATTCGGCTTGTCAGTGATCCTGTTTTGTTTGACAAGCGCGTCTTTCGCCGACACCCGTTATATCAGCGATAAAATTTATGTACCACTGCGCGTAGGTGACGGTTCAAAATACCGCATCATTCATCGCGGCCTACCAAGTGGCGAGAAGCTCGAATTAATCAGTACAAACGAAGACAGCGGCTACTCAAAGGTTCGCACTGACAAGGGCGTTGAAGGCTGGCTGCCAAGCCATTATTTGATAAGCTCTCCAGCCGCAAGAAGCCAGTTGGCCGCCAACAAGAAGCAAATTGATGAGCTGAGCGGCATCAACAAGGAGCTGCAAAAAAAACTGGAAAACACCACCCAAAGCAGCCAGGAAACCAATAGCATCGTTGAAGAGCTTCAACTTGAAAATAAATCACTAGCCGAAGAGCTAGAAGAGATTAAACGTATTTCTGCCAACAGCATTAAACTCGATGACGATAACCGCCGCTTGCTTGAATCAAATCAAATGCTCAGCAGTGAAGTCGACGTATTAAAGACCGACAATGCCCGCCTTCGTGAAAACAAAGAAAACGAATTCTTCTTAAACGGGGCATTCGCCGTACTTATCGGCGTGATGATTGCTCTTATAGCCCCGCGAATGATGCCTAAACGACGTTCTGATTGGGGCTAAACATGCGCTTTCTACCTGCACTGGTCTTTGCCATTTTCGGCCTAGCCGCCGTTACGCCGGCTTTAGGGCAGGAAACTAAGGCCAATCCCGTGGTTGTGATAGAGACCTCGAAGGGTGACATCACCCTTGAGCTTTACCCGGATAAAGCGCCAGTCACCGTTGAAAACTTTTTAGGCTACGTAAAAAGCGGGTTTTATAACGGCACCATATTTCATCGTGTCATTCGCCGCTTTGCGGTTCAGGGCGGCGGCTTTACGCCAGACTTAGTGGAAAAGCCCAATGGCGAAAGTATTGTCAACGAGTCCAAAACCAGTAAACTTAGAAACGATCGCTGGACTATTGCCATGGCTCGCACAGACGACCCTAATAGTGCCCGCTCTCAATTTTTCATTAACATGCGCATGAATCTGGACCTTGACTCCCGTATGGGACGCGATGGCTATGCCGTATTTGGCAAAGTGATTGAGGGAGAGAACATCGTTCGCGACATCGCCATCAGCAACACTCACTCCGTTGGCGGCATGGACGACGTGCCGGTTGAACCAATTCTGATTATTAGCACGACAATCAAGTAAGCGAAACTATTGCGCCTACGCGCGAGGGGTCATTTTGACTGCGCTAAGTATCAACCTGAACAAAATTGCTTTAATTCGCAATTCCCGCGATACAGAATACCCCAGCGTTGCCCTGCACGCAGTGCGCTGCATAAGCGCCGGCGCACACGGAATTACTGTGCATCCACGCCCTGACCAACGCCATATTCGCGCGGATGATTGCTACGAACTCGCCACCTTATTAGACGTCGAGTTTAATATCGAGGGCAACCCTTTCGCACCAGCCTGCAAAAGCGATCGACGTGACGTAAGCGACTATCCCGGCTTTATGGAAATAATCCGCTTAACACGACCTGCGCAATGCACGTTAGTACCGGATACCGACAGCCAACTTACTTCTGATCACGGCTTCGACTTACGTAAAGATGGCGATCGCCTTACGCCAATCATTGCAGAATTAAAATCCCTAGGTGTTCGCGTCAGCCTTTTTATGGATCCAGATCCAGCTCAAATTCGACTTGCAAAGGACATTGGCGCAGACCGCATTGAGCTTTACACCGGCCCGTATGCAGAAAGTTTCGGCTCACTTCATCAGGACAACGTGCTGAAGCAATTTATAGCCGCCAGTGACGTAGCCGTAGAAGTCGGGCTTGGCCTTAACGCAGGACATGATCTAAACCTTCACAATTTATTTTTATTTAAGAATAGCGTGCATAAACTATTAGAAGTCTCCATCGGTCACGCCTTTACCGTTGACGCCATCGAACTCGGCTTAGATAACTGTATTAAATCGTATCTGAGCTGCCTGCGTTAAAACCCCAAAATTAAAATCGTCGCGTTTTTACTAGACTTATTAAAAGCGGCGCTTATCTACATTAAGCAGGTAAGCGCCATTCAATGGCTTAATTAAAATACCTTTTTGAGTACAACGTAAAAGTCTGCCTCAAGCTTATCTAGCTCATCGCTCGACTCAAAACCGTCGTCCATAAGTGGTCTAGCAGCCACAGCATCAAGAGTTATGCCCCAACCTAAGTCAGCTCCAATACGCGCGCCCATATCGGCAATACTGCGTTCAGCACCCGCTGACCCACTAGCATTTTCAAATTGCGATGCACCGTATTCAACAAATACTGAGGCCGAGAGATCAACGCCACCCAATATAAATTTATGCGTAAAATCCGCTGCCGTGAAGTAACCTGAATCACCAGACAATACACCTGGCAGGTAAGCACTAAGTGCGCTCATACCACCAAGCACCCATTGCTGCTGCTGCGGTAGCTGCTCATCCGCAATCTGCGCAGAGAAATTAAAATTCAGTTCCGAAGCGTCGGATAAAGGCAGTTTCGCCGCAACCTTCGGCAACACCACAACAAATTCCGCAGTGCGCGTCGTAGGCCCGACTTCGGGCGACGTCGCTGTTGCCGTACCAAGAGTACCGCTGTCGCCAGTTACACCTGCTTTTAACGACAATTGCGCCGACCAACGGAAGGTTTTGCCGTCGATCAAAGTAGCAGAAAAATATTTTGCACCAAGCTCCACAGTGCCATATTTTTCGTCTTGCAGACTGCCAAACATCCCGGCGTCAATCTGGGAATCAATATACTCAACTCGCTCAAATAAATTAAAGCGGTGCGTCAAATCAGCAGATAAAACCTGCTCACCTGTTAACGCGACCGCATTAATGTCCGCATCTAAAGAGAGGTTTTGCGTCGTCGTGGTCGTTGTCGGCGCGCTGCAACCAAGCAGCCCGCCCAAAGGCCCTAGCAAATCACAAAGCGGGGTTCCGCCGCCCGTAATTGTCGTGATTGGAACCGGACCGAAATTTTGTGTGTATTCAGTATGACTAGCTGTAATGCCATATAGGCCAGTACTAAATGCACGATCAGCGGACAACTGAAAGCGGTGATAATCCTCACCATTTCGCGACTCACCTAAGTCAGTAAACGCCGTTTCATAGCCAAAAGTTGCTCGCGTACCGTTCTCAAAATTATGACTTATACCCACATCGCCAAAATAACGGCCAACGTAGCGGCTCCCCTGGTTGCCAATTTGGAAAACCACGTCAGTTGAGTCAAAATCCTCTACTGGCCGCGGCTCAAAAACCAGCACAACATCTTCAGGATTATTAGCATCATTCTGATACGATACTGAGTAATCCATTCCGATCCGCTGACTCTTTACATTTGCCATAACTCGAGCGCGCTCAAACTCAGCCCGCGTTAAATCCGCATCACCAACTAAACCCTCAAAAAACTCACCAAGCTGATCGCCCTGGACATCCGCCACTCGACCTTGTACAGCGTGTATATAAACAACATTACTGTCCGGTGCATATTGCATCGTCACCAACAAATGACCCTTGCGCAAAACCAGCGAGTTCATTAAAAAAATTGCTTGTGACGGTGTTTTCGCGGCCACGAAAATGGCATCTAACTCGTCGTTACTTAAATAGTGGGTTCCAGAAACCCGCAACTCGTAACCGTTAACCTTCCCATTGTAGCTTGCAGAGGCGCCAGACACTGACTCGATATATTGCGGAGTCGTTAACTGTGGTGGTAACGCCGGAGGAAAATCAATTGCCATAAATACAAGTCCTTTGATAAAGGCTTAATATGCAATTGTAAGCATATTAAATTTAATAGAGATTCGACGGGGCAGCCAAAAGCTGACCGTCGTCATAATTACTGATCAGCGTTGTTCTGTTCTTTAACGGATTGAAACACGTCACCGTCGAGAATATTCAACTCTACGCGACGGTTTTCAGCACGCCCTGCCGGATTGTCACTGCCGTCGTCATTTTCGTTGCTAGCAACTGGAACAGATTCGCCATAGCCGCGATATGCAAGACGCTTGTCTTCAATGCCAGCTTCGATCAAATAGTTATACACGGTCGCTGCACGAGCGTAAGAAAGACGGATATTGTATTCATCACTGCCTTTGGCATCAGTATGCCCATCCACAGCTACCAAGGCTGCTGGCTTAGCCTCAAGTACCTTTACGGCATGCTCAAGAATTGGCAACGACTCTGGCGTAAGATCAGCGCGATCGAATTCAAAATTAACACCACGCAAAACAAGCGCCGCATCTTCGGTTAAGTGACAGCCGGTTAAAAAGACCGGCATATCAGCCGGCGTATCTAAACACTCATCTCGATCATCACAAACGCCGTCAGCATCCAAATCTTTACAGCTATCCAGCAAAGCTACATTATTGCGATCCGCGCAGCCCACCCCACCGGTAGCAGCACAATTACCTGCATCACCACCACCAGAGCCATCACCACCATTACCCGCCTCATTCGCTACTGCAACCGTAATTAAACCGCCATTTCCAGATCCAGGCCCGTTCAGCGCGCCCACAGCGACTAATCCACCATTCGCCGAGTTAGCACCGTTTAATGCACCAACAGCGACGGTTTCGGAATTACCTGAATTATCGCCATTCAACACAGCAATTGCGCCAAAGTCAGAATTACCGGAATTATCGCCATTCAATACTGCCAGCCCCGCGCTACCGCCATTACCGACATTGTCGCCAGACAAAACAGCTGCGCCAACAGCATCGCTGTTACCGGAATTACTGCCAGATATTGCAGCTATGCCAGCAAGACTGCCGTTGCCACTATTGCTGCCACTTAAAACAGAAACACCAATCAAATCGCCATTGCCTGAATTATTACCAGACAATACTGCAAGACCAATTATGCCGCCGTTACCTGAAGAACCGGGTGTTAACAACGCAATTCCGGCCAAGCCGTCTGCAGCGGCGTTACCCGAGTCAGCCGCACCAAGTAAGGCTAGACCTATTGGCTGACCATCTAAGCCTGGCAGCGACAACATTTGAGCCATCTGAACACCACCAGCAGTAAGCTGGTCGGTAAGACCTTCTAGTGCGCCCACCACGGGAACCACTATCGCTCCCTCAGGACCAACTAAACTGCGCAGTTGCGTGACAATGCCGCTTTCATAATTTAAGCCAAGCGCACCTATTAACTGCGACAAACCCAGCGCATCTATAGGTATTGCAGTACCAGAACCGGTTTTATTGCCAAAACCAAGCAGCTCCCCCGAAGCCAACGTAAGGCCTAGATCATTCTCTGGGTTGAGGGCATCCGCGCCAAGAAAGTCATTATCACCAGTGCCGACGGGATCCAAAACTGAGGCACCAACGGTCCCTACTGTGGTTCCGACCTCCGATAAAAGCTGAGTTAAACCTAAGGTATTAAGTAGATCTGTAAGAGCATCTGCTGTTGCAACCGTCGAAAATAACAATGCCATCGTCACCGTAAATATAGACAATAGCTTGCGTAAACACGCCATTATAACGCTCCCAATTGAACACTAAATCTCCAACTCAATTGTCGAAGACACATTACCAAAACCACACGCCAGACGACCGCCAGCAATCACTTTGCTAGCGGTCACAAAACTCAAACGACGGATAAATAAGGAAATTAAATACAGCTGAGAAGATTTGCCGAAAATATTGCGAGATATAAGAGCGTGTTTTCCGCAGCTGCCTTTAAAAACAGTTGCAACATTACATTTTCGCAAACAAATTGCGTACATAGATCAAAATTGCATTCTCCATGTACGCAGCAGAAACCCTCTACTGGAACGTCATTGTTCCGCGGTACTTAACAACACAAAAAAAGAAATCCCAGTGAACCATAAACACAGGCTAAACCTATGGCGCCAATACTAATCAAAGCCTTGAAGCTTAAATAGCGAAGCAATAGGTAGAAACCGCTATTAATATTGTTTTGTGACGGCAATCACACAGCCAAAACGCGAAAATGGCGACTACGACACATTCGAAGCAATTTGCCGGCTTGACGGCTAGGATAAATTTAAAAAAACCATAACTTAGGAGGAGATAAGGTGTGGCGAGAAATCGAAACCGCAATAAAAAAACAGATAAAAACCAACATTAAAAATGCGAACTGCGCGCTGAAAACGCGAACTGTTTTTAGGGGAGATATTTAGAAAATGGGGTGGCCGACGGGGCTTGAACCCGCGACAACAGGAATCACAATCCTGGACTCTACCAACTGAGCTACGGCCACCATTGGGGGAAAAATCGTCCTGTAAATGGCGCGCCCGACAGGATTCGAACCTGTGACCGACGGCTTAGAAGGCCGTTGCTCTATCCAGCTGAGCTACGGGCGCAAAACCGTCCGAACTGAGATACGAAAAATGGTCGGGGTAGAGAGATTCGAACTCCCGACATCCTGCTCCCAAAGCAGGCGCGCTACCAGACTGCGCTATACCCCGTTTTTCGTTTCCCGTATGCCCCGCTACAGGAGCTGCGCATGATACGCAGACCTTTTTATCTCGTCAACGGTTTTGGGAAAAATTATTCGATTGATTTGTTGGCCTGTAGTTTGTGCACATGCGACAATAACATCCTAATTTAAATCACCTTTTTATGCGAGACCTATCTGAATGACGGCGTTGATTTTAGACGGTAAAACACTGGCTGCAAGCTGGGAAGAACAACTCACAAACCGCGTAACGGCGCTAAAAAGCCGTTCAAACGGCCGCACCCCCATACTCGCGACAATTTTGGTTGGCGATGACCCCGCCTCCGCTACTTACGTCAAGATGAAGGGCAATGCCTGTCGACGCGTAGGCATGGATTCACTGGCAGTGGAAATGCCCGGATCGACCACCACAGAGCAGTTGCTGACCAAAATTGACGAGTTAAATAGCGATCCCAATGTTCACGGCATTTTGCTACAACACCCTGTTCCAGAACAAATAGACGAGCGCGCTTGTTTCGATGCGATTGCTCTTCACAAAGATGTCGACGGCGTGACCTGCCTCGGCTTTGGCCGCATGGCAATGGGCGAAGAAGCTTATGGCTGCGCCACCCCCAAGGGCATTATGCGCATATTAGAGCACTATAAGATTGGGATCGAAGGCAAGCATGCTGTTGTAGTCGGTCGTAGCGCCATTCTCGGCAAGCCAATGGCCATGATGCTACTTGAGGCCAATGCCACTGTGACTATCTGCCACTCACGCACGCAAAACCTACCAGCCTTGATAAAGCAGGCGGATATTTTAGTCGGCGCAGTGGGTAAACCTGAATTTATCAAAGCGGAATGGATTAAAGACGGCGCGGTTGTTGTCGATGCCGGCTACCATCCGGGCGGCGTCGGCGATATTGAGCTTGCACCTCTAGTCGATCGGGTTAGTGCTTACACTCCTGTACCAGGCGGGGTTGGCCCCATGACGATCAATACTCTGATATTCCAAAGCGTGGACTCCGGCGAAAAAGCCATCGCCTAACACGGACAAGCATCATGGCTAGGGTAAACAAACCACCCAAAAAAATAGGACCCGCGCAGAAGTTTGCGCGGCTGCTGCTTAGCGGTATTCTGCAGATCTTCTTCTGGGTAATGAATACTCTGCGCTTTAAAGGCCAGCTGGCGTTAGAACAACCCTGTGTGATGGCGGTTTATCACGACGAACTCCTCCCCATTATTCACAGATATAAAAACCAGAATATCGCCGCAATAGCCTCACAAAATCATTTCGGCTACTCAATAGCAATGGTGATGGAACGCTACACCTACGAAGTCGCCCTCGGTTCGCCGAGCCGGGGCGGCAAAGACGCCTTTGTGCAGCTACTTAAAGCGGCGAGAAAAGGCAAAACCGTCGCCTTCGCCGTCGATGGCTCTCGCGGCCCCCGTCATGAAATGAAAGCCGGCGCAGTCGTGTTAGCCATGCGGGCAAAGGTGCCGCTCTACCTCATCCGAGCGGAATATCAAGGCTGGAGAATTGAGTCAACTTGGGACAAATCTAAATTCCCGAAACCCTTTGGTAACGTGACCTTGCACAGCGAGCGCTTTCCACTAGAAGACTTTGACGGCCAAGACATTGAACACATTGTTAGCGCCGCAGAAAAGAGATTAGCGGCCCTGTTACCGGATGATTATCAGGCAAAATGACAGTCACCGGAAACACGCTCAGACTCATGCCCGTTCTGAGCTTCGCGCTTTTCATCGCTTATTTTTCAATAGTCCCCTCAGCGGCGATGCCAGACCTAAACCTGTGGGACAAGCTTCAGCACTTTGGCGCCTACCTGGTGTTTGTCTTATTGACCTACCCGCTGACGCTTAAACGTCACCATTTACACCTTGCCGTCATTGCAATTTGTGCCTACGGCGGTCTACTGGAGATAGCGCAAGCCTATTCACCAGGTCGCTATGCGTCGATATTAGATTTCCTTGCAAATAGTCTGGGCGCTATTTTCGGCCTACTGTTACTCAGACTTTGTCCGCCAATCAAACAGCTCGGATAAGACTAAGATTCACTCGGGCTATAAAGCAGCAAAGCCGCAGCGAGACTAGCAAGCCTGCGCCGCTCAACTGGGGATAATTTGCTATCGATCCACACACCGCCTTCGTTCATCACCTGAATTGCCGCAAGCTGCAGGCCATCGCGATAAACGAGATAGCCTACAATCTTACCCACAGGCCAAGCGCTGCCTTCTAGCTCATCAGTGCCAAGCACTTCGTATACCGGCATCGCCTCTTTGCCGGAGAATAAATAGCCGCGTAAGTGTTCGTCGTTAGCCGACATCACCAGCTTCCAAGCAACGGTTTCGCCCCACTCTAACAACGAGCAATTCAGAAAGGATTCGGCATCAACGATCCACTTGGCGTCGCCGCCGAGCACGCCGCGAAGATTCACATGGTCGCTGTCTTCTCCACTTTTGCAATCAAGCTGAGCAACGTTTTCGACGCCATCAGAAAATGAAAAGCGATATGCACCGGCTTGACGGACACTTTCAAAATCGCCAATTTCGAGCGTGCTAGTCTTGTCCCAATCGCGGTCTACCTTGCCAGTGACAAAAGACGCAAAACCGAGACGCTGATTAATCAACCAGCCTTGCCGGCCAGTAACAGGAAAATAATCTGCCGTCGCCAAGAAGCCACCATCTAACAATAGGTTTGGCGTGGTGCACCCGACGAGTACTGCAAACATCCATAGAAGAATACTTTTTTTCACCGCAACGCCCTACCCAACCAATAATTAATTTGAACAGCCTTTGCGACGAGGCGCCTTTATTCACGGCGCCAAGTAGTGCCCTCGCGGCTGTCTTCCAAAATGACACCCTGCGCTTTTAAGGAATCGCGAATTTCATCTGCACGAGCAAATTGCCGATCTTTCTTGGCTTGCACGCGCTCTGCAATTAACGCCTCAATAGCGTCAGCCGCTAACTGATCACCGCTACCCGCCTGTAAAAACTCATCGGCTGATAACTGTAAAATGCCGAGCAAGGCCGCCATGGATTTTAAATTGCTAGCCAAACACGCAACACGTTCAGTTTCGAGTGCTTCTTTTGCACTATTTAACTCTCTTACCATATCGTAAAGCACCGCCAAGGCGACGGGTGCATTAAAATCGTCTGCCATAGCGGCATCAAATCGATTAACGTAAACATCGTCTTTATCTAGCTCTGCATAAGGTCGCGCGATGACAACACCCAATCCTTTAAAGGCGTGATAAAAGCGCTCCAGGTTTTGCTTGGCAATAAGTAAATTATCTTCTGAATAATTAATAGCGCTGCGGTAGTGGCTGGAAATAAGAAAATAACGCACCACTTCCGGATGATAGCGATCGAGAATTTCACGAATGGTGAAAAAATTCCCCAGCGATTTCGACATTTTCTCATTATCGACCCGCACCGCGCCGGCATGCATCCACGTCTGCGCGTAACGCTGACCTGTTGCCGCTTCAGACTGCGCTATCTCGTTTTCATGATGCGGGAAAACCAAATCCGGCCCACCACCATGTATGTCAAAGGTATTTCCTAAGCAGCAAGTAGACATGGCTGAACATTCTATATGCCAGCCCGGGCGGCCCTTCCCCCAAGGCGACGGCCAGCTCACACCATCGTCTTTAACCGCTTTCCACAACGCAAAGTCACGGGGGTCATCTTTAGCTTCATCGACCGCAATACGCGCGCCAGATAACAACTCATCCGGGTTTTTACCCGATAACTTTCCGTAGTCAACAAATGCAGTGACCCGATAATACACATCGCCATTTGCAGCGGTATAGGCGAAGCCCTTTTCTATCAATGTGGCGATCATAGTTAAGATATCAGCGATATGAGCGGTCGCTCTGGGCTCCATATCTGGCGGCATAATATCCAGCCGCGCGGCATCTTCGTGCATGGCCTTAATAAAACGCTCAGTTAACGCTTCAAAGGGCTCATTATTTTCATCCGCCCTGCGCAATATTTTGTCGTCGATATCAGTGATATTGCGCACGTAGTTGACGGCAAAACCCTTGCCACGCAAATACCGTGTAATGACGTCAAACGCCACCAACACCCGCGCATGTCCGAGATGACAGAAGTCGTATACCGTCATACCGCAGACGTACATATTAATCTTGCCGTCCTGCAGGGGCACAAGAGGCTGCTTGCTGCGGCTGAGGGTGTTGTAGATTTGAATCGTCATAATTGATCGCTTAATGCTGGACGGGGGACGGGAGATGCAACGTCAAAATCAACCCAAGCCCGTTATAAAAATTTGATTATATCCATCAGCTGCCAGGCTTCAGACTCGAAGCGGGAAAACAGCTTTTGCGTCTCCCCTCTCCGGTCTAGCATCTAGCGCCATCGCTTTCGACAGACATCCGACCTCAGACGTCCGACTCCTTACCCCACGTATCACGAAGGGCAATCGTGCGGTTAAATACCGGCGCACCGCTTGTGTGCTCAAGCTTGTCGGCAACAAAATAGCCCGTTCGCTCAAATTGAAAACTCGCCTCTGGCGCCGCGTCGGCAAGGCTCGGTTCAATCCAACAATGCTCAATGATGCTCAATGACGCTGGATTAACATGATCAAGAAACTCTTCCCCGCCTCTATCTGGCGACTCATGAGTAAATAGACGGTCATATAAACGCACTGTCGCCTGCTTACCGTGACTTGCCGATACCCAGTGAATAACGCCTTTTGGCTTTATACCGTCTTCTGGGTCAGCACCGTGGGTTGCCGCATCGTAGCTGCAATGCACTTCTACAATATTACCGGCAGCGTCTTTAACAACGGATTCAGCCAACAGTACATAAGCACTGCGCAAACGCACTTTTTTACCTAATACCAAACGTTTGAATTTTTTATTGGCCTCCTCGCGGAAGTCTTCGCGCTCTATATAAACTTCGCGACTGAAAGGCAGGCTGCGCTCACCCAAATCATCACGATTGGGGTGACCCGGCGCATTTAACCACTCGACTTTGTCGTCGGGATAGTTAGTAATAATAATTTTAAGCGGGTCCATTACGCACATGGCGCGCGGTGCATTTTTATCAAGATCATCTCGGATTGCGTGTTCGAGCATGGCGACATCTACCACACCTTCACTGCGTGCAACACCAACCATATCGCAGAAATTTCTGAGCGCAGCCGCCGTAAATCCGCGGCGGCGCATTCCCGCGATAGTCGGCATTCGGGGATCATCCCAACCGTCTACCACGCTCTCATCAACCAGCATTTTTAATTTACGCTTGCTGGTCACGGTGTAATTTACATTCAAACGCGCAAACTCATACTGCTTGGGCTGCGCTGGCACTGGCAAATTGGCGATAAACCACTCATATAAAGGACGGTGATCTTCAAACTCCAAGGTACAGATTGAATGCGTAATGCCTTCCAGCGCATCTGACTGGCCGTGGGTAAAGTCGTATGTCGGATAAATACACCATTTATCACCAGTCTGGTGATGACTCACCTTGCGAATACGGTAAATGATAGGGTCGCGAAGGTTGATATTTGGCGCTGCCATATCAATTTTAGCGCGCAGCACCCTGCTGCCCTCATCGAATTCGCCATTGCGCATACCGTCAAACAAGGCGAGGTTCTCTTCCACGCTGCGGTCGCGATACGGGCTATTTTTACCGGCTTCGGTCAAGGTGCCTCGGTACTCGCGAGCCTGATCCGCACTTAAGTCGCACACATACGCGTTTCCGTTGCGAACCAAATGCAGTGCGTAGTCGTACAAGGTGTCGAAGTAATCCGATGCATAGCGAATCGGACCCGACCACTCAAACCCCAACCAGCGGATATCTTCTTGAATAGCATCTATATAGGCCTGCTCTTCTTTTGCTGGGTTGGTGTCGTCAAAACGCAGATGGCAGCGCCCGCCAAACTGCTTGGCAAGACCAAAGTTCAGGCAGATCGATTTAGCGTGCCCGATATGTAAAAAACCATTTGGCTCTGGTGGAAAGCGCGTGACGAGTTCACCGCTCAAACGACCCGAGGCGATGTCTTCCTTTACGATAGTACGTAGAAAATTATTGCCGGATACTGCATTGTCAGTCATTGATGGGTTCCAAATGTCCAAAATCGGCGAATTACTGTAAACCGCCGAGGCCGCAGGAATCTGCACGCGATAAACACAAAGGTTTAGCGCCGGTTTCGCCCCGCAGCCAAAAGCCGTATTATAGCGGCTTTAATTTCCGGTTATAAGCGAGATCAGCGTAAATGATTATCTTCACTACAAATTTCGGCGACATTAAGGTTGAGTTGGACTTCGAAAATGCGCCGAAAACCTCAGAAAACTTTAAACAGTATGTGGTTGACGGCTATTACGACGGTACTATTTTTCACCGCGTAATCGATGGCTTTATGCTGCAAGGTGGCGGTTTTGAGCCCGGCATGAAACAAAAAACAACCCGTGCCCCTATCGAAAATGAAGCGGATAACGGCTTAAAAAATGATGTAGGCACCCTCTCTATGGCCCGTACATCTGACCCCCACTCAGCCAGTTCACAATTCTTTGTTAACGTGAAGAACAACGACTTCCTGAACCACAGCAGCAAAACCATGCAAGGCTGGGGATACGCTGTTTTCGCTAAAGTCGTTGACGGTATGGACGTTGTAAACCAAATCAAAGGCGTTAAAACCACTAGCGCAGCCGGCCATCAAGACGTGCCCGCAGAAGATGTGATTATTGAAAAAGCGGTTTGGGTAGACTGATATCGCTATGAGCACTTTATTTATCTCAGACCTCCATCTGGATGAATCGCGCCCGGAAATCACCCGGGCGTTTTTTTCGTTTTTAAAAACCACCGCCAGCGATGCCAGCGACCTCTATATCCTTGGGGATTTTTTTGAAAGCTGGGTCGGTGATGACGACGAATCACCATTTGTTAACTCGGTAAAGCAAGCCCTCAAAGATTTTACCGATCGCGGCGCGTCACTCTATTTTATGCACGGCAATCGCGATTTTTTAATCGGCGATACATTTTGTCGCGACGTCAGCGCCGAACTTCTCCCCGACCCAAGCGTTATCTCCCTAGCGGGAGAACAAACCTTATTAATGCACGGCGACAGTTTATGTACTGATGACCAGGACTATATGCAATTCAGGAAAATGGCGCGAGACCCTCTCTGGCAGCAAGATGCGCTCAGCAAATCCCTTGCGGAACGCCGTGCGATAGCCAAACACATGCGTATGGTAAGCGGCGAATCAAATAGCAATAAAGCCACAGATATAATGGATGTGAATGCGTCTGCAGTTAACGCCGAAATGGCGAAACACCGCTGCACAAGACTAATCCACGGACACACGCATCGCCCTAATCGTCACTCGATTACCACCACTAAAGAAATCACAGAGCGCATTGTCCTCGGCGACTGGGATCACCAGCTGTGGTATTTAAAAGTAGACAACAACGAAATCAGCTTAAATTCCGCATCTATCGTAAGCTAACCCCCGCCCCAAAGAGAGATCGCACCAATTTGAGGCGATCTTGTGCAAGTGAAATAGCGCACCACACCCAAAATCCGCCTCAGAGCGGTGCACGAACTCCCTTCACCAATAGGCAAAAAGTTACGATAAGACTATGATATTAATAAACTTATGTCTTATGGCATAGCTATTGCTATTAACTCCTCAGAACGTTCTACGCCCCTTGCAACGAGCATATGTTCGACATGCATAGAACCGATGGCAAGCATCAATGCTGATCACATCGATGCCTGGCATTAACTACTTTGGAGACGAACCGATGCCTCGGTATCACAGCCTGTTTACCCGCACCTTAAGCGCAATCGCATTAACAACAAGTTGCCTTGCCATAGCGGCAGAACCGGAGAAAGAAGAGCTAAAATTTGGCTTTATTAAGTTAACAGACATGGCTCCGCTGGCTGTCGCTTATGAAAAAGGCTACTTCGAAGACGAAGGCCTGTATGTGTCTCTCGAGGCGCAAGCGAACTGGAAAGTGCTGCTTGACCGCGTAATAGACGGTGAATTGGACGGCGCTCACATGCTAGCGGGACAACCGCTGGGTGCCACCATTGGCTTTGGCACCCAAGCACATATCATCACTGCCTTTAGCATGGATTTAAACGGCAATGGCATCACCGTCTCCAATAACGTTTGGACGGAGATGAAGAAGAATATTCCGATGCAAGCTGACGGCAAACCCGTTCACCCCATTAAGGCTGACGCCTTAAAGCCTGTTATCGACAAATATAAAAGTGAAGGTAAGCCTTTCAAAATGGGTATGGTATTCCCTGTCTCAACTCACAACTATGAATTGCGTTATTGGCTAGCAGCTGGCGGCATTCATCCCGGCTACTACGCGCCGCTGAAAGGTGACACCAGCGGCACTATCGACGCAGAGGCCTTACTGTCGGTCACCCCGCCGCCACAGATGCCTGCCACCTTAGAAGCCGGCACTATTCACGGCTACTGCGTAGGAGAGCCTTGGAACCAGCAAGCCGTGTTTAAAGGCATTGGGGTACCGGTTATTACCGACTACGAGATTTGGAAAAACAATCCCGAAAAAGTGTTTGGTGTTAGTAATGAATGGGCGGAAAAATACCCCAACACTCACATTGCGGTCGTCAAAGCGATGATTCGCGCCGCAAAATGGCTGGACGACAACAACAACGCCAATCGCCCAGAGGCAGTAAAAATTCTATCAAAGTCGAGCTACGTTGGTGCCGACTACGATGTGATCGCCAACTCTATGACAGGCACATTTGAATACGAAAAAGGCGACAAACGCGAAGTCCCCGATTTCAACGTGTTCTTCCGGCACAACGCGACTTACCCCTACTACTCGGATGCCATTTGGTACTTAACCCAGATGCGCCGCTGGGGGCAGATTGCCGAACACAAGCCTGACAGCTGGTATATGGACATCGCCAAGAAAGTGTATCGCCCTGATATCTATCGACAAGCTGCTGAAGAGCTAATTGCAGAAGGTAAAGTCAGCGCCAGCGAATTCCCAAACTTCGCATCTGAAACTGGTTACAAACCACCGCAATCAGAGTTCATAGACAACATCACCTACGACGGTCGCAAGCCCAATGAGTACATCAGCAAATTTAGCATCGGCTTAAAAGCTAAAGATCTACTGAAGTAATCATCCTGCCCCGCCGCGGCGGGGCAATTTTGGAGCACATATGTTGAAACAAAATACCCTACATTATTTGAGTGTGGCGGGCTTTCGCTGGATGGTGCCGGTAATAAAACTCGCCTTCTGGGAAAACCCTCGCGAACAAGGGCAAGAAATCGTTAGATTAATTGCATTACCGCTATTTGCCATTCTCGTTTTTTTAGCAATCTGGTCCACTGCCGCCTCAAAAATCGATACCAGCCTCGGTACCTTTCCAGGGCCAGGCGTTGTCGCATCAGCCGCTAGTGGCTTATATCAGGAACATTTAGCGGAACGAGAAAAAGCCGAGGCGTTTTACCAGCGACAAGAGGACCGCAACAAAGTCAAATTAGCAAAAAACCCCGACGCAGAAGTTAAAATTCGTGACTACACCGGCAAACCCACCTACTTCGATCAAATTTTTACAAGTTTAATTACTGTCTTCACGGGCTTTCTAGTGGCGTCTATTATCGCGATTCCCATCGGGATAGCCTGCGGTCTCAGCCCACTGCTCAATACCGCGATAGCACCAATTATCCAAATATTAAAACCGGTGTCGCCACTGGCATGGTTACCGCTGGTTACCATGGTTGTCAGCGCTGTTTACGTAAGTGATGATCCCGCGTTTTCCAAATCGTTTATCAACTCGGCGATTACCGTCACGCTGTGCTGTATGTGGCCAACTCTCATTAATACTGCCGTTGGCGTTGCCAATATTGATAAAGACCTCATCAATGTCGGCCGAGTCATTCAACTTGGCTGGTTTACTCAGGTAACGAAAATCGCCATACCAGCCGCACTACCAATGATATTTACCGGCCTTCGAATTTCACTGGGCATTGGCTGGATGGTTCTCATCGCAGCTGAAATGCTCGCTCAGAATCCAGGGCTGGGAAAGTTTGTTTGGGATGAATTCCAAAATGGCAGCTCCGAATCCCTCGCCCGCATAATGGTCGCTGTTGTGACTATCGGCTTTATTGGCTTTGTACTGGACTCGTTCATGCATACGCTCCACAAAATGATAGCCCACGACGACGCTGGCGCTTAAGGAGTACGACATGTCTACCTATTTAGATATTTCACAAATCAGTATCGACTTCCCCACCAAAACAGGCCCCTTTAGAGCATTAGAAAAAGTTGACCTTAAAATAGCCAGAGGGGAATTCATATCACTTATCGGCCACTCGGGCTGTGGCAAATCAACCGTACTAAATATTGTCGCCGGCCTTTATCAAGCTACCGAAGGCGCTGTTGTTTTGGAGTCTAAAGAAGTTAACCAACCTGGCCCAGATCGTGCAGTAGTGTTCCAAAATCATTCATTATTCCCATGGTTAACGGTTTACCAAAATGTCGAATTGGCGGTCAAGCAAGTGTTTAAGGGCAGAAAGTCCAAGGCTGAAATACGACATTGGGTTGAGTACAATTTAGGCTTAGTACAAATGTCACACGCCAGCCACAAGCTGCCTGGAGAAATCTCTGGCGGAATGAAACAACGAGTCGGGATTGCCCGGGCACTGGCGATGGAGCCCAAAGTACTGCTTATGGACGAGCCTTTTGGAGCACTAGACGCACTTACGCGAGCACATTTACAAGACGCCCTAATGGAAATTCAAGCCGAATTGAACAATACCGTTATTCTGATCACTCACGACGTCGACGAAGCCGTTTTGCTATCTGATCGAATTGTGATGATGACCAACGGCCCTGCCGCTACTGTGGGGGAGATACTCAGCATTGATTTACCGCGTCCAAGAGAGCGATTAGCGTTAGCAGACAACGTAGATTACAACCACTACCGCGCAGCAGTACTGACATTCCTGCACCAAAAGCAGGCGAAGTCAGATCACAAAACGAGCACAAAAAAGCCGCATGAATTACGGCTAGCCGACACCAACAAACCAGCAGAAGTAGCGTTTAAAAAAGCAACAGGAGCTTAAAATGCCCACAATCAATAATAAAAATGGTATTCGCTTGGAAAAAACTGACATTAGTCTCGGCTTTATTCCGTTAACCGATTGCGCACCGCTGGTAATCGCTCTCGAAAAAGGCTATTTCCGCAACGAAGGACTGAATGTAACCCTCTCTAGGGAAGCATCTTGGGCGGGCATTCGCGACAAAGTAGGTCTAGGCATACTCGACGGCGCACAAATGCTCGCCTCTATTCCTGTCGCCTCCCGCCTAGGTGTTGGCGGGCCAAGAATAGATATGATCAGCGCCATGGTGCTGGACTTGAATGGCAATGCCATCACTGTCAATAATGACCTCTACGACCACCTATTTAGCGTTGATCCGCGCAGCGAGTTCAGCCCATTGATTGCCGCCCAGGCACTGCAATGCGTCGTTGAAGAAAATAAACGCGCCAAGCGGCCAAAATTACGTTTCGGTGTGGTTTACCCCTGCTCCACCCAAAGTTATGAACTGCGCTACTGGTTAGCTAGTGCCGGTATCGACCCCGATAGAGACATCGAAATTGTGGTCATTCCGCCCTCAAAAATGGTAACCGCCATGACCGACGGAGATATACACGGATTTTGTGTCGGAGAACCTTGGAACACCTTAGCGGTGCAACAACAACTTGGTCACGTGGTGGCTACAAAATACCAACTTTGGAATAACAGTCCTGAAAAAGTGTTTGCGGTTAGTGAGAGTTGGTCGAATGAAAACCCCGCCACTCACCAGGCTATTTTACGAGCTCTAATCAAAGCGTGTATTTGGCTCGATAAAAAAGAGAACCGTAAAACCGCAGCAAAAATGATCAGCCAAGCACCCTATATCGCCCTACCCGAAGAAACCGTCGCGCTTTCCCTTATGGGTTTATCCTTAAAGCATTTTGGGCAGATGCCAGAAAAGGTTGACGATTTCCATGTATTCCACCGGTACTCAGCAAACTTTCCATGGCTCAACCATGCCGAGTGGTTTATCTCCCAAATGTACCGCTGGGGCCAGCTAACGACACCGATTAACATCGAGGAGACCGTTGCCGCCGTATATAAACCATCGCTATTCCGCATCGCTGCCGAAGCCGTTGGTTTAGAAAGCCCCAGCATAGACAGAAAAACCGAAGGCAATTTACATGAGAAAAACTTGCTGATGAAGTCGCTGCAAATAGGCCCCAATCAATTTTTAGATGGCCAGGTAATTAGTGTCGGCGGCATTATTAAATACCTGGAACAACAAAGCCTATCCAAGGCCGACATCCCCGCGCTGCGACTTATTAACGTGCAAAAAGAGGCCTGAAGGCGCAAATGAAAGTACTACTGATTGATATTGATGATAGCCGCGCGAATAAAATTGACTCTATTTTGGCATCGGCCGGTATCGAGTTAATCAATTTCAACAATCAACATGCCGACATCTATCACATTGTGGGTGAAATGCACCCGGAAATCATTTTAGTCGATACCAACTCAGCTAACCGAGACACACTTGAGCACCTGGCGCAGCTCAACAAAGAATATCCCCGCACAGTAATTAAACTTGGTAATAATCGCTCGGAAAGTATTAATCGACTTGCGGCTGACGCGGGAATCAGCATTTACGCCATAGACAATATGCCGCCGCGTTTACTGCAGTCACTTATCGATATTACCTTGAGCTTTTTCCACAGCATTGATCGCTTGCGGGCTGAGGTGCTGGCACTGAAACCTGAAATAGATGCGCGCCAAATTTTAAACAGTGCCAAGAAGTTCATCGTTGACACGTATGGCCTTACCGACGAGCAAGCCACCGACCTACTCAACAAGAACGCCAATCGCCAAGGGCGCTCTATTACTGATGTTGCTCGCCAGCTAATGGAAACGGGGTCTTTTGTCTAACAAAATATAGCCGCGAGCAAACTTAAGCTGCCAAGGGCCCGCTATGAAAACGAAATAACTCGTCAGCGGTTTCAATCAACTCTTGTTCTTTTTGTTTAAACACCGCAATTCGCGGCGCAATATCTTCGGTAGCGTAGCGCTCGGCCAAATTCAAATAGTCTTTAAAGTGGCGGCTTTCAGATTTTAATAAGGAGTAATAAAAGGCGCTTAACTCGGTATCTAACAGCGGTGCTATGCGGGCAAATCGCTCGCACGAGCGCGCCTCAATTAAGGCGCCAATAATTAAAATATCGATGAGCTTATGCGGCTCACTGGTCCGCGCCTCAGCTCGTAAACCGTTGGCATAGCGTGCCGACGATAAATGCCGATATTCAATACCGCGCTTTTTCATAATGGCCATCACTTGTTCAAAGTGCCGCAGTTCTTCGCGCGCGAGCTTAGACATGCGATTCATTAAATCGGGCTTATCGACATAGCGAAAAATCAAATTTAATGCAGTACCCGCTGCTTTTTTTTCACAATTGGCATGATCAATCAGCATTTCTTCGGGGTGAGCCAAGGCGGCGTCAACCCATCCCTGCGGGGTTTCACAGGGCAAAAACGCTAAAATTTCGCTAATATCAACTGACATCGAAGTGTATCCGGCTTAATAAAACCGGCGCAGTATACCAAAATCCGACGCGGGATCAGAACCGAGTAGCGCTAGCGTCACCAAAAGAACTACTTCTCGGCGTGAAGATACATCCCTATATACCGCTGATAATGCGCTTCCGAAAGAAGATAAAACTCTTTATCTATCATGTCTCGCAGCTGTAAGAGGGGCACATCCCGATACTGCGAATCAAGTACAAAGCCAAACTGCGCAGGGTCGCTAATCTGGCCAGCGCCGGCCCGGAGTAACTGGAACAGCCAAATATATGGGCTCTTATGAGCTGGATAGCGAACCCGCTGAACCTGACACTGCCACTGCAAAATACGGGTATCGCGAATACTTAATTTATTCGACATCACCTGTATTAGGAAACCATCCAGGCGTTCATCAATAATCTGCTTTTGCTGATCGGTATAACTATTCCAGTCGATTACCTCGTGACTATATCGTTTGCAGCCGCGGCACACATCATCGCCCAGCGCGGTAGAACAGACGCCGGTACAGGGTGTAATGACACGGGGAATAGCGGTCGACAAATTTGGCTCCAATTTTGACAGCAGGCTTAGGCGCAAAGAGTAAGCTACCCTCAAAGCACAGGCAAGCGCGCTTATTCACTTAACCTATGTAGGGTTTTTCAGTATACTTGCAGCCCCCTATTTCGCATCGATGATGGGCATCGATAGCCCCGGCCCCGGCGATCCCGGTGGATACGGGTACCGAAACTGAAAAGAGGAGTTACACTGTGCTCGAAGCATATCGGAAACACGTCGACGAACGCGCCGCGCAAGGCATTGTTCCCCAGCCACTCAACGCTGAACAAGTCGCGGGCCTAATCGAGTTGCTCAAAAATCCGCCTGCTGGCGAAGAAGCAACCCTTGTTGACCTGATCTCCAACCGTGTACCACCAGGCGTTGACGAAGCCGCCTATGTTAAAGCAGGTTTCCTCGCCGCTCTGGTAAAAGACGAAGCAAGCAGCCCGCTAATCAGCAAAGAAGTTGCCGTTAAGCTCTTAGGCAATATGCACGGCGGCTACAACATTATCACCTTGGTAGAACTCCTCGACCACGCTGATTTAGCTAAACTCGCCGCCAAAGAGCTCAAGCACACCCTGCTGATGTTTGATGCCTTCCACGATGTAGAAGAAAAATCGAAAGCCGGAAATGCACTGGCGAAAGAAGTTATCCAAAGCTGGGCCGATGCTGAGTGGTTCACGAATCGCCCCGAAGTACCGGAAAGCATCGTTAATACCGTTTTTAAAGTCACCGGCGAAACCAATACCGATGACTTATCACCAGCACCAGACGCATGGTCACGCCCAGACATCCCGCTGCACGCATTGGCGATGTTCAAAATGGAACGCGACGGCATCAAGCCAGACGTCCAAGGCAGTGTTGGCCCACTAACGCTAATCAAAGAGCTAGAGAAAAAAGGCCACCCTATCTCCTTTGTCGGCGATGTTGTCGGTACGGGTTCTTCGCGTAAATCAGCAACCAACTCGGTACTGTGGTTCTTCGGTGACGATATGCCTGGCGTACCTAACAAGCGCTCTGGTGGTGTTTGTATCGGCAGTAAAGTGGCACCGATCTTCTACAACACCATGGAAGACGCTGGTGCATTGGTTTTCGAAGCTCCGGTTGACGACCTAAGCATGGGCGACGTCATTGAAATCCGCCCATACGACGGCGTGATCAAAAATGTTGAAACAGGCGCGACGCTGAGTACCTTCGAACTGAAGTCGCCTGTACTGTTAGACGAAGTTCGCGCTGGCGGCCGTATCAACCTGATTATCGGTCGCGGCCTAACGGCTAAAGCTCGCGAATCACTAGGTCTTCCTACCTCTACCCTGTTCCGTCTGCCAGAGCAGCCCGTCGACACAGGTAAAGGCTACACCCTAGCGCAAAAAATGGTTGGTCGCGCTTGCGGTTTACCAGAAGGCGAAGGCATTCGTCCAGGCACGTACTGCGAACCCAAAATGACCACGGTAGGATCGCAAGATACTACTGGCCCAATGACCCGCGACGAATTGAAAGATCTGGCCTGCCTAGGCTTCTCTGCCGATTTGACCATGCAGTCATTCTGCCATACCGCGGCCTACCCCAAGCCAATCGATATCGACACCCAGCACAATCTGCCTGACTTCATCATGACCCGTGGCGGTGTATCGCTGCGCCCAGGCGACGGCATCATCCACAGCTGGCTGAACCGTATGCTGCTGCCTGACACGGTCGGTACCGGTGGCGACTCACACACTCGCTTCCCCATGGGTATCTCTTTCCCGGCGGGTTCTGGTCTAGTTGCCTTCGCTGCTGCTACCGGTGTTATGCCACTGGATATGCCTGAATCTGTATTGGTTCGCTTTAAAGGCAAAATGCAGCCCGGTATTACCCTGCGCGATTTGGTTCACGCCATTCCTTACCAAGCCATTAAAGAAGGTCATCTGACCGTTGAGAAAAAGGGCAAGAAGAACATCTTCTCTGGCCGTATTCTCGAAATCGAAGGCTTGGCCGGTTTGACCGTTGAGCAGGCATTTGAATTGTCTGACGCCTCAGCGGAACGTTCTGCCGCCGGCTGTACCATCAAACAAGGCATTCCAGAGATTTCTGAATACCTGCGTTCGAACATCACCCTCCTTCGCTGGATGGTGAGCGAAGGCTACGGCGACAAGCGTACCCTAGAGCGTCGCGCCGCCAATATGGAAGCGTGGCTGGCGAACCCAAGCCTGCTCGAAGGCGATGCCGATGCCGAGTACGCAGCGGTTATTGAAATCGATCTAGACCAGCTAAAAGAGCCCGTTGTGTGCTGCCCTAACGACCCAGATGATGCGAAACTGCTGTCTGAAGTTGCTGGCGACAAAGTTGACGAAGTCTTCATTGGTAGCTGCATGACCAACATCGGCCACTTCCGCGCTGCAGGTAAACTGCTCGACGCCAACAAAGGCAGCTTGTCCACCCGTTTGTGGTTATCACCACCAACGAAAATGGACCAGCACACCCTAATGGAAGAAGGTTATTACAATATCTTCGGCGCATCTGGCGCACGTATGGAAATGCCTGGCTGCTCATTGTGCATGGGTAACCAAGCTCGTGTTGCCGACGGCTCAACCGTACTGTCTACCTCTACGCGTAACTTCCCCAACCGTCTCGGTAACGGCGCCAATGTCTACCTAACCTCTGCTGAACTAGCATCGGTTGGCGCGATCCTTGGCCGCCTGCCAACGCCGGCAGAGTATATGGAATACTGCAAAGATTTGGATGCCATGTCTGGCGAGATTTATCGCTACATGAACTTCGATCAGATTGCCTCCTTCCAAAAAGGTGCGGAAGAAGGCAAGCGTATTGCATCGGTAGAAATTACAGAAGTAACTATGTAAGTGCGACGCAAGTCTTTGACTTAAGTCGTTAAAAGGAAGCCGCCTTCGGGCGGCTTTTTTACGTCTGCGATTTATGTAAACTTAAACCACTAGGAAAAAAAGATGCATTTCTAAAGGATCGAACGATAAACACGCCAGCTAAACCTCATGTGTATTTTAAAAAAGCCTACTAAACAAACATAAAACGCAGCCCTAAAAAATACTCAAAACGTCATTATTATCTTGGCAGTTGTTAGAATGACTTAGGTGCGTAACCGGTAACTTCCGTTATGCCCATCTCCTTACCTAAAGCTGTCAAAGGATGAACAACGATAAGGCCGCGTACAGACTTTTTAAACTTGCCCATATCGGCCTGTTCGACTTTAGTAAGCACTCGATTAAAAGCCAGCGCCTTCAAAGCTTCAACCTGAGCAGAATTATTACGACTCTGCATACCTTTGATACTGGCGATCTTCTTGTTCACTGTTGCCAGCTCACGTTTAAACTGAAGAACCAGAGGCTGATTATCCTTGGCCTTCGCGTCATCTAATTTCCGTCGAAGAAGGTCTAGTTTATTGTTTAACTGCTGGATATCTTTGTTTAAATTCATTGTCCGCTCTCATTCAATTTTTACATGACACAGTGAACGCTCTTTCGACATGTATCACTAATGGCGGCAGTATAACAATATCCAGGAAACAAACGGCGATAAAGCACCGAGGTTATCGTAACGTTCGCCCATGTAACTAAGGAGCCTAGCCGAAAAAGTTCGATATCGGTGCTAGAAATGCAAACCAGTACTTACACGGTTGAGAACCAAACTAACTGGCATCGGCACCCGATCTTTGCGGCAAATACTTCAGCACGTAAGGCTTTCGCAGCACCAAAAACGCGGCGGGCACAAAGAACAATGACAAAATGGTGGTTAACACCGTACCGCCTGCGAGTACCACGGCAAACGGCGGCCAAAAGCCGCCGCCTGACAAAATCAAAGGAATCAGTCCTGCAACGGTGGTAATTGTTGTCGAACTAATATGCTTCGTGCACACCGACACAATATCTACAATCTCTGCCTTATCGCCAGCCATAGCTAAAGGCGACGCTTTAAGTTCGGTCAAGATCACAATGGCTGCGTTCACTGCCAGCCCCATCAAGCCCATCAAACCGATAATTGCTGTAAAGCCAAAAGGATACTGGCCAAGCCACAAACTTAGCATTCCCATTCCCGCCGACTGAAACGCGACCGCAAATACCAAGGCCGATAATCGAAAGGAGTCAAACGCCATCACCACGGTAACTATGAGCAGAACAAAAATGATACCAACGCTGCCCATGAGGTTACCAACTGCCTCATTACGGCTTTCCGATTCACCACCAATTTCGAGTGTGTAGCCCGTTGGCACTTCAAAATTTTCCTCCGCTAATCGGACTTTTATGCGATCCAGCACCTCTGAGGGGAGTACATCATCTCGAATAAATATCCCCACCATATTTACCCGCCGGCCATCGCGTCGAGATATTTTAGCCTGCGCGGGCCGCAACTCCACATTGGCCAGAGCTGACAACGGCCTTGGGCCCGATGGCAGTGCCAGTGGAAAGGTCATCAATCTATCGATACTGGTGGCTTTCACATCAGCACCGGACACACGCACTGGTAACTGCTGAGTACCGTCCAACATACTACTGCTCACCACGCCATCAATACTCGCCGCGAGTAAGGATGACACATCTTTCAGCCCAACTTGGCTCCGCTGAGCTTCACTCTCATCAATATCCAACCACACTTTCGGCACTACTTGACCAAGCGTGTCCTGCACGTGAACAACACCTTCGGTCTCCTGTGCGATTCGACGCAGCTCATCACCCATGGATTTTAAGCGCGGTAAACTGCTGCCATACAAACGGAGCTCGACCGGCGCATTGGCCGGTGGCCCTTGAGAGAGACGCTGCACGATAATTTGATAATCGGGAAAGGCCTCATCCAGCTCCCCCTGCAATACGGCGATTAAGCGGTTGGCCTGCGCAAAGTCCACCATCGTCATCATACTCTGCGCGTAGTTAGATGCGCCGTCTTTGGTATTGGTCAAATTGTAATAAAACGACAATGCACTGCGGCCGATAAACCAGTGCAAGGAAGTCACTTCCGGGTGGCGATTTATCACTTCAGCCACTTGCTCTGTCGCCCGCCGCGTATGCTCAATACTACTGCCAGCTGGCAGGTAAATTTCGAGGTTTATCATGTCGCGGTCCGACGGCGGGAAAAACTGTTCTGGCAGGGTTTGAATGGTAATAAAGCCCAGCACAGGTAATATGCAAGCCACCATCATCATCCGTCGAGGACGGAGTAACACCCACGACAATAACCGACGAAACCAACTATTTAAACGCGGAGCAGCTATTCCGCTTGCCTGATTATTTGACAGCCATTTCCCTGCCACGGGCGCGATAATGAAGAGGGAAATCACCCAAGAACCAAGCAGTGAAAATATAACCGCGCGAGCTAATGGACCTATAAATTCACCTGCTGGTCCCGGCATAAGGACCACCGGCATAAAGGTTAATATCGTTGTTAACGTTGACCCAAGTAAAGGAACCCATAGATGACGGAGTGCTTTTGTCGCTGCTGCTACAGCGGAATAGCCATCACGGCGATATCGCATTACGGTATCAGCAACGACAATCGCATTGTCTACCATGATCCCCAAAGCCACTATCAGACCTGTCACCGACATCTGATGGATAGGTAGGTCCGTCATCCTCATACAAGCCAGAGAAAACAGCATCGTCAATGGTAAGGACAGGGCGACAATCACAGCTGATCGCCAACCTAGGGTGACAAGTAGGATCGCGAAAATGAACGCAAAACCGAGCAAGATATTATTTACTAAATCACCCAAACGCACATCGTTATAGCGCTCTTGAACAAAAAGTTCTTTTAGTTTGATCTCATCCGGCAATGTTGTCGCAAAATTAGCGACCTCTGCTTGCAGTGCGGCGGTCCAGCGATCACCCCGCATATCAGGCAACATCCGAGACCCAATTGCGATGGCACGCTCGCCACTCACTATTGCCATATCTCTGGGGACATCTGGCTGCCCATGGTAAACCTGAGCAATATCCTGCAGCTGAAGGGATCCGCCACCAGGAAAGGTCAATATTGGGGTGCGCTTAATGCGCTCAACGGCATCAAACCCGCCAATTAACTCAATAGAGATACGCTGCTGGTCATTGGTCAGCTCGCCGGCCGCCGTTTTCGCGTCACTGTCACGCAGTATTGCTGCGATTCTGGGTACATCCAAGCCAACTGCCGCTGCCTTAACAACATCCACTTTGACTTGTACTTCTTCTGCTGGGGCACCAACAATCTCCACAATGTCGGTACCGGTTAAGTTTCTTAACCTGCTCGCCAACTCATCGGAGTAACGACCCAAGCGCAATAAATCTGCTGACCCGCTTCCCTCCCACATTAACGCGCCAATCCACGTAAACGCCGAGTGGCGGTCGGTGTCTAAATACGGCTCGCCCGCGCCATCAGGGAGTTGACGTGCAGTCTGTTGAATTTTGTCTCTTAACTCAGCCCAGAGTTGATCCCCATCCTCCTGCAATACAGCATCTTCTAGCTGCACAACAATCACAGACACACCACCACTAGAATGGGCGGTGATATGAAGCACCTCAGGCACCGTACGAATAGCATTTTCAAGTGGTTCAGCAATCAGGCTTTCCACCCGTTCTGCGCTGGCGCCGGGAAAGGGCGTCACTAGTATTGCGTGACGATTTACAAGGTGGGGATCCTCAAGTCGCGGCAAACTGGCCACAGCAGCAAGACCAGCCACCAGTATCAAGGCGATCAGAAGCGCAACCATGCGAGGATTAGTCAGCATTTTAGAGATCATATCGAATTACTCAGCCGCCAGGCTGACATGCAGCCCCGGCGAAAGGCCGTGTAGACCTGCCGTAACCACCCGATCGCCGGTCTGTAACTCACCATCGACATAGACCCGACCTTGGTATTGAAAAACCGGCTGCACCGAACGCTTTCTTAATTGATACAAACCGTCATCTGCGGGAGCGAGAAAATAGACCGCCCAGGTTCCCCGAACGTCTTCTAACAGAGCCGACAATGGCAGCCAAAATCCGGCAACCTGCCGCTTTTCAGGGAAGTGCAAATAGGTAGTATTGCCATCAACCGCAGACGTCTCGGGCGGTAATTGAACCCGCACCGTACGTGTCTGAGTTCGCCAGTCTAAATTTTGAGCTACGGAAATGACAGATACCGGCCACCGGCCAAAGTCACCAGAAATCACTAACTGTTGACCATAGCTAAGATTTCGACCTAAACGATCGGAGATACCAAACACCGCCTCGGTACTGCCAGTAACAACTAACTGCATCAAGGGCTGTCCGGCGCTGACCAACACGCCCTCTTCTAAATTCTGAGTAGATACCTCGCCGCTAAAGGGTGCCGTCATCCGAGACTTTTTCATTCGCAAGTCCACACCTCTCAGACGGGCATCAACCTGTGACAACTGAGCCTCGGTCGCACTACGCCGAGAAGTTAATTCATCAAGCTGGCCTGCCGATACGTAGCCACTCTCACGCAAATTACGAAACCGAATAACGTCTTTCTCTAATTGCTCTAATCTCGCGCTAACTTCTTGTTGCGCGGCAAGCAATTCTGACTTTTCTATTTCTAAAGATCGAGTATCAAGGCGCGCAAGAACGTCCCCTGCCTTTACTTGTTGGCCGTCTTCCACCGAGACCTCGGCAACTTTCCCGTCGAGCTCAAAGCCAATATCAGCCCGCTGACTGCCCACTACTCTGCCTGCAAATAAGCGCTGTGCCTCGTACGCCGGTAGCCGCTCTATTACTGCGCTACTAACACGATGAACGGTGATTTCAGCGAGTGCGCCGGGTGGCGTGAGCCAAGCTGTCGCGAAAAAACACGCCAACATAATAAAACGCTGCATAAACAAAACTCGATATAGTGTGAACCGCTCGAATATAAATAAACCATACTAGACTGTCTAGTCTATTTTAGATAAATTAGTATTACAGTTCAGCAACATCCGTCGTCGCGCAACATATTGAAAGAAGGCAAACAACACCGTGCAAGAAAAACGCGTTAGACTAAAAAGCGAAGAAAAGCGTAATCAGATTATTGACGCTGCAGGAGCGCTATTCATCGTGAATGGCTTTGAAAAAGTCAGCATGGAGGAAATCGCCAAATCAGCGGGCGTATCAAAGCAAACGGTGTACAGCCATTTTGGAAATAAACAGCAATTATTTACCGCCGCCATTGACTGTAAATGTGAAGAATACGACCTTGCGCCCAACAAAATACCAAGCGCAATGCACTGCGAAGAATACTTGCGTTTTTTTTGCACTCACCTCGCCGCCCTACTCATAAGTGACGATGCAATCGGTATGTTTAGGGTTTGTGTCGCCGAAGCCGGACGTTCAGAAGTGAGCGACTTATATTGGCAGGCAGGACCTCAAAAAATAAGAAGCCAGCTCAACGCCTATTTAGCGGAGCAAAACAAATTATCAACTTTAAAAATCGACGATATTGACACGGCGGCAAGCCAACTTATCGCCATGGTGGTATGTGAGTCTCAATTTCGCAGCCTACTTGGGTTAGAAAAGCTAAAATCAGATTCCGATCTACATCTCTACGCGGAAAAGTGTGCAGAAATGTTTTACAAATCCTACCGAGCATAGCAAGGCACAGGTTAGGTTATCGGAGTTGCCACCACAGCACTACAGAGGGGCTCACACCGAGTATCAATAAGCCGTTAATGATTAACACTTATCTTCGCTGAAAGCTTCAACCTCAGTATTTTTAGAACCGTTTAGTTGAATCACAGCCTTTTGTAGAATAATACTATTTGGGTAAGTTACTGTGCTGCCGTCATCTCGGCGAATCAGCACATGAAACAGCGCTATTTCCACAATTTTGCCGCTAATATCATCATCCTTATCGACAACTTTGATTCGATCGCCGATACGATAAGGGAAGGCAAAAAAGATAATCACACCTGCCGTAATATTGCTGAGAATCGACCATTGCGCTACGAGAGCAATACCCAACACAGCCAAAAAAGACGACATAAATATAAAGACTTGTTGATAGCCCAAGCCAAAAAGAAAACAAGTGAAAATAAAGCCCATCAGTAAAAAACCGATGTTCACCGCTTTTCTCACATAGCCCAAACGCAGTGCAGATATTCGATTTTTATTTGCAAACTGCAGCAGTATACCGGTCACAATTCGATTTAAATAAATCATTAGCGCAACAACAACGACAACAAGTACTACTTTGGTAATCACTTCACTCACCCTCTAATGCTTTAATAGCTGACTTGTCCAACCATTTTCGCGGACGTCGATATGTTTTCAACTTTCGCAAACTCCGCTGATAATTTTCACCACCAGCCGAAGAATAACTACACTCACTAAATAAACGTGTTTGCACCGCCAGCCATTCATACCAAACGGGATATTCAAACATCACTCTGCGTAAAAAATCCTCGGGGGTTTCGCCAGCCAATCTTGGAACACCCCGTCTCGCCAACGCCCTGCAGCTCGCCAAGTAATATCGCGCAGCCAAATCCTCACTCTGCCTCGTAGGTAGGCGCAAACTAAAAAAGGCGACAATCGCTAACGGTAAACCACCCACTAGCATAACCGCAATCAACATACGCTGGGGACTAATTTCCCCAAGCACTCCCCGCAAAAAATTGTTTTGGATATTGCTGTCAAAATTCAACACCCATCGAGCCCAAGCATAATTCATATTATCGACAAAATAACGCAGGCGAGTGGCCCACTCAAATCGTCTTAGCGACATCGGTGAGTCTTGTAAATAGCCGCTCTGTCTACTCAATAGTGCTTCTGCACCGAGGCGTATACGAGAAGGGGCGACTGTCGCCGTAGGGTCAACTCTCACCCACCCTTCGTCCTCGTACCAAACCTCAGCCCATGCATGAGCGTCAGATTGATGCACCAGTAAATAGCCATCGCGCTTATTGAACTCACCGCCGTGATAACCCACTACAATCCGTGCAGGCACACCCGCTGCTCGCATTAAATAGACAAAGCTGCCAGCAAAATGCTCGCAATAGCCCTGCTGAGTATTGAACAAAAACTCATCAACGTTATTTTGTCCCAATAGCGGCGGAGTCAGGGTGTACACAAAGGGAGTTGCTTTATAGAACGCAATCGCGGCACTCACTCGATCCCTTGGCTCTAAAAATTTTTCTTGCCATTGCGCAGCTAAAGCACGCGCTTGAGAATTTTCTGAACGACTGCCCAGCTGTAAATTTTGACGCTGACCGCCCGAGTCATCCATAAGCGGCTGATCAAAATTACTCTTAGCAGAATATTCTACGCGACCGTTAATAGGCTTTTTACTCAGCCACTGGTGCTGAGCTGAATAGTAAACGTCGTCGCGATCAATCTTGCCTAGTGGTAAGACGTAAAACCACTGGTGTAAGGCAGATTCCAGGGTCACTGTGTAAGATACAAAAGGTTCTGAAAGAGCAGCTTGCGAGATTTTATTTCGGGCTGACCATGTATTTCGACTCCAGCGTCGACCATCAAACTCATCAAGAACCAATCCACGCCAATACAGCGATGCTAGATCCGGCAGCTCACCGTCAAAACGAACTCGAAAAGCCAACTCGCCAGACTGGCTTAATTTTGCGATGTCACCAAATTCTAAGGAGTCTGACATACCGACTTTGCCCTGCCCTCCGGGCAATGGCATTGTCCAGAGCGGCCCGATGCGCGGAAAAATCACAAATAGGAGTAACATCAACGGCAGAGATTGCAGTGCCATCAGCCCTACCGATCGCAACATCGTAGTGACTGCTGTTTTATCTCGATTCATAGTTTGCTGAGCACCGAGTAAGGCCGCGACCTGCAGCAAACTGAGTAAGACATCAATTATTTGCTGGGAAAATAGCAAATTGCAGGCAACTACAAAATAACTGAGCATAAGCACTAGCCAGTGATCTCGCTCGGTTTTGAGTTCCAGCAACTTTAAAATGACAGCGAGGACAAGTATTGCCACCATCGCCTCAATGGCAAAAAGCGACGCAAACGAAAAATAAACACCGACGATGGCTGCGAGAGCCAACAAGCCTTTCACCGCACCTATGGGGAACGACCACCCCGCCGAAATTATCCGCCAATACCACCACGCTGACGCCACCCACACGGCAATAATCCACAGCGGCAGTACCGCAACTAAAGGAAGTATCGCCAATAATTGTGCGAGCAATAACCAGACAACAGCATGACGGTTTTCAGCTGCGTTCATGACCTCTGCCTCGTTCTAGTTAAGGTCTTCACGCTAGTGTCCCTTAACATAAGTTCGTCGATTCTCAGCGTCTCCCGTATGCCTTGTGCCAAGGCGCGCTCGCCGGTAAGGGTGCCACCCTTTTCAAGGCGTGCAATGCCGCCCACAAGGCACACGGGAGGCGCCCTGCGGGAATGATCAATCAGCCCCGCTACTGCGTTGCAGCCCTTGCCAATAGGCCCGCTATGGGCGGCAGGCTGCGCCTTATTTCGAGGCTGATTGCGCATTCTGAATGGCGATGAACTTAACTTAAGGGACACTAGTACAAAGCCAATGCACGTAAAATACGGGTCAACTGATCGCCGCCGCTTGCTGCAGAGATCTTTACTCCAGGCATTTGCAGGCCGAAGGATAACCCTCGGGTATTACAATCCAGAGCCCAGGCGCACAAGGTACTCAATCGTTCCTCTACCCCAAGGCCCTCAAGCTCATTCCAATCCAGTATTAATTCATCAGATTGCGATTGTTCAAACTGCTTAGTCTGCAAAACCTGCCCTTTGGCGTAAGCCTTCCAAAAAATTCGGCGGGGTGGCTGGCCAGGCTGATAAAGCTGGAAGCCAGTAAATTCATCTCCGTCTCGGCTAATATCGGGAATACTGCCCTCACCTTCTGCAGCGCTATTCACTAAAGGCCGCAAAAGCCGCGCCTGGGGATAAACAAGACAATGCCAATCAAGTTTAGGCGCACTCCAGCAGCGCAATATACCTAAAGGATAACGGGTGGTAATAGTCATACGACTCGGCCGCATGGCACCGCGTTTAAGCGCTGGGTACTTTAGAATTACGCTGCTACCCCCTTTTTTTGCATCGAGGCTACACGTCACCGCGGCCTGCTCGGTAAACCCCAAATACAATCGATGTCTATCCCGTCCGCCCGCCTCTAGATGTAAGTGAAACGAAGCTAATTGACCGGCAAACACCGGCTCCGCTGCCCCGGCGCGCAGGGTTATTCCAGCTAGATTCGCAAAGGTGTGAAGAATCGCGACCAGAAGAAGACTGAAGAGCCAGAAGGTCAGCGCAAAAATCAGATTATTTTGGTAGTTGATAGCCAGTATAAGGAGGCCGAGAAGCATGACCAGGTAGGCAGCGCCGCCGCGGGAGGGAATAATAAAAATTCGGCGTTGATTGAGTTCTACGTGACTACAAGGTGGGCTGCGCTTTTCTAACCAAGCGTCAAAGCGGCGACGAACAAACGCTGTCATTTTGCCCGCCATAATTACACCACTACCGGCACCTGTGACAACAAACGCCGTATTAAATCAGGGCCATCATTTTGATTGTCCGCCGCTGGTTTTAAACGGTGAGCGGCGACCGGTTCCAATAAAAATTGAATATCATCCGGCAAAACGTATTCGCGCCCCTCTAACATTGCCCACGCTTTTGCCGCTTGTATCAATGCCAATGCGGCGCGAGTAGAAAGCCCGAAAGCATAATGGGAATCCTGCCTAGTGAAAGCGATTAGCCTCTGCACATAGGATATAACACTATCGCGAATCTCAATTTTATCGACCATCGCCTGTAGGGAAATAATTTTTTCTGCGCTGAGTAAGGCTCGCAATTGGCCAATAATGGCACGGGGATCCCCCCCCGCAAGTAACTGTCGCTCTGACAATTCATCCGGGTAACCCAGCGAGATGCGCATTAGAAAACGATCAAGCTGAGATTCCGGCAATGGAAATGTACCTGATTGAAACCACGGATTTTGCGTTGCCATAACGAAAAATGGGGCAGGCAGAACTCGCGTCTCACCTTCGATAGTAACCTGCTTTTCAGCCATTGCTTCTAACAGAGCACTTTGGGTTTTCGGGCTTGCGCGGTTTATCTCATCGACTAATAGAAATTGGGTAAAAACCGGGCCGGCGTGAAAGTGAAAGGCGTTGCTATTCCGATCAAAAATAGACACCCCAAGAATATCAGAGGGCAATAGATCACTGGTAAATTGCATACGCTGATAATCTAGCCCCGTCACTTTAGCGAAAGCTTGCGACAAGGTTGTCTTACCCACACCAGGCACATCTTCTATCAGCAAGTGCCCTCTCGCCAGCAGACAGCAAAGTGCTTGGCGCACCTGCCTATCTTTGCCCAGCACAACTTTAGATATCTCTTGGATAACCTGCGCGAAGATATCCATGTATTACAGCGCGCCCAAACCGCGCTGCATATCTTTTCGCAAATCTTCAATATCTTCCAAACCGACAGACACTCGAATCAAATTATCAGCAATACCAGCTTGCTGACGCTGCTCGGGGCTAAGACGACCGTGAGTGGTTGTTGCCGGATGAACAATAGTGGTCTTCGCATCACCCAAATTAGCCGTTATAGAAACTAAACGGGTCGCATCTATAAATCGCCAAGCGGCATCTTTGTCACTGCCAACTTCAAAGGACAGCACACCGCCAAACGCCTTTTGCTGCGATGCCGCAAGCGCATGCTGAGGATGATCGGGCAGCCCGGAGTAATACACTTTTTTGACACCAGCTTGCTCTTGCAACCACGTCGCCAATGCAAGTGCACTAGCGCTATGTGCCGTCATTCGCAAGCGCAAGGTCTCTAGGCCTTTTAAGAAAACCCATGCATTGAATGGGCTCATACTAGGACCCGCTGTACGAATAAAACCAAGCACTTCATTCATCTGTTCTCTGCGACCGACGACCGCACCACCCACAGCGCGCCCCTGCCCATCAAGATACTTGGTCGCAGAATGCACAACGATATCAGCACCCAGTGCCAAGGGTTGTTGCAGTGCCGGAGTACAAAAACAATTATCAACTACTAGCCAGGCATTATGTTGATGAGCTACGTCCGCCAAGGCGCGAATATCCGCAATCTCAGACAGCGGGTTGGAAGGCGTTTCCAACAGCAATATTTTAGTGTTCGGGCGTATCGCATCGCGCCATTGCTGCACATCAATCGGCGACACAAAGGTCGCGTCAATACCTAACTTAGCAAGATACTTTGTCAGTAAAACGGTGGTTGTACCAAATACGCTGCGCGAACACACTATATGATCGCCTGACTGAAGCAAGGCCATGCAGGTACTTAGTATTGCGGCCATACCCGACGCAGTAGCGACGCCCATTTCCGCGCCTTCCAAAGCGGCTATGCGCTCTTCAAACGTCCGCACGGTAGGATTGGTATAACGCGAATAAACATTGCCGGCTTGTTCGCCTGAGAATCTTGCCGCCGCCTCAGCTGCTGATGCGAACACATAGCTTGAGGTCATAAAAATAGGCTCAGCGTGTTCGCCCTCGGCGGTGCGTACCTGACCTGCGCGCACCGCGCGCGTGTCAAGCTCAGCCTCTGCCAATACCGCTTGGCGCTGCGCCAGATAGTCTTGCTCGGTCATTATTGTTGCTCTCTCCGCCACTCAGCTCGCAATATTACGTCGTCTCTTATGATACGTCGTTGTGCAGGCCAATCAAGGCACCTTCACCGATAACCGCATTTCGCTCACTTTGAGAGTCGTCATTGCGATCTGCTGCAAGCTTATCCAAATAGGCCTGATCAACATCACCGGTGACGTAATTGCCGTCAAATACCGAACACTCGAAATGCGTAATTTTGGGATTACCTTCTGAGGAACAACTCACCAAATCATCAAGGTCCTGATAAAGCAGCCAGTCGGCGCCAATTTCCGTCTGCACCTCGTCTGGCGTGCGGCCGTGTGCAATGAGCTCCTCAGCTGAGGGCATATCAATACCGTAAACATTGGGGTAACGCACCGGCGGCGCGGCGGAAGCAAAATACACTTTGCGTGCGCCCGCATCGCGTGCCATTTCTATAATTTGCTGGCAGGTCGTGCCACGGACGATAGAGTCGTCTACCAACATGACGTTCTTGTCTTTAAACTCCAAACCAATGGCGTTCAATTTTTGTTTGACTGATTTTTTGCGTGCACTTTGGCCGGGCATGATAAACGTGCGACCAATGTAGCGATTTTTCACCAGACCTTCGCGGAATTTAACACCCAATTTTGCCGCCATAGACTGGGCAGCGATACGACTGGAATCTGGAATCGGCACGATAACATCAATGTCATGATCCGGATATTCGCGCAAAATCTTCTCTGCTAAACGCTCGCCCTGACGTAGACGAGATTTATAAACCGAGATGCCATCCATGATCGAGTCTGGTCGTGCGAAGTAGACGTGTTCAAAAATACAGGGGCGGTAATCGCTAATTTCCGCGCAACGGCGAACATGAATCTCACCATTGGTTTCGATATAGACCGCCTCGCCGGGTGCAACGTCGCCAATTAATTTATAGCCTAAACCATCGAGAGCCACGCTCTCAGACGCCAACATATACTCTTTACCTTGCGCAGATTCGCGCACGCCGTAAACCAGGGGGCGGATGCCATTGGGGTCTCTAAAGCCAATAATGCCGTAGTTTGCGATCATCGCGACAACCGCATAACCACCTTTACAACGATAATGCACGCCACTAACCGCAGCAAACACATCGTCAGCAGTCGGCACTAATTTACCCAATTTTTGCAGCTCATGGGCGAACACGTTCAGCAATACTTCGGAGTCAGACTCAGTATTCAAGTGACGCAAATCAGATTGGAATAATTCTTTTGACAGCTCAGCAGCGTTGGTTAAATTGCCGTTGTGGGCAAGGCTGATTCCGTATGGCGAGTTAACGTAAAAAGGCTGCGCCAAGGCGGGACTTGAACTACCCGCGGTTGGATAGCGCACATGGCCAATGCCAATATTGCCCAATAGACGCTGCATATGCCGCGTGTGAAAAACATCTTTAACTAAACCATTGCCTTTGCGTTGATTTAATTTTCCATGCTCAAATGTCACGATACCAGCAGCATCTTGACCACGGTGCTGCAGCACCGTTAACGCATCGTACAAATCCTGGTTTACATTAGTCTTAGCGACTATACCCGCGATGCCACACATGCAGTACTACCTCATTAGGACGAAGATCAAACGCGATTAATTACTCTGACTGGCCAGTAATGACGAGCCCCAGTTAACCACATCATTGAAGCTCTGCTCTGACCAGTCCTTCATCAACAGAAACTCGGGGACCAGCTGAGACTCCTTCCACCACTGATCATTTTCAACACCCGTCAACAGCGACGGTAATAACACCAAGACTGCCAGCACCACAATTAAGCCTCGGGCGGTACCAAAGATCATGCCGAGCAAGCGATCGGTACCACTTAAACCCGTGCGTTTCACCATGACAGCAATTATATGAGTGACTAAACTGCCCACCACTAAGGTGGTAATAAAGACGAGAATATAGGCGAGTATTTCGCGCATATATATTTTGTCGATTAAGGGCTCGAGCAAAGCAACTGCTTGAGGATGAAAGGCAACAGCGACAAAAAATGCGATAGCCCAGGTCAACAAAGACAGCGCTTCTTTTACAAAACCACGTATCAAACTGATAAGTGCCGAGGCTGTCACAATGCCAAGAATGGCCCAGTCAGCCCAGTTAAACGTGCTTAGCACTGTAAGCGGCTCCCGCAAGAATTCGAGACGCGAATTCTAACAAGCCCAGCGCCGCATCCCAAGTAAGATTTTGCTTTAAGCACCAACTAAGGCTCAAATCGGTTAACAATTGACTTCACATTAAAGCGCTTATTGATAGCAGCTTGCTGCGATACAGCTTTCTCGTTGCTAATTACCGGCCCCACTAATACACGATAGAGCGGCTTTGAGTTTCGCTGAATTTTATCAATAAATGCCTTGTAGCCTGCGCCCTGCAGGGACTTCAGTAACGCTTCTGCATTCGACTCGCTACCAAAAACCCCAACCTGCACGACCCATGCCGGTGGCAAGCCATTAGCGTCTAACTTTTCCTTGCTAAGCGGTGTAGGCGCTGACTTTTTCACCTCAACAGGTTTCGGCTTAGCAACCACAGCTGGTGATGCCGTTTCGCGAGCACTAGGTTCAGGAACATTCGCCGCTTCCGCCCGTACTGCCGCCCCCTTTTCCGAGTCTTCATCGGCAATAGGCATATTTGGCTGTTCCGGCACCAGCTGAGTATCTGCCGGCATAACGCCGTCGGGTTTCTGCGGCGGCGTATCGATTACCGGGTCAACCAAAGGTGCGTCTGGAATCTGCGTATCTCTGTCTAATTTGTACGCTGCAGGGCCTGTAAATAACAGTGACCAAAGTATCACCCCGCCACATAGCAAAACGAGTGCACCGACCAAGCGTTGTCTCATCATGTCGTATCCCCTACTACTTATTCTGCGCTGAGCCTGTCAGCGAATTCTGCCATGGCAGCGGCCACAGTGAAAAATGAACCAAAAACCACTAAGCGATCACCTGCCGACAGACTCGACAAAGCGCTATCCAAGTTTTCGCCAAACGAATCGCCAACTGACACCTGAGCAACCCCCTGCGCTTGCAGCGCCACTTTTACTTCTTCAGCTGTTGCCGCTCGATCATTCCCTAGCAGCGGCACCAAAGTCCAGTGTGCAAAACAGGGTTTGACTATGGCTATAATCTGGTCAATCGCCTTGTCTGCCATCACGGCAAACAAACACGTCGTCCGACCGCCAATAGGATTGGCAACCAAGTGATCGTACAGTATTTGCACCGATGCGGGATTGTGCGCCACATCCAACACAAGATCGATACCGCGATAATTGATATGCTCACAGCGGCCGGAAATGTTAACCGTGCTCAACCCCTGCCGTATGGATTCTTCAGATAGGGGTAAGTCAATATATTGCAAGGCCTGCAACACGGTCGCGGCGTTGTCTATGAGCAACGGCGAACGAGGTAAGTCCTTATATTCACACCGCTCACCATTTTTTGCTAGGCCTTGCCACGACCAGGTGGAGCCAGTCTGTTCTGTGAAGCTAAAATCGTCGTCGCGACAAACGAGCGTTGCCCCCAGCTGCAAGCCATAATCTAAAAGAGCCTGCGGAGGCTGAGGATCACCAATAATTGCCGGCCGGCCAGATCTAAAAACCCCCGCCTTTTCACGGCCAATCATTTCTCGATCAGAGCCCAACCAAGCTTCGTGATCGATGGCAATAGAGCTGACTATGGCAACATCAGCGTCAACTATATTCACGGCATCTAAACGACCGCCTAAACCAACCTCAAGCACCGCAACGTCCACAGCCTGCTGCTCAAAAATGAGCAGCGCAGCCAAGGTGCCGAACTCAAAGTACGTCAGCGAGATCTCGCCTCGGGCTTCATCTATCGCAGCAAACGCACTGCACAGAGTCTCGTCGTCGACATTGTTACCTGCGACAACGATGCGCTCTTGATAATGAATGATATGGGGGGAAGTATAAGCGCCGACTCGATAGCCCTGCTGACCAAATATCGACGACAGCAGAGCCACACAAGAGCCTTTACCATTAGTACCGGCAACGGTAATTACCGGCATATTAAGCGTGATATTAAGTTGCAGTGCGACTCGCGCGATGCGCTCAAGACCGAGATCGATATCGCGGGGATGCTGAGTTTCCATCCACCGCAACCAATCGCCGACCTGTGTGTACCTCATAAAGTGTAATTAGCGCTGATAATGCATCAAGCCGCCGAGCACCCGACCGAGGGTGTCACGCATATCCGCGCGACGAACAATCATATCGATAGCGCCATGTGCCAGCAAAAACTCGCTGCGCTGGAATCCCGGCGGCAATTTTTGACGGATCGTTTGCTCGATAATATTCGGACCAGCAAAGCCCGCACGCGCACCAGGCTCCGCAACATTTATGTCGCCCAGCAAGGCCAGGCTCGCGGAAACCCCACCGTAAATTGGGTCGGTCATAACCGATATATAGGGAACACTATTTTGCTTCAACCGCTCCAGTACCGCGCTGGTTTTAGCCATCTGCATAAGAGAGATAAGCGCTTCCTGCATACGAGCACCACCCGACGCAGAAAAACAAATCAGCGGGCAGCGTTCCTTAAGAGCAACATTCGCCGCTTGCGTGAATTTCTCGCCCACCGCAGATCCCATCGAGCCACCGTGGAAATTAAACTCAAAGGCAACAACCACTACGGGTAAATCTTTTACCTTACCTTTATAGGCAATTAACGCGTCTTTCTCACCAGTTGCTTTTTGCGCCGCGGTTAAACGATCGCGATACTTCTTTTTGTCTTTGAATTTGAGTCGGTCGACGGGTTCGATATGACTAAGAATTTCTTCGCGGCCCGCCTCGTCTAAAAACAAAGCAATTCGACGCCGCGCGCCAATACGCATGTGATGATCACATTTAGGACAAACATCTTGGTTACTTTCTAGTTCGGGACGATAAAGTACCGCTTCACACTTAACGCATTTCTTCCAAAGCCCTTCGGGTACAACACCTTTTGCACCTCGACGCTCATCCGAATCAACACGTCGCACTCCCGAGGGAAGAATCTTATCAACCCAACTCATAATCCATTCCTGTAGTCATTTTTAATCTGTTTATAAAATGCACGCAGGCATTAGCTGTGCATTACTTTACCCTATAAACCCTGCCAACATACAATAGGCTAAGGCGATAATTCTCAGGCATCGATTGCTGAGCGAATCTCGGCGATCAATGCGGCAGCCAATGCGGCTCGCTGCTCTACTGTCTTGTCGGCATCCGTCGCAACCAACCGTTCGATCAGCGCGCTTCCGACTACCACACCTTCACATAACGGCGCTAAGGCGGCCGCAGACACGCCGTCTTTAATACCAAAGCCAACGGTTATTGGCAGGTCTGTGAAGCGTTTAATACTGGCTAATTTTTCAGAGACGGCCTTGATATCCAAATTCCCGGCACCGGTTACCCCGTTCAAGGACACGCAGTACAAATAGCCGCTTGCCAAGGACACGATTTTCTTAATTCTGTCTTCGCTGCTTGTCGGTGCAAGCAGAAAAATATTATCGATGCCGGCGGCGCGCAGAATTCGGGTTGGCTGCTCTGCCTCTTCTGGCGGCATATCAACGGTCAACAAGCCATCTACACCGGCTGACGCAGCGCGGTCAGCAAATACTTGATAACCCATACGCTCGATCGGGTTGGCATACCCCATCAACACCAATGGCGTCTCCTGGTCGGACTTGCGAAACTCGGTAACCAACTCAAGCACCATCGTCAAGGTAACCTTATTCGCTAAAGCGCGCTCATGCGCAAGCTGAATTACAGGACCTTCGGCCATGGGATCTGAAAAAGGCACGCCAATTTCTAAAATATCAGCACCTTGTCGCACTAATTCGTGCATTAGCGGCACAGTCAGTGCGGGCGAAGGATCGCCCGCCACGATATACGGTACCAATGCCTTGCGGCCGCTTTTCTCTAATTTCGCAAATACTGCAGCTAAACGACTCAAAGTACTTCCCCGTTATTCAATGCCAATACCGTCAATAGTCGCGACGGTATGAATATCCTTGTCACCACGACCCGACAAGTTGACCACGATGCTTTGCTCTGGACTCATGGTTTTGGCCAGCTTCTCTGCATAGGCCACCGCATGGGCTGACTCTAGAGCAGGCATAATGCCTTCCACAAGGGTTAGCTTGCGAAACGCTGCCAGCGCCTCATCGTCGTTAATGGCGACGTAGTTCACGCGCCCTAAGTCCTTGAGCCATGAATGCTCTGGACCGACGCCGGGATAATCCAAACCGGCGGAGACCGAGTGCGTCTCGATAATCTGACCGCCTTCATCCTGCATCAAATAAGTACGGTTGCCGTGCAATATGCCAGGAATGCCGTCATTTAAGGGGGCGGCGTGACGTCCTGTGTCAACGCCGTCGCCACCCGCCTCGACACCGTACATCGCGACGTCTTCATCGTCTAAGAAAGGATGGAAAAGACCAATCGCATTAGAGCCGCCACCAACACAGGCAACCAGTGCGTCGGGCAGACGTCCATTCTGAGTCAAACATTGTTCCCGCGCTTCGCGGCCTATCACCGACTGAAAATCTCTCACCAACATCGGATAGGGATGCGGGCCAGCGGCAGTGCCAATGATATAAAACGTATCTTCAACATTTGTAACCCAGTAGCGCATCGCCTCATTCATAGCGTCTTTCAAGGTTTTAGAGCCCGATTTAACTGAGATCACCTCAGCGCCGAGCAACTTCATACGATATACATTCAAGGCTTGGCGATGAATATCATCCTCACCCATAAATACTTTGCAGCTCATCCCTAAACGAGCCGCAACCGTCGCAGAGGCGACACCGTGCTGCCCCGCACCGGTCTCCGCGATAACGTGCTTTTTACCCATGTATTTCGCGAGCAGCGCCTGTCCGACGGTGTTGTTAACCTTGTGCGCGCCAGTGTGATTTAAATCTTCGCGCTTAAGGTAAATCTGCGCGCCGCCTACTTCTGTAGACCAGCGCTTGGCGTGATACAGCGGTGAAGGACGACCCACGTAATGCGCCAAGTCATGATCAAACTCGGCTTGAAAGTCCGGGTCTTTGCGAAGCCGCTGATAGGCTGCCTCCAATTCATCCAAGGCAAACACCAAGGTTTCCGAAACAAAGCGACCACCGTAGATACCAAAATGCCCAGAGGCATCTGGAAACTGGCTAAAATCAGCTTTAGCTACTTTACTACTCACTCAATCCTCCCGTCGATCAGCACGGCTGACCGCCTTAATAAATTCTGTCATTTTTTGCGTACATTTTATGCCGGGCGCCTTCTCCACCCCGCCACTCACATCCATGGCAAAGGGATGGCAGGCCGCTACTGCTGCACCGGCATTACTCGGGGTTAGTCCACCCGCTAGCACAATCGGGAGCGCCAATTCACGGGGCACTCTATCCCAATCAAAAGATTCACCAGTCCCACCGGGAATACCTGGCTTATAGCTGTCTAACAATAGCGCGCTTGCTGAAGAATAAGCCCGCGCGGCCGCAGCCACATCCAGACCATCTCGCATACGTAGCGCTTTCATATAAGGCACGGAAAACAAGTTGCAAAACTCAGGGGTCTCATCGCCGTGAAATTGAATGAGATCAAGCGAACAGCTCGTCAGTACATTCTGAATTTCCGCCTCACTAGCATCCACAAACAAGCCTACTTTGCTTACAAATGGCGGTAACATCGACATGATACTAGCTGCTAGTTCAACACTGACCGCACGCGGACTGCGCGGGTAAAATACAAACCCCAAGGCATCAGCACCGGCATCAACTGCGGCAAGCGCATCTTCAGCTTGAGTGATACCACAAATTTTTACGCGAGTACGAAACACTTGGATGTACAGCCAGACAATTAACCGGAACGAATACTAACAAATAACTGCATTATTTGTCTGTAGATGTGGTCGCTAACTGGGAACAAAATCAGGGCCGACGCGCGATTCCGGCAATTCGAAGTGCGCGGGATAGCTTACATCGACCAAATACAAGCCGTGTGGTTTAGCCGTCACCCCACCTTGATTGCGATCACGGCTATTTAGAACTTGCTGGGTCCACCCCACCGGCATCTGCCCACTTCCCACCGCGATAAGAACCCCAGCAATATTTCGGACCATATGATGCAAGAATGCATTGCCCGCAATATCCAGCACAATATAGCGACCGTAGCGACTCACATTGGCATGGTGAATATTGCGCATAGCGGTCTTTGACTGACAAGAAGCCGCGCGAAACGCGCTAAAATCTTGCTCACCGAGTAATACCTGAGCCTCTTGATGCATTAAGTCTGCATCGAGAGGTTGGTCAATCAAGGTCACGCCCTTAGCCAAATGCGCGGAACGACGCGCCTGGTTCAAAATAATATAGCGATAACGCCGTGCCGTAGCGGAAAACCGAGCATGAAAATCATTACTGACAGGCTTAGCCCATTGCACAGCAATGTCTTCTGGAAGCTTGGCGTTTACACCTGCAACCCAGGCCTTTAATGAACGGGAAACGGTGGCGTCAAAATGGACTATTTGATGGGTGGCGTGCACACCGGCGTCAGTGCGACCAGCACAAATTACCGTCACTGTCGTCGCGGCAATTGAAGAAATAGCGGCTTGGAGTGAATCCTGAACGGTGGCGACACGGGGTTTATCCTGGCTTTGCCAGCCTCGGTAGGCGCTGCCCTGATATTCCACCGCCATCGCAATACGGCAACCGACCGGCAAGGGCTCGTCCTCAAACCGGTCGAAACAATCTACATCTGCAATCACAGGAGTCTACAGCCAGTATTATCCGATATTGTCTAAAAGTGTCTGTGCATCGCTTTGCTGCTGAATGTCGCCCTCTTGAAGGACTTCTTCCAACATTTCGCGAGCACCCTCACTGTCACCCATATCGATGTAGGCGCGGGCCAAGTCCAGCTTGGTCGCAACTGACTCAGCATCTACCAGCGCGTCAAACCCTTCGGCTTCTTCCTCACCAGCATCAAACTCGTCAAACACGAGATCCTCAACAGAGATCGCTTCGTCAACAGGTGACGCCGCTTCGGACGAAGTTGACGATGACTCTGCCGGCGCATCACTTTCTTGAGCAGGCGTTTCAGCAAACTCTAAGCTAGCGTCTGAATTCGCGTCATCTTCGGTAAAGAAGGTCTCATCAATTTCGAGCTCATCATCAACAGAGGAAACCGGCTCTGTGCTTGCAACTTCGCCAAGCGGCATATCAAAGTCAGAAAGCTCGAGATCGATCTCATCTTCATCATCTTGTAAATCTGACACAGAAGGAGCCTGCGCTGGCTCCGCCAAATCCATATCCAGGTCAGAGAGGTCCAAATCAACACTTTCTTCTTCAGCCAGCGGCTCTAGCACCTGCTCTGGCTGCTCTTCAAGCTCTGCGCCTAATTCATCGCCAGATGCCGCTATGTCAGAGAGTTCGGAATCACCTAAGCCAGAGGCACCGATATCAAATTCCAGCGTGTCTTCGTCGCCAGACTTTGGCTCGCTGGAGGCGAGATCATCCAATTCAAAACTGCCAAGTTCGTCTTCGTCGAAAGAAATAACATCGTCGTCTTCGGCATCGACTGTTTCGACAACAGGAGCATCGTCCTCTAAAGCAAGCGGACTTGGCGTGGAAACGTCCTCAACAACCTCTTCGCTCACACCGGAGGCGCCACCGAAATCGCCGTCAAAATCAAAATCTAAATCCGCTAGATCAACATCTAAGGATTCCAAGGTGTCAGAGTCAGTGCCCGGCTCGATATCATCAATCGTGCCTGATTCATTGATATTGCTGATCGGACTTGGCTCAAGCGGAGTAGCATTAGCCTCCGGCTCATCTAGCTCAAAATCAATATCATCGTCACTGAGACTGTGAATTTCTTCCTCTGCCTCACCAGCGATATCAAAATCCAACTCATCCGCCGCATCGACTGCAACACTCGCTCGGCTTACATCAACCGTATTATCTGACGCCTGAGATTCGTCACCCAGCCAGTGGCTAACGCCCTCAATGGCCGACATCGACTCTTTAACACGGGCAACTGCCGAATCGTTATTTAAGCTAAGCAGGTCTTGGTAGGCCAGCTCAAAATTATCTTGATCACGGGTATCTAGATAAATATCGATAAGCTTTAAACGGAGCTCGGCATTTTCTGGGTCTTGAGAAATGGCCGTTTTCAGTAAACTCGCCGCTTGGTCATAGCGACCATAGGCCACATAAATTTCTGCTTCTGCAACGACATCACCGGTTTGTGGTATTACCGCATCTGCAGATGTTACCGCGCCTTCCGATTCATCCTCACCGTCCAAGGCAGCGTCATCGGCCAACATCACTTCTTCGGAATCTGTCGATTCCGCATTCGAGAGTGAATCGTCCCCTAAATCATCAAAATTAAAGTCGTCGGAACTGAACACCGCCTCAGGGTCGTCACCGGCCTCTACTGCATCAAATGCTTTCGACGAATCGCGATCAAACTCACCACCGCTAGCAAACAATACCGGAGACTCAATTGAATCCTTATCGCTTAAATCGTCATCAAATGCCGCCAAGTCAGCATCATCTTCAGCCGAATTACGGCGTCGAATGAATAAAACTAACAGCGCCAATAAGCCAAGTACAAAGCCGAGAACCAACATTAGGTTTTCGCTTAACCAATTTTGGGCCTGGGCGACAGGTGTTTTCACGGCTGCAGGCTTATTAGCAGCAGCTGGCTTTTCAGTTGCCGGCTTGGCGTCGGCATCTACTTTGGGGGCGACAGCGACATCCGTCGCAGAATCTGTTTCGGCGCTGGCTTCACTAGCCACAGCGGGAGCCATTGCCTCAGCTTCCGCCTCATCACTAATCGCTGAAGCATCTGGCACTTGCTGCCCATTTTGCAAGGCAGCCAACTGGCTATTCTTGAGCTCAATTAAGCTCTGCAGTGTCTGGATCTGCTTTTCCATTTCTACAACACGATTTTGCATCGCACTGTTTTCAAGCTGGGTTTTTTCTAAATTTTCTTTCTCTACACGAATTTGATCACGCATGGCATCAAGTTCGTCTCCACTGTCGGTGCTACCAGCACTGCCCAGAGAGAATTTAACCGCTGTATCAGTATCTGACGTTGGTTCGTTAGGGGATTTTGCGGTTGCGTCAATTTGCGGCGCCATTGGTGTTGCCGACGACGATGAAGATGCCGCAGCCGAAGCGGCTTTAGGTGTAGTGGATCTGGCGACTCTCTCGCCGCGCCACTCCTTTGCTTGTAATTGTATTTCCTCCACTGCTTCTTGGTGGTCAACTTGGCGAACTTCGTCTTCAGTTGGCAGGCGTAAAACATAACCCGACTTAATCTGATTCACATTGCCATTCACAAAGGCTTGCGGGTTCTTTTTTACTAAAGCCAGCATGGTTTGCTGAGTTGTCACATACGAACTGGGACGCAATTTGCCCGCTATTCGCCACATAGTATCGTGATGTTGAACTCGGTATTCAGTGGCAGGGCTATCTGCGGGAGGCAACTCTTGTTGACGATCAACACTGCGCGCAGTTGGCGGAGCGCGATCTACCGCTCCAATGGCGCCGCCCAACTCACGCGCCGGTGCCTGGCTTTGCACTGGTGTACTAAGCGAAGATTTCGGCGCTGATGCGGCAACGCTTGGATTCACTGCTCGCGCGGGACTATCATCAGCATAGACCGGTAAATCCAGCAACACCGTGTATTCGCGTATCATTTTGCCGTTGGGCCATCTCGCTTCAACAATGAAATCAAGATAGGGTTCAACGACAGCTTTTTCGGTGGTGACAATAATACGGCCGTTTCCACTGCCGATTACTTCAATCTGAAACTGCAAGCTAGATAGAAATTGACTCCTATCAACCCCCGCATTTTCAAATGCACTGGCATCGGCTAGCTGTACTTTTATCTGTGCTACGTCTAACTCACCAATATCTCGGATTGGGATTTCAGCGCGAAAAGGCTGGTTCAGAGTAGAATCCAGTGTTAACTCACCAAGGCCGAGTGCACTGACTAAACCGCTGTGCAGGGCACCAACTGTCAGTACCGCTTTTGCCAGCCTATTCCGCATCATAATGTCACCGTTTGTGTATTAACGCGCCTATTTGCCACTAGCCAAATGGGCTGCGCTTTTATAAAGAATCTCCGCTGGGCAGACACTGCCCATGACGATGTATCGCCATTTCTCTAAACAACATGCGTAGATATAAGCTAGATATTGATTTTTATCAAGATTTTAAGCAGAGCAATTATGTTAATCACCGCACCATTACGAAGATTATCACCGACAACAGTACAACGAAAGACTGTTTCATCCTGCCTATCAACACTTAGTGCAGAAATATCAATCGTATCGCTACCTTGTAAATTAACTGGCGTCGCTTCTGAGGTATCGCCTGATGGAAACAGCCTGAAAAGCTCACTTTCCGCCAATTGCCGCTTTACTTCCGCAAGTTCAACTTTGTCGACACAGCTTACTCGCAGCATCGCAGTGTGACCGTAAAAGACGGGAACCAACATCTCGCTGGCGGAAACAGCAACAGCGCTTCCGCCCAAACCTAACAAACTGGCCAAGCTGTGTTCCAATGCCGCACTGTGCTCCTGGCGTGCGAGCACGTTGAACGCCAATTGCTGACCAAACGAGGACTCTTCAGGAACTTGGCCATTCAGTAAACGCGCTGTTTCTGCCGCCAGCGTCTCAACTCCTGAGCGGCCCCACACTGAAACTGGCTGGGCAACAGCGACGTTAACCGAGCGAATACTCGCCTGTGGCAATAGGCGCAGCACCGCCGCGACATGGCTACTTACTGCGTCGGCGATCGCGAACAATCGGCCACCTTCAATATCTGCTGAACTGGTGCAGTAAATGGCCACATCACCACGCTGCGCCAATGTATCGGTACAGTCGAGAACGACGACACCGGCATCTTCCGCCAAATCGATCAAGCTAAGGTCGCTAAAACCCTCTGTTAACATAATAGCGACATCAACCCCGTTAAAATCCGCCGCGCTTGATTCATGAACGGCGACGGGGCTGCCGCGATACATCACGGTTTCACCTTCGCCGTCATCGGCATAGGCTTTGATACTGTCAACGCCAAGTTCAGCATCAGCCAGTGCCGTTAGCAGCAACTCGCCTTCCAGACCGCAGGCACCGAATACTGCAACACACTTATATGCCATTACTTAATATCACCAAGTAGGATTCGCAGCATGCGGCGCAGCGGTTCTGCCGCGCCCCATAATAATTGGTCGCCCACGGTAAACGCAGACAGGTATTGCTCACCCATATTTAATTTACGCAAACGCCCTACGGGTACATGCAACTTGCCTGTCACTGCCGTTGGAGTTAATTTCGCCAGCGTTTCTGCACGATCATTTGGCACCACTTGCACCCAATCGTTAGCAGAGGCGAGAATGCCTTCAATCTCAGCAACTGCGACATTTTTAGTCAGTTTGATAGTCATCGCTTGACTGTGGCAGCGCATAGCGCCGATACGCACACAGTTACCGTCGATAGCGATAGGCGAATCTGCGCGACCTAAAATCTTATTGGTCTCAGCCTGGCCCTTCCACTCTTCTCGGCTTTGGCCATTTTCTAATTGAGTGTCAATCCACGGCAATAAGCTACCGGCCAGTGCGTGACCAAAATTATCTTTCGGGAAGCTGTTGCTGCGCATTGCTTCTGCCACTTTGCGATCGATGTCTAAAATATTTGAACGGGGATCGGCGAGTTCGGTGGCAACACAATCACGTACCGACCCCATTTGGTTAATCAGCTCACGCATATTCTGCGCGCCAGCGCCACTTGCCGCTTGATAGGTTTGAGCGCTCACCCACTCCACCAAGCCTTCGCGGAATAGCCCGCCAATTGCCATCAACATCAAACTCACGGTGCAATTACCACCGATGAAATTTTTAACACCGCGGCTCAAGCCATCTTTAATCACATCGAGATTAACCGGGTCGAGAATAATAATCGCATCATCATCCATCCGCAGCGATGAAGCGGCATCTATCCAATAGCCATCCCAACCGCTGCTGCGCAGGGCTGGAAAAACCGATTTAGTATAATCGCCGCCCTGACAGGAAATAATAATATCCATCGCCGCTAGCTCAGCAATATCACTAGCGTCTTTCAATGTGTCGATATCGCGACCAATTGCCGGGCCCTGCCCACCTACATTAGAGGTGGTAAAAAATACTGGCTCAATGCCATCAAAGTCTTTTTCTTCTAACATGCGGCCCATCAATACTGAACCGACCATACCGCGCCAACCGACAAAACCTACCTTTTTCATAATTTCTCCTGAATTCTGTAGTGCTGAATTTACGCTGATGCCAAGGCGGCGATAACCGCGTCGCCCATTTCAACGGTGCCGACCAAATTATTGCCCTCTGAGAAAATGTCGGCCGTGCGGAAACCCTGATCTAAAACCGTACTCACTGCATCTTCAATACGTTGCGCCGCCGCAGCTTCGTTAAGTGAATAACGCAGCATCATCGCCACTGACAAGATAGTCGCCAGCGGATTTGCCTTATTTTGGCCCGCAATATCTGGTGCAGAACCATGACACGGCTCGTACATACCGCGGCCATTCACATCCAATGATGCTGACGGCAACATGCCAATAGAACCGGTCAACATAGCAGCGGCATCGGACAAAATATCGCCAAACATATTGCCAGTAACAACCACGTCAAACTGCTTTGGCGCACGAATAAGCTGCATTGCCGCATTATCGACATACATATGACTTAGCTCGACGTCGGGATAGTCTTTGGCCATCTCGTCCATCACTTCACGCCATAACATAGTCACTTCTAAGACATTCGCCTTATCAACTGAACATAAACGTCCACCACGCTTTTGCGCCAACTCAAACGCCACTTTACCAATTCGACGAATTTGCGATTCGTTATAAACGTATGTGTTGTAACCTTCGCGCTCGCCATTTTCTAATTCGCGAATTCCACGTGGCTGACCGAAGTAAATACCACCCGTCAATTCGCGGACAATAAGAATATCTAAACCCGATACCAGCTCCGGTTTCAGCGAAGAAGCACCCGCCAGCTGCGGATATAAAATAGCCGGACGCAAGTTGCCAAATAGATCTAAACGCTTTCGAATTTCAAGGAGGCCACCTTTCTCTGGACGATCTGCTGGCGGCAATTTATCCCACTTTGGACCACCCACTGCACCAAGTAAAATCGCATCAGCCTTTTCGCAAATAGCGAAGGTTTCCGCAGGCAAGGCACTTCCGTGGGCGTCAATTGCGGCTCCGCCCACTAGCGCATGCTGTAATACCAGCCCAAGGCCCTCGGACTCATTAACCCACTCCAAGACCTTTGCTGCCTCTGCCATGATTTCATGACCGATGCCATCACCGGGTAATATGGCAATATTTCTTTGTTGACGTTCTGTCACGTTAAATTCCTTTCAAAAATAATATGGTTTCGGGACCATTGAACAAGGTGTTAAACACCGTGCTCGCGGAATAACCAAGGGGATTTTTGCTGCCACTTAGATTCAAAAACCCGAATATCGTCGGCGTCTTCCAAGGTTAAACCAATGTCGTCTAGCCCATTCAGCAAGCAGTGCTTGCGGAAGCTATCTACGTCAAAACTAATTGCCTCACCCGCAGGCGTCACAATTTGCTGGGCGGCCAAATCAATCTTTAATGTAAACCCTTCATCGGCGTACATCGCTTTAAACAGCTCGTTCACCTTGTCTGCCGCGAGAACAATCGGTAATACGCCATTTTTAAAGCAGTTATTAAAGAAAATATCGGCAAAGCTCGGCGCGATCACACAGCGAAAACCATAGTCCTCCAGTGCCCACGGCGCGTGCTCGCGGCTAGAACCGCAGCCAAAATTTTCACGCGCGATAAGAATAGACGCATTGCTGTAGCGCGGAAAATTAAGCGGGAAATCAGGGTTTAAAGGCCTCGCAGAACTATCTTGGCCAGGCTGCCCCTCATCTAAATAACGCAGCTCATCAAACAAATTGGGGCCAAAGCCACTGCGCTTTATCGACTTCAAAAACTGCTTGGGAATAATCATATCGGTATCGACATTGGCGCGATCCATCGGTGCTACGATACCATCAAGAACTGTAAATGCTTTCATCATAAACTCCTTAGATCCAATCCCGCACATCGACAAAATGGCCCGCAATCGCCGCTGCGGCAGCCATCGCCGGACTCACCAAATGGGTGCGCCCGCCAAAGCCCTGACGACCTTCAAAATTGCGGTTAGATGTTGACGCGCAGTGCTCACCGGCACCAAGCTTATCGGCGTTCATTGCCAAACACATTGAGCAGCCAGGTTCACGCCACAGCAAACCCGCGTCCAAAAATATTTTGTCTAATCCTTCCGCTTCAGCCTGCTTTTTAACCAAACCAGACCCAGGCACAACCATGGCTTCTTTCACATTGGCCGCCACCGTTTTACCGCGAACTACAGCAGCCGCTTCGCGCAGGTCTTCAATACGCGAATTTGTGCAAGAACCGATAAATACCCGATCGAGCTTAATATCGGTAATCGCCTGGCCTGCGGTCAGCCCCATATATTGCAAGGCGCGCTCGCAGCCGCTGCGCTGTGCGGGATCAGTGTAATCATTGGGGCTAGGCACAATACCACTCACCGGCAATACCATTTCAGGACTTGTACCCCACGTGACTTGCGGCAAAATATCTGCGCCGTTAAGTACTACGGTTTTATCAAATACCGCGTCGTCATCGCTATGCAGAGTATTCCAGTATTCCAGCGCAAGCTGCCACTCGTTGTCATTCGGCGCGAACGGGCGACCTTTAACGTAGTCGATAGTGACGTCATCAACCGCCACCATACCAACCCGGGCACCCCCTTCGATGGCCATATTACAAATGGTCATCCGTCCTTCCATCGACAGCTTGCGAATAACCTCACCACCAAATTCAATGGCGTAACCCGTGCCACCCGCAGTGCCGATTTTGCCGATAATGGCCAGCACCACGTCCTTTGCCGTAACACCAGCACCGAGTTCGCCATCCACTCGCACCAGCATGTTTTTACTTTTCTTTTGTATCAAACACTGCGTAGCAAGCACATGCTCCACTTCAGAAGTGCCAATACCGTGCGCCAAAGCACCTAAGGCGCCGTGGGTTGCAGTATGGGAATCGCCACACACCACCGTCATACCGGGCAGCGTTGCGCCCTGCTCAGGGCCAACCACGTGCACAATACCTTGGCGCACATCATTGATTGAAAATTCGGTGATACCAAACTCATCGCAGTTTTCATCTAAGGTGCGCACTTGTATCCGCGACACTTCGTCTGCAATGGCCTCTACGCCGCCGCTACGCTCAACGAGCTCAGTCGGCACATTGTGATCAGGCGTCGCGATATTCGCGCCGATGCGCCATGGTTTACGGCCAGCTAAACGAAGACCTTCAAAAGCCTGCGGCGAAGTTACTTCATGCACCAAATGACGGTCGATATAAAGCAACGCCGTGCCATCATCGCGCTCCTTTACCAGATGCGCATTCCACAGTTTGTCGTAAAGCGTTTGTCCAGCCATAATCCCTGCCCCATTTCATCGCACGCTTTGTGAATTAAGCGTATTTACCCAGTCTGCGATAGCAAAACTACCCGTGTAGTCAGTTATCAGAACCGCAATACTACGCAGCACAATCAAATAACACAAATTCATATTTTTCATTATTTGCATTCCAATATGGAATGATAATATCCTAACACCCATGGATACCGACTCTTTAAAAGCCTTTCTTGCCGTTGCCGAGCAGCAGTCATTTTCACTTGCCGCAGAACAGCTTTACATCACCCAACCCGCGGTGAGTAAACGCATCGCCGCACTCGAATCTCAGCTGAACTGCAAATTATTTGACCGCATTGGCCGCAAGGTGCACCTGACCGAAGCCGGCCAAGCACTGCTTCCGCAAAGCCGGCGGATATTACAAGACATAAAAGAAGCCGTTCGCAGTATTCATGATCTGCGCGGCCAAGTTAGCGGCCGCTTGTCGATGGGAATAAGCCATCATATTGGCCTGCACCGCCTACCGCCTATACTGCGAAAATACAGTCAGCTCTACCCGGCGGTGAAGCTCGATATCGACTTTATGGATTCGGAGCAGGCGCATCAGCTTATTTTGCACGGCGAAATGGATTTAGCGGTCATCACACTGTCACCTACCGGTGAGCAGCAATTGCAATCAATGCCGGTGTGGGAAGATCCACTCGCGGTTACCGTCGCGCATAACCACCCCTTAGCACAGCACAGCAGCGTTAATGCCGAAATGCTTAGTCAGCACACAGCCCTTCCACCTGGTCTAAATACCTACACCGGGCAAATCATCAAGGATTTGTTTGATCAGCGTGGACTCAATATGAATATCGGTATGTCGACCAACTATCTTGAAACCATTAAGGTCATGGTCAGTATTGGACTAGGCTGGAGCATTTTACCCTTAACGCTTTTGGACGACAGCGTGGTTGCGCTGAACTGGGAAGGACAAACCCTGAGTAGAACACTTGGCTGCGTTCATCACCGCAACCGCAGCCTCTCCAATGCGGCAGAAGCCTTTATCGATTTATTAAGTGCCGCCAGCGACAAAAATAAGATGGGGAGTAAATCTTAACGCAGCACCGGGCGAAGCTTTAATAGCAAAGCAGACATCTGCTCTGGGGTATCCGCATCGAGACAAATGCCCTCGTCATTCAACTCAATAACATCAACAAATTCGCTCCGTGCTGAAGCAATAACACTACGTCCGCCTTCATCGCCACTCAACTTACTCAAGGCCGGCCAATATTCCCGCCCGAAAGCAATCGGATGACCACCCTTAGCATCAAAAGTAGGAATGACGATACGCTGCGCGGTCGCAGGTTCGGCAACTCGGCGCAGTGATTCTACCCGCAGCAGGGGCAAATCCGCCGGCATAATCAAAAGCGCCTCTGCTTCAGAACGCTCAGCAAAAATGCCAACAGCATCGGCAATACTCGCCCCCATCCCGACACCGGCATTCGGCGCAAAAACGCAGGGCGCATCTATCCTCGCCGACACATCATCCGCTGGATCAAGCACCACATACACATCCAATCCCGCTTTTCGCCCCCGACGCACTAGCGCGTTAATTAACTCACCGCCATGAGGCAATGCGGTAAAACGTTTGTCCTCGCTGCCAAACCGCCTACTTTTACCGGCGGCTAATATCAGTAACGGTAACGCTAGGATTTGCTCAGCCACCGCGAACAACCTTCATGGACGATGACCGCAGCTGAGTTAACTGCGCCATAATTGCCAATGCAATTTCCATCGCCGACTTACTGCCAATCGCCAAACCCACTGGCGCGTACAGGCGATCAATTTGTTCGTCGCTAATATCTAATTGTTTGAGGCGTTCGCGGCGCTTCGCCGACGTCCTAACAGAGCCCAAAGCACCCACATAAAACAGCGGCTCTAGCAGCGCTTGCATCAACGCCATATCATCGATTCTGGGATCGTGAGTTAAGGTAATCACAGCGGTATACGGGTCAGCAAATTCACTGACCGCCTCATCGGGCATTAAGGCACTTAACTCAGCACCGACGACAGTCCACTGCTCACGCCTATCCTCCCGGGGATCACACACAATCACGCGGTAGTCCATGGCCAAGGCAATTTCAGATATACACCGCGCCAGTTCGTTTGCGCCGATTAACAGTAAACGATATCGCGGGCCAAAATCTTGAACCAAGGTTTCGTCGACAATTGCCAGCGGCTCGGCGCTGGTCACGATTTCTAACTGCCACTGACCCGTTATTAAGTTCACCCGCCTGCGCATTGCATGCCGACCGCCAATAGCGTCACACAGATCCGTGAGCATGTTACAAAAATCGGTAGACGCAGACATAGGCTCCACTAAAACCTGCATACGACCGCCGCAAGGTAAACCAAAACGTTCATTCTCTTCAGGACTGACACCGTACTCGTATATCTCCGGCCGATCGCTAGCCAAAGCGCCACGCTGCAGTTTCTCGAGCAGCTCGTCCTCTATACAGCCGCCTGACAACGATCCAAAGACCTGCCCCTGAGCATCCATAAACAGTAAAGAGCCCAAGGGGCGCGGCGAAGCGCCAAAGGTTTTAACAACGGTGCACAACCAGCCGCTATTACCCTTCGCGAGTATGTCACGTGCTGCGCCAAGGACAATTTGTTCAATGCTCTTCACAGTGTTATTTCTCTATTAAATAAAACCAACAGGCAAAAAAAACGCCGCTTGCGCGGCGTTATTAAATTACCCTAAAGAGCAATCTTAATACCAGCGATATGTTACTTGTAGAGCCGTAGTCCTTGGTGGATCAATAAAACCATAGTGACCGATCGAGCCAAAAGTACTGTTAGATAACGGCGTGTCATTTGAATAAGAAATGGTGGTTTCATCCGTCAAATTCTTAACCAAAATCGCGGCATCCCAACCGGCAGCAACATCAGCTAAAGAGAGGCGCAAATTAGCTTTAATGTAAGCATCCTGTTCTTGGCTTGGGTCTAAGTTTTGTGAAGAGTTATAAGCGCCGGTAAACACAAAGTCGGCACCACCACGGAACTCAAGATCCTTAGACAGCATCGTGGTATAAACAAATGTCAGGTTACCTGAATAATCGGCAACATACTGGTTAGTCTTACCTTTATAGTCGCAGTAAGGGTTACCATCAACCTCATAGTCTACAGCCTGCCCTTGATAACACTGGCCATTAGCGAATTCTGTAAACTCAAAATCCAAGAAGGCTAATGCGCCGGTCATCATCAGATTCTCTGTCAACGCCATACGACCGTCTAGCTCTAAACCCATTGTGGTCGCCGCACCAGCATTACCCACATTAAAACCCAATGTTCCGTCAAAAATACTAACCTGAAGATCGTCGTACTCAGTATAGAAAGCCGCGACATTCAACTCAGCAGCACCACCTAGTAATGTGGTTTTAGCACCAAGCTCAAAGCTGGTTGCCTGCTCATCGTCATACTCAAAGCTCCCATCTATCTCAGGAGCAGCTGGACGATTTTTACCACCACCCGGTGACGAATTTGACCGAGCATCAAACCCGCCAGATTTATATCCAACACTCGCTGTGGCATACAGCATCACATCATCATTCCAGTCATGCTGAAGGTTCAGTGATGGCGCCAAATTGCCGCCGGAACGGTCACCGCTTAAATTATGACGCTCAGCGGAGAAGTTTTTTGCTACAACAGTATCAACCTCCCCGATATCACGACTTTGCCCCGTAGTAATATCAGTTAAATCAAGACTGCGCTTACCGTCCTTCTCTTCATAGGAATAACGTAAGCCCAGCGTTGCGCGGGTAAAATCGCTCACATTCCAGGTAGCCTGGATAAAGCCAGAAAGTAACTTAGTATCTGATGCAAAGTTACGCGGGGTCCCCAAATTAATTATCTCAGTACCGGCATCACCCACACCGGAAACAGGCAATCCTAATGGACCACCTATTATGTCGCCATCAAGAGGTGTCTCACCACGAGCACCGCCTTCTAGGACATCTGCACCGTTTAGCAATGTCGGCAAGATATCACTTCCAACTCTAATACTATCGAAGAAATCCAAAGAACTTTGCTGGTAAAAAGCACCCGCTATAAATTCAAAATCTTCGCCCACAGGGGATACCCAGCGAACTTCTTGACTAAACTGTGAGTACTCCTCTTCAGCAGCAACACTAAACACCTCCGCACCGGTAAAGTCACAGTCGCATAATTCAGATGTTTCATACCCCAAAATGCCGGTAATAAACGTAAAGGTATGGTCACCCCACGCGTAATCAACATTCAACGTCACATTATGAGTGTCGTTATAGCTAAAATCCCCGTTTGAAGATCGCTTATAATCTTGGCGATTATTAAGTACTGACGGATCAGAACTCACGGTACCTAGAAGACCGCCAGGTCCAACCTCATAGCTTTCTAGAATCCCCGCATATGTCTCGCCGTTAAATGTACTATCTGTCGAAGGATTATCATTAATAATTTCAATCTGACGACCATTTACATCAAACTGACCAACTTCCAACTTTAGCGCAGCGGTTAAATTTGCACTCGCATCCCATTCAAAAATGGCCCGAATAGTCTGTTCATCCCGTTCTGGCTCATCGCGGTTAAGAGTGAGGTTTTCCATATAGCCATCGGTTTGGCGCTTACGGATTGCCAAACGACCACCAATGGTATCCGTCATCGCGCCCGACAATACAAGATCCAGCACTCGCTCATTGGTTTCAACTTCATACGTACCAGAAACCATGCCTTCGAATTCCTGACTCGGACGGGCAGATATCAAGCTCAGAGCACCTGCAATGCTGTTTTTACCGAATAAAATATTCTGCGGGCCACGTAAAACCTCTACACGCGCCAAGTCGAGAAATGGTGCGCGTGACAGCTGAGCTCGACCATAGCTAACACCATCAAAATACATACCCACAGACTGTTCAAAGCCTGGGTTAATACCAGAGCCGATACCGCGAATATAAATATTGGTGCCAATACCGGTTTCAGACATTGTTAGGTTCGGCACATAAGCTTGCAGGTCTTCAACCTTGCCAATACCAGCCTCCATCATTTTTTCGCCGGACACGGCGTTAACGGAAACCGGAACATCTTGTAAACTTTCCGCCCTTATAGTGGCGGTAACAATCACCTCCTCAAGGACAGGAGCGGCAACGGAGTATGAGGAACACAGCACAATAGCCGTTGCTATTGCAGAACGATGAAAACCAAAATCAGGACGTTTCAAGGTCATGAGACCTCCAGGTGCGATAGTTTTATATTTATAGTGCTACCAATAGCCAAGGGCTACTCAGCAGCCTAATCTCAAGATAGCTTACATTTTAGATATAAGCCAAGATGTATGCAATGAAAACATAACTTATTTTGGGGATTAGTTCAACGACTTAGCTCTTTTAATCCAAATAAGAGTCTTTAATGAGGGCAACAAATACAAGTAAAAAAGAGCGCGACTCACATCGCGCTCTTTAATCTTAAGAACAAAGCCACTCCATTGTTTTCACATGATTACCAACGGTAAGCCACCTGCACCGCAACACTGCGTGGCCGCTCGATAAACGCATAATGGCCGATACTGCCAAAGCTGCTATCCGCAAGCGGTACATCATTTGAATAAGAGACCACATCCTCATCCGTCAGGTTTTTACCGATGAGTGCGACTTCCCAACCTGACTTCACATCGGCAACGGCCAAACGCATATTTACCTCAACATAGCCATCTTGCTCTTGACTAGGATCTAGGTTTTGCGACGAATTGTAATCATCGGTAAAGGTGAAATCAGTCGCTGCACGAAACTCCATTGCATCGCCAAATTCCCGAGTATAAACAAAACCAAGGTTGCCGGAATAATCCGCCACATACTGGTTCGTCATACCTTCGTAGTCACAATAGTTCACGCCATTAACTGTCGAATCTGGCGTTTGCCCTTGATAACACTGACCATTTGGGAAGTCGGTAAACTCGAAATCAAGAAAGGCCAAAGCGCCCGTCATCAAGAGGTTATCGGTCAACGCAAAGCGACCATCGAGTTCAATACCTTTGGTTTCTGCGGCACCGGCATTGCCGACGTTGAAGCCCAGGGTGCCGTCAAAAATACTGACTTGTAGATCGTCATACTTGGTAAAGAACGCGGCAATATTTAGCTCGCCTCGACCATCCATAAAGCTGGTTTTAGCACCCACTTCAAAGCTGGTTGCCTGCTCTTCGTCATATTCAAATGACCCAGATATTGACGCACCAACTGGGTTGGGAGCCGCACTTGGGGAAGCGTTTGATCGCGCATCGAAACCGCCAGACTTATGACCACGACTAGCTGTTGCGTAGGCCATTACATCGTCATTCACATCGAATTGCACATTCAAAGACGGCGCCAACTTACCGCCGCTTTGGCTGCCACTAAGGTCGTGGCGCTCCATCTTAAACAAGCTCGCCAATACGCCATCTACAGTACCAATTGGGCGCTCTGTGCCCGCGAGGTCAGCAACGGTTAAGCTCCGAGCGCCATCCTTGGTCTCATCTGAATAACGTAAACCCAAAGTCGCTCTTAAGCGATCATTAACATTCCACGTTGTTTGCCAGAAAACCGACCATAACTCGGCGTCACTCGTGAAATTCCGAGGTGTTGTCGTATTGGCAATCGCAGCGCTTGCTCCAGCAGCCTTAGCATCGGCTACAGCCGGTGAATCACCTGCAGCAATGGCCTGCGCACGCACTCGTGAAGACACCGCTGCTGGAATAATGCCGGAATCGATTACGATGCTATCGTAAAAATCTAAATTGCTTTTTTGATAGTAGACACCACCGATATGCTCTAATGTGCCACCCGCCGCAGACACCCAGCGAATTTCTTGGCTATATTGATCGTAGTCTTCTTCAAACGGTACGCTAAATACAGGCGCACCAGTGAAATCACAGTCACAAAGCTCATCAAACTCATACTGTAATAAGCCGGTGATGAAGGTCAAAGTGCTTTCACCTAGGGCATAGTCGACGTTAAGAGTAATGTTTTTAGTGCGGTTATTACTGTAATCGCCGTTCGACGAACGCTTGTAGTCTTGTTTTGTATTTAAGACTGACGAATCGGCACCGAAGCTACCCGCCAAAGCTTGCGAATAGGTTGCGCCACCTAATATAGCCGACGGCTGATCGTTTACGATTTCTACCTGCCTACCCAGCACATCGAACTTACCCAATTCAAATTTGAGCATCGCCGTGAGGTCGGGTGTTGCATCCCAGTCCAAAATTGCGCGAATTGTAGACTCGTCCCGCTGCGGCTCATCACGGTTTAAGGTCAAGTTCTCAATATACCCACCGAATTCACGTTTACGAATAGCTACGCGCGCGCCCAGCGTATCGGTTATTGGACCAGATACCATAAAATCAACAATCTTTTCATCGTGATCCGGCTCGTATAAGCCCGAAATCATACCCTCCTGCTCTTGCCCAGGCCGTGCTGAAACGAGGCTCAAAGCCCCTGCAATACTGTTTTTACCGTAGAGAATATTTTGCGGACCACGCAGAACCTCAACACGGGCCAAGTCTAAAAATGGTGCACGGGTTAATTGCGCGCGGCTATAGGAAACACCGTCGAAATACATACCGACGGACTGCTCAAAACCGGGGTTAATACCTGAGCCAATACCGCGAATATAAATATTGGTCCCTATGCCCGTCTCTGACATAGATAAGTTGGGCACATAGGCTTGCAGGTCTTCAATCTTATCAATACCTGCCTCCTGCATTTTTTCGCCAGCCATCGCGTTGACTGACACGGGAACATCTTGCAGGCTTTCGGTTCTCAGCGTAGCCGTAACCAACACCTCTTCTAGTGCCGGCGCCGCATACAAAGCCGGATTTGCACACAAGCCAACTGCCAACACCATAGGCGCGACACGACGATTTACTATGCGCTTTCTTGTCATTAAAGACTCTCCCGATAAAATTTATTTTAATTATTCGCCCCCGCGGGTCTCGCAACTAACAAGCGGCACACCATAGGGGTTGATAGTGAGTTTAGTCGGTATTTCACAGAAGTAAAATGTGGTTTACCGCTATGCTCGCACATGAATAGTGCCACAAGCGGTACGAATAGTAGATCGCTTTAGATCAAAGTGAACAATCAGAGATCACCAAACCTGCGGCAAACCAAATTCGGGCTAAAAAACGCCCATACTGAGCCCAGCCGCAAAGGCAGCGCCCAGCTCCTCAGCCTCGTTAATGTGTTCAGAATTGGGTGCCCCAGTCGTAATTAACGGTTCGCTCACGCAACGCCATGAATAGCCTTTAGCTATGCGCTGCAAGTGCCGCAAGGCGTTACTGCCATCATTGCCGGTGCAAATCAAAACACCGAAGGGGCGAACAATTTGCCGATCTATGACCGGATAGAAGGTGCGATCAAAGAAATCCTTCATACCGCCAGCAATAACACCGAAATTTTCGGGGAAGATTAGCAGCAAGCCATCACTCCATTCGATATCCCTCGTGCCCGCTTCGGCCGCTCTCAGCAGCCGCACTTCTACTTCCGATTCAGCTTCCCGTGCTGCTCGGCATGCAGCGTAAGCTAAACTTTCATTTCTGCCCGACTGGCTGTGGTATACAATCAGCAAATGTTTTTGTTTACTCTCAGACACAAATAGCCGCTCGCTGTTATCAGAAACATGAATTAAACCTTCAATCAAAACCCGCAACTACCAACATAGAAGCACAGCGCTGCCCTTATGCAAAGCGCAGCGTAAGATTTTCCCCCAAGGACTAAAGGCACGATTATGAAATATCTTCACACTATGATTCGCGTTAAAGACTTAGATGCGTCCATGCATTTTTATTGTGAGCTATTAGGACTGAAAGAAGTAAAACGCTACGACAGCGAAAAAGGCCGTTTCAGCCTGATATACCTAGCCGCACCGGATGACTATGCCAGGGCAAAAATTAGCCAAACGCCGACCATTGAACTGACCTATAACTGGGACAGCGAAAATTATGGCGGAGGTCGCAATTTTGGTCACCTGGCATTTGCCGTAGATGATATTTATGCAAGCTGCCAAAAACTTATGGATGCAGGCGTAACGATTAGCAGGCCGCCCCGTGACGGCCACATGGCTTTTGTGCGCTCTCCGGACTTAATATCCATTGAATTGTTACAGCGCGGCGACGCACTTCCGCCACAAGAACCCTGGTTGTCGATGGCAAATACCGGGGAATGGTAGTTGGCCAACTGCTTAAAAAATGCCGAAAAACCAGCCGCCGCGTTTAAGGTCTTTCTCACAGCGGCTGAGTTGAGTACCGTAGGTCGCCGCACGCGAAGACACTTTTCCAGCAACCCTTTTTAACCAGGGCTTGCCGTCAAAACTGCGTTTTTTAAAACCGCCATGGCCCTCGTGGTAAGCCATATACAAACTATAAACGTCGGTATTACTGATGCCATTTATTTTATTACTGGTATTGTTATACCAGCCTACAAAGTCGATGGCATCAGCAAAGTCATCGCGATCTGCTCCCCAGTTCCCGGATTTATCTACATACCATTTCCAGGTGCCGTCTTTGGCCTGGGCATAACCATAGGCATCTGACATCCGACCTGCGGGAATAAACCCTAACCAATACTTTTTAGGAGGCTTGGCATTGGCAACAAAGCGTGACTCCTGATACATAATGGCCATCATTATCGGGATGGGTGATTTCCATTTATCAGAGGCGTCTTTGGCATCACCGTACCAATCATCTTTCTCGCGGAAAATTGAGCAAATATCGCCAGGGTTGCGCGGCGGCGAGGTGGTACACGCTGACACCACAAGTGTGACGAGGACAACAAATAAAATTCTCATACCGCGCCACCTTCACTTGCGAAAACAGCAAGCAGCCCCTGCTCATCAAGCACCCTGACACCCAAGGCCTCTGCCTTCGCTAATTTTGAACCTGCGCTGGCACCCGCCACAACACAATCCGTTTTCGCCGACACACTGCCAGCAACTTTCGCCCCAAGTGCCTGCAATTTTTCTTTGGCCTCGCTGCGGGTCATCGATTCAAGATTACCGGTAAGCACCCAGGTTTGCCCAGCCAAAGGTTGTTCGCCGCCCTGTTTTTGCGCCGCCGGCCAATTCACGCCGCGATCGCTCAACTGGGCAACTACCTCACGGTTAAACTCCGTTGCAAAAAATGCGTGAACGTGACTGGCGACAATCGGGCCGACATCTTCTACCTCAACCAACATCTCTTCAGTCGCTGCCATCAACTCAGCTAAGCCGCCAAAATGACGCGCCAAATTAAGGGCCGTTGCCTCGCCGACTTCACGAATACCGAGCGAATACAAAAAGCGCGGTAAGGTGGTCACTTTAGATTTTTCAAGTGCGGCGATTAAATTCTCCGCTGACTTTTGCCCCATTCGCTCCAAATCGGCGATGGCTTCAACCGTTAGCAAATACAGGTCAGCAACGGTTTCAATTAATCCCGCGTCTACAAACTGCTCAACAAGCTTGTCGCCAAGGCCATCAATATCCATGGCTTTGCGGCTGGCAAAATGCTTAATTGCCTCTTTGCGCTGGGCACCGCAAACCAAACCACCACTGCAACGCAACACCGCCTCACCGGGCGCACGCTCAAGGGCACTTCCACAAACCGGGCAATGCTCGGGAGCAATGATATTAGTGGCGCCCTCAGGACGGCGATCTAAAACAACTTGAACGACCTGTGGAATAACATCTCCCGCGCGGCGAACAATGACATAGTCACCCACCATCACTCCGAGGCGTTCAATTTCGTCAAAATTATGCAAGGACGCATTGCTGACGGTCACACCACCGACAAACACCGGCTCTAATTTGGCAACTGGTGTAACTGCGCCGGTTCGACCAACCTGAAATTCAACGTCGCGGAGCAAAGTGATTTCTTCCTGCGCAGGAAATTTATGCGCAATTGCCCAGCGCGGTGCGCGGGACACAAAACCGAGCTGTCCCTGCAGCGCCAAGGAATCTACTTTAAAGACAATGCCGTCTATATCGTAAGCCAAGGCATCTCGGCGCGCTAATAGATCCTGATAGTAAGCGAGACACCCGGCAATAGAGTCGACCACTCGCAGTTCCGGGCTAACCAAAAAGCCCCACTCACGCAATCGCTGCAGGCCTTCGCTATGGGTGGCGAAAAGTGACTCGTCCTCCTGCTGGGCGATACCGTAGCAACTCATTTCCAGCGGGCGTTTGGCCGTAATTCGACTATCGAGCTGACGTAAACTGCCCGCCGCTGCATTTCTAGGATTCACAAACACTTTGCCATCGGTGTCTCGACCAAGGGCGTTTATGCGTTCAAAACCAGCGCGAGGCATGTAGATTTCACCCCGCACTTCCAATTCATCTGGCAAATCATTGCCACGCAGTCGCATGGGAATTGAGGTGATGGTTTTGACATTTTGAGTGATGTCTTCGCCCACCCTGCCATCGCCACGGGTAGCGCCGCGAATCAATACGCCGTCTACGTAGAGCAAGCTTACCGCAATGCCGTCCAATTTTGGCTCACAGGCATAACTGACGGCGACGCCCTCTTCTAAACGTGATTTGAGCCTGCGATCAAAATCCAGCAGCTCTTGTTCAGAAAACACATTATCAAGCGATAACATCGGGGTTTCATGGCGAACCTGGCTGAATGCCGGCAAAGGGGCGGCGCCAACTCGCTGCGACGGCGAGTCGGCACTTTGCCACTCGGGGTGTGCCTTCTCAATACTCAGAAGTTCGTTAAATAGTCGATCGTACTCAGCATCCGGAATTTGCGGCGCGTCGAGCACATAATATTGATAGCTATGGTGGTGGAGCTGATCGCGGAGCGCCGTTAAGCGCTCTCGCAGGGAACTGTCAGACATTCAAAACGCCGTTATTATCGTGCACCGCGATTACATCAGGGTTAGCTGACGACGCTCAAAATCCCGGATGCGTTGTTTATAATGTTCAAGGGTTTGCTTGGTCGCTACGCTGTGAGTCTGATCGCGCAGTTCTCCCTCAAGATTTTTTACTAAGCAACGCGCGGTTTCAACCATCGCTTCGTAGGCTTTGATGCTTTCTTTGGGACCCGGTAGATGCATAAAGAACACGACACCTGGGGTGGTAAATTCATCGATTTCATCAAGATTGAAATTTCCAGGCTCGACCAAATTAGCAACGCTGAATTGAATCTCGCCAGTACCATCCGTTTTTTCATAACGGTGGAAAATATTCATTTTTCCATAGCGAACATCGCAGGCCATCAAAATTTGCAGTAGGTCATTGCCTTTGAATGGCTTACCTTCAGCTGCCATGGCATTAATGACAAGCAGCTCGTGATGCTCTGTCGGCGCGCTATCGCCCTTAGTCGGAGCGCCTTTATCAGCATCCCCAGCAACGATATGTTCGGGTGCATCGTCTGCTTGCGCCCGCAACGGCTCATCATCATAGTCATCGCCGGAATGGGAAGACCAACCCGCTACGATTTCGTCTTCGTCGTCATCCTCTTCGGGAGTTTTAGAGCGATACTCGTCAGCCGGATCAGTAAACAAGATATTGTCGTCGAGCGCCTTGATTGCGTCATGACCATCATCATCGTAAGCATTGTCTGCAAAACTATCTTCGTCATAACTATCATTTTTATCGTCATCGACTTCGACGTCCTCAACGGCGTCATCGACGGCGAATTCAGGTTCGCGACGTGGCTTTGGTGCTGGCGTGTGGGCGCGCTTTACGTGCAAGCTCGGCGTTTCCCTCACCGCCACCACACGAGCTGTACCCGATGGTAATTCAGGATTAGACAGGTCGACTTCGTCCTGTCGATTTCTAGACCGTAATCGAATAGTATCCTGGCGGTCTTTGCGCATGCGCCGAAAGCCGTCAAGTAGCACCGCCGTCGCCAGCAAAGCGCCAATAATAATTAACCAATCTCTCACATTGAGATCCATTACCTAGCCCTTAAATTAGCCGCAGTGGCCGTATCCTCGAAAATTTGCTGTGGCTTTGGATAAAGTTCTGTCGCCATTGTTCCACGCGATTTAGGAAATATCCAGATTTTAGCCCGTTTGCGCTATTTTACATCGCTGCCATTTCTGCCGCTTTTTCAAGATCTACCGAGACAAGGCGTGAAACCCCCGGCTCGTGCATAGTCACACCCATTAGCTGGTGCGCCATTTCCATCGCTATTTTGTTGTGGCTAATATAAATAAACTGCACTTCGGAAGACATCTCCTTCACCAGACGAGCGTAACGTCCAACGTTGGCATCATCTAGCGGTGCATCAACTTCATCAAGCATACAAAACGGCGCGGGATTAAGTCGGAAAATCGAAAATACCAGAGCAATAGCTGTTAGTGCTTTTTCGCCGCCCGACAACAAGTGAATTGTGCTATTCCGCTTGCCCGGTGGTCGCGCCATTATCGAAATACCAGTGTTCAGCAAATCGTCGCCGGTCATTTCAAGTGAGGCGCTCCCGCCCCCAAACACCTTCGGGAATAGATCCTGCAAACCGCCGTTTACCTTATCGAAGGTTTCCTTGAAACGGTTGCGAGTTTCTTTGTCGATACGACGAATAGCGCCTTCTAAGGTTTCCAGGGCCTCGACCAGATCGCTGTTCTGCGAATCCAGGTAGTTTTTGCGCTCAGATTGCTGCTTATACTCTTCAATCGCCGCCAGGTTTATCGGGCCCAGCCGAGCAATACGTCTGCCCGCTTGCTCTAAGGACTCTAGCCACTCAGCTTCATTGGCATTTTCAGGCAGGCTTTCGAGCACTGACTGAAGATCAAACTGCGCCTCTTGCAGCTGATCTTGTAAACCCTTGCGCCTAACTTGCAGCCCCTGATTTTCTACCCTAGCCTGCTCCAAGCTATTACGCACAGCCTGCAAACGTAAATCTATACCGTGACGCTTTTGCTCGTTCTCTCTAAGTTGGTGGTCGACCACTTCAAGCGCGCGGCGGGATTCAGCCAATTCCTCTTCAACCGCTAAGCGCTGTTCGAGACGGGCTTCTAATTCAATTTTTAAATCATCTATCGGCGCGTCGTTTTCATCTAAGCTCGCCGCCAGTTGCTCGCGACGCTCCTGCAATTGAGCCAATTGCTCTTCGGTACGGCCAATATTCTGTAATACGGAGTCGCGCTGGGTGCGCAGTGACTGATGGCGCATCGCGAGTTGGTGAGCGTGATCCTTACTCTGCCGAGCCGTTTGCCGAGCCGCATCGAGAATTGTGCGATTGTTATCGCGCTCGCTAAGCAGAGCTTCGCGCTTACCCGAGTCTTGCTCCATAGATTCAATCGCTTCTTGCAAGGTCATTCTTGCTTCGGCAACAGACTCTTGTTCTAACTGGAACTGATTGCGCAAGTCTTTGCCATCGCCATCCAATTGCTGACGGCGAGCTAAAACTTGTTCAACGCGCGCCTGCTGGGCACTTAGCTTGGCTTTCAGCTCACTGTATTGGCGATTAAATTGCTGCACTTCGCGGTTGAGGTTTTCCCGATCTTGCTCCTGTGTCTTTAACAAGCCGCGATCGGCATCTAAGCCATCAACAATAGTTTGAATACGCAACTCAGCGGCGTCTATCGCTTCGCGCAATTCCTGCAAGTCCTGCTGACGCTGCAATACGCCACCCTGCTCGGTGTTGCCACGGCTAACACGCAGCCAATTTGCACCTAGCCATAAGCCCTCGGGGGTAATCACCGACTCGTGCGCTGCCAGTCCAGAGCGCATTGCCAGCGCTGCAACTAAATCATCTGCAACACGAACACTGCTCAGAACGCCAAGCAACGCTGCATTACCGCTAACCTTGTCAGCGAGAGTGACAGTAGAGGAAGTGGAGCTTGCCGCGCCTTCAACAAAGCAAACACTACCTTCTTTGAGGCCGTCTAAAATCCCGCAAACACCGTCCAACGAATCGACACACAGGGCTTGTAATTGATCACCTAATACGGTCTCGACCGCCTGCTGCCAGCCATCGGCAACGTTAAGCTGCTCTGCCAAGCGCGGCGTGTTCGCCAGGCCCTGCTCTTCAAGCCACTTCGCGGTAGTTTTGTCGCCCTGACCCAGCGCGGCCTGTTGCAAGGCTTCCAGTGATGCCATACGACCGCGCATACGTTGCAATTCGCTTCGACAACTATCCAGCTCGTCGCTCGCAAGCTTGATGCGCTCACGGCACTCGCTGATCTGCGGAATAATCTGCTCGTGACGCTCCTGCGCAGATGATGCCTCTAATTCAACTTCTGCCGTTTCCTGTTGAAGTAACTCGATATCATCGTCGCTTTCGTCGAGATTCAGGCCACGGCGCTCTTGGTCCAGCTTTTCAATGCGCTCTTGCAAACGCTGTAAACTCAGCTCCAAATGCTGAATTCGAGATTGTTCGACTTCTGCGCGTTGACGCGGGCCCGCCGCCAGTTGGTTAAACTCGTCCCAACGCTGCTGCCAGGACTGCATGGCATCTTCTGCGTTAGCCAATGCGTCGGCGGCACTTTCTTCAGCGGCGTCAGTGATTTCCAACTCCGGCTCGATCTCGGTAATTTCCTCTTCCCAGAGCGCAATCTTTTCACGATCGCTTTCCAAATGCCGCGTGGTTTCAAGCATATTCACACTGAGCTGTTGCAGGTCTGCATCTAACTGCTGACGACGTTGCTGCTGATGCTGAATGCCCTGCTCTGCTCGCGCGATTTCTGCGCCAATACTGTAAAACCGGCCCTGCACTTCGTTAAACGCGTCATTCAACTGGCTGTGCTGGTCTCGTGCCTGCTCGATCCCGGTATTTAAGCCAACCTGTTCTGTAACAATCGCTTCACGTTCCAGCTCTAAGGCATTGATTTCCTTTTCTTTTAAACCAGCCTTATCGTCCAGCGCCTTCCACTGTAAAACCTGTAGCTGGGCTTTTAGTAAACGCTCTTCTTTCTTGTATTCTGTATATTTTTCCGCCGCTGCGGCCTGTCTCTGCAAATGCTGCAACTGCCGTTCGAGCTCGTCGCGAAGGTCGGTCAAACGCTCCAAATTCTCTTGGGTTCGACGCATGCGGTTTTCAGTTTCGCGGCGACGTTCCTTGTACTTGGATATGCCCGCCGCTTCCTCGATAAATACCCGCAATTCCTCCGGTTTAGATTCGATCAAGCGCGAGATCATGCCCTGCTCAATAATGGCATAACTGCGAGGCCCCAGACCGGTGCCTAGAAATATATCGGTGATATCGCGACGACGGCATTTGGTGCCATTAAGATAGTATTCGGAGAGACCCTCACGGGTCACTTTGCGGCGGATAGCTATTTCATCGTAAGCCGCGTATTCGCCGCCCAGTTTCTTATCGGTATTATCAAACACCAACTCAATACTGGCTTGACCAACAGGCTTGCGATTGACCGAGCCATTGAATATGACGTCTGTCATTGACTCGCCACGCAGGTTTTTAGCCGAGCTCTCCCCCATTACCCAACGCACGGCGTCGATAATATTTGATTTGCCGCAGCCGTTCGGGCCGACCACCGCCGACAAATTTGTCGGGAAATGAGCTGTCGTCGGATCTACAAACGATTTAAAACCCGCTAACTTGATACTTTTAAGACGCATAAACCAATAACCAACACTTTATGGTGTCGCCACGCTGAGTTTTATTGTGTTCTCGAGGCAACAACAGGAAAAATTGTGCAATGCGCGATTATAGCGATAGCAGCAAGGACTGACAGCAGAATTTGAGAATTTGTGAACAGAGAGCGCGTCTCACACTATTTTCCCTGCACTGCCGTAATCGACAAGGTCAATGGATCGGCCACTTTACTCACATCAACCTGAATTGACTCGCCAACCCAATCACCATCACGACGGATGGCTGTCCCTGACCTACTAATATGTGCCGACAGCGTAAGCTCTGAGAAATCGGCTAGCTGCTTACCCTGCCTAATCACGTCCGCATCTGTTAGCAGAAGATTAATAGGCCATTCCTGCTGGGTCAATAAAGGGACGCGCAAGGCAGCCACCGGCATCGGATTGCCGTCGCTACTTTTAGCGACAACAAACAAAACGCCCTCTGGCGATGCGCCTAGCTCAGCCGCCACACTCACATTCACTTCCAGCGTTTGCATATTACCCGCAGCGGCGGCTAGTCGCTTAGCTTCGGCAATACCGCCACTAATGACGCCTATCTCTGCGGAACCAGCTGGCAATTGCACCAGTAGTTTCTGCCAATACGATATCGCATCTACATACTGCTTATTAGCAAAGGAATCGATACCCAAAACGCCCAAGGCGGTTCCCTGAGTAGGATTAATCGCCAGCGCCCTTTCGAGCAAGCTTCGGGTCTCTTGATCAACTTGTCGATCACCAACTAAATAACGTGCCTGAGCCAATTGCGCCAACACGTTGGGGTCTTTTGGAAACAACCGTGCTAAACGCTGGTAATAAGGCAAGGCACCGGCAAAGTCGCTCTGCTGACGGAACAAGGTCGCCATCATTACCAAATGTTCGCCGCTATCTGGCCGCCGCTCTAGAATGACACCCACAATATCTTGATAGCGCTGCCAACGCTCGTCACTGAAGCCCTCGCTCAAAATTTCGGACTGTAACTCCCGCAGCTGTAAATCTTGTCGATAGCCGAAATACTCATACAGTGTTATCGCAAGGAGTGGGATGGATATCAACACTGCTAGAATATAGCCGCGCTTAGCACTTGAAGAAGTTGTGGCGCTATCGCCGCTGGACTCGGCGACCAACTGTCTATCCAATTCCCGCTCAAGCTCAGCAAGTTGCGCTTGATCAATTAGGCCTGACGCTAGATCGCTCGCTAATTCATTTTGACGCTGACGATAAAAATCACGCTGTGCTCGGCGATGCAGTTCCTGATCATTCTGAGATGGGCCGCGGCTACGCATGGATAACAGCACAAATATAGCGGCTATCAATAGCAAACAGCCAAACCCAGTATATAAACTTATCATTGCCGGTCCCCCGACTTTTCGCCGCTGGCATCATCACCCAGCAATTCATTCAGGCGCTGTTGCTCTGCCACTGACAGCGAAGAATCCACAGTCGATTTACTGCGCTTCCGACCGCTGGCCATACGCCACCAAACTAACAAGCCAAGTAATAGTAAGGCGACTGGGCTAAGCCACAACACCGCTGTTTGGCCATTAAACTGGGGACGATATAAAATAAAATCGCCGTAGCGATCGACCATATAATTCGTTATTTCTATATCCGACTTATCGTCCATGATCATACGATGAATCTGACGACGTAAGTCTTTCGAAATCGCCGAATCAGAGCCGGAAAGATTTTGATTCTGGCATTTGGGACAGCGCAGCTCTTCGATAAAAGCATGATAACGCTGCTGTTGCAGCGGTGTGTCGAACTGGTAGGTTTCAATAACCGCCGACGCGACAGCACCGTATAGCATCATCGCTATACATAGTATTAATCCCCTCATTGCACAGCGCCCCGACCGTTCAGCTCGGCAATTCGATGGGCAAACTCACGATCCCACACAGTTTGATCGAGTGCGCCCTGATAGCGAAACCGGACAATGCCTTCAGCGTCAACTAAATAGGTTTCCGGCGCCCCAGTCACGCCAAGATCCAAGCCGAGGGAGCCATCCTCATCAAACAAAGTTACTGTGTAAGGATCACCTTTCTCAGCCAACCAGCGTCGTCCGGCCTCAGCGTCATCCTTATAATCTATACTGACAATTTTAACGCCCTGCGCGGCAAGCTTGACGAGAAATGGATGCTCATAATGGCAGGTCGGGCACCAGGTAGCCCAAACGTTAAGCAAGAAAACCTCGCCTATAATATGCGACTTATTGACTATGCGGCCGTCATCAAGAGCCGGTTCAGAAAACTCAGGCAGTGGTTTGTTTACTAGCGCCGACGGCAAATCAGTTGGCACATAGTCGCCGGTCAGAACACGACGCTCTACTCCGAAGAAAATAGCTGCCAAAATAGCAAAAATAATTAAAGGCAAAAATAATTTAAACCGTTGCACTGCGATCTCCATTCCCGTCGATTATCGCTTTTTGTTTTGGCCGGTAACGCTTGTCACAGATTGCGAGTAAACCACCAAGCGCCATTAGCAAAGCGCCTAACCAAATCCACCGAATAAAGGGCTTGACGTGAACTCTAACGGCCCAGGCATCTTTGCCAACAGGCTCGCCCAAGGCAATAAAGACGTCGCGCATTAAACCAGCATCAATTGCCGCCTCAGTCATGACCTGACTACTTCTGGCGTGGTAGCGGCGCTTTTCAGGATGCATCTCGGCTATAAACTCGCCGTCCTTCCACAGCGAAAAAGTGCCGCGCTGGCCCTGATAATTTGGACCGGAGATCGCTTGAATTGAGTCAAAACTTACCGAGTAAGAGAATGCACTCTCCGTGCGCTCCCCCACTGTCATACGAATATCTTGTTCGTGATTGAAGCTAGTGACCATCGCCACGCCTAGCACGCTACAGGCAAAACCAATATGCGCTGTTAACATGCCGTAATAAGAGGGAGTAAGTCGGCGCAGCCCCTGCATAAGTGTTGCTGCATTGCGAACCTTGTCGCGTAGATTCACGACACTACTCAACACAATCCACGCCGCCAGTAACACCCCGATAATCGCCCCAATGTGCAAGCCATCACCAAAGGTTTGCGGCAGTAGCAAACCCAAAATCAGACTGCTTACAAAGGCAATCAACACCGGTTTCAACCAAGACTCCGGCTTACTTCGCTTCCACTGTGATAGCGGACCAATACCAACCACCAAGGCCAGCAAACACATCAAGGGCACAAATATGGCGTTAAAATACGGGGGGCCCACCGAGTATTTACCTAAGCCGGCGAAATCCATTATCAGCGGGAATAATGTGCCGATCAAAACGGTCATTGCCGCGACCAGCAGCAATATATTATTGACGAGTAACAAGGCCTCGCGAGATAGCCACGTGAATGAGGGTGCCGTCTGTGACGTTGGTGCGCGAAAAGCGTAAAGCGTTAGCGAGCCCCCCACCACGATGACCAAAAAGCCAAGAATAAACATACCCCTGGTTGGGTCTGCGGCAAACGCGTGGACTGAGGTTAAAACCCCCGACCTGACCAAAAAGGTACCGAGCAAGCTCAGTGAGAATGCAAAAATTGCCAGCAGCAAGGTCCAGCTCTTAAATACGCCCCGCTTTTCAGTGACAGCCAGTGAATGAATTAAGGCGGTGCCAACTAGCCAAGGCATGAAAGACGCGTTTTCAACCGGGTCCCAAAACCACCAGCCGCCCCAACCCAGTTCGTAATAGGCCCACCAGCTGCCCAAGGCGATACCCACGGTCAAAAACAGCCAGGCAATGTTAGTCCAGGGCCGCGACCACCGCGCCCAACTTGCGTCCATTCGGCCACTCATTAACGCCGCTATCGCAAAGGCAAAAGCCACCGAAAACCCAACGTAGCCGACATACAGCATGGGCGGATGAATCACCATACCCGGGTCTTGTAGCAATGGATTCAAATCTTGACCGTCAGCTGGTGTATTCAATAAATGACGGGCGAAGGGATTCGACGTAAAGAGCGAAAAGCCAAAGAAGCCCACCGCAATCATACCCATTACGGATAACACACGGGCTAGAATATCGAGAGGTAACTGCTTTGAAAAAATTGCGACAGCAACCGTCCAAAGCGCGAGTATTTCCAGCCACAGTAATAGCGAACCTTCGTGACCACCCCACAAGGCACTGAATTTATAGGCCATTGGTAACAGCGTATTCGATTGAGCAGCAACGATATCGACAGAGAAATCATCGCTTAAAAAAGCATAAAACAGGCTGGCAATGGCGACAGTTGTGAACAGGAATTGCGCAAAACTTAAATAGCGACTCGCGCGCATAGCCAAGTGATCGCCGCGAAACACACCCCACAACGGCAGGATCGCCAGCGCAAGGGCAAAACAAAAGCCTAGTATTAAAGCAAAATGGCCAATTTCAACTATCACTGACTACCCTTCTCTTGTTGCGCAGCTCGACTAGCAGCAGACTTTTCCAAAGCATCGCTAACCTCGGGAGGCATATAGGTTTCATCGTGCTTTGCCAGCACTTCGCTGGCATAAAAAATACCGTCCTCGCCTAATTTACCCGACGCGACAACTCCTTCCCCCTCGGCGAATAAATCCGGCAAAATGCCCTCGTACTCCACCGTCACTACCGCACTAAAATCGGTGACCACAAACCGAACCTTCAAGCTGTCGCTGGCCCGCTCTACGCTTCCTTCCTGCACCATCCCGCCCGCTCGCATAAATTTGTCCACCGGCGCTTTACCAGAGGCAATTTCCGCTGGGGGATAAAACAAATTAATATTTTCTTTTAAGGCGTAACCCAACAACCCAGCGGCAAGCCCCGCGACCAGCAAAATAAATACAACAATCAATAAGCGCTGTTTGCGCTGTGGATGCATCGCCATAACACTCTCTTAAACAGTACCGCTAGCGCTGAGCACAAACGGAGAAAATTTCAATCAATTTGATGTAGTCGCGCCCTTGCGTCTAACTAGAGCGCGAATATGTTGTTCAGCCGCGGCACGTCTACGTCGTGCAACAATGACTAAAGTCGCTAAAACCAAGGCCGACACGCCGTAACTAAACCAAACATAGCTACCGTGACCACTCATAGAGAGCAATTCGCTAACGCTATTGAAATACATTTAGCGTGACTCCCCGCAAATAAGATCTTGTACCCAGCGCGTGTTTTTTTCTCGCTCTAAAATTTCGATTCGGGTATACAGCAAAAGCAACCATCCGAAAAACAGATACATACCGCACAGCGTTGCCATGAGGGGGTGAAGCATACTCGGGTGAATTGTCGACTCGCCAGTAAAACTAATACTCGCTGGTTGATGCAGGCTGTACCACCACTCTACTGACCAATAAATAATGGGTATGTTCACTGCACCAACAATTGCCAAAACCGCGCAGGCTTTCGCCGCCGCGTCTCGATTTTCAAAGGCTTGATGCAGGGCAATCACACCGAGATATAAAAAGAATAAAATTAAAACCGACGTGATACGCGCATCCCACACCCACCATGTGCCCCAGGTCGGTTTACCCCACACCGCGCCGGTAAGTAGCGACAGGAACGTTAGGGAAGCGCCAATGGGTGCGATGGCTTTCATCACCATGGCGGCCAACTTCATCCGCCAAATCAAATGGATCGCGCCGGCAGTCGCCATCGTCATGTAAGCGCCCATCGCAACCGCAGCCGCGGGCACGTGAATATACATAATGCGAAAACTATTACCCTGCTTGTAATCAGCCGGCACAAAGGCCAAGCCCCAAACGGCGCCACCCACCAACAACAATAGCGAAAAGATCGCCAGCCACGGTAGTAAACGACCGCTAAACTGGTAAAACCAGCGCGGAGAGCCCCATTTATGAAAGGTTGAGCTAATCGACAAAGCAATAATCTCTTTTAAAATTCAATTCAAACGCCAATCTGATCAACGTAAAAGTCGAGCAGTATACCGCAGCCTCGCGGCAAGTTATAAAGCATTAGCACACGGCTATTGATCAACACTAATTCGCAGCGCTCCGCATATCGCTAAAGGCGCAAGTGCCAAGGCCGCGAGAAAAAACACGCCCAACATAGCGAGCTGCGGTAAATAGGCGGCACCTTCTATCGCCGCTTTCACCGCACTGCTGCCAAAAATAAGCACGGGAATATATAGCGGCAATACAATCAACGACAAAAGCAGGCCGCCTTTGCGCAGGCCCACCGTTAATGCCGCACCAATAGCACCGATAAAACTGAGCACACTTGTGCCCAGTACCAAACTCAACATCAACGGCACCATGCCCTCACCGGGCAAATGCAATAGCAATCCCAAAATTGGCGACAATAGACTCAGGGGCAAACCTGTCATTAGCCAGTGCGCCAGTGTTTTAGCTAATACTTGCGGATAAAGGGATTGATGAGTTAATAGCATTTGCTCTAGGGTCGCATCGTCAAAATCCCCACGGAACAAGCTGTCTGTGGCAAGCAGGGAGGCCAGTAACGCCACCACCCACAAAATACCGGGTGCCAAGTCGGCGAGACGATCTGGCTGTGGGCCAATACCAAGGGGGAACAAGGCGCACACCATGACAAAAAATACCAGTGGATTCGACCACTCACTACCACGTCGCAGTGAAGCAACAATATCGCGATGCAAGACGGCTATGACTAGCTTTAGCAGTTTGGGCTCAGACATTGCTGGCCCCCAGCGTAATAACATTAAAACCTTGAGAGACACTAAGTTTGTGATGCGTGGTTAACAACACCGAACCACCGCCACTCACAAATTCGCTAAGCCACTGCTCTATCTCGCACACACCACCCTGATCTATCGCGGTAAAGGGTTCGTCGAGAATCCAAAGCTGCGCCGGAATACAGAATAAACGCGCCAAATTTACTCGGCGCTGCTGCCCCGCCGATAGCGAGAAACACGGCTGTTCTTCAAAACCACGCAGACCAACTTTATTTAAAGCATCAAGAAGCACGACATCGCTATTTTCAGCACCGCGCAGGGCACATGACCATCGCAAATTTTCAAGTGGGCTAAGTACTGCTTTTATACCAGCGCCGTGACCGATATAAAGCAATTGCTGCAAATAGTCGTGACGATTCTTTTGTAGGGATTTTCCCTGCCATAGAACCTCGCCACTGTAACGACTCGATAAGCCAGCCAAAATACGCAATAAACTGGTTTTACCGCTGCCGTTGGGACCGGCAATTTGTAACAGCTGGCCCGCATTGAGGTGAAAGCTCAAATCGGAAAACAGCACCCGATCATCACGATCAGTGTATAGCTGCTTAACTTCCAAGCCCGAATTTAGCAAAATCGCTCCCGTCTATTCACCCGCCGGCACGCATATGACATGCGTAAAAATGCCGCCAAGTATATACGAAATAGAAGAAATTGAGTGCGAAAAACATGTGGATCTAAGCTAAGCACAAGCTCAATAGCAATGCTTAGTTCCGACTTAAACGAGCGCAAAAGCACGGTTCACGGCAGTAAATACGCCATTTTCGAGGTTAACGCTGACTTGATAAGCATGGTTGTTACGCTGAGACCCTAGACCAAGGTAGCAGCATTTAGGTACCTAGGGACAATAGGTGGCGGGATCAATTCGGTTTGGTATCGCCGTCACTGCTTCGATCATGCGCCCAAGCTTCAAAGTCCTGAGTCACCAAATCGAGATACGTCAGCGCTTTGTCTAGCTCTTCAGAATATCCCTTGGCATGAAACTTCATTAACCGCTGCTTCACCCAACTTAACTCGCGCACTAAATTAAGGGCATCGCCCTCTGCTGTTCCGGGAGTATCGCTGAGCCCGCTCAAGGTAGCCAAGGACTCACGGGTAAGCGTAGCGACCGCACTATCTATCGACTCGAATCCTTTCGGTGAGTCCAGCGGAAAGTTACCCGCAGTGCCTTGCTCAAACTGCCGGGTTGCAAGCACATCAGTGCCTTGCTTTGCTTGCAGGGGTTCAAAACGCGTCTTTTCATAATGTAAAACTGAGGGGGCTATGCTCGCGATCTGATTGTCGCGGGGCTGTAAACGACCATCAAAAAACACACCCATTGTATCAAGTGATGATTCCACTGGGTTATTTGCCGCTGCTTCATTATTGTTGCGATCCGCCGCTCGCAATAAACGCGCTTTTAATTCTTTATCGACTGGCCGCGGCGGCTGATGGTTTATGCGACGCGCCAACATCAGTTCCAGGCTACCAATTGCCGCCACTAATAATGACACTAAACTCGGTGTTATTGACACACGGCGAGTCCGCACTCGCTCCATTACCCGTTCGGTCAACTGCGCGCATTCAGCCAACTCGGGCATATTCAACACGGTTGCACCACCGTGCAGAGTATGAAATCCACGATGAATATCATCGAGTATGCGCTGACCATCATAGCCGTAATGCAATTCCGCCAACTGTTCCGACAGGCGTTGAACAATCTCCTCCGCTTCCGAAAGGAAAATCGCCAAAATACCTTCGTGTTCGTGCTCGTTCACACAGGGCCCTATTTAGAATGGTGTCGCCGAAAATCCGAGTTGGCGATGTCAGACATCAAAGTAACTCAGGGTAGGTACGCCCTTCGTCCAATCGATATTACTATTAATTATCCACATTTAATTGGCGCTAAGCTGCAAGGTCGGTCACATTCCAGCATTTTCGGCCAGACAATTTGAGCTAGGAGTGATGTTTCGAGATGGAAGCTTGCTTATTGCTGGGAAAAGGCATTGCCAAGACTTACGCTCGGCTATTAATAATCGAAAGTATTTTGCTTTCCAAGGTTGCGGCAGTGAAAGGTTTCACCATATAGGCATTCACCCCAGCTAGCGCGGCCTCAATAATTTGTTCACGCTTGGCATCGGCGGTAATCATTAACACGGGGATATGACTTAAGTTTGCATCGGCCCGAATCGCGCGCAGCAAATCTAATCCAGACATTCTTGGCATGATTAAATCGGTAATCACAAAGTCAAAACGCTGATTGTGAAGCATAGGTAGTGCCGAAAGCCCGTCCTCTGCCTCGCTAATATAGCGATAGCCTAGGTCGGTAAGTAAGTTGCGAATAATACGCCGCATAGTCGAGAAGCTCTCCACCACCAAGATACGCATCTCAGCCGGTGAGGAAAACACCGAATTAATTGGATCACTCTCGTCACTAGCTATGCCAAAAGGATTCGGCGATAAGTTGTCTAGATCGTCATCGCTCATTTGCTATTTGCCAACGCGCCACCGGAACGGGAGCTTGCCGCTAGCAGTTGCTCAACAAAAAACACCAAATGACCTTCCGCCTTGGCAGGTAGCGGCCACCGCTGAGCCTGCTTTGCAAAATCGCGCAGCGCTCTCGCCGAAATACTGCTTGGTGCGGCCAGAACAACCGCCGTCTGCTGGCGCACCGAGTCTCGCAATTTAGTATCGAAGGGCACGGCGCCAGCGTAGATCAAACCCACGTCCAGAAACTGGCCGCAAACCTGATTTAAACTGTCAAAAAGTTGCCGTCCCTCTTGTTCGTCTGCAACCATATTTGCCAAAATTCGGAATCGGCTGCGACCAAAGTCGCGGCTAAGCAGCTTAATCAGTGCATAGGCGTCGGTAATGGAACTCGGCTCATTGCAAACCACCATGACCACTTCGTGTGCAGCGCTGAGAAAATTCACTACAGAATCTGAGATTCCCGCGGCGGTATCAATTACCAGCACATCTAATTGATTGGCGATATCGCTAAAGGCGCGAATCAATCCAGCGTGCTCCAGCGAACTCAGCATACTTAAACGTCGCGTACCCGACGATGCAGGAATAATTTTGATGCCCGCGGGCCCATCTAATAACACTTCTTCGAGTGTGCACTGGCCATCGAGCACCTGCTCAATAGTATTGCTCGCCTTTAAACCAAGTAAGACGTCCACATTTGCCAAGCCAAAGTCGGCATCCAATAACACCACGCGCGCGCCACCTTCAGCCAGTGCGACGCTAAGATTTATAGCAACATTGCTTTTACCAACGCCGCCTTTGCCACCACTTACCGCTATGACTTGGATTTGGCGTGTCATGAGGGCTCCGCAGTAGATTTAGGTTTGCTGTAAATATTTTCTCGCCAGGGAAAACCCCACATCCTGTGAGTGTGCTCGCCAATTTGCTCCGCTTTGCACATCGCCATAATCTTCTTTAACAGACGCTGATCTACTGCTTGAACGTCAATTAAAAGCACGAACAAATTATCTGCTGCATATGGCCGGTAGTCATCTAGCGCTGAATTTTCTTGCATTAACCCTAACAAGCCCCCCTCCCACGCACCAAAAAACAGTAGGGTCAGGGGTAGCGAATACAGAATAATATCGCGAACTAAGCCTGCATTAATTTGAAACAGCGCAAATGAAATTATCACCAGCAGCCACCCTAAACAAAGCCCCCAAAAGCCGCCCCGCCATGCGCCACCAAGCATATTGGTCAACAGAAGCGGGCTTGCCAATGGCAGCCCGAGACGCTGAACCTCTGCCCTTGCTTCAGTAAATATTCGCCACCGCCAACCCTGTAAATGGGGTTGATTTAACATTTCCACAATCTCGCAGAGATTTGCTTTATCGCGACTCAAAAACACCAGCCTACGCCTCATTATTTTTGTTCTCCCACCTATGGCCACTTGGTATTCGTTACGCACATCTAACTATGCGGACATATCATCATCGCAAGGATTGTAACCGCTCCGCTTGACTGACCACCTCAGTAAGCCGAATTCCCAATTTATCTTCAATCACGACTACTTCTCCGCGAGCGATAAGCGTGCCATTTGCCATCACATCCAAAGGCTCGCCCGCCATACGATCAAGCTCCACAATAGCGCCTTGATGCAGCTGCAGTAGATCTCGAATCGGCATATCACTCCCCCCTACCTCCAAGGTAAGTCTAACGGGAATATCCATCACCATTGATAAATCTGGACCGGGGGACTTTCGATCGCGAAGTCTCGCTGCAGGGCCGTCGACCTCCACCTGTCCCTTACGCCCAGCCGAGCTAGCGTGTTGAATACCAGCTCGGTCGGCCGCTTCCATTTCCTCTTTCAAATTTTGTCGCTGACGACGAAGCTCGTCTTGCTTATCCATAATATTTCAATCTCTCGGTAACCATTTAACAATCAAGGTCCAGATGACTATACAACCGTTTTACGTATGCTTAGGCAGTACATATAAGGCAACTTACTCAGCAATTTTGAGGGCTAAAAAACCATTTACCACGCCCAGCTGTGCCCGTGCCATTGGCACCCCAGACACTTTTATCACCGATAATTCACGGCTACTAAAGGGGATCACATCGCCAACCTGCAGGGCAGCTATCTGCCCTAAACTCATCACTGGCTCAGCCAATGTGCAGCGGGTAGGCACACTCATATCCATCACTGATTGGCTCAAGCTGGTATGCCACAGCGAGTTGTCACCAAGCTGCTCAGCAGATTCGGTTTTACTTAATGATTCCAACACAGGTTCTAGCATCGCCAACGGCAAGGCGATATTAAATTCACCGCCGCCGCCACTATCCAGCTCAATCTGAAAACGGCTAACAACGACGATTTCAGACTGCCCAGCTATTGACGCCATGGCCGGATTGACCTCCATTGCCAGTGATTCGCAGCTGATCGCTCTCACCAAGCGCCAAGCGCGGTCATAGTCTTGATGGGCGCGGTCGATTAGCCTGCGAATAACTCGACGCTCTACCTTACTAAAATCCCTGCCGTCAGCATGACCCTGAGTACCGTTGCCGCCGAAAAACATATCCACCAAACGAAATACCAAGCGCGCGTCAAAAACCACCATCGCCGTCCCGCTTAAAGGATGTAAACGCATGAGGTTTAGAGATGTGGGAACATACAATGAATGCAGGTATTCACTGTAGGGTAAAAACTGAAGGTCAATAGCGGCGACATCCAGGCTTTGCCCTAAAACTTCGGAAATACTATCGCGGAAATATTCTGAAAATCGTTTATTGATGTGCTCTAAGCCCGGTAAGCGGCGTTTTTTCAAGCGTCGCCGGCTAGCTAAATCAAAAGAGCGGGCATCAACAGACGATGAAGTACTGGCCTCAGCTCGCGGCGTTTGCGCCTGAACATTCGCCAACAACGCATCGATTTCTGCTTGGGAGAGTAAATCCTTCACCATTACGCCTATACCGCACTATCTAGGAGAGTACAGCGTATTTAGCAAGACTCAAGCCAATTATTTATTATGTAAATCAATGACTTAAAAAAGAGGGGTGCGTCAAAAAATTGACCCTCCTATTTAATGCCATCTAACCAGCGGCGAATTGAGAGCATCGCTTCCGCAAAGCTACGCTGGGTATTGCTGAAATCCTGCTGAATATCACGAAAGCTCGCATCTCGGCCACGCAACTCCAATCCACGGAAATGTTGAGATAGATTTTCTGCGCCCAAGGACGCGGCACCACCTTTCATGGTATGTGCCATTGTTCGCAGCGTCTCTGCATCTTGATCTTGAATTGCTTTCTCAACCAAGCTTAAGCGCTCTTGAGTATCAATTTCAAACTCATCAATGAGGGTAAAAACATCTTCTTCCATAAAATCACGGAGCTCTTCGAGTACCGCAAAATTCAATGTAGGCATACGCTTAAACGTCCTTGTTTAACTCTGTTTATTTAAAATATTAATAGGTATTACAAAAAGAGTTATTGTGGAGGAAAATTCCGTATTTTAGTATTTAAAACTAACCTCTCACGACATTTCGTCAATACAATCCGATAGCGAGACTAAAACACATCTATTTTACGGGCGTCTAGAATGATTTCCCCCACCGCGGCCATTTGTCTGGCCACACTGACAACCTCCGCTTGTGCAGCATGAGCTTCTGCCTGTGTAAATCGACGAGACAAGGCCATGATTTCATGTTTTTTATCGTCACTTACCGCACTTAAAAATCGACGGCGGAGCAGCGCGCCAGCTTCTGCTAAGGCTGGCGCCATTATCTCTGGGGCAAGCTGCTTTGCAAGAATCACGATATCCTGCTCTGCCATATTCGCAATTTGGGCAAAGCCGAACATTAACTCTTCGACTCTCGCAGCCTGCTCAGGCTGGCTCGCTCGCAAACCATTGAGCAAATTACTTTCCGCACCAACATCCATTTCATTGAGGAGGGCCGCCGCCAAAGAGTCGCCTGTCATTGCCCGACCAAGCGGCCTGCCCACATCACTAAAATAGTGCTCCAGCAACCAATCCAACTCTTCTAGTGCAGCCGGAGTTAAATTTTTTAAACTTGATAAGCGACCCAGCAAGTCTAAGCGTCGCGACTCTTCGAAAGCGAGCAACACCTCGCTGCCCTGCCTCGGCGCCAAACAGGCGATCACAACCGCCTGAATTTGTGGATGCTCGCGACGAATTATATCCACAATGGTATTGGGTTCTAACCATTTTAGTTTTGTGATCTGCCGAGACTGGCCGTGCAAAGCCAAGCGATCTCCCAGCAGAGCTGCCCGCTCCTCGCCCAACGCCTCCTCTAACAAGCTAAGCACCGCATCGCTGGCACTGGGTTTGACGCCGGAAAAGGTTTTAACATCAAGATGAAAGCGAGCAAGCACCTGCTTAAATTCACCACTACTGGGCGCATCCATGCCACTCATTGCTGCCGCGATACGATGTACATCGGCGGGTGGTAAAGCCCGCATGATTGCAGCGGCATGACTTTTATCTAGCGACATAATTAACGCTGCCGCTTGCTCAACATCAGATAGGTGAGTCGACGCGGTCATTTAAGCGGCGTCCCATTCAGCCATCCGCTCAATACGCTCGCAACACGCGCGGGCTCTTCTTGGGCTATCGCCTTAAATCGCAGCAACTGATCCCGATAATCGTTTTCTAATTGCAAGGTTTTTGCCCTGATCTTGCGGTAATGGTGGAAAAGCAAAACCGAACCGATTAGACCAAGCAAAGAGATACCAAGGCCGAGTAACATCCGTTGTGACGGGCTAAGTCCAAACTTTTCATAGGCCGTGTCATTGATACTGGGAAAGGGATGAAACCGCACCGCTAGCTGGTCCCCGCGGGCCGAATTAATCGCCAAACCCGCACTTACCAAGCTTAAAAGTGACTCTTCAATGTTATTATCTGGCTGCGCGCGGTCAATTATTAACAATACGGATTTGAGCTCCGCTACTTGGCCATTCGCGCTGGCACTTTCAACTTGAACTGATACCTTGATATCAGTTGCGGGCAGTAGTGAGGTCGCCAAAGCAAGTACTTTGCGCTCAAGACTCGCTTCACGCTGGCTGCGCGGATCATTTGCGATAAGCTCATGTCCAGTACTCCCGTTAAAGCGCCATTGCTGCCAGGCCGCTTCAAATAACACACTGCCGCCAAGAGCTATGCACAGCGTGACCGATACCAAGGCGCACAGTGTTGCCGCAGAAAATGACCTTAGCCCTACCTCTTCTTCGTCCACCTGCTTCCCTCTTGATGCGCGATGTCATCAGCACTCTATTCAAGTCACTGCACAACCCCACTTACTGAGTTACATCGCCGTTAACTATTCAGACAGGCATCGGTTTTATTGCCAGCGAAGCCCAGCCCAATGTCAAAAAAATGACAAGCATTTAAATCATACCTATCACAATATCTGTCAATATTTTGACAGAAAGAGCCCAAAGCCCAGACAAACTACCGTAACCATCACCAGTAAATTGTTAATCTGTATGGATAAAGCAGTAATTGGGCCACTATTGGCAACGCGTAAGGAGGGTCAACAAAACAAGTGGGGATAAGGACAGGGGCAGCCGCGGGCAAGCTATGCAGGAATGGCAGAATTACGCGAAATAATAGCGGTTACCGAAACCCAGCAACCGCCCAAGATATTTATCTCAATTCAGTCAGTTCTATGAAATTGCTGCGCTCGGCGGGCTGAGATGACGACGGCAGGCCACCCGCATCGATCGTTTGAGTGGAGTCGAACTCATACTCTTTGCGCTCGCCTGTGCGATCTATCGTCAGCGAGGCAAAATCAAACAAATTGGAATCAGCCATCTGCGAAGGAGCGATATTTTGCATGGAAGAAAAGATCTTCTCTATGCGGCTGCCATCCACCCTTTCCCAGTCCATCAGCATTTTGCGAATATTCTGACGCTGGAGATTTTCCTGAGAACCACAGAGATTGCAGGGAATAATCGGAAATTCCTTGTGCGCGGCAAATGCCTCGATATCAGTTTCGCGACAATACGCCAGCGGGCGAATAACGATATTGCGCTTGTCATCAGAGAGGAGTTTTGGCGGCATTCCCGACAAGCGTGAGCCGTAGAACATATTTAAAAACAGGGTCTGCACGATATCGTCTTTGTGATGGCCCAGAGCTATTTTTGTAGCGCCAATTTCTTCCGCAAAGGCGTATAGCGTCCCGCGGCGAAGACGTGAACACAGTCCGCAAGTTGTCTTACCCTCTGGGATTTTCTGCTTAACTATAGAGTAGGTGTCTTTGTTAACGATGTAGTATTCAATACCTAAGGCATCTAAATAATCTGGCAGCACGTGCTCCGGGTATCCCGGCTGCTTCTGATCCATATTGACCGCAATCAGCTCGAATTTTACCGGCGCGCTTTTTTGCAGGTTCATCAGAATATCGAGCATGGTATAACTGTCTTTGCCGCCAGACAGGCAGACCATCACGCGGTCGCCCTCTTCGATCATTTTATAATCTTCAATCGCCTGCCCAGTATGGCGGCGTAAACGCTTTTGAAGTTTATTGAATTCAAGTTTTGGCAAGCTAGACATAGCGGAAAATCAAATAGAGAGTTGGGTCGCGCATTATATAGAAACGTGTACTCAGCGGCCACAATCACGCGCTCAGCGGCGCTAACAACCGCCTCCTGAGTCCGGTATTTGGCCTTATCGGCCTCAAGCGCTGGCAATCCGCGACTGAGATGACTATCATTAGCCCGCCAAAATCTGCTGGCATGAGGTGTCTTGTACACGGCCAGACCCCGGCACGGGTGCATGTCGGACTGTGTAATCCACGTCCGATCGCACCCGCTCAAAAATCAGACCACCACCAGAAAGGGAATCGCCCAATGAAACAACCAGTTCGCGTCACCGTTACCGGTGCAGCCGGCCAAATTGGCTACGCACTTCTTTTCCGTATCGCATCCGGCGCTATGCTGGGCGACGATCAGCCCGTTATTCTGCACCTGTTAGACATCACCCCAGCGATGGATGCCCTGCAAGGCGTTCGCATGGAGCTTGAAGACTGCGCATTCCCATTATTGGCTGGCGTAGTGTGCACCGACGATCCAAATGTCGGCTTTAAAGATGCTGATTACGCACTGCTTGTTGGCGCACGTCCACGCGGCCCAGGCATGGAGCGTAAAGATCTACTGGAAGCAAACGCTGCCATTTTCTCTGTTCAAGGCAAAGCCATTGACCAGAATGCCAGCAAAAACATTAAAGTGTTGGTTGTCGGCAACCCAGCCAATACTAACGCCCTGATCACTCAACGCAATGCGCCGTCAATTCCTGCGCGCAACTTCACGGCGATGACCCGTTTGGATCACAACCGCGCCATGACTCAAATTGCTATCAAAACTGGCAAGACAGTCAACGACGTGACCAATATGACAATCTGGGGCAACCACTCAGCAACTCAATACCCTGATCTATTCAACGCCAAAGTATCTGGCCAAAACGCCAGTGACCTCGTTGATCAAGCTTGGCTTGAAGGCGACTTCATCCCAACCGTTCAACAACGCGGCGCAGCCATTATTAAAGCGCGCGGCGCATCTTCTGCGGCCTCTGCAGCAAACGCCGCCAGCGGTCATATGCGCAGCTGGGCACTAGGCACCACAGGTGATGACTGGGTTTCTATGGGTGTTTACAGCGACGGTAGCTACGGCATTCAAGAAGGTCTGATCTACTCTTTCCCTTGCCGCTGTAAAGATGGCGAGTGGGAAATTGTTCAAGGCCTTGAAATCAATGATTTCAGCCGTGGTAAAATGCAAGCCACTGAGCAAGAGCTTGCCGAAGAGCGTGATGGTGTAAAACACTTACTGCCATAATATCTTCGTCTTTTGCACTAAATAAAAAAGCGGCCCTCGGCCGCTTTTTTATTGCGCGCCAAATAGACAGCTTTTGCCACCACAATCGATGACTCAGTGCTAAAAATCGTTTACCGTTTTAACTCTTTAAAAAATCACTAGGGAATTCCCAGATGAACGTCTCCGATGCCGTAAAAGCCCGCCGATCAATACGCGGTTTTAAACCCGACCCCGTTCCACCGGAGCTTCTTGAGAAAATTTTCGATCAGGCCCGCTTCGCCCCCTCGAACTGCAACACCCAACCCTGTCATACCGTGGTGGTGTCTGGTCAAGCGAGAAAAGATTTGCAGGCTGCCATTTTTGCCGAAATGAGTGCGGGCAAGGCGCCGTCGTCCGCTTTCACCCCAGGGGACCAAAACCTGACAGGGGTCTATAAAGACCGCCAATATCAATGCGCAATGGACTACTATGGCACCATGGGTATTGAGCGCCACGAGAAAGACAAGCGCTTTGCTCTGATGATGAAAAACTGGGAGTTTTTTGATGCCCCGCATGTCGCCTTTATATCAATGCCAACCAGTATGGGACCTGTCAACGCCGTAGACGTGGGTATTTATCTGCAAACATTGATGCTAATCCTGGTGGAGCACGGTCTAGCCAGTTGCCCCCAAGGCGCATTGGCGTTTTATCCCGACGAAGTCTTTAAAATCGCCAATATTCCGGAAGGCAACGGTATTATCTGCGGATTGTCCTTTGGCTACGAAGACATCGGAACGCAAATCAACCAAGTCATTATGGATCGCGCGCCCCTTGCTGACTTAGTGCAGTTCGTCGACTAAACCGCCTCCTAAACTGATTGACCTTATTAGCGTTCAATAGGGTCAATCACCTCAACGACTTTCGCTTCGCCGTCTGACTTCTCTTCCTGCTCACCACCCGCTGCCTGCGCGACATCTGCGTCTTCTGTTCGCGGATCCAGCTCAAAAATCATTGGCGAGGTAACCGAGACCGGAACAAAAGGTTCCGTTGAATCGACAAGAGGCAGAACATGGGATTTTCGACGAATCGAAATTCCCAAGGTGAACCCCAGCAAACATACCGCCGAAAAAACAAATAGCCCCGGTGGACCAAGTAGTGACATAAAGATCGAGGCCAATGGCGCCCCCAATGCTGAACTACAACCAAACAAAAATAAAATGCCGCTGCCTATTAAGACAAAATCACTGGCCTCGGCGTTGTCAGACGTATGCGCCAAGCAAATTGAATACATGGTCATCACCGCCCCACCCCACAGCACCGACAACAGTAACAACAAGTTGCCGATAACTGGGACGAAGACCAAAACCATCGACACAGCCGCGCCCGCGAGACAGTTAAAATACAATACCAAGCGCCGATCATAACGATCGGATAAGCGCCCCAAGGGCAATTGAAACAAAGCGCCGCCAAGTACGGCGCCGCTCATAAACAGGGTTAACTCGGAGGTATTTAAACCTAGACCGCGTGCATACACCGGCCCCAATGCCCAAAAGGCACCAGTGACAAGACCACTGGTAATCGCCCCCTCCATACCGACATGAGACAACTGCCAAAGCCGCCGAAAATTGAGTTTTACAACCGGCATCGGCGTTGGCGCCAAGGTCGCGGTTAAGCAGACTGGCACTATGGCGAGTGACAATAATATCGCTGCCAAACCAAACAATAAGGGTCCCGATGGGTCAGCAAAATTCAGCATTTGCTGACCGACAATGATCATGCTTAAGTTGATGACGGTATACAGCGACAGTATCGTACCCCGTGTCTCGCGAGTAGCGCGATCATTGAGCCAGCTTTCTATTACCATGTACAAACCGGAAATACAGAAACCCACCACAAAGCGCAGCACCAACCAGGCAACAAAACTGGGTAAGCCGTGAAACAGCAAAACCACTGCAGAAAATATCGTCGCTAATACCGCAAAACTGCGTATATGCCCTACCCGACGCACGATATGCGGCGTGACCAAACAGCTAATAACAAAACCAACAAAATAGGTAGATGCGGTCAAACCTGTTTGGGTTGCGGTAAATTGCTCAATTTCGGCGCGCAGAGGCAGCAAGGTGAGCATTAACCCATGCCCCACCAACAGCAATGCATCAGATAAAAGTAACGCCGTCAGTGGCAACAACAACCGCCTCATATACTCCTACGCCCTATAAAATAAGTGATTTAAACCCGTAACCGTTCGCCATCGTTTTCTAGCCGCAAACCTGACAATCATTCTAGCAGCTGTATCCTTGTAAATATCTCCTTCAATAGCCCCACTTTTCAACTTTAAAGTAGCTAGCGAAAATCTAGCAAGGCATAATCGAGGCCTCATTCACGCCGTCACACACATACTGGATTTATGTCAAAACGGGTTAAGCACCTCACAGCGATACTTCTTTGTTGTACCTGCGGACAAGTTACGGCAAACGATAACGCCACCCTTGTTATTCACGGCGGTAAGAGCACACTGCAAGACAACATACGCGCCCATCTTGCGCTAAACGATATCGCCTGCGACTTATCCGAAGCTAAGCTCCGCGGCCAACTTAGGGGCAGCGACGACAAGATCTCTGAGGCGCTTCGCGCGCTAGGCTACTACAACGGTAAATGGACGCTCACCAAAAGCAGAGAAAAAAGGCTCGCACAAGACACCGATAAAAGCGGCTTATCCGCGGTGACAAAGCCACTACAACGACTAAAAAAGAACGACGAGATTGAGTGCTGGCAATTGGAATTGGCACTTCAACCAGGTCCGGTCACTAAAATAGCTACTCTCGACGTAGGCATTGAAGGCCCAGGGAAAAGCGATGCTGTATTCCTCGACTATTTGCAGAAGTTACCCACCAAAGCTGGGAATGATTTGCGACACAGTGACTACGAAGACATTAAAAAGGAAATAAGCCAACGGGCGCGCAATGCCGGTTATTTTGACGGTAAATTTAGCCAACACAATTTAGACATCAACACCGACACCAACACCGCCGCCATTACCATTACTTACCAGAGCGGCGCTCGCTATCTTTTCGGCGACATCACATTTGGGCCGTCTTTATTAAATGACTCGCTGTTAGTGCGGTATTTGCCCTTTCAAAGCAACACGCCGTTTGAAGCAGACAAGCTCATTACCTTGCAGAACAATTTGGTGAGCAGTAATTATTTCGAGTCAGTGAGTGTCGATCAAGACAACCCCGACGCTAACAGCGGCAAAGTGGCAACTTATATCAGCACCACGCCAAAGAAAGAGTATGAAACCACCGCCGGTATCGGTGCGTCTACCGATACGGGGCCAAGGCTTAGCTATGGACTCAGGAACCGGCGCGTCAACGCCGACGGCGACACTTACCAAATCAGCAGCCAGTATTCACCGATTTTATCTAACATCGGCTATCAATACTCTCAACCCGGAACCAAGCCACTTACTGACAAAACCGTGTGGTCTACCGGCGTTCAACAGAAAGATACCGACACCTCCGAAAGTACCAGCTATCGTGCGGAAGTCGCGCTGATTTCACTCATTGACTCCGGCTGGGTTCAGACCTTAAGTTTGAAATTTCTCCGCGAAAACTTTGAAATTGCCAACGTCGACAACACATCGACACTACTCATGCCGGGGCTCGCCTACGCACGTAGCAAAGCGAATGACCGTCGTTACCCCACACAGGGTTGGCGAATCACTACAGCGGTGCGCGGTGCTTTAGATGGCGTGGTCTCAAGTGTCAGCCTTGCACAATTTGAACTGGACGGAAAAATCATCTTCCCGCTACTTGGTGGGCGTGTCATCAGTCGCGGCGGACTTGGCATCACCGCCCTCGACGACTTTTCTGAACTGCCCGCATCGCTGCGATTCTTTGCCGGCGGCGACAGTAGCGTCCGCGGCTTTGCCTACGAATCACTCGGACCAGAAGACAGTGCCGGCGAAGTTATTGGCGGCAAACACCGGCTAACCGGCAGCCTCGAATATGACCATCGGGTGTGGGGCGACTTCGCGCTCGCCACTTTTTACGATGCTGGCAACGCCTTCGATACCAGCGATTTCACTTTTTACAGCAGCCTGGGCATCGGTCTACGCTGGTTTTCACCGATTGGGCCGATACGCGTGGACTTTGGCTTCCCATTAAAAGACGGCGGTTTTCGCTTCCACTTATCAATGGGGCCAGATTTATGAAGCCCAGAACAAATTCATCGAAGACGCCGCGCTTAAAGCAGATTTATACAACCGTCGCGACTTGGCTTATTCGCGGCATTCTAAGTTGTGCGCTACTAGTTATTACACTCTTAGCCGCGGTATATCTTATATTGGATACTCAGCGTGGCAGTGACTGGTTACTCTCAAAAAGTCTTCAGTATATTTCACCGCAGGCGACGTTCTCCTCGTATAGCGGCACCCTCGCCAGCGGCATCCAATTGAAAGATTTGCACCTGCCACTCGCTGCGGCAGATATTGATATCGCCAACATCGACAGCGCCTGGAATCTGTGGGGAATACTCAGCGGTGAGTTCACTGTCCATAAATTACATATTGATCAGCTTGATATTGTGCTTAAAACCGACACGGAAGCGCCAATCGAAAAGTCACCCAGCACATGGCCGAACTTGGGGCCGCCGATCCCGATTAGTGTGAAAGATGCAAAGATTGAAAATATAAGTATACGCAATCAAGACAATACCCAAACTATCGACCGCATTTCGCTGCGCGCTCACAGCGGGCTATTAAGTACTTCCATTAAGGAATTGGCAGTCAAAAGTAAGCTGTACTCAGCGACTCTCAAGGGCAGACTACGCAATCACGCGCCCTATAAAATGCATTTCAATCTGAGTTGGCTGTTAAACCTTGAGCAACAAGCGGAGTTCAGCGGGAATGGCGAATTGTCTGGCGACCTTCAGCAGCTGCGCTTAAAACACACCCTTACGCAGCCAAGTGAAATCATAGGTGATATCGCTATATCGAATTGGTACAAAGCCAGCGAAGCAATTGTCGATATTAATAAGATCGTACTGGATGCTAAATTTCATTGGGCCAGTATCGCCCTCCCACCGCAATTTAATGAAGTCAGCGATGGGCAAAGTAGCATGCCGCTTTTAAGTAGCGACAAAGGCCATCTACGTCTGCATGGCAAATGGGACAATTACTCCATGGACTTTGCAAGTGAGCTCACTGCAACTTCCCCAAGGGCTAACGTAAGTGGCGGAAAACCACCTTTGCAAGATAATACATCCCCGGCAGCGATTATCAGTAACGCACTGGCAAAACCTGGCTCAGTTAAATTAGTGCTGAACGGCAATAAACTCGCCTTAGATCTTGCGACGCTAAAACTGCAAACCGAAGTCGGCAATCTTGAAATGGCAGGTAAGATCGACGCCAACGGCATTTTAGAAACCGCCATTCAACAGCAGTCCTCTTCGCCAGTTCGCTGGCAGCTTAATCTGGACGCCAATCAGATTGACACCGGCGACATACTGCCAGAGTGGCCGATAACCCTCGCGGCAAATATCGACAGTACGGGTTCGTGGACTGAAAAAGCCTACCAAGCTGAGGTGACTATTAATCAGCTGGCGGGCGATCTTGCGAACAAAACCATCGCCGGCAGCGGCGCGGTAAGTATCAGCAATCTAGGCCAAGAATTTAAACAACTGGCTCTGCAACTAGGTGACAACACCCTTCGCGCGGATGGCAAACTAACAACGAAAAGCGAGCTAAACTGGGACATCAACTCACCGAATCTCCAGCAAATTTTGCCTCAGCTAAGCGGCTCTTTAAAATCTAAAGGTAGCCTGCGCGGCGACGCTATAAAACAACTATTCGACAAGGGCCAAACCCCCGTCGTCAATGCCGACTTGCAGCTCAGTCAGCTCCAATACCAGCAATACACTGTTAGGAGTGCGAATTTAAACCTGAATACTACGGCCAACGCGAGCGCTAACATTGATCTAACGAGCAGTGGTATTTCAGCCTCCATACTAAACGACGCGACATTAAAACTGAGTGGCCGCGGCACGATGCAGCAACACCAACTATCGCTGGCCTTAGATGACAAGGACAAACACCTGGAGCTCGATATGAGCGCCTCGTTAACGCAACTTAAGTCGCAGTATCGGTGGATCAGTAACATTCAAAATATTGTCTTAGATAGCAAAGCCAGTGGCGCTTGGCGGCTTGCTAACACGAGTAAACTTGAGCTCGCCGCCGGCAATGTAATACTCGACGCCCTGTGTTTGACGCAAGACCAGACCAAGGTGTGCGCCGACGGCAAACTTCAAAACGATCAACTTAGCGCTACTGGGCTTATCGATTCGTTTCCACTTGCATACTTTAATGCCAGCTTACCCCCCGGCACAGCCCTCGCCGGCACAGTTAATAGCCGCGTCTCCATCACCGGCAAGACTGACGACCTCAGTGGCAATTTAGATTTAAGTAGCCAAGACGCCATCATTCGCTATCAAGAAAACGAAGATCAAGCAGCCATCGACTATCGCGCCGTGCTTAACACCAAGGCCGATATCCAACACAACCAATTAACAAGTAAGACGGGCTTTAGTATTGATGATATTGGCAGCATCACGGCCAATATTCACACCGACGGCCTGCAGAGCGACAGTCAACTTAATGGTGATATCAACGGTGGCTTCAGCAATCTGTTGTGGTTAGGTGGACTCTTCCCACAACTTGAAAAATTGAACGGCGTCCTCACTGCCAATGTGGTCGCAACTGGACAGCTCGCCGCGCCGAAAGCAGAGGGCAGCGTTAAGCTAACTGAGCTGGCAATGGGTTTACCCGACCTGGGGATTTCATTGAAAAATGCGTATGCAACACTGTCATTCGACAGCGAAGGCCCCTGGCAAATTGACAGTAAAATTCAATCTGGCAAAGGGTTTCTTAGTATTGTCGGTAACGGCGAATTGGGCGACAGCGGCGGACCTAGCGGCCAAATTCAGCTACGCGGCGAAGAATTTACCACACTGAATATCGCCGATGGTTTAGTCCTTATATCGCCAAGTATTAATGTTGATCTCACCCCAGAATTAATAAAGATTCGCGGTAGCTTAGATATACCCAAAGGTAACTTCACTCTCAAAACACTGCCCGAGCAAGCTGCTGGGGTATCCGTAGACGAACGCATCGTCAACAAACAGTCCAATAAAAGCCTTTCTCAGTCACGAGCGATCGACACCCGCATCGACATTAGCTTGAATGACAGTTTCGAATTTAAAGGCTATGGCTTAAGCACTAGGCTAGGCGGCAAATTAAAAGTGACCCAAAAACCGGAGGGGCTACTGCAGGCCTTTGGCTCACTTTCTTTATATGATGGCGTCTATCAAGCCTACGGACAAAAATTAAATGTCGAGCGCGGCTTACTTATTTTTCAAGGGCCACTGGACAACCCAGGCTTGAATATCACTGCGGTTAGGGAAACCAAAACCGTCACGGTCGGTGTCAATATTGGCGGTTTTGCACAGGACATACGCAGCGAATTGTTCTCTAACCCAGCGCGTCCTCCCACCGATGTGCTAGCGATCCTCATCACCGGGAAAGCCCCATCTGACATGAATAAATCCGACGCGAATCAGGTAATGAACGCCGCCACCGCCTTGGGTATTTCGCAGAGCCGCGGTATTACCAATACTCTGCAAAATACCTTTGGCGTCGATGTCATTACCTTACAAGGCGGTGATACCTACGAAGACAGCTCGCTAGTGGTTGGAAAATATCTTACGCCAGAGTTATTTATCAGCTATGTTCAAAACCTGTTCACACCCGCTGGTAGTGTGCAGTTAGACTACAGCCTCAGTAAAAACCTGGGTTTGAAAGCCCAATCTGGTAAGGCGCAAAGTATTGATCTTCTCTACAAAATTGAGCACGGTCAGCATTAAACTGCGTATACAAAACGCGACTACCAGACCGTTTTCATCGTGCCGCCGTCGGCGACCAACGTCGCACCGGTGATGTAGCTAGCGGCATCCGACAATAGAAATGCCCCTGCTTTGCCAAATTCGCTCGGATCACCATACCTGCCAATCGGGATCAATGCCTGACTGGCAGCTCGCTGCTCGTCGAAACTGATCCCTTTTGCCTTAGCCTGCGCGGTATCGAGATTCACCATACGATCAGTTGCGATTAAGCCTGGAACCAAATTATTTACACGGATATTTTCGGGGGCCAACTGCTTAGACAAGCTTTTGGCCAAACTAGTGACGCCAGAGCGCATGACATTCGACAGCAATAGAAAATCAATGGGCTCTTTAACCGACGAAGAGGTCAAGGTCAGAATCGATCCCCCACCCGCCGCGCGTAAATGTGGCAGCGTCGCGCGAATCATGCGCACCGCACTCATCAGAGTCAGTTCAAACGCCGCCTGCCAGTCTTCATCACTAAACACATCAAACTGCCCTGGCGGTGGGCCACCGGCGTTGACGACTAAGCCATCCACCCTGCCGAAATCGGCGCTGGCTTGGGCTACCCAATCCGCAATACTTACTCCGCTACTGGCATCCATCGTGTAGCCGCGAACATCAGCGCCAGTTGCCTCACTCAGTGCGCGTGCTGAGGCTTTAATTGCACTTTCACTGCGGCTGGCGATCGCTACCGATGCACCGTTGAGCGCAAGCTGCTCAGCAATGGCGTAACCCAGACCCTTGCTAGCACCAGCCACCAAATACACTTTATTCTCGACATGTAATTCCATTCGTCCCCCAAGTACATATTCAATATTGGCATCGTTAAAGCCGAGCCAACAACATTTGTCACATTAAAATAGCCAACGCAATTAAGCGACTAAAGCATAGAAATTCGTTAGAATTGCGCAACTTTGCCGTCATAATGGCAAAAATCAAAAAAAACACATGACACCAGATATAATCACTGTCAACATCGCACTGAATGACAGACGACAAAGCAATGACTATGACCACCACAACTACCAGCTACCACCACGGCAATCTGCGTCAGGAATTAATGGCGTTGGCAGAAAAGCATCTCATAACCGGTGGTATCGCAGAGCTTAGTTTACGAGCCCTCGCGCGAGAAATCGGCGTGTCTCAAACTGCGCCCTACCGACATTTCAAAGACAAAAACGCCCTGCTCGCCGCTCTGGCTACTGAGGGATTCCGTCGCTTTTTTGAGTTCTGCTTACCCAGTGAACGCGAACCTCGCGCTGATATTAGCCTGCTCTATTTTGGCCTTGGCTATGTTCAATTTGCAAAGACCCACACCGAAATGTTCCATCTCATGTTTGGTCCAGTGTTGCAGCCGCGAAATGACTATCCCGAGCTATTTGCTGCGGGGCGTGAAGCTATATACAAGGTGAGAGCTGGCGTTGAACGCGGTTACAAAACCGGCGTTCTGAGGGAGTTAGATGACGTTGCCTCGATGGCTCACACAGTGTGGGCAGCCGTACACGGCGTTGCAACACTCATGCTCGACCACGGTGACACCTACGGTTACCACCGCGACCTGGACCTGCAAGCAGAGAAATCTTTGCGAATGATGATTGCTGGCCTCTGCACCGACCCAAGCGAGATTTCGAAACTTCCCGACGTACTAACGCCCTACCCACCGGAAAACGCCTAGTACTCGCGCTGGTAATTTACCATTGCTAGCGCGTTTGGCGCAGAACCACGAGCGGTGGTTGGGTAACAAGTTGACGGCATAGCAGCCACGCCAAAGAACACATTGTTAGGACCCCGATCACTGGCGCAAAAACAAATACACTCGCGTGCAGCGTCACATCCATATCAAGCACCCAGTACTGCAAAACGCTCAGCGCAATATTACTGCCCACTGCGGCAATGAGACCCGACAACAAACCCACTGCTGCAAACTCAAGCAATAAGCCTCTTATTATTAATTTTTTACTGGCGCCAAGGGTCCGTAGAATTGCGTTTTCGTGTAAGCGACTATCGAGACTCGCCAACACATTCGCCACACCAACCAGCAATGCACACACTACGATGAGTACCAACACCAAGCCAATGGCGGTACTGACTTGGCTCACCACGGCTTTCATCTGCAGAATAACGCCATCAATTTCAATGAGTGTCAGGGTCGGGAACTGGCGCAGCAGATCACTGAGTAAGGCTTTTTTATCAGCTGGCAAATAAAAGCTTGTGATATAGCTGCCGGCATACACCTCTAAACTTTGTGGCGGAAACATAAAGTAAAAATTAGGCCGCATACTCGACCAATCCAGTCGGCGAATGCTACTCACCTGGGCCTCAAGCTCTTGCCCACCAATATTAAAAGACAGCGCGCTACCTAATTTAAGGTGGAGTTTTTCAGCGAGCTCTAATTCAACTGACACTGGGACGATATCACCACCAGCGAAATTACTCGGCGCAAGATCTGGCCACCAACTGCCTGACACCAGTGAATTATCATCAGGTAAATCCTTTGCCCAACTTAAATTTAGCTCTCGATTTATACCGCCACTATTGGCCTCAATATCTTTAATATCGCTGACTTTTTGACCATCGATATGCGTTAAGCGACCTCGAACCATTGGAAATAAGCCGGCGTCGTTCAAAGCATTTTGTTTAAAGAAACTTGCCAGTGCCGCAATTTCTGAGGACTGGATATTAATTAAAAAATGATTCGGGGCGTCTGCGGGTAGCTGCAATTGCCAGTCCTCTAGCAAAGAGGTTCGCAGCAAACCAAGGGAGCTAAGCACCATTAGCGACAACGCAAAACTCGCTACTTGAAAGGCATTGCCAACACGACGCCGATATATCGCTGCCAAAGCGATCCGCAATGCGCCAGCCGCACGCTCAAGAAAACTGCGCCGAGCGAACGAAATGGCAAATAGAACTAATGCACTAGCTAAAATTCCTGTTGCTAAGGTGGCAAGCAATACTGCGGCGCTCATAAACACGTCATCGCTATACCACCACATCAGCAAGCCGAGACCACCAACACCGATCAAAGCACTAGCCAGCAAGCCCGCACTGCTATCTTCATCACTGCGGCGCAACACTCTCAGGGGAGAGACTTTACTCAAGGCAAACACTGGCGGCATCGCAAACACGGCTGTGCAGGCAAAAGCCGTGACAGCACCGACAATAAGCGGACGCCAACTTGCGACGGGAATATCGACTGAAATAAATTCTTTCAAGCTTGCAAACAATGCCCATTGCAAACCATAACCGGCAGTTCCACCAACTAAAATCGCCGCCGCGCACAATAGAGTAAGTTGCGTAATATAGTGGCTAAGCACCTGCCGCCGGCTCGCGCCGAGGGCTTTCATAATCGCAACATTGTCGGTATTTCTTTCACCGTAACGACGAGCCGCCAAGGCAATAGCGGCGCCAGCTAAAGCAACACCAAGACTTGCAGCCAATAGTAAAAACCCCTCAGCGCGCTTCAGTGTTGCGGCCATCGCAGGCTGACCATCACGGACATCCTGCCAACGCTGACCCTCTTCTAATTGCGGTTCCAGCCATTGTTCAAATCGAGCAAGTTGTTCTTCCGTGCCGGCAAATAAATAGCGGTATCGAACCAAGCTACCGGGCTGCACTACACCAGTCGCTGCTAAATCAGCGAAATTAATCATGCCGCGTGGCGCCAACATCTCATTCATATTGCCCTGATCAGGCTCGCTAATAAGGGCTTGCGTCGCCACAAAACTTTTTTCGCCCACCGCAGCCTCGCCACCCACCGACAAATCAAGCAATGCATATAGCCGCGAGTCCATCCAGAGCTCGCCTGACTTCGGACCGGATGAGCGCATATCCGCTGCACCGAAAAGTTCGACACTGACACCAACGTTTCCTAACAGTGGATAGTCGTCCGAGACCGCTTTTATCGATGCTAACTGCATTGCGTCGTCGCCGGCATAGACCATCGATTGAAAACTGGCTAGCTTCGCAGTGCGCAGTCCGAAGTCCTTAGCGGTACTCAGCCAGACATCAGGCACTGTTCGCGACGTTTTTAACACCCGGTCTGCCGCTAGAAAATGGTGACTTTGCTGCTCCATACCACGACTCAAACGGTCGGAAAATCCGGCAATACCGCTTACAATCGCAACTGCTAAGGCAAGTGAAAATCCCAAAAGGCCCAGCTCACCGCCGCGCCAAGCTCTAACTAAATGGCGCATACCCCGAACAATCATATTGCCGAGCTCACAACGGATTCTTCGCGCAGCTGACCATCGTGCATGACCAGAATCCGATCGCAGCGTTCGGCCAAATTCATTTCGTGGGTAACCAGAACCAAAGTCGTTTGGCTTTGACTGTTTAGCGCAAAGAGCAAATCAACAATACGCTGACCTGTGTGTTCATCTAAATTACCCGTCGGCTCGTCGGCAAACAAAATATCCGGCTCAACGGCAAATGCTCTAGCTAAGGCCACTCGCTGCTGTTCACCACCAGAAAGCACGCGCGGATAGTGGCCGCCGCGCTCAGCCAGGCCAACTTTGTCTAAATACTGCTTTGCCTCGCCGACAGGATCAGGGCGCCCGGCTAGCTCAAGTGGTAACATCACATTTTCAAGAGCTGTCATTCCAGGTAACAGTTGAAAGGATTGGAATACAAAACCAACATGGCGCGCTCGCAACGCTGCGCGCTGATCTTCATCCATCACACTAATATTTTCTCCGTGCAAATAAATATCACCGCTGCTGGCGTTATCGAGACCGGCAAGCAAGCCAAGCAAGGTCGACTTACCCGCACCAGAGGCACCAACAATGGCAACACTCTCACCCGCCTTGATTTCAAAGCTGATCCCTTTCAGTATGTCTAATTGCTGGCCGCCAGTGACAACCGTTTTACAGAGATTATTGACACGAATCATGATGAAATTTATTTCCCTAATATACTCACGCGGTATAAATCGACTGCTGCTGACCACTCTTCTTACTAGCCTAATTAGCTTAGTAATATGTGCACCGGCCGCCTATGCCGATGATACAAGCCAACATAAAATATTAATTCTTGGCGACAGCATTAGTGCCGCGTATGGCATCCGCCAGCAAGAAGGCTGGGTACAACTCTTGCAAAATGATTTAGAAGATAGCGTCACCATCATTAATGCTAGCGTTAGCGGTGAAACAACGGCTGGCGGATTACAGCGCTTGCCACCGCTACTTAAAGAGCACAACCCCAGCATTGTCATCATTGAGCTGGGTGGCAATGACGGCCTGCGCGGTTACCCTATCCTCAGCATACGTAAAAACTTACACGCATTGATCACCCAAAGCGCTAATACTGGTGCTCAAGTGCTATTGCTGGGTATGAAAATTCCACCCAATTACGGCAAACGCTACACTGACGCCTTTGAGCAAAATTACGCTCAACTCGCCGACAAACTTAAGGTGCCGCTGGTGCCCTTTATACTTGAGTCCATTGCAGGCCACCGCAAGCTAATGCAAAGCGACGGCATTCATCCGACAGCTGATGCACAAGCCCTGATAGTACAGAACGTATTACCCTCACTGCGAGACATGCTGGATTAAGTTTTTGTAAGCCACCGATTCACCAGTCATTAAAAGCGAGAATGCAATGCGCTCCGCAAAGGAAACAAGCTTACTCCAAACCGCAGATAAGGTGATTTTGTTTGATGACGTATGCAAGCTTTGTCATGTTTGGAGCCGTTTTATCATTCGATACGACAAAGCCAAGCAATTCAAACTCGCATCAGTACAATCCAGAGAAGGCGTAGTACTGATGGATCACTATCAGCTGCGAATCGATGAACCAGAGGGTGAGTACAAGACCATGTACTATCTGGACAGTGGCCAAATTTACCAAAAGAGTACGGCGTTCCTACGTATTATGGCTACCATGCCCTACCCCTGGCGCCTACTTGTCATTTTCAAGTTAATCCCCCGTCCCGCGAGGGATTTTTGCTACGATTTCATTGCCTCAAATCGCTATACCATTTTCGGCAAATATTCGACCTGTACACTGCCACACTCGGACCACGAAATGCGTTTTTTAAACATTGACCGTCAGTAAATTTATCTCCTGCAAGCGGCACCTTGCGACACGGCTCATACCAATTTTAGCGGATCCAATAATTCGCTAAGCTGTTCTCGCGTCAATTCAGTCATTTCTTCAGCCACGTCTATTATCGGACGCTTTTCTGCATAGGCTTTTTTTGCAATTTCAGCGGCGGCCAAGTAACCAATAACAGGGTTTAAAGCTGTCACTAATATCGGGTTCTTGGCAACGCTCTCAGCCAACACCTCATTGTTTACCTCGAAGCCTGAGATGGCCTGATCAGCCAAGGCTAGGCTGGAATTACTCATTAACTGAATACTCTGCAACAGGTTGTAGGCGATCACCGGGAGCATCACGTTTAGCTGAAAATTACCTGACTGCCCGGCGATGGTGATGCAACTATCATTGCCAATCACCTGCGCACAGGCCATCGCCACCGCCTCGGGAATAACCGGATTGACCTTACCCGGCATAATACTGCTACCAGGCTGCAATGCACTTAAGCGAATTTCGGATAAACCTGCTAGTGGCCCGCTATTCATCCATCGCAGATCATTGCTTATCTTAAGCAGTGCGACCGCGAGCACCTTAAGCTGCCCAGACACTGCCACCGCGGTATCTTGCGAGGACAAGGCCTCAAACAAAGACGGATTAGGAGAAAATCCAATGCCGGTATCAATGCTTATAGCCGCACAAAATTTTTCCGCAAACAGATCCGGTGCATTTACACCAGTGCCGACGGCTGTGCCTCCCTGCGCGAGCTGGCTTAGGTATTTCAGCCCATCCTGCAGACGCTCCCTGGATTTGCGCACTTGCTCCGCCCACCCATTTAACTCTTGCCCCAACGTTAACGGCATGGCGTCCATTAAATGGGTACGTCCAGTCTTAATCACCGTGTCCAGACTGCGTGCCTTATCGCGAATCGCCAGCTCTAAATGCTCAAGGGCAGGCAGCAAGCGATCACGCATTGCCAGCGCCGCACTGATATGGATAGCGCTAGGAATCACATCATTACTGCTCTGACTCATATTAATATGGTCGTTTGCACTAATCGCCAAGCCACTTTGCTCGGCCGCCAAGGTTCCGAGAACCTCATTTACATTCATATTAGTGCTAGTACCCGACCCCGTCTGAAACACGTCTACGGAGAATTGATCGCTACACTCACCGGCTAACACCCTGTCTGCGGCATTGGTAATGGCTTGAAATATCGGCTCAGGCAATAATTCCTCTTCCCGGTTTACCATCGCCGCACAGCGCTTTATGCGGACTATTGCTGAAATAAAGTCACTGGGCAGGGTGAGATCGCTAATCGAAAAATTATTCAGCGCACGCTGGGTCTGGGCACCGTACTTCGCATTCTTCGGCACCTGTACGTCACCCATACTGTCGCGTTCAATCCGGTATTCGCTCATACTCGCTCCGTCCTATTCACTCTAAACACTGTCATTGTCACTCACTGATAGTGACAACTTTATATGCGTTCCGTTAGCAAAATCCTAGCGCTAAACAAGCGTGCAATTATTACCTTAGCGCACAAATGATGCCGAATCCTTCACAGAATATCGGCGCACTCGTGTTATCTCGTCTAAATGCTTAAAATAACGCCAATTCACAGGGGGACAATAATGACTGACTACCACAATGCCAGCACCGAACAATGGCTTCAATGGGACAAAGACCACATTTGGCATCCCTATTCATCGATGCTAAATCCCGCAAAAATGGTCCCGGTCGTTTCCGCAAAAGGGGTGCGACTGACACTCGCAAATGGCACAGAGCTGATTGACGGGATGTCATCCTGGTGGTCCGCCATCCACGGCTACAATCATCCCAAACTCAATGCGGCGGCAAATACGCAGCTCAATGATATGTCCCACGTTATGTTTGGTGGCATCACTCACCCTGCGGCAGCCGCACTGGGAAAACGCTTGGTCGACATAACGCCCCAGCCCTTAAGCAAAGTATTCATCTCAGATTCGGGTTCAGTAGCCGTTGAAGTCGCCATTAAAATGGCCCTGCAATACTGGTACTCGATTGGCAAACAACACAAAACCCGATTACTCGCTCTGCGCAGTGGCTATCACGGCGACACGTTCGGCGCGATGGCGACGTGTGACCCCGTCACCGGTATGCACCACTTATTTACGAAAGTGCTGCCACAGCACCTGTTTGTTGAATCACCGCGCACGGCTTTTGGTGAAGCCGCCAGTGAGGGCGACCTCGCTGAAATGACAGCCGTCCTAGCACAACATCATCAAGAACTCGCCGCCGTCATTGTTGAACCGATAGTCCAAGGCGCTGGCGGCATGCGCTTTTACAGTGGCGACTATCTGAGACAACTCCGCGCACTCTGTGACGAATACGACGTCCTGCTAATACACGATGAAATTGCCACCGGCTTTGGTCGCACAGGAAAATTATTTGCCTGCGAACATGCGGGCATCAGCCCCGACATTATGTGCGTAGGTAAGGCCTTAACAGGTGGTTATCTCTCACTGGCCGCTACGCTTTGCAGTGATCGTATTGCCGAAGGTATCTGCAATGGCGAAGCGGGTGTCTTTATGCACGGCCCAACATTCATGGGGAATCCCCTCGCCTGCAGTATTGCCAATGCCAGCATTGATCTTTTACTAGCCGATGACTGGCAAACGAATATACAAAGAATTGAGCGTATACTCTGCGAGGAGCTCGCCAACGCCCTACCTTTGTCATCAGTGGCTGCAGTGCGATGCCTTGGCGCTATCGGTGTTATCGAGCTAAAAGAAGCGGTTGACATGACCAGCATTCAAGCTCGCTTCATCGAAAAAGGTATTTGGATGCGCCCCTTCGGTAAACTGGTTTACACCATGCCTCCGTATATTATTAGCGATCAAGATTTGACTTATCTCTGCAGACAAATTGTGGCTGCTGTGGCGGAAGAGGAATAGTGACCCATGCCAAAAGCGAGTTTTAAGGCACGGCTAAACGAGATTATTTTTGGCACTGAGCCAGGCGCAGGACGCAATTTCGATATATTCTTAATGGTCGTTATTTTAATCAGTGTTGCCGCACTGTTCGTCGACTCTATTTCCGAAATAAATCAAAAATACGGTGAATTTTTATTTGCCGCTGAAGTTCTGTTCACTCTGTTATTTACACTGGAGTACGCAGCACGGATTTATTGCTCGCCAAACCGCAAAGCCTATATCTTTAGCTTTTACGGTTTGGTGGATCTGTTGGCCACAATACCGACTTACCTCTCGTTTTTCATACCTGGCGCTCAACATCTATTGGTTATTCGAATATTTCGGGTACTACGCGTATTTCGGGTATTTAAATTATTACACTATATGAGCGAAGCAAATGTCTTAATTCGTTCATTGAATTCATCTCGCCGAAAAATATCGGTATTTCTAATCTCCGTGCTGACGGTCATCGTGGTGTTTGGCTCCTTAATGTACCTTGTCGAAGGTCCTAAAAATGGTTTCACCAGTCTACCTCGAAGTATGTATTGGGCCATTGTCACCGTTACCACTGTCGGATACGGCGATATTTCGCCCCGCACCCCACTCGGTCAATTTATTGCCTCTATTGCAATGATTACCAGTTACGCAATCATTGCGATCCCAACCGGTATTCTCAGCGCCGAATTAATTCAAGAAAGCCAGCGTGCTATGAGCAGCCGGAAATGTGATAGCTGTCAAAAATTTGGTCACGAAAAGGAATCTAACTATTGCAAGCATTGCGGTGAAAAACTCACACCACCGTATGGATAATAAAAAAGGCCAGCCGCAAAGATGAGGGGAAAATCGCGACTGGCTGAGGGAACTGCCTCACCCCAACAAAGAAGGGGGAGAAATTCAAGATTATGCTTCAGACAAAATCTGACTTATTAAACAGCGTGCTTAATAAGTCAGGCTTCTGTCTTAGACCGGCTAAAGTCCTAGACAAGCTGAAGTTTTAGAACAGAAACCGCGCACCGAGCTTAACGGTATCCATGTCGCCTTCCCAATTTGACGCGGGTGCCGGCAAAGTAGAGTCTTCTAAATCGATTTCATAGCGATCGTATTCCAAGGCCACCACGAAATGCTCGCTCACCTTAATATCTGCACCGACACCATAAAACGGCTCGTCGCCATCGTAACTTTGTTTTAATCCAGCTACCCGAACATCCGCGTCCCAGAATAACTGACCGCCTTTAATGTAAATGCCAAGCTGTTCTGTGATCGGCAAACGACCGACGATCGCCAAGCCATAACCGTCAATATCCGCCTTGCCGACATCGCCACCGAAGGACCCGAAATCAATATAGCTCGCTTCCAAACCCAGAAACTGATTTAACTGAGCGCCCACTATCGCCTCTTTAAAATCATCATCCTCATCAAAGTCGCCACCACGATCTTTATAACCGCCGTAGTTTGCACCGATATAAGCGTGTGGACCGGCTGTCGGGTTTGCAAAAACGGTAGACGCACCTGTGACACCATAAAAAAGTACAGCTGCTACCATCAAATCCTTTGTATTTAATATTCGCATAATTCTTCCTCTGTAGGTCTTCAAAAAATAGCGCGGGCCAAAGGCCCGCTAAGATCACAGATTACTCTGCTTCTTCTTCGTGATCCTGAATTGCTTGACGACGTGACATATACTCGTCACGACTAACAGCGCCGTCAGCGTTACTGTCTACGACAGCGAAATGTTGGCTAAGTGCCTGCTCGGATTTCGCTTCCTTCTCATCCAACGCACCATCACCATTTTGATCAAGTGCGGTAAAAATAGCGCTACTAGCATCATTAGTACCTTGAACACCGCCTTGCATTTGGGTTTGCGTGCCTAAACCCGAACTACCCATACCTCCATTTAGCTGGGTATCTTGTTGTACATTGGTATTCACACCACCTTGTGAAGAGCCCACACCAGAATCCTCTACTGCGCCCGACAGTGGTGCCGCAATACAAAATGAACTAAATGCTACCCCGGCAAAAACTGCTGCTAATTTTTTCATCATAATTCTCCTTAACAAATACCAATCTGATATAAAAATCAGAACAAGTTGTGATTTAACTAAATTTAAATTTAACAACCTAGCAAATCGACATCCCAATACTTAACTATTAAAAACTGACTTCATGGTCTGTCAATCAGTTACAGAGCAACCCCCATGCCAAAATTATTTATACTTTAAATTCAACAACTTAAGATATTGACAAGAACTAAACATGAAAAGTGACGGTCAAACCGTTGGCATTCTGCAACACAAGATGATTATTATTTTTTTTACTCATAAATTTCAACAACTTAGATAGTCTGCTTTTAGAAACACACGATTTACAAACCAAGAAAAGGTGAACTTTATATTCCTTAGTAAAAATAGAAGCCTTACTCAGCAATGGATAGGTACAGCTCTCTTTTCCATGTTACCGCTCATTGTCGCGGTGACTTACGCTGTGTGGGAGATGAGCTCACAAGCTCGAGCGCAGCAGCGTTTAGTCATGCAGCAAGCTCAAATTTCACACTTGAGTGTTTCCGTTCAGGAGCTAAGTAAGGAAATTGAACGCGCCGCAAGGCAATTCCAGCTTCTCCAAGAATCGAGCTTTTTAGAAATTCTAAATATTAAACAGTCTCAGCTAGAAGAAAGTATCAAAAACATAAAATTGCAATTACCAGAGTTTAAAAATAACAAAACGATTAAAACCATATCCGAAACCAGCTCAGAGATAGGGAACGCAGCAAAGAATGCTGAAGGCGATCATGCGACGCGACTTGAATCACTATACAAGGAACTGAAAGACAATAGCGCGATGTTAAGCGAGCAACTAACGACTGCAATCCAAAGCGCATTGAGCAACTCAGAGAAAGAACTAAACAACGTGCTTTGGCGAGTTCTTGTAACCGGTTTACTGGCCCTGCCCGCTAGCCTCTTTCTACTAGGGGCAAGCTCTATGATCGTAAATAGATCAATTAGTAAATTATCACTCGCAATTCATCATCTTGGACAGCGCAAGTGGGATACAAAAATTCGTATTAAGGGCCCATCTGACTTGATCGAACTTGGCCATAGGCTTGAATGGATGCGCATCCAATTACTCACCACAGAGCAGCAGAAAGCACAATTTACACAACATATAACCCATGAGCTAAAAAGCCCTCTCGCTGCAATTATGGACGCACAATCGCTGCTAGCTGAGCAAATACCCGGTGCTATAAACGAGCAACAAATGGCAGTACTGGACATACTTCGAATACAGGCCAGAAATCTACAAGAGCTAATTCAACAGTTATTAAATTTCAACGCGATCTCTCAAGGGGTCGACGCCCACAGCGAGCAAATCGATCTCAGTGCAATGTGCACAAAATTAATCGCTCGCTACCGAAGCTTCTTACCTGAATCTGATTTCAAATTTATATGTAGCAAGGAGCTTACGCCGGTAACCGGCAACACCCAATTAGTCGAAATGATTTTAAGCAACTTACTATCGAATGCCATCCATTTTAGTCCGGCCGGTGGCACTATTTCGGTCACATGGGGGTTCTGCGACATCGACAAATTCGGCATGCCTGATCTCAGCATTCAAAATGACGGGCAGCTCAGCCATTGGTGGCTAAAGGTATGCGACGACGGACCGGGAATAGATATCGATGAACAAGAGGCAATCTTCCGGCCTTTCTACCAAGGCAAAACCAAACGGCAAGGCTCGCTAAAAGGCAGCGGCATTGGCCTTGCCATAGTAAAGGCCTGCGTAACACAAGCGCACGCCACCTTAACACTAAAATCAAAAAAGGATGAAGGTACAGAGTTCACGCTCTACTTCCCAAACATATGATGAAATATACAATGAAGCCGACATTAACAATCGCATTTTTTGCATTGATAAGTGCCTGCTCAACACCAAGCAATAATATCAATCAAAAAGAATCAACACCCTCAAAAACTCGGGTGATCAGTACGACTAGCGAAAAACTACAACGTAGCGCTAATATCGCGCCAGTCGTGGCACTCTTGGAAAAGCGTCTCGCCTGGTGCCTATTGCCCGAGAACGAGCGGACACAAATTGACAAGATCCTTGCCAATCAAGGTAGTAATGACAGTATTCTTCAGCGAATTATATTAAGCAGCTGCGAACCGCAGCAGAATGCCGACAAGAGTCAGGAGTTAATCCAATCCGTTAATAGTCAATTGTTAAGCGAAGCTGAGCACTCGCTGCTAATGCTGATAGATGCCGAGAATAAGAGCACGCTCCAATTACAAAAAGATCGAGATGTATTCAAAGAAAAACTCCGTCAGACGATAGACGGAATCAGCGACATAGAAACACAGATCAATAACGATGCCACATCACCATCTGGGAGCCAGCAATGAAGACAGACGGTATAAAGGTATTACTCGTCGATGACGATCCGGGCGTTTTGCAATTACTCTCTATACGCTTGAACGCACTCGGTTTTAATGTCAGCTGCGCTGACGGCGGTGAGAGTGCTTTAAAAAAACTGAGGACTGAACGTGCGAATATCGTTATTTCTGATTTGCGAATGGACGGTATGAATGGCATTGAGCTTTTTGAAAATATTCAACAACACTACCCCAGTATCCCCGTGATTGTATTGACAGCCCACGGTTCAATTAAAGAAGCCGTCAGCGCGACCCAAAAAGGTGTATTTAGCTTTCTGACCAAGCCAGTTGATAAGGATGAGTTGCTAAGCAGTATTCAACAAGCCTTGCGGCTTAGTGACAATGATACAACGCCAGACACAAGGACAAGCAAAATTATTACCTGCAGCGCAAATATGTTGCAACTCCTCGAACAGGCAAAGCTGCTTGCGCAAAGTGATATCAACATTCTAATTCGCGGAGAAAGCGGCACCGGCAAGGAGCTTCTAGCAAGTACACTACAGGCATTTAGTCCGCGTGCGGACAAGCCATTTATCGCAATCAATTGCAGCGCGATTCCGGCAGATTTACTGGAGTCTGAACTATTTGGCCATGTAAAAGGCGCGTTTACCGGCGCCAGTCGCGACAATAAGGGACTATTTGCCACTGCCGACGGTGGCACGGTGTTTCTTGACGAAATTGGCGATATGCCAGCACAACTTCAGGTCAAATTGCTTCGCGTTCTGCAGGAACAGAAAATAAGACCTGTGGGAAGTCATGACGATATCGCCATCAATGTTCGTGTTTTATCGGCGACGCATCAGAATCTTGAAACCGCGATAACTGATGGCAGGTTCAGAGAGGATTTGTACTACCGCCTCAATGTAGCATCTCTAAACCTACCTGCGCTGCGCGATCGGGTCGCTGACATTCAATTATTGGCAAAGCACTTTTTAAATTGCATTGCTCAGCGAAACGGCGGTGTGTGTAAAAAATTCTCGCCAGCTGCGCTAGAAGCGCTAATGGCATATCACTGGCCGGGAAATATTCGCCAGCTTAACAATGTAGTAGAACAAACCGCTGCATTGGCGCCCTCGCCTATTATTGGCGAAGCGCAAATACTTGCTACCCTGCCACAAGTGAAAACGTCCCCAGTTGACAATCTTTCACTAACTGAGGCGCGCAAAAATTTTGAACGTGAATATTTACAGAAGCTACTATTTCAAACGAAGGGTAATGTTAGCGATGCAGCTAGACACGCCGGTCGCAACCGCTCGGACTTTCATAAACTGATAAAAAAACATCAGCTTGATCCCGATATTCAACGCGCAGCTAAAAGGGCCGGCAAGTAATAACAAGTGGACATTACCATGATCGAACAACTCACCTTTTCTGTCTCCCGCCAAGGCTTACATAGCATTACCACCACGGTGAACGAAACCATTTCACGTTTATTCAATAAGCAAAATGGCTTGTGCACCCTATTTATACAGCACACGTCGGCAAGCTTACTTATTCAAGAAAACTATGACGACAGTGCACGCAGAGATTTAGAGCACTGGTTAAACCGCCTCGTTCCAGAACACGATCCAATTTACACTCACACGCTAGAGGGCAGTGATGATATGCCTGCGCATATCAAGGCGTCGCTAACCGCGTCTTCACTATCAATTCCAATTATTAACGGCAAACTAGCATTGGGCACCTGGCAGGGAATTTACCTATGGGAACATCGCCATGCATCATCAAATCGCAATGTCATTCTGCATATTAGCAGTTAGCTAAAGATCTATTCAGTTAAGGTTAAGCTGCTGGCCTTAAACTCTGTCCGTGAGATATCAATTATGAACTAAGCGTCATCTTTGTGTTTCAAACGCTGTGGTATTCTCACCCAAATTTATTCGCAATTAACATAGTAGGGAAACGCGACATGATAAGTTTTAAAAACATTGTATTGAGTCTATCACTCGTTACCAGTTCCGCCCTTTGCAATGCAATCGAGGTCGGTGGCACCTTGCCGGACTTCAGCGTACCGACAAAAGGTGAATTGATCATTGATGGTAGCAAAATACAACACAAGCCTTGGTCAACTCAGCAAATCACCGAAGGTACACCAGCGCTTGTTTTCCATGTTGCCGCAAGAATGTCTTCCGACGCAATTATTGCTCCACTGAAAGAACGTCTAAATGCAAAAGACTATGAGCCCGGCAGCTTTCAATCCATTAGCGTCATCAATCTAAATGATGCGCTATGGGGAACTGCTGGATTTGTCGGAAGTGAATTAGAGAAGAACAAACGCGAACACCCTAAAGCCATACTTGTCGCCGACGACAAAGGCAGTGGCATTGCAGCTTGGGAACTACAAAAGGGAACCGTTGCTTTTATACTTGTAGATAGCAAAGGGGTAATTCGTTATCTAAAACAAGGCAAACTTACGCAGAGTGACATTGATACCATTATTACAATGCTGGACGAGGAAATTGCAAAGAGTAAAAGCTGATCCTCAGCGGGGCCGCGTCAAGCTAAAAGCAGCGGCGGCCCTCAACTAAACGCGCAAACTTGCGGAGCATTACCTTAACCCCAAGGTGCATAGCGGGGCTGAATACAGGTAAAAAATACTTACTAAAGCCCTTTGGCTTCATTGCCATTGTCCAGCGCACGCGACAGCACTGCTCACTTATCGCATCGACCTCGTAGCGCTCAGCAAATGACTCAATATTGTCCTTGCTGCCATGGGTAAAACAAAAAGCCATTTCCCGCCCACGCTCCCACGCGATAAACTCCTCGTAGCCGACAAGACCGCCAATCATGCTAACTGTGCGTGTTGTGCCAATACCAAAGGGCTTTGGCGCTGTCCATTCCACTTTTTGGATAGGCATAGCCCACCGCGGCCAATCATCGGCATTTTCGAATGATGCGAATACGTCAGCGGCACTGACTTTCACCTCGACCTCAGCTACATAGCGAAAGGGGGCCGTATCGAAAAATGTCATGTCGACGGTTTTACAAGGGTACTTAGCTACCACGCGAGTTCTCCAAAAGCGTTCTTTCACCAAATTGGGTGAAATGCCTATAGGCGGGAATCTAACACTGCCGGTAATTCTCAAACAAGGTAAGAACGTGAAAATGACAAAGTCTTCATCTAAGGTTCCACTGTAAATGCACGAAAACAACCCAATTCGGCCGGCGTCGGACGTCCTCGACATTCTGTATCAAGATGAATATATCGTCGCGATTAATAAGCCCAGTGGACTCTTAGTACACCGCAGCCCTATTGATCGTCACGAGACTCGATTTGCCATTCAAATACTCCGCGACCAGATTGGTCAGTACGTTTATCCAGCTCACCGCTTAGACAAACCAACATCTGGTGTCCTGCTATTCGGCCTTAGCGCGGAGGTGGCGAGAGATTTAGGTCAAATTTTCACGGAGCAACAGATTAAGAAGTCGTATATAGCTGTAGTCCGAGGTCACTGCCCCGACGCTGGTCATATCGATCACGCCTTGACTGAAGTGACTGATCAGCGCATCGCCAAGAGCAAAACAGCCGAAGCGCAAGCGGCTATCACCGACTTTCGCTTACTGGGCAAACACCAAATCGACGTTGAAATAGAAACCTATCCCCAATCACGATATTCACTGTTGGAGTTGCGGCCCCATACTGGGCGTCGCCATCAATTGCGACGGCACCTCAAGCACATTTCACACCCTATTATTGGCGATGCTAAATATGGCCGCGGACGTCACAATCGGTATTTCGCCGAGCAGCTCGACTGCCCTCGCCTACTCCTTCACGCCGCGCAGCAATGCTTTCTGCACCCGGTTACGGGGCATCCAATCAAAATAAACGCAACCATTGACCACCACTTTTCTGGCTTAATCGCCCGCTTTGGATGGCGGGACTCACTGCCAAAAGAGTGGCTCCAACAAAAGGTTACAAAATTATAACTTACATCTGCAATTAGCTAATCGTATGGTAGTGGCAATAACAATATATTCGTAATAAACCTCTCTGAGGTGCGACCAGTTACAGCGGAATAAAAACATGCTCACTCATTACGATTACATCATTGTCGGTGCGGGATCCGCCGGCTGCGCCCTGACAAATCGCCTGTCTGCCAGCGGTGAGCACACCGTGTTGTTGTTGGAGGCTGGAGGAAAAGACAGTCATCCCATGGTGCATATCCCTCTCGGGTTCGCATTCACCATGAAGAATCCCGAGTTTAGCTGGTGCTACCAAAGCGAACCCGAACCCCATATGAATAATCGACGAATAGATCAGCCCAGAGGAAAGCTCTTGGGCGGCTCCAGTTCAATCAACGGTATGGTTTACATCCGTGGCCAGCGAGAGGACTACGATCACTGGGCGGAACTAGGCAACAAAAATTGGAGCTACGACGATCTGCTACCAATATTTAAACGCTGCGAGCACAACACCGACGGCGCCAGCAAATTCCACGGCAGCGACGGCAAGCTGTGGGTAGATAACGTTGGCGACAAATACGCCCTTGCCGACATGTATATACAGGCCGCTACTGAATCAGGCATACCTGCAAACGACGATTTTAACGGTGAAAATCAAGAAGGCGCCGGCTTTTACCAAGTGAATATCCGCAATGGTTTGCGCCAAAGTACCGCGAAAACATACTTAAAACCCGCAATGGAACGCGAGAATCTGACCGTCATCACGGGAGCCTTAGCGAGCCGTATTACATTTAAAAACAGGCAGGCAAACGGACTGCAGTATACCCATAACGGCAAGTCGCAATACGTTCGTTGCCACCGCGAGATCATTCTGTGCGGAGGCACCGTCAATTCACCGCAGTTGTTAGAACTCTCAGGTGTCGGCAACCCGGCAATTCTGCAGCAACACGGCATCAAGGTTCATACTGCGCTTAATGGCGTCGGTGAAAATTTACAAGACCACCTCACCGTGAACACGCAGCGCTCCTTCATGGGATTAAAGACCTTTTATGAAGACTCTCGCCCCCTAGCAATGCTGATCACGTTTGCCAAACTCGCCTTTCAACGCAAAGGGATGCTGGTGCACCCCGCCTCGCAGGTTGGGGTTTTCTTTAAAACAGATAGCGCTGAATCACGGCCTGATGCACAAATTCACTTCACCCCAGCTGCAGGCACCCAGGATGAAAATGGTCGAATGATAACAGTGCCTGGCACCACTGCGACGGTGTGCTATCTTCGCCCTAAAAGTCGCGGCAGCGTACATATTCGCAGCAATAACCCCAATGATGCCCCAGCACTGCTTCACAATTACTTGGCTGACGAACACGACCGTAAAAAAATGATTGCAGCGGTCCGCAAGACCCGCGCTATTTTCGAAGCCCCCGTCTTTAACGAACACCGCCGTGAAGAACTCGTTCCTGGACCAGGAGTACAGAGCGACGAGGAAATTCTCGAATTTATACGCAATACTGGAGAATCGGTCTATCACCCAGTCGGTACCTGCAAAATGGGGAACGACCCGATGGCTGTCGTCGACGACAAACTTAAAGTACATGGAATCGATGGCCTTCGGGTAGCGGACGCCTCAATAATGCCAACGATACCGTCCGGCAATACCAATGCGACAGCCGTTCTTATTGGAGAGCGCTGCGCAGACTTTATTTTGGGTGAAAACGGCGCCGCTTAATGAGACGCTGTTAATTTTGACGGTAGGGAATTTGGCAGTATTCGATACCGTTCGCAGGTCGAATACCATGCTTGGCAAGACACATTTTCATTGAGTTCATCGACAAGCTGATATTGGGAGTGGGCCCTAAATACACATGATCTAAATCCACTGCGTCATTGTCGTCAGCCACCAAAGAAAAGCTAATATAAGGCACCAACATGCTGCGGCCTTCGCGGAAATTTACCGCCGCCTGCCGGTAATCTGACACCACAGGCGACACCAGGCGCCACTCTTGCTCTTCTTCAAAAGAAGGATGCTTCAGAATCGCCGCCAAGCGCAGCAAATCGCTTTCCAGATGTTCAAACAACTGGTGATAAACCTCTCGCTCAACGCCATCTTCAATACCATCTGCCAACACTTCCACTGCGTCAACGACCTGAGCGATCAACGCCTGCTGCTCCAATCGATCGTATATGCAGCGCCCCATACGAAAATGTTGTTTTGCCGCGCAACTTGCTACCGTCGCAGGATTAAATCCCAAACTGGCCCCTTTACCGACAGCGCTGTATCCGCGCCACTGACTTAACAAATTGCCGTTTGCGCGGAAGGATGCGCCGAATAAGATGTGGCCATTGGTTATCCGGTGCTTAACCCAATCGAGAAAGCTCGTTAATAAATGGGGTCGCCGATGACTTGCATCGATTCGACTTGCCACTTCGTTAGCAACCAGGTCTGCAGTATGACGCAGCTCGGCAGAATCATTCATATAGCGAATATCGCTAGCCCACAAACTTTGACTGCCGATGATACCCAGCACGCCACTCAATGAGGTGTAATGGTATAGCGTTTCTTGTGGCGGCTCGGAAAACAAAGTTTCGGTGATCGTACTTATCATATTAGCTCCTCGCCTCGACATTCGCCCTTTTTACCACAGCAAGATGACACCCACTCTTAAGCACCGATAATAAAAGTCGATTACGCCGCCCCGTCTGCCCGTAAAAACTCATTAACTAAGCCATTGAATATAAGCGGATACTCAGCGTGCAGCCAATGACCGGCATTGGCGATGGTTTCAAAGTACATATTCGGAAATTGACGCATCATTGGCGCACGATTTTCGTCACGTATGTAACCAGACAGCTCACCGCGAATAAACAAGGTTGGCCCGTCAAAAGGTTCGGCTGAGGGTGCGTCGCGCAAATTATCGTACAGCTCTGCGATAACAGGTAAATTCATCCGCCACGCCCAACCGTCTTTGCCGTCGCGCATTAAGTTTTTGAGTAAGAATTGACGTATCGCGACTTCTGGCACCGACTTCGTCAACAGCTGATCAGCCTGCTCACGATTTTTAAGTGACCGCAATTCCAGAGCTAGCAAGCTAGTAATAATTGCATCGTGCCCACGTCCGTAGCGCACCGGTGCGATATCAGCAACAATGAGACGCTTCACCCGTTCTGGATGAGTTATTGCCACTTGCATTGCAACTTTGCCACCGAGGGAATGTCCCAGAAAATGCGCACATGGCATCTCCAGCACATCCATTGCAGCAATAACGTCTTCCGCCATCACCGGAATATCCATTTGATCGCTGTGGGCAGATTTACCATGGTTGCGCAGATCCATGCGAACAACCGTAAAATGACTTTCAAGGCTGCGAGCAACAGACATTAAATTACTCGCTGAGCCAAACAAACCGTGTAGCAAAACAACGCTAACAGGCCCACTTCCACTCACTTCGGTATGTAACTGCACTGCTCTGGGCATATGTTCGCTTCTCATCGTCTTTCGCCATTGCTAGAATGCGCAGGCATTTTTAATAAAAAAGGGCTTATTGTGCGACTATATCTACTTATCTTGACGCTTATCGGCGCGGTTATGGCCACAGGCTGTAGTTCAACTGATTTTAATCCTACCGCCTACGACTATTTTATCAGTCGTGAAGACATTCAACAAAAACCACTTAAGAAAGTCATTCTTGCAACAGTAAACATCAGCGGGGAACCGACCCGTTCAGTGTTGCGTGACAGTGTCGACAAGGTAGATGGACTAGTCGAAGACTACCTAAAAGCGAATGGCATGACACTTGCCCCTAGTCACCTGTTCGACAACGCATGGCAGCAGGCCTTGCTAAGCTACGGAAATTTTTACGACCCAACCACCGGTAAAGTAGACACCGCCGGTTGGCAACGGGTAATGGCTGCAACGCTAGAGAGCCTGCAATCCCAAAAAGACATTGATGCCGTGATATTTACCGACCTTATTGAGCACGACGTGCAACACAGTCCAGGCATGAAGCATTATGCACGTTGGTACGGCGTAACACGTGAGCCGGCTACCGAAGGAGCCACATCCAGTGTTCCGACAGACTTCAATTGGACTCAGGTAATTAAGGGCGCATCCTTGGTTGTGACGATTTACACCACCGAAGGCAAACCTTTATTTTCCAGCCGCGGCGGCATAGATACCCTGCACGGCATCGACTCCCGCAAATCTGACAAGGGATTTGTGCGACGCAAAAAAATTCTCAGTCGCAGCAACAATATCGATGAAGGCATAGAACTGGCCTTCCACCCGCTCATTCAAATGAAAAATTACCCCGGCAAGCCACCTGTGGCGAAGAAAGCGAATGATGTCGACGCGACACAGAAGCCGTAATACGTTTCAACCACTCTAATAAATGCTGCGAAACGTGGCCTCAAACAAACTGAGGCCACGATCAATCATCCAGAACACCGCCACCGACCCCATCACGTATATTGTTGCCGTCTGAGCGCCAGACAATAGCGCCACACGCCGCAAAGGCATAGTAGCTAGAGTCCGCCGAACGGCGAGTAAGAGCGCCGCAACCATGGCGATAAAAAAGATCTGACCCAGCTCAATACCAATATTAAAGCCCAGCAATGCCGGCAATATATCGGTGCTAGACACAGTGAGTTCGTCTAGGACCGACGCAAACCCCAATCCATGCAACAAGCCAAAAGCGCCTACCAAAACGATAAACCACTTACCACCTAGCTTAGTATCGCTAGCCGCCACCGATTTACCGGCGTACAGCGCCATCACTAAAACACTGGCCGCAATAAGCCACTCGGTTAAGTTTGGCCAATGGGGGATTAAACCAATACTAACCAAAAACAAGGTGATGCTATGGCCCACCGTAAAAGCGCTGATCCAGGCCAAAAGTTGATAACGGTTGCTAGCTATTAACAGCAAACCCAATACGAATAGCAGATGATCAAGCCCAATAAGAATATGTTTAAAGCCTAAGCTGGTGAACTGGAATATTGCCGACCCGCCACTGTCCTGCATAGCGGGTGAAAAGCGATCTTCATCAGAGCTAAGCAAGGCTTGCTGCTCGTCTCCACTTATACCATACCAACGCAATAAAGCCGCCGAGCGGGATGCAGTAAGCCCTTCTATTGCAAACTCGAGTGATGCAGTCGACTTATGGCACAACATTGAATACCGCTGCTCAATTGCACCTTCACTCACAGCCTGATCCTGACGGTCGATAACTTGACAAGACTCAGGTAAAACTACCGTCGGCACCTTCGCGGCCAACACCGGCGTTTTCCACCAAAGGCCTATCAATCCGCCAGGCAGCTCCCTCAACTCAAGAAGCGATGGCGCCAGCTTGTGGGCATTCACATTGTTCATCAGGCATAGCAGTACGAAAAGCACACTAAATCTTCGCATGACAATCCACCTTGTAGTTGTCACGCAATTCCTCGACGTAGACATTCCAAGCCTGCGCTTGACGTTCTCGCCGCCATATTTCCTCGAGCTCAGGTAGTAACTCATTTAAAGGCAAGCGGTAAGCTTTATTCCTATTGTTAATACGAACCAAGTGAAATCCGTAGGCCGATTGCAGCGGGCCAAACCACGAACCAATCGGCGTCGCCGAACTGGCCAGCGCGAGACTAAAATCCTCACCAAATTTTGAGGTAATAGCTACGCGGTTTAGATTAGAAAAATGATTCCCATCTAAAAATACATCGCCGCGCCGACTATCTTGCGTGTTCTCACGCAACATCTGCTCAGCGCGTACGCGCGCGTTGCTGCGACTAGAATCAAAGTAGACATGCTCAAAACTTAGCCGCAGAGGAACCATCCCAAGATCTGGCCTCTGGGTATAAATCGTATCCAGCTCTTCTTTTGACGGTGAAAGGCCCTGTAAATTAAGCGCACTCTCATGCTGCATAAGTTGTATCAATCGGCGGCGCACGACTTCATCGCCAGCCGCGACATCCATAGCCAACACTGCATCAATTTTGTCTTGGCTATCACCTTTAATACCCAGGAAATCCGCATCCCGCAGCAGCCTTTGAATAATAACTTGGTCAGATTTATGCAAGCCCTGCAACATTGCCTCGCGTACCAGCATTTGCTCATCTAAGGCGACATTTACTAATTGCGACAATTCATTCGCGGTTGGCGCGCGACCAGCAACCTGAGCCCAATCAGCTGCTAATACCGTCCTCTGCGACGGCGTCAGACACGTCAATACGCGTTGGTTTTGACGCTCAACATGGCCATTAACGACATACAAAACGAAACCAATAATAATAAAATGCAGCAGCCGTGACCGTACTAGCTGCCTCAAGGTTGGACCTCGGCCGTGACATTCTCATTTTTTACACCGGCCTTAGTAACCTCCTCGCTCATGTCTTCACTCGGCGAATACCAAATTGGCGATGACCACGCCCTCTCCTGAATAACAGGCCGATGCGCCGCCGAACAGCACTGCTCATATCCCGGCTTTATCGTGTCGGGATTTTCACAATCAATTTTTGCCGCAATACATATTTGCTGGCTCCAGCGACATGTAGGGTTCTCTAGCACTCTCGCGTAGTAGTAAGCATTTTCTGTTGGATCAAACTGAGGGTCTTGCCAGCGACCACAAAGCTGGGGATGCCCGCTACCTTGCGTTTCGCAACTTTGTAAATCCACACCGGCGCTACTGTCGGTATCACCAGCAATATCGATCACAACTTCGTCGCGCTGACCTTCTTTGCCGACGCTGCCCTTTATAATTTGAATTCGCTGCAACGGCGTGCCAGTGCGACCTGCATCCATTTTTGCAAAGACCGTAAACACCGGCGCTTCAGCGTCTTCGTCCAAAAGTAAATCACCGCCCATTGCAACACCGTGATCATAGCCCTGAGCGACATAATCACTGCGCTCGCAAATATCCTCTGGCAGTGAGGCATCACCGCCAAAAAACCGTAAGCTGATGCGTGGGCCGCTGGTCCCATACGTCTCCCTGCGCTGCATGGCCTCAAACAACGACGAGCGACTATTTTCTTCTGCCCACACCGCCGCGAGACCACCTGGATTAAACTCTAAATCGTCGGGCAAGCCTTCCGGCACCGTATCGCCAACGGGCACACCGGCACCGCCATGGCCCAAAAAGCCCTTTTCAGCAACCGCGCCGGGCGCGCCAATATGCGTATCCGAGCTGGCAATAAACCCCAGCTTAAATGGGTTTACCCCTAAACGCTGCTCTTGCTCAAGCCCATCGCGCAGTACTTCGCGAATGAAGCCCCCATTTGGCTGCGGTGCCTTGCTCACGAACGGCAGAATTTTACCTATAAATTTATCGGAAAAGCTGCTGTAGGGTAGTTGCTCAAAAGCGCACAGTTCATCAGCACTGTTCAAGGGGTCGTAATAACATTCCGAGCTACCCTTGTGCTGCATTACTTCAACCAAGCGCTCCAAACGCGCCCGTTGCTTTGCATCGGCAACGGTAATTGGCTTACCGTCATCGCGAGCCAAACTAAACATATAGCCATCGCTCAGGTTTGAATTGTGCGGAATAACGAGCACCTCGCAGCCTGTTCCGGCATTGACACATTCACGGTCAAGCGCATCCCACAACAACGGTGCCGAAGGCGTATCAACAAAGCTTAAGGGTAACGCTGGGACCTGCTTATTTTTAAAGAGAATATTGCGATGTAAATTTGCAAGATTTGCCGAAGCACCGGTCCATTCATAGGCGACGAAGCTGGTAAATTCACAATTCTCGCTTCTATCATATGCATCTTCAGCGGCTTGTTGAATCTCCTGCCAAGGCCTCAGCCCCGCATCTCGACATAAGTCACCATTCGCCCCACACATACCAAGGCGTTTACCGCGAGAAGACTGGGTATTAAAAAGGAAAAAGGCTAGCCGAGGAGCCTCTCGATAAATTTTGCATTGCCAACTGCTGTAAGCCTCAAAGCTGGGAACCTGACAAATTTCAACTTCACCAAATAACTCTGCGTGATCGGTGACGACGGCAAAATCCAAAGGTCGGTCCAAACGCAAATGACGCAGCGCTTTGCCGTCCGCAGTCCACGGTTGCACTCCAATCTCCGCGCCGCGAGCAAAGCGATAGGCATCAGCTGGTGATGTGCGGGTACCTTGCGTGCCGGCATCTAATGAATATTTGGTATGGACATGGGTGTCGCCGAAAAAAACCTGGCGCTGAGGATCGCGATTCAAGCAGGGTTGGCGAACTTCGCCACGGTTAAGATCACTACCAGATATTTTCACAGATGAAGAGTCCTCAGCCTGTGCAAGCACTACACCGAAAACGCCAACAAGGAGAAGACAAACTCTCATAAAAACCGCTATTTCAAGCGAGGCAAAAATTGGCATCAGCTACCCTTCCTTGTTGTATAATATCATTTTTATAGCAACACTATTATTATGTAGAAACACCGTGTTTACAATACGGCCATTATTAAGGAATCGTTCAGGCAAGCTATGTGACTATGACCCTGTATTCATTCACAGGAGCGTCATTATGAAACTGACAAAAGCCTTAATTCTTATTGCTAGCTTAGGCCTCGCAGCAAATAGTGCTTTCGCTGATCATCGCAGTGGCGCCCACGTTGACGCACGCTATCAGTATCACGGCAAAGCACCCCATCAGGGCCACATCAAACACTACAAAAAATACGGCTATCATCACGGCGATAGATACTACAATGACCGTCATCACTACTACCACGGCAGACACTACAACAAGCATTACTATTCACGACACGTGCATAGTAGGCATTGTGGCCACCACTATGAGCCCGCGTTCAATACGCGAGTGAAAGTATTTTTTGGCTTATAAGGGCAACATAGATAAGGCGGAACGTTGGTTTCGCCTTATCTCTATTTATTCGCCAAAAAACGCTTTTTTAGCGTCATACCAGTCTTGGAGCTCGGGGCAATTTTCCGGAATTTTACGCCGTACCCAGCCACAAAAGCCCAGCACAACATAGAGATCAATATCGGCCTGGGTCAATGAATCACCCACCAAATAATTTCGATTACTTACTTCATCATTCATTGCCTCAAAGAAGGCTGAAATACGCAGATTTCCACGCTCAACCAGCTCAACAATTTGAGGTATTTTTAAAGGCCCAGGTAGAGCACTATCTTTAAAGGCATCACCTTTATTTCTCAGTACCTCTGCTACAGCGGAAAAACCTTCAAAAAAGATGCGGTGGCACCACCCAATAACGTGTGCTCGCTCTAAACTCGATTGACCAAACACAGAGGCTCCAGGATAGACCTCATCCAAATACAGGCAAATCGCGATAGTGTCGGATATGATCGCGCCATCGTCAAAAACCAAGCTAGGCAAAGTTAAACGCGGATTTACCGCACTAAATTCCGGGGAAAACTGCTCCTTCGCCGCCAAATCAATCTCTTGGGTCTCTAATTCGATACCCTTGTATTTCATCATTAAACCCACTCGGCGCGGATTTGGTGCTAAAGCATAGGTATATAGTTTCACCGACTTCTCCTAAATATTATTAAAATGCACATGGGGTGTATATGGTTCAGCTTTAGTTAAGCCAAAGGGCTCTATGCTGGATACTACCAATAGTTCTCGAGTATATGCCATGTTCAAGCATACCGTTATCCCGCTGATTCTCGTCTGCTCCACCTCGGTTTTAGCTGATCACCGCAGAGACAGTGTACGACATACACAGTATGCACAAGTTACCCATGTGCAAGCGATCTACGAACGGATCTCATACACCAGACCGACGGAACAATGCTGGCGCGAAGAAGCCGTCGTCCACGAGCGCAGCAGCTCTGCACCGATCTTTGGCGCCATTATCGGCGGTGCACTCGGCAACGAGCTCGGGCATCATAAAAGTAACAAGCGGGTTGGCGCCGTCGTCGGCGCGGTTCTTGGCGCAACAGTCGCAGCAGACGTCTCTAGAGGCCGTGGCGGCAGTCACTACGAAACCATCGATCGCTGTGAAACACAGCATCACCAAGAGTGGCGAGAAGAAGTTGTTGGCTATGATGTAAGCTATCGCTACCAAGGCGAGATTTATCACACCCGCTTGCCCTATAATCCGGGTAGGGAGATCGAAATCGAGGTGAACATCACACCCCGTGGTTAATGTAGATGTTTGGGAGTTCTATGAACCTTACTTCGCAACGTAAACTACCAATGCGAATATCCATTTTTCTCATTGCAGCCGTAATCGCGGTGCACAGCAATGCCAATCCGCTCGGTAACTTAGGTGGTCGCTTAGGTCTGCCCGACCGGGGCAAAGTTGAGCGCTTGGATGATCGCGGCCGCAGCAGACTAAGCGTGAATGAGGCAATTTCAATTGCCGAGCAACGCTATGGTGGCCGCGCCGTCGGAGCCAAAAAAATTAACAGCGGTAACGGTACGGCCTACAGTGTTCGCATACTGCAGGATAACGGCAAGATTAAAAATGTCATTATTAATGATTGAGCGAATTGAACCATGCGTATTCTGCTAGTCGAAGATGAAAGTTTACTGCTCGAGCAACTACACCGTAATTTTGAGCGTGCAGGCTATGCCTGTGATACGGCGGCAGATGGCAACGAGGGTTTATTTCTCGGCCAAGAAAACCCCTACGACCTAGCGGTGGTAGACCTAGGCCTTCCCGGCATTGATGGCATAAGTATTATTAAGCAGTGGCGCAAAGAGGGTCGCAAATTCCCTGTTTTAATCCTCACCGCCAGAGATCGCTGGCAAGACAAGGTCGAGGGTCTAGAAGCTGGAGCCGATGACTACGTGGCGAAACCGTTCCAAATAGAGGAAGTGATGGCCAGAGCCAATGCCCTGATCCGTCGCTCCGCAGGTTTTGCCAGCCCACAATTGCAATTTGGTTGCATCACCATCGATACCGGTGCAAAGCGTGCGCTGCTAAACAATACCGCCGTCGAACTAACGGCGTACGAGTACAATGCCCTTGAATATCTTGCAATGCGCAGCGGGCAAGTCGTTTCAAAAACCGATTTAACAGAACACTTATACGATCAGGATTTTGATCGCGACAGCAATGTGATCGAAGTATTTATTGCGCGCTTGCGGAAAAAAATTGACCCGGATAACGCGCTTAAGCCCATTTCGACCCTGCGCGGTCGCGGCTATCGCTTTGAGCTAAGTGAAACCCAGCACTAAATGTGGGAGCGGCGCGGCAAGTCAATTACCAGGCGACTAATTGTTGCCAGCCTTAGCCTCATGGCACTGCTGTTGGGAGCAACTGGTATCGCAATAGATCGCGCGCATACCGTGAGCTTAGTCAGCGCCGAACAAGATCAACTCAGACTCCAATTCTTCGGTCTACTCGGCGCAATCGAGTGGCAAGACGGCACCATTGATATGGGTGACCGATTGAAAGACCCAAGATTTTGGCAGTTTCGCTCCGGCCTCTATGCGCAAATTCGACTTCGCAATGGCACGCCACTATGGCAATCGGTATCCAGCGAAACAATTCCCCTACCAGCGCCCGAAAGCACACCACGTAGCGGTCAGGAATTATTTAGTGAGGCCCGCGTAGACAAGGAACCCTTCTTTGTATTTCAGTACCACGCTATTTGGGAGACCGAAGATGATCGCGAAGTCCCCTTACTTTTTTCACTCTACTCAAGTCAAAGCCCACTCATTAACGAGCGTAGAAAATTCCAACATCAATTAAGTCTATGGCTCGGCTTAGTACTGACAATATCCCTGATAGTCACTGCGCTCATTTTATACTGGGGACTGCGGCCACTGCGCGAATTAGCAATTGATCTAAAATTATTAGAGCGTGGCGACTCCACAAAACTCCGACCAAACTATCCTCGCGAACTACAGGGCATTACCCATAACTTAAACCAATTGCTCGACAAAGAAAAAAAGCAGCGAGAGCGCTATAGAAATACCCTTGCAGATCTTGCCCACAGCCTTAAAACACCGCTTGCCATACTAAAAGGCAGTGGCGCAAAAGACCCCGCCACAGGGGAACAAATCGACCGCATGGACAACATTATCAATTACCAACTCAAACGCGCGGTAAGCAGTGGCAAACAAAACCTAAGCAGACGCATACAACTGCGTCCATTAATTGAACGCCTGTGTAATACACTAGCTAAAGTTCATCGAGATAAATCTCCACAATTTGAAATAACATTAGACCCGTCATTGGTAATCGCAGTTGACGAACAAGACGCAATGGAAATGTTCGGCAACCTTCTCGACAATGCGAGCAAAGCCTGCACTGCTGCTATCGCCATACATTCCCATACCGTCGACGGGCACACAGTAATCTGTATTGACGACGACGGTCCGGGTATCTCTAAGGAATATCGGGAGGAATTATTGCAACGAGGCAGCCGCGGCGACCAATACGGGCAAGGCCAAGGTCTCGGGCTAGCGATTGTTAGCGATATTATTCAGAGTTACGATGGCGAGATCAGCTTCAAAGATTCGCGGCTTGGTGGCGTCTGCGCAGAAATCAAATTGCCTCGATAAACATTCGCAAAATCATGTGCAAAAAAAGCCAGAGCATAGCTCTGGCATTTTTTTGCCGAGTAAAGAATTTACAGTGGAATAATCGCTAAAATATCGACAGGTAAAGCATCTAAACCGGGTATGCTTCCATTGCCGACCACACCGAGAATATCAATTGGAATGATATCTAAACCGGGCAAGCCGCCGGCTCCACCCAACAAACTCAGTGGATCAATGGGTAAGGCGCCCAAAGACGGTAAACTAGGTAAGCCACCTGCTCCACCAAGAAGTGCAAGTGGATTAACAGGCAATGCGTCTAATCCAGGTAATCCACCACCAAGCAATGTTGTCGGATTAATCGGCAGAGCGTCTAAGCCGGGTAAGCCGCCACCCAAAACTGGCAAGTCGCCAAGCAACGATAAAGGATCTACCGGTAGCGAACCCAGCCCCGGCAACCCACCAGCACCACCGGTCAAGCCACCAAGCTGATTATCGACTTGAGTTAAAATCCCAATGACTGGCGCCAAAGGGCCGGCCAAGCTAAAAGACGAAATTGACGCTAAGGCTACTGCTGCTGCAAGTTTTTTAGTATTGGTCATTATTATTTCCCTACATTGTCATACTACGAATTAAGCTTGAAGTTAACACAACCACTAAGCTCTTCTGTTGTAACCACGCAATCATCGTACGTAATAACACCTATAGTAAGTCGTGACGGACATCACAAATTTTTTGCGCTTTGATGATTAAAACACCCCCTATTTCACACTAGATCAAATTTGCCAAATTGGAGCGCGACACCGCCAATGTCACAACACCGCCGAGATAATCATCACTATCTGCTACAATAGGCCCGGTGGCGCGCTGTAAAGTGCCACTCTTTTTCATAGCGACCAGAATAACTGCAACCCTATTTCACGCAGGAGACCAAAATAGCCATGTTGAGTATATCGCCGTCAGTGTCGATCCCCGACGACGAAATCGAACTGAGCGCCATTCGCGCGCAGGGTTCGGGTGGTCAAAACGTAAACAAAGTGTCATCGGCAATCCATTTACGCTTTGACATCAACGCCTCGTCGCTACCGGAGTTTCACAAGCAGAAACTACTGGCAAAAAGCGATCAACGAATAAGCAAAGACGGCATTATCATCATCAAAGCACAGCAATTTCGGACTCAAGAAAAAAACCGTGACGACGCCCTATCTAGATTACGGGACCTTATTAAAGATGCCATTAAAACCCTGCCACCGCGACGCGCGACCAAACCAACAAAGGGCTCGCAAAAACGGCGCATGGACAGCAAATCCCAACGCGGAAAAGTCAAAGCACTGCGGGGCCGCATAGACGACTAGCCCGCAACATTAAGCACCCCTCGGTTTTATCGTATAGCGCCCCTCAAGAATAGCTTCCAAAATAGCAACAAGCTTACTCCGCAAAAAAAACAAGGCGCTGCTATGTACTTAGATGAAGACATAAAAAACTTCATGGAAACGCTGGTCGAAGAAGAGTTTTCAGCACAAAGCCTCAACAAGGCTTACGACCACGAATATCTCCAAGACCTATTTTGCATAACATTGAATCAACTAAAGCCCCACTACGTGCGCAACGCTATAGACGTAAGAATTAACTTTACGTCGACTGAGCGCAGTGACATATCAAAGAAAATAGCGGTCGCTATTAATGAAGGGCATAGAATCTTGAATTCTGGCAGGCGCTCGGCAGAGCGCGATTAAATACAAGCGCTTATCAATGGGGTCTGAGTCATTGATTTTGATTTTCTCGGAATACTACCGACTTCCCATCTCCTCCTCGCCTCAAAGGCGCAGACCGTCGCCCGGTTTTAGCTTCAATCTGCGCCCTAAACGGTCACTACCCAAAACCCACGCCTTGTTTGTTGCTTGACGTATCGCCGTCAAGTCACGCTCAGGCATCCTGCCTCGAAACAACACGCCGTAAGCACTCTGTCTCTCCTCATCTATTATACCCAACTGGGTATATATCGGATGTGGCGTCAATAACTGAATTGGCTTAGCCAAAGCATTCCCCTGATAACTAGACCAAGGGTATTCAATGATTTGGTCAATCTAAGTTACAAGTAGAAATAGATATTACAACGGTAATCCGCCTCTTCAACGGTGTCGTAATACTTCGGCGTTTTGTATTTATCACCGAGCCCAGCCTTTATGTCTTTTTCTTTCTGCACCGTATAAGCATTTAACTTTAGCATTTTCTTTTCTATCGTGGCCTTTGTTTCCTCATCATAGTAATGTTCGAAAATATAGCCACCACAATCTTTAGTCCCTATTCCATATGCATGCTTATACTGCATTATCCAAGACAACTCCACCTCATTAACTGACAAAACACTTACGTAAATATCTCCCCAAAAGCCTTTAGGTACGGCCGACTTCACATCGACTTTTCTTTCTATCCACTCGCCATCAAGGTATTCTTTCCAGCGTACACGCAAATACTCCGGCACACCTAAAACATCCTGAGTTAAGCCATTATGAGAACCATCTTCATAGGGCATATTTCCCCCATAAATCCGAAATACGAGCTCACCTTTTTCGTTAATCATCTCAGGCTCATATAAATCCCGACCTGTGTCGTTATGCACGGCGTAGATAATATAAGCCTTGTCATTTAAGGCACTACAACCCTCAATAAAAAAAAGTGCACAGAAAAAAATAAAATACTTCATCCACACATTCCTTAGTTTACGGTGATGCCCACATTGCTTTGCAACCACTGCCGATATTGATCCATATCGACAGTACCCCGCCGATTGCCTTGGTAGTTTTCATTAATCATGTCGGATAAATCCGGAAATTGTGGCGCGGTTTTTTGCCGCTCTGCGGGGTCTATGGGCTCCCATTGCACACATTGTCCTCGTTCACGGCGTTCACATTGCCTGTTAGGAGTGCTGAAGGGATCATTGGGATAATAAATCGACCGATCTCCGTCATCCGGATGAATCGCTCCCATAAATCCATCAGCGCGGCGCTCATCATGGATTACTGGACCTGTTACTGCTTGGTGCTCTGCTGATAACGGGCCGAGACTCACACCTGCATTCACCGCCTGTTGATACATCCATTGCAAAGCCACATCAGACAAGTCGCTGTCGGCATAGCCGCCGCCTACATCAGAATGTGCACCAATAAAGCCCCGCTCAACCACATTGCCAGAGGTAATGGATGCACCTGCAACTGGGGACACCGACGACAGGGGGAACAAGAAGCGGTGCTCATTCAACGCAACCGCTTGAGCGACATGGCCAATGCGGGAATCAATACTAAAATCATAGCCTATGTCGGTACCATTGCCCGCTAGGCCCATTGAACCCACCGTATCGAAAAGGCCCATAAAGCGAATATTAATAGGGTTGCAATCAGTGACTAGACCGCCCCAGCCATCGCTGTCAATACGCTCGAACACCTCATTGGAAAACTCCCGTGCCGCTGCTGCACCACGACTAAAGCCGACAATATCGATAACACGATCCCACGAATCATTTTCTAATAGCGTGCCAATTCTAGTCAAAGCCTTATCAACGCGCTCTCTGGAACCCAATCCCGCGCCACCGCCCAGCACATCATCCCAGATATCGCCATCAGTACCAACGCCAGGTTGATAGAAGAAGTCGTCTACTGAGTAACCCTGAGCATAATAGTTTTGTAGATGCGTAACATTGGTAAAGGTTGCACGATTACCCTGATCATTCCCCGTCCCGTCAAAGGCAAATAAAAACAGGCCCCAGGGATCGGTATTAGCCACCGGGTTGGCCATGGCATAGGCAAAGGTGTTGGCACCCCCCATTATTCCGATAGGGTCACTTTGGGTATAGCGGCCTGTTTCCGGATCATAATAGCGATGGTAATTGTAATGCAGGCCGCTTTCCGCATCGAAATACTGGCCGGCAAAACGCAGATTGAGGTTGGTGAAAGTGCCGTCGCCGTCAGGATCTTCATCAGGCAGCCCCACGCCGAACGCATCGCTCTGCCACTGCCAAACTGCTGTTTGATCTTGATTTGTGGCCAGCCGAGGTGTGTTAAGGTGGTCGCTATGCAGGTAGGTAATGATCGGAACTTGCTCAGCTTGCTGGTCGATCATCGCTACGGGCATACGCTGCCACCAAAGGTAAAAACGGTTGCTCTGCACCCCATCCCTAGGACTCCAAATCGTTTCCCCCAGTAACTGCCCATCATAATTATAGTGAAAGACGGTATGTTTTGGCCCCTGTTCAGTCATCGCAAGTTTATGCGTGCGCTGCCCCAAACTATTGTATGCGTAGGTCGATTTTAGTCGCCGATTGACGTACACCGCGACCAATTGGTTGATTTGGTTATAGACGTATCGGCGATCTAGACGGGGATGTGACTCAATCAGTGTGTTCCCGTTTCCGCTTAGTAATAATTGCGTGCCGCCGTATGTCTTAATGTGACTACTTTTTATTGAATAGTCTGAACTAATACTCACCTGTTGATCACCCAAAGATAAGTGCTGTGCCAGCCGATTGCCAACGGCATCGTACTTGTATTCTTTAGTGGGCAATCGGTCTTCGGCAGGCGTCTCTGCCACTAGACGTGCTAACGCATCGTAACGGTAATGCGTGCTAGGCTCCCCCACCATGCCGTGGGTATCAATGAGCTCGATCTGGTTGCGCGTGTCGTAATGATAGTTCTGTTGCCGCAATAGAGCGTCGAACTGAGTATTTTTCAGATATTGTCTAGTTAACCTGCCGTCTAGATCATAGTTGACACTTGCTTCAGCGCCATTCCCGTAACGCCAAGCCGCCGGTGTATCTCCCAAGGCGTAAACAACTTTGTCGATTATCGTTTGCCGAAAACCTGAGCGTTGGTAATAAATTTTGCTTACGCGTTCCCGGTCATAGCTAAATCGTTGCCGGTCACCGTTGGGAAGCTGTATGTAGTCCAACAGACCTTTGCGGTTGTAGTAGTAACCCACACTAAAATTTGCTGTTTGACCGTTGAGCGTAAAAGCGCGCACTTCGTTGGTCAGACGACCAAGGAAGTCGTAACTGTAATCAATGGTGCCACTGGCATCTTTGATGTGGGTAAGCTGCCCGATGCCTCGGCCGTGTTCTGCATCCGTACTGTCATAGCTATAGGCAACATCATTTCCAGTATCTGGATAGTCAATAGCAACAAGACGGCTGGCTAGATCATGACGATACTCTGTGCTTGCACGTACCGTACTCGCCTCAGCGAGTGTAGCGCCACCTTGCGTACGAATTTTATTGCCCGCACTATCATAATGATGCAGAAGCACGCCCGTATCGGGGCTCTGCATCATGACTATGTCGCCAAAGCCATTGTAAAAGTAGCGAGTCTGATGGCCTTCGGCATCGGTAATACTGGCCACCCGGCCCTGCAAACTGTAGTCAATAATGGTTTTACCCTGCAAGGCATTCAGGGTTTGGGTGAGCCGACCCAAGCCATCGTATTGCTGAAGGGACGGCTGGTCATTACCCTCCTTCCGCATACTCAGTAATTGCCCGCCTTTGGTGTAGCGGATATCGGTTCGCTGGCCGTATTGACCCAAAACGGAAATCACCCTCCCCAGCGAATCCAGTTGCCGATCGAACTGTCGTACCGGCAAGCCATGACTATCATAAGCAGTTTTCTCCTGCCATTGTCCGCTGACCGGCGAAGGAGTAATGCTCAACATCTCCCCCCTATAATTGACCACCCCAGTCAATTGCCTTGCGGCATTGTAATCAAATTGCTGCCAACTGCCGTCGGGCAGGGTGAGCTTTTGTAGCAAGCCGTTGCGGTCGATATCCAGGTCGATGGTTTCTGCAAGGTCACCGCCCCGGCGGGTGAGTGTGTCGAGGTGCTGGTATGCGTCGTAGGTCAGGCTGACCTCGATGCCGTTGGGCAGTTGGGCCTGAGTTAGTTGGGCGTGGCGATTGTAGGCGGTGAGGCGGGTAGTCTGGCCCAGGGGGTTGGTGATGGACTCGATCAGACCGTCGCGGTTGTAGGCAATGTGGGTGATGTCGTCGCTGCCGTCATCCCGGGCTGGCAGAGGACCATTGATTTCCACTTCTTTGGGCTGAGCTAGATTGTCTTGAGTGAAATAGTAAGAGTAGCGCCAAGTGCGTTGCTGGCCATACGTGCGATAAGGCTGCTCTTGTTGGCTGAGGTCGGTATCGGTACGGGTAAGTAGTCGGCCTGCGTCGCTGTAGTGAAACTCACGTTTGAGGTAGGTCTGCCATTCGCCAATGATATAAGTGCTGTAGGTAGCCTGGGTAACCAACGGCAGATCGGGGTGCCATTGATGTTCAATACGGCGGGCACCTTCTTCTGGCAGCCATTGACCCGCGTGTTTAGCGAGACCGTCCTCCCGCTGCTCTACCAACCCCCGCTCGTTGCGGGTATAGCTGGTGGCTTGGCCATTGGCGTCCACCGCCAGCTTAAGAAAGCCCTGAGGATTGTAGCGATGATTCTGGCGAGTTTCCGGGCAGGTGGGAGTGGCCTGGCCATCGGCGCGGACCAAACGGCGGTAGCCAGGCCGGGCAGCTTCGAGATGGAAAACCGTCGTTCGCCCAGCGGCATTGGTCATGGCAACAGTGCCATCGTCGCGATAATCAAAGGTAAGCTTTTCAGCACCCTCGCCGTGTTGACTGAGTACTGCCCGGCCTAAATGATCATAAGCCCAGGTAGCGTAGCGCTGGCCTTCAGCATCGGTAAGTCCGGTCAGGGCATGGGCAAAGCGGCTGTCTTCATAGTGGTAGGTGGCGGTATTGTCGGTAAACACCGCACTCACACTGGCCCAGAGACCTAGGCCGCTACGCTGATAGCCATGGAGGTTACCCGTATCACTGTACTGAAAGCGCAGTTGGTCACCGTCGGGCAATGTCACCCGGCTCAGCCAGACCTGTTTGTAGTGCAGTTGCAGCGCTGGGCCGCGGCTGTCGGTAATGCTGGCCAGGCGCGCAGCATCATCGTAGGTCAGGGTGTGGGAAATGCCATTGGGGTAGCGGACGTCTTGTAGCTGCCCCAGGGAATTGTAGTGTTCCACCACGCCATTAACGGTGGTGTAAAGCCAGCCGTCGCCCGCTTCAATGAGTTGGTCCACCACGCCATCGCCCTGCCAGTGCTTACCGTCTTGGTTAAACACATAAACAGAGCCATCGTCACGCAACATCTTGAGGGTATTGCTGTGTGGCGATGGCCGTGGTGGTGTGACTGTGGCAGTAACGTCTTCTGGCTTCGCCGGTAAACGCGGCAGTAAGAGTTGACGACTGTAACTGTGGCGCCAACCGTAACCCAGCGCACTGCGAATGGGGCTTTGCAGGCTGTTGTAGTAACGCTCAAAGACCAGAGGGGTGACACCGGCATGACGGTAGTCAAATTCCCGCTGAAATTTGTTGCCGGTGCCAATATCAATTGGGTTGCCGAAGGCGGTGTTAGTGGAGGCAACTGACGAGGCCGAGGGTGAACTTAAAGGGTCGCCACTGCCACCGCCCGTGTCTGCGGCACAGGACTGCCCCCCACCAGGATTGGGATTAAAAGGGTCTTCACTGTCGGGGTTGTCATCATCGCCGCCAATACCACCGACACCGCCATCCTCAGACTCGCCACCGGAGCCGTCCTGGCCATCACTGCCCTCACCCGCCGAAGGCCCACCGCTGCCGCCGGAACCGCTACCACCACCTATCGGTGCTAGGCCCGCTGTCTCCTTGGGATAAAACCAGCCCTGATAGTAGTTGGAGGCCAACTGGCTGGCCATTTCTCCCACATGCTGTTGCAGTGCGGGACCATAGCTTTGCACCCCGGCCAAGCCAACCAATACCCCAATGGACAGAATGGGCAGGTATTCCGCCATTACTGCGCCGCAGATCGCACGCCGTGGCTTGCGTATGGATATACCCAGTATGTTTAATAGCCGAGTTAGCATGGCCAAGTCCCTTTGTTTGCCGGAGGCCAGTGACCTCACCGTTCTTTCGAAGGTTTCCGTTCCTTCTCATATTTGCCGCTAAATCCTTCCGTTCATCAACACGAGGCTTCTTCGCTCTACTCCTGGGGATTAGGGCCGAGCAGTTGCACGGTAACACGCCGATTCTGCTCCCGCCCCGCCGCGAAACGATTATCCGCGTAGGGACTTGCCTCACCCTGTGCCAGCCGCTCAATGTGTAAACTGTCCAGACCAGCCTGTGATTTTAGCGCGGCGGCGACATGATCCGCCCTGCGCATCGCCAGCGCACAATTGTAAGCCGGCGCGCCATGACTATCGGCATGGCCGGTAATCACCACCTTGCTAACCTTGTCACGCTGAATCTTTGCCGCCAAGGCGGTGAGTTCGCGCCTGGACTGCTCAAGCAAGTGAGTACTGTCGTAGAGAAAAAACAACGATACTCTGTCATCGTCAACAGCTTGATCTGCAGGCTGAAACGGCGAACTGACAGGCCCGACCAGCCTCAGGAATGAACGCGGCTGGTCATCCAGCTCCACTATATAGAACTGGGCGTAGTACTCTGCATTGCCCGGCCCCGTGGCCTTGGCCAACAGATAGTGTTGGGTATCCTCCTTACCAAGCAGCTTGTCGCTAAGATACAACTGCCAGCCGCTTATATCACCGCATTGAAGGTAATCACAGCGGTAGAGCGTTTCAAATTTCAGGCGCTCCAACTGCCGCTCGACATCCCTGTATAAGGGTAGGATCGTAGTACCAGGCTTGTGGTCGACAATACGTACGGAACTCTGCGCCTCGAACTGGAGAACCTGTTGAGCCTGATAGCCTTCCGCGCCGTTCTCTGTGCGCAGATACTGGATTTCGCCCGACACCAACTCCAGCATTTTGTGTTGCCGGGTGGATTGATAGAAAACCTTGCCAGACGAAAGGCTGCTATAAAGCACGCTTTGATAGGGATCGGCAAAGGCAACTTTCAGGCAACATAACAGTAAAATGGAGACAAGTTTTTTCATACTGGCACCGGATATATTCCCCATTGTTACATGCTACAAGTCATGACCACCCGGGTAAGAAACCCAAGGCTGTCGCGTGCGTTTGCGTTATATACAGGTGCAACCAGCGGAAAAGGCGGTTCCCGGGACACAAACTGCCGGTAAAGCACCTGCAGCTTATCGAAGGTTTCAGCCCGGTATTTTGCAATCGCCTGGGCGCAAGCGGGACCAGCCATCAATGTGGTCGCTAGCGTTTGTTTCTTTAACGCAATGATATTTGCCAGTGCACGGTCCGCTTCACGATGGTAACCACGCACCACACCAGGGTTTATGTACTGCAGTTGATACGCAGGCTGCTGCCTCTTCCGATCCAGCTCTTCAGTAACCAGTTCGTCTTCCTTTTGGGCCGCCACCGCCAGCGCACTATCCAACTCGGCCAGCTGGGAAAGTACTTGCTGCGAATCTGCCGACCATGCCGGCAGGCTTAATAAGCAGAAAAAACCCACCCTAAATATTCTCACAATTCACCCCCGCCTCTTCATCACCTTCACACCGGAACCCCGACTGCATGCGTATCACCGTGTGCCCCACAACCGGGATAAAATAGCGATTTTCGCCAAACGCCGCCGTCATGAGCTCACAAGCTTGCCAATCAGCGTCTGCAGTATTTACCGCTCGCAATGTACGCCAGATAATAAAGTTGGCCACAGGCACTTCCAGGTCATAACAATAACGCGAGCGCACACTCAGCAAATTGGCATCCATCAAGTTCACCCTGCTGCCATCAACGGCGTGAAGAGAGGAATCCCTCGTGTCAAGATTATCCACCGGAATCTCGAACACACTCTTCACAGCGGGTTTGAAGGCACCACCGTAGTCGCTGAACGGACATCCCGCCCCGGAACACGGCTCCAGGTCTTTAACGGGCACGGCAAAATAATCGAAGACTTCCCTGCTTGGCCAGATAACCTCTATGGGTTTGTAAGTATGGGACGTTGCCAACGCCATTTTGGAAGCCAGCAATTTAGGCTGATCCGGGTTATCAAAAAGCCCATCAGTGGTGGTACCACTGCGAAGTTCGGGCCTGATCTGCCCCAACGCCACCATTCGAGACCAGAACACCTGCTCCATTTTAGCGGTGTAACCATGATTTAACGCTCCGGATCGGGCAGCCTGAAAAGTGGCGTTGTTGACCGTGGCCTTCCCCCGATACAAGAGTGCAACTTGAACTATGCCCATCACCATGATCACCACCAGAGGAAAAGCTATCAGCATTTCCGGCAGGGCTTGGCCCCGCTGAGGGGGGTGATTGTTCAACATCAAACTCGGCATCTATTGGCCAGTAATGGCCGTAATCAGGCCATCCTTGAGCAAGAGGAAATTGCGCTCGTATTCGGGATTGTCCACCGCCGTGCGCTGATACCCTTCATCGGCAAGACTCATCGCCTCCTTTACTTTAAGCAGGGCGAGGTTGTACCAAGCCTTGGCGACCGAGGAATCTATATTGATGCAACGCCGATACATTCTGTCGGCCGCCGGATACTGGCCAGTACGAACATAAATATTTCCAAGCATGAAATGTACGTCGTAGTTGTCTTCGACCCGCTCACTTAGCTTGAGCAACACACGCTCGGCATCACTATACAAAGCACGATCGTAATAAGATTGTGCCTCTACCATTGGATTCTGTGGCTTCACATTCGCCGCCGTGGCGCTACAGGCGGAAATGTTAAGCATCATGAGCAATACCGTTAGCGCTCTAAAAATCCACAACATCACCTACCTCCAATTTTTGATTCAACACACCCGCTCCGGTCTCAAAAACATAGTAGGAACCGGGACATGCCAAGGTTTTAAAGGGGGCGACCGAATCATGGCAAGCCAACACATTGCGAGACGAATCCAGAAAGACAATATGCAAAGGCTTATTCATAAAAAAAGTATGAATGGATGAACACGGGTATATCACTACCGCTCCCCGCCTTTTTGCCACCGGAGAAAACATTCCCAGCAAGCGAGACAAAAATCGATTGGCATGAACAGGTCGCGGAGCAAGCTGGATCACGGGCGTTGATGTCGTCATTAAAATGCCTCCATTAATTTCATGCCTATGGGAAAAAATATAATGATGAAAGTGCTTGGGAATATGAATGCCACCAAGGGGAAGATCAGTTTTACCGGTGCTTCCATCGCCAGTTTTTCTGCCTTTTGAAATCGCTCGATACGGCGCTGATCAGCCTGGACCTTTAAAGCCTCGCCAATAGACGCGCCGGTTTTTTCTGCCTGAATCACGGTGGTAACAAATGCGTTAATTTCGGAAAGAGACAACCTATCCGCCATCAGGCGAAAGGCCTCGCTCCGCGGCACACCGGCACGCAAGTCTCGCATACACTTTTTAAATTCAGTTTTAAGGGGAGACTCCGGCCCTTTATCTACAGACTGCGCGATCGCACTGCTCATATTCAGACCTGCCTGGGTGGCCATGGTGAGAAAATCCAGGTACACCGGTAGCGACTTCACCAGCTCACGCTCCCTTCGTTTCTTAAAATCATTTACGCTGATAAGCGGCATAAGAAAGCCAAGCAGAAAACCTGTTGCCACATACAGGTAATCCATTGCTCCAAGCATATAGCCACACAAAGCCGCTACCCCTGCCATCACCGTGGCGGCGGTTAATTGCAGCCCAAAATACTGAGTTGGCCCCATCATGTAATTTAGCCCAGCCCGCTCTAGGTGCTTTTTATAGAACACCAGCCACTCTACCGGCAGTTTGTCGCCAATATAGTAGGAAAACATATTCACAATGGGCCATATCCGTCTTAATGATTTTGGCAATGGATCCAGATAATCGCGCTCATCACCGGGTACTTCCTCCCGAATACCGTATATAGACACATACATCACAACGATAGAAACTGGCACCATAGCTATCGCCATATATTTAAAAATAAACTCATCAAACATCGATATTCACTATTTTTCTGATAATTTTGTAACCGAGAAATTCAAGAACAACAATCACAAAACACGCGATCCAACCACGCCAATCGGTATACAATTTTGCCATTGTTTCAGGTTCTATCAGATAGATAGCAAAACCCACCCCAATGGGGAGCAGGGTCATCACCCAGCCCTGCAGGGTACCCATCGCGGTAAGGCTTTTAATTTTTCCTTCCATTTCGGCACGCCTGCGAATGGTATCCGAGAGCCTAAATAAAACTTCTGACAGACTACCGCCCACTTCTCTGGAAATTTTCATTCCCGCCACAACCAATTCGAGATCAGAAATCGGAACTCGACGATACATATTGTCAAGCGCAGAATTAAAATCGACGCCTAGCTTCAATTCATTCAGGAACAGGCCAAACTCCTGACCAAGGGGGCCGTTGTTCTCATTTACAACAATAGTGAGTGCGCCGCTAAGGTTAACTCCCGACTTCAACATGCCCGCAGTCGCCATCAAGGCATCCGGAAGATCCCTATTAAATTTTTTATAACGGCGATTTTTTAGTATCGTCACCACCTTGGCGGGTGTCAGGAGAACCAGCAAACCAAATACGATTGACATCCATACAGAACTACTAACGATGTAAACCAAAAGCGCAATAAAGACGAACGCCGCCGCACTGATATATTTAATGGTTTTGTCATCAATAAAAATAAAAATTTCATGCAGGGAAACCGTAGTGACATCTTTTACTTGTTCGTCATACTGGCTGATAGCGGAACGGGTGCTCCCTCCCACGGAATAGATAACAGCCAGCAGCGCCAGAAAAGACAGCGTTGACACCAGAACGGGAAACATCATTAGCCCGCCTGCTGCCTAGTGAAAATATCCAAGTCCACCGCTATACCCCTCGCTGACAGTTGTTCGTAGAATTCTGGCACCTGCCCCATGGCTTCAAATTGACCGATGACACGACCGTCTTCGTTATAGCCCGATTGTGTAAAACGAAATATTTCAGATAGCTGGACAATATTCCCCTCAACACCGGTGACCTCCGATATCGATGTGATTTTTCTGGAGCCACAGGCAAAGCGTGTCTGCTGTACGATAATATCCACCGCAGAGGCAATTTGTTCGCGAATGGCCGCCACCGGAAGGTCCATGCCCGACATCAATACAAGTACTTCCAGCCTGGAAATACAGTCCCTGGGCGAGTTGGAGTGAACCGTTGTCAATGATCCATCATGACCGGTATTCATCGCCTGCAGCATGTCCAGCGCCTCGCCGCTGCGACACTCCCCAACAACTATCCGGTCAGGCCGCATACGCAGACAGTTTTTCACCAAGTCCCGAATCGTCACCGCACCGGATCCCTCCTGATTTGGAGGGCGAGCCTCCAGTGACACCACATGAGGCTTGTTGAGCTTCAACTCGGCCGCATCCTCGACCGTGACGATTCTCTCGTTATCAGGAATAAAGTTAGACAAGGCATTCAGCAGGGTTGTCTTCCCCGACCCCGTGCCGCCAGAAATAATAATATTCAGGCGCTGATTAACCGCGATATCCAAAAAGTCAGCCATTTCTTTATTCAGCGAAGAAAAGCCGATCAAGTGCCCAATCGTCAACTTCTCCTGCATAAATTTTCGGATGGTGATAGTCGGCCCTTTTAGTGCCAGAGGAGGAATTATCGCGTTAACCCTCGAACCGTCCTTCAATCTGGCGTCCACCATGGGTGAGCTTTCGTCTATCCGTCGGCCTAAAGGCGTAACGATTCTTTCAATGGCACTGAGAACCGCCTTGTCATCGCTAAAACAGATATTGGATTTTATTAAGCGCCCGCCCTCTTCGTAGTACACTTCATCACAGGAATTCACCATGACTTCACTAATATCATTGCGGGCCAAAAGCTCCTCCAGCGGACCCAGCCCAACGGCCTCATCCAGCACCTGCCTAGCAATGTCACTCCTGGACAAGGCACGGGGAAAATCAGCTGACTTTGCGATAGCTTCCGAGATAATTTCCGCCGATAAAGCCCTTAACTCTACATCGTTCAACGTCGAGATATTCGTTCTTCTAAGATCCATTGTTTTTAGCAAAGAGGCGTGAATCTTTAGTTTCCAAGCCCGTATCAGCTCCCGACGCTCGGCGTCGTCATTTGGCATCAGGCTTGAAGTTTCGATATTTATCTTTTCTTTCTCGACGGGAACAGCGCTCGTCGCCAGTACAGGCTCCACGGGGACGACACCACCCAGAAGCTTCTCAGGCTCCGCTTTAATGGCGAAATCTTCAAGCGTGATTATATAATCGCCAATGCCAATTTTGTCGCCTTGTCGAAGCGGGCCATACTCACCCATGATGCGGGTGGCATTAACATAAATTGGATACTTTTGGTCTGCCTCCCTGACAAACACGCCCCCGGAAAGTTTGTTGACCTCAGCGTGACACTTCGAAACCTTCCAACCACTCAGATCAACCAAACAGGCGGAGCCTTTGCCTATCAGGAATGAGTCCGCCTCGCAAAAAAGTTTTCCGACCATTGTTCCCTTTTTGGTTTGCACAAGAACCTTCATAGCTATTCCATTAATGCAGCGTCAACGGTGATATGGGCCTGGTTTTCCCTAAGCATTTCGGTAGCAAACGAGCTTAACGCCCGGTCGGTTTCATCGCCTGGGCTGATAAGTTTTGGCGTTAACAACACCACCACCTGCTTGTTATCCGAGTCCTTGTCCTCTACGCCAAAAAGATATTTTAAAATAGGAATTTTACTCAGACCGGGGATACCCGATGTCGCTTCAGAGTCTGCTGTTGCAAACAGTCCCGAAATTGCTACGGTTTGATTGGCTTCAAGCTGAACAACTGTTTGGGTCTTTCTGTTCCTGGTACCGGGAACACCGTTAACGGTCACAGATGGATCTATGTCACTGAGGTCAACGGTAACCTCCATATTGATAATACCGTCATCAATAGTAGGTGATACTTGCAATATCACCCCATAGTCCTGACGTTCGACTGTTGTCGCTCCCAGCGCATTGATGACGGGAATGGGGAATTGCCCACCTATGTGGAACGATGCCGATTCACCGCTGACCGCAGTGAGCTTCGGAGCGCTGAGTATTCTCGCCTGCCCGGAACTTTGAAGAAAATTAAGAGTAGAGGCAAGATGGGAAGTAATACCGAAATACTGGAAGAAACTACTATCACCAAACGGGATGGCGTTAATAATACCTTCATTTGTTCCATCGGGATCTTCCTGAAATATCCTGAATCTACCTGGCGTTATATCTTTGTGAAAACCGTATATCGGACCCGATGTTGCTGTATCCCATTCGATACCCAGCTTTTGGACGTCATTATCATTGATCTCAACCAATACCGCATCAACACGAATAATCGGATTTCTTTTAAAGGGACGTTCTTCTAGTATAAAAATAGCATCCGGCGTCAGTGCTCTTACTGCTTCAATGCTGGCCATGTTATTTTTATTAATCTTGCCCTCTACAACCAGTCGGCTATCCATAGAATAAACCTTCAGTCCGGAGATTTTAGCTGTCAGGGCTCTCGCCATGCGCACGCTCTCTGACACGTAGCGATCTTGAACTTTAATTTTATAGAGAAGCTTCCGTCCGCCATTACGCCAGATTTGCATGCTGGACTCACCAGGCTCCAACCCAACTATCATCAACTCGCCATTTTCCAGTGTTTTGTACCCTACTTTACTGGGGTCTCCAATAGCCACATGAGTTAAGCCGTTGATCTGGAGTGTTCTCACTTCACCTACTTCTATAGGCATATTACTGGGATAATCTGCATAGCCCCGAGCCGGAAACAGCAAAAGGCATAATCCGAAAATCGCGGGAATCTTTATAAAAAATTGCAACACCCTCTCCTTACTCATTCATTTCTGCCAAGTCATTCCCTGACTCCTGACGAGCTTGATCTACCAACTGATCCTGGCTCAACACCTTGACCAATCTGCCCTTGGCGTTTCTTACCGCAGCGCCGGGTTCTCTTTCTGAGCTGGTGACCTGAACAAAATCCTGGTAAGTATTTATAACCCCTTCCGCTGAAGTACCCGCGTACACAGTGACTACCCCCGAGCCAGCTGGCGATATATCGTAAGAGGCGGATTTAACATCTTTGTCGTTTCTCAAAAGGAAAACCAATTGATACTTTATTTGAGCTTCGTAAATCGACTGTACGTACTCACCTGCGACACCCAATGTGACGGTGGAATATTGCGCATTTTTATACATACCCCGAACTTTTGGATCGGCCACAGAAAAATTACCCGTAGAGAGAACCCGAACACGATCCAATATCAGCTCGAATGCCGCGCCTTTATTTTTTATGACGCCAAGATCGATGTAGTCTCCCGCCTCAAGCATATGTGCAATACTGCTGACACCATCCACTTCCAACGTAACGGCTCTCTCGCCAAAGGCGAGCAAGTCTGAAAATTTATCAATTCTAGAAACCCCCTCAACCATATATCGCAGCAGGGGCTTTCCCTTTGACATCGGCGCCGATAAATATTTTTCCTCCACGTCCGGATAGGACGTCGGATAGATGACGCCATCGGGTACATATTCACTCGGTATGCTTTTAATCATCATAGTGTCCAGGTCGACCCTTGCCCCGACCGGCAAATCTATTTTCGCCACCACCACATCCACTAGCCTTGCCTCAGAACGGATTTTCTCCCGCAATCCTCTTTCCCTTACCTCAAAGTAATACTTGGTCAGGAAGAACGCGGCAACCGCGCAACAGAGTGCCAGTATCAGCGCAATAGGGTATCGATATTTCGCAATGGACATAGACTGACTTCACTCGTCGACGGGCTGAGAAACAACATACTCATAACCCTTGTAGTTTTTTTGAAAAGACTCGACCAGCACACCAATGATTGCCCGGCCCCCAAAAACCTCTATCGGCGTAAACAAGGCCGCCACTACGACCAATGTACCCACTATGTACTCCGGCAAAGCCTGTCCTCGCTGCTCTTTCATTCTTGAATACATTTTATTTTTCCTGCCATACACCAACAATTCTCGTTGACCCATCCGAATCACTAATCGCAAATTCCAATTGCTGACTTTTATCTTCAGCACTCAGGTAAGATAAAAAAATCATACCGCTCTCAGCCCGCTTGATGTTTTTTCTACTCACAAGAAAGCCCTCTTCCGAATAATGCTTCTCTATTATTTGAGCTGTTTTTTCTATCGAATTACTGGAATCAATCCAGTATGTTTCGGACCGTCTTCCCCCATCGATGGATTCCACAACTGAAAAAATACTCATACCTGAGAGTAATTTAACTTTATTGAAGGCATAGCCCTGCCGATTCTTATCGAGCATTTTCGGTAATGACGAGATGCCCAGAAGAACTCGAATTCCCTTGATGCCCTCTTCTTGGTACTGAACGGTAAAGTTGTATCCATCTTCAATATGGGAAAGTACATCCCAATCTCCGAGCTCCATCCGTATAAAAGGCGGTTGTTCATCATCCGCCCCGCCCCGCCAAAGTTCAGAATAAAAATCCAAGAGTGGCTTTTCACCACTGCGCCAGAAATATTCGTATGCCCTTACCGGTATACCATTCACCTGCATGTTTTCTCCCACAACACTGACAGACACCCCTTTGGGCACCGGCAATGTATCTGGCCAGGCCCAGCTATGACATGGCGCCAAGATACAGAAAATTATCGCTATACCCCGAGATTGAGATACGCTTCTCATCACATTAAAAGCACGCCAATTCGCGATCATTAACGCCCCCCAGCACCCGACTACAGGGCACCACATCACCCTCGACATATCCGGGTTTGAATCCACCCCATTCCTCAAAGCCAATCAATTCAGCGAAATTTGCCATGCTGTCAAAAACGGCATTGTCGAAAGCCTTTTCTCCAAAAATACTATTTTCAATGGCATTTTTTAAACGGCTGTCAGTAACTTTTCTCCAAGCTTGTGCATAAATAGCATTTTTAGAATACGTTTCGATCCGATCTTCAAGGCTAAGACGGCTTGTGTTTATGAATGGTATGTTCACCTCTACCGAATGCATTCCATCCGACTCCAGATTGAACCCGACAATGCCGTTATCCAATGTCGCCTGCCGCCACTGATGAATCTCAGAATCAGGATCACTATTACGGTGTGATGTAGATGAGAAGGAGCTATCCGATTCCACCAGCGCAATTTCATATTTTCCGGCTTCCGAATAGAGATAGAGCGGATCCACCCGATCCTTATCAAGATTTGTTGATTTGAGGTCTTTCTCACTGTCAACGTCCTTGTGAAGACCGTACAGAAATCGCTTGTTTATTTCGTTACTAATTTCTGAGGGACTTTTAGTGGTACTAATGCTCTCCCACGCCGCATACCTGGCCGCTTCATGTGCCCGGTGCTGCAAATCGCCCACCTTCCCCAGGTACACAATCAGAAATAGCACTGGCACCAATACAAAAGTAGCAGCCACCAATATTTCCAGTAATGCCTGACCTCGTTCTGCGTTCGCCATGCTCACAGTTCCTTCAAGGCATTTAGAGAGCCAGATTCGCCGATGTCAATTTTATCCAGTCGGGCCTCCCAGAATGGATTGTAGGCGTTACCATATTCCACTCTGCCATCACTACGCTGCGATTCGGCACGAATCCATTTGTCGTTGCTGCGCTTGAAATATATCGCTGCCGCAGAAGCGCCGTGCAGGGAATCGTTTTGCGCGCCTTTTTCGCGCTCTAAACTTAAATTGTCTGATGTGGCAAGAATTTTTCGGTAGGTTTTAAGTTTTCCGCGCTCCTTCCTGAGGTAGATAAAAACGTGGTCCGTCTCGTTCACGTACCCTTCTTTTTTTAAGTTGAAAAAGGGTGTCAACCCAACACCCTGCTCGGTACCTTGAGAGACGTCCGAGTCAAATTCATTACTTAGTTCGTAGCAATTCAGAGCCGTTACGTCCATTAGCTTGAATGCACCGCTATTCTGCGATTTACTCCCACCGCCATAGCCTCTCGCGATATCAGGATCAGTGCAGGCTGACCCTCTGGGGTTTTTATTCCAATATGACGTCCCTTCATGTATCACGTGGTGGCATTTACTGCATTCGTTGCCAACATAGGCGTGACCAACACCCAACTTAACTCTCTCCTTATGACCCGTAGATTTAACACTGCCCTTCCAATCAAGGTAGCGAGTTTCGGCATGAATGGAGATGGCATCTATTGCTGACCAGGTTGTAAACGGGGTGCTATTTTGTACGTCGGGAGTATCTCCCCCCATGACTGCAGACCCGGATCGCTCTATTGTCAGCGTCGAATACAAAGGTACGCCGCTGACTGCGACCGCGGGAGTGCCTGGCAAAATAATTTTTTCCGGCATACCGGGAAAGGTAAATCGGTAAGTCCTGTTTGAAGAGAATTCATCCCGTGACGCCATAGTGACGTTTCTGAATTGTCGACACCTTGAAACCGTTTCCTTACTGACGTTGCCACCATCCCGAACTTTATTGGCTTCGCCTCTGCAGTCGTTCTGACCATACAAAGCAGATAGATGTATGGCGGTGTCATTTAACAGCGACACAGTCGCAAAGGAATAATCTATATCAGCATCATTGCTTTCAACCACGTCCGACATGATGTCCTGCGCAATAACCGAAACTAGCGGCACCGCCATTTTTTGAATATAGGAGATGCTTCTTATATATGCGGCGATTGCCCTTGCTATGGCTGGCGCAATGGATTCCACTACGCCCCTGGCGTTTTGCGCAATTTGGTTTATGTAGTTAGTTACTGCCGAGACATAGGGAATATACTGGCCAATATCATTTACCGTACTTGCCATGGTAGAGGTCATTCTTGTCCACGACACCATGGTCACAACCTGCGCCATAGTAACTTGGTTAGCCACAAGAGACCGATTGGAAAGGGCAACAAAATTATTATTCTGAGCAAAAACCGTAGCGACACTGTAGGCAGCGGCATCTGCCGCGTTCTGCATTCTCGTCGCTTCATTGGTCACCTTAAACGCATTGAACACATACTGAGCCGAGAATGCGACAACAACCAATACTGCAACCACGTAGGGGAGCACGTTTCCACGGATTTTCCGCACCATAAAGAGCCTCTTTCGTCCAATCGCAATCGCTCGGCCCTAGATTCGTCAATTTACGAATCTAGGTAAACGATTTCCAAGCCCAATAGAACATCGATAGAGAATCTATTGGACTGGAAAGATTAATGGCTTACTTCTGGTTTCCAGATGAGTAGTTGGAGAGATCTTTCTTCGTATTTGCCTGATCAACGGCAGCGTCCGCTGCATCTTGGGCATTGCTGATTTGATCTGTCCCGCTCTGCCCCGACATCTCCTGGGCAAGGCCGCCCATTTGCTCACGCAGAGTATCACCAAACAATCGGAAGACGCCGATGGCGGCCACCGCAATGAGGGCAACCACAATGATGTATTCAGTCATTCCTTGACCGAGTTGCTGACAGCGGGATTTAAACGTTGGATTAACACGAGTGGGGTTCATAAGCTCTCCTTAGCACGTACTGATTCCGCTTCCTTGCAGATTCATTTCTTACGCTAAATGGAGAAGGCTTATAAATCAAGAAAATTCTTCAATTAAATTGATAGCAATAGAATTCATATACCACCGAACACTATACAAGCCCTTATAACTTCGACAGTTCCAGGCGGTATGCTTCACATGAACGCTCGCTGTCCTATAGTTAATTTCTGAGCAAATAGATGAGATTGGAAGCAGGTACACGAAGTATTGTATTACCTGTACCGACCCAGAAACGATAAGCAGAAATATTCGTTATGAAGGCTTTCACTTACCAACGGACACCGAGTTTTACGTAGTAAGTCGAGTTAACTCTTATAGAGTCAGGGCAAACTTGAATGAAGAGTTTTCTAATGTCTTTGTTCATCATCGCGCCCCACTCTTCAAGTAACTAACACGTAAAGCGTAAGGCGCGACATTTTTTACTTTTTAAAAAATTAACCACGTAACATTCCAAAAAATGGTACGTGGTCATTCGATTTACAAATCGTAACCAACTTCGTTGTGACAGGTAATATCTAGGCCTTGCGCCTCTTCGTCGGCGGTTACGCGCAAGCCGATTAATTTGTCGATTGCAAAGAAGAGTATCCAGCTCACTACCGCTGTATAGGCCAAAGTCGCACCAATACCGATTAATTGAACTTTGAGCTGCGAAGCAATGGTGACACCTTCAGCCAGGCCTTGCCCGCTGAATATACCGAGTTCGCTACTCGCGAAAATGCCAGCCAAAAATGTACCTAAAATGCCGCCAACGCCATGCACTGGGAATACATCTAAGGAGTCATCTATTTTGATCACTTGCTTAAGCCACAATGTACTGTAGAAACACACGATACCTGCGCTTAAACCGATCACCATGGCGCCCGCTGGCCCAACATAGCCTGATGCCGGCGTTATGGTACCCAAACCTGCAACCATACCCGTTACCGCGCCCAAGGCGCTTGGCTTGCCATAGCGAATCCACTCGATAAACGACCAAGTAAGACAGCCAGCGGCCGCTGATAGATGGGTTACTAGCATTGCCATACCGGCATCACCATTGGCACCTAAAGCGCTGCCCGCGTTGAAGCCAAACCAGCCAACCCAAAGCATACCGGCGCCAATAAAGGTCATTGTCAGATTATGGGGAGGCAACGCCATTTGTCCGAAACCCTGGCGCTTACCCAGGACGATTGCCGCCACTAGTGCCGCTACACCAGCGGTGATATGAACCACTGTACCACCGGCAAAATCTAGCAAGCCCATTTGTGACAACCAACCGCCGCCCCAAACCCAGTGTGTCACCGGTGCATATACCGCAAGCAGCCATAGTGCTGAGAAGAGCATTACGGCAGAAAAACGAATTCGCTCGGCAAAGCCACCCACAATAAGTGCTGGCGTAATAATGGCAAAAGTCATTTGAAACATAATAAAGACAGTTTCTGGAATGTCTCCGCTTAGGCTAGATTCGCCAACGCCGGCCAAAAATGCCTTACTAAGGCCACCGACAAATGCCGAACCTTCCGAGAAGGCCATGCTGTAACCTACCGCCACCCAGAGTAATGACACTAAACAGGTTATGCTGAAACACTGCATTAACACGCTGAGTACGTTTTTACTTCGTACTAAACCGCCATAAAACAAGGCGAGACCGGGCAGTGTCATGAATAACACCAGGGCGGTCGACGTTAATATCCAAGCGGTATTTGCACCGTTAATTTCCTCAGAAAATCCCCATTGTGGGGCGGCCAGCAATATTAAGGCTGCCACACAACGCAACAGCGGCCTTGTTTTAATGGTTAACATCAAAAATCCTCTCCCAATAATTTCAAAGCGCACCAAATTTGGTCAATATACGATTGTATGCGCCATAAAAATGCACGACTTCTAATGAGAAAACTTTAGATTAACCGCCTAAAGCGTCTCAAAATAATGAGGTGCGATGTTTTTTTATGGATGTAATAGCGTATTCACGCCTTTCTAACCGCATCAGTTTTGTGCATTAACGGCGTTACCGCTGAGTGCAATAAAAAAACGCACAAACACAAAGCAATTATCATGCCCATATGAAGTGCATTCGCACCAAATTGCAGCGCTAATAGCAAATAAGGTACGGCGGGGTAAATAATCTTGCCCAAATAAAAGAATAGCGGCTCGTTTTCGATTACTATGCTTTGGCCTGAAATGGCGACTCTTTTTCATGCGTATACGCTGGAGCGGCAATTGTTTTCCAAACCCACTGCGCGGGCACTCGCAATTCTTGACCTCTTAATGGCTCATCCGCACAAGGCCTTTGGTCTAACTGAGTTGACTAGAACCCTCAATCTCAATAAAGCGACGTGTCATGCGATTTTAAGCACCATGACGACGTACGGGTTTCTGATCCAGGACGAACGGCATAAGCAGTATCGATTAGGTCCATCCATTGTCGCGGCCGGCAATGCCGCGTTTGCGCAATTTCCCGCTCTTGAATACGCCCGCCCCGAGCTAGAGAAACTAACCAGCGAGCTTGGTATAGGTTGCGGCGTAATTGGCCGCAGCGCGAAACATCTGGTGCTATTGGCAAATTACGGCATTCCAAAGCCCCTGGACTTCCCTTTTCAGCTGGGGCTTCGCTTACCAAATACTGGGCCGCTCGGTGCGACGTTTATTGCTTGGTCGCCGGCAAAAACACTCGAAGCATGGCTACAAAAGGCGCAGCCAAGCGAATTTGACGACAAGCTCGATCAGCGTCTGAGAATTGCGGTCATTGGAATACGCGCCCGCGGCTACGAAGTCACATTGAAAACCCAAGCCGAGCAAGATCTCGAGGTTGCCCTAAGCAACGGTCGCTTAAATTGGAGCCTGGAACAACAAGCGCAGTCGACAGAGCTTTATCGCGAAGCGCTGTGCAGTGAGGACTATCACTTAAACCGCATTGAGCCCGATCGTATGTATCCGGTGTGCAATATCGCCGTGCCTGTATTTGGCCGAGGCAGCGAGCCCGAACTGGTCTTCTCTACCGGTAGCATTGACGGCTCACTGAGTGGCAAGCAAATCACTGAGATTGCCACCCAACTGCAAAATGCCGCAAAGAATGTCACGCTCGCGGCCCACTCAGCATCGGGCCTCGATACCCAGCCGCCCTCTTCTTTTTAGGTTCGCTATACATTATGAGCAATCCCGAGTACCAACAGCGCAAAGCTTTTTTTGATCAGCTTCTCACCATTTACGGCCGCAAACCTGTTTTAGAAGCGCTGCAAGACTCGGCGATGCAAATTTATAAATTACACCTTGCCGACAGCAATAAAGAAGACGGGATTATTCGCGATATCAAAAAAATCGCGCAGCAACGCAATATTGATATTGAATTTCATGATCGAAAAGCGCTATCCAGAATTTCTAAAAACGGCAAACAGGATCAAGGCGTCGCTGCAGATTTGCAACTCAGCGGCTACCAGCCGAGCACCGTTATTAGCAAAGACATGCTGAGTAGCGGCAAGCAACGCTACATTGCCTTAGATCGCATCACCAACCCGCAAAACATGGGCATGATCATTCGCTCGGTGGCGGCAAGTGGCATTGACGGTATTATTCTACCGCGGCGCGGTGGCGCACCATTGACCGCCTTGGTGATCAAAGCCAGCGCCGGCACGCTGTTTAGGGCGCCTTTGTTTTACTGTGAGGATCTAGCGAAAGAGTTAGCACGCATGCAAGCTGACGGCGCGCAGATTTGCGGTCTGTCATCCCACGCAAAACATTCGGTTTTTGAAAACCCTGTACGCACTAGCCAGATTTATATTTTAGGCAATGAAACGGACGGTGTGAGCAAAGACATTGAAAGCTTGTGCGACACCATGCTCAAAATACCAATGCACAACGGTGTCGAATCACTGAATGTGGCAGTAACCGCTGCATTAATCGCGTTTTTAGGGCGTTAATGCACTGCGGTAAAGAACGCTGTTATTTGGCTAGGTAGGCCATGGCCTTTTCAAGACCGCCCAAGGTCATGGGGAACATATGCCCCTCCATCTGCTGTTCAACCAGTTTTATAGACTGCGTCCAATTCCAGTCCTGCGGGGGGACGGGATTTAACCAAGCAACCTTTTCATAGGTTTCACGTAAACGTCGCATCCACACTTCGCCAGACTCTTCATTCCAGTGCTCAACACTGCCACCGGGCTGAACAATTTCGTAGGGCGACATAGACGCGTCGCCAACAAAAATGACTTTATAGTCAGCGCTGTATTTGTGCAGAATATCGAGCAGTTGGATACGCTCTGAATGCCGGCGAATATTATTGTCCCACACGGACTCATAGATATAGTTGTGGAAGTAGTAATATTGCATATGCTTGAATTCAGTCCGCGCAGCAGAGAATAACTCTTCGCATACTTTGATATGAGGATCCATTGATCCGCCGATGTCAAAAAACAGCAGTACTTTTACGGCATTGTGACGTTCGGGCACCATTTTTAAATCTAGCATGCCGCCATTTTTTGCCGTTGAAGAAATGGTGTCGTTAATATCTAGCTCGTCTGCCGCGCCGGTACGGGCAAACTTTCGCAAACGGCGCAGTGCAACTTTAATATTTCTGGTACCCAGCTCGACATTATCGTCTAGGTTTTTAAAGTCTCGGCGCTCCCATACCTTTACCGCTTTCTTATTGCTACTTTCGCCACCAATTCGAATACCTTCAGGGTTATATCCACTGTGACCGTAGGGCGACGTACCACCGGTGCCAATCCACTTATTACCACCCTCGTGGCGGCCCTTCTGTTCGTCAAGACGCTTCTTAAATTCTTCAATGAGCTTGTCTAAGCCACCCAAGGACTCAATCTTCGCTTTCTCTTCATCGCTGAGCTGCTTGAGAAACTCTTTACGAAGCCAGTCATCTGGAATCATCGCCTCGATAATGTCATCAAGCGTGCTCAGTTCCGAGAAGTAACTGGCAAAGGCCTTATCAAAGCGATCGTAGTATTTTTCATCCTTGACCATACATATACGCGCGAGCTGATAGAACTCGTCGACGTCGACAAAAGCCAAACGCGCCTCAAGCCCTGAAATCAAATCTAGCAGCTCACGGATAGTGACCGGAATGCCGGCGTTTCTGAGACCGAGGAAAAATTGAACTAACATATTAGCCGCGACTCTCGCGACGGTGCATAAAGGCCAATCGCTCTAGTAAGTGCACATCTTGTTCGTTTTTCAACAAGGCGCCATATAAAGGTGGGATCGCTTTACTGGTATCACGATTCTTTAATATTTCATCGGGAATCTCATCGGCCATCAGTAACTTCAGCCAATCGATTAACTCAGAGGTAGAGGGCTTTTTCTTCAAGCCCGGAATTTGACGAATTTCAAAGAACATCTCCATGGCCTCTGCAACCAGCTGTTTGGAAATATCAGGATAGTGAACCGCGATGATTTTCTGCATGGTATCGCGATCTGGGAAGGTGATGAAATGGAAGAAGCAGCGCCGCAGGAATGCGTCCGGAAGCTCCTTTTCATTGTTACTGGTAATGATGATAATCGGGCGCTTTTTCGCTTTAACGGTTTCACCCGTTTCATAGACAAAGAATTCCATGCGGTCCAATTCAACGAGTAAATCGTTGGGAAATTCGATGTCAGCCTTATCAATTTCATCAATCAGCAAAACCACCTGCTCATCCGCTGCAAAGGCTTCCCATAACTTGCCGCGTTTAATGTAGTTGGCAATATCGTTAACCTTTTCATTGCCGAGCTGCGAGTCGCGCAAACGCGATACCGCATCGTATTCATACAGACCTTGTTGCGCCTTTGTGGTTGACTTGATATGCCACTGAATCAAGGGCTTACCCAGCGAGGCTGCAACCTGCTCAGCAAGCAACGTTTTACCCGTGCCCGGCTCGCCTTTAATCAGTAATGGACGCTGTAATGTCACAGCAGCGTTCACTGCCATACTCAGGTCATCGGTTGAAACATAAGAATCGGTACCCGTAAATTTCATTGCTTTTTCCTGGTGAAAATATCGCACGGTTTGCTTATAACGAGGCGAAGTTTAAAATGATTGCGCAGCAGACTACCCAAGCTGGCTTTATAAGGCAATTACAAATCAGGCCAGCTATAGTAAGAGCTTTACACATAAATTCGATAAATATCGCCCTATTCACCCTTTATTGGGCTTATTTTCCAGAAATCAACAGCAATGGAGACCGATATGTCCGCCCCATTCAATGATCTAAGCCTCAGTATTGGCAACACCCCACTGATCAAAATAAACAGGATCAGCCAGCACACTATTTTTGTGAAAATGGAGAGTCGCAACCCAGCCAACAGCGTCAAGTGCAGAATCGGTGCCAATATGATTTGGCAGGCTGAAAAGGACGGGCTACTTAAGGCGGGAATGGAAATCGTCGAACCTACCAGCGGCAATACGGGTATTGCCCTCGCGTTTGTAGCGGCTGCACGGGGTTATCCGATTACCCTAACTATGCCAAACAGCATGAGTATGGAGCGCCGAAAAGTACTACTCGCCCTGGGTGCCAAGCTTATTCTGAGTGAAGGTAGCAAAGGTATGAAAGGCGCTATTGCCGCCGCCGAGGAGGTGGTTGCCAGCGATCCCGCGAAGTATTTCATGCCACAGCAGTTTAGCAACCCCGCGAACCCCGCGATTCACGAACGCACTACCGGCCCAGAAATTTGGCAGGACACCAATGGTAGCATCGATATTCTGGTGAGTGGTGTTGGCACCGGCGGCACCCTATCCGGTATATCACGATACATCAAAAATACCTGCGGCAAGGCAATCACCACCGTCGCTGTTGAGCCGGCGTCATCGACACTCATACGCAGTGCGCTCAATGGCAGCGAGCCCAGCCATGCGCCCCACAAAATTCAAGGTATTGGCGCTGGGTTTATCCCGGACAATCTTGATTTAAGTATGGTCGATATCGTCGAGGCGGTGACTGATGAGGAAGCCATGCAGTGGGCGCACCGCTTGATGAAAGAAGAAGGTATTCTGGCCGGAATTTCCAGCGGGGCGGCCATGGCGGTAGCACAGCGCCTAGCATCACAACCTGAAAATGCTGGTAAAACAATCGTCGCGATTTTGCCAGACTCAGCTGAACGGTATTTAAGCTCTGCCCTGTTTGACGGAGCCTTCACCGAAATCGAAGGCTAGTCAGCGCCGAGTGATGGGTAAAAACCTATCACTCGACACCTTTACCCTACTATGTTTTCACCCTATTTCAGTGGCTCTGCAGCGATTTTTTAAGATCAAGTAACTCGGAATTTTGTGCAAGAGAATCGTACTTCATAAGCTCTTCAAGCTGCTGCAGTCGGAGTGTACGGCCGCTTTCGGTATCACCGACCGCCAACGCAGCAACGACCTTATCAACCAAGGCATCGATTTTGGTCATGACCTCTTTGTTCCTTGGGTGCAATGAATACGCTCGATCTAAATAGAATAATGCACCGTTTATGTCGGCGAACTTTAAGGCCTGATCCGCTTCACTTAAATTATCCAACACCTTCTTTTGAATATCTGGAGCGAGCTCCTCAAAGGGAATATCGGGGCCAGCTTCTGGCGTATAAAAACTGAGATAGCCTGCAAAGGCCAAAACCACCGCCAATAAAGCCAAACTAAGATGCTTGGCCATACGACCAGCGCCGCTAAATTGGCGATAGAACTGATCTGCATTTTGCCAGCGCATGGTGCGCTCAAAATTTAACGCCTTTGCGATAGCCTTCCACTGATAGTGCGGAATACCTTTGATACGCTTTGGCTGCATACCTGCGTCGCGCGCTACTGTCGCCTTCTTGCGGTCAAAGGGATGTTTTCCGGTAAACAATTGATATGCAATTACGCCGATCGCATACACGTCGTCGGCTGGATCGGGGTCAGCCCCCTCAAACATATCGCAACTCGCATAAGCAGGAGTTAAACCAACCACCTCATCAATTTCATCTTGCACCGCGCCTTCGACAGAAGACAATGCGCGGGCGATACCGAAATCGAGTACTTTTAAAACACCGGCCTCGGTCACAAAAATGTTTTGCGGCTTAACATCGGAGTGCACGATATTGCGCTGATGCGCGTATGCGAGACCTTGGCTCATTGCATTTATATAAGCAACCGACTGAGCGTGGCTACGAGTCTCATCTTTAATAATTTCGTCTAATGTTTGACCTTTTAATGCCTCCATCGTCATGAAGAAGACATCACCATCTCGGTCAAAATCGTAAACAGTGATTACGTTCGGGTGGGCAAGTTTTTGCGATTTATCGGTTTCTCTTTGCAGTGAAATATATGCGAGAGGATCTTGCGAAAAGTCACCGCTAATGAGTTTAATTGCTACGTAGGGATCGTGATGACGGGCTTCGATTTTACGCTGATCGACAGCTAGAAATACCGCGCCCATCCCCCCTTCGCCCAACATTTTTTCCAGACGAAAACGATCTTTTAACAAATCACCTACTTGAAAGCTCACTCGACTATTTTTAGCCGAGTTCGCCACGGTCTTAGCAGAGTCAAAAACGGCTGTTGCATCATCTTGTTGCCTTGCAGTGACGACTGTGGCGTCGTCGAAGCCCACTATTGTGTCTTCGTTTTGGTCAGGGGCAATAGCAACCGTAGCATCGTCATCAAGCGAATGGACCTCAGATATATCATCTATTTCAATGTCGTCGCTTCGGGCAGACTGTAACTCGGTAATTTCATCAATGATTATCGAGCTATCGCCGCAGGCCGCGCTATCATCTAGATCAAACAAAGACTCGTCTAGTTCGGTGTCTTCTTCATGTTCAGCACGCTCCACACCCGCGATCTTTGTTTTATCTTCTTCGCTCATTCCGCTACTCTCCCTATAGGGTTTACATCCTTTTGCAACAACTCTGGCCAACGCTGCAGCCAGCAGCAACTATGATCTATATCTGCAAGTATTTTATATTGCCCGCCATGCAGGGAGACAAAATTAAGTAAGTGAGAAGACGACACATTTTTGTCTTCTGCACCGCCAAAGTGTAAAAACTTTAGTGTGCCTGGGTAATTAAGCTTCGCGGGATCTAGCGAATCCGAGAGCGGCAAATAGCCATGATGAGCCGTCCACGACGCCACATCAAGATTGCCCGCAATGGTGACAACGCTGACTAAGGATGGTATTTGCTGAAAAAACAAATCCGAGGCCATCAACATCGCTAAACTGCCACCACCGCTATAGCCGATCAACGTAGATTGATCGATATCAAACTCCGCAGCAATGTCATTTACTGCCGCCACCATACTCTGTACCACAACAGGGGAATATCGCGCTGAGGTCCAATATATATCCTTACAATCGCCATCTTGAAATAAGCCCATATAACAGGGCCGCCCAAGGTAGAGAATATTTTCAGAATCCAGATTCGCCAAGCTTAATGCCAGTGGCTGCTTGGTCGTCGGGTCTGCGGACACTTCTCTACCATCAAGCCATGGCCGACCATCACCTTCTATATAGATATGTATGCGCCGGCTGTGAGGTTGCTTAATTCGCAAGTACGCAATGTGATTAAAGCCGTCCCCCTTTATTACGCGGTGCTGCATGCCGTATTCAATTGCACTTGCGTCTATCTTCTGTGTCGGGCTGCTGCATGCAGAAAGGCACAACACAGAAATAAAAAGGCCCAAATGACAGAAAAACAAAATCCTGCATTTGAGCCATTTGTGAACGCGTCGTGACATTAACTCTACGCTTGCTAAGTTGCCACGTTGTTTCATTACTTCCTTCTATACTACCCGCACAAAGTCACGCCTAGGGAAACTCATACCTTAGACCAACCGTTGCCGTGTATTTGTTTAGGTAGTCGTGATAAAACAAACGCTCATATACTGCGTAAGCAGCGAAACCACCGCTAAACTGTGCAGAAGCGCCCCACGAAACCAACACAGTACTGGAGTCTGGATCGTCGGCTTCATTAGCGAAACTGCTGATAGCGCTTTTATCCGAATCATTTAAATTTTGGCCATTTGCAGTATAAGCGTCACCATCAGTTGCGATTAACTCCACCCTTAAGGAAGGCAACAACACCCCCCAATCTTGTAAAATGGGGTAATCACTTTGAACCGACAAAGTCAGCGTCGTTGAATCAATATCTTGACTATCTATACTCCGAATTATGCCAAAACCTGAGGCCGACGTTTCGCGATACGCATCGAGTTCTCCAGACAGAAGCAACAGACGAGCCTGAGGTGTAACGCGAAGACCGCCGTAATTTTTTTCCATACCCAATGAAAAATCACCATACCAATAGCTGCCATCGGTCGACGCAGTAAAGCTATCTCCAACCGTGGTTCTTGCCACATCCACATCTAAAGCACCGTAGGCAATTAGACCAGCAACAAAATTATCACCACAGTATTTGGCACCGTGAACCCCAAAGGTGGTAGACGACACTTCGCTGCCTCCGTTCTGGGTGTCCAGATCACTATCACCGTCAGAGCCACTAAGCGACAGACCTAAAAACGTCGCGTCATCTAATCGGTAATCAAAACCCAAGGTAATCGAATTGATTTCTTGCTCATAGCCGCCACTTTTCGATGTGGCGTGCCTATCGCGGTTAGAGTAATCTGCGAAGCTAAACAGGGAGAATCGACTACCATTTAGCATGGCATTATCTGCGTCGTCGGCTCCTGCCGCACCACCAAGTGCGCGATAATCAAACGCGGTTTTATTAGATTTTTTGCCACTCATATTACGCTGGCTAATTATCTTGGAACCGATCGTCATCGCCACTTCCTGCGCTTGACTACCCGCCGACTCACTCACCGTCGCGCCACAAATATCGAAGTCCCTGGTTTCTACGGGAACAGCTGTTTCAGGAAAGGTAACTATCTCGCCTTCGGTAGTTTCAGCAACTCGGGGAACGCCCGCTGAGGAAGCTAGAGTGCTAAATTCGCCACTTCCCTGCCCACCTGTAGGGGGGATGTATTCACCGGAATTGTCACCACCAGATACGACTTTACTATTACACTCCACATCACTTGCTTCCGCCAAAACAGCGCTGGGAAGTAACAATAGCCCACAGCTAATAGCTAAGACGCTAGAAACTGCTTTGTTTACAAAATAAGTTTTCACGTTGTTATCTCTCTCTAAATTTTGGTAAAAAAACTCGGAAAAATTAAACCTATCAGTGAGTAATTAATTTACGTCGGCTTTGGGAATAAAGAAAAAGTCGCCAACCTCATGTCCAGCGCCTTTAATAATTTTATAAACTGGCTCTTGAATGAAATTGTTCAGCGCTGCCTGCTGGGTCACCGGCTCTCGAATTTGGGCATATAAATCAGGCGCCGACAATAATCCTTTATTGGCGCGCAATACATTTATCAACTCCCTCGCGAACACCGAATGTCCGTCACCGCCCTCGTCAATCACAGGCTTATCGCCACCAGATGACATGAGTAAACGTGAGCGCCGAGGCAGCTTGTATTTAACGTACTCGGGGTTATCTGACTCCCGACCTTGACCTAAAAACAACTGACCTGGCGCCGAAGACAACAAGCCGCCGTAGCAGGAATCTGCAATCACTAACACGCGCTTGGCTTGCAGCCGGCCTAAATGATTGCTAACAAATTCATTGGATATCCAAAAAGCATCATTCGGTGGCGGATCTGCATTTATTGGCAACCAATAGCCGGTATCCCGCTCGCCAACATTAACCATGCTGCCGTGACCAGCATAGTAGATAAGTAAATTATCTTTTTCCGTCAACACGCTGTGCAGCTCGTTAATCGCCTGCATTACTGTTAGTCGATCTGAATCAAGCAAGAGCTGGACCTGAAAACCATATTGCTTTTCAAGAATGTCACCAATCTCTCTGGCGTCGTTTAGCGGCGTTTCTAAATCATCTAATATCGCGTAGTCCCGATTACCAATTACCAACGCATAATAGCGACCGAAATCCATATCATCGAATTTAGTTCCGCCGCCAGCGGCAGTAGGAGACGCCTTAGGCATCGATAAAGCAGGTGTCCGCAATCTTGGTATGGTAGATAGTTTGCGTTCTACGCTGGCGCGGTCGTTGTGTACTGATTTAAGCAATTGCTGCAGAGTAGCTAACTCTGCACCGGAGTTTTGTGCAACTGCGGTCGAGGTATTCGCGCTACTCACTTGCTTTTTTAAGGCTGTCACTTGACGATCTAGCAATGCCAGCTGCTGATCTTTAGCCTTTAATTGATTTGCCAATTCAGCGCGTAACTCCTGCTGTTCGCGCTGCGCTGTTTCTTGGTAAATTAAGCTGTCTTCTGGGATTCCCCAAGCCTGCCGATAATAATTTATCGCTTGCAGACGGTCTTTCTCAACACCCAAGCCCTGCTCATACAATGTACCTAGATTAAATAAGGCGCTCTTATTACCTTGATCAGCGGCCTTTTGGTACCAAAATATTGCTACTTCGTAATTTGGTTCGGTGCCAAGCCCCTTCTCAAAAATTTCACCTACCGCAAGCTGTGCCTCTGCATCACCCTGCTCTGCAGACGGCAACCAAACCTTTAATGCTGTTTTATAATCGGCTCGGTCATATGCGACATACTCACCGCCGCGAATTCGACAATCTGCTGCAGTGGTTTTTACAGGACGTCTTGGCGACATGTACGACATATTGCCTAACTTGCGCAGCTGGCCCGGCAGCAGGCAATCAACAATTTGCAAGCCCGCTATAACATCTTCTGTGCTAGCAGGTACTGCACCCGTGTCATTTTCTTGTGTGTTTGAACACGCCGATACGCCACTAAAAAGCATGACAATCAAGCAACCAAGCCACCAGCGACGGTAACTACCCTTAAGACTAGCCATGACTGCCTCCGCAATACCCTAGATTATGGTTCCATCCCGACCGAGCCGCATATCCAACTGCGCTCCGCTCACTACAATATTATTTTTATCTATTTCAACTTACGGAAAACCATATCAACGCGGCCAAGACTAACCACGCACTGATCCCGCAGGATAACACTTGCACTGGCTTCGTCGTCGACACGCAGGCCGTTCGTCGAACCCGCGTCCTCTAACGCCCAATCCCCTGCTTTATATAATAGCTTAGCGTGTTGTAAGGAGATACTAGGATCATCGACGCGAATTTTAACGTCTTGACCTCGGCCTATCGTCCAAAAAGCGTCGCTTTTCTTGGCGGAAATACCGTAAACCAGCGGCCGAGATTGATTAATATAAAAAACCAGCACCACATCAGGGTCAAGCTGCTTTGCCGTAATGGTTCGCGTGATCAGCTTATCAACCGCTTCTTTGGTATAGGCAGGATTCTGGGTGGACACATTTGTCCAACCCGATGGCAATTGGTAGGATTGTTGAAAAGAAGTCTGATCTCCATCGGGCTCTTCATCAATAACCACAGAGCCACCTGAAGAGATATCTTTCTGTGGTAAGCGGGAAGCAACGATTGTTCTGCCGTCGTCGGCACTACTTTTTAAATAGTATGCTGCCTCGCCAAACTTGATTACGTCCCCCACCTTAACCTTTGTTGGACGTGTGATTTGACGATTATTCACCGAGGTGCCATTGGTGGAATTTAAATCCTCCAACAACCACTCTTCGTCAATAAAACTTAGCTTAGCGTGGCGCCGCGACAGTAAATCTTTAGCGATAGTGATGTCATTGCCACTATCGCGGCCAATCACCACTGATGTGGCAGTAATCACATGTGATTCACCACCGTCTACGCCTACTAATTCCAGATCCATCGACTTCCCTAAAAACGTTTTTAAAACGCAAACCCGCTTCTTATGCCATTTAAGGCGCTACGATCAGGCTATCCTTATTTTTGATATTGGTGCGATTCTTACGCAAAGTATAGCGAATCTACGACGATTTAAAAGCAACCAGACGAGATCCGCATCAAAGCCGAAAGAGCTCAATCCGAACCGATGCTGGGCTCTGTGCGCCCACTGGCCGCGACTTTACTCGGCGCGACCCTTTTGCCCTCATTGTTCTGACGAGGGAAAACAAACGCGAGCACAACACCAAGCACTAAGGCGAGTATTTGACCCGCGACGATGATGATCAGCATAGGTACTGCCTTTGCCACACCATCTGTAAAAATCGTCAACACCGCGCCCCCCGCAGACGGCACCCATAATTCAGACACATCGGGGTGACGAGCGGGTAAAAATAGGAAAACCACGCCAGCAATCATCAGCCAGTACCTCACCACGCCTATTTGCACGCGGCGCAGTAACATACACCAGATCAAGCCCGCCAATAATCCAACGCCAAGATATACCTGCCAAGCGAGTTTGTAATCACTCATGTCAACCATGTAGGTCCCTACTCCACCCAGTTAATAATACGATCTTCGTAATCCGTATCTTTAAGCTCGTTTTCACTAATGCAACGACCACGGATAGACACACCGGCCTCATGAACGCTATTTACATCACCAGAAATCAGGGGATGCCAATCTTCCAACATACGCCCCTCTGCCAATACGCGGTAAGCACAACTTTCAGGTAACCAATACATGTCATCGGGATCGCTATGCCTTAAAGACACACAATCCGGCACTAATTTCCTGCGCGCGCTGTAGTCGCTGCAGCGACATAAATTCGTATCCAGCAAACGACAAGCCACATCCGTGTAAAACACGTCACCATTATCGTGATCTTCCAATTTATGCAGACAACACTTACCACAGCCGTCGCAAACTGACTCCCACTCCTCGGCTGACATTTCCGCTAAGGTCTTTTGCTCCCAAAATGGGCGTCGAACAATGTCTGCCATAGCCTAATTTAGTCGTCAGTTTCCGGCCCTACCCGCGGGTTTAATCGCTCTGGCTGGGGCGGAAGTTGCAGGTAAAAGCCGTTATTTTCAATCTCGCCCATCACCTTTGCGACATCGGCCCGGGCCAATTTTCGCTCGGCATGCAAAACAATGGTCATAGAACGCTGAGGTTTACCGAAACGAGAAAGTAATTCCTCGGGCACCCGCGCTAGATCTTCCTGGTGATCCACGTACAAATACATGCCTTCAGTACGTGAGCTACGATAAACCGCGCAAATTCGTTTCATGCTTTTTTCTCACTTAACGCGAGTAATTTATCGCCAATCAAAGGCTTGCGCCATGTTGTAAGCGCATCCGGTAAACGAGCGCTGCGAATTATCTCTTCAATATCACGCTTTTTAACAAATACTTCAGGCGCCACCCCCAGCTGATCAGCAACCTCTTCCGCGACCGCCTTGAATTGCTTGTAGCGCTGCGTTTGCGCTGGTGTCAGAGGTTTTGGTGCTGGCGAAGGCAATTCACCGTCATCGGCTGAGCGCCCCTCAGCAAGCAAATCAAGTATTGCCTCACCATACCGCCGAATACTGCCCGGAGATAACTCTTTTATTCGGCTGAACTGGCTACTATCTGCGGGCTGCAGTCTTGCGATCTCAAAGCACGCGGCGTCTTTTAACACGCGACCTCTTGGAATATTTCGTTCTCTAGCTTCAGTCTCACGCCACGCGCACAGTATTTTCAAGATATATTGCTGCCTAGTACTCAACTTCCAAAGAGACTTGATACGCAGATAATACTCACTGGCATCAGTTGGCTTTTCCGCCTGCGCGGTAATGACAGCGCAATCCTCTTGCCACCATCCCAACGCCCCCTTCTCGTCTAAGCGCTTACACAGAATGGGGTATATCCGCTGCAAATACAGTACATCCAGCGCCGCGTAAACGCATTGACTCTCGCTGAGTGGACGACGCAACCAATCGGATCGGGTCTCACCTTTTTCGACATGGACTCCCAAGCAATCCATCACTAGCCGCTGATAACTTAAGCCCGCGCCCATTCCCGCCAATCCAGCGCCAATTTGGGTATCGAGCAGTGGCTGAGGAACGCACTGGAACAAGACGTTAAATACCTCTAAATCCTCACTGCAGGAATGAATAACTTTCGGTAAATCCATCCGCCGCAGTAAAGCGGTAAAGGCAGACCAATCGCTAATAGAGAGAGGGTCAATCAGGTATAGCTCACCATTTGCGCCAACCTGCAGTAATCCCGCAATCGGATAGAAGGTATCGGTGCGAATAAACTCAGTATCGATGGCTAAAAATGCGGCTGTCGCCCAATTTTTACAGGCAGCGTTCAGCGCCGCGTCGGTATCGATATAAACGCGGGATTCAAGAGGATCAGTCAATGGGACGGCGTCCTTTAAGTGCATGTGCCAGCGTGCCGCTGTCCACGTATTCTAATTCACCACCCAAGGGTACCCCGTGGGCTATGCGACTCACGGCGATTCCGCGACTGCGCATTTGCTCGGTAATATAATAAGCTGTCGCCTCACCCTCAACGGTCGGGTTAGTCGCTAATATTAGCTCGCTTACCGACAATTCAGCCGTGCGCTGAAGTAATCTGTCTATACCTATTTCCGCGGGACCAATTCCGTCGATGGGTGACAAATGGCCCATCAATACAAAGTACAAGCCCTTGTAATCGCCGCTGTGCTCAAAAGCGACAACGTCCGCAGGTGACTCAACGACACAGATTGTTTGCTGATCACGGCGCTGGTCAGCGCAAATAAAACACTGCTCATTCTCAGTCAAGGTGCGGCAACTATTACAGTGTCCAACATGCTCCGCCGCCTTACTCAGGGCAGCGGCCAAACGCGCTGCCCCCGGACGATTCCGTTCCAACAACTGAAAGGTCATACGCTGCGCAGATTTTGCACCCACACCCGGCAAACAGCGCAGGGCATCAATCATTTCATCTATTAGCGGGCTATAGCTCATATTCAGAACGGCATCTTAAAGCCGGCGGGCATACCGAGCCCAGACATCATGCCGCCCATTTTATCCTGGTTGTTTTTTTCTACTTTACGAACGGCATCGTTCACCGCCGCAGCCAATAGATCTTCCAAAATTTCTTTGTCTTCCGACATCAGGCTTGCGTCAATCGCCACTCTGCGCACATCGTGACGGCCAGTCATAGTGACCTTCACTAAGCCCGCGCCAGACTCGCCTTGCACTTCAACATTGGCGAGCTCATCCTGCGCCTTTTGCATTTTTTCCTGCATTTCGGCAGCTTTCTTCATTAATTCATTCAAATCAGGTTTCATAGTTCTATCTCATTCAGATCTTTTGAAATCTAGTTAAAAAGTAGCGCTCTATTCATGCACTTAAGCCGCTCAGTTATGCCATCCAATCGTCAACAAAGTCTAAGCAACTGGATCTAGTCGTCATGGTCTAGTCGACAAGGCGCACTGAGTCTTCATCTAGCACACCATCAAATTCCGCTATGATACGATTCACATAGTTGTCGGCGCGCAGGGCATTTTTAGCAAGGACTAAGCGCTCGTCCAAACATCTCTGTTTAAAGCCCGCTGGGGTTTCAATATCAAGCTCGGCAATAGTAACGGTGACCTGGAGCGACTTACCGAAATACTCTGAAAGCAGCTCACCTAGTCGCTCGACGTTACGATCGCTTAGAAACGCGGTGTTCGCAGAATCCACAACGAACTCGACACCGTTGTCCGACTTTGCCGCTATTTGGCAAAGCCCCGCCAAGTTTCCTAACATTCCAGGTAATTGAAACACGTCAAATTGTTCGCGCCATACCTTCTCATTGAGTTGCGAAAAATCGATTCGCTCTGTAGTCAATTCTACTCTTGAGTCACGAGCCTGTGCTATCGGCTCAATCCCCGCAACTTGCTGCTCTTCGACTACAATCGCGACTTTCTCGAGAGCTAGATCAGACGCCGCGTCAAAGCCAACGGAGCTTGCAGGTTTTTCGACGTGAGCGGCAGCTATGTCGCTTGGTATATCGTTCGAAGACATCACCTCAGGCACGCCAGGCGACTCATCTATCGCCGGCTGTGTCTGCACTTGAGAGGTGTTCTCAGTAGCTTGTTTTGCCGACGGCGAAACCGTCAAATTTTCAGGTCTTACGTCCGGCTTAGCGCTGATGCTTGTCGGCGCATCATCTGCCGAATCAAGCGTCTGCGGCTTTTTTACCGGAGCAGCGGCCTCCGCCACTGCAGATACAGGCCTAGGCAATACTTGGCGAGGCGCGTCAATAACCCCCTGGGGTTTAAACGCGAGCATTCTGAGCAGAACCATTTCAAGACCTGCTCTGGGGTCGGGCGCCAAGCCCATATCGCGACGCCCTGCCAGTCCTATCTGGTAATAAAACTGCACATCTTCTGCTGTAAGTTTGCCCGCTAACTCTATGATTTTAGAGCGATCACCAAGGCTATTATCCAAGCCATCAGGTACTGTTTGCGCCACGGCTAAGCGATGCATAACAAGCAATAGCTCACTAATTACACCGGGGAAATCAGCCCCCATTTCGGCAAGGTCCGCCACCACAGCCAGTAGCCCAGCACCATCACTGCTGGCCAAGGCTTCAATTAACCGATAAACAGAATTATGGTCGATGGTACCTAACATCTGCCGCACGTCTGCCTCACCGAGCTTGCCGGAACCAAAGGCAATCGCCTGATCCGTTAAACTAAGAGCATCACGCATACTGCCGTCGGCAGCACGACCCAATAACCACAGCGATGACTCATCGAACTGAACCATCTCTTGGTCGAGTACAGTCTTTAAGTAGTCGACAATTCGCTCAGGCGTCAGGTTTTTTAAATTGAACTGCAAGCAGCGCGATAAAATCGTCGCCGGCAATTTTTGAGGATCGGTGGTCGCCAGTAAAAACTTCACATGCGCCGGAGGTTCTTCCAAGGTTTTCAGCAGCGCATTAAAACTGCTGCTACTCAGCATGTGCACCTCATCTATGAGGTAAACCTTATAGCGGCCTTGGCTCGGCGTGTACTGGACGTTATCTAAAATTTCACGGGTGTCTTCAACCTTGGTTCGCGACGCCGCATCGACCTCTAGCAGATCAACGAATCGACCCTCGCTAATTGCGACACAGGCATTGCATTGCCCGCAAGGTTCAGAGCTAACGCCAACTTCACAGTTAAGACATTTGGCTAAAATACGGGCAATGGTGGTTTTACCCACACCACGGGTACCGGTAAACAAATAGGCATGATGAAGGCGATCGTGATCTAGGGCATTTACTAATGCCTTTAAAACGTGATTCTGCCCCGCCATTTCACGAAAGGTTTTCGGGCGCCACTTCCGCGCCAACACCTGATAGCTCATTGAACAATTCCTAACATGCAAGCAGCAAGGATACACCAGCCCAGCATGGACATAAACCAATGAAGGTAGAGGAAAATAAACGTAGACAGGGGATTAAGCAGAACTTGGTGGCGGTCCAACCAGCCACACCCCGGCACACGAGTTGATAACTACCGTTGCTCCCTTCCGGGCCTGGCGGGGTTTGCTATCTATCGTTGCGAGGGGACCGGAAGGACCACCGCAGAAGACACGCTGTGACAGTGCCTCAACGCGGGCGCTATTGTCGGCGAAACACTTGGCACATGCAAGGGACCCGCCGACGAAATCACAGGAAAATGTCGAATAATATCAACGCGCCACCGCAGAACCCGGTGGGAACTTAGCCAGAATCGCTGACACCGTTTCAAGTACATACAAGCGCCGTTCTTCTGGCGTTTTCAAGCTAGGAATAACCCGCTTTGTCATACCGCGCCACAATAATTTTTTCGATGCGGGGTCAATCACATCAATCATTAAGGTGCTTTCTTTGTAGTTTCGTACCCAGATATCGTCATCGTAAAAATGACTGCGGCCGAAATAGCCGAAACCGGGGCGATAACCACAGTGGTAGCATGGGTAATAGCCGTAATGGGTATACCAGGAACCAAAATTATCGATGGCAATTTTATCCTCTTGCCCCAACTGGTAACTCACCAATACAGACGCTTGGCTGACATCTGCGACCTGCTTCAAACCTTTCGCGGTAAATTGTGCGTCTACCGCATCCACAACTCGCTGCCGAACCAAGTCATTGTCAATTTCTGGGTCGGCATGCTTGGCGGGCAACAGCCAGGCATAAGTCGATACACCGCTAAAATCAAACTCCTGAGAATAATCGGTCGAAACCGGAACCCCAGCGCAGGCCGCCAACAAAGCCACCACAACAGCCATTACTATCTTTTTCATTACCGTCTCCCCAAGCGCTTTTAAAATACCCATTAAAACTATGACTGCAAAACAACCCAAAGCGCTAATTGGCCCCGCACCACTCGCAGCAACAAACGCCCCTTACTCGCAGACAATACCTCACTAAATTCTTTAACATCGGCAACGCGGCGCTGGTTTACTGACACGATCAAATCACCTTGCGCCAATTTTCCCGCAGCTTCTGCTGTATTCGCCACCTCAGTCACCAACACGCCCTGACCATTTTCGGCGTCGCGGAGTGTTACTCCCTTGAGGAGCTCACTGGTCGCCTCGCCAACTGTAGCGACAGGCAATGTCACCATTTCAGCGAGTTCCGCGCGAAACTCCTTTCGCTTGCCCTCTCTCAAGGCTGTAACAATAATACGATCACCAACCCGCTTTAGACCAACCGCATTGCGCAATTGTGCAGAACTAAGAATATCCTTGCCATCAACCTCGACGACGACATCGCCTGCCTGCAAACCGGCTTGTTCGGCGGCAGACCCGCTCTGAACCTCAGCAATCACCGCGCCGCGCTGATGTTTTCCGACCTTAAAGGCATCGGCCAACTCCGGCGTTAAATCCTGAATAACCACACCGAGTTGACCACGACGCACCTCGCCGTGCTCTAAAATTTGATCGATACTAACTTTCGCCATATTGATCGGTATGGCAAAACCAATTCCAACATTGCCACCAGCAGGCGCTAAAATCGCGGTATTTACCCCAATCAGTTCGCCCCTTAAATTAACAAGTGCACCGCCGGAGTTTCCCGGATTTATTGAGGCGTCGGTCTGGATAAAATTTTCATAACCTTCAATTCCCAAGCCAGTACGCCCCAAGGCGCTCACGATACCGGTTGTTACGGTTTGCCCTAAGCCAAAGGGATTGCCAATGGCTACGACGTAGTCACCTACCTCTAATTTATCAGAGTCTGCCAATTTAACGCTGTGCAAATTCTTGGCATCTATTTTTAACACTGCGATGTCGACATCGGGATCCGAGCCAACAAGTGTCGCAGTGAAATTGCGACCATCTTCCATGCTGACGGTAATTTCATCCGCGCCGTTGATGACATGATGATTAGTCAGAACAATGCCTTTTTTGGCATCAATGATAACGCCCGAGCCAGCCGCCTGGGTGCGACGTTGCTGGGGACGCTGCATCTGCTGTTCAGGCACATTAAAGAAACGTCGAAAAAATGGATCGTTCAGCAACGGGTTTTGACGAATAGTCTGCGTTGTATAGGTCGATATATTAACGACAGCAGGGTTGACGGTTTTTAGCATTGGCGCAAGGCTGGGAAGCTCGCGACCATTACCATCCTGCTGAGGGAAAAATGCCAAGCTGCCCTGAGCAAGACCAGCTAAAAAACAAAATATCAATACGCGAAGTAGTTTGTGGCGTGATGCGCGAAGCGACAGAAGCATATTAGTCATATCTTATATCAGACTCCCAATAGTCATTAACTGTGACCGTTAGAGTCCCGCTTTGGCTAAAAAATTCCGCAGAGGCATGAATTGCGCCTTATCTTTCTTAAACCAGCTTTTCAGCCATTGAGCGTGATATTTCTTTTTGAATTGTCGACTTGAAGGCGCCCATCATTAGGCCCAACTTGATATCAACCTTCACTTCGTCAATCCCCAAGGTAATTCGCCCTTTTACACCAGAACGTGCAACCTCGAGCTCATCATTATTTAGCCAGCGAGAACTCAACTGATAACGCTCTTCTAATTTGATCGCCATCTGCCGGATTAACTCGCGAAGTTCTTCTGGTTTTTTATTATGGCGTTGACGAAGAGAAATATTCGACACAGATTGATTACCCCACAAAAAGAGACGTAGCTTGATAAGACATTTGCATTATGGCACCTCACACGAAAATTGCCCAATTACTGTGCACAACGTTGACACAGCTGAAACCGTTGCACAGGATCACTAAAGTGCAGGCAAAAAAAAACCGCTTTTACGCGGTTTTTAAAACTTTGGTGGAGCTAGGCGGGATCGAACCGCCGACCTCTTGCATGCCATGCAAGCGCTCTCCCAGCTGAGCTATAGCCCCAAAGTGGAGGCTGCGCATATTACGGTCAGCCCCAGAACTTGTCAACACATCGACTTGAAATCACTGCATTTTTCTATTCATTGTCGCTAGGGAATCCCCGCTCCAACTATGAGCTAACTCCCCACATTGCAGGAATTTGCTATGCGAGCTCCTGATACTGCTTTTCCAGCTTTTTCAGGCGTTTTTTACCTACCCCACCCAAGACTTCTATGGCATGACGCAATCGCGCTCTGCTCATATCTGGGCCTAACACTTCCATCGAATCAACAACTGAGATCGACGAAGTTGTACCCGCAATAGCGATAAACAATGGCGGCATAAAATCCTTTAACTTGATTCCCAAGCCATCGGCCAAGGATTTCACCTCTGCGAAAATTCGATCACGCTGCCAATCATTTAACGATTCCAAGCGCCACGCCGCGCACTGCAACAAGGTGACTAACTCTTCTTCACTTAGACTTGAAGCGGCAAAGCTCGCGGGAGTAAGCGGCAACATACCCGACAAAAAGAACGCCGCTAACGGTGCCATATCGCTAAACACTTCAATTCGGGACTGCACATGCGGCAGCATTTTCATTAACGTCTCGCGGTTAAAGGCCCACTCTTGCATACGATCTGCCAACTGCTCAAGACTGCAATCTTCACGAAGCCACAAGCCGTTTAGCCAGCGCAGTTTTTCAACATCGAATATCGGCCCACCCAAACTCACTCGGGTGATATCGAAATTGTCGATCATGGTTTGCAGACTGAACTTCTCGCTTTCATCTGGCATAGACCAGCCCATGCGGCCTAAATAATTCAACAGCGCCTCGGGCAGGAAACCCATGCGCTGGTAGTACCAAATACTGGTCGGATTTTTGCGTTTACTGAGCTTGCTTTTATCGGGATTTCGCAACAGGGGCAGATGGCATAACACCGGCATTTCCCAGCCAAAATACTCATACAATAATTTGTGTTTAGGGGCAGAATTAATCCACTCCTCGCCGCGCAGCACATGGGTGATCTGCATCAAGTGGTCATCGACCACGTTTGCCAAATGGTAGGTCGGCAAGCCATCAGATTTTAAAAGGATCTGGGCATCCACCTGCCCCCACTCCAATTCAATTTTACCCCGCAGCATATCGTCAACTTCGCAGCGGCCATCGTCCTCAGGCACGTGCATTCGAATCACATAAGCATCACCAGCCGCTTCGCGACGCGCGTGCTCAGCATCGTCTAATTTCAGATCCGAATACTTTAGAGCGGTATGCCCCCCTGCCTCGCGACGGGCTTCACGCAGCACATCCAATTCTTCAGCTGTCCTGTAGCAGCGAAAGGCATGTCCGGCAGCAATAAGTTGTTCACAATGCGCTTTGTAAATTTCACTGCGTTCGCTCTGGCGATACGGCCCGTGCGGCCCTCCAATGTCTGGCCCCTCTGCCCACTCCAAACCCAGCCAGCGCAGTGAATCCAAAATCGCCTGCTCAGACTCTGGAGTAGAACGCTGTTGGTCGGTGTCTTCAATGCGCAGCAAAAACTCGCCACCTTGGCTTTTCGCAAAACAATAATTAAACAGTGCGATATAAGCCGTGCCTACATGCGGGTCACCGGTGGGCGAAGGAGCAATACGAGTGCGAACAGTCATGGAGTGTTTATTACCATTTGAATACAATAGACATTTAGCCTCGCATCAATTTGCGTGAGCGGGCCATTCAGGCCGCCATTATACGTTCCGGACGAGGCAAGATTCACCCACCCGCAGAGGTATTTCGCGGCAGATGCACAAAAATTTACTTAATCGCCGCTTTTGCGTCGCCCCCATGCTGGACTGGTCTGACCGGCACTGCCGTGTCTTTTGGCGCCAACTGACCACAGAAGCGGTGCTGTACACCGAAATGATCACCACCGGCGCGCTGATCCATGGCGATGCCGAGCGCCACCTCAATTTTAGTGATATTGAGCACCCTGTCGCTCTGCAGCTTGGTGGCAGCGACCCCGAGGCACTGGCCCACTCGGTAAGACTCGCTGAAAAATGGGGATACGACGAAGTGAATTTAAACTGCGGCTGCCCTTCGGATCGCGTTCAGAATGGTTTTTTTGGCGCCTGTCTCATGTCGCGCCCTGCCCTCGTTGCCGATTGTGTAAAGGCAATGAAAGACGCTACTTCGCTCCCCATTACCGTTAAGCACCGTATCGGCATTGATGAACAAGAAGGCTACGGGCCGCTGCAGGAGTTTGTCGCCGCCATTGACGAGGCCGGCACTGACGCGATCATCGTTCACGCCCGCAAGGCGTGGCTGCAAGGCTTGAGCCCAAAGGAAAATCGCGAAATTCCGCCGCTGAACTACAACTTGGTACACCAGCTAAAACAGGACTTTCCCAAGCTCGAAATTATCATCAATGGCGGCATTCAGAACATCGAAGATGCCACCTCGCAATTGTCATACGTGGATGGCATTATGATGGGCCGCAGCGCGTATCAAACCCCGTTTCTTCTGGCTAGTGTGGATTCGCAATTTTACGGCCAAGACCGACAGATCGCTGTGCGAAGTGACGTCATTCGCGGCCTATTCCCCTATATAGAAGCGGAACTTACACAAGGTACGCGGCTCAATCATATGACCCGACATATGCTGGGATTATTTAATGGACAACCCGGTGGTCGACTATTTCGACGTTATATAAGCGAGCACGGCCATCGCCCCAACGCCGGTATTGAGGTATTGGAGCAGGCATTAAGCCTTACCGAAGAAGCCCTGCAGACCATGATGACAAAAAGGACAGTAAGTAATGAGCAGTAAGTTAGAACAACTAAAGCAGTTCACCGATGTGGTTGCCGATACCGGTGATATAGATGCAATCCGGCGTTTTTCTCCTCAAGATGCCACGACAAATCCATCACTCATTCTTAAAGCCGCTCAACTTCCCCAATATCAACCGCTAATACAGCGCGTCATTTCCGCTCAGAGTAAAGGCCCCCGAGACGCCCAGTGGCTGCAAAAAACCGCCACTCAGCTAGCGGTAGAAATTGGCGCCGAAATCTGCAAATTAGTACCCGGGAAAGTGTCTACTGAAGTCGACGCCCGCCTCTCATTCAATACCGAGGCGATGATTGCCGAAGGCCGCTACATAGCCGAGCTTTACCAGCAAAAAGGCATCGCCAAAGACCGGCTACTCATTAAAGTCGCCTCAACGTGGGAAGGCATTCAAGCCGCCGCGGTATTAGAAAAAGAAGGTGTAGAGTGCAACCTGACTCTGCTCTTCAGCCTTATTCAGGCTGCCGCCTGTGCAGAAGCTGGCGCAACCTTAATATCACCCTTTGTTGGTCGTATTTTAGATTGGCATGTCGCCCGTGGTCTTACACCTGAAACGGCAAATGATGACCCTGGGGTTCAGTCTGTCATTGCCATTTACAGCTATTACAAGCAACACGACTACAAAACCGTTGTAATGGGAGCAAGTTTTCGCAATATAGGCGAAATTGAGGCTTTAGCGGGCTGCGATCGCCTAACAATAAGCCCAGCACTGCTAACTGAACTGAGTGAAAATACACAAGCCTTACCGCGCCAACTCGGTCCAGATATGAACTTCATCCCCCATCCAAAACTCGACATTACCGAATCCGGATTTCGCTGGGCCTTGAATGACGATGCCATGGCAACAGAAAAACTCGCTGAGGGTATTCGGGCCTTTGCCGCCGACCAAGTGAAACTTGAAACCCTGCTTAGCGAATGGAACTAGTACTCCTTCAATATGATATTGCCTAATGTCAAAGTTCGTAGGTATGGGTTGAGGTACGACATGCCTTCAGACTGGACGCCCGTCAGGGCGCCCCGAAGGGGTTTATCAAACCCAACATGATGGGATGCTCTCCCACCGCTTGTTGGGTATCGCTACCGCTCCACCCAACCTACAGAATCACACATCATTTTCAAATTGAAAGAGTACTAGGATATGTTTGAAAAATTAAAGCAGCTTTTTTCTGGCGTGGAAGAAGACGACAAGAAAACCACGATGTCGCTGGAGTTAGCGGCAGCAGCCCTACTTATCGAAGTGAGCAAATCTGATTACGAACAAGACCCCAAAGAAATTGAAAAAATACAAGAATTGCTGGTTCGGTGTTTTTCAGTGTCGCTAGCGAATATTGAAGATTTCATGACGACGGCAACAGCGCTTAATAAAGACAGCACCTCCTTGTATCCGTTTACCCGTTACATCAACGACAATTGCAATAATATTGAAAAATATGAGCTGATTGTCGCGCTTTGGGAAGTGGCCATTGAGGATGGGCAAATAGATAAATACGAAGATCACTTGATCCGGAAGATCTCTGATCTCATTTATTTACCTCACACCGAATTTATCCGAGCAAAGCTGACAACGACAGAAAAGCTGCTGGCAAATAGATAAGGATGGCGTTTGTGCAGAGAAAAAATTAAAAACACTGACCTTCTAGAAGCGACACTAACTCACGAAACTTAGCGTGATTACTGTCGCTCAGCCCCATTAGCGTGCGATGCGCCTCTAACACCCGCTTCTTAACAGCATCTTCGCTACAGGGTAAAACCGGCAGCTCGCCCAGGTCTTCATCGTCGAGTAGTGGCTCTTCTCGAATTCTAAACACCCGGTCGAAACCCATGCTTTCGAGCACTCGGGTGATATCGGGATTAGTGGATAAAATAAGGGGGACAAACTTAAAACGCTCTTTGGCTTTAATCGCTAATTTAGCAAGTAAACCCAAAGTAGTACTGTCGACATTTAGGGCATCAGAAAGATCAACGACAACACTGGCAAAGCCTTCAACAGATAACATCTCATCGAAAAACTCGTCCAAGGTTGTACACAGCGTCAACCGCACGTCACCAACTAGTTTGATAACAAACGCGCCGTCTTGTCCTGCTACCAATATCCTACCGGGCTGCATTTGCCTATAACCTGCACACGACTAAAATTGCGATATCGTCTGGCGCTTCGTCTATTTCTAGTAAACCGAAAGTTTTCGCCAGTCCCGTCGACATACTTTCACCCTCGCCGAGAATATCGAGCAGCTTCAGCTCTTTCTCTTCGAGGGTGTCACTGTCTAACACCTCTAGAATACCATCCGAGAACAACGTTAGCACTGCGCCCGGTGGGAAAGTGATCATATGATCACTGTACTCGGCATCGGCAAATAAACCAACAGGCATGTCGTGTTCAGGCAGAAATTCCGCCTTACCGTCTACCGCCATTGCCGGCGCGGGAAGATGACCTGCTACCGAATAACAGAGCTGATGGCACTTAAGATCAAAAGCACCGACACACATTGTTACGTGTTTGCCGATCCCCATTTCCAGTAATTCCCGATTCGCTATGGCAAGCATCTTCGCTGGCGACAAAATAGCAGTGGAACCGCGATGTAAGAAATCACTGCGCTTACGTGCAAACAAATTTTTGAGGAACACCGTCACGAAGGCCGAACTAGCGCCGTGCCCTGACACGTCTGCAACAAAGAACACCGCGTGATCTTCACCAACAATAAAGTAGTCAACAAAATCGCCGCTCAGGTACAAAGACGGCAATATAAAGTGGCAAAAACTGTAGCCGCCAATTTGCTTTGGCGTATCTGGTAGCAGAAGCTGCTGAACGTGCTTTCCCGCCTGCTGGTCTTGTTGTAACAAGGTCAAACTTTCAAGTAAATCTCGGTTCGCGTTTTCAAGCTTAGTGCGGTAGGCCAAGTTTTCGCGTTTTAGGGCGCCACGCTCAACCGCCCGATCAATAACATGGCGAATAACGTCCAAATTTTCTGGTGGGAGCATCAGATAATCAGTTGCACCGTGCCTAACAGCCTCAACAACGTCAGCGAGACTTTTGCGACGAGAAACGCCGATTAGAGGTAATTCACGGGGGTCAGCTGCCATTTTACCGAGAAGATCAATACCGCGATCATCGGGGAAATCGATGTCAACCATCACAATATCGATATCTTCTTCGCGAAACCCCACCATTGCCGTCGAGCAATCCGCAATCGCAAGCACGGACATACCCAGCTTCTCCAAGGAGGACACTAGCTCGTTGTGGACAGCATCAGCCTGCTGAACCAATAAGATACTCTGGGGAAACGTAGCTTTCATGCGGACTTTTTACTCGCATCAGCAAGAACACACAAGCCGTATTTATGCGCAGAATTTACGCCAGGGAAATCAGGCGCGAAATTAGAAATCAAAGGATTCGAAATCTTCATCGCCAAAATCATCTTTAAGCTTGCCGTCATTGATAAGAAAATCTCGGCGCTGCAAATAAACATCCTTGAAGAAGGTGTATTTATCTCCCGACACCAACTCTTCTGTCCCAAGTAAAGAGGCTCGAACTTGAATCAAATCCAGAAGGGTCATGCCGTACTGCGCACTTTCAGGATCAACACTGCGCATCACATTGGTATAAGAATCAACTCCCCTTCCAGCACCATCCCGCAAAGTGCTGGGGCCGAGAAACGGTAGCATTATGTACGGGCCATTACCCACCCCCCACACAGCAAGGGTTTGACCAAAATCCTCGGAGTCACGCACTAAACCAATCGCTCCAGCGACATCAAAAATGCCTAATACACCAACCGTTGTGTTAATAATGAACCGTCCACCACTGATCAGGACATGACTGCCATCACCCTGCAATACATTATTGCCGATATTCTTAATTTCACCGAGATTATTAAAAAAATTGGCTAAACTTTGATCAACAAACGTCGGCGTAATATTGCGATAGCCTTTCGCGACAGGCTTCAAGACATACTGGTCAGCCGTGTCATTGAATACAAAGACAGCACGATTGAGGCCCTCCCAAGGGTCGCGAGGATCGCTGTCGCTATCATTTACAGACGCATTTACGCCCTGAAATGTAGACAGCAGCGTCAATAGCAAGGCACAAGCTATTCGTTCCATTGGAGTCATATCCATCAATTCTAAAAAGCGGCTAACACTATACGCAATGCGCGCTTGCTTGGCACTAACTGCATGATTACGACTCAGCAATAATCAATATATCGAGACCAACCAACTGTGTCACAAGCTCGCGACCAAACCCCACCACCGCTTCAGCTTCAACACCAAGCTCGGCGGCAATTCCCTTAAGTACTCCGTACGCATTGAGCGAAGACGCGTCATCAAACAACGCAAGTAACCGCGCCGTGACTGCATTGATTTCTAAAAACTCAACGCTATCGGCACGGTTGCGATACACCACAATATAGGTGACGTCGCCGGTCACTTCTGCGGGACGGTTATCCCTGCTAATTTGATGGACGGGAAAACCGTAAGCCAGCGGCCAAGCGAGTGAAGACAGACGCCACCGCGCATCCAAAATATCGCTGGGAGGCTCTACTGCGGAAGGAAGTTCGTCAACAGCGACATCGAGTGCCAGCTCTACCCATTCATAATGGGCAAGCTCGGCTAAAAACGGCGGATCTACGGCTATACCACTGCGCTGATGCTGAAGATATTCAAGAAACTCTTCCGCAATTTTAAGAAAGTAAGGGCTCGCGCACTGATGCCGAATCATAAAGTCCCGCACCATCGAGCCCCAATCCGAATCGCTATACAAACTACGACACACCGGGAAGCCATTACTTAAAAAGCCATTGATATTGTTGAAAAACAAATCGCGATAAATATCTAGACGACGGCCCTCTATACCCGGCAACCCAGAAGAAGCGTCGGGATTGCGGATAAACTGGGTTAGTTCGCGCTGAACATGCTGAAAATTGCTCATCTCACAGCAACCCGGTGAGAAGCGACACTGCACTCGTTGATAGCTTGAGCACGCTTAATACGCTCTACCTCTAATACCAACTCTGCCATCGGCGGGAAATTAAAGTCCCTCTCCAGCAAAGTTGGCAAGGGACCGCAGCGCTCATAAGCCGCGTCTAGCAAGTCCCAGACAGGATCAATGACATCTGAACCATGTGTATCGACACGCAGATCATCGGCCTCATCGTAATGGCCGGCGATATGCACATACCTCGCGCGCTCCAGAGGAAGTGAATGCAAAAAATCATGGGGATCGTAGCGATGGTTAATACTGTTCACGTAGATATTATTTACATCTAGTAACAGCTCACAATCTGCCTCGGTCAGCACCGCGTTAATAAACTCACTTTCACTCATTTCCTGAGCCGGAGCTGCGTAATAAGACGCATTTTCTAGCAATATACGTCTACCTAAAACATCTTGTACTTGCTTAACTCGGTCAGCGACGTGGTGAACTGCCTCTTCAGTAAACGGAATGGGCAGCAAATCATATAATTGTCCCTCATCACCGCAATAGGTCAAATGTTCTGAATACAGAGGGCAGTCAAAATCCGCCATAAACTGCTTAATATCTTTCAGCAAGCTTGTGTCGAGGGGAGAAAAACCACCAATGTTTAATGATAGCCCATGTAAATAAACGGGGTAACGCTCAGCTATTTCACGAAATGAGCGGCCGTAGCGACCGCCAATACCTATCCAATTCTCAGGGGCAACCTCAATAAAATCAATATCGTCTGGGCTCAGCTGTTTAAACGCCGACATAAGACCTCGACGCAAACCGAGACCTGCCAAAGCAGATCTATTATTTAAGTTAAGCTCATCCATTGATACTGTGATTGCCTCTCAGAGAACCGTTAACACTAAGAAAATAATGCTTATTTCGCAGCACCGCATGACGCTTCCTTCGCCGCTTTGTCGCCGCCACACTGCCCTTCCATTGCCCCTTTATCAGCGCCACACTTCGCTTCACCACACTTACCTTCGTGGGCGGCCTTTGCCTTGTCAGCGCCGCACTTAGCTTCGCCGCATTTGCCTTCGTGCCCAGCCTTATCAGCTCCACACTTTGCCTCACCGGCTTTATCAGCCCCACACTTAGCTTCCGATTTAGCCGCTTTATCGGAGCTTCCCATCGCAAGTTCATAGCCCGCGCTCAATTGCTTGGCCGCGAACGGGTTGCTATCAGCCATCGCAGGGCTCACAGCAGAAGCCAACATCGCCGCACCAAAGGCTGCAACTAGAGGTTTTTTCGTAAAAGACGCCATTATTATTTCTCCATTCCGGCTATGCACCGAGTTAGTCTTCAAGTAAATTAAAATTCTGCTCAAAAAACAGCCAATGTATCTGAGCTAAACGGTAAAAAACGCATTTTCAGCATAGCCGGATCTCAAAATTTAACAATGCAATGATTAGCTTACGAGAACACCAAGGTTTCCGATCTTTGCCGTAAATTACGTCGCGGCTAGTACCAGACACGAATAGCTTGATTGTCACGACTATGCTTAAAGAAACGGCTACCTAGCTGTGCCCCGCCGAGACGAGAGGAATACAACTTGGTATTCCAAGTAGGCGAAGAGCCGGCGAATGGCGCCATTTAGGGTTAACTAGAATTGCCAGGGGCATTTTCCCGCCCAGCAAAGACAATCAAACTAGCGTGCCCATAGCCAATAGACCTAACTAGACTTTGAATGTTACATCTTGGGTGACACTTTTCCATAATTGCTTCAATCGTTTTTCTGATACCGGCGACCGCGTGCCGATATTTTGAGCAAACAGAGAAATGCGGAATTCCTCTAGCTGCCAGCGATAATCTCTAAGGGCGGGATGTGAAGCAAGTTCATCGGGCGCTTTCAGCAAGAAGTCACTCAACTGGTTTTGCAAAGGCTCTAAGATAAGGGTGCACTGACGATCTCGCTGATAGTGTCCATCCAGTTTTGCAAGGCGCTGCAAAATCCCCTTCAAGTATCGAGGGTACTGACTCAGTTCTTCATAATTTAACGCCGTTATAAAGCCGTTGAAAAACAAGCCGTCAAGCTGCTTATTTACGTCGTTAATACTGTGAATCCAGCTCAGCGAGTTCAGCTTTTTCAAAGCCCGCCGAATATCGGAATAATGACCCAATATTTCCGTGAGCATTTCCGCATAGCGCTCAGCGTCAGCGGTAAAACTTGCACGCCCCGCTTGCCACAGTTTGTCGAAGTGGGCTTCTGTTTCAGGTAAGTTGTCAGGATCTATCGCAAAACTTTGTCGAGCTGCGGCTATTAAGCTGTCTTCGAGCCATTTCTTTTTATCTTCACCCACAGCGGCGAATTGCAATTGCACCGCGTTATGTCGAAACAAACTCGCCCGCAATAATTTTGTCTGTTGAGACAGTCGCAGCAATAGTAATCTCAGCACCCCGTAAAGGCTCTTCTGTTTCGCGTCCTGCGCCGACTCTGCCAACTCTAAAACAACATGGTCGCCGTCATCCCGCAAACACGGATATGCAGTCAATGTTGCGCCGCCGCGCTTAAACTCATGGCGCGTTTCTAAGCGACCAAAATTCCAATCTTGAAGTACTTTACTGTTAAAACTGCCACTGCTTTCTTCCGCAATACCCTGCTGAACTTGATCGGCAAGTTGGGTATTTAACAGCCTTAAATCACGCCCCTGTGCCAATAGTTTTCCGGTATTGTCCAGCACACGAATATTCATTAAGTAGTAATCGTCAATGCGATTGGCAGCCCACTCATTAATATCGATCTGCAAACCGCTCAAGCGCAACAAGGCTGTCGCAAGCTGTGCAAGCAGCCCCTGTTCGCCCACCTTAAGCATCGGCATAGCGCGATCAACATAGTCCGGCACCGGCACCAACTGCTTGCGCTGCGCCTTTGGCAGGGTTTTCACTAGAGCAATGCACTTCTCTCGCAACAAACCCGGCACCATCCATTCGAGTCGCCCCGCAGGTAATTGCGCTAAATTCCCCAACGGCACCGATACACTGACACCGTCGGCGGGGTGACCTGGCTCGAAGTGATAGCTGAGCGCGAAGCTAATGCCGCCACACGTTAAAGTATCTGGAAATTGCTGTTCGGTGACATCACCACCGCCGTGGCGCATCAATTCGCCGCGCGTCAAATACAGTGTGTTTGGGGGAGCCGTTGCTTTTAGCCAGTGTTCAAGGTGCTTGGCAGTGACGATACCCGCCGGAATACGCTCATCGTAAAATCGAAATAGCTCATCATCAGACACCAATATATCTCGACGACGAGCCTTGTCTTCTATCTCCGCAATATCAGCGATTAACGCTTTGTTATGTTTATAAAAATCCGCGCGGCCTTGGTAGCGGCCTTCGACTAACGCTTGCCGAATAAGAATTTCGCGGCTTTCTTCAGGCGCAATCGGGCCGTAGTGAACACGCTTTTTATCGCGAATGACCAAACCGTATAACGCGGTTTGTTCAAAGGCCATAACTCGGCCGCTGCGGGCCTGCCAATGTGGCTCTGAGTAACTACGCTTAAGCAAACTATCATTGACACCAAACACCCACTCGGGATCAATTTTTGCGACACAGCGCGCATACAATTGGCTTGTTTCGGCTAACTCCGCCGCCACGATCCATTTTGGCGGCTTTTTGAATAATCCCGAGCCAGGAAAAATATGTAACTTTCGATTGCGTGCACCGGTGAATTCACGATTCTCGTCCTTGGTCGCTATTTGACCGAGGAAACCAGGTAACAAGGCGCGGTGAATACTCTCATAACCGGCGGCTTCTTTATTCTGCTTTAAGCCTAACTGCCGACACATCAGGGTTAGCTGATGATGCACTTCTCGCCACTCACGCATTCTCGTCCACGACAAAAACTCACGCTGACAAAGCTTTCGCCACTGATTTGCCGACAGCGCCTGACGCTGTTCCTCGGCGTAATCCCACAGCGCCACAAAGCCGGCAAAATCTGAATCTTCCTGCCAAAATCGGCGATGCTTCTCATCCGAGGCCTGCTGCTTATCGGCGGGGCGCTCACGGGGATCTTGAATACTCAAAGCACTTGCAATTACCAGCATTTCGCGAAGACAGGATGCGTCTGCAGCTGCCAATAGAAGACGGCCAATACGCGGGTCAACGGGAAAACTCCCAAGCTGTTCACCCAGTTTTGTTATGCGCCCCTCATCAACCGCGCCCAGCTCTGCCAGCAGCGCAAAACCATCGTTGACAAACTTTTTATCCGGCGCGTCAACGAAGGGGAAATCTGAAATATCGCCCAACTTCAGCTGCAGCATTTGTAAAATAACGGCCGCTAAATTTGTACGCTGAATTTCCGGCTCGGTGTACTCTGGCCGGCTCAAATAATCGGCTTCACTGTATAGGCGATACGCAATACCCGGCGCCACGCGACCGCAACGACCCGCTCGCTGATTGGCGCTGGCCTGCGAAATGGCCTCAATCGGCAGACGCTGCACTTTGCTGCGCACACTGTAACGACTGACCCTCGCTGTACCCGCGTCTATAACGTAACGAATCCCGGGCACGGTGAGTGAGGTTTCTGCCACGTTGGTGGCCAATATCACCCGCCACCCCCGCCGTGCCCGCAAATCAAATATCCGTTGTTGTTCTGAGCCACTTAAGCGCGAATACAGCGGCAATATCTCTGCCCCCGACAATTCGGCGCGTTTGAGGTGGCGGGTTAACTCGCGAATATCGCGTTCGCCGCTAAGAAATACCAGCGTGTCACCGTGACGCTGAGCGCCCTCCGCCATCAGCTCCCGAAGCACCAACTCCACTGCTTCGGCCAAATCATTGTCGGCACTCAGCTCCTCTTGAGGTCGATAGCGATACTCCACCGGATAGCTGCGACCAGACACTTCAATAACAGGAGCATCATTGAAGTGCGCAGAAAAGCGCTGCACATCAATTGTCGCGGAGGTAATGATGAGCTTTAAATCAGGCCGCTTCGGTAAAAGCGTTTTTAAGTAACCCAATAAAAAGTCAATGTTCAGACTACGTTCGTGGGCTTCGTCAATAATAATGGTGTCGTATTGACTGAGAAATCGGTCGCGCTGGATAGCAGCCAGTAAAATACCGTCAGTCATTACCTTAATATAGCTATTCGGCGAGGCTACTTCTTGAAAGCGAATTTGAAAAGCAACGCCTTCGCCGAGCTGGGTGTTAAGTTCCTCTGCTAAACGCTGAGCCACCGCCCTCGCAGCCAAACGTCGGGGCTGAGTGTGGGCAATTAAGCCCGCAACGCCACGCCCCATCTCCAGGCAAATTTTCGGTATTTGGGTGGTTTTACCCGACCCCGTTTCCCCGGCGAGCACCACGACCTGATGCTCGCTAATTGCCTTGCGAATATCATCCAGCCGCTGCGCAACGGGCAGATCCTGAGGATAGACAATTTTAGGCAGGCTCTCCTGGCGCGCCTTCCGCCTAAGTACGGACGCGTTAATACGCTGAGCCAGCGCGAGCAATTTATCGCCAATGTCAGTGTTTTCTCGATCTTGCTTGGCGAGCTGACGACACTGCCTCGCGAATGCAAACTGATCGCCCAACATACATTCGTCAACACTGGCCAGTAGTGAGGCTGCGGTAATTTCTGGCATACATTCCAAATAAATAAAAAAGGCGCCATCAGGCGCCTTTTTGCAATGAGCTGAAAATTTAATCAGCCTTGGCGAGCTTGGCAAGCTCCTCGTCTCGAAGTGAACGACGCAAAACCTTACCAACGTTGGTTTTAGGTAATTCATCGCGAACTTCTATATAACGCGGCATTTTATAGCCGGTTAAGCGTTCACGCAAAAATGCTTTCAGCTCGTCCTTATCAATGTCGCCATTTTTAGCAGCAACGAAGATTTTTACCGCTTCGCCTGACTTCTCATCAGGTACACCAATCGCTGCGCACTCTGCAATATTGGGATGGCCACTCAGCACATCTTCAATTTCATTGGGGTAAACATTAAAGCCAGAAACGATAATCATGTCTTTCATGCGATCAACGATCCGCATATAACCGTCTTCTTGCACAACCGCAACATCACCGGTATGCAACCAGCCATTTTTAATGGTCTTATCAGTTTCATCCTGGCGCTGCCAATAGCCCATCATCACCTGCGGGCCTCGCACGCAAAGCTCACCGCGCTCACCGATTCCCACGTCCTCACCACCCTCGGTGACGATACGAATCTCGGTGCCCGGCAGGGCAATCCCGATAGTGCCGATTTGATTGGCACCACCTGGGTTAATTGATACCACCGGCGAGGTTTCAGTTAAGCCGTAGCCTTCGTAAACCTGCGCCCCAGTCATCTCCATCCACTCTTTCGCCGCACCCGCAGTTAATGCCATACCACCTGACAAAGTGGCTTTGACGGAGGAGAAATCGAGTGTTTTAAATTCCGGGTGATTACACAGTTGAACGAAAAGCGTATTGATACCGCTCATGCCGCTCCAGCGCCAGCGCTTCATTTCTTTAATTACACTGCCCAAGTCACGCGGATTTGGAATAAGCACCGCGTGATTACCCTGCATCATGACGCAGAATGACAGCATAAAAGAATAAATATGGTAAAGCGGCAGCGGTGACAAAAAGGTTTCTGTCGCCTCGTTCAAGCCATAGCTTTCAAACAGCTCCTTACTTTGCAGGACATTGGCCATCAGATTGCGATGACTGATCATGGCGCCTTTAGACACACCGGTTGTACCGCCGGTGTACTGCAATAAAGCGACGTCTTCTGCACCCGGTGAAGAAGGGGTGTATTTGCCGCTTTTACCCAAGGACAATGCCTTTCGGTATGAAATCTGATTTTCAAAGCTAAAATCAGGCACCATTTTCTTAACACGCTTGACTACGACGTTAATTAATGGCCGCTTAAAGCCGGTGTGCAGATCGGCTATTTCAGTGACAATCACCGTTTCTACTGGTGTCTCTGGGACAACCGCCGCAGCTGCCTCGGCAACGTTTGCCAAAACAATTAGCGCTTTCGCCCCTGAGTCATTCAGTTGATGTTTCAGTTCGCGCTCGCTGTAAAGTGGGTTGGTGTTAACCACGATCAGGCCCGCGCGGATTGCACCAAAAAGTGCGACCGGATATTGGATAATGTTTGGCATTTGCAAGGCAATACGGTCACCGGCCTTCAGGTTGGTATGGTTCTGAAGGTATGACGCGAATTGAGCAGATAAGATATCTAGCTCGCGATAGGTAATAGTTTTACCCATACACGATATAACTGGGTGATTCGCAAACGTTGTTGCGCAGTAGGCAAACATGTCCACCAGATTAGCGTACTGAGCAAGATCAACACTACTCGACACATTTGCGTTTTTCCGCGCCGCACTTATTGCTGCTGCGATTTCTTCCATTGCTGCTGACAAAGTCGTCCCCTCGTAAGGCCTTTTTGTTATTAATGCCGGGCCAGATGACAGGCAGTCTGACCACGGCTACTAAAGGTGGCAAGCTATCGATATTTGTACTCACTGTCAACACTAGTGCACTTTGCGAGCGGCTTTGTGCTGTTCCCCTAGCTTATCCCTCAACGCTGGCGGGTTCCGCTACACGATATTGCTCAGGATCAATAAACATCAGCTGCAAGACCAGCTCACCACTGCGCCGCAGATCCGCGGCCAAAACCAGTGCATTAAGATGACCATCGATATGACTTATAGCTGGAATATTAAATACAAGTTGCTGGCCGCTATCATCGCTCATCACAATTGGCTCTGATTTAGTCTGTATCACCTTGACCAACTCGGCGCACAACATCTGCAATTGCAGTTTAAACGCACTGAAATTTAAGTGACCGCGAAACTCTTCAGGCATTAACTGCAATCTAACCCGCACTGTAGATTTATCCGGCATGTCCATTTTGGTCAAAAACAACTCCCGACCAGCCTCTAGCTCCTTAAAATAACGTTTCGCCTCGGTGCGGCCCACATCTAGCAAGCAGGTCTTAAATAAATTTACTGAAATTGTCAGTACGCTCGATGTATCCATATTCACTTTCATAAAATGACTATCCAATATTAATATTTTCAGAGGGCTGGCTAACTACCCAATTATTTTAAGACCACAAAGCCTAGCCGATAAAACCTCAATACCGACGCTATGCCCTGGACCTAAGAATTTCAATATCCACTAAGCGATGACAGGCTGCTTCAGTGCGCACCCTGCTGGGCTGTAACCAAGGCGGGGTATCGCAACACGCCAATTCTGCCATGTGGCAACGTGGCGCGAATCGACATCCCCTATCGGTCGCCAGCGGTGCTCGATTGGCAACAGTCTGAGCTGGTAGTGACTTGTTTAGCATTCGGCCCTTTGGGTTTCCATCTAAATGTGCCGCGAGCAATCGCACCGTATAGGGATGACGAGGTGCCTCAAACACGGCGGCTGTTGGCCCAATCTCTACAATTTCACCAAGATACATAACTGCCGTGCGCGTGGCTAAAAATCTTACAACGGCTAGATCGTGGGCGATAAACAGCATGGCGGTATTGTGCTCACGCTGCAATTCCTGCAATAAATTAATAATCTGCGCCTGCACTGAGACATCCAGTGCCGATACCGGCTCATCGCATATCACCAACTTTGGCTCGGTAATAAACGCCCGGGCAATACCTATACGCTGGCGCTGACCGCCAGATAACTCATGGGGATAACGCTCCCCCGCGGATTGCGGTAAACCAACGCGATCTAGCCAGTAGGCTGCTTTATCCCGCGCGGCCTGACCATGAATACCAAGACTCCAAAGCGGCTCCTGCAAACTCGCTAAAATCGTCATCCGCGGATTTAAACTTGCATAGCTATCTTGAAACACCATTTGAACCTGGGTCGCCATCTCGCGATAGTCATGACGGCGATAGGAATGGGGCATGTCTTTGCCATCAATATAAATCTTGCCTGCACTACGGGACTGCAAACCAGCAATCATTCGTCCCAGGGTCGATTTACCCGAGCCACTTTCACCAACAAGCCCTAACACCTCACCCGCTGTAATTTGCAGATTAATGCCATCCACCGCCGCCAATAAATTAGCACCACTTTTAAAATGGCAACGCAATTGGCGAATATCCACCAGCGGCGCGGTCATGATTTTCCTCCCAACAGTGAAACAGCTTCGGCCTCGCGCCAGCGCTCTGGGTGATCTTTATGCCACAACCAGCAGCGCGCAAGATGATCTTCACCACAGGACATCAGTGGCGGTGACTCTTCGCAAATCGCCATGCGCTTCGAACACCGCGCGGCAAAACCGCAGCCACTCGGCGGCTGACGCAAATCAGGTGGGGTGCCTGCTATTGCCTCCAAAGGCTTAGGGTTCTCCAAACTCGGAACGGCCCGCTTTAGAGCTTGGGTATAAGGATGGGCCTCCCGACTAAACACATCGTGCAGCGAACCTGACTCAACGGTTTGACCGGCGTACATCACTGACACCGAGTCTGCGATCTCGGCAACGACGCCGAGATCGTGGGTAATAAACAACATGGCAGTGCCGCTTGACTCCCGCATCTCCTGTAACAAAGACAAAACCTCTGCTTGCACAGTAACGTCGAGGGCGGTGGTAGGCTCATCGGCGATAAGGAGTTCTGGCTCACACACAACCGCCATCGCGATCATTGCCCGCTGCAACATACCGCCAGAAAACTCAAAGGGATATTGTTCTGCCCGCTGCGCAGGGTTGGCAATCGCCAAGCGTTCAAGTAACGCGATTGCGCGCATTTTTGCTTCTCGTCGCGACAGGCCTTTGTGAATCCGCAATGGCTCGGCTATCTGCGCACCGATGGTTTGCGTCGGGTCTAAAGCCGTCATCGGGTTTTGGAAAATCATCGCGATTTGATTTCCCTGCAACTGACGCCATTCACGCTCCTTGATTTGCGTCATATCGCGACCAGCAAACCACCATTCTTCAGCACTGATTTTTGCTGCGTTTGGCATGAGTCCCAGTAAGGTCATCGCCGTCACCGACTTACCGCAGCCCGATTCACCAACCAACGCTCTGCACTCCCCTGCCTCCAAGTTCAGAGACACATCGCGAACCGCTTTTACTGGGCCGATACTAACCTGCAATGACGTTAACTTGAGTAGGCTCATGCGCGCACCACCCCCGAGCGTCGATCAGTTGCATCGCGCAGGGCATCGCCCAATATATTAAAGGCCAGCACCGACAGACTGATGAATATGGCTGGAAGGATGAGTTGGCGAGGATGCGACAACAGCGTTTTGATACCTTCATTACACAGCGCTCCCCACGAGGTGGTCGGCGGCGACACCCCCATACCGATAAATGACAAAAATGCCTCGGTAAATATTGCCTGCGGAATCGCAAAGCTAAATGCCACTAATATCATCGGCAATACATTGGGCAACATATGACGGAGAATTATGCGAGAGGTGCTGACGCCAGCGATGCGTGATGCCTCTACAAACGGCTGGCTGCGCAGCGCCAATACCTGGCCGCGTATCAATCTCGCGCTACCCGGCCAACTTAACACCAACATCGCAACAATAAGTGGCATGATGCCGTTTTCGCCAGGGCCGATGCCAAACGCAACGCGGAATAAAATCATAAATAATAAAAACGGCAGTGCCACCACAAAGTCGACGAAACGCATGGCGAGTTGATCTACCCAGCCTCCCATCAACCCTGCAATCGCACCAAAAATACAACCGAAAGTAATAAAAAGTAAGGGAGCCACCACACCAACAAACAGCGATGTGCGGCCACCCGCCATCAAGCGGGCCAATATATCGCGCCCTAGCGCGTCGGTGCCCAGCGGATGCCCCGGTATTTCAACCCACTGGGTTTTGTTATTCGTCACCGGAATTAAGCCCTGTAACTGGGCCTCAAAGACTGACATTGCCGCTTCCGGCCTGACCTCTCTCGACAGTAGTAAGAGTCCGGTATCGGCATCGGCAATAGTGTAGCGATACACTTCGCTACTCAGCTGCAGACGATCTTGATAATAACTGTCTGCAGTCTCGGAGATCGCCAAGCCAAGTCCAGGTTTGTTGGCGTCACCACGATAAACACGATAGCGTTCTATACCAGCCAATTTCGGCCACTGCAGCCTTACATACTCGGTATTCGCTGCGTGAACTTTTAAACCGCTTGGCGCATCTGCTTTTTTAGAGGGCCGCCACGCGCCGTTGTCCGATACAATCCGCACCGACCGAGCGCGACTCGCTCCTTCCGATATCTGCGACAGCCACTGCTGCGACGGGCTTTGACGCCATAGCGACGGCCCGACAGTGACAAACAACAGTAAAAAAATCACCATCAATCCCGACAAAATAACAGTGGGATTGGCCATGCTCGGCAGTGGAATAGGCGCAACCGCTTCCAAATCGTCTGCGGCGCCCCACGTTTTAGGAGCAAAACGAAATACTGAGATTGCCATTAGGACGACGGCCTCATGCTCTGCCTCGGTGTAAACGAATACGCGGATCAATTAAGCCATAGCTAATATCAACCAATACCACCACCAGCACCAGGAAGGCGCCGTAAAACACCGTCGTTCCCATGATGACGGTGTAGTCCAACTGCTGAACAGCTTGCACAAAATATCGTCCCAAACCCGGTATGGCGAAAATCAATTCCACCACAAAGCCACCGGTCGTAATTGCGGCGATAGTTGGGCCCAACTCGGTCACCACTGGCAACACCGCATTTCTCAGCTGATGATGCCAAAACAAACGCCATCCATGAACGCCCTTGGCTTTGGCCGCAATATTGTAGTCTGCGCTGAGCACCTCCAACATTGATGCGCGCATAATTCGGCTCAAATACGCCATTGTGCCCAAACCCAGCACCAGAGCTGGCACCCAAATTTGGCTCACACTGCCCCAACCCGCAACGGGCAATAAGGTTTTACCTGCGGCATTATTCATTGCCACAATGACCAGCTGCGCCAAACCGGCAATAACAAAACCCGGCACCGAAATAGCGGCAATAACAGCAACCATCACCAAGCGATCTGGCCAACGATTTCGGCAGTACGCAGCTACTGACCCCGCCGCCACCCCACCCACCAGCGCAATTAATACGGCGGCGATACCCAAGATCGCCGAAATAGGAAAGTGCTTACTGATAATGTCGTTCACCCGCCGATTTTCTTGGGTAAATGAAATCCCAAAATCGCCGTGCAACATATTGCTCATAAACAAGCGGTATTGCTCAAATAGTGGCTTATCCAAACCATAGCGCGCTTCTAACTGCGCGCGTACCGCTGGCGACATCGCCTTTTCCTGGGTAAGCGGGTCTCCCGGCACCGCATGCATAGCAAAAAACGTCGCGGTGGCGATAAACCAAATCGTAATCACCCCCGACAACAGTCTTCTGGCAATAAAACTCAGCATAATTATTGCTCAATCCATGCGTAGCGAAAATTCGGATCACCACCGAAGATAGAGCGTCGAACACCTTTTAACCGCGGGTTCTGAACATACAGCGCGCCATTTTCATAGGTGGGTAAAATGGGCACATCCTCTACAACTATGCGTTGAATTTGCGCCATGGCATTAAAACGCGTCTTCGCATCATTGCTCGATTGTGCCAATCGAATCCAGCGATCATAGAGTGGATTATCATAACGTCCACGATTATTGTCGTTCCAGGAGGCGAATAGATCGGCGAAGGTCATAATATCGTCGTAATCTGGCCCCCACGCGGCCACGACAATATCAAAATCGCCACGGCGCATTTTTTCAAGTCGCTGCTTAAACACCTGCTGGTCAATACGGAGCTCCAAGCCCAAGCCCTTTTTAAATAAATACTGATAGTATTCCGCTTCTTGCAAGGCTCTTGGACTATCTCCCGCCAACATCACTAATGGCGGCCACGACTCTAAACCCAACTCAGCCTTAGCCCGCTTTAAATACTTGCGCGCCTCGGCAATATCGGCGTCGACACGCATGACGGGATATTCTTCGCGAAAGGGTTTTTCACTACCTTTAACGGTGACAGGAAAAAGTGAATACGCTGGCTTAACGCCCGGCAAACCGATGATTTTATTGACTAGCAAGTCTGGGTCGATTAAACGCTGAACCGCTTTTCTAAACGCACGATTGCTACTAATACGCCCTTCCCGAAAATTAAACTCGAGAAAATATAGGGAGCCGGTGTGAAAATATTCAATATTAAAACCACGTTCGACAGCCTCATCCAGCAAGCCCGTATCCAATGGCGCAATGGCAATTTGTTGATCGCGAAATAAATTAAACTGGGCGCTGGGGTCGGCCGTAATATAAGGCATATCTATTTCGTTTATTTTGACGCCATCTTTCTGCCAATAATGGCCATTTTTACGCAATCTAAGATGAGCTCCGTGTACCCATTTGTCTAATACATAAGCGCCATTAACCACCAGCTTGTCACTATCAGCGGCGTAGCGCCCACCCCAATGCTCAACGACGTCTTCCCTCAGCGGTAAAAACGTCATAAAGGCAGCTAAGCTGAGAAAGTAGGGACAGGGCTTAGCAAACTCCACCCGGAGTTCATGATCGGACACCGCAGTAACACCCAACTCCGTCGCCGCTAGCTGTCCACCGTTAACCGCTTCTGCATTTTTAATGGGATAGAAGATAAACGCATACTGCGACGCGGTACTGGGTTTAAGGGCGTGACGCCAGGCAAACACAAAATCATGGGCCGTCACCGGCTTGCCGTCGCTCCAGCGCGCCGAATTACGCAACCAAAACGTGGCGCCATCAGCATCTAGTTGCCAGCGCTCTGCAACACCCGCCGCCAGCTCACCATCGGGACCGTAAACCAACAGACCCTCCATCAAATGCGACAATACAAAACTGGCTATGGTATCTGTCGCCACCGCGCTATTTAAGGTTGGCGGCTCAGTCGCTAAGGCGAGAGTCACTTTACTTTTCTGGGCGTCAACCGCCTGCGCCTGCACGTGGGACACGAGGCTAAAAGATAATACAAAAATCGCCAAGAATTGCACGGCAACAGCCGGCACAATCAAAAATCGACTCGCGGAGGTTTTAGCCATTTTCACTGCTACAATACGCTCCCCGGCAATACTGAATTTATATACACAATGGCTAAGAGCTCGCACCCCAACCCCTATTTTCTTGAGGCCGCCAGTATCGATTGGGGAACTGATGGCGTCCCCCGGGCCGATACTTACGGCGATATTTATTTCAGTCAGGAAAGCGGCATCCATGAAAGCCGCCATGTTTTTTTAATTCACAATCAGTTAACTGAACGCTGGAAAACTCTGGACACACAGCAAAGTGGAAGGTTCACCATCATTGAAACCGGCTTTGGCACCGGTTTAAACTTCTTACTCGCTTGGCAGCTTTGGCAATCCTTAGCGCCGTCCAACTGGCAACTCCACTTTATTTCCGTCGAAAAACATCCTTTGCATCCAGCAGACTTGCGCAGAGCGCATGCATACTGGCCAGAATTGACTCATTTGGCCTCTATACTACAGCACAATTATCCGCCGCTGTTACCAGGTCAGCACCGAAGAATGTTGAATAGTGCACAAGTTTGCCTGGATTTGCTGTTCGGCGACGCACTTGAATGTCTGCCGGCACTACTAGACTCGCCGAGCCCATCAAGCCCTCGATCACAAACCTCGCCACTAGATCGACCACCTTGCGTCGACGCGTGGTTTCTGGACGGCTTCTCGCCCGCGAGCAATCCCGACATGTGGCACGACACCTTGTTTAGCTGTATGGGGGCACTCAGCGACACGGGCACTACATTCGCTACATTCACATCGGCGGGCTTTGTTAAACGCGGACTGCGTGGGCAAGGCTTTGCGATCGAGAAAGTCACCGGCTACGGTCGCAAACGGGAAATGTTGCGCGGCACATTTAAAAATCAGAGTGACGCCGACGCGCCAAAACCCGAAACTGTTGCCGTACCGTGGCACCGTCCGTCCGCTGCGTCAGCGGTAAATAGCGCAATAGTCATCGGCGCAGGCCTAGCGGGCTGCAGCACAGCCCGAGCTTTAGCCCAGCGCGGCATAAAAGTCACAGTCATTGAACGCAACACACCGGCAAGTGGGGCATCAGGTAACCCGCAAGGCGTGCTATATACCAAGCTCTCACCTGCCCCTGGCGATTTAAACCAATTCACCCTGACTAGTTTTCTGCATGCCTTGGCTCATTATCGCGAGCGGCTCGCCAGCGGTGTCATCGAAGGTGAGCTCTGCGGTGTTTTGCAGCTAGCAAATTCAAAGAAAGACGCCGTACAATTTGATCAGCTGAAAAACCTACTCGCCGACCAAGATTGGTTGCAGTTTTTAAGCGGAGATGAGTTAGAAAAGGTCAGTGGAGTCGCCTTAAACGGCCAAGCTTTTTATTATCCAAATGCTGGCTGGCTCTCGCCACCAAGTGTCTGCAACGCCGACTTGGATCATCCCAATATTCGCCTTATCACCCACTGCGAAGGTGTTTCACTATCAAACGCCGAAAATGGGCAATGGTGTGTATTGGATGACAAAGGGCAAAGCATCGTCGATGCTGATGCGGTTATTGTCGCCAACAGCAACGATGCGCTGCAATTTTCCCAAACCCAGCACCTGCCGATCAAACCGATTCGCGGCCAGCTAAGCTACCTAAACGAGTCTGATTTAACACAAATTCCCCAGTGCGTGATTTGCCATGAGGGATATTTGGCCCCACCCATAGCAGGCAAATTATGTATTGGCGCCAGCTTTACCCTGAGGGACTCGGACACCGCGCTCAGGGAATGTGATCACGGCTTAAATCTCGCCCAGTTAAAGGCAATCTCACCTAATTTATTAAAAAGCACGGCTAGCGCCCTTGACGGCCGTGCCTCACTGCGTTGCAGCAGCTCAGACTATCTCCCCATCGTCGGGGCCGCACCTATCGTGGCAGACTATGCCAAGAACTATGCTGCATTGGGCAAAGACGCTCGCCTATGTATTGATACCGCCGCCAGCAATTACCCCAAGCTGTATATCAATGTGGCTCACGGATCGCGCGGGCTAACGTCTACCCCAGTGTGCGCAGAGTTGCTGGCTAGCTATATATGCGGAGAGGTGCGCCCTCTGCCTCGCCATTTGTGTGAAGCGCTATCACCCGCACGATTTACCATGCGCAGAATCATTCGCAATCAAAAAATCTAGACCGGCATTCTGATCTGCGCTTAATTTCCACTTAAGGTCTGCGCAGGGATTTGCGCTAAAGCTACGAGCTAAAGCCGATTTATGGCAGACTCAAACAAACTGATTTCGGTCGGCGCTCCACCACCTTTTGAGATAGCACGTGAACAAATCCGTAAACCAGACCAAATCATCTTGCCGCCGCATCGCCAAGATGGCGAGACACGGTAGCGTAGGCGTGGCACTTATCTTGTTTTCGCTTATTGTGTCCAGCCGCGCGTTTCCCGACTTGGCTTACGAACTAATCAACACCTATCCGCATCAACCCGCCCTATTTACTCAAGGGTTAGAGTTGTACCAAGGGAAGCTTTACGAAAGCAGCGGCCTTTACGGCCACTCCAAAATTATCGCTCGTAATTTCCCACCAGCTGCTAACGACAGTATCCGCGGCTCAGCCCTGCCAGACACTGTTTTTGCTGAGGGTATTACCCAATACCGCGGCAAGCTATATATGCTGACCTGGCGCGCAGGACGCGGCCTAATTATCGACCCCCAGCATTTTAAATTACTCGGGGTGTTTCCCTACGAAGGTGAAGGCTGGGGACTCTGCGCCAGTATCGTCAAGGGTCGCGCCGATCACTTTGTCATGAGCAATGGCAGCAGCGAGTTACAATGGTTAGCTGCCGATACAATGACCTTGATTAACACCCTCACCGTCACAGAAAACAATTCACCTGTAACTAAACTAAACGAGCTCGAATGTGTTGGCGACTACGTCATCGCCAATCAATGGCACAGCAATTATCTATTTATCATCGATGGCCGCGATGGCAAGGTGCTTAGCAAGCTAGATCTATCAGAACTTGTCGCCACCGCTAACAAAACCAGCCCACTCGCCCCCGAGGCGGTGTTAAACGGCGTTGCCTACGACGCCAGAGACAATAGCTGGCTAGTGACCGGCAAGCTTTGGCCAAACATATTCCGCATAAGATTCGAGCTGCCCGCCCTGCCTTAGAACTCCTTTAACATAATATTACCTAATGCCAAAGTTCCTAGCTTGGGTTGAGGAACGACAAGCTTTTAAGCTGGACGCCCATTCGGGCGGTTTATCAAACCCAACAAGCGATGGTAGCGCATCCCACCATGTTGGGTTTCGTTCCTCAACCCAACCTACAGAGTCACACGTCATTTTCAAGCTGAAGGAGTACCAGTACTCCTTCAGCTAAACGATTTAGTGTACAAAACAGCCTAGTCGCGCTGATGCAATTCACGCCCACAGAGCCTAGAATACCAACAGCATTTACTTCTTCGCCAAATATACGGATGACGCATGACTCAAGTCGACACCGCAGTAACTACACCAGCAAACCCAAAGGCATATCCCAGCTTTGAATTAATCAGCAACGAAGATGTACCCGCACTTGGAGTGTGCATTGCTGAGTACCGTCACAGCAAAACAGGCGCTAGCCACTACCACATCGCCAGCGACAATCCAGAAAACGTGTTTCTCGTGGCGCTGCGCACCGTGCCAAAAGACTCCAGCGGCGTTGCCCATATTTTGGAGCACACCGCCCTGTGCGGCAGCGAAAAATATCCGGTTCGCGACCCGTTTTTTATGATGATTCGCCGTTCCTTAAACAGCTTTATGAACGCATTTACCAGCTCTGACTGGACGGCCTACCCCTTCGCCAGTAGCAATCGCAAAGATTTTGAAAATCTGCTGCAAGTGTATTTAGACGCCGTCTTTTTCTCTCGTTTGCACCCACTGGACTTTGCCCAAGAAGGACATCGGCTGGAATTTAAAAACCCTGGAGACCCAAATTCCGAGCTGGAATTTAAAGGCGTGGTTTTCAATGAAATGAAAGGCGCCATGAGTTCAGTACCCAGCCAACTCTGGCATACACTGTGTAAGTATTTATTTCCAAGCACTACTTACCACTACAACAGCGGTGGTGACCCCGAGGCCATACCAGACCTCAGCTACGATCAACTAAAGGCTTTCTATCAAAGCCACTATCACCCAAGCAATGCTATTTTTATGACCTTTGGTGATATTCCCGCCGCAGAACACCAGGCTCGCTTTGAAGATTTGGCACTGCATCGCTTTGAGGCACTCGACACCCATATCGCGGTTGGCGATGAAAAACGCTACCACGCACCAATGCGCGTTCAAGAAAGCTACCCATTGCCACCCTCTGAAGACACAGACAAAAAAACTCATATCGTTGTCGCCTGGTTAATGGGCAAAAGCACCGAGCTGGAGACTCAGTTAGAAGCGCAATTACTTGCCGGAGTACTGCTCGACAATAGCGCCAGCCCACTAATGCACACATTGGAAACCTCCTCACTTGGCAGCGCGCCTTCGCCAATGTGTGGGCTAGAGGACTCGATGCGTGAGATGGTGTTGGCCTGCGGTGTTGAAGGTAGCAACGTAGAAAACACCGACGAGGTTCAGAACCTTATTCTTGAGACCTTAAAAAATGTCGCTGAAAATGGGATTCCCAAAGAGGATGTCGATGCCGTTTTGCATCAGCTAGAGCTGCGCCAGCGCGAAATCGGTGGTGACGGCTATCCATATGGCCTGCAATTAATATTAACCGCCTTGGGCAGCGCGACTCATCGCGGCAAGCCGATTGAATTACTCAATTTGGACCCCGCGTTACAGGCGATAAGAAATAAAACCGCCAACCCAGACTACATCAAACAACTTGCCCAAAATCTGTTGGACAACCCTCACCGAGTGACCTTGGTGATGAGTCCCGACCAAAACATTCAAGCGCGGGCAGAAAAAGCAGAAATAGATCGCCTAACAGCGATCAAAAACGGGCTTAGCGACTCTCAAAAACAAGCCATCATCGATCAAGCAGCCGCCCTGGCTGAACGTCAAACGATGGAAGAAGACGAGTCCATCTTGCCAAAAGTCACCCTCGATGACGTGCCGCTAGACACGCCAGCACTGCACTTTGACACCGCGGAATTCGGCAACTTACCGTACACACAATATGGCCGTGGCACCAATGGACTGGTTTATCAGCAATTACTCGTTAGCTTGCCGGCACTGACCGAAGACGAGCTTTCGCTACTTTCCATATACACTCTTGTCGCGACCGAGCTTGGCCTTGGCAAGCAAAGTTACCTTCAAGTTCAGGCGCGCCAGTCGCAGGTTTGCGGTGGCATCAGCGCTTATACGACAATGCGCGGCGGCATTAACAATGAACAGGAAACACAAGCTTTCTTAGTGTTGTCTTCCAAAGCGCTACTGCGCAATGCCTCGGATCAATCCCAGTTGATGCGTGACACCTTTGAGCAATTGCGTTTTGACGAGCACGACCGACTAAAAGAACTCATTGCCCAGCTTAAAGGGCGCCGCGAATCAGCCGTCACCGGCAATGGCCATAGCTTAGCAATGAGTGCAGCCAGTGCGGCGATGAGCCCGATTGCCAAGGTTAATGAAGATTTAGGCGGCTTGAGCGGGATTCGGCAACTCAAGCTACTCGCCAAGCGCATCGACGATAAGAGCTCGCTAGCGAACCTTGCAAATGAGCTGGCGGCAATACACCAGAAAATGCTTTCCAGTAATAAACAATTGCTGATTATTGCCGAAAACGACCAACTGCAAAGTTTATGTGCCGACATCGGCCCGATTTGGCAGGATTTCAATGCGGTCGCCAGCGAAGGGTTCGAGCTACCGGCCTTACGAGGGATCAATAAAGAGTTCTGGCTCGCCAACTCGCAAGTCAACTTCTGCGCCAAAGCCTACCCGACCGTAGCCTCTGGCCACCCTGACGCCCCAGTACTCAGCGTATTTGCAGTGTATTTACGCAATGGCTTCTTACACCGTGCGATCCGCGAACAAGGCGGCGCCTATGGCGGCGGCGCTTCGCAAGACTCCAACATAGCCGCATTCCGGTTTTACTCCTACCGAGACCCACGCTTACAAGAAACCTTGAACGATTTCGATAAATCGATCACGTGGATGCTCACTACACCCGTTTCGGCGCAGGGATTGGAGGAAGCCATTCTCGGTGTTGTTGGTAGTATCGACAAACCCGGCTCACCCGCAGGCGAAGCCAAGCAAGATTATCACAGCAATATTTTTGGTCGTACGATCGCCGAACGCCGTCAATTCCGCCAGCGCGTCCTCGCTGTATCCGCGGAGGACTTACTGCGCGTTTGTGAGACATATTTTACGAATGCAGAAGCGAGCATTGCGATTGTTAGCAACGAAACCAAAGCAGATGCACTGGCTGACTGGATAGCGCAAGAAGGCTTAAGTATTCAAAGGCTGTAAAAGATTAAATTGGAAACAGACTTTAGCTAGCCCCAGCGGGCTAGCTATTTAGGCAAAGAGATATCTTATTTAGCTGGCGTTTTCGCCGCCTGAAGCGCGTCTGAACGTATTTTATTATAAGCGCGCTTTTGCTCTTTATTTAACACCGCGTAGAACTTGCGCTGTGTATCCAGTAGCGCCTTAGTATGCGCCGCCGAAAGCCGCCCGGCTTCTCGACTTAAACGCGCCACACCGGTCTCGTCCAACCTTGCCAAATTAACCCGGCGAATGCTCTCCTGCGCTGCAACGAGACCATCGCGAATAACAACTGCTTCCTTGGCATAATTTTCAAGCAAGGTTCGAATCTGCCCTTGCTGGCCTTGCGAAAGATTCAATTTCTCGCTTAAAACATCTAACCGTGCGCCGCCAAATGCAGCGTCATTCGCTAAAGCTGGTGAAATGGCAACGCCGCTCAAAACAGCACTTAATAACATGATAAAGCTAAATTTCTTCATTACTTCCCCACTAAACTAACAACAGTATTATCTAAACATAGTAATCGCAAAAAGCCCCAAATGCACAGCGCTGATATTACGTATACGTCGCCAATACCTGCTCAATTACCGTTCAAAGAAACAGATAAAGCGAGGAACTGCCATCCCCTGCCCCTATCGGGATCCGCATACACTCGGGCTATGAGCCGCACTATACTCCGTCAAAAACGATTAGATTTGTCGGACGTCTGAAGCCAAAGACGTTCGCTGCCGCTCACCTGGATACTCGGTCGCGGCCGAGTATGACGATGCTGGGAGATACCACCGTCATCACCGACCACACTACAAACCGTCATCCCCGACCCCGATCGGGGATCCAAATACCTCGGCCTCCGGCCTGTTCTGAATTTAAGTAAAAACATCGGTTCCGATCACCTAGAACCCTTAACTTGGCCAAGCATGATTCAATTTTTGGCGACAAATGGTAGCAGCATTTTATTCTGCAATACGCAGCGAGGATTTCGTCTATTCAATACGACGGGGCTTTTAGTATCGCAGGCACTACGAAAAAATCAAAACAACTCACGAATATGGTCAAAGGCAAAGCCTTTATACTGCATATAGCGCTGACACTTAGCCCGCAGCTTAGCGTCAGACATATCTTGTCCCGCGTATTTTTTCTCAAACAGCTGCTGCGCCGCGGCTACCCAATCTACATCTTGGTTCGAAAATGTGTCTTCAACCACGTTTTCAGCCACACCGCGCTGGCGTAATTCAGCGCGAATATATTGAGGGCCATACCCCATATTTACGCGTAAACGAAAGAATGATTCTGCAAAACGGCTATCCGCCTGTAAGCCATCTGCACTCAACTCATCTAAAACCTGATCAATTTCTGAGCTTTCAGGAAAGCGTTGCGATAGTTTTTGCTGCAATTCTTGTCTTGAATATTCACGCCTTGCGAGAAAATCCATCGCTTTCAGCCTTACATTTTTCCTCTCACCACTCAAAAAATGTGCTCCACGTTACAAAAACCTCGCAATATCCCTTAAAACCTACTATTTTCCGTAAACTAACTTCGGCAACTACTTATTTCTTTCAAAGTGTGTAAAGAGCAAAGTTAGCACCAAGGCCGAGAGGGAAAACCTGCGCTGTTCGGTCCTCTTAAATTAATCACGGAGAATGAATCATGTTAAACAAAATTACTAGCAAACTACGCAACTTCAAAAATGACGAGAACGGTGCCAGTGCAATTGAATATGCGGTAATGGCTGCGATTCTAGTTGGAGTAATTGTTATAGCTCTAGGACTACTCAACTTTGACACATCATTCACTGCCATCGACGGCGCCATGAATCCTCCGTAAATTGGAGCGATACAAATACGATTAGCAATGTGGTCACTACCTATACTACTAACCATTGGGTACATCGACTGGCAACACCGTCGTATACCCAATACCTGGGTAATGATACTCGCAGGATGGGCGGCATGTTATGCCGCCTTCTCCTCGGGAATTAATGCTGAACATATTACGATTAACATCGGCATAGGACTAATACTAACGTTACCTGGTTATATTAAAGGAATAGTCGGCGGCGGTGATGTAAAGCTGATGCTAGCAATAGCTCCCTTGTGGCAGCCACTACAATTACTTGCTGTTTTTTCGATAGGAATTTTTAGTCTGCTGTTATTAATGTCATTAATTCACTTGATTTCAAAAATGTCATTAACAAAAGCACTCTATCCAAATACGAACTCCGTAAGTAACACATTTCACAGAGGTATTCCCTTGGGAAGTGCAGTCGCGATCGGCGCAGTATTTATGTCCTTTGTCACTTAAATCAATATTTCACCCACTAGCTATGCATGGAGCACGACAATGACATACCGAAATTTTTATCGCTCACTTTTGCAGCGGCAAAAAGGTGTCGTTGCTATCGAGTTTGTCTTTATCTTCCCAGTTTTTTTTATCATGTGCTACGCAATTATCGTTTATGGCTTGGCATTCCTATTAGTTCAGAATTTCACGTATTCAAGCGAAGAAGTCTTACGAGCCGCACTGGCGTGTGAAGATTGCGAGACTCCCGAAGACTGGGAAATAGAGATAGACACTATAGCAAATATCCGCCTCAAGAAAGATGATACGGATGGCCTGCTTATCTACTCTCCAGACTCTCTGGTATGGAGCAGCGACTGCCGAGACGCCTCTGTACCGGAAGATGGTGAACCAGCGCTTGACGGCATTATATGTGAAGTTACGGTATCAGCAGCGCCGCTGCTAGACGGAATCAGCATGCCGGGCTTTGGGAAACTCCCTACCTTACCCAACCAACTAAGCGGTAAAGCTAGCTTACTGTTTTAAGAGTGTTTAGCGCGAGCGCAACATTATTCGTAGCACCTCGTGTAAAAGCCGCAAGCATCATACGTAACAGCCACAATAGCATCACTATGACACAGTGCTTAAGATTCGTTTTAAAGACAGTGGTAATAAATAGCACTTCAATTTATTGACCTTTTTAGGGATACGACTATGCAAGCAAGGACATTAAAGATTATCGCCGCATTGCTGATTATCAGCGCTGTATTTATGGGGATAATTGGCTACAAAATAAGTCAGGAGGACTCGTCCAAGAGCCGATCAGTGTCGCAGGCGCAAGCGAGCAGCGCAGAGCAAGCCAACTTTGCCTATGCGCAAAAATTGCTTATCGCAAATCGCGGCATGGACAAGGGCGAAATCATTACTGCTGAAGACGTCCAGCTTATCCCCTACCCCCTTCTTGTCGACGGCAGCTTCACGAAAGCAGAAGACATTCTCAACAAGAAATTAGAATCCAAAGTTGCAGTTGGAGCCATTATTCGCGCAAGTGACTTTGAAAAGCAAAGTACGCTAGCTCCCTATATCAACCCAGGTTATCGCGCACTGGCAATTAAAGTTGATGAAGCATCCGGTGCAGGTGGATTTCTACAACCTGGTGACCGTGTTGATGTCGTTTTTACAACTAAGGCATCAAAAGAAACCTACAACAAAAGCATATCTCGCCGCCTGCTTAAAAATATCCGGGTCATTGCATTTGGGACGGATGTTGAACGTGCAGATAAAAATATTGTAGTTACCGACAACAAGAAAAAGTCTAGCGCAAAAGCAGAAAAAGAGTCTGGAAAAAGCAGTCGCTCAGCCGTCCTCGAGATTGCTCTAGAGGACATCCCAGTTCTGACTCTCGCGGAGGACCGCGGTGATCTTCGCTTAGTCGCACTTGGTGAGATCGACATGGAGTCCGAGGACGGTAACGACGTTGCCAGCACAGAGACTGAGGCATCACTAAGTAAGCACATGAGTGACGCCGACCGCACTGCATTTATCCGCGATGTTACCGGTTTAAAACCACCACCAGCACCGAAATCTGTCTATGTTTATAGCGGTGATTCAGTCGAAACAATTACGGTACGTAACTAATGAAAACGAGCAATTTCAAGGGCACAGAAGGAGTATCCAAGATGAAAAAAGGATTTATATTTAGCTTGCTGCTTGCGCTCGTTTCGGTAGCTCAGGCGACCCCCTACAAAACTATGCGCATGACTACTGGCGAACAGCAAGCGCTAACCACACAGTACAGTGTGAAGCGCAGCGCAATTGGCAACCCAGCCATCGCGAGTCTTAAAGTGTTGAATTCGACGCAGTTTCTGATTACGGCGAAACAAATTGGGTCGACGCAACTTTTGCTATGGCAAGGTAGTGGCGATCCGACTGTATTCAAAATCGATGTCGTGCCTGATGTAGCCAGTTCTAGCACCGCGGGCATTGCCATAGACGCATCAGGTGACAATATTGTTTTGCAAGGTAAAACACAGTCCCTTATCCAGCATGATCAACTTATTGCTGAAGCGGGCGAAAAGGCAATCGACAATACAGTGCAACAAGGCGCGATTCAGGTTCAGACTGACATTCGAATTATTGAATATAGCCGCTCGCAACTAAAGCAGATTGGTACCGCATTGGCATACACCGGCGGAGACACATCCATTGCCACCGGTGCAGCAAGCCTATTACCCATATTAAGCGGCAACCCAGTTGGTCAACTACTTGGTGGCATCGCAACGGGCAGCGATACCTCATCTATCTTAGTAGGTCACGCAACCGGCAGCTTCAAGGCTGCAGTGAATGCCCTACAACAAAATGGCTACGCCTACACTTTAGCGGAACCGTCACTGGTCAGTCTATCTGGACAAACTGCCAGCTTCCTGGCGGGCGGCGAGTTCCCCTACCCTGTTTCTAATAGAGACGGCCGAGTACAAATTGAGTTTAAAGAGTTTGGTGTTCGTCTACGTTTAACACCAACGGTGCTAAGCGAAAACAGCATTATGTTAAAGGTTGCGCCAGAAGTGAGCGATCTCGATTTTAACAGTGGTGTTCAAGCAAGTGGTGTTTCTGTTCCAACCCTACGAGTTCGCAGAACTGATACAGCGATTCAGCTAGCTCCAGGTGAAAGTTTCGTCATTAGCGGTTTAGTTACTCGCAACACGTTCAACAATGCAGATAGAGTACCTGGATTAGGTGACATACCCATTCTTGGTGCACTGTTCCGCTCCACACGCTTTGAACAGGACGACAAAGAATTGGTGATGATAGTAACGCCTCACCTAGTCAAACCCATTGCGAAGAATACTGAGCTACGCGAGTTACCGGGTGCAATTTACCAAGACTACACCCCCTCGTTCACCAATATGTTATTTGGTGATTCACTAGAGGGTAATAGCTCAGGTAAGACTTCAAAACCGTCAGCCGGCGTCGGCTTTTCTAACTGATTATTAGGTATTCCGTGATGAGATTGATAGAACGAAGAACACCAAGTAAACCAGTTGCCCCTACTGACGATTATGAAAAACTAAAGTCAGATATGCACAAATTTGTTATCGATAGAATTGAAGATGACAAAGTCATTTACGACGACAATCAGAAAAAGCTGGAAGAGGCGATTTCGGCGTACATTCGTCAATACTGTCGAATCTACGAAGCAACCATCGACCGCGAGACATTCCTTTCATTAGAAAAGCACTTACTAAATGAAATCGTCGGTTTTGGGCCGCTGCAAAGTCTTCTAGATGACCCAACGATAAACGACATATTGATTAACGGTCCGCGTAATATTTATATCGAACGTGCCGGCGTACTCGAAAAGGCGGATATGCGCTTTCTCGATAACCGTCACGTACTGCGGGTTATTCGCCGGATGATTTCACCCTTGGGCCGCCGTATTGATGAGTCTAGCCCAATTGTTGACGGTCGCCTGGAGGATGGCAGTCGTATCAACGCGATTGTGCCACCACTCGCGCTCGATGGCCCCTGCCTTTCGATTCGTAAGTTCCGCAAAGATCCACTTACTGCGCAAGAACTACTAGCAACCGGTTCAATCAGTGAAGATGTCCTTGAATACCTAACGAATGCGGTAAGCAACCGCACCAATATTCTGATAAGTGGTGCAACTGGCTCGGGTAAAACCACGTTACTCAACATTCTCAGCCAATTTATTCCTGGCACCGAGCGGATTGTCACCATAGAAGACGCGGCTGAACTTCAGCTTCGCAATGGGCACGTGGTTCGCTTAGAAACCCGCCCAGAGAACAATGAGGGTGTCGGTGAAATCACCGCACGAGAACTTGTGAAAAATGCCCTGCGTATGCGCCCAGACCGCATCATCGTGGGCGAAAGCCGTGGCGGCGAAATTCTGGACGTTCTACAAGCGATGAACACTGGCCACAATGGCTCTATGAGTACCGTGCACGCAAACTCAGCGCGCGATGCCATTACGCGTCTCGAAATGATGGTGGGTATTTCCGGTTTCAAAGGCACTGGCGAGTTAATCCTAAAAATGATCGGCAGCGCACTCGACTTAATTGTGCATATAGGCCGCAAATCAGATGGACGCCGCTGTGTACTTCAGATCTCAGAACTGCATGTCATCAATAATGAACTAACCCTAAAAGATATCTTCTGCTACGACGATGCAAGCCGAAAAGTACTTCGCGTTGATGGAGCTAAGGATACAACTCGCTCACCTGACTTGGCGCACATCTGAGCTAAAGGAGTTTCGCTATGTTATGGATTGCACTCGCACTACTTCTGGTCGGCTTAGCTTTTGTGGTGCTAATGCTGATTAGTGGCGAATCCGAAACGCGGACGCCCGAGAATGAAATCATTCCCGAGGCCGGCCCCAAGCTGCCGGCGGCATTAGAGAACTACCTCGGCAGCAACGGCGTTGAACTACCGCCTGCGATTGTCTATGTTGCCATTGCAATCATGCTCACTGGTATCGCACTAAGCCTGCTAATCCTGCCTATCAAGGTGGGTGTCCTCGCAGCAGCTGGTGTTGTATTTATTGCTTTCTCGCTCGTTAGAATAATTGGCGCGCAACGAAGAGCTAAAATGCTAGAACAGCTTCCTTCATTTATCAACCAAGTTACGCGACGCCTATCTGCCGGCGTTTCTGTGGAAAATGCCTTTGCCGACTCGGTAGAAACATTGGAGCGGCCGCTGGGCACGGTAATGAGACGAATTGTCAGGCGCGTGCACTATGGCTACGACCTTCATCAGGCCTTTGAACGTGAAGCACGCGTTAATCAGCTAAACGAATTTGATGTACTGGCAACAGCACTGCGCATCAACGAACAGTATGGTGGCAGTATTCGCTCAATTCTCGACGACATCGTCGATATTCTAAGAATGCAAGATTCGGGTAAACGCGAACTCAGCGCCATGACCGGTGAAACCAGATTTACTGCATTTGTTCTGGCTGTCCTCCCTGTCGGCATCGCGGGCTACACGTTTTTTAATGATCCTAAAATGCTCACCGACATGTGGAATAGCACCGGTGGTCAACAAACTCTAATTGCTGCCATTGTCATGCAGCTACTTGGCGTCACCGTCTTGTGGCGCATGGTCAAATCCATTGGGGCCTAGGAGAACAACATGGAAGCACATCACCTGTATTACATTATTGGCGCGGTTATTCTGTGCACAGCCCCCGTACTACTGCTGGCCATAGCCCATGTAGAAACAACGTCATCCGGCCAAAAACAGGAATTTGAATTTAGTTCAAAGGATATGTGGCGCCAGCTACGTGAAGAAAACACCCACATCGCGTCTTTATCACAATTATTGCGGCGCGCTGGTTTGTTCAACACTGAACAACAAGTGAATGCCATATCAATAAGCCTCATCGCGATCATCACCAGCGCTATATGCCTTGGTATATATACATATTTCAAAGGCAGCCCCGCTACCACCATACTACTTACCATTACGCTTGGTTTCGTGTTGCTGGTGTACTTGGCCTATTTTTTCTTGAAGAAAATTGCCGAAGATCGCCAAGAAAAACTGAACCAGGAAACCCTGATACTAGTGCAAACAACAAGGATGCTTTGGCGCGTGGGCTTATCACTACCTAAAACACTAGCGATTATTTGCGATCAATTGCGCAATCTTGCCCCAACCTGTTCGCAGGAATTACAACTTGCGGTAAACAAGATTGAATCCGGCCAAAGTCAGGAAGAGTCGCTGTATGAGCTAATAGGTTGCACCAACGCCGAGGGATTTAAAGAATACCTTATTGTTGTCCGCCAACAAGCCATTACGGGTGGCAGCATTGATAAAGCCCTTGACGAACTATACAAACTTTTGCAAAACCGCAGAAAGCTGGATTTGCAAGAAGAAGTTACCAAAATGTCGGGCAAGATGTCGCTGGTCATGATGGTGTTTTTATTCCCAGCCCTCTTGATCGTCGTTGCTGGCCCAGCCCTTATGTCCGTTTCAAGTGTAATGAGCAATATAGGTAATTAAGCAAGGAGCGTTGCAAATGAATAAATTATTAATTTCCTCATGCACATTAGTGCTGCTGTTAAGTGGCTGCGCTAGTACGCCAGCCTCCAAGCAAGCCGCGGCGAGTAATTGCAATGTTCCAACTAGCAAAGAGGAAAGCGTCACACTTGATCTAATCGAACAGCAAGTATCGGAAAAACAGTATTACTCAGCGCTAGCCTATCTTGAAAAAGCGCCTGACAGCTCTCCGCGGGTGTTAAGACTGCGCGCTGAAGCACAACGCAATACGGGTATGCTAGATGAAGCCTACACAAGCTATCGAAACCTAAGCCTAACTTGCATGGCAGCTTTCGGTCACGCCGGTATGGCAAAAATTTTAGCGACCCGCGGCGATATCCCACAAGCTCATCAGCAAATGCTAAAAGCACGTCGCCTTGCCCCAAGCAATGCCGATATTCGCAACGACTACGGTTTTATTCTGTTAGCCCACAAGAATTTTAAGGGCGCACAGCGCGAGTTTATGACCGCCTTACAGCTACAGCCAGGCCACCCAGTTGCCATTCGCAATATGGTAATGAGTTTGATACTGGATGGCGACAGCAGAACCGCCCTGCGCATGGCAAAAAATAACGACATCCCGTCGCAAGAATTTAGAGAGCTACTGAGCCAAGCCAACGCATTTAAACAACCCACAATTGCGGGTAGTAACGTCATTAAACAAGGAGCACCACTATGAATAAATTAACCATCGCATGTTTTATTGGTGTTACAACTTTTTCGGCAACTGTTTTTGCAGAGCCAGAAGTTATTTACACCCAAAACCCAGCGCCACAAACCGCTACCCATCGTCTACTTGAGCTACAGCGCTCTGGACAAAATGCAAGCACGGAAGAACAGTACCTAAGCGGCAAAGTCAGTACCGAAGTGTATAACCGCTATGTAAAGAGCTTCTCGCATGCCATACCAGAACGCTTTAGCAACGATTCGTTCAACGAAGAGTAATCAACATGCAAACACAGCGGCGAATATCAAGTCATTCCTATCAAAAGCAGCGCGGGGTAACGACACTTCTCGCTGTATTGATGATGCTGAGCTTATTTACATTTCTCGCTGTGGTTACCGATACCGGGCGCCTTTATTTAGAAAAACGCACTTTGCAAAAGAATGCAGACTTGGCGGCTTTGGAGACGGCGTTGCTTTATTGCAGAGATCAAACCCTCGATGTAGAAGCAATGACCCTAGAGGATATGAATGTACTATCAGCTCAACGTAATAACTTTCTCGGCAATGACGCAAATAGCACCGTCACGGTAACGCGAAATGGCAATGCAATTACTGTCGCCCTCTCCTATAAAGTACCCGCGTCACTTTTTGAGCAATTGCTTCCAAGTGATGACAATGAGGTCAATCTGACTGCCACCGCTACAGCGAAGGCATGTGAGCCAATTGCGCAGCTAGCAATGCGAAGCAAACTTGCCGAAATTGATAGCAATCAGTCTCTATTACTGAATCCAATTTTAGGCGGCCTACTTGGTACAACGCTCAACCTAAGTGCGGCCGACTGGAACGGAGTATTGGACACTAACATCAATCTACTGAGCTATCTTGACGCGCTGGGAGCCGAGCTAAATCTAGATGCGGGAGATTACAATGGGGTTTTAACTACAGATATTAGCCTTACTGACTTAATTGAAGTTTCAGCGGAAGTACTTAATAACTCAGGGGATACAGCCTCAGTAACAGCCTTTAATACCATAGCTGCCGCAATCCCAGGTTTTACTCCACTAATTAAATTGGGAGATATATTAAACCTACAGACTGGTGCAGACGAGGCTGCACTAGATGCAGACATAAATTTATTTAACCTTATACAAGGATCAATTCAACTTGCATCTGACGGCAACGCGACTGCCGTCGATCTACCCGTGAACCTACCCGGCTTAGCATCCGTATCCGTGCAAGCAAAAATTATTGAGCCACAGCAGCAATCTCCTATCGGCAATCCTGAGACCGATGAAATATATGTCCGCTCCGCACAGGTTAGAACGCTTGTCTCTGTGGACCTGAGCGAAACTGCTCAAATAGTAAATGTACTAACTGGAGTGATTGCGCCGTTCATTGGGCCCGTTGCAGAATTACTTGATGACGTAGTGTCGGGAAATGTATTCGGAGCTGTAGGAAATTTGCTGGAAAATGTTTTCAATGGGTTGGCTACACTCGCTTGCGGGGGATTCCTACAACCCGAATGTCCGAAACAAAAAATTGCGTACCTTGAAATACTTGCGGAACCGCTCCAAATTAATATTGACGCTGGGGGCGGAGAAATTTCCACCTCGCCTAACCAAGCAAACCTGCCGGTTTACATCTGTGCTGGTGAAACGAAAGAGTTAACTGCTATTGTCAAAACGTCACTACTAAGTGCCCGTATAGGCAAAATAGATAACGCCGACGCATTTTCATCAGATGCTCCTCCTGCAACAACCCCATACTCCATCATAGAAATAGGTTACAAAATAGCAAGGCCAAGCTCATGCATAATTGGGATTTGTAGCAATCTGAAATGGGCAACGAATGAAGCTGGCACTAACTTCAACACATCGGATGAGTCAAGTGCCTACGAGCACGTTCAAGGCGGCCTTCAACTGAGTGCTGACACGGAGCTTGTCGGAGCCAACCTCAACACAAGCTTTCAGAACCCCAATTTACCAGAACTTGGCGACCCATGCATTGGAGAGAACCCCGGATGCTACCAACCCATTCCAATTGGGGAGCGAGAGCTGGGGGGGATTGACCTAAATATTGAAGCGTATGGAACGCTAGCCAGTGGGAATCTAAGCTTACTTACCGGACTAATTGATGGTCTGTTAGACGCACTACTAGCAAATGATGGTTTAATCGCAGGTATTGTAAACGCACTTATAGATCCAAATACTGGCGTACCTTTATTGGATATTCTAGGGGCAGACTTAGCCGGCGCCGAAGTTGGCGCTGCCCTCACCTGTGAAAATGACAAAGTGAGATTAACAAATTAAAAGTACACTTCAATTCTATCATCTGTGAAAATGGCGTTAGCCTATAATGATAACGCCATAACAAATCGGTGATTGCAAAATATGACCTTTGATGAATTACTAACCCTTCTAGCCAAAAACGACGGTTCCGATTTATTTCTGAGCACCGGCGCGCCACCTTGCGCGAAGTTCCATGGCAAGTTGAAGCCGCTTCAAAAGGAACCATATCTACCTGGTGACATCAAGGCGGTAGCCTATTCGATTATGGATAGCGAGCAAATCATTGAGTTTGAGCAAGAATTAGAAATGAACTTGGCTTACCATATTCCGAGAGTCGGCCGTTTCCGTGTAAATATATTTAAGCAGCGAAATGAAATCTCGATAGTTGCGCGAAATATTGTCACCGAGATTCCCAACGTTGATGCATTGGGCCTGCCGCCAATATTAAAAGACGTCATTATGACGAAACGCGGTTTAGTCTTGTTCGTCGGTGCGACCGGCTCGGGTAAATCCACTTCACTTGCCGCGCTGATCGACCACCGCAACACCAACAGTAGCGGTCATATCATTACCATTGAAGATCCCATTGAGTTTCTTCATCGGCACAAACGCAGCATTATTAATCAACGCGAAATCGGGATGGACACCAGAAGTTTCCATCAGGCGTTGAAAAACACCCTGCGCCAAGCACCCGACGTTATTCTTATCGGCGAGATTCGCGACCGCGAAACCATGGAGCATGCTCTTGCTTTTGCGGAGACAGGACATCTTTGCATCTCTACCCTCCATGCCAATAACGCAAACCAGGCGCTAGATCGCATTATTAACTTCTTTCCGGAAGAGAGGCGTAATCAACTGCTACTCGACTTGTCCCTTAATTTAAAGTGCTTTGTTTCCCAGCGTTTGGTGCCCACGGAAGATGGTAAGCGCGCCGCCGCGATAGAAATACTGCTGGGCACGCCTACGGTTGCACAGGCAATCCACAAGGGCGAGATAGAAACCATCAAAGAAATAATGAGCAAATCCGAAAATTTAGGGATGCAAACCTTCGATTCCGCATTATTCAAACTCTACGAAAGCGGCAAAATATCCTTTGAAGACGCACTAAAGAATGCAGATTCTGCGAACAACCTACGTCTGCAAATAAAGCTTCGCAGTAGTCGTGGTATTCCAGAGGGAAGTGTCGAGGACGTCGCTAAAGAAGAAAAGCAAAACACCTTCTCGCTTAGCATTGAAACCGATGAAGAAGAGCAAAGCTAGAAGTGATTAGTCGGTAGATGTACTAAAGCTGGGTTAACAAACACAATGAGAAAGCAGCTTAGCGGCAAGACAAAATAACTCATAGCCATTTTGCTTTGCCGCTTAGCTGGCTTATTCAGCAGCCACTTCTTCCTGCACTTTCTTCGCCGTTGGCTTTGGCAGTAACTGCTCGCGAATATTCGCTTCAATTTCCGCAGCAGCTTCAGGATTTTCCGACAGGTATTTAGCGGCGTTTGCCTTGCCTTGACCGATCTTGTCGCCTTTATAGGCGTACCATGCGCCGGATTTATCTACTAAACCGAGCTTAACACCTAGATCGATTACCTCACCCATATGGTAGATGCCGCGACCATATAAGATTTGGAACTCAGCTTGCTTAAATGGTGGCGATACCTTGTTCTTCACCACTTTTACGCGAGTTTCATTACCAGTGACCTCTTCACCCTCTTTCACTGCGCCGATTCGGCGAATATCTAGGCGAACCGATGCGTAGAACTTGAGTGCGTTACCACCCGAGGTGGTCTCTGGGTTGCCAAACATAACACCAATTTTCATACGGATCTGGTTGATAAAGATAACCAGTGTATTGGTCTGCTTGATGCTGCCAGTTAATTTACGCAGGGCTTGAGACATTAAGCGCGCCTGCAAACCAACATGGGAGTCACCCATATCACCTTCGATTTCCGCTTTTGGCACCAAGGCCGCTACCGAGTCGATAACAATCACGTCAACCGAACCAGAACGCACCAGCATATCTGTAATTTCTAGAGCCTGCTCACCTGTGTCTGGCTGAGACACCAATAAGTCGTCCAGATTAACACCGAGTTTTTCGGCGTACTGCGGATCAAGTGCGTGCTCGGCATCGACTATGGCGACGGTTTTGCCCGCTTTTTGCGCTTCAGCCATAACTTGCAAACACAGGGTTGTTTTGCCTGATGATTCCGGTCCGTAGATCTCCACAATACGACCGTAGGGTAAACCGCCAATGCCGAGCGCGATATCAAGGCCCAAGGAACCCGTTGAAACCGAGGGCATCACTTCCCGTGAGCTGTCGCCCATTTTCATGATCGAACCCTTGCCAAACTGACGTTCAATCTGACCCAGCGCTGACTCCAGTGCTTTCTGTTTATTCGGATCCATGTGCTTTCTACCCTTTGTGGAGGTTGATATTAATTACGATGACCTAAATCTACATCCAGCCATACACTGTATATATGATCAGTATTATGCAAGCGCTTGTCAATGGCATAACGCAATTTCTTTCGCCGCCATCCACTTTAATGAACACAAGGCGCCAATTGCGGTATCCGCGCCCTAGCAGCTTGTAGATTTTCGTTTTCGAGGACGCCAATGCAAGCGGAAGGCCGCCCCGACAAAAACGGCCGAAATGAGGGAGTTTATACATCATAAATAACCGATTTGAGTCCGTTTTTAACCCAGCAGTGGCTACATCAACAAGCTGCTAGGAGACACATATTAACGCCTAGGTAATCGCCTGATAAGGAACTGTGCTAAAGTTCGCGTCCCAAAAAAATCACCTTTAATTAACTCACCGGCAAAACCTATGATTCCCTGGAAAAAACTTGGTATCGCGCAGATACCGAACAATGGCGGTGAATTACAATTATCGCAACGCGGAGAAGAGTTTTCGATACGCCTGTCAGGGGTGCGCGGTGAATTGATGAATAGCCGCATTTACAATTCAGAACAGGTACTAGCGGAGTTAGGCTGCGCCTTAATAAAGGAAAAAAGCGATGCGCATGTGTTGGTCGGCGGACTAGGCATGGGCTACACCCTCGCCGCGACCTTGCAAGCTGTCGCCGCTAGCGCACAGGTCACAGTGGCCGAACTTATTCCGGAAGTCGTTGAATGGAATAAGGGGCCTCTGGGTGATTGCGCACAAAACCCCCTGCGTGATCCCCGCACCAAGGTAGTTTTGGGCGACGTTGCCGAACTGCTTGAGAATCAACATGAGCAATACGATGCGATATTGCTAGACGTAGACAACGGCCCTGAAGGTCTCACCCACACCGATAATAATTGGCTGTATTCACAGCGCGGACTGGAATCCATCTCTAGGACTTTACGGCCAGAGGGAATGCTGGCAATTTGGTCAGCCGGCGCAGACAGCATGTTTGCGATTCGTCTTAAAAAAGCCCGTTTTAAGGTATCTATTCACACCGTTCGCGCGCGCCCCGGCAAGGGAAGTCGTCACACCATATTTCTCGCCCAAAAGCCTTGGCGGGCATCGGAGTAAATTTAGCAAACGAGGGCAATCAACGACGCCCTGCGTAGTGGTTTTATATTTGATTTGCTATCCTTGCGCTCTTTATTCAGCGCCATACATCCAGACAACGATATTCGATCTCAACATTTTTATACAACGTCGTTTAGCGCACAAACACACAGAGCATAAGCCACCGCTATGACCATTGACGCAAATATTAGCAGCGCCATAGATCCGGGCCACACGCCCATGATGCAGCAGTACCTAAAAATTAAAGCCGAACACCCCAACGAAATTGTGTTCTATCGTATGGGCGATTTTTACGAGCTTTTTTTTGACGACGCCAAACGTGCATCAGAACTTCTCGATATTACCTTAACCGCAAGAGGCAAATCAGGCGGCAAGCCCATACCAATGTGTGGCGTGCCCCACCACGCAGCAGAAGGCTATCTAGCCAAGCTCGTTAAAGGTGGTTGGTCAGTGGCCATTTGCGAGCAAATCGGCGACCCAGCAACCAGCAAAGGCCCTGTAGAACGCGCCGTCGCCCGAATCGTCACACCGGGTACAATTAGCGACGAAGCCTTATTAGATGAAAGAAAAGACGCCCTGCTGCTAGCGGCTTGTAATCTCGGCCAACAAATCGGCGTTGCCGTGTTAGATATGAGCAGCGGACGCTTCCACGTATTTGAAGTGCTCGGCCAAGCCGCTTTCCTAGGCGAACTGCAGCGCTTGCGCCCCGCAGAGCTGTTGATGTCTGACGATCTTGTTTTAGACGATATGCCCAAATTACCGGGACTGCGGCGCTTACCGCCATGGGAGTTCGATATTGACGCCGCCACCCGCGGCCTATGTCAGCATTTCGGGGTACAAGACCTCGCCGGGTTTGGTTGCGACACCTTAAGCCAGGGTATCGGCGCAGCGGGTTGCCTGCTGCAATACGTCAAAGACACCCAGCGCAGTGCGCTTCCCCACATCAATCAACTCAAACACGAGTCCCGCGATGATGCGGTGGCAATGGACGCCGCTACACGCCGCAACTTAGAACTTGATATCAATCTAGGCGGTGGTACTGAGAACACCCTCGCCTCGGTGTTTGACCGCTGCCAAACCGCGATGGGAAGCCGTTTGCTTCGCCGCTGGCTGCACCGCCCACTGCGCAATCAGTCCACTCTAAATGCGCGACAAAGTGGCGTTATTGGCCTTATTGAGGACTACCACTTTGAATCGGTACGAGACACACTAAAACAGATTGGCGACCTTGAGCGTATTTTATCGCGGGTGGCACTGCGCTCTGCGCGCCCCCGCGATCTATCGCGCTTGCAGCGCTCACTGGCGACACTGCCTTTACTGCAAAGTCAGCTAAAGCCCTTCGACATTCCCTACCTAATTAATTTGCGAAACGAAGTGAGTGAATTTCCGGCACTCGACGACCTGCTGGCCCGCGCAGTAGCAGAAAATCCGCCAATGGTGTTGAGGGATGGTGGCGTTATCGCTGAAGGCTACGACAGCGAACTGGACGAATTGCGCAGCTTGAGTAGCGACGCCGGTGAATTTCTATTAGCGATGGAGCGCCGAGAGCGCGAAAAAACTGGACTCAGCACCCTTAAAGTTGGCTATAACCGCGTACACGGCTACTACATAGAAATAAGCAAACTGCAGGCGGCGCAAGCGCCTGTCGAGTATATCCGCAGACAAACACTCAAAAATGCCGAGCGCTTTATTACGCCAGAATTAAAAACCTTTGAAGACAAAGCCCTCAGCAGTAAAAGCCGGGCACTGGCGCGGGAAAAACATCTTTATGAGTTACTCCTGGACGCGGTCAACGCCGAATTAAATGCGCTGCAAGTTTGCTCGCAGGCACTGTGCGAACTAGACGTCATTGCCAACCTTGCAGAGCGTGCGGTGCAGTTAGAGCTTTGCCGGCCACAATTTTGCAACGAGCCTATATTAGATATCGAGCAGGGTCGTCACCCCGTTGTCGAAAGCGTGCTCGACGACCCGTTTATTGCCAACGACCTAAAACTCGCCGAAGACCGACGCACACTCATTATTACTGGCCCGAATATGGGCGGTAAATCGACCTATATGCGTCAGACAGCATTGATTGTACTGCTAGCTCACATCGGCAGTTTTGTACCTGCAAAAGCCGTCAAACTGAGCTTGGTGGATCAGATATTCACCCGTATAGGTTCCTCTGACGACCTCGCCGGCGGACGCTCGACGTTTATGGTGGAAATGACCGAAACCGCAAATATCCTGCACAATGCAACGGATAAAAGCTTAATCCTGATGGACGAAATAGGTCGCGGCACCAGCACCTTTGACGGCCTATCGCTCGCCTGGGCCTGCGCCATAGACCTAGCTGACCGCGTCCAGGGCTTTACACTATTCGCCACCCATTACTTCGAACTCACCGTATTACCAGAAACCTACCCCAAGGCCGCGAATGTCCACCTTGGCGTAACCGAACACAATGACCATATTGTCTTTCTACACCGTGTTGAAGAGGGCCCTGCCAACCGAAGCTATGGTTTACAGGTCGCTAAACTCGCTGGCATTCCCGCCAATGTGGTTCGCGCCGCTAAAATCAAACTGCAAGAGCTCGAGAATCAAGCCATCGGCCACGGCCAGCTAGTCACCGCGGGGCCTCAAACAGATTTATTTGCCATGCCAACCGCAGAGCACCCTATTATTGAGGCATTAGACGAAATTGACCCCGATAGCCTGAGCCCTCGCCAAGCCCATGAATTACTGTATGCCTTAAAGGCTAAGCTGTCTTAAAACGCGAATTAAATGACTAAGGGGTAAAAACGATTAGGCACATATAAATTATTGTTAAGACTTAGGCTATACCGATTTTTTTCACTGGTGTTACAATACGCCGCTCAAAGAATTACCACCCAAGTCAGGATTAAAAGGGGCTGACCAGAAATGACTTTTGTTGTAGGCGAAGATTGCATCAAGTGCAAACATACAGATTGTGTTGAGGTTTGTCCGGTAGACTGTTTTTACGAAGGCCCGAACTTCCTCGTAATTCATCCTGACGAGTGTATTGACTGCGCATTGTGCGAACCAGAATGTCCGGTAAATGCCATATTTTCTGAAGACGAGCTGCCAGATGACCAGCAAGTATTCTTAGAATTGAACGCAGAACTTGCGGAAGTGTGGCCAAACATCACCGAGATGAAAACGCCTCCTGCCGACGCAGAGGACTGGGCTGGCAAACCCGACAAGCTTCAATACCTTGAGCGCTAAGCATCGCCAAGGCCATTGATAGAACTAAAAAAGCCCGCAATAGCGGGCTTTTTTAGTTCTGCGTACTCTATTCACTGAAGACTAATTAAAGTCCTCTGCAAACAGCGAAGCGGCACTGAGACCATTCGCCTCAAAAAGCACTCGCATACTTTTTAACGCCTCTACCTGAATTTGTCTTACGCGCTCGCGCGTTAAGCCAATTTCACGTCCGACCTCTTCCAGCGTCGACGATTCATGCCCCCGTAAGCCGAACCGGCGAACGACCACTTCGCGCTGCTTTACACTCAACTCGTCAAGCCATTCATCAATACTGCTAGACAAATCTTCGCCCTGCAAAATATCACTGGGATTTAAAGCTTGCGTATCGGCGATCGTATCAAGCAAAACCTGATCGGAATCTTGAGCTAGGGGCACATCTACGGAGCCAACTCGATCCTTAAGCCCGCATAAGCGTTTTGCCTCAGACACCGGACGATCAAGGGCTTCAGCCATCTCTTCAGGCGATGGCATGTGATCTAGCTTTTGAGTGAGCTCTCGCTCCGCCCGCAAATAGCTATTCAGCTCTTTCACTACGTGAATCGGTAAGCGAATGGTTCTTGTCTGATTCATGATCGCCCGTTCAATGGTTTGCCTTATCCACCATGTGGCGTAGGTAGAAAAGCGAAAACCACGCTCCGGATCAAATTTCTCTACCGCACGAATTAAGCCGAGATTACCCTCCTCAACTAAGTCGAGAAGACTCAAACCACGGTTTAGGTATCGTCGGGAAATTTTTACAACCAGCCGCAGATTACTTTCAATCATGCGTTTGCGACCGGCCTGATCGCCTTTGCGCGCAAGACGCGCGAAATGGACCTCCTCTTCGGCGCTTAACAGCGGCGAAAATCCAATTTCACTGAGGTACATCTGCGTTGCATCAAGATCTGTGCTCTGCCTTCGAGCGCGAGGGGATTTAGTGGCTTTTGCAGCCTTTTTTACCGGGGGTTCTGCAATAAAGTCATCGCTACTTGCATCTTCATTATTTGGTATTTCAATTAAACTAGAACGATAATTATTACTTTCTTCATATACCCGCATCGTCGAATCCTTATTTTCGTTTTATTGCTCGACTTGGGTGAAACTTAAGACAATCTCCTGATCGTAATGGCGTTCAGCGCCTAGGAAGCAGTCTCAAAGGATCAACCGGTTTTCCGTCTATACGAACTTCAAAATGTACTTTTGGCGAATCTGTCCCGCTATCACCTAGCTCTGCGATAACCGCACCCGCCTTTACGCTGTCTCCCTCTTTGACTAATAAACGTCGGTTGTGCCCATAAGCACTTAAATAGCGATCAGAGTGTTTGAGAATTAATAGATTGCCATAACCTACTAAACCACTTCCCGAATACACCACCACGCCTGCCTTTGCTGCACGTACAGGCTCACCAATTTTGCCTTTAATATCAATACCTTTATGCTCTTGCCCGGTCGCCACAAAAGATCGAACCAGGGGACCTGAAATCGGCCAGCGCCAAGCCTCGCCAGAATCCAAAACCGCCGGGGTTGATTTAATTGCAGGTTTTGGAATGGGCACTTTTGCCGCCGCAACAGGCTTACTTGGCGTCACACGCGCCTTGCTAGTGGATGGCTTGTTTTTCGTTGGCGCCGGCTTGGCTGCAGCAGCAATGACTCGCGTACTTTCTTGAAGTACCAAGGCTTGACCGGGATAAATTGTATAAGGCGGAGCCAATTTGTTAGCAGTCGCTAACCCTTTAACATTGAATCCGTAACGCCATGCAATTGAAAAAAGCGTATCGCCAGCACTCACAACATAATACGGAGGTGGACGCTCAGAGGGATTATAACGATCAGAAACAGGCGCAGAACCGCCACTTGTAGTGCAAGCTGTAACACTTAAAACCAAGGTGATTATGCCGAAAAAATATCTCAGCATAGCCATCGTGTATCCGTCTTTATAAGCACAAAAATAAGCCTTTTTTGCTAAAGAAGTAACACTAAACTCACATCAAATAATGTGTACTCATACTACGATAAGCCGCCGCCGTGGCTCCCTGATTACTAAAAGTACTTTCAAAAGCACGTAATAGAAAAAAACAGTCTTAAAATATCAATCGTTTTTCGCTATTTTCTCCACAACTAAGACTAAAAACACCCCGGCCACAGCGATTAGCGACGATGCCAACAATTTCGGATCAGCAGTATGGGCATATTCCCAAGGCAAAACATTCTGCCAACCAGGCGCTAGCGACTCAGCCAATAATTGCCCTTGCGCATCGAGCTTCCAAGGCCAAATTATCGTCAATGAGCCCAGCAGTATTCCCGTCAAAGAAGCCAACAACTGCGGTCGATGGTGATGCATCAACCACGACAGCAAGCGAACAAATAACATTAGTCCGACAGCACAACCCGCCATAAAGCTCAGTAGCGACACTATATCAAATTGCTTAATTGCACCGATCACCGGCTCGTACATATCCAGCAGCAGTAGAATAAAACTACCTGATATTCCCGGCAAAATCATTGCGCATATCGCTAAAGCACCCGATAAAAACAAGGACAACGGTGTTGCGGCAATTTCTGCAGGGCGAATCTCACCGATCACAACAGCAAATACAATACCGAAGAGCAACCAGCCTATGTGTCGGCTACTTTGCGGTATTTGGCGAAAAACGATGAGAGCCGAAGCGAGAATCAAACCAAAGAATAGTGCAGCTAATGGCAGAGGATGCTCTTCCAAACCGTAGGAAATCACGCGCGCTAGAGACGCCACACTCACGGCAATTCCCAACACTAAGCTCAGCAGAAACCCACCGTTGATATATTCCCAACACGCGAGCGGGCCAGATTTAAACAGGAGTTTAAGTGCTTGCAGATTACATGCTTTAAGGCTCTCAATCAGCTGGTCATAGATACCTGTAATAAACGCAACCGTACCACCAGAAACACCTGGCACTACATCAGCGGCGCCCATTGCGATACCGCGAACAAATACGCCTAGAGAAAACCCCTTCATCAAACGTCCTTTTTAACTACCAGCTAAGTTTTAATCAATTTACACAACAACTTCACGCAACAAATTAAGCAACCACAACGCCCGCTACCATGGGCACAAATAACACTGGCTCAATTAGCTGCTCTTTAATACCATCTTCGGTTTTGTCGTATACATATAAGGATTGCTGTTTACCCACTGGTCCAACCGGTATTACCAAACGCCCTCCCATTGCCAATTGCTCCAACAATTCCGCGGGCACCTGTTCCGGCGCCGCCGCAGAGAGTATGGCGTCAAACGGGCCGCGATCTTTCCAACCCATACCGCCATCGGCGTGACGCAAATGCACATTGTGTAAGCCGAGTTGGCGCAGACGCTGCCGCGCCTTTTCTTGTAAGGGTCGAATACGTTCTACGCTAAACACCCGCTCTACCATTTGGGCGAGAATCGCGGTTTGATAACCTGACCCAGTCCCCACTTCTAACACACGGGTTCGAGGTCCGTTTGCGAGGAGTAACTCCGTCATGCGAGCAACAATATAAGGCTGAGAAAGGGTTTGCTGAAAGCCTATCGGCAGAGAGCTGTCTTCGTAGGCACGGTGCGACAGGGCTTCATCAAGAAAAATATGGCGGGGAGTCCCCCGTATCACATTCAATACGGCCTTGTCGGTAATCCCTTGTTCTGTCAAACGCTCGATCAAACGATCTCGCGTTCGCTGAGACGTCATCCCTATGCCTTGCAAATTTAAAATTGTCACCGTGTCTTCTCAATAAACATCAGAGCCGAAAAAGCCCCTAGTAATGGATTAATTCTCGCACAAGCGCGGTAGCGAAACAGCCCCTAGGTAGTGAAAATGCTAGTTCTATGGACTGCTTATCGATTTGCTGCCACTGCAAGTCTTTTGGAACGGTTCGCAGAGCGCGTCGCTCCATCGTTAAATTATTCTTCAGTAGGCCCGCACATAGATCGGCAAATTCGCCAAACACCTTTTCTTCAAGCTGCGCGACAGCACCACTCACAGCGACCTTACTCGCGCTGCCATAAAGTGGCCCACTGGGGTGAATATCGCCTTCGCTTAGGCGCTGAACTATGTCAGCATCTATTTCTGCCAAAAACACGCTGCCACTATCGCGCAATGAAAATACATCGCCGTCCAAACCGCGCTGCCAATTTTCTGCGTTGACACGCGCTGCCAATACCGTATTGAAAATTAGCGATCGTGCAGCGGATAAATACATGCCGCGATCGAATCGTCCCGGACTTAAGTCACCGGCAAACCATTGCCGACAGGCATCAATATTGCCGCCACCATGGCCAAATCGCTGCTCGCCGAAATAGTTCGGAAAGCCCTGCCCAGCTATTGGCAGTCTTGCCTCTAGGTCTGCGAGATCACCCGTTAAATCCGTTAAACGGAGAATAAAGCGATTGTAGCGGTGGCTTCCCAGACGCAGTTTTTGGCGATGACGACCCTGCCGTAAAATCTTCCAGCTCTCATTTTCCGGCACGACCCACTGGGGTTTATTTTTCCCCGGCAAATGCACGCAAAACCATTGTCGCGTTACCGCGTGACGATCTTTCTGGCCAGAATACGTTACCGCCCGCGGCTGAACCCCGGCCACTCTTGCCAATTGCCGTGCAACGTACTCGGTATTGTCGCCGCATTTTTCAATCCACAACCAGTCGAATTCACCATCGTCACTGAACTCGAGATCAAACACTTCCTCGACAACAAAATCCTCAGGCCTCGCCTTTAGTACACCAGACACCTTGGGCAAACCTTGCGCTCGGGGCCAATCAGCTAGCTGCATTACTCTGCTCGCTCCAACAACACCACTGCATCCACTGCAATACCTTCACTGCGCCCGACAAATCCGAGTTTTTCCGTGGTAGTCGCTTTCACGCTGATATTGGAAGCTAAAACACCCAAGGTATTAGCAATAGATTCGCGCATCGCCAAAATATAGGGTGCTAATTTCGGCTGTTGAGCCGCAATGGTGAGATCAGCGTTACCGAGACAATACCCCTGATCCAAGACTAATTTGTAGCAATGCTGCAGCAGCACTTTACTATCGGCCCCCGCATACTGCGGATCGCTATCTGGAAAATGTTTGCCAATATCTCCCAGGGCTAAAGCACCGAGCATGGCATCGCACAGCGCGTGGAGTGCAACATCGCCGTCCGAGTGAGCAATTAATCGCCACTGACATGGGATGCGGACACCACATAAACTGATACCGTCCCCTGATTCAATGCGGTGCACATCGTAGCCATGACCAATGCGAATAGCGCTCATTGTTCTTCTCCACGCAGAAACACCTCGGCAATAGCGAGATCATCTGGGTAAGTAATTTTAATATTGCGAGGGCTGCCCTCCACCAACAAGGGTTGATGACCACAGTGCTCTAACGCAGACGCTTCATCAGTCACCAGCAACTGTTGGTCATGGCAAAAGCGCAGCGCATCTCGCAGGTCACCATAGCGAAACAGCTGCGGGGTCAGCGCCCGCCATATTTCCTTGCGATCAACTGTCTCGGCAATTTCCCCCAATGCGGTACTGCGTTTTACGGTATCAACCACCGGCGAAGCTAAAATAGCACCCACCGAATGCGCACAACCCAATTCTATAAGCCTTTTTATATCCCGATTCGAAACACAGGGACGTGCCGCATCGTGCACCAACACCCAATCTGAATCTGCCGCCTTTTCCAAGGCGGCTAAGGCATTCGCTACAGAATGTGCTCGTTCGCTTCCGCCATCAACACGCAACACCCGCGAGTCGTTCGCACAAGATAAGGAAGAAAAAAAATGATCGTCGGGATGCAATGCCACAGCAATGGCGGCAATATCGCTATGCATCAACAATTTTGAAATACTGTGTTCAATAACGGTTTTATCAGCGAGCTTTAGGTACTGCTTTGGCAGCGCAGCACCAAAACGCGCGCCACTTCCCGCAGCCGGGATAACCGCCCATAGGCGCGGCTTATTTATCACTGACATTCTGCCTGTTACTAATCAAGCTATTATTCTTCTTATATAAGTATCTATTCATCGACTATGAGATAAAAAGTCTCACCAGATTTAATCAAGCCCATATCGTTGCGGGCGCGCTCCTCAATACTATCCAAGTCATGCTTCAAGCTGCGCACCTCGCCATGCAATCGCTCATTGCGCAGCTCTAACTCGCTGTTAGTATTTTTTTGAACGGCAATATCTCGACGCAAGCTGGCAATCTGTTCCCAGCTTCCAGTGCCAGTCCAAAGCCGAACTTGCAACATGACAAGTATTGCCAGCAGCAAATAAAATAGCCGACGGCGAGTCATAGCAAGCCCTTTAAAGGGATATTGATGTTCATCCTAATCCAGAACGACGTCCAATAAAAAAGTAATGAGCACTATAAACAAAGAAGGCGGCTACTGCCGCCCCTTATTTTATTACGCTCGGAATTCATCCCGACCGCGGTAAGCCGCGCCTAGTTCGGCTTCAATACGCAGCAGACGGTTGTACTTGGCAACACGATCAGAGCGACACAGTGAACCGGTCTTAATCTGTCCAGCAGAAGTTGCCACCGCTAAATCAGCAATAGTGGTATCTTCAGTCTCGCCGGAGCGATGAGATATAACCGCAGTGTAACCAGCTTCCTTGGCCATTTTGATCGCATCTAGCGTTTCAGTCAGCGAACCAATCTGATTGAATTTAATCAGAATCGAGTTGGCAATATTGTTATCTATGCCACGTTTTAAAATCTTGGTATTGGTCACAAACAAATCGTCACCAACCAATTGCACTCGGTCGCCGATACGACGAGTCAGAGCAGCCCAGCCATCCCAATCGCTTTCGTCCATGCCGTCTTCAATAGAGATAATGGGGTATTTTTGGCTTAACTCATCCAAGTAAGCGGCAAAACCTTCTGCGTCAAATTCCTTACCTTCGCCACTTAGAGAATATTTACCATTTTTGTAAAATTCTGACGATGCGCAATCAAGCGCCAAGGTAATATCTTTACCCAGTTCATAGCCGGCATTGGCAACCGCTTCTGCGATGGCTTCAAGTGCTGCTTCATTTGAGGGCAAGTTCGGCGCAAAACCACCTTCATCACCCACCGCTGTATTTAAGCCGCGGGCAACCAATACTTTCTTCAATGAGTGGAAAATTTCAGCGCCTTGGCGCAGTGCTTCAGCAAAGGTTTCTGCACCCACTGGCTGAATCATAAATTCCTGGATATCAACGTTGTTGTCAGCGTGCTCACCGCCATTGATGATATTCATCATTGGCACGGGCATGGTGTACTGGCCTTCTGTGCCGTTAATCTGTGCGATGCGTTGATACAAAGGAATACCTTTTTCAATCGCTACCGCTTTCGCCGCGGCCAATGATACAGCCAAAATTGCGTTTGCACCCAGCACAGATTTACTCTCAGTGCCGTCTGCCTCAATCATGGCATTGTCGATGGCACGCTGGTCTTCAGCATCCATTCCCATCAACAAATCGCGGATTGTGGTATTGATATTTGCAACCGCCTTTAGTACACCCTTACCCAAATAACGCGACTTATCGCCGTCGCGTAATTCCAAGGCTTCGCGCGAGCCTGTCGACGCGCCGGAAGGAGCACAGGCACTGCCTACGGCGCCCGATGCCAATACGACATCTGCCTCAACAGTGGGGTTTCCCCGTGAATCCAACACTTCAAACGCCTTGATATCGACAATCTCTGCCATGTGAGTTTTCTCCGTCTTAAGTCAAAATAAAATTATTTAATATCTAGCGCCGGTAGAGACTTCACTGTCTCGTCAACCGCTTTCATATGCTCTAGAAATGCTGCCAATGCTGACAATGGTAAAGCACTTGGGCCATCGCATTTAGCGCGATCGGGATCGGGATGTGCTTCCAAGAACAAGCCGCCAATCCCCAGTGCCATGCCGGCACGGCCAAGTTCAACAACTTGATTGCGACGACCACCAGACGCTGCGCCCATAGGATCGCGACACTGCAAAGCGTGGGTAACATCAAAAATAATGGGGGCGCCACCACTGGCTTCACGCATTACCCTAAAGCCCAGCATATCTACCACTAAATTGTCGTAGCCAAAATTACTGCCGCGCTCGCACAGCATGATTTTCTCATTGCCGCACTCTGCAAACTTCTCAACAATATTTTTCATTTGACCGGGGCTGAGAAATTGCGGCTTTTTAATATTAATAACCGCATCTGTCGCCGCCATCGCCGCTACTAAATCGGTTTGGCGTGCTAAAAATGCCGGTAACTGAATAACATCACACACTTCAGAAACCGGGCCAGCTTGATGCACTTCATGCACATCGGTAATCACGGGAATATTAAAAGTTTGTTTTATTTCCTGAAAAATCTTCAACCCTTCTTCCATACCCGGCCCGCGATAAGAGTGCACGGAAGAGCGATTCGCTTTGTCGAATGAGGCTTTGAAAACATAGGGGATGCCCATCTTTCCGCACACTTCAACGTAGTGCTCTGCAATCTGCATCGCCAAGTCGCGGGACTCGAGCACATTCATACCGCCAAACAGGACGAAAGGCTTGTCGTTTGCCACCTCAATACCGGCTACATTGACCACTTTATCTTTCATAGATCGATTCCTTTAACTCGCTCAGCCCAACAATGCTTATTCGCTATGCGCGATAGCAGCGTTAACAAAACCAGTAAACAAAGGGTGGCCGTCGCGTGGTGTAGAAGTAAATTCGGGGTGGAACTGACAGGCGATAAACCAGGGGTGATCTGCGATTTCCACCACTTCAACCAAGCTCTTATCGGCAGACCAACCACCTACTTTTAAACCGGCAGCCTGTAAACGCTCTACGTAGGTGTTATTAACCTCGTAACGGTGACGATGGCGCTCGGTGATCTGTGCACTACCATAAACTGCTGCCACTGCGGAGCCTTCAACCAAATGACAAAGCTGGGCGCCCAAACGCATGGTGCCGCCAAGATCATCATCGTGGGCGCGTTGCTCAACTTCACCGTCAGCAGTGATCCACTCGGTAATCAAGCCAACCACCGGGTTTTTACCGTTGTCGTTAAATTCGCTGCTGTTCGCGTCTGTTAAGCCCAGCACATTGCGAGCAAATTCAATGACGGCAACCTGCATACCCAGGCAAATACCCAGGTAGGGAATTTTATTCTCACGCGCGTACTGAACTGTGCGAATTTTGCCTTCAACACCGCGACTTCCAAAACCACCGGGAACAAGAATGCCGTCCACGCCGTCTAGAATATCTACACCATCAGTTTCTATGACTTCAGAGTCTATATAACGTACCTGCACTTTGGTGCGGCTATGTATACCTGCGTGCTTCAATGCTTCATTTAGGGATTTATATGCATCGAGCAATTCCATGTACTTACCGACCATGGCGATCGTCACGGCTTGATCCTGATGCAGATCACCCTCGATAACAGTGTCCCACTCGGTCAAATCCGCTGGCGGGCAATCCAAACCAAAGCGCTCTACAACTAATTCGTCCAAGCCCTCGGCCGCAAGAAGCGACGGTATGCGATAAATAGAGTCAACATCGCGCAGAGGGATAACCGCACGGGATTCGACGTTGGTGAACAAGGCGATCTTGTGACGGCTGCTTTGGTCAATTTCGTGATCTGAGCGGCACAGCAAAATATCGGGTTGCAAGCCAATAGAGCGAAGTTCTTTTACCGAATGCTGGGTCGGCTTAGTTTTAGTCTCACCCGCCGTGGCAATATAAGGCACCAGAGTCAGGTGCATTAACATGGCGCGCTTGGCACCCAATTCAACCTTTAACTGACGGGCTGCTTCGAAGAACGGTAGACCTTCGATATCACCGACTGTGCCGCCAATTTCAACAATGGCGATATCTGCATCGCCCGCTCCCGCCATCACCCGACGCTTAATTTCATCAGTGATATGTGGAATAACCTGAACAGTGCCGCCAAGATAGTCACCGCGACGCTCTTTGCGCAGTACGGTTTCATAAACCCGACCGGCCGTAAAATTATTGCCTTTGGCCATTTTTGCGCGCACAAAGCGCTCGTAATGCCCCAAGTCCAGATCGGTTTCTGCGCCGTCTTCTGTCACAAACACTTCACCGTGCTGAAACGGGCTCATGGTGCCAGGATCCACATTGATATAGGGATCAAGTTTCAACATAGTGACTTTGAGACCACGCGCCTCAAGAATGGCACCTAGTGATGCTGACGCAATGCCCTTGCCCAAGGACGAAACAACACCGCCGGTGACGAATATAAAACGCGCCATGTAATGCCTTTTTAGATAGTACGAAGAGATATAAGGGCCTGAAAAAGCAGCGCTTGTTCGCCCCCATGAGATGGGACGTCAGTCTAACAGGAAGGACATAGCGAAACAATGAAATTAGGCCTCCGTAGGCTGCTCAGTCTCTGTTATAATGCGCGTCCAATTGCTTGCACATCAAGGCCTTAGTACTATGCAACCCATGCTGAATATCGCATTGCGCGCCGCCCGTAAAGCCGGCGACCTTATCGCGCGCGCTTCTGAACAAATCGACCGGGTTCAGATTGAAACCAAGGGCGAAAACGATTTTGTTACTGAAATAGACCGCAAGGCCGAACAGGAAATCATTTATCACCTGCAAAAAGCCTACCCAGATCACGGCTTTTTAGGCGAAGAATCAGGTCAAACCGGCAATGCCGACAGCCCCTATCAATGGGTAATTGACCCCATTGATGGCACAACCAATTTCGTTCGCGGTATTCCGCATTTCGCGGTTTCTATTGCCTGTGTACATCAAGGCCAAATTGAACACGCCGTTATTTTAGACCCCATTCGCCGCGAAGAATTTACCGCTAGCCGCGGTCGCGGTGCACAGGTCAACGGACGCCGAGTTCGGGTAACCATGAACGCGAGTTTAGAAGGCGCTCTGATTGGTACCGGCATCCCGTTTAAAGCGCGCAATGAAGCACATATCCCCGCCTATATGCGCAGCCTGGAGGCAATCGCCGGTGAAACAGCGGGTATCCGCCGCGCTGGCGCCGCCTCATTAGATTTGGCCTATGTCGCCGCTGGACGCCTTGATGGCTTCTGGGAAATTGGCCTAAACAAGTGGGATATCGCTGCAGGAATTTTGCTAGTGCGTGAAGCCGGCGGTTTAGTCAGCGACTTTAAAGGCGGTGGTAATTACTACGAGAGCGGCAACATTGTCGCCGCCAATCCAAAATGCTTAAAGGGTATTTTGCAGGCTATTCGCCCGCATCTAGAAAATATTCGATAGCTTTTAAACGCGTCAGACGCCCAACGTCTGACGCGCGACCGGCCCTGTTAAGGCAAGTCGTCAATCTGCGCTCCCTCTTTCTCCACCACGATCAAATCATCTTGACTGATTTTCATGGTTAGCAACAAGCTCGCCACAATATAGATAGAAGAATACGTACCCACACCAATACCGATCAGCAATGCCAGCGCGAAGCTGTGGATCATTTCGCCGCCAACAAACGCCAGCGCCAACAACACCAGCAAGGTTGTCCCTGAGGTAACCAAAGTACGATCGAGGGTTTCGGTCAATGAAATATTGATGATCTCGTCGGGGTCGTGTTTACGCAGCTTTCGCAAGTTCTCGCGAATACGGTCAGCAACAACAATCGAGTCATTAAGCGAGTAACCGATAACAGCCAGAATGGCCGCAAGTACGGTTAAATCAAAATCCCAGCCGACCAGGGCGAAAATACCGAGGGTAATGAGAACATCATGCCCCAACGCAGCCACCGCACCGATAGAGAATTTAACTTGGAAGCGCATGGCAACGTAAATCAACACCACGACAAGGGCCAGTAGCACTGCCAAACCGCCCTGCTCCCTCAGCTCCTCACCCACTTGCGGACCAACAAACTCAATACGACGAAGCTCAACTTCGGCCTCGGTGCCCGCCTGTAACACCGCGAGAACCTCTTCGCCCAAGGTTGGACTCATGCCCTCCGGCATTCTCACAAGCACATCAGTATCCGAGCCAAAATTAACAACTATCGCACTTTCGTAACCTGCGGTGCGCAAATCCTCCCGCACCTGCTCCAGCGGCACCGACTCTTCGTAAATAACCTCTATTAAGGTGCCACCGGTAAAATCCAGGCCAAAATTTAAGCCCTTTACAGCCAATACCGCCACAGAAGCGACCATTACCGCGATAGACATGAGCATCGCGATGCGACGCGCACCCATAAAGTTAACAATTTTTTTAGTGTCAGACATACGTTTCCCCTAGATCGCCAGCTTAGTGATACGACGACCGCCGTAAACGAAATTAACAACCGCGCGGGTACCCATGATCGCAGTGAACATCGACGTTAAGATACCGATTGACAAGGTCACCGCAAAACCGCGAACCGGGCCAGTCCCTACGGCGTATAAAATCACCGCCACTAACAAGGTCGTAATATTCGAGTCCATAATGGTGACAAACGCACGTCCGTACCCCGCCTCAATAGCGTGCTGCACTGATAGGCCTTCGCGTAACTCCTCCCGTATTCGAGAGAAAATAAGCACGTTTGCGTCAACTGCCATACCCACTGTCAGTACAATACCGGCGATACCCGGCAGGGTTAAGGTCGCCCCCAACAATGACATACAGGCAGTTAATAAAATGATATTTGCGCCAAGCGCGACTACCGCAATAACACCAAATACGCGGTAGTAAACAATCATAAATAGAGCAACCATGCCTAGGCCGATCTTGACGGCATTAAGCCCCTTCTCAATATTTTCTGCCCCCAGCGATGGCCCGACAGTGCGCTCTTCGACAAAGTCGATAGGCGCCGCCAGCGCACCAGCACGCAGTAATAATGAAAGCTCCGCCGCTTCACCCGGCGCATCAAGACCGGTTATACGGAACTGCACACCCAAGGCATCTTTAATTGTGGCAAGGCTGATAATTTTCTTCTCGTCGTAGGGGACTTTCACCGCCTGCTCAACGCCATTGGCATCACGCTCATAGTGAGTACGACTCTTGCGCTCAATAAACAACACACCAAGGCGGCGGTTGATATTGTGACGCGTCACTCTGTGCATCAAGGTACCGCCCTGACTATCTAGAGTGATATTGACCTGTGGCATACCATTCTGATCAAAGCCTGCCTGCGCATTTGCGACACGCTCACCAGTGATAACCACATCACGCTCTAACCATGCACTCGGCTCGCCGCGGCCAGGATTGCGAAATTCAAATTGCTCGCGATCAGATAGTGGCGCGTCGTATTTTGCCTCTAGACGAAAATCCAAATTCGCTGTCTTGCCAAGTATACGCTTGGCTTCAGCGGTGTCCTGGATGCCTGGTAATTCCACCACAATCCGGTTGCGACCTTGACGCTGAACCAAAGGCTCAGATACACCGAGCTCGTTCACGCGATTACGCAGGGTCGTTAAGTTTTGGCTAACAGCATAATCTTCAATTTCCTTGCGCTTAGCCTCACCAATAATGGCGCGCAGGTAAAAAGCATCATCGCCGCTAGGTGAGTCGAGACGCTCGCCGGTCAACTCAGTAAAGTCTTTGCGGATCAAACCCAAGGCGGTGTCGCGCAGCTCAGCAGAGGTGAACTTACCCGAAATAATGCCGTCTTCCAGCGTCACAAATCCGCGTATACGCTCTTCGCGCAGCTTCTTTTTTATGCCTGAGCTGTAATGCTCCAGGCGCGTGGCAATCGCTGAATCCGTATCAACCTCTAACAAAAAATGCACACCGCCACTTAAATCCAGGCCCAGTTTCATCGCCTGCGCGCCCAGATTACTGAGCCAATCAGGTGTGTTTGATGCCAGATTCAATGCCACAACGTAGCCGTCACCCAGAGTGCGCTGCACAATACGCTGTGCACGTAATTGCATATCAGTTTCGTACAAACGAATCAGGCCAGACTTACCGGTCTCATCCGCTTTTTCACCAAAGTGCTCAATGCCACCAGCATCTAAAGCGGTAGACAAACGCGTCATGAGGGCTTGGTCGATGACTACACCGCTGCTGTCGCCAGAAACCTGCAGGGCAGGATCTGGTCGATAAAGGTTAGGCACCGCGTAGAGAAAACCGATCCCCAGCACTGCAATAATCAGCAGGTTTTTCCAGAGCGGATATTTATTTAGCATTGTATTTCCACCAAAACCGTCTGTCGCGACGGTGTCTATTTAGTAACGGACGCCAACAATGGACGTTAATAACAGACGGAGCACCCCTGAACCGCCCTTGTAAAAACGCCGGCACAAGCCGGCGCTCATTTACCTACTTTCTTAATTTACCCATACACGTGCATTGCGGAACAAGCGCATCCAACCGCTATCTTCCACTGAATTGTCTGCCACCCAAGAATTTTGCACGGTGCGGAAAACCCGTTCCGGATGCGGCATCATGATGGTAACGCGACCATCAACACTACTAGCACCAGCAATCCCAAATGGCGAACCGTTCGGATTGGCGGGATAGCGTTCAGTCGCATTCAGCTGATTATCAATAAATTGCAGCGCCACTTTCCCACTCTGCTGTAAATTCTGCAAATGAGCAGAATCTGCAAACTCCGCACGACCTTCGCCGTGGGCAACGGCAACCGGCAAATGCGACCCCGCCATACCAGTTAGTAATATGGAGGGTGATTCGGGGATTTCAACCAAGGAAAACCGCGCTTCGAACTGTTCTGAGCGATTGCGCACAAAACGCGGCCAGTATTCTGCACCCGGAATTAAGGAGTGCAAATTAGACATCATCTGACAACCGTTGCACACCCCAAGCGAGAAGGTGTCGCTGCGCTGAAAGAAGCCGGCAAACTCGTCACGCGCCAAACCATTAAACAAAATAGTTTTAGCCCAGCCCTCGCCCGCACCTAATACGTCACCGTAGGAAAAACCACCGCAGGCGGCAAGGCCTTTAAAATCTTGCAAGCTGACACGGCCGCTTAAAATGTCACTCATATGAACATCAACAGCGGTGAATCCAGCCCGATCGAATGCCGCGGCCATTTCCATCTGACCATTGACACCCTGCTCCCTAAGGATAGCGACTCGCGGACGAACGCCGGTGTTTACAAAAGGGGCGGCAATATTATCCTGCGCATCGAAACGCAATGACTGGCTTAAACCGGGGTCGCTTTCTGTGATTGAGTCAAATTCCTGTTGCGCACACTCTGGATTATCCCTTAGTGATTGCATACGGTAACTCAGCTGCTGCCATTTCAACTGCAGCGCCAAGCGATCATCTCTAAGAACTTCAACACCACCAAAACTAATCGCAACGTCACTACCGGCCACAGCGCGACCTATTTCTTGGACACAGGCGGCGATGCCATGCGCAGCAAAGGTATCTATCACCGCTTCAACATCAGCGCAGCGTACCTGTATCACCGCACCGGCTTCTTCAGCGAACAGTGCGCCATGCAGTTTGCCGTGGGCATTCAGCTCAATATCTAGACCACAATGACCAGCAAAAGCCATCTCTAACAAAGTGAGTACCAAACCGCCATCAGAGCGATCGTGGTAGGCCATTATTTTTTGCTCTTCTAACAACTGTTGGATTGCATTGAAGAAACCAGCCAACACCGCAGGGTCATCAATATCTGGCGCGTCATTGCCAACCTGCTGATAAACCTGCGCTAAACACGAGCCACCCAAACGCTGCTTACCCGCACCCAAGTCAATTAATAACAAGGCATTGTCGTCAAGGTCGGTGCGCAGCTGCGGCGTGACCGTTTTACGGACGTCCGCTACGGGACTAAACGCAGTAATGATAAGCGACATAGGCGCGGTAACGGCTTTACTGTCAGCGCCGTCCTGCCAGGTGGTGCGCATCGACATGGAATCTTTGCCGACGGGAATAGTAATACCCAGCGCCGGGCAAAATTCCATACCCACTGCCTTGACCGTGTCGAATAGTATCTCGTCTTCGCCAGCATAACCCGCCGCGCACATCCAGTTGGCAGAGAGTTTGATATCAGAAATCTTTTCAATCCGGCTCGCAGCAATATTGCTTAGCGCTTCCGCAACAGCCATGCGCCCCGACGCCGGGCCATCGATAAGTGCAAGCGGCGTGCGCTCGCCCATCGCCATGGCTTCACCGGCGTAAGAGTCGTAGCTAACCGTTGTTACCGCACAGTCTGCAACGGGGACTTGCCACGGCCCAACCATTTGATCTCTATGTACCTGCCCGGTAATAGAACGGTCGCCAATTGTGATCAAGAAATTCTTGGCGGCAATGGTAGGCAGGGCCAAAAGTCGATCCAGGGCGTCTTCCACATTAATGGCAGATGCATCAAAGGCCGGTAGCTGCGGATTTTGACGAGTAATCTCGCGGTGCATTTTTGGCGGCTTACCAAATAGCACCGACATAGGCAGATCAACCGGGTTATTGTCGAAATGGGTGTCGCCAACACGCAGACGCTTATCGGCAACAGACTCGCCAACCACTGCATACGGCGCGCGTTCGCGATCACAGATGGCTTCAAAGGTGGCGAGGTTTTCAGGTGCAATGGCAATGACATAGCGCTCTTGTGACTCGTTGCACCAAATTTCTAGTGGCGACATGCCCGGTTCATCGTTGGGCACTTTGCGCAATTCAAAATCACCACCGCAACCACCGTCTTTAACCAACTCGGGGAATGCATTAGAGAGTCCGCCGGCGCCAACATCGTGAATAAAGGCAATGGGGTTGTTGTCAGCCATCGCCCAGCAGCGGTCGATCACCTCTTGGCAGCGACGTTCAATTTCAGGGTTTTGACGTTGCACAGAGGCAAAATCCAAATCTTCAGTAGAGGCACCGCTGCTCATTGACGACGCCGCGCCACCGCCCAAACCAATCAACATAGCCGGCCCACCCAAGGCCACTAATTTATGACCGGCTGGAAATTCGGTTTTAAGCACGTGCTCTTCTTTTATATTACCGTAACCACCGGCGATCATTATTGGTTTGTGATAGCCGCGACGCTCTTCGCCCGCCGCACCCACGGCATTTTCTTCGAAGCTGCGGAAGTAGCCACATAAATTAGGTCGGCCAAACTCATTATTAAAGGCGGCGCCCCCAATAGGCCCGTCCAACATAATATCGAGTGCGGAAACAATGCGGCCGGGCTTGCCGTAATCGGCCTCCCAAGGTTGTTCAAACCCAGGGACACGCAAGTTAGATACGCTAAAACCACTCAAGCCCACCTTGGGCTTAGAACCTCGACCTACCGCCCCCTCATCACGTATCTCGCCGCCAGAGCCAGTACCGGCACCGGAGAACGGGGAAATTGCGGTGGGGTGATTATGGGTTTCCACCTTCATCAATAAATGAATATCTTCTTGGTGGTACTGGTATTCAGCGGTGCCAGGTTCAGGATAAAAACGGCCGGCGCGGTGACCTTTTACCACAGCTGCGTTATCTGAATAGGCGCTTAGTACATCCTCACCACCCAGTTCGTGGGTGTTTTTTATCATGCCGAATAAAGAGTGGGACTGCAGCTCGCCATTAATAGTCCAGCTGGCGTTAAATATTTTATGGCGGCAATGCTCGGAGTTCGCCTGCGCAAACATCATCAACTCGACATCGCTAGGATTGCGCGCCAGCTGAATAAAACTCTCTAGCAGATAATCGATTTCATCGTCTGCAAGGGCGAGCCCCAGTTCGCTATTCGCGGCGACTAACGCATCGCGGCCTCCCGCGAGCACATCGACCGCCTGCATCGGCTTTGGACTCTGGCGGCTAAACAGCACACTCGCTTCTTCCGGCGTGTTTAATACCGACTCCACCATACGGTCGTGGATTGACGCCAAAAGCAGGGCTTGCTGCTCGCCATCAATATCACCCTCAATATCGAAGTGGTACTGCACGCCGCGCTCAATTCGCGCGATCATATCCAAGCCACAGTTGTGGGCAATATCGCTCGCCTTGCTAGACCACGGCGAGATGGTGCCAGGTCGAGGCACCACGAAATAACTCAGGCCTCCACCGGCAATAAACTCGGCGCGGGGGCCATATTGCAACAACTGGCTCAACACATCGCTGCGCTCAGTATCGAGCTCAGCAGCGGTATCTACCAAGTGAATAAATTGAGCACTCACTCCCCGCAGAGCGGGAATTGAGGCGGCCAAAGCGGCCTTTAATTTTTCTATACGGAAATCTGAAAGCGCTGGGGCACCAGGAAGAATAAGCATTCGGGGCGACAACCTCGATCGAATGGGATTAAAGCCGGCCATTGTAAAGGATTTACGCGAGAATTTTTATCCAAAATAGTCTTTATGGTGCGATCAGTCCCATCCCGATACAATTGGCCCCGAATCCACTGGAGCGCCACACTTGCCAGCAAGCCGAAAAACATTACGATTTCTAGCAATATGGCTAATTACAGCGTGCTTCGCGCTCGTTGCCATCGTGCTAAATAGTAGTAAAGACAGCAGCGACAATCTGCAAAGAATTCGTGATAACGGTGTTTTACGGGTACTTACCCGCAACGGCTCTACCACTTACTACGAATCTCAAGGTGCGCCAGCGGGTTTCGAATACCAACTCGCCCTCGCTTTCGCCAACCACCTCGACGTTGAATTAGAGATAATTCCCGTAGTTAGCCTCGATGACGTATTTAGTGGGCTGGTAAACAACCAAGCCGATATCGCGGCTGCAGCTCTCAGCATTACGCCCGCACGACAAGAAACCTTACTTTTCGGCCCAAGCTACCTCAGCGTAAAGCAGTATTTTATCTACAACCGAGACGTAAATAGCCCAATGAGCTCAATAGAAGACCTCATCGGCAAGCAAATACGGGTAATTAGTAATACTGCCCACGCCGAGCAACTCAAAACACTGCAAAACGAGCACCCGGAACTGACGTGGATGGAAAGCCGTGATCTTGAAACAATTGACTTACTAGAACAGCTCGCGGACGGCCAAATTGATGCAACCATCGTCAACTCGACCGAATACTACGCAAACCGGGCATTCTACCCCAGCTTTCGCATCGCCTTCAGTGCAGGCAAACCACGCAAATTAGCATGGGCAATGGCAGCGAGCCCTGCAAACGCGAGTCTGATAAAAGAAATGACCATTTTTTTTAAAGGCATCACCGAAAATGGCAAATTAGCCCGTTTAATTGATCGGAACTTTACGCTTAACGAGCGGCAAACCTTTATTAGCACCCACACCTTTCTGCAAATGAAGGAAGAGCGCCTGCCCGAGGTAAAGGGAATCATTGAGCAAGTAGCTATTGAATATGATTTGGACTGGCGCCTATTGGCCGCAATCAGCTACCAGGAGTCGCACTGGGATGCCAAGGCGCGCTCTCCCACCGGAGTGCGTGGCATGATGATGCTGACACGATCGACTGCACGCGAATTGCAGGTAGATGACCGTCTCGACCCCCTGCAGAGCCTGCGCGGTGGCGCCCGCTACTACAAAAAGCTCTATAGCCGTATACCGGCGGGAATAGAAGCTCCCGACCGCAGCTGGTTTGCCTTGGCGGCGTACAATATTGGCCTTGGCCACGTCGAAGACGCCAGGGTCATTACGCAAAAACTCGGCGGCAACCCAAACCTTTGGAATGATGTAAAAGAAAATTTGCCATTGCTACGCCAACAAAAGTGGTACAAGCCATCAAAATACGGCTATGCCCGCGGTGACGAAGCGGCGCGCTACGTGCGCAATATCCGCGATTACTATTCACTGCTAACCTGGGATGAGCTTAATCGCTATCGCGTTCCACCACCTCGCATTGTTTCCGATTACCTACCAGCCGAGTTAAACCGCGGTTTTGACGCACTCTAAATAACTCTAGCGGCCGTCCCGCACCGCGACCAATTTAAGCGAGCTTGTCACGCTTCTTTTCCGCCCTGCGCCGAGCAAAAAAAGCCTGCACAATATCACTCGCCTCATTCGCCAATACGCCGCCGCACCATTCAACCCGATGATTCATTTGCGGCTGATCAAACAATTGCAGATGACTACAAACCGCGCCTGCCTTAGGCTCGCTTGCCGCAAATACAACTCGTGCAATACGACTATGGATGATAGCGCCGGCGCACATTGCACAGGGCTCCACAGTCACATACAAAGTTGCCTCAGGAAGACGATAGTTCGCTGCGGCTTTTGCTGCGTGACGAAGCGCGACAATTTCAGCATGAGCACTTGGGTCGACCGTACTGATTGGCTGATTAAACCCCTCACCAATCACGACCCCATCACGCACAATAACAGCCCCCACTGGCACCTCGTCTTTAGCTTCCGCCTTTAATGACAAGAGCAAGGCTCTGCGCATCCAGTGTTCGTCGTTAGGAGTTTCCATGGTAAATGTGAGCGCCCCATCAGTGATATGCCTCGACCGCAAATAGGTGTCGGCCGACTATTATGCCACAAGGTGTAAAACATACGCTGTGTTCATACCGCCCCAAAACAACTCGATACAAACTTATTAATCGCCGCCCCAGCGATAAGCAATCAGCACAGACGATACTATCGGGTTCAGGTCAAGTTTGCTGTGGCTTTCGGAAAGGCGGGTGCCATCAACCGACGTAATAGTAATACTAGACGTAGTCTCCAGCGCCAAATAAGATACCGATAAAGACAAACTCCAACGGTCGTCTAATTCCAGCGCTAAGCCGGCATTAAAAATTGGGGCTACATCGGGTTTCGCATCGCCATCAACGCGGGTATTAACATCACTGCCCGTTGCCAGCGCCAGCACCGAGCCAAAATTTTGAGTGAGATTTTGTTCGAAGTTTCTATTTAATTCTATCTTGTCAAACCACGTATACGTTACACCCAGACCAAGATAAGGGCGCAACTTTGCATCCACATCGCGGAAATACCACTGGGCAAGTATCGCGGGACTCCACTGCCGCACTGAAGCTAGGGGATTATTCTGAGACGCTCCAAGATCAACATTGACCAGAGCGCCGGTTAATCCCGTTGGTTGGACATCGCCTTGGCCGGACAAGTCAAACTCGGCGGGAACGCCCCCCTCCAGTTTCACAACAAGATGATCAGTCAAAAAATACGACACTGTCAGCGCCGGCGTATTCGAATCATTTACAGAGAGTGAAGTACCCGGTGAGCTAAACTCTTGCTCTATTCCCAAAACATTACCCAGCAGACTGGGGGCAAGTTTTGTATTAAGCGGCGTACTCGACTCCTGCGGTGACAGAAAAAACCAACCTCCCTGAACGATTACGTCACCCGCCTTAAGCGCCTGTGCCGTCGGCGCCGCAATAGCAAAACAGCACCAGCACCAATTCCGAAGCTTCATTCTCACCCCCGAGCCTCTGCCTAAAGAGCTGATTGGGCGTCATATTGGCAAAGACTGAATATTTGCGAATCATCTTATTCAGACCGCCTACTTAGAAATGGTTTACTGGAACACCAGGATTTTTCATTTTTCTATCTCTACCGCTACCGGGCGCATCGACCAGACTAGGTCAATCTGACCGAGTCAATCTGACCAGGTCAATCTGACAAAAGTCATACGCCGCAGCCTCTCACAGCAAGGTCTGCTCAGCACACACCCTTCTGCGCCCGCCAGACACGCAGCATTTGATTTAAAGGGCTGCTAATCCAACCTGCACTTATTGGCATATAAGCATCGCTAACATGCTACGTAACGATTGAGATGAAAGAACACACGAGTCGCCGATCGAACATCTTTTAGCGACTCACTATTGCTGGACTTGGCAAAACTGCGCGTTTATCCTGCTTATCCCCCTTAAACGGGGGGGTGGGGAGAAGTAACGGCGCCTTGCGAGATGGCGGCACAAGCATTCCAAAATGATAAAAATCATGGGGTAGAAGTACGATTGTTTAATGTCGATCCTCAAAACTTAAATAGATCCACGGATAGCAAATCTGAGTTTTTCAGCAAATGAGTAATCAACACCTTCCCTCCCTGAATCTGATTCGTGTTTTCGAAGTGGCGGCTCGTCGTATGAGCTTCAAAGACGCGGCGGACGAGCTCTTTGTATCGCCGCCCGCGGTCAGTCATCAAATTAGAGCTCTTGAAGAAAACCTCGGCGTCACGTTGTTCAAACGGGCAAACCGGAAAATCACGCTGACCCCTGAAGGCAAACGCTATTACCTGCACATTAAACGCGGACTTGACTTGATTCACACCGCGACCTTGGCTGTGCGCAAAGAGAAAAAGCAACGGCGCTTCGTGATTAATACCCTGCCCAATATTGCGAGCCTACTGCTATTTCCCAATATCCATGAATTCCAGGCGCAACACCCTGAATTAAACATTCAGATTGATTCCGACGTATCGAGAATCGATTTAGAGAATTCTGAAACCAATGTAGCCATTCGTCACGAATGTGGTAATGAGCCCGAGCTGACCTATCATCCGCTAGTGCAAATTGCCCTCACGCCAATCTGCAGCCGCAGCTACCTTGAGCAACACCCTAAACTACGCAACGGTGATTTCCGCAACTGCCGCCTCATCAAAATCTCGGGTGACACGTATCAGTGGCCGCGCTGGCAAACTCAATGGAACCTGCTACCAGACACCTCAAATGAGCTCGTTGTCAGCACCGTACAAGCCAGTATCGAAGCTGTTAAAAACAATATTGGCGTAGCGATGGGCTATCTCCCCACGGCGCACCAATTCATGAATAAAGACGACGACCTTGTGCTCCCCATGCCCGACAAGGTGACTCCCCACGGCGAGTGTTTTCTGACTTACTGCAATAGCAATGCTGACGACGAGATTATCAAAGCCTTCTACGACTGGATGGTAAGAATCATCGCCGAAGAGTGGAAAGATAAGAAAAACTAACCCGAAGTGTGGTAACTTTTCATTTGTCAGCCCCTCGTTTGCGGGGGATGATACTTGGCAATCGCAAACGCAAAAGTGATCGCCAAAATGCCCTTAGACAGCCACAATCCAATACAGCAACAGCTTCAGGCCCTTCCACTCACACCGCGTGAACACGATGTCCTGAGGGAACTCGCGCAGGGCAACAGCAATAAGACAATTGCAAAAACCTTATCCATCAGCACTTATACGGTTGACGGGTATGTGAAGGACATCTTCAGGAAGCTGGGGGTTCGCAATCGTTCTATGGCTGCCGTGGTCGCTTTTCATCACGGCATGCTGGAAATGACATCTCCGGCGCGCATCGCTAGTCGAAATGAAGCTCGGGCATAAAATGGCTACATAACGGCTATCATTTAGTCGTTCTAGTCACCGCCCCGGCAGAAAAATCCCGCGCCCCAAGTCAAAAATCCGAAGCTTCCGCGTTACGCCAATCCTAACAACACTATAAATAAGGCCGCGCAAAGCGCGACCTCATTTATGGTTCAACGCAATTCGACTCAACCGCCCTGGGTATCCACTACCTTAGCGTCACCGGCAAGGCGAATATTCCCCGCAGGGGCAGATCCATCCTTATCCTCACCAAAATACAAGGTGGTGTGCGGAAAGGGTATTTCGATACCCGCTTTATCAAAATACATTTTCACTAGGCGGTTATAGGCTCGACCCACGGCCCACTGATTACCCGGTGTCGTTTTGATAACAACGCGAATATTCACCGAACTGTCTGCCAAGGCGACTACGCCAGCGACGTTGAGTGGCGCCAACACGTCATCTTTAAACTTCCCTTGTTTTAATTCTTCGAAAGCGGCTTCAAGCTGAATAATCGCCTCATCAATACTTTCCCGATAGGCAATGCCATACTCACCCACGTGATTGCCAAACTCTTTGGTGTAGTTAGAAACCGCGTCGACCGAGGAAAACGGCACGATATGGTAGGTGCCGTATAAATCTCGCATCGCAACAGATCGTATTCCAACCCGTTCTACCGTTCCCGAATTACCGCCTACAGAAATAAAATCGCCGGTGTTCATCGCATTTTCAAGCTGAATAAACACCCCGGTAATCACATCCTGAACCAACTTTTGAGCACCAAAGCCAATCGCCAAACCCAATACCCCGGCACTGGCAATCAGCGGCGCGATATCCACGCCAATTTCAGACAGCACAATCATCACCGTCACAACGATAATCGCGATCGCGAGTGTGGTATTGAACAAGCCCAGCAAGGTCTCAGCCCGCGCAGCATCGGCGGGCAGCGTATTGTCTTTTGGCGTTAAGCGGTGTTCGATTACACTGGCCAAAACCACCCAAACCAGAGCGGCTGCAAACATGATAATTATAATGTCAACTAAGGCAGAGACCGCTCTCGCACCCATATCGCTGTTATACCAGGCACCAAGGTCGTAAACCGCCCACACATCCAAGGTAAACACCCCGACCGCGATCAGAATCAAGCTGCGAGCAAGCTTTAAACTTTTAGGAACATAGGTATTGACCCTAGCCTGCAAGCGCGGCATACGTGTATTAAGTCCTTCTGAAAAACTAATTTCTTTACCTATCAGCTGCCCAAGTACCACCGAGAACAATAAGCCGCCACCCACGAGTAACAAGGTTTTAAGAGTTGCGATGGCGACAAAGGGCAACGCGGTTTCAGGGTGCAACACGCTGACCACAAAAACAGTGGCAGCGTAAGCAATAGCAAGTAAATGCCAAAGTTTTGCTAGCACCCGGAAAATGATAGCCAGCGCACCGCTGCTAACCTCGGCGCGGCAATTCAATCTGTCAGCAATACGTCGGCGATTTTTCAAAATAACCACCGTTGCGTATAGGGCCGCAGTAAAAACAATTAATGAACTGACACCCGAGCCCAAATTCGGCGAGATATTAAAGTTTAAAATGGGCACCAACACCAACACCCCATAGCCGACAAAACCGGCGATTCCCGCGAAAAAGCGATTACAATATGCCGCTTGATCAGCTGTTACCGGCACCAATCGCAGGCTAGCGTAGCGCTTGGCAAACAACATTCTCAGCACTACCTTTACCAGCTCAACAATCATAAAGGCATTAAGGAAAAGCGCTAGCCGAGTCGCCGCAGTGGCGTTGTCTTCAGCTAAATAATTACTAACAGCCCCACCACCTGCGTAAGCCAAAACCACTGCCAGCACATCGACTAGCCCGGCGATTACCACCGCAACTATCGTTCGCACCATGGTGAATTTTTCAGACCCTCGACTCACCCATAAACTTAGTCCCTGAAAAGGCCGCGCCGCGATTGCTCTAAAAACAATAAACAACATAAAGGTGACTATAATCACCCCCGCCAATTGCCCAGCCGCACGTAACATTTTATCCCGATCAGCTTGGGACCCAACGACAATCGTCTCTTCGTTGCTAGAAAACAGACTTTGGGCCGCCGCTACCAGCACCCCAAGTTGATCATTCAAACCACTGGCGATACTTTGGCTGGTCGCCGCCAATCGCCGGGCAAACGACACCTCGTTTGCGCTTTGACCACTGGGAGCTTGTGCCGCAATAGCATCTGCTGACACCACTTCCGTATTGGTTAGCTCCTGCGTTACCGGCTTATTTTCAAGACCCCGAAGTTCTTCAATTAATACATTTCTAGCATGTTCATTTTCGAGCATGGCGGCGAGAGCACGATAATCAACGGGCTCTGCAGCAGGAGACGCGGCCAAGCTCACAGACGGACTGGCGCAAATTAGCATAAATAAAATTGTCGTTATGGCCGCTTTTTTTACAAAAACGCTTCGCACACTCTCGCTCCTTGTTTCGTCATTTTTAGTTGCCGTACAGGGAGATGTAGCTATATTTGTAGGGGCGCCCCACACTAGCCAGAGCCACAGGGTAAAGCAGTCAGTCTTAAATCTCCCCCGCGCACCGCAGCCGAAAAGCTTGGCAGAATCATCTCAAATGCACATGTTCAGTCAGGCGTAGCGCTTTACACGCAAAAGAACTAAATTGCCTACGAATACACTGCTAAACCCGATCACAAGAATTGTGACCGAGCAAAGACGAGCTTGTTCCTAAATAAATATTAGACGTCGCAGTAAGCGATTTAATTGAAGAAAATTGTGCAGTGAAAATTTTTACCTTAAATTCCAAGCATCACCCGCAAGGCGGTACTTCCATTTTCATCAAGGTCTACTTGACCGAGCCTGCTATCTTTTATCATATTGAAGATAATCAAATAAGATCGATCCTCTGCGAAAACAACACGTTGAAAATCAAAATACCGGTAAACCTTGTTACACTCGCAAGAACATCCAAATACCTGCAAACATCATGAACAGGTTTTCGGTTAACGACACCAAACCTAGCGGCACACTGCTATCGCCACCTACGCAAGCGCACTTTAACTCTCGCTTATCAATATAAACCGCCTTGATCACCGACACCGCACCCACCGTGCCTATAAAAAGTGATATCGGCGCAAACAGCCAAGGCGCGACTCCACTCAACATACCCAAACCCGCGTAGGCTTCCGCATAAGGGTAAACATAGGCATAGGGCACATAACGCATGGACAGTAAATCGTAGGTCACAAACTGATTAGAGAACGCCGTTACATCCTGCAGCTTCTGTATAGCCAAGACCAGCATACTTAAACCCACAAACCACATCAGCGCGATGCTTGAAACCAACGTTCCGGCATGCGCCCAGCTCAACGCTAACGCGGCTAAGAAACAGGAGCCAAAGATAGCGATCACCGGCTTATAGGTAGTGCCCTCGCCGCCCTCTTGGGGCAAATTCAAATATTCCCTGAGATCGTCGTAGCCGCCAATCCGCTGTCCATCAATGAATATCTGCGGTGTTGTATCAACGCCGTGCGCCTCTTTAAAAACGTCGGTTTCCGCGCGAGAGGTCAAGGTATTATCGTCCAGCGCAAAACCCATGCGCTTAAGAAGATCTCGGGACTTAATGCCAAATGGACATAGATGATCAGCGGTTGCCATCCGATATAGGGTTGCCTTCTGCGCCATATTCCACCTCTCGTGCGATTCGTAAAGTATCGGACTAGCAGCCATAACGCTAAACGTGACTGTACAATTTTATCCTCTCGTATAATTCTTCCGACAAGCCGGGACTGGCAAGGGTTCAATCGCTGACCAGCAAACAGTCAGCATTTATTAGCTACCAAAATGGTTTTGTAGTGATCAACGAAAGTCGATTTAGCGGTAATTTCAATACGACAATTTCACTCAATTTTTTACACCTGCGCGTTAAAGTTATTAAAGGATTCAAAGGTGTATACGTCACTAACTGACGTTGACGCCTTCGCTAGTGACGGCTGATACTCAAGCACCCTCTCTAATACACCTATCTTCGTACTAGCTACAGAGAGCTCTAGCTAGCAACGTAAGCACATAAAAACGAGTCAAAGGGTTACGCTGAAACCACCAGATACGTAACACCCCAAAACGCGCAGATTTGATCAAGCTCGGTCAATAGCTGCGGGGTTTGAGGCGTCGCTACCGACAAAAAAACGCCGTCTTTTTGATCCACGACTTTTTGGAGCCCCTTTATCTCCGACAGTCTTTGATAAAAAGCATCTTCGTCAGTTAGACATTTAAAAACCGGAGCTGTTATCGATATTTGGATCATTAGATCTCCTTCAGCTCTCACCTTTTGCGAACATCCGCGCAACGATAGAATATAAGTTTCTCTATAATCGTAAGATCTCCCATACTCTGCAATATCAAAATAATAGCAATCCGCAATTCTAGTATTGCCAGCTTCGATCTCAGCTAAGCTTGATAAATTAAGCTCTGCAACTCACAGGCAAGTCAGAACATAGAGCCCTTTACCAAACAAACAAAACAGCCTATTGCCTTAGGCCAAATGATTGGTTTACGTCATCTAGCAAAAACAAAATAACGTACAAGGAAGCTTACGAGTAGCACTGCTTAATCGATTGCCTAGCGCAACCTAGTCAAAAGGGGCATCACTCTTTGCTTGCCTATCGGTATAGAAAGCACACTTGTGCTGTATAACAAGGAGAGAATGAATTTGACTACACCGGGAAGGCGACCTTTCTACACATTATTTAACGTGACATTCGAAATTAGAGCGGCGATTATAATCCTTATAACAACAGTCAAATTGACCGACTTGCGCGCGGCACCACTTGTTTCACTAAATAAAATTCACAAGCGTCGATATAATTTTCCACGACAATGCCAATGCGCAAACTAACTTTTAGCAAAGCAGCTTAGTAAGCAAAATTTGCGAAGTATCCTGAAATAAAAAGATTCAATGATGCTAAAACGCAAGCCAATACACTGAGCTACACTTACTAATTGATTGTATTAATTTCTCTGAGGGAGAACCGACATGCGTATTTACGCGTTAATAATTACCTGCATCGGCCTATTAATCGTGAGCGGCTGTGGCGGCGGAAGTAGCTCTCGCGGCGCGGATAGCGGCAATGGTGGTGATGGCAACGGTAGCCCACAGTACAACGTGGAAGTGCGTCGCACATCCTTCGGCATCCCTCATATCAAGGCCAGTAATTACGCCAATATGGGCTACGGCTACGGCTATGTTCATGCACAAGACAACCTCTGCGTACTGGCTGAAGACCTGTTAACCATTCGCGGTGAACGCGCCAAATATCTGGGCCGCGACGGCACTTACACCATTGTGGCTAATGGCTCCACAGCCAATAACGTCGATTCAGATTTCTTCTGGAAGTTCATCGCCACCGACGCAGCCATCGCGCCACTAAAGAACAGTGATCAAGAGGCGATCGACGCCACTAAGGGCTTCGTGGCTGGCTATAACCGCTACGTGAAAGAGCTTAACGCTGGCGAGCACCCCGGTCGCCATTTGGCGTGTCGCGATGAAGCCTGGCTTACGCAAATCAGCGCCGACGACATGTTCCGCCGATACTTTCGGCTTACGCTGCTGGCCAGCTCATCTGTGTTTGTAAATGAGGTCTCTCAGGCCAAACCACCGGGGCCAGACAATCTGCCCCTTCCCGTTGACCTGGACGATATTCTCGCACTGGACCCCGGGGCCTTGCCGCTCTCAGGCGGACTACCTATTGGCAGTAATATGTATGCGCTAGGGCCCGATGCAGTCAGTGAAGAGTCCCTACTATTGGGCAATCCACACTTTCCGTGGACAGGCACCGAGCGTCTCTATTTGACGCACTTAGAATTACCCGACGCTGAGATTATGGGCGCGTCCTTGTATGGCGTGCCTGCGGTATTAATCGGTTTCAATGAGCATTTTGCCTGGAGTCATACCGTCTCCACCGCCTACCGCTTTACTTTTTACGAACTGACCCTGAACCCGGCAGACCCCACTCAATACCTCTATGACGGCGAAATGCGAGATATGGAGGCGAGCGAGGTATCGATCGACATCTTAGAAGACGACGGCACAAGTACTAGCGAAACCCGCACATTGTATCGTTCGCATTACGGCCCCATGCTTGAACTCGCGGTCTCAGGTGTACCAGTGCTTGAATGGTCCCCCCTTAAGGCGTATACCCTGCGCGACGCAAATGCTGAAAACGACAGTCTTATGAACCAGTTTTTTAGCTGGAACAGGGCGCAAAGCTTTGAAGAGTTTGTTGAACTGCACGGCAGCGTTCTCGGCGTACCGTGGGTCAACACCGCCGCCACCGGCCCCGGTAAACCAGCCTATTACGGCGATGTCACTGTCGTCCCCAATGTCTCCGATGCCAAGGTCCAGACCTGTGGTGCTCTGCCATTACAAGCCGTGCTGGGACAGCTAATGCCCGGCTTACCCATCCTCGATGGCTCGCGGTCAACCTGCGAATGGGACAGTGATGAAGACGCTCCTCGGCCGGGCATTTTTGGACCGGCAAATCTCCCCAAAATCACTCGTAATGACTGGGTCCACAACTGTAACGACAGCTACTGGGTCAGCAATCCTGCAGAACCACTGACTGGCTTTGCCGCCATCATTGGCGATGAAGGTACCGAGCGCACCCTGCGCACCCGGCTGTGTATGCAGCAAGTCATCAAACGTCTGGATGGCAGCGATGGCCGCCCCGGCGACCGTTTTGATTTGGAAACATTGCAGGAAGTCGCGCTGGACAGCGCCGTTCTATCTGAGCAGCTCGCACGCCCGTCGATGCTGAGCAGCTATTGTGCCTTGCCGTTGCCACTGCTAAGCACCGGGGGTGCATCGGTAGACACCAGCGCGGCTTGTTCAGTACTCGCGACGTGGGATGGCAAAAATAATCTAGATTCCGTCGGCGGGCATATCTGGCGTGAATTCTGGCGTAACACTGGTGGACCGTTGCCGATCGCCACCCCTATCGATGACCTCCTTTGGTTAACGCCGTTCTCCGCTAGCGACCCGGTTAACACCCCCGCCAGCCTGAACGTGCTCAATCCCATTGTGGCCACCGCCTTCGCCGACGGCATACAGAAAGTCCTCGATTCATCCTTCGAACTGGATACACCGATGGGCCAAATTCAGCACTCGGGAGTGCACGACAGCATCATCCCCATCTTTGGCGGCGAAGGCTTTGAGGGCTCATTCACCATTGCCAACGCGCGTAGTGGTGGACTAGAAGAAGACGGCTACAACATCACCTATGGCAACAGCTATATCCAAACTGTTACCTGGGATAATGCCGGGAACCCAGTTGCCGAGGGCTTCATCACCTACTCCCAGTCTGCCGATCCAGCCTCGCCGTATTATAAGAATATGACCGAGGCCTATTCCGCCAAGCAGTGGATCAAATTCCCCTATTTAGAAGCAGATATCGCAGCGGACACCGTCGAAACACTTAATTTGTCAGAATAAATGTGATGGCATACGCCGCTAACTAAAATACCAGGCCGTCAATGAACACACCGACGGCCTTTTTAGATCGCATTTAGCAGCGTGTCTACTGAGCCAGTAAGCACGCATTCAAAGTTTTATGCACATGACCACAGCGCTTTTTCAGATGGTCAGCCACGCCCTACTGCGACTAGAATTGAAATACGCGCATCAGTATTTTGTTATCAGCCCCGCGGCGAATTCGACCTATAACAACCTGCCCAATATTGTGAGCTTACTGCTATTTCCCAATATCCATGATATTCCAAGCAGAACACCCTGAATTAAACATTTAGATTGATTCCGACGCATCGAGAATCGATTTAGAGAATTCTGAAACCAATGTAGCCATTGGTCACAGCAACAGCTTCAAAGCCTTCCAGTCACCCCAAGTGAAAACGATGTCCGAAGGGAACTCGCGCAGGGCCGCAGCAATAAGACAATTGCAAAGACCTTATCCATCAGTACCTATACGGTTGACGGGTATGTGAAGGACATATTCAGGAAGCTAAGAATTAGAAATCACTCGATGGCTGCCGTGGTCGCTTTTCATCACGGCATGTTGGAAATGGCATCACGGGCACGCGCCGCTATGCAGAGCAATGCTAGAGCGTAAACGCTGCCGCCTAGGCGGTTTCACCGACTAAGGCACTAATACCCAATTCGCCGCCATGAAAACAATGTTAAGTCCCACGTAAGGCAATCGCATATTTGGAAACGACCCCGTGTAACGCTTCCATATCATCTGGCAGGTAACAGAGCCTGTGAAGGAATTTATTACATAGGCTCTAGGTTTTAACACCGCTGATTAGATCATCGAGTTAATCGTCGATGCCAGAAAAATAATACCCCGTGCATGATGCAATTTTCATCCACTGCTGGCATTTAGGATCAAGCAAACACCTAATTCCTCCCGCCCTTCCCTGCCTGATATAGGAAGATACGAGGAGCCAAAAAATAAAATTCAAACGAAATTAGGAAATGAGCAGATTAACAAGCCACCAAAGTTCGACAATTACCCTGCGCCTTCACTCATTTGTGTACGCGTCGGCTTTCATTTCTGGTAACGTCAGCAATGGTTTTTTTATGTAAGAGCTAAACATCTGTTTTCCGGTAAAAAGGGATGGTCATATCTATTTTTTACCCGTTAAGCTAACCCGGCGCGTTAAACACGCACTGACCACCGAAAAGGCAGCGCATGTTATCTCACACGCAACATCATAAAGTACCTAAACAAGCTTTGCTGCTTTTAAGAAAAGCCATATTGATTATCACAACAGCCGTCAAATTCAAGGCCTTTACCTCCAACATAAGTTGCAAGTTCATTAATACTAGACGTCAATCGCAACACCTTTTATTAAACATACTAGGCGTGATTTTCGTACTACTGAGTATTACCGCAAGCCCTAGCTACGCTGCGCAGGCAAACGCGTCGCAACGTATCAATGACATCAAACTTCGACTGAACGCCGCTCAATCCTCCGAGACACTCAATGCTGAGCAACGCGACTTTGTTGTTCAACTCTACCAAAAAACGATAGATAATCTGACGCAAGTAACTGAGGATCGCAACCAAACCCAGGGTTATATAGACCAAGTAGCCAACGCCACTTCCCGCCTCGCCGATATTCAACGCCAACTCGACCAAACGCTACCGCAAGCCGATACTAGCGGCAAGCTCGCTCTTCTGGAAAAGCGTTTGCTCAACCAGCAGGCAAGCTTACTGGAGCTACGCAGCGAAGAAACCGGCATAAATGCCCGGATTCTGACCGGACAACAAGACGTATCGCTCCTTATTGAGTCTGCGCTACAAAAACAATCGACCGCCGAAGTTCAATTAGCAGAACGTCCAGAAAGTGAAACAAGCGAGCTCGCGAAAGCACGTAGAGCCTTTAACGCAAGCGAAAGCGACGCTGCAAATGCCCGTGTTGAATTATTGCGCCAGCGATTAATTTCCAGAGATTCACTACTCGAAATTCTGGATCTTCAGCAACGCTTAGTGGTACGCAAAATTGATATCGCCAATCAGGCCATAGGCAAGCTGCAAGACGCGGTCAGCAGCGCCCGCCGCAATCAAGCGGATGCTGTCGCCGAGCGCGCCCTACAACACCTAGCGCAATTGGAGAATGCCGAACCAGACATTAAGGCCATTGCCAAAGACAATGCCGAGCTCGCAAGCGATATTGCCCAGATCACCGCCCGCACCGACGAATTACTCAATAAACTGGTGGTATTGCGCGATGAACGCACTTACGTCGAGCGCTACGCCAATAGCATGGCGCAGCAACTTGCAATTACCGGCGCAGACCGCCTCTCAAGCTTAGGGGGCGATTTACTGGCGCAGCGCCAGCAGTTTTTTCAGCGTTCGGCCCTAACGCTAAAGCCGAAAGCCTTAAATGAAGAACTCGCCCGCGCGCAACTAAGCAAACTTCGACTCGAAGATCGTCAATATTTAATGACTAAGACCGAGCTTAGTGGTCTTAACTCGCAACGCAAGGAATTGCATGACCAACAAACTCAGTTGCTTCAAGACGGCATCAAGATATACCGACGCTACATAGAAGCGATCATGATTACCCGCAGTGAAAACATTGCCTTAACAACAAAAACCGCTGAATACGTTAAACTTCTCAATTCCCGTTTGCTGTGGATTCCCAGCGCTACGCCACTGTGGGCCCAGCTAAAACGCGCCCTGGAGCAGGACTCACCGTGGCTAGACAGCTTACCGCAGTGGCAAGAAAATACATTATCGAAAAACATACAATGGGATAATAAATGGCAACTTTTTTTACTTGCCATTCCGGGACTGATTCTTTTACTTAAACCACGGCTGCTAACCCTGTTAAAAACACTGGCCACCAATGTCGACAAAGTCAATCGAGATCGATTTTCATACACTGCCGCGGCATTATTCATCTCACTCGTCCTCGCATCACCGGGCCCCTTAACTCTCGGCTTTCTAGCAATCTTAACGTCTGAGGGCGGCACGTTTACCCAGCAGATTCACCAAGGCCTGAAAAATGCGGCTGGACTATGGTTGTTGCTAAATATATTTAGGGAAATATGCAGGGCTGATGGCGTTGCCGAATTCCACTTCAAATGGCGCATCGACATACTCGCCGTCACCAGAAAAAACTTAACTTGGCTCACCATTACACTGGTATTTGTATCGCTTTTTATCCCCATCGCAGACCACAGTAGCGATGGCAACACTATTATTAGTCAGCTACTTTTCGGTATATCTTCGCTGGCGCTGGCTTACGTCGCCCACCGCGTATTGTGGAAACTTTTCCGTTTTAGAGACCGGGTATCTCGTCAACAAACCACCGTTAAACACATCGCTCACTCGTTGGCTGTTTGCATTCCCCTGATCCTGCTAGGGCTCTCTTGGTACGGCTATCATTTTTCGGCACTCATGATTCAAAATAAGCTTTTTATCAGCGCCTGTTTACTGGCTTTGCTCTTTATACTTTACTCGCTCACCTTACGAATATTCTCGGTAATTGAGCGGCGTATGACCCTTGAACGGCTGCACCTCAAACGGCAAGCCGAGCAAGCACAAAATGCATTGCGCCAAGCGGCAGATAACGCCGGCGAAGGACTACCCGAAACCATTGAAGCAACAGAATACGATATGGACACGATTAGCCAGCAAACCAGAGGCTTTTTGGGTTTATTAGCTGGCGTTGCCGCAATCGTTTTAGTCTGGAGATTATGGGCAGAAATACTACCGGCACTAAGCATACTCAATAATATTGAACTGTGGCATGTAACAGGCGACAACCCCGCGATGGGTGACAAGGCGATCACCCTTGCCGACGGCATAATAGCCATCATTATGATGACGCTAACCTACCTGGGGGCGCGCAATTTACCCGGCATTTTGGAAATTTCGATCTTACGTAAACTGCAACTCGAAGCCGGTAGCAGCTATGCCATCACCACGGTGGTGAAATATATTATCGTGATGGTCGGCATTATCGTTTCGCTGAATATAATCGGCGCTCAATGGTCAAAACTACAGTGGCTCGTCGCCGCGCTAGGTGTCGGCCTTGGTTTCGGTTTGCAGGAAATTGTGGCGAACTTTGTCTCCGGCTTACTCATCTTATTCGAGCGTCCCATTCGTGTTGGCGATACCGTCACCGTAGGAAATCACACCGGCACCGTGACTCGCATTCGCATACGGGCAACAACGCTCACCGACTGGGATCGCAAGGAACAGATAATTCCCAACAAAACCTTTATTACCGAGCAGCTCACCAATTGGACATTAAGCGACTCTATTACCCGGCAAATTATTAAAGTTGGCGTTGCTTACGGCTCCGATGTGATTGCAGTTCATAAATTGCTCTCTAAAGTCATTGAAGACAACCGCCGAATTACCAAAGACCCGCCGCCATCAGTCTTCTTTGTCGGCTTTGGCGACAGCAGCCTTAACTTTGAACTCCGCGTATTTGTACCCAGCTTGCTCGACATCATGCCCTTAATTCACGAGATTCACGTGGAAATAGAGGCAACGCTGAGAAAACACGAAATAGAAATTCCGTTTCCACAACGGGATATATGGATTCGATCAGAGGGCGAGCAATAGACTATGCGATGGCAGCGGCCAAAAGGCCGCTCGAGACTGGACTTATAAAAACGATTAAACTGAGTGCAGGTACTTCTGGTAATCCCGAACCCCAAAGTAGCGAATGGATTTTTTCTGTTTGATCTTTTTGGCGATCAACACTTCACCGCAATAGATTTTAAGAACCTGTTTATCAGAATTAGTATCCACATCATAAGAGTGTGCAATATTCTGCTGTAGATTCTCAAATTCAGTTTTCATGATTAATATCAAGTTACTATACCCATACAAAATTAGCGCCCAGAGAAAATGCTATTCCTCTGTTATACCAGCCTTTAGACATTATTCAACGACTGCAACATTGGATTCCAAATTAACTTTGTAATGATTTCATAGGAAGTGGGCCTGAGTCCGTGACGATGAGTACCGCACCAATAACCTCCTCATCAATTAGCAAGCCTAGCGAATTTTACTCCGAGCCGACCTACTGTAAATTTGCGAATTTTTAGATTAACATTCTAAAAAATAGAATAACAAACTGGGCTACACAATAATGATCTCCATCAAACAGTTAAATTATGCCTTAGCGGTAGAAAAAACCCTTCATTTCAAACAGGCTGCTGAGATTAGCAATATTAGCCAGTCCGCCTTAAGTACCGCCCTACACGAGCTAGAAAAGCAGCTTGGGCTGCAAATTTTTGAACGCGACAACAAAAAAGTGCTTATAACCCCTGTCGGCAAGCAAGTACTAGATAAAGCCCGAACGATTATGTTGCACGTAGACGATCTGGAACACTTAGCCGACTCCCAGCGATTGCCGCTCAGTTTCCCCCTTACTATCGGCGTTATACCCACGGTCTGCCCGTTTTTATTGCCCAAGGTGTTACCTGTGTTAAACGAGCTGCACCCCCAGACCAAACTCAATATTGTTGAGGAGCAGTCTCATGTGTTGGTCGAGATGGTGCGCCGTGGCGATTTAGATGCAGCAATCCTGGCCTTACCCTACCCGGTAGAGGGTTTGCTGAGCATGGAGTTTTGGCAGGAAGACTTTTATTGGGTCGCACCAAAAGACAACCCCCTCACCCAACAAGAAGCCATTCATAGTAAAACCTTAAATCACTGCGAGCTTATGCTTCTTAAAGATGGGCACTGCCTAAAAGACCATATTCTTGAAGCCTGTAAATTACCTGAGCAGGCGGCCAACCAAGGTTTTGGCGCGACTAGCTTGAACACTCTTGTACAGATGGTCATTGGGAAGCTTGGCACCACACTCATCCCAGCAATGGCAATTGAGCAACTCATTGCCCAAAACGAAGAACTCACTGCAGTACACCTAAGCGACCCTGGACCACACCGGCGTATTGCCTTTGTGTTACGCCCCAATTACACCCGCATGTCGAGTATTGAAGCCTTAATAGCAGTGTGCAAAAGCGCCTTAGCCTGCGACAAAACGGCAAGATTAAAGCACTCATAAAACTGAACGTTATCTTCTAATTTTTGCAATTACCTCCCGCGCGATGATGCACTATATTTGTGCATTATCGATGTACGCTCTGGAGGGCACAATAATGAAACCAACATCCTTATTTACTGGCGCCGCGGCAGGTCTGACTCTGCTTGTCTCGCTAAACGCGGCAGCGGCAGACGTGGCGTCACCATCCAATCAATTTTGGTGGCCAGACAAACTCAATCTCGATCAACTGCGCTCTCACGACGCCAAATCCAATCCCTACGGCGAAGACTTCAACTACGCAGAGGCGTTCAAAAGCGTCGACATCAACGCGCTTAAACAAGACATTGAAAAGACCCTTAAAACCTCGCAAGACTGGTGGCCTGCCGACTGGGGACACTACGGCGGCCTGATGATTCGTATGGCATGGCACGCCGCTGGCACCTATCGCACGGCAGATGGCCGTGGTGGTGCAGAGGGTGCTCAGCAACGCTTTGAGCCACTAAACAGCTGGCCAGACAATGTCAGCCTAGATAAAGCCCGCCGTTTACTAGAACCGGTCAAGCAAAAGTACGGCCGCAATGTTTCTTGGGGCGACCTTATGATCTTGGCAGGTAATGTCTCGTTGGAATCAATGGGTTTCAAAACCCTCGGTTTCGCCGGTGGTCGAGTTGATGACTGGGAAGCAGATCATGTTTACTGGGGCGCAGAAACCAAATGGTTGGCCAATGATAAGCGTTACAAAGATGGCAAGTTAGAAAATCCCCTTGCCGCAGTACAAATGGGCTTGATCTATGTCAATCCAGAAGGCCCCAACGCCAACCATGACCCTCTTTCCGCTGCTCAAGATATGCGTTTGTCGTTTGGCCGAATGGCCATGAATGACGAGGAGATTGTCGCATTGGTTGCCGGTGGACACACCCTAGGTAAGGCTCACGGCGCCAAAAAAGGTGAATGCGTTGGTGCCGCACCAGCTGCTGCAGCGATCGAAGATCAAGGTTTTGGCTGGAAAAATAAATGTGGTAAAGGCAATGCCGAGGACACCATGACCAGCGGATTGGAGGGCGCTTGGACAGCCACTCCCACAAGGTGGTCCATTCTCTACCTCAGCAATCTAATGAGTTTTGAGTGGCAAAAAACGAAGAGTCCCGCTGGGGCCACCCAATGGACCCCCACGGATGCAAGCGCTGCCAATATGGTTCCGGATGCGCATATACCAGGTAAACGCAGCGCGCCGATTATGTTTACAACCGATATGGCGCTAAAAAAAGATCCGGGATTCCGAAAAATAATCGAGCATTTCCTAGCTAATCCAAAAGAGTTCGATGACGCCTACGCTCGTGCCTGGTTTAAGCTAACACATCGCGATATGGGGCCACGCTCTCGCTATGTTGGCAGTGAAGTACCGAGCGAAGAATTTATCTGGCAAGACCCCATTCCAGCAGTCGACTACACACTGATAGATGCCAAGGATACCAGCAAACTCAAGGTAAAAATCCTGAAATCTGGATTGACGATCCCGCAACTGGTCAGGACTGCCTGGGCATCAGCGTCTGTCTACCGAGACTCAGATCATCGTGGCGGTGCCAACGGCGCGCGCATTCAGCTGGCACCTCAAAATACCTGGGCCGCTAACGACCCCAAGGAGTTAGCCAAGGTGTTAAAAACCCTGACTAAAGTCCAAAAAGACTTTAACAAATCACTGTCTGGCGGCAAAAAAGTCTCCCTGGCAGATGTGATTGTGCTCGGCGGCGCAGCAGCCATTGAACAGGCTGCAAAGAAAGCGGGACACAATATTGAAGTCCCCTTCGCCCCTGGTCGTAGCGATGCATCTCAAACCCAGACCGATGTTGAATCCTTTGCCGTATTGGAGCCAAAGGCAGACGCATTCCGTAACTATTACACTGACGATGCCTACGGTTCACCAACAGAAATGCTGGTGGACAAAGCCGATTTGCTGACACTTACAGTGCCAGAAATGACTGCCCTACTTGGCGGTATGCGTGCCCTCGATGCCAACACAGGGCAAAGCAAGCTTGGCGTATTGACCACCAAACCCGGTACCCTGAACAACGACTTTTTTGAGAACCTACTCGATATGTCTACTGTTTGGACAAAGTCATCAACGTCAGACGGAGTTTATGAGGGGCGTGATCGCGCCACCAATAAAGCGAAGTGGACTGCGACACCGGTAGATCTGATTTTCGGATCAAACGCCGAGCTGCGCGCACTGACCGAAGCCTATGCTTCCGCAGATGGCGAGAAACAGTTCGTTAATGACTTTGTGGTGGCATGGGGCAAAGTGATGAAGCTCGATCGTTTCGATATGTAATCCATCACAGGCGCAAGTAATTACTGCCTGACATCGACTAAGCGGCGCGTAGAGCGCCGCTTTTTTTATCTCCTAGTCTGAGCTTAAGTTACTCCCACTCAATGGTAGCAGGTGGTTTACTGCTAACATCATAAGCGACTCGCGACACTTGTTTGATTTCATTTATGATGCGATTAGATACGGTTTCTAAAAGCTCATAAGGCAAATGCGCCCAACGCGCTGTCATGAAATCGATGGTTTCTACTGCGCGCAATGCGATCACATATTCGTAGCGACGGGCGTCCCCTACTACACCGACCGATTTCACGGGCAGGAAGACGGCGAATGCCTGACTGGTTTTGTGATACCAGTCTGCGCGGTGTAATTCTTCTAAAAAGATTGCGTCTGCTTCGCGAAGAATATCGGCATAGTCTTTTTTAACTTCACCAAGAATTCGCACACCTAAACCAGGCCCAGGGAAGGGATGGCGGTACACCATGTCATAGGGCAAACCCAACTCCAAGCCAATGCGGCGCACTTCGTCTTTGAACAACTCACGCAGTGGCTCGACCAAATCCATTGCCATATCGTCTGGCAAGCCGCCGACGTTGTGGTGGGATTTAATCACGTGAGCTTTGCCAGTTTTTGAGGCGGCTGACTCAATGACGTCAGGGTATATAGTGCCCTGCGCAAGAAAGTTAACGTCTTTAAGTTTGGTCGCTTCTTCATCAAAAATAGTAATGAAGGTATTGCCGATAATTTTGCGCTTTTTTTCTGGGTCAGCTTCGCCGGCGAGTTTGCTCAGAAACGCTTCTTCGGCGTCGGCGCGAATCACTTTCACGCCCATGTTCTTAGCGAACATGTCCATGACCTGATCGCCTTCATTTTTGCGTAACAGGCCGTTGTCGACAAACACACAAGTAAGCTGCTCACCAATAGCCTTATGCAGTAAAGCGGCCACTACCGAGCTATCGACACCACCAGACAAGCCCAATAATACTTTTTGCGTGCCGACTTGAGCGCGCACTTTTTCAATCGCGTCTTCGACAATATTAGCCGGCGTCCAAAGTGCATCACAGCCGCATAGCTTTAATACGAAATGTTCAAATATACGCTGTCCCTGAAGCGTATGAGTCACTTCTGGATGAAACTGCACACCGTAGAATTTTTTATCTTCACACTGCATCGCCGCAATTGGGCAAGACGGTGTTGAAGCCAATACCTCAAAACCTTCGGGCAAACGAATTACTTTATCGCCGTGACTCATCCACACGTCTAATAATGTTTTGCCATCACTCGAATCAAGATGATCAGCAATGTCCATGGTCAAGGCACTGCTGGTTTCGAGTTTGATTTGCGCGTAGCCAAATTCGTGTACCGGCGAGCCTTCAACCTTGCCACCCATTTGCTCGGCCATGGTTTGCATGCCGTAGCATATGCCTAATACTGGCACACCAAAATCGAAAACTTTTTGCGGTGCGCGGGGCGAACCTAGTTCCGTGACTGACTCTGGGCCACCCGCCAAAATAAAACCGCTAGGATTAAATTCTTCAATATCTGCGTCATCGATATCAAAGGCGCGAATTTCACAGTACACCCCAATTTCGCGAATACGACGGGCGATAAGCTGAGTATATTGCGAGCCAAAATCTAAGATCAAAATTCGATGGGCGTGGATATCAGGGATGGACACAGTGATTCTCTCTACAGGGCTCACAACGATTGTGAGCATAAATAAAACAGCAAACCCGCTGCGATAGCGGGTTTGTTAATTCGGCACACAAAAACATGTCGACTAGGTCGGATAGTTCGGTGCTTCTTTGGTGATGCTCACGTCGTGAACATGACTTTCATTCATACCGGCAGATGTCACGCGCACAAACTCAGGAACGGAACGCATGGCTTCCATATCAAGACTGCCTGTGTAACCCATCGCAGAGCGCAAACCGCCCATTAGCTGGTGGACAATCGCTGACAGCGGGCCTTTATAAGCGACCCGCCCTTCAATACCCTCTGGCACCAACTTCTCAGCACCGTCATCTGCACTTTGGAAGTAACGATCACTAGAGCCCTGGGTTTTGGTCATTGCACCTAGAGAACCCATGCCGCGATATGACTTATAAGTCCGGCCTTGGAAAAGCTCAACCTCACCTGGCGCTTCTTCAGTACCGGCAAACATTGACCCCATCATAATCGCGCTAGCACCAGCGACCACCGCTTTAGACAGATCGCCAGAGAAACGAATACCACCATCGGCAATAAGCGGAACTCCTGTACCTTTTAAAGCCTCAGCGACATTGGCAATCGCGCTTATCTGCGGAACACCCACACCGGTTACAATTCGAGTGGTACAAATCGAGCCTGGGCCGATACCCACTTTCACCGCATCGGCACCCGCCTCAATCAAGGCAAGCGCAGCGGCACCGGTAGCGATATTGCCGCCAATGACATCAACTTGCGGGTACTTTTCTTTAATCCAGCGCACGCGATTTAACACATTCATCGAATGGCCGTGAGCGGTATCAACCACCAACACGTCTACACCGGCGGCAACTAAGGCGGCAACTCGGTCATCCGTATCCGCACTGGTACCAACTGAAGCACCTACACGCAATTGACCAGCACTATCTTTACAAGCAAACGGATAGGTTTGCGCATTGTTCATGTCTTTTACTGTGATCATGCCGGTAAGTTTGAAATCGTCGTTGACCACCAAGACTTTCTCTATGCGATGACGATGCAGCAACTCACGCGCTACCGCCATATCAACGCCTTCCTTTACCGTGACCAACTTTTCTTTCGGGGTCATCATGCTGGATACAGGGACATCCAGCTCTTCCTGAAAACGCACGTCGCGGCTGGTAACAATCCCAACGAGCTCGCCCTTATCTAAAACCGGTACGCCAGAAATTTTGTGGCGGCGACGCAGTTCAAACAATTCACTGAGTGGAGCACTGGCCTCAATGGTGATCGGATCTTTAACAATACCGCTTTCATGCTTTTTAACCGCGCGCACTTCTTGAGCCTGTTGCTCGACAGTCATGCTTTTATGGATAATGCCGATGCCACCCTCTTGGGCCAATGCAATCGCCAAGGCACTTTCGGTAACCGTGTCCATCGCGGCCGAAACCAGGGGTATATTCAGAGAAATATTGCGAGTCAGCTGAGTCTTTAAGCTAACGTCTTTGGCGGTTACTTCAGAGTAACCAGGGAGTAGAAGTACATCATCAAAGGTGAGAGCTTCTTGGGCAATGCGTAACATATTTTGATTCCGGTGCCGGTGGCTAGAATCCTCGCAATTTTAATTGATGGGCGTCTCTGAGTAAACCGATACTTCGCGATCAAATCCCATATCTTGGTATAATGCGTCAATGACTACACAAGAACCGCCACAAACCCTAAGCGTCAGCCAATTAAACGGCTTGGCAAAACAATTGCTCGAAGACTGCTTTGCTCAGGTCAATGTCACCGGTGAGTTGTCTACCCTATCCCGCCCTAGCTCCGGGCACTGGTACTTCACCCTTAAAGATGACCGCGCCCAAATTCGCTGCGCCTTTTTTAAGGGCAAGAATATGCGAGTTAACTTTAGTCCCGAGCCAGGTAAGCAAGTGAGTGTGCGCGGCAAAGTCAGTCTCTACGAGGGCCGCGGCGACTACCAGCTGATTGTCGACAGCATGCAGCCCGCTGGCGCAGGCGCCTTAGCACAAGCCTTTGAGAAATTAAAACAAGAGTTGCTTGCTGCTGGCTGGTTCGATACCGAAACAAAAAAGCCACTTCCCGACACTATTCGCCATATCGCCGTAGTGACATCACCGACCGGCGCCGCCATTCACGACATTCTGTCGGTACTACAGCGACGCTGGCCCAGCATGCAAATCAGCGTACTACCGGTACTTGTGCAAGGTGAGCACGCCGCCAAGCAAATTGCCAACGCCATACTACAAGCCAATATCTGGCAAAGTCAGGGCCGCAAAGACTTTGACGTTATCCTGGTATCTCGCGGTGGCGGATCGCTGGAGGATCTATGGCCCTTCAATGAGCGCATCGTTGCTGAGGCTATTCACAACTCCGCTCTCCCTGTGGTGAGCGCAGTCGGCCATGAAGTAGATTTTAGTATCAGTGACTTTGTTGCCGACATTCGCGCGGCAACCCCGTCTGCGGCTGCCGAATTACTCAGCCCAGATCAAAGTGAATTGGTGTCGAAACTACATTTACTCAAAGGCCGACTAGCCAATAGCCAACTTCGCAGAATAAACCGCTGGCGAGAACAACTGCTATCGCTAAGCCGGCGCGTACGCGATCCCCGCAGCCAATTGCGAGAGCAAAGTCAGCGCTTAGACGATTTAGAGATTCGCCTTCAGCGCCAGTGGCAGCAAGCCCAGCGCCAGCGCAAACAGCGCCTGATAGCAGTAAATCAACAACTCGCTCTGCTAAATCCAGAGCGGCAGTTAAAGACCAAGCAGAAAGAGCTCAGTACGTTGCGTGAAAGGCTACAACACGCCATGAATCAGCAGCTTAAACAGCCCCGAGTCGCATTAAAAAATATGGAACAACAACTTAAAGCTCTCGGACCTGAGCAAACTCTCAATCGAGGCTATGCCATTGTACAAAATGCGAGTGGCACAATTATTCGGGACAGCAAGCAGCTCGCTCAAGGCCAGCTACTAAGTGTGAAATTTCACCATGGTGACGCCAAACTCCGCGTTGAACCTTAAAAGCCAGCCTCAGGGATATAGGACAATATTTATTTAAACCGCCAAAATACGCCGAAAATGCTGTAATAAAGCGGCATGGACTGACAATGAGGGGCTATCAGGGCTCAGTACATCGACGACATTCTTGAGATCTTCGCTGAGAATCGCGTTGCAATAAAACGAATAGGCGTAATCACTGGCGTTCAGATCTGGCCTATACGCTGACACCAAGTCGACGGTATGTTTAAACGGCAGATTTAATGCTTTTTCTGCAATCTCGCGGGTATTCTTTCCAGTCTCCTCGGTTAATACTCTGAGTATTAATCTACTTAATACCGGCTTTTCATTTAGGCGATCTAGAAATTTGGCCAAAAAAGAGAACAACGCCTCTTCCTCAGATTGATCTACTTCGGGGGCATCAATTAAACCAGCCAGAGCCTGCTCAAGGTAATGCGCGGCACTCTGTACATATATATCCTCTTTAGAGGGAAAATGATCATATAGGGCGCCTTTCGTCAGCTTCGCAGCTTTGGCCAATGAGTCCATACTCACGCCATTAAAACCGTGTTTAGCAAATTGATGCGCGCTGGACAATAAAATAACGGCGCGAGTACGCTCCCGCTTCCCCAAACCTTCTGCCATAAGCCCTCCCGCCGATTAGATCCACTTCATAAGACAATGTGAACATAACACTCAGAACACATACCCACTTTTCGATAAGAATATACCAAGCAGTATGTTTTTTGATAACATACCGTTTAGTATATTAAATACTAAATATTGGATTTGCCATGATCACTCAGTTAAAAGGCGACCTACGCCATAACAACCTACTATTGGTACTTTGCCTATTAGCGAGCTTTAGCGTTACTGCGAACGCAGGGGTCGCAATTATGCCTATTGGCTATGGTGCCAAATCCATAGGCATGCTCGGCACTGACATGGCATTTTCAGACAATTCACTCAGTATCAATAACAACCCAGCAGGCCTGACAAAAATTGGAGGCCAGGCCCTGTATATGGCCCTTGAGCCACACCTATTAACCGGTCTGAACTACCGAGACTCACTAGGCAACTCCCAGGACTCTCGACTCGACAACATGCTCTTAGTGAGCTTAGGTTGGTCAAAACCACTCGAAAGCTCGCCCAATATCACCATTGGTCTTGGTTTATTCGCGCAAGGCGGGGTCGGATATGACTATCAAAAATTGGAGACCACTTATGGTAACCGCGATGAGTTATCTGCAAAGTTTGGGGTTTTTCGATTTGCACCCGTAGTCGCATGGCAGGCTAGTGATAAGCTTCGTATTGGTTTAAGCGCATCGATAAATTATGCCGAAGCCGAGCAAAACATCTTGCCGAACACCTCGGATCTTGCCACTGGCTTTTATGGTCTCGCTCTATGGGACGCCAGCGGCACGAGCTTTTCTTGGCGAGGCGGTGTGCAGTATGCCATCAGTGACACGTTGCACATCGGCTTAGCGTATGGTCACAGCACGGAATTAAACCTTGAGAATGGTAAGGCCAGCGTTAACTTCGAGTCGACCGGCATCGGCCGCGTTAATTATCAGTCCGCTGCAATACAAGGCTTATCACTTCCAAAAGAAATTGGCATTGGTTTTGGCTGGAAAATTAGCCCCAAGCTCACCGTTGGCGCCGACATTAATTGGTATCAATGGAGTGAGGCACTAGGCAAAGTAACAACAACCCTTTCAGGACCAAACAAACTATTAGCACCACAGCAAATAGTTACGGTGAGTGATTTCGGCGGGCAGGACCAGTTTATGCAGTCAATTGGCCTTGAATATAAATATAGCGACAGCACGACAATTTACAGCGGTATAAACCATGTCGGTTACGCCGTTAAAAAAGGCGCGAGCAATCCGCTAAACAATCTTACCGCCAAATACCATCTTGGCGGTGGTATCGAACACCGACTTAATAAGCATTGGCAGACGAGCATTGTATTCATCGCCAACCCCGAGAACGCACGCAAATACGTCAACACCGATCTCCCTTTAGGGAGCGAAGCTGAAGTCGGTTTCAGCAGTTATCAATTTGTCTTAGAGTTAAATTATCATTGGTAAGAAGCGATATAATCACTTTTTACCAAAAGCGCCGATTTAATAACTTTCTGGCAGCTTGCGTTTAATAATAATATGGCGACCGTCAACATCAATATATTCACCGATGGTAAGGTCTTTCAAAATACGCGCTACCATTTCCCGCGATGAACCGACCCGATCGGCAATTTCTTGCTGAGTGAGTTTTTCATCGATACGCATACTGCCATCTTCTTCTGCTGGTAGCGCCAAACTAGTCAGCACTTTTACTACGCGACCATAAACGTCTTGCAGCGCCAAGCTCTTAACATCGTTTGTTAACTTGCGAATTCGACGGGTAAGATTTTTATTTAAAATGCGTGTGATATTTGGATGTAGATCCAAAATCGCTTTGAAATCTTCTTTATAGATAATGCGAACTTTGCTGGCTTCCATCGCCCGCACCGAGGCCGAACGCTTATCGTCATCAAGCAAAGCAAGCTCGCCAAAATAGTCACCGTGCTCAAGAATATTCAGTACAAAGTCTTTACCACCTTTGTCACTGCAATAGACTTTAACTCGACCAGATTCGACCACATAAAGTGAATCGGCAACGTCGCCTTCGTGTATTAATACGGTATTTTTTGCAAATTCACGAACCACACTGGTATCGCGTAAAATCTGAATTTCTTCCGGCATCAGACCGTCAAATAAATCGACGTTTTCGATACTCATTTCCACATTCCCCAAGGACGATAAAACGTGGAGGTCACTATAGCATAGTTGCGTAAGCAGCTGTCTACACAGCTTTTATTCTTGACGTCAGAAGTCGGATGTCAGACGCGTGTAATGAGTTCTTTACACATCCGACGCCAGACCTCCGACCTCAGACTTACTCTGGCCGCATATGTGGGAACAACAATACATCTCTTATCGACGGCGCATCGGTGAACAGCATCACCAGACGATCAATACCTATGCCCTCGCCCGCTGTTGGCGGCAGGCCATATTCCAGTGCAGCGATAAAGTCGGCATCGTAATGCATGGCTTCGTCGTCACCGCTGTCTTTTTCAGCAACCTGTGCCATAAAGCGCTCAGCTTGATCTTCTGAATCGTTCAGCTCCGAAAAGCCGTTGGCAAGTTCACGGCCGCCCACAAAAAACTCAAAACGATCCGTCACAAACGGATTATCGTCGTTGCGACGCGCCAGCGGAGATACTTCGGTTGGGTATTCGGTAATGAAGGTCGGCTGATCGAGCTTGTGCTCAACAGTCTCTTCAAAAATTTCGATCTGAATCTTACCCAGACCCCAGCTGTCTTTCACATCGACGCCGAGTTTTTTTGCAATGACTGTAGCTTGGGCCATATCAGACAATTGCGCTGCGCTGATATCTGTATTGTATTGCAGTACCGAATCGAAAACCGAGAGACGGGTAAACGGTTTGGCAAAGTCGTACTCGCTGCCCTGGTAATTTATGGTGGTAGTACCCAGCACTTCCTGCGCGGTGTTGCGCAACATGGCCTCGGTCAAATCCATCATATCTTTGTAGTCAGCATAGGCTTGGTAGAATTCGATCATGGTGAATTCTGGGTTATGTCGTGTTGATAAGCCTTCGTTGCGGAAGTTACGGTTAATCTCAAAGACCCGCTCAATACCACCGACGACCAAACGCTTTAAATACAATTCTGGAGCGATACGCAAATACATATCCATGCTCAGGGCATTGTGATGCGTCACAAAGGGTTTCGCGCTGGCGCCACCTGGAATGACCTGCATCATTGGCGTTTCTACCTCGACGAAATCACGCTGCTGTAAGAAGTTGCGAATCGAGCTGATCATTTTTGAGCGAATCGCAAAGGTGCGGCGCGAAGACTCATTCATGATGAGGTCGACATAACGCTGACGATAGCGAATTTCTTGATCTTGCAGGCCGTGGAATTTATCAGGCAAAGGCCGCAGGGATTTGGTCAGCAGCGAGGTTTCTTTCATGTAAACGTACAGGTCGCCCTTTCCTGACTTATGAACCGGACCGCTAGCAGAAATAATATCGCCGATATCCCAAGTTTTGATTTCGTCTGCTAATTCTTCTGGAAACTGCTTTTTATCCACATAGACCTGAATACGCCCAGTCATGTCTTGCAGCACCATAAACGGCCCGCGCTTAGCCATAATGCGACCGGCGATGCTGGCTTGACGATCTAAAGTCTCTAACTCTTCTTTGCCCTTTTCGCCCAACTCGACCTGCAGACGGTCGGCGTAATCTTCACGACGAAAGGTATTAGGAAAGGCATTGCGCTTTTCGCGAATCGCACTTAATTTAGCGCGACGCTCAGCGATAAGGCGGTTCTCTTCCTGGGCATTTTCAATTTCGTTGTGATTCTCAGACATTTTTAGTTCCTGGGTCGGGCGTCGGAGGTCTGACGTCGGACGTATTAAAAGCAGCGCACTGCTTATTTGTATTTGAAAATTAAGGCACCAAGTTCGGCACTTTACTTAAAACGCGTACGAATTTCTCGTCAGACGCCAGACTTCGGACACCCGACTCGGCCTGTTAAAGGCCGAACTTCAAGCTTGCTTCAATAAACTGATCTAAATCGCCGTCTAGCACCGCACCGCAGTTACTGGTCTGCACATTAGTGCGCAAGTCTTTAATGCGTTGGTCGTCTAAGACATAGGAGCGAATCTGGCTGCCCCAGCCGATATCCGATTTACTGTCTTCCAGTTCCTGCGCCGCGCTGTTGCGCTTCTGCATTTCCAACTCGTAAAGTTTTGCTTTCAACATTTTCCAGGCGCTGTCGCGGTTCTGATGCTGCGAGCGCTGGTTTTGGCACTGAACTACGATGTTAGTGGGAACATGAGTTAAACGCACCGCCGAATCGGTTTTGTTGATGTGCTGACCACCTGCCCCGCTAGCGCGGTAGGTATCGGTGCGCACATCCGACGGATTAATATCTATTTCGATGTCATCATCAATCTCTGGTGAAATAAACACCGAACAAAACGAGGTGTGGCGACGATTGCCTGAATCGAAAGGAGACTTACGCACTAGGCGGTGAACGCCGGTTTCGGTGCGCAGCCACCCAAAGGCATACTCCCCTTGAATATGGATGGTCGCGCTTTTAATTCCCGCCACTTCACCATCGGACAATTCAACCAACTCCGCTTTAAAACCGCGGCTTTCGCACCAACGCAAATACATGCGCAAAACCATATTGGCCCAATCCTGTGCTTCGGTACCGCCGGAGCCAGATTGAATATCCAAATAGCAGTTATTGGGATCCATCTCGCCAGAAAACATACGGCGGAATTCTAATGTCGCTAATGAGGTTTCCAAGCGGTCGACATCAGCCTGCATACCGCTAATGGTATCGTCGTCGCCCTCTTCTACTGCCATATCCAGCAGCTCGCTGCAATCTGCGACGCCACTATCTAACTCGTCAATGGTCTCAACTACTGCCTCTAAAGACGCTCGCTCGCGACCTAAGTCTTGGGCACGCTTTGGGTCATCCCACACTTTTGGGTCACCCAGTTCTAGCTCAACTTCCGTTAAACGTTCTTTCTTGTTGGCGTAGTCAAAGGTACCCCCGAAGCACGTCGGTTCTTTCGCCCATGCTTTTAAGGGATTGGCGTATGGCGTTTACTTCTAACATTAAGCAATATCCGGTCAGACGTGGAAAAGGCGGGCATTTTACCTGATGCGAGGCACTGAGCAAAGCGTAGCTATGAATCAGACGAGGCTACAAAGAGCGGGCGTAATTAGATGACCCTAAAAGTCCTACAATACCACCCGCAGATGGTCGACCAATAATTGCACCGATAGGCGCTCTCTGAACAAATTGCTATCCAGTTTGTACACCAACTCCACTTCGTCAGCCTGTTGATTCGGCCACTGCGCGGTATCAATATTGAAGGCGATTGCATCAATTATTTGCTGATCAGCACCGATTGGAGATAACACCATCTTCAAATGGCGTTCACCCACAATACGCTGCTGGACAAGGCGAAACCTGCCGTGGAACTTAGGCTCCGGAAAGTTTTGCCCCCACGGTCCAGCGCTGCGCAATAACTCGGCGTGCTCAATGGAAAAATCCGCTGGCAGTAACTCGCCATCGCTATGCACGGCGGCGGTGAGTTGCTCTTCGTTTGTCAGCTCCGCCACAATCGCGTCAAAGGCGATTTCAAATCGCGAGTAATCTGCCTTAGCCAAACTCAAGCCGGCGGCCATGGCGTGGCCACCAAACTTATTCAGTAGGCCCGGGTTTCTCTTGGCTAAAAGGTCTAAGGCATCTCGTAAATGCAGGCCGGGAATGGAGCGCGCAGAGCCCTTCATTTCCTCGTCATCTGCGTCTGCAAACGCGATAACCGGCCGATGGTATCTGTCTTTAATCCGCGAAGCCAAAATACCGACCACGCCCTGATGCCAAGTGGGGTCGTAGAGGCAAATGCCATTGGGAATATGGCTGGCATCCAACTGCAAATGCGCCAACACCCGCATGGCGTCATCTTTCATGCTCTGCTCGATGGCCCGGCGCTCCCGGTTTAAATCGTCGAGTTCCGCCGCCAAGCTTTGCGCCACATCCTCGTCTTCGGTGAGCAGGCATCGAATCCCCAAGCTAATATCGTCCAAGCGGCCCGCCGCATTTAAGCGCGGACCAAGGGCAAACCCCATATCGGCAGCAACTAAGCGAGTGGCCTCTTTACCCGCAACGCGGAGCAAAGCCTTAATACCAGGACGGCAACGACCAGCGCGAATCCGCCGTAAGCCCTGTGTCACCAGCACTCTATTCGCCTGCTCAAGTGGCACCACATCCGCGACGGTACCTAGGGCAACCAAGTCTAATAACTCGGCCAAATTAGGCTCGGGGCGCTCATCAGAAAACCATGCCCGTTCACGCAATTCACTGCGCAAAGCCAGCAGCACATAAAACATCACCCCGACGCCGGCTAGCGATTTTGCCGGAAACGGGCAGCCATGCTGATTGGGATTAACAATTGCCGCCGCATCTGGCAGGGCATCGCCAGGTAAATGATGATCTGTCACCAAGACCGGAATGCCGAGCCTAGCCGCCGCCGCAACACCGTCAATACTGGAAATGCCATTGTCGACAGTAATAATTAAATCGGGTTGGCGCTCTGCGGCCACGGCTACAATTTCGGGTGTTAAGCCGTAACCATATTCAAAGCGATTGGGTACAAGGTAATCTACGTGGCCCGCACCTAAAGCGCGCAAGCCGAGCAGCCCAACACAGGTACTGGTGGCGCCGTCACAATCGAAATCACCCACGATCAACAGACGCTGATTGTTTTGTATTGCGTCGGCCAACAAAGTGCAGGCCTGCGGCAAGCCTTTCATATCAGGCTTGGGAAGTTGCTCTAAGCCCGTTTCAATTTGCTTGTCGCTGACTACGCCACGCGCACCGTAGAGTTTTTGCAGCAAAGGGGGAACCGCCGCAGAAAAATCTGTGGCGGCGGGTGTGCGCAAAATTATTTTAGGAAAATCAGACACCGACTCAGGCGCGGACGTTGGCAGCGATAAACGCGTGAACATCCCCAATTTTATTGTCGATAACTTCGTAGCGCTCATCCAAGTCGAACAAATCACTCATGTGATGTGGCAGTGCTGGCGCTGTCGGATAGCCCGCTTTCATAACCGCTTCAGGGAATTTCGCGGGATGCGCAGTCGCCAGGGTAATCATTGGCGTGTCCATATCGCGCCGACATTCGCGCGCCGCTTTCACACCAATAGCCGAATGTGGATCTAATAGATATTCACTAGCGTCGTAAATTGATGCGATTGTTTCAACCGTTTCTGCGTCGTCAACACCGTAGCTGTCAAACAAACCACGCACCTTAGCGAAAGCGCTGTCTGGAATAGATACTGTCTCGGTATTCATACGCTCCATTAAGTCCGCAATCGCAGCGCCGTCGCGGTCGTAGCAGTCAAACAGCATGCGCTCGAAATTACTGGACACCACGATATCCATGCTGGGCGACAGCGTGTGTTGCAGCTCATGTTTCTCAAATTTATTGCCGCTGATAAAACGGTGCAGAATATCGTTTTGGTTGGTGGCAACCACTAGCTGGTCTATCGGCAAGCCCATACGTTTAGCCAAATAGCCCGCGTAGATATCACCAAAATTACCTGTCGGCACAGAAAAACTCACCGAGCGATTGGGTGCGCCAACAGCGTAAGCCGCATAAAAATAGTAAACGATCTGCGCCATAATCCGCGCCCAGTTGATCGAGTTAACCGCAACCAGTTGGCGCCCTTCTGGCAGGAAACTTTGATCGGCAAAGCTGGCCTTAACCATCGCTTGGCAATGGTCGAAATGGCCGCGCACAGCGATATTATGGATATTATCACCCACCACCGTCGTCATCTGGCGGCGCTGCACTTCTGATACACGCTGGTAAGGGTGCAGAATGAAAATATCGATATTCGTGCAGCGCTTACAGCCTTGAATGGCAGCAGAACCGGTATCCCCAGAGGTCGCCCCCATAATCACCACTTTTTGCTGACGGCGCTCCAATACGTAGTCCAGCAAACGACCCAGCATCTGCAGTGCAAAATCTTTAAACGCCAAGGTTGGCCCTTGGAATAATTCGAGTACCCATTCATTGCGATCAAGCTGCACTAAAGGCGCTATCGCAGGGTGGCGAAAATCCACATAGGTGTCATCGATAATCGCTTTTAAATCATCGTCTGGAATACAGCCACCGATGAATGGCTGAATAATCTGGAAGGCCAAATCGGTATACGACAGCGACGACCACGCGGCAATCTGCTCTTTGCTGTATTCCGGTAAGGTTTCTGGCACATACAAGCCGCCGTCTGGTGCTAAACCAGTAAGCAAAACATCTTCAAAATTCAGGGCGGGCGCTTTGCCACGGGTGCTTATGTATTTCACTTAATTTTACTCATTGCTAATTGTTGTTTCAGTGCGCTCTTCAATTTTAACGCACGTGCAAAACCCAAAATCCGACGTTGGATGTCTGAGGTCGAACGCATCAGACGCCCGACTTCAGACGTCTGACCAGATCATCCTGCCAATGACTCCACGCGAATCCGGGTGACTTCGCCGACTATGCTCTCTAGCCCTTCTATCTGGGTGACCGCTGCTGATAGTTTGGCTTCTACTGTGCGGTTGGTCAGTATAATCATCGGTACCAGATTCGCGCCATCAGCGGGTTCTTTCTGGATTAAGGCTTCGATGCTGATACCGCCGTCACTCAAAATTTGCGCTACTTTCGACAACACACCGGGCTTATCGACCGCGGCCATACGCAGGTAATACGCGGTCTCTACCGCATCTATCGGTAGTATTGGATGCGTGCTCAGAGATGCAGTTTGGAAAGATAAGTACGGCACGCGATTACTCGGCTGCGCACTCAAGGTACGCGCCACATCAATAATATCCGCGACCACTGCTGATGCTGTCGGCTCACCGCCGGCACCGGCGCCGTAGTAAAGCGTTGGGCCAACCGCGTCAGACTGAACCAGTACCGCGTTCATCACGCCGTTTACATTGGCGATTAAACGCTTTTCAGGGATGAGTGTGGGGTGAACACGAAGCTCTATACCGTCGTTGGTATCGCGAGCAATACCGAGATGTTTAATACGGTAGCCAAGCTCTTCGGCGTAAATGACGTCTTCTTGGGCAATCCGGCTAATGCCTTCGGTAAATACTTTGTCAAACTGAAGTGGAATACCAAAGGCCAAGGACGCCAAAATTACTAGTTTATGAGCGGCATCGATCCCTTCTACGTCAAAAGTCGGGTCAGCCTCGGCGTAGCCAAGCGCCTGCGCCTCTGCCAACACATCGGCGAAATCACGGCCTTTTTCACGCATCTCAGACAGAATAAAGTTGCCAGTACCGTTAATGATACCCGCCAACCACTGAATTTTATTACCCGCTAAACCTTCGCGCAGCGCTTTAATAATCGGAATACCGCCGGCTACTGCTGCTTCAAATGCAACGGTCACGCCTTTCTCAGCAGCCGCTGCAAAAATTTCATTGCCGTGTTCAGCGATTAGGGCCTTGTTCGCAGTAACAACGTGCTTGCCATTGGCGATTGCGCGCAATACCAATTCTTTAGCAACCGTTGTACCGCCGATCAACTCAACGAGGATATCGATCTCTGGGTTATCAGCCACCGCAAATACATCGCGCTCGACGGCCACGCCACTCAAATCATATTTTGGATTATCGCGACGCGAACCAACCTGCGTCACCACAATATCTGCGCCCACTCGTGCCGCAATTTCTGTCGCGTTACGAGCCAATACCGCAAATGTGCCGCCACCGACGGTTCCTAAACCACATATTCCTACTTTGACCGAATCCACCACTGCTCCTTAAACGTCAGGTAAACCATTGGGTGCGTCGCTCTTGCTTACTCACGCAGATACACGTGGAAGCACCAGAGTATTTTGTACCCGAAAGGTGTGCATTTTAGTCAAGGTAAGGCGCTAAGGCTATGGGCTGTCGCAATTCAAGGCAGTTTATTCAGCCGCATCACCGCTGTGAGGTCAAAATATCCCCCAGATAGCAAAACAGCCACATGAAATGCAGCTGTTTTGCTAAAGGAGTTCCGTATGAAGAAGAGCGTCAATCTTCCCCGCACAAACTCATGAGACGTCGGCTAATAATCGCTTCTGCCTCGCTTACCATGCGGTCTAACAGAACTTGGCAGCTTGGGATATCATTGATCAAACCAATGACCATACCGGCCGTCCAAACACCGCCGTCGACGTCGCCGCCTTCCAACACATTTTCGCGACCGCGTGCGCCCGCTACTAAAGGCTGAATATCGGCGAAGTCGGTTTTGCCGTCGCGCCCTTCTATCTCGACCACTTGCTTGGCAATCGCATTGCGAAAAACCCGCGCGGTATTGTTAAGACTGCGGAAAATCAATGCGGTTTGACGCTCATCGGCATCGACCATCGCCTGCTTAATATTGTCATGAACCGGCGCTTCTTTGGTCGCGACAAAACGTGTGCCCATATTGATGCCTTCCGCACCCAGCGCCAGAGCAGCAACGAGACCCTGTGCATCGCCAATACCGCCGGAGGCGATCATGGGAATACTCAGTTTTGCTGCCGCCGCAGGCAGCAGAATCATATTGGTGACATCGTCTTCACCAGGGTGTCCCGCGCACTCAAAACCGTCAACACTAACCGCATCACAACCAATTCGCTCGGCTTTAAGGGCGTGACGAACGGAGGTGCATTTGTGAATAACCCGCACACCATTGGCTTTAAATAGCGGCATAAAGTCCTCTGGGCTACGCCCAGCGGTTTCCACTATTTTAACGCCACCCTGAATCGCGGCTTCAGCATATTCCATATAGGGAACGGGATTAATCGTCGGCAAAATAGTGAGGTTTACGCCAAAAGGTAAATCCGTCATTTCTTTACAGCGAAGGATTTCGCGGTACAGGTCTTCGGGAGTTGGCTGCGTTAGCGCAGTCAAAATTCCCAAGCCGCCCGCATTAGACACCGCCGAGGCTAGCTCGGCGCGTCCGACCCACTGCATACCGCCTTGAATAATGGGGTATTTAATCCCCAGCATCTCGGTAATACGAGTCCTCATTTGCTACATCCTATAATCTACAAGCAACTAGATACGCTCAATGATGATTGCAGGTGCCATACCGCCAGCGGCACACATGGTAACCAAACCGCGCTTAAGGCCTCGGCGCTCTAACTCGTCTAATACCGTGCCAATCAAGATTGCACCGGTAGCGCCGATAGGATGGCCAAGTGCCATTGCGCCGCCGTTGACGTTGACCTTGTCACGATCCAATTTCAGGTCGCGAATATACTTTTCAGCAACAACTGCAAAGGCTTCGTTGATTTCAAATAGGTCGATATCATCAACGGTTAAACCGGCTTTTTTGAGCACTTTCAACGTCGCTGGTACGGGTGCATTTAGCATAAGGGTTGGTGAGTCACCCATATTTGCCATAGCAACAATTTTCGCGCGCGGCTTGAGGCCATTTGCTTTTGCATATTCTGGCGACGTCAGCAAAATAGCCGCTGCACCATCAACCACACCGGAGGAGTTACCGCCATGGTGAACGTGGCTAATTTTTAGATCTGGGTAGACTTTATTCACTAGACCCGCGTAGGTAGTACCCGCCTCATCTAGTGGGTAATAAGCCAGCTCAGCAAAGGCGGGCTTAAGCTGCGACAAACCTTCTAATGTCGTGCTAGGACGCGGAAATTCTTCCTTGTCCAAAGCAAGCGTACCGTCTTCGCGGTATACGGGCACCAGGCTTTTGTCGAAGTGCCCGTTCTCTATAGCATGGGCAGCGCGTTGCTGACTGGTGAACGCTAGCTTATCCAAGTCTTCACGCGTAATACCTTCTAAGGTGGCAATCGCATCGCCACACACACCTTGGTGAGGCTGGGGATGAACCTCACGCAACACCATATTGCCGTTATCCAGGAACATAGACGGGTCGTTACCGTTCTGCCCGTAGTTCGACATCATTTCGGTGCCGCCCGCTATAACCACGTCCTCCATACCGGACATGATGGATGCAGCAGCAAGATTCACTACTGTGATACCAGAACCGCAGAAACGATCTAAGGTGACTGAGCTACTTTTCACGTCATAGCCAGCAGTCAACGCCGCCATACGGCCAAGGTCGCCGGACTGTTCGCCACGCTGTGAACTGGTACCCCAAATAATATCGTCAACATCGGCGGTATTTAATTTAGTGCGCTCAGCAAGTGCTTTTAGTACTGTTGCACCCAATTGTTGTGGGTGGATACCCGCCAATGAACCCTTGCCCACTTTACCAATACCACGGGGAGTGCGACAGGCGTCTATAATCCATGCTTCTTTCATCATTATTTCCTCGCTATAAGCCCTGCGGGCGATTAACAACCTTTCCAGTTTGGCGCGCGTTTTTCTGCAAATGCCGTCGCACCTTCAATGGCATCTTTACTACTAAAAACCGGATCAACTATTTTAGCTTGCTCTGGGAACATGTCGTTTTGCTGCCAGTCCTGCGAGTTGATAACAACCTGCTTACTCGCAATAACAGCCATGGGGCCATTGGCTGCAATGCTACGTGCAAAGGCTTTAGCACCTTCTAGTGCACCGCCGGCCTCAACAACTTTATTGACCAAACCTAAATCGTAGGCGCGTTGCGCGCTGATAAAATCGCCCGTTAAAGCCATTTCCATTGCTACGCGAGAAGGTATTTGACGCGGTAAACGCATCAGGCCACCCGCTGCTGCTGCCAATCCACGCTTAGCCTCAGGAATGCCAAATTTGGCATTATCCGCAACCACAATCAGGTCGCAGCAAATAGCCAACTCAAAACCGCCAGCCAAAGCAAAACCTTCGACCGCTGCAATTAATGGCTTCTTGGGGGGCTGCTCACACAAACCCGCGAATCCACGGCCTTTAATAATAGGCATTTCACCAGTAACAAAGGCTTTTAGATCCATACCGGCGCAAAATGTATTATCCGCACCGGTCAAAATCGCGGCGCGAATCTCATCATTGCTATCCAACTCTTCCATTGCCGCAGCGATGCCCTTGGCAACGGCGAGGTTCACAGAGTTTTTTGCTTTTGGACGATTGATGGTCACAATCATCACACCGTCTTCAACACTGACTAATACTTCATCACTCATCTTTCTATCCTCGTTTCAGCGCGGACGCTGTTATCAAAATAATTCTCAAAAAATTTATTCCCCGCGAAATACCGGCGGCCTTTTTTCAAAGAATGCTTGCATCGCCTCTTTTGCATCAGCCGTTTCAACACAAATTTTCTGCGCCTTTGCCTCACGCTTTACGGTTTCGTCATAACTATCATCCGCAGCTTGACGAAGTAGCTTTTTCATCTCACGCAACGCCACCGGCGCTCGCAGGGCAAGTTTTTCTGCCCACGTCATAGCGGTGTCAAGTACCTGATCTGCGGGAGCCAACTTATTAGCAATACCGGCATTGAGACAGATTGACGCGTCGATGCGGCCACCCTCAGCCATTAAAGCGTAACAGCGCTGGTACCCTAAATAGCGCAGCAACTGCCAACTCGCACCGCCATCCGGTACGAGTCCGACATTGCTAAATGCCATCATCAAATTACCGGTCTCAGCCATCACCAGAAGATCGCAACGCATTGCGATCGCCGCGCCAACACCCGCCATAACACCGGGAGATGCAGCAATAACAGTTTTATCCATTGCGCCGATTAATGACAGTATCGGCCCGTATTCATCAAGGATCTGATCTTCAACCGTTTGGCCTTCAAGAAACCCTTCAGCCAAATCCGCTCCCGATGAAAACCCCCGCCCATTGGCGCCGAGAACAACGACGCGAACATCACTATCTTGATTCGCGTGCTCAAGCGCGATTAGTAGCTCGCTACGCATCTGACGATTGAAGGCATTTAAGGAATCCGGACGATTCAAATGGATTGCCGCGACCATACCGACTTTTTTATATTCAAGACATTGGTAGTCTGACATAGCAGCTCCTTTCTTTGGCGTCGCGCAATCGCTACGACGCCATATTTGGCTTGGTTAAGCGCAATTAGCGAGGCTGCATACGAATGGCACCATCCAAGCGGATAGATTCGCCGTTCATATATTCGTTTTCAGCAATCATGACTGACAGGTGAGCGATCTCATCTGGGCGACCCAGACGCTGAGGATTAACCACGCTGTTTTCCAAGGATTTGTAGGCGGCTTCTGGAATAGTTTCAAACAGCGGCGTGTGAATTAAGCCAGGTACGATCGTATTGACACGAATACCGTAAGAAGCCAAATCGCGCGCCATTGGCAACGTCATTCCGACAACACCGCCTTTTGAAGCACTGTAGGCAACTTGGCCAACTTGACCTTCATAAGCAGCAACCGATGCGGTGTTGATAATAACACCACGCGCATTGGCGCCATCGTAGGGCTCGTTTTTCGCCATTTGCTCGGCGACTAGACGCGCAACATTGAAAGTGCCAATTAAATTCACATTGATAACGGCTTTATACGCGTCGAGTGGGAATGCGCCGTTTTTGCTCAAGGTTTTAGCCGCACTGCCGATACCCGCGTAGTTATTGCAGATATGGATTGCACCAAACTTTGCCATGACTTCGGCGATGGCAGTCGACACCGAGTCTTCATCCGCGACATTAACATTGTGGAAGCTAACCTTATCCGCACCCAGCTCGGCAACGATGGCGTTGCCACGGTCGGCGTTCATATCAAAAATAGCGACCTTGCCGCCTTTCGCAACATAAGCGCGCACAGTGCCTTCACCTAAACCTGAAGCACCACCGGTGACAACTGCTACTTTTCCATTAATATCCATACGTTTTCTCCTACTTTTAAGGTGAGTTAAAATTTAGCGCCTTTCAAAAATTGAACGCGCGATGATTTATTTCATTATTTCTAATGTACCGGCCAATTTTCGGCCGATACAGGCGTTAGCTTAGAGATTACAAATTTCGTATTCCTGCATATAACTCGCACCGCCGCATAGCTGCACACCTTCATCCACCATGCGACCTTACAGCTCAGAACAATATAGCTTAGCCTTGGATGCAAAATCTGTCGTCAGACGCCCATTATTGTGTTGAGTGACACACTGATCGATAAATGCCAAGCCGCCCACGACACAAATTAGAGACGAGCACATTAAAATCAGGAGGGCTATTCTGGAACAAAGAGATGAGGTGTAACCATGTCGATTAGCAACAAAAAAAATGACATTTGGTTACAAAGTTGGAGCGAAGAAAAAAGCAGAATGAAAATCGGCGCATAAAAAAGGAGCTAATCGCTCCCTTTTTACGCTATTTGCTAGCAATTAATTCAGTATCATCGGACCCAACTGCTGAGCAGTTTTGTAGCCAGGAATCATACTGCCGTCTTCCAGCACGATAGCTGGTGTTCCCGTTACCCCCATTTGAGCCCCCAGCTGATACTCTGCGGCAATGGGATTAGTACATTTTTTAGGATCAATTGCAGCGCCTACCTTTAGCGAATCCATCGCGGCTTTGCGGTCATCTGCACACCACGCTGACACCATTTTATCGTAAGTCGGCGTACCTAAACCCGCGCGAGGATAACCGAGGTAACGCACCTCTATGCCCATAGCATTTAATTGCGGCACTTCTTCATGAAGTTTGCGGCAGTACCCGCAATCCACGTCGGTAAAAACATAAATAGCGCCCTTGGTTTCACCTTTGGGGCTAAAAATAATCATATCTTCACGCTTAATTTGTGCAAGCAACTCCTTGCGAACCGGCTTAAGCTTTTTCTCAGCTACGCTTTCAATACCCGCCGCGCTGATTTCAAACATATCGCCGGCGATAAAATAACGGCCGTCCGCACTAGCGTAAACTGTAGGGCCGTTTTGCATGCTAACAACGTATAAACCAGGTATGCCACTGGCCTCTATTTGACTAATGACGATATCAGGTCGCGTTGCCTTAAAAGACGCACGAATTGCCGTGTCGGCAGCTTTATCAATCACGACCGACGCGGCGGCGTGACTGGATAACTGAAACAGCGCAGCACCAAAGGCCAGCATCAAGAAAACACGACGCACAATAACTCTCATGTAATTATTCAAACAACTTCTCCAGATTCTGCGAATATCGAACACCTCAATATGAACGATTTTATCGCTACAAGTTTCATCCACCCAAACACTATCAAACTTGTGTACCGCCTCAGGGAAGCTAGCGCGATCTTGCGGCGGGGACAGGCTAGAAAGTATGCGATGAAAATACAATCTACGCACTCGCTTTTTTTGCACTTATTCTGATTTACAATCTAACGCAGCGAGCGACTTAATTTGCTCGACAAGAAAACAAAAAAGGCAGCCAATGGCTGCCTTTTTTAGAACTATCAAAAACTTAGGCTTTTGCGCCCAACTTTTCTTTAATACGTGCTGCACGACCGCTCAGCTCACGCAAGTAGTAAAGTTTCGCTTGGCGCACGTCGCCGCGACGCTTAACTTCAATGCTGTCGATCAATGGGCTGTATGTCTGGAAAGTACGCTCTACACCGACACCGTGAGAAATTTTACGTACGGTGAAAGCAGAGTTCAGAGCACGGTTACGGATACCAATAACAACACCTTCAAAAGCCTGAAGACGCTCACGAGCACCCTCTTTCACTTTTACCTGAACGACAACGGTGTCACCGGGGCTGAATTCCGGCAGCTCTTTGGTGGCCTGCTCTGCTTCCAGTTCGGCAATAATTTTGTTGGTGCTCATGGCATGCTCCTAAATTCGAAAGTTTATAGCTTCACAGCTAGATGTCAGTTAATCGTCAAGCTCGCGGATAAATTCCGCCAGCAATGTATTTTGTTCGCTACTCAGCTCTACTTTTTGCAGTAGATCTCTGCGCCGCAACCAAGTTCGGCCCAACGACTGCTTCAGTCGCCAACGCCGTATCGCTTCGTGATTTCCACTTAACAACACGTCTGGCACCGCTCTATCTCGGTAATGCTCAGGCCGCGTGTAATGCGGACAATCTAACAATCCTTCGGCAAACGAGTCTTGCTCTGCCGACAAATGATGCCCCAACACACCTGGTAGCAAGCGACTTAAGCCGTCGATCATCACCATGGCAGCTAGCTCACCACCGCTTAGCACGTAATCACCTATCGACCACTCTTCGTCGACTTCGGCCTCGATTAGGCGCTCATCTACTCCTTCATACCGTCCAGCTAACAGCACCAGCGACGGCCTTTGTGCTAATTCGACCAAGCCCTGCTGATCTAGTGGACGCCCCTGAGGCGACAAATATATAACCGTCGCACCAGGCGCCACCGACGCTTTAGCGGCATGGATAGCCTGCTCTAGCGGGGCGGTCATCATTACCATTCCGGGACCACCGCCATAGGGCCGGTCATCCACCGTTTGATGACGATCAGTGGTGTAATCACGCGGATTACAACACGAAATATTCAACAAACCTTTCTGAACTGCGCGACCGGTTACGCCGTAATCGCTAACTGCAGCGAACATCTCGGGAAAAAGACTGACCACCGATATGTCCAAAACGTCGTCCCCTTAGCCCTTTTTAACTAGAACTCAGGATCCCAGTCCACCAATATCATCCCCGTATCTAGGTTGATATCTTTTATAAATTGCTCAGGTACATAAGGAATTAAACGCTCCTTATCATCCAGACTTCCCGTGCACTTCTGCACGACAAGAACATCATTTGCACCCGTTTCAAGTAGGTGGCTAACCTCACCAAGCAATACCGGCTCCGCCGATGAGTAAAGTGTTGCCACTTTCAAGCCTGTCAGTTGATGCCAGTAAAAATCATCACCTTCAAGCTTGGGCAGCAGCGCTTCTGCAACTGACAACTCAAGGCCGCAGTAGCTCGCAGCCACATCGCGATCATCAACCCCTTTCAAGTGGCCAATAATACCCTTGCCATGTGCTCGGCACTCATCAAACTCTGCACGCTGCCACTTCCCAGCCCTGCAGAAGTACATATCGCTATAATCAAAAAAATTACTTATGGGATCGGTGAATGAATGTATTTTCACCCATCCCTTTACCCCGTACACCGCAGAAATCTTAGCGATAACAACCCGATTTTCCGGGGTAAATGCTGTCATTTAAGCGGCAGCTGCTGCGTCTTTAAGCAGTTTTGCAACGCGATCAGACACTTGAGCACCTTGCGAAACCCAGTGGTCTACACGCGCATTGTCAACGCGTAAACGCTCTTCGTTACCGCGAGCAACTGGATTAAAGAAACCAACGCGCTCAATAAAACGACCGTCGCGTGAAGTGCGGCTGTCAGTAACTGTCAGATGATAAAATGGGCGCTTTTTAGAGCCGCCACGTGCCAAACGAATAGTGACCATTCTTGTTTCATTTCCTAGCATTTGGGCAGGTTTTCATACCTGCTTATCGAAAAATTCGAAGCGATTATATGACCGAAGCCATAAAGGCGCGGAATTATAAGGGAAATCGATGATATATGAAACACTTAGCGCGCTTTTTCTTAGCGCCCCCAAATGCATGCCAAAGCTAGAGAATGGGAGGCAGTTGCAAACCTTAAGAAAAATAAAAATTTATTATATTTATCAATCAATTAACGGAAAAAATCATACGCAACATCAAGATAAGAATGGGCGATTAGCCTGCACAAGAATAACCGCACCAACCTTAGCTCAAGCCATTACATTCCAGGGAAGCGACCACCTCCGCCACCAGGCGGCATCATTCCACCCATGCCACGCATCATATTTGTCATACCGCCCTTCTGACCCATTTTCTTCATCATCTTCGCCATTTGCTTATGCTGCTTGAGCAAACGGTTCAGATCTTGAATTTCGGTGCCAGAACCGACAGTGATACGGCGCTTGCGAGAACCATTTAACAAATCCGGATTGCGCCGCTCGGCGGGCGTCATCGAATTGATAATCGCCTCCATGCGCGTGAACATCTTATTGTCCATCTGGCTTTGCGCCATTTGCGCCATATTGCCCATGCCCGGCAATTTATCTAGCAGGCCTTTCATGCCGCCCATATTCTGCATTTGCTGGAGCTGATCACGCAGATCTTCTAAATCAAACTTCTTACCCTTTTTAAGCTTCTTGGCGAGTTTCTCCGCCTTATCTTTATCGAGCTTAGATTCCGCCTCGTCGATAAGCGACAAAATATCGCCCATACCCAAGATGCGCGACGCAATCCGGTCTGGGTAAAATGGGTCAAGCGCATCGGTCTTTTCACCAACCCCGATGAATTTAATGGGCTTGCCTGTAATGTGACGCACCGACAATGCGGCACCACCGCGGCTATCTGCGTCCGCCTTGGTCAAAATAACACCGGTCAGCGGCAGTGCCTCGCCAAATGCCTTGGCGGTATTCGCCGCATCTTGACCAGTCATCGCATCGACAACAAACAAGGTCTCAATTGGCTTTATAGCCGCGTGAAGATCCTTTATCTCGGTCATCATATCGGTATCGATATGCAAACGACCGGCGGTGTCGACAATCACAACGTCGTAAAAACGCAACTTCGCTTCGGCAATGGCAGCATTAGCAATATCAACTGGCTTTTGATCAATGTTGCTTGGAAAGAAACCGGCACCAATATCATTCGCCAGCGTTTCCAGCTGCTTTATTGCCGCTGGCCGATATATATCGGCGCTGACCACCAAGACCTTCTTTTTATGCTTTTCTTGCAGAAATTTTGCCAGCTTGGCAACAGACGTGGTTTTACCCGCCCCCTGCAAACCCGCCATTAACATTACTGCCGGAGGCTGCGTGGCCAGATTCAATGTCTCGTTCTGGCTGCCCATGATCCGCTCCAGCTCCTGCTGGACGATCTTGATAAACATTTGACCTGGGCTCAGGCTCTTACTCACCTCCTGACCGACCGCCCGCGCCTTAACCGCCTCAACGAAATCCTTTACTACCGGCAAAGCAACGTCGGCTTCTAACAGGGCCATACGCACATCGCGCATGGCATCGGCTATATTGTCTTCACTCAACCGCGCCTGACCAGTGACATGGCGCAGGGTCTGCGAAAGGCGTTCGGTTAAATTCTCAAACATGCGTAAACTCTCTGAAAGCTAAAAGTAATTAATGTGGCAACACGGTTCAAGTCGACATACTATCGTGAACCCGCTTACAATCTATTCGCTGTGCTGCACCGTAAATAGAAGGCGCGGCGTAAAATAATGCCGCAGTATAACCGAGTCATCAGGCAGACCCAACGCTCAGTAAACAATACGGATATAACGGCCACACATACCGATGAATTTATACAGCAGTATCGCCGCCATTGCTTTTTATACTATTGCTGCAGGCATGCAATACCGCGACCTAAACCGCGATCTCAGCCGGCCCAGCCTACTGACCGGCTTGGCTGCCGTATTGTGTCACGCTGTTGCCGCAATTACCGCCATCCACACCGTCAACGGCATGGATCTCGGCGTTATTCAGGTTTTATCCCTGATTACTTGGCTGATTTGCTTAATCACCGTGAGTGCAAGCTTGCGCAGACCGCTCCACAACCTGCTAATCCCCCTGTACCCACTCGCCGCGGTGAGCTTGTTGGCTGAACTTTTAATCCCTGAGCGCCAACAATTACTTCAACACCAGCCAATTGGTGTCTTATGTCATATATTGCTTTCGATATTGGCTTATAGCGTGCTTACCATCGCCGCCACTCAGGCCATAGTACTTGCTCTCCAAGATCGCATGTTGCGCGAACATCATTTAAAGGGCTTACCGAGCATTTTGCCTCCCTTACAAACAATGGAGGCAATGCTATTCGAACTTATTTGGGCCGGCTTTGCACTGCTGTCTCTGGCCATAATCACCGGCGGCATCTATGTCGACGACATGCTCGCCCAGCACTTGCTTCATAAAACCGCTTTTTCGGTTCTGTCGTGGATATTATTAGCGATATTACTCTGCGGCCGCGTGGCACTGGGCTGGCGCGGAAAAGTCGCCATTCGCTGGACTTTATGGGCGTTTGGCTGTCTATTACTAGGCTATCTCGGCACCAAAATCGCCCTGTCTATCATCATCCATGTGAGCAGCACCTGAGATTACGCTTGTCGCGCCCCCTTTTTTTGGTCAAGATTAGCGCTCTTTTAAGTAACTAAGGAGTTTTGGGCTTTTTGAACGAGGCACCGCTGGGTCTTCTTTTTGGCATTTTAGCTGCATTAATCGTCCTGTCCGGTTTTTTCTCCGGCTCAGAAACCGGGATGATGTCCCTCAACCGATATCGTATGCGTCATCGCGCAAAATCCGGCCATCGAGGTGCTAAACGCGCCGCAAAACTACTTGAAGAGCCTGACAGCCTGATCAGCACTATTTTGATCGGCAATAATCTGGTCAATAATTTAGCTGCGTCCATCGCTACAATTGTCGCAATTCGCCTCTACGGCGATAACGCCGTCGTTCCCGCGTCAATATTGCTAACCTTGGTTTTCCTTATCTTTGCGGAAATCATTCCCAAAACCATCGCTGCGTATAAATCGGAAACCGTCGCCTATACGGTAAGCCATGCATTGCTGCCACTGAAAGCCTTCTTGTTTCCTGTGATTTGGCTAGTCAGTCACGTCACCCAATTTGTGCTACGCCTAACGCGCATAGAAAAAAACGACGGAACAGAACATATCGGCCTAGATGAGCTGCGGACGATTGTCGGGGAAGCCGGCCATTTAATTCCCAAACACCACAAAGGGATGTTAATGAACATCCTCGACCTCGAACAAATCACGGTGGACGATATTATGATCCCCCGCAACGAGGTCTTTGGAATCGACGTCGATGCCGACACCGACACCATCATTCGCAAATTGCGCGACGCCGAATTCACGCGCATTCCGGTCTATCAAAATGACATCGACAACATCGTCGGCATTCTGCATCAGCGCGACATCATTAACAGTGTAGATGCCCAAGGTCGCGTTCAGCGCGACGCCTTACTCCAAGCGATCAGAGACCCTTACTTTATTCCAGAAGGCACCCCACTCAATACTCAGCTATTTAATTTTCAGAAACAAAAACGCCGTATGGGCATAGTCGTTGACGAATATGGCGTGATGCAGGGAATTGTGACTCTGGAAGACTTGCTGGAAGAAATTGTCGGCGAATTTACGTCGAACCTAAGTACTGACACCGAGGATATCGTGCATCAGGCGGATGGTACTTACCTGGTAGACGGCACCACCACAATCCGAGACATTAATAAAAGTATGAAGTGGGACTTACCTACAGATGGGCCAAAAACCTTGAACGGCCTACTGCTAGAGAAATTGGAATCGTTTCCAGAAGGCTCAGTCGGGTTAACCATAGATCGCTACTACTTTGAAATTCTCGAAATGAAAGGCAATCTAATCCAGTCCGTTCGAGCTTATAGCAAGGGCAAAAACCGGCGCTAGTGCGCCGGCAAATATCGCCCTAGCCCAGATCACCATAGCGATTGCGGCAGCGTTTATTTGCCAGCACAATCACTTCACGCTTACCCGCATTATCCATTTCCGACCAATCGCCAATCTCTTTTAGCGTTCGGTAGCAGCCGGTACACATGTCGTCATTGTCCAATGCGCAAACCGAGACACAGGGCGACGCTACCGCTTTTTCTTTGCCATCACTCATGCCATGTCCTGAGGCGTTAACTGGGCGGCGAAATGATGACCATTTTCAACATAATGCGCAGCAGACATCATCAATGCCGCCTGCTCTTCGGCGCTTAAGCTACGGCGTATTTTAGCCGGCGACCCCAACACCATTGAGCCATCGGGTATTTCCATACCTTCTGTCACTAAAGCGTTTGCACCGATCAAGCAGCCTTTGCCTATCTTGGCACCATTAAGCACGACTGCGTTTATTCCAACTAGACTGCCTTGACCGATAGTGCAGCCATGCAACATTGCCTTGTGGCCCACCGTGACGTCGTCACCAATATGCATGGGAAAACCCGCATCGGTGTGAAGTATCGAGCCGTCTTGAATGTTACTGCGCGCGCCAATCACGATGTCATCGACATCGCCGCGAATGACCACGTTAAACCAAATACTGGCATTTTCTTTTAGCGTCACAGAGCCGATAACGGTCGCGTTATCCGCGACAAAATGACCACTGCCCTCAAGCTGAACACGGCGCTCACCCAATTGGTACAACATAGTGAATCTCCTTAATAAGGCAACAATTCAGATCGATGCCAGCTGATACAACTCGTAAGCCGGCTCTTCGTAGGGATGTGCGTTTTTCAACGCAGCAATCACGTCGTTAACGCACTCTTCGGGGCACAGTGTTTCCACCCTAAACTCGTCTACTATTTCTATTTCTCCCAGCCCACCTATAAAGGGCTGACTACCCGCCAAGGGCAAGAATTGTCCCTGACCCAATACCTGCCAGCTACAGCGACCGTAATTACCTTGCCCACCGGCACCGGCATCAAACACCGCATTCTTCACCTGTTCGCAGTGCGCGGCAGGTACAAAGAACACTAATTTATACATCGGCCCTACCATCTTGTTCGCGATAAAACTCTTCGGCAAATTGCGCTAGGCGCCCTTCTTCAATGGCTTGGCGAATTGCCGTCATATGGTTTTGATAATAACGAAGATTATGAATCGTGTTTAGTTGTGCGCCTAAAATCTCCTTACACTTATCGAGATGATGTAAATAGGCCCGCGAGAAATTCTGGCACGTATAACAATCGCACTTTGCATCCAACGGTGCATTATTAAAACGGTGGCTCGCATTCCGTATTTTAATCACACCCGTAGACGTAAACAGATGACCGTTGCGTGCATTGCGAGTTGGCATCACACAGTCGAACATATCAACGCCGCGCATAACCGCCTCTAGAATATCTGAAGGCTTGCCCACCCCCATTAAATAACGGGGTTTGTCTTCTGGCATATGCTCCGCTAGCGAATCGAGCACCATTAACATTTCATCTTTTGGCTCGCCGACGGATAAACCGCCAATCGCAAAACCATCAAAATCAATATCTTTTAAACCCTGCAAAGATTCACGGCGCAACTCGGGGTACATGCCACCCTGCACAATACCAAACAAAGCCGCGTCGTTGCCGGCATGCGCGGTTTTACTGCGTTCAGCCCAACGCAAGGACAGCTCCATAGAGGTTCGCGCTTCCGCCTCGGTGGCGGGATACGGCGTGCACTCGTCAAATATCATGACGATGTCCGCCCCCAGATCACGCTGAATTTGCATTGATGTTTCTGGGTCTAAGTACACGTCGCTGCCATTTACTGGCGATTTAAAAGACACCCCCGCTTCACTAATCTTGCGCAGTTTACCGAGACTCCAAACCTGAAAGCCGCCAGAGTCGGTTAATATCGGCCCCTGCCACCCCGTGAAATCATGCAGATCGCCATGGGCTTTTACCACCTCTGTGCCCGGCCGTAGACTAAGGTGGAAGGTATTGCCAAGAATAATCTGCGCGCCAATTTCCTTAATGTCACGCGGCAACATGCCCTTGACGGTACCGTAGGTACCCACTGGCATAAATGCGGGGGTTTCCACTTTACCGCGCGGAAAATCCAGCGTTCCGCGACGCGCCAAACCATCGCTGGCCTTCAAATCAAAGCGCATTCGGCACTCAGTCATAAACTAATCCTATTTCTCGGTATGACTTGATGGGAATACCAACATGGCATCACCATAACTAAAAAAGCGGTATTGTTCGGCCACAGCCTCGGCGTATGCACCAAGAACCGCATCGCGACCGGCAAAAGCGCTAATCAACATAATCAAGGTTGACTCTGGCAAGTGGAAATTGGTGACGATCAGATCAACGCTACGGAACTGGTAACCGGGATAAATAAATATGCGACTGTCGCCAGAAAAAGCCGCTATCTCACCGGACTGAGAGGCAGACTCCAAGCTGCGCACACTGGTTGTCCCCACCGCCACAACACGACCACCGCGTGCCCGCGTTGCGCGCACCCGCTCACAAACCTCTTCGCTCACCTCAATATACTCGGCGTGCATTTGGTGATCGCGAATATCGTCTGCGCGCACCGGCTGAAATGTCCCAGCACCGACATGTAAAGTAACAAACGCAATATCAACGCCTTTATCACGGCATTGCTGCATTAAACCATCGGTAAAATGTAATCCCGCTGTCGGCGCGGCGACCGCCCCATCACGGCTGGCGTATACCGTCTGATAGCGCTCGCGATCGTCCAACGCGTCCTCACGTTCTATATAATGAGGTAGCGGCATGTGACCGATACGATCAAGCACGTCTAACACCGGCGAGGCAAAAGTCAGCTCAAACAAAGCATCGTGACGGCCAAGCACAGTCGCGATATCACCAGTTGGCTTCGCCTCTGCACTCACACACAAACTCAGCTCAGCGCCCGCCTTGGGCGATTTACTAGAGCGTATATGGGCCAACACTTTATATTCGTCTAGCAAGCGCTCAACGAGTATTTCTATCCGACCGCCAGTCGCCTTCACCGCAAACAATCGTGCCGGGATAACCCGAGTATTGTTGAAGACCAGCAAATCGCCCGCCTGCAAATAAGACGGCAATTCTTTAAACTGCCGATGTTGACAGCGCTGTTCATCATCTAAAACCAATAGACGACTGCCATCGCGCTCAGGCATGGGATGATAGGCGATTAAGCTTTCAGGAAGCTCAAAGTTAAAATCACTGCGCCGCATAATGTCTGCTTTCGTTCGGAAGGGCGCAAGATTAGCGGAAAATGGCACGGGACTCCACCAGAGTAGATCAATATGTATACAGCCCTTGCCACATTAATAAATAAAATGTCCCCGTCGATTGACCCCACAGGAAAGCTTGTTATAATCGCGCCCCACTTACATGCCAGTGTGGTGAAATTGGTAGACACGCTAGATTCAAAATCTGGTTCCTTTGCGGGAGTGGCGGTTCGAGTCCGCCCACTGGTACCATGTAAGCTTATAAAAACAACAACTT